>Ga0209083_1000032_pt1 | contig 210645 bp, 196 predicted proteins | sample AM7aDNAmetaG_FD_184132 | JGI IMG/M metagenome (GOLD analysis project Ga0209083, IMG submission 184132) | Freshwater microbial communities from Finland to study Microbial Dark Matter (Phase II) - AM7a DNA metaG (SPAdes) (version 3) | ecosystem: Environmental > Aquatic > Freshwater > Lake ...
TAAGGATTTTTGCCCTGAAAGCGGCGTTTAGGGTGAACTTTGGCTCGCCCTTTTTTGCATCCTGCATTTCTCCCTTGAACGCGTAGACCGTCATTGTGCACGCGTCTTTGGAAAGAGGCGGCATCCATGAGGAAAGCATGCCCGCTTTCGCGAGTTTATTCGCGAAATATACCTCAATGCTCGGGCAGCACCCTCCGGCAATCCTCGGGTCGCTGCCGGTAATAACGAAATAGGGGATCTTATGCTTAATCACGGAGAGCAGTTTCACCCTGAGGTCTCCCGGGATATTAGCAAGTTTCTCAAATCCGGAAACTCTCGAAACGGCTTTTGGGGCGGCAGTCGCTGCCTTATCCAGAATGAAGAGCGGCCCTGCCTTTTTATACTCTTCCCGGAAGTTTGCCGGAATGAACGGTTCTGCAAAGAGTTCCTCCGGTAGAACCCGCGCGCATTTTTCCTTTCTTGCGAGTTTCCGGGCTGTTTTGGACGAAACCAGGGAGATCTCACCGCGCCTTAAGATGGTTCCGTTTTTGAGTATTATTTTTTTGAACGGTCCCGGGTAAAGCAAAGGTGTCTCGGGCTTTTCCTCGGAGTATCTTATCATCTTGTTTAGAAGCGCCGCGTCGCGTTCAAAAGTGTCGCAGTTGAAGGGAACAGGATCTGTCGCAAGAGTTTTCAAGAGTTTTTTGTCGGCGCGCGTTACCTTTAGGTGCCCTCTGTAGGGTTTGGAGGCGTAAACGTTTCCGGTCTTTTCGCATACGCGGATTGATTTATATATGAAGTGATTGTCATCGTCTAGCACGGCGAGAGCGCTTCCCAGATAAAAGGCGGTGCGTCCCGTGTCAAAACACGGCCCGTCTTTGCCTTTATACGCGACAATCAGCGGGGATCGCCCTTCTTTGAATTTTATGTTCAAGCCGAAGAACCCGGCGTTCTCGACTGTCCCAAGCGCTTTGGGAAGTTCTTTCCGGTTGCAGGATAATTCCACAACTCCCCACCGGGGAAGTTCTGTGTATGCTCTGCCGGTTTCAGCGCTGTTTGCAGCGTTCAGTCTGATGATTTTCATTCTACCGGCCCTTTGCGGATGCGAGCGCGCCTGCGGCGGCCCCGGTTACCGGCGCAAAAATATAGATCCATAAGTATTGATAGTTGCCTGATATAATGGCGGGGCCGAGAGATCTTGCGGGATTCATTGAGGCTCCCGTAAGAGGGCCTGCGACAATTGCTTCGACGGCTATCAGCGCGCCGACGGCAATGCCCGCGGTTATTCCTTTTTCTTTTGCTCCGGTGGAAACATTAACAACAATATACATAAGCAGGAAAGTGAGCACGAATTCCATAAGGAAGGCTTTGAAAACGGAAAGGCCGGGCGCCGGAAGTGTTGCCCCGAGATTTGAGCCAGCCGGAGCGTAAAGGCTGAGGACAAAGCTGGCGGCAGCCGCCCCGAGAAGCTGGACAAAAATATAGCTCCAGGTATCGCTGAAACGGGATTTTCCGGTTACGAAGAAAGCTATGCTTACGGCGGGATTTATATGAGCGCCGGAAATATCGCCTATGGCGTAAATAATCAGCATTACTGCAAGACCGAAGACCAATCCCACTCCCAGGTGGGATATCGCTCCCGCGAACATCCCGTCAAAGACTACAGCTCCGGTTCCAAGAAAAACCAGTATGAAGGTTCCCGCGAATTCGGCAAAAAGTTTTTTCATGATTCTCCCCGAGGTATTACTCTTTTGTCCAGATTCTCGTGTTAAGGTCAAATTCTTCCACCACTCCTGCCGCAAGTTCAAGATCGGAGTAATATTCTTTTATCAGGTTAAAATCCACCAGCGAGCCGAAAAGTCTCGGTTCGAAAAGATTTTTCGTGTAGGATACCGCGATGAAAAGCTTTGAATCGGCGAAGGAGAAATGAACATTCCTCCCCGTGCGGAGCTTATACTCGGTCATCCTTTGCATAAGTCCGGGAGTGAGCAGGTATCTCGCCGTTACCTGGTCGTCTCCGTACACCGCGAAGAGCTTTTCAAACTCAGGATCTTCAAGCTTAATCAGCTGCCCGCGCGCGAAATTCAATTTCTGAATCATGGACCCGAGAAATCCAAGCATTCCTTCGGCGATATCCGGCAGAACGACCGTTCTTCCGGTGAAATTCTTGTTAAAATCCGCGACAATGAAAAGTCCTTTGAAAATTGTTGTCCACTGTGTCTGCCTGTTTCCCTTACTGTCGGTCGTTTCCGTCTTGTGCTCGGCGTGCACCTCGGAAAACTCCAGTTTAGTCTCGCCGATTTTGCCGGTCACATAATCGTCGCCCCCGTACCTGTCAACCTGTGTAAGGAAGATGTTGCTCTCGAGAAAAAGGGGATAGGGCAGGTACGAATCCTTGCTATAGGAGAGACCCGGGTCAATGAAACGGATTAGCCGGAATATTATTTCCTGCTTAAATTCGCTCTTGAACTCGGAGTATCTCCCGTAAAGGGAAAACCCGGACCAGATTAACCAAATTGCGCCCGCGATAATAATAAATACTCCGTAGCCGCCAAGTCGGGCCGCTCCGGAAAGAAAGGCGAACGCTACGAGGCCGGCAAGCCCGCCGGCCGCAATCCAGATGCCGTTCGCGATGGCTTTCCGCTTTCCCTCAAGGCCCCGCAGGTCCGGAAGCATTGATTCGCGGAAGAAATTCAGCAGCTCGTAATCTTTTTTCATTTCTTAAGGATCTCTCCGACATTTACGTTTTCGCGGTCGCCGGCGGAAGCGGTGAAATACTGCTTTGTTTCATACCCCAGCATGCCGGCAAGCAGGCTTGTAGGAAACATCTGGACGGCGTTATTGTATTCGTTGACCGCAGCGTTGAAGGCCCTGCGCGCCGCCGAGATCTGCTCCTCTATTTCGTTTATCGCCCTCTGAAGCTGCAGGAATCCTTCATTGGCCTTAAGCTCCGGGTAGTTTTCGACGGTCAGCATAAGCCGCCCGAGCAGGCCGGACATCTTTGACGCGTCAGCCAGTTGCCCTGGAATGTTTCCGCCCCCGGCCGCGGTCCTGGCTCTCAACTCGGTAATTTCCTTAAAAAGCCCCGCTTCGTGCGCGGCATAGCCCTTTACTGTCTCAACGAGATTCGGGATCAGGTCATATCTTTTTTTAAGCAGGACATCTACCGTTGCAAATGAATTATTGACGGAGTTCTTCTTATATATGAGGCTGTTGATCATGATGATAATGACTATGAAGCAGAAACCGAGCAATCCGAACAGCGCTAATACAGGGAATGAACTCATAGACGCTCCTTTACGGCGCATTTGTTTGCCGCTATCAAATGATTATACCTATATTTATATGTTTATCAAGCGGAATGAAAATGGAGGGCGCGGCAGTTTCATTTTGAAATTGATTACGCGGATTAGAAAGACAGATTACGCAGATTAAACAATCCTCTAATCCGCGTAATCGCACTTTCTAAATCTGCGTAATCACATTTCAGGCCGCACTCTGTTATTATACGTTTTCATCTGCTATAATATCGTTTAAAGATAATCAGCCGTAATACCCATTTCAAAAGGAAGGTAATTATGCTCGACGCAAAGTTATTAAGAGAGAACTCCGAAGCGGTGAAAGAAGCGTTCCGGAACAGGAGTCAAACCATTGACGTTGACGCCATCCTTGCGATAGATGTTGAGAGGCGGAAATACATCACCGAATTAGAGGTGAAAAAGTCAGCCAAGAACAAGCTTTCAGAGGAAATAGGGAAACTTAAAAGGGAGAAGAAGGATGCCGCGGAGCTTATGGCAATAGTTACCGCAATGAATGTTGAACTTGCCGCGCTTGAGACGCAGGCCGCTGAAGCCGGCGCGAGATTTAACGAAGCGATGCTGGTGCTTCCGAATATCCCGGATAAAAGCGTTCCTGTCGGAAAAGACGAGAAGGATAACCCCGAAATCAGAAAGTCCGGAGAGGTCCCGGTCTTCTCTTTTAAACCCCTCCCCCACTGGGAGCTTGGTGAAACGCTCGGCATGATGGATTTTGAAAGGGCGGTGAAGATTTCCGAGTCCAGGTTCGTCATCCTAAAAAAATACGGCGCGATGTTATCCCGCGCTCTGATAAATTTCATGGCAAACACGGCGGTCGGCCGCGGCTACACGGAATTTTATCCCCCGTTCCTCGTGAACGGGAAGAGCATGACCGCGTCGGGACAACTTCCTAAATTTGCCGAGCAGGCCTACAAATGCGCAGAGGACGATCTTTACCTTATTCCTACCTCGGAAGTTCCTCTGACAAATATGCACCGCGATGAAACCATTGACGAAGCAGCGCTGCCGTTCAAATATACGGGCTATTCCGCCTGTTTCCGCCGCGAGGCAGGCACCTACGGCAAGGATATGAAGGGAATGATCAGGGTTCACCAGTTTGACAAAGTTGAACTCTTCAAATTCACCGCGCCCGAGACTTCGTTCAATGAGCTTGAGTCAATGCTCCTTGACGCGGAAGAAATATTAAAACTGCTCAATTTGCCCTACAGGGTAATACAGCTTTGTACCGCGGATATGGGCTTTGCCTCCGCCAAAACCTATGACATAGAGGTCTGGATGCCCGGCCTCAATTGCTATAAAGAGATTTCCTCCTGCAGCAACTGCACGGATTTCCAGGCGAGAAGGGCTAACATCAAGTTCAAGCGTAAAGGCGGCAAGGGCGCTGAGTTTGTACACACGCTGAACGGTTCCGCCCTCGCGGTCGGCAGGACTCTCGCCGCTGTTATGGAGAATTATCAGACGGATACCGGAGATGTTGTCGTTCCCGAGGTACTCCGTCCCTATATGAACGGAATGGAGAAGATTACGCGTGGCTGAAGATGTGTTGATACTTGGAATTGAATCTTCCTGCGACGATACTGGTGCGTCCGTTGTAAAGAACGGCGCGGAGGTGTTCTCAAATGTCGTTGGTTCTCAGGTCAAGATTCACGAGAAGTATGGCGGTGTGGTTCCGGAACTTGCTTCCAGGCACCATCTTGAAAACATCTACTATATTATAGACTCCGCGCTGAAAGAGGCAAAAGTGTCGCTTGGCGATATTGACGGTGTGGCTGTTACTTACGGCCCCGGGCTCGCCGGCTCCCTTCTGGTTGGCATTGAAACCGCGAAAGCCATATCAATGGCAAAGGGAATTCCGCTAATCGGGGTAAATCACCTTGAGGCCCATCTTTTTGCCGCCTTTCTTGAGCACAAAATCGGCTTCCCTTTTCTTTCACTTATCGTTTCCGGCGGGCATACCGAACTGGTGCTTGTCCGTGAGTTCGGGCGCTACGAGATAATAGGGCGGACAAGGGATGACGCGTGCGGCGAGGCCTTTGATAAAGTCGCGAAACTCCTTGAACTCGGATACCCCGGCGGGCCGAAGGTGGAAGAACTCGCGAAGTCCGCGAAAAAAACTTTCAAACTTCCAAAGGCCGTTATGAAGGACGGCAGCAACGATTTCTCTTTTTCTGGTCTTAAGACCGCAGTAATGACGCATATGAAGGAGCATCCCGAGACGGCTAAGGCGGAACTCTGCGCTTCGTTCCAGAATACGGTTGCCGCGACATTGCTCGACAAGACACTGGATGTCGCGGTCTCCACGGGAATCCGCGAGGTGGTCCTCGGGGGAGGAGTCATAGCGAACAAGACTCTCAGGGACGAGTTCACAAAGAAGTTTGCCCAGCAGGACGTAAAAGTCTTCTTTCCTGAATTCAAACTCTGCACCGACAACGGCGCGATGATCGCCTATGTAGGTTACCAAAAATTTTTGCGGAAACAATTCGCGGATCTTGCCCTGAACGCGGAGCCGTCGTTAAGTTTGTAGAAGGCAACGGCCAAAAGGAATGCTCATGGCTCTCCTGCTCATAATCCTCATAGTCCTTTCCCTTGCGTTTGATTTTCTGAACGGCTTCCACGACAGCGCGAATATTGTTGCGACCATTGTCTCTTCGCGGGCGATGTCGGCTAGAGCCGCGCTTATCCTTGCCACCGTTGCGGAGTTTTGCGGGCCATTCATCGTTGGTATCGCGGTCGCGCAGACCATCGGCGGAGGCATAGCCAATCCGGAGGCGCTGACCATCACGGTTGTTCTTGCGGCCATGGCTTCGGCAATTATCTGGAACATAGGCACCTGGGTTCTCGGGATTCCTTCAAGTTCCTCGCACGCTCTGATCGGAGGCATCATCGGCGCGGTGCTCATCTCGGCCGGTCCGGCTAAACTTCAGGCTGCGGGAATAATAAAAGTGATGGTCGTTCTTTTCACCTCTCCGCTAATCGGATTTATCGCAGGGTTTTTTGTTACAAAATCTCTTTTCTTTGCCACGCGGAATGCTACTCCTAAAATCAACTATGTTTTTAAGCGCGCCCAGATATTCAGCTCGGCCTTTCTAGCCATTTCTCACGGCGGCAACGATGCCCAGAAGACGATGGGTGTAATCACTATGGGGCTTATAATGTACGGAAAGTGGCAGGGTTTTGCCTCCATTCCGCCCTGGGTGATGATTGCCTGTTCTGTCGCGATGGCTCTCGGAATATCATTCGGTGGTTTTCGCATTATGAAAACAATGGGTTTCAAGATATTCAAAGTAAGGCCGGTTCATGGCTTTGCCGTTCAACTCTCTTCGAGTCTGGTTATACTGGCCGCGGCTTTAGTCGGCGGCCCGGTCAGCACGACCCACGTAGTAAGTTCCTCAGTTTTTGGTTCCGGTTCAGCCGACAGGGTAAGCAAGGTCCACTGGTCCTTAGTCCGGGAAATTCTCAAAGCCTGGGTAATAACCCTTCCGGCCTGCGCGCTGCTTGGAGCGGGGATTCATTTTCTTATTCGCAATCTAAAATAAAAGACTGCGGCCTGAAGGCCGGAGTCTTTTGTTTCGGTAAGTAAAGATATGATTCATGCCGGAATTTCCGCCGGAGGCGAGACCTCGCCGGCCGCTAAGCGGCCTGGCGGGCATCCCCGCCATAAGCGAAACTTTTCTGCATAGGTAGGGGTATCTTTCTGTCAGCTTTGCTGACAAGTCAGATAAATGGCGGGGTACTTTTCGGCATAACGAAATAGAATGGTTTGCTGTTGCCAGCAGGCTATTTTCGCTGTAAAATATCGTAGGAGGGCAAATGCTAGAATTCTTCAGAAAGGGCAGGGCGGATTTCTTTGTCCTGCTTATAGATTCCATGAGAACCGTAAACAGCGGTATAGCTGCCCTCAAGAATTACCTTGAGAACCAGACAAAGGCAAACGCCGAGAAGGTCTTCGCAATTGAGAAAGAGGCTGACGAGAAACGCCGCCTCTTGATAGATGAACTGAACAAGACTTTCGCGACCCCGATAGACAGGGAAGATCTCTACGCGATGTCCAAGACAATAGACGATATTATGGACTATGGAAAGTCAACGGTGGAGGAGCTTGAGATTTTCGGCTTGAAGCCGGACGCCTACTTGGTCAAACTTGCCGGCCGGCTTGCTTCAGGTTCCGAAGAGATACTCTCCGCGGTTGAGCGGCTTGAAAGAAATCCGGCGGTTGCGATGGAGCACGCGGTTCGCGCGAAGAAAATTGAGAATGAGATGGAGACGATATATCGCGACGCATTGGTTGAACTCTTTAAAGGACAGGATGTTATTTATATGCTCAAAATGAGGGAGATTTACCGGCATCTTTCAAATGCGGCGGACAGGATTGACGAAGCGGGGGATGTGATAAATAGCATAGTAGTAAAAACATCATAAATGGTTTGTAACGTTACTAACGTTCGTAACGTTTATAACGTAATGCAAACCATGAAAAACCACGTTCAATAATGTTTACGTTACAAACGTTATTCTGCTATTTCAGGCGTAGTCTGACATGAAAAATAATATTCCTTACAGAACAAGACGCACGAAGTGCGGCTTATAAACTTTAAGAACGTTAAGAACGACCCCGGAGGGAATATGGATAAAGCAAAGCGCTTAGTTCTCGATGTCCCTGATTTTCCGAAAAAAGGAATTATATTTAAAGATATTACTCCGTTGCTTGCGAGCCCGAAGGTTTTGCGCGAGTTGATTGAGAAATGGGTCAAGCAGAACAAAAAGAAAGGCATCACAAAGGTCGTGGCGATGGAATCCAGGGGATTTCTTTTCGGAGTTCCGGTCGCGATCGGCTTGAAAGCTGGATTCGTTCCGGTCAGAAAACCCGGCAAGCTTCCCAGAAAGACCCTTAAGGAAACCTACCAGCTTGAATACGGCACTGATTCGCTGGAGATGCACGAAGACGCAATCAAAAAGGGAGACAGGGTCCTCATAGTTGACGATGTGCTGGCGACCGGCGGGACTGCGGATGCAGTCAGGAAACTTGTGGAAAAAGCCGGAGGCAAGGTCGCGGGACTCTCATTTTTCATTGAACTCGGTTTTCTGAAAGGGAAGGAAAAGCTCAAAGGATTTGAAGTAAGTTCATTCATAAAATACTAAAAAGCAGTTTGATTTCGCAGATTAGAAAAGAGATTACGCGGATTAGTTCGCGATGAGGCGGCTATGGACGAAAATCAGCAGGTAAATGCAGTCAAAGTTGTGAAGGCGAGGAAGATAATTTTCTTCCAGCTTGCCTCCATACCGCTTTTAGCGGCTATCCTGTGTGTTTTTGTACGCTTGGTAAAACAAACACCGGCTGTTATTATAATAGAAACCGCGGCCGGAACCCTTATCTTTATTGCCGCTGTGAACCTGATACTGAACATACTTTCTATTGTCTCCGGAAAGAACCTCTCTTTTCCGATCAGAACGAATTTCATGCTGACGCATATGTTACTGCCCTCTTCGCTGCTTATTGGGCGAGCTCTCTTCTCTAAAGATGTGCTTCACAAGTCCTTCATTACCTATAGCAACAAAGTGGTCTCTTCAAAGAACGCGAAATTCAAAGGGCACGAGATATTGGTATTGCTGCCGCGCTGCATCCAGAATGCCGATTGCAAGAACGCGGTTATTAAAGATATCCTTAAATGCGCTTCCTGCGGAAAGTGCGATGTTGCAGAGATAAACAAGTTAATCGCCGGGACAGGGATAAAGGCCGCTGTGGTCACCGGCGGGACGCAGGCGAGAGCGCTGCTTACGGAGCTTCACCCCAAGGCCGTGATTGCCGTTGCCTGTGAGAGAGAGCTGGTAAGCGGAATTATTGATTCCAATATGGTCTATGTCTACGGCTTGCTCAATGTCAGGCCGAACGGTCCGTGCTACAACACTCGCGCCTACATGCCGGACCTCAAGAGCACCATCGACTCAATACTCTCGAAATGAACTGCCTGCCTAAAAACTAAAGGAGAATTATGACTAAGGTTGTAAACTTTGAATGTTTTTCCGGGATTTCCGGAGATATGGCGCTTGGCGCTTTTGTTGACGCCGGAGTTCCCTTTAAGTTTTTGTGCGCTGAGCTAAAGAAGCTGAAACTCCACGAGTTCTCGCTCACCAAAAAGAAAGTCGCGCGCGCCGGCATAAGCGCCACAAAAGTTGATGTTGTGATAAAGCACGAACATCATCACTCGGGACACGAAGAGCATAAACACCAACACTCTCACGCCAAATACTCCGAAATAATAAAAGTTATAAAAAAAAGCGGGCTCTCCGAGGAAGTGAAGAAAAGGTCGCTTTCAATGTTTGCGCGGCTTGGAGCAGCCGAAGCAAAAATCCACAACTGCTCTATTGAGGAAGTGCATTTCCACGAGATAGGCGCGGTTGATACCATTGCCGACATCTGCGGGGTTGCTGTCTGCATGGAGTATCTCGGAATCAAAATGGCCTTCGCTACAAATATAGAGTGCGGAGGAAACATTACAATCAAGTCGTCGCACGGCGCGCTGCCTAATCCCGCGCCCGCGACAGTGGAACTACTCAAAGGTTTCGAGTACAGGCAGAGCGACATCCCTATGGAGCTCGTCACTCCGACGGGTGCCTGTATCCTTGCGGAGTACGCGGAGAACGGCATGCCTTATCCGATAGCGCCTTTATCTGCGGGCTACGGCGCGGGCGGTAAAGAGATAGAGAGCCGTCCCAATGTATTGAGGGTCACGATAGGAGAAGTCAACTCTGTCCCCGGCGAGAAATCCGGAGGTGAGAGCGAGACCGCGGTCATAGAAGCGAATCTAGACGATATGCTTCCGCTCGCTTTTGAGTCAGTTATGGAGAATCTCTTCGCGGCCGGAGCGCTGGATGTCTTTTTCAGCCAGATACAGATGAAGAAGAACCGACCCGGCATAAAGCTCACGGTGATTTGCGGGCTGGAAGATATAAAGAAACTTTCAGCGGTAATCTTCCGCGAGACCACGACTTTCGGTGTGAGGTTCTACAAGACCGGGCGCATAACTTTGGAGCGGGGGTTTTTCACGGTAAAGACAAAATATGGAAAAGTAAGGATTAAGACCGGACTTCTTGGTGGTGAATTGATGTCCGCCTCGCCGGAGTACGCGGATTGCAAAAAGCTCGCCGCGGCAAAAAAAGTTCCGCTTAAGCTGGTTTACGAAGAGGCTAAAAAGGTTTTTAGAGCCAAGTAAAGCCGCTATTTCCCGCGGTATGGAATGTTTTTTGCCCCCAATGGCCCCAAGCCACCATATATAGTAGTTTAAGCAGGTATTTTGACTGCCTATTGACGCTTTCCGCCTGTTTTAAAACCTCAAAAATGTAGCAAAATTATGCAAAAATATCAAAAAGGATGTTGACAATAAAGGACTCTTTCTATATAATCTTACTTCCGACTTCATGACTGAAGCCGGCTTTTTGACATTTTATTTGTGTTTTTTTGGGATGAACCACGGTGATTGCCCGCAGGGTTCTGCTATGCGCCCATGTAGCTCAGTTGGTAGAGCACATCCTTGGTAAGGATGAGGTCATCGGTTCAATCCCGATCGTGGGCTTTTTGAAATCATAAAAATGACACTAAATTTTACGGGAGGACAAGGTCATGGCAAAGGCAAAATTTGAAAGGACAAAGCCGCACGTAAACGTCGGAACGATTGGTCACGTTGACCATGGAAAAACGACATTGACATCGGCGCTGACGACAGTGATGGCCTCAAAGGGCCTGGCGACGAAAGTGTCGTACGACGAAGTGGCAAAGGCGTCGGAATCACAGGGCAGAAGGGACGCGAGCAAGATCTTGACGATTTCAACCTCGCACGTGGAATACTCTTCGGAGAAAAGACATTATGCGCACGTAGACTGCCCGGGACACGCAGACTACATTAAGAACATGATCACGGGAGCGGCGCAGATGGACGGCGCAATCCTTGTGGTTTCAGCAGTTGACGGACCGATGCCGCAGACGAGAGAACATATCCTCCTTGCGTACCAGGTCGGAGTGCCCCACATGGTGGTATTCTTAAACAAGGTAGACCTAGTGGAAGACAAAGAACTGGTAGACCTTGTAGAAGCTGAAGTAAGAGACCTGTTGACGAAGTATAAATTCGACGGCGAGAAGACTCCGATAATCAGAGGTTCAGCCTTGAAGGCGATGCAGGATCCGAACGGTGAATGGGGCGCAAAGATTATGGAGCTTATCAATGCTCTGGATACATATATACCTGACCCTAAGAGAGAAACAGATAAGCCTTTCCTGATGGCAGTTGAAGACGTGTTCTCTATCACAGGGCGCGGAACAGTGGCAACGGGAAGGATTGAGAGGGGAAGGATACACGTAAACGATGAAGTCGAGATAATCGGCTTTGGAGAAACTAAGAAATCAGTGGTAACCGGAGTAGAGATGTTCCGCAAGCTGCTTGACGAAGGTCAGGCGGGAGACAACATCGGAGCGCTGCTTAGGGGCGTAGAAAAGGATCAGATAGAGAGAGGGCAGGTGCTGGCAAAGCCGGGCTCGATTACGCCGCACAAGAAGTTCAAAGGACAGGTGTACGTGCTGACGAAAGAAGAAGGCGGAAGGCACACACCGTTTTTCAATAACTACAGGCCGCAGTTTTATTTAAGGACAACGGACGTAACCGGAACGATGAAGCTGCCTGCGGGAGTTGAAATGGTAATGCCGGGCGACAACGTAATGATGGAGATAGAGTTGATTGCGCCGGTAGCCATGGAGAAAGAATTAAGGTTTGCAATACGCGAAGGCGGGCACACCGTCGGCGCGGGCGTTGTTACCGAGATCCTCGAATAGCGTTTTAGAATCATATTAAAAAGTGAGGGAGCGACCCTCCCTCGCTTTAATTTTTGTCAGATGACATAAAAGGAAGAAAACATGCAGGATATTATAGTTTTGACATGCGCTGATTGTAAAAGAAAGAACTACACCACAACGAAGAACAAGAAGAAGAATCCGGACAAACTTGACTTCAAAAAGTACTGCAAGTGGTGCAGAAAACACACGGTGCACAAAGAAGGAAAAGCCTAACGCCAAATAGGCCTGTAGCGTAACTGGCTAGCGCAGTGGTCTCCAAAACCACGGGTTGCAGGTTCAAGTCCTGCCAGGCCTGCCAGATAACAGCGCGGGCCGGTTCCCGCTGACAATGAGAGGTTAAGATGTGGAATAAGATAAAGCAGTTTTTTTCCGAAGTTATAACGGAAATGCATAAGGTGTCCTGGCCGAGCCGCCAGGAACTTATCGGTTCCACGGTTGTGGTCTTCACGCTGGTGGCCATCCTTTCATTATATATAGGGGTGGTTGATGCGGTAATAAACAAGGTCTTAGCGCTTATCTATATAAGGAATTAAAAAAATGGAAAAGAGATGGTATTTTGTCAGCACTTATTCCGGCTGTGAAGATAAGGTAAAGAAGAACCTCGAAGAAAGGATAAAAACTTTCGGAATGGAGAGCAGCATTTTCGGGATAGAGGTTCCGAAAGAGGATGTAATACAGATAAAAAAAGGCAAGAAAGCCACAGTTAAGAAGAATTTTTATCCGGGCTATGTCCTGGTGGAAATGATTATGAATGATGAAACCTGGCAGGTAGTCAGGAACACACCGAAGGTCACAGGTTTTGTGCGTTCAGGCCAGAAGCCGGTTCCCCTCGGCGAAGAAGAAGTAAAAAGAATATTCGCCCAGGTGACCGGTGAAATACCTTTGCCGAAGCACATAGTCGAATTTGAAAGAGGCGACGCGGTAAGGGTGCTGGAAGGACCTTTCTCAAACTTCTCCGGCGTCATTGAAGAAGTCTTTCCTGACAGGATGAAGACAAAAGTTATGGTCACTGTATTCTCGCGGCCTACTCTCGTGGAGATAGATTTCACGAATATCGAAAAGATCTAATCGGGAACTTTCCGGCCCGCTCGATGCAGCGAGCTGCGAGAGTCCCTTTTTTTGCAGTTCCTGCCCGGTTTTCCGGGAGCTTCCAGGTTCACGCAAAAAGTAAAGCAAAAGGAGTCTTCTATGCCACCAAAGAAAGTGCAGTCCGTGGTGAAATTGCAGGTTACTGCCGGCAAAGCGAATCCTGCTCCGCCGGTTGGACCGGCTCTTGGACAGCACGGCGTGAACATAATGGATTTTTGCAAGCAGTTCAACGCAAAAACCTCCGATCCCGCGCAGGACGGGCTTATAATTCCGGTCGTCATAACGGTGTTCAGCGACAAGTCGTTCACCTTTATTATGAAGACGCCGCCGGTAGCAGTCCTCATCAAGAGGGCCGCGGGGATAGCCAAGGGATCGGGAACGCCGAACAAAACCAAGGTCGGCAAACTCACCAAGAAACAGGTCACGGAAATTGCCACGCTTAAGATGCCGGACCTCAACGCGGTCAACATCGAGTCCGCAAAACTGATGGTCGAGGGCACGGCGCGCAGTATGGGTATCGAAGTCGAGAAGTGACGGAGGAACGGATGAGCAAGAGAATGAATGAGTTAAATAAGCTGGTCGACAAGTCGAAGAAGTATTCTCTCGACGAGGCCTGCGCTCTCCTCAAGAATCTGGCGAAAGCCAAGTTCGATGAGTCCGTTGGCGTTTCCATCAAACTCGGCGTGGACGTAAAACAGACAAATCAGATGGTAAGAGGAAGCGTTGTGCTCCCGCACGGCACGGGCAAGGTTCCGAAAGTGCTCGTTTTCGTGAAGGGCGAGAAAGAGAATGACGCCAAGGCGGCGGGCGCGGATTATGTCGGTGCTGATGATCTCATAGAAAAGATCAACGGCGGCTGGCATGATTTTGACGTAGCCATCGCGACGCCTGATATGATGAAAGAGCTCGGAAAAGTAGGAAAGGTGCTCGGTCCTTTGGGCCTGATGCCCAATCCGAAATCCGGCACGGTCACGGCGGATATTACAAGGAGCGTGAAGGAAGCAAAGGCAGGAAGGGTCGAGTTTAAGGTCGATCCGGGAGCCGTTATTCACGCGGTCATCGGCAAGGCTTCTTTTGATGCCAAGAAACTTCAGGAGAATGCGGGAACCTTGCTTGACGCTATCGTGAAGGCGAAGCCGACCGGCGTAAAGGGCGCTTACATCCAGAACATAGTCATTAAAACGACCATGAGCCCGGGCTTGAGCATTGACACCAAGCCGTATCTGTCGGTTATAGCTTAGGAGGGGAAATGGCCAAGCAGGAAACAATAAAAAAGAAAGAAACCGAGGTCAACGAGCTTGTCGAGAAGTTCGGCAGAGCCAAGAGTGTAATCTTTACCGACTTCCGTAAACTGACCGTTGAAGACACGACGGCCGTGAGAAAAAAACTTGCGACGAAGAAAGTCGAGTACAAGGTTATTAAGAACAATATCGTGAGAAGGGCGCTGGAGAAGGCGAACCTGGGCGAAGTGCTCAAGTTCATCGACGGCCCTACAGGTGTTGCGCTCTGTTATGAAGATCCGGTGATACCGGCGAAGATCCTGAAAGAGTTCGGAGCGGACCATGAATTTCTTAAGATACGCGCCGGAGTCATTGAAGGCAAGGTCGCGGACGTAAAGCAGATCAAGTACGTAGCGGAACTTCCCTCAAGGGAAGTGCTTCTCGCGAAAGTGCTTGGCGGCATGAAAGCCCCGATCTCGAACCTGGTTTATACTCTTTCCGGCACACTGTCCAAGTTTGTGAGAACTCTGGACGCGGTAAGAGCGGCAAAGAAAGCGTAATAAAAATTCAAACTAAAAAAGTAAAAGTAACAAGGAGGAGAAGAAATGGCTAACTTAAGCAAAGAAGACATACTGAAAGGCATTGAAACGATGTCGGTGATGGAACTTGCCGAACTCATCAAGGCGCTTGAAGAGCGTTTTGGCGTGACCGCGGCTGCGCCCGTAGCGGCAGCAGCAGCTTCAGCAGCGCCTGCGGCGGAAGCCCAGACGGCTTTCACGGTGATACTTGCAGGAGCCGGCGACAAGAAGATTGAAGTAATTAAAAGGGTGAGGGAAGTAACAGCTCTCGGCCTTAAGGAAGCGAAGGACCTGGTAGACGGCGCTCCGAAAGCGATAAAGGAAGGCGTGACTAAGGACGAAGCCGATAAAATCAAGGCAAAGTTTGACGGCAGCGGCGCAACAATCGAGATCAAGTAACTCAAAAAACGTGTTTTAAAGGGTCCCGCGGGCAAGCAACTTGCCCGCGGGAATCCTATTTTTGTCAAATAAAGGGTTTTGCTGCACACAGATAGCGCGCCGGGCTTTCCGGACGGTCTGTGACCTATAAACGGTAACCAACCCGGGGGTAATTCATGGAAAAGTTTGATAAGATAGGCAAACGAATAAGGAAAGATTATTCCACGATTGAAAAAATCCTGCCTCTGCCCAACCTCATAGAGGTCCAGAAGCTTTCATACAACAATTTTCTCCAGCGGGATGTTTCTGTAAAGGAAAGGAAAAATCTCGGGCTTCAGTCCGTATTTAATGAGGTATTCCCGTTGCTCTCGCTCAAGGGCAATATCACGCTTGAGTACGTAAGCTACTCCATCGGCCAACCCAAGTATACTGTCATGGAATGCAAAGAAAGGGACATGACCTACGGCGCGCCGCTCAAGTTCACCATCAGAATAATAATTACGGACGCTGAGAACCCTTCTTCCAAAGTAAAGGAAATCAAAGAGGAAGAGGTATACATCTGCGAGCTTCCGCTCATGACTGAAAAGGGCACCTTTATCATTAATGGCGCGGAGAGGGTTATTGTTAACCAGCTTCACAGGTCTCCCGGCGTTTCCTTTGACGAATCAGAAGACAAGCTTCTTATGTCTCTCACTAAAATTTTCACGGGAAAGATTATCCCCTACCGCGGTTCATGGCTGGAGTTCGAGTTTGATACGAACGACATCCTTTTCGCGAGGATTGACAAGAAGAGAAAGTTCTTCGCGACAATAATGCTTCGCGCTCTGGGCTATGACACGAACGAAAAAGTAATAAAACTTTTTTATAAGACAGCCGAAATTTCCGTTTCTAATCGCGAGAAAGCGGTTAACAGCGTGCTTGCAAGCGAAGTGAGACTTATGGAAGCGGGAGAAACTCTTTCCGCCGGCAGCACTGTTACCGACGCAATTTACGAGAAACTTCTGAAGGGCAAAGTAAAGAACATAGAGATTGTTGAGCCGGCGGAACTTCTTGGCGTGAACCTGGTCGCCACTCTGCTGAAAGACGGTCTTTCCGCGAAAGATGACGCGCTGCTTGAGGTCCACAAGAAAATGAGACCCGGACAGCCCGTAACGCTGGACGCCGCGAAGAGCTTTTTTGACAATATGTTTTTCAACCCCAAGAGGTATGACCTTGGACGCGTCGGCAGGTACAAGATAAACAAAAAACTTGGAACCGCCTTCCCGCTTGAGAGCAGAGTCTTGCGCAAGGAAGACATCGTAAACACCGTAAAATATCTTCTGGGCCTTTCCAACGGGCAGGGTGTTAAAGACGACATCGACCATTTCGGAAACAGAAGGGTGCGCGCGGTAGGCGAGCTTGTAGAGAACCAGATGCGCATCGGCCTTTCACGCATGGAAAGGTACATTAAAGAGAAGATGAGTCTGGTTGATACTGAAAATGTCATGCCGGCGAATCTTATTAACACCAAACCCATTACCAGCGCGATCAAAGAGTTCTTCGGAACCAACCAGCTCTCGCAGTTCATGGACCAGACCAATCCTCTCGCGGAGCTCACGCACCAGAGAAGGATCTCGGCGCTTGGACCCGGCGGCTTGGATCGCGACAGGGCGGGCTTTGACGTCCGAGACGTGCATTATACCCATTACGGAAGGATGTGCCCCATTGAAACTCCTGAAGGACCGAACATCGGTCTTATATCTTCGCTGCCTACTTACGCGCAGATAAACGAACTGGGTTTTATTGAGACCCCCTACCGTAAGGTAACGAACGGCAAGATAGAAAAAGAAATCAAGTTTCATACTGCGGATATTGAGGACACGGCAAAGATAGCGCCCGCAAAGTCCCCGATAAACGGAAATAGGCTTGTGGGTACGGATCCTTCAGGGAACATGATAGAAGTCAGGGAAAAAGACGACTATCCTTCTGTTCCGGTAGATACCGTAGATTACATGGATGTCTCTCCTATGCAGTTTGTAGCGGTTTCCCCGGCGCTCATCCCGTTCCTTGATCACGATGACGCCAACAGGGCGCTGATGGGCTCCAATATGCAAAGACAGGCGGTCCCGCTTATTAAAACCGAAGCCCCAATCATTGGAACCGGACTTGAATACAAAGTTGCCTATGATTCAGGCGTATTGGTTATTGCAAAGAATTCCGGTACTGTCGCTTACGTTGATGCCAGAAGGATAGAGGTCGCGTGCGCTGACGGTGAAGTTGACATTTACGAGCTGGTGAAGTTCAAACGTTCCAACCAGGATACGTGCATCAATCAAAAACCGGTTGTAATAAAAGGACAGAAAGTTGCGAAAGGTGAAGTAATAGCCGACGGTCAGGCGACCGATAAGGGCGAACTCGCCCTCGGGCACAACATCCTCATCGGCATTATGCCGTGGAGAGGTTACAATTTCGAAGACGCTATTATCCTCAGCGAAGAGCTCCTGATGGAGGATAAGTTCACCTCAATACATATAGAAGAACACGAAACAGACGCGAGGGATACGAAGCTCGGGGACGAGGAAATAACCCGGGATATTCCGAACGTAAGCGAAGAGGCATTAAGGAACCTTGACGAGAACGGAATTGTGCGCATCGGCGCTGAAGTCAACCAGGGTGATATTCTGGTCGGCAAAGTAACCCCCAAGGGCGAATCCGAGAGTACGCCGGAAGAAAAATTGCTGCGCGCTATCTTTGGCGAAAAAGCGAAGGATGTAAAGAACCAGTCGCTGAAGGTTCCGCCGGGCTCGTCAGGCATAGTGGTTGACGTGAAGGTTTTCTCAAGGAAGGATTCTACCACGAAGCCCAAGGATAAAGAGACCAAGAAGCAGGTAGAGAAAGAATTTGAGAAGCTGAAAGAAGGCGTTGTGAAACTCAGGGATTCCGAGATAGCGGTCGCGGAAGAGAGCGGCATGTCGAAGGACGCGCTTAAGGAAAAGATTGAACTTGAGAAAAAGCTCTGCAAGCTCAGGCTTGAAGACCTTGAACTCAAAAAAGCCAGGGAGATAAGGTCCGTAGAGGAAGGCGAGAATCTGCCCGCCGGCGTCATAAAGCACGTTAAGGTTTATGTTGCCAGCAAGAGCAAGATCTCGGTCGGAGACAAAATGGCAGGACGCCATGGGAACAAGGGTATTGTGGCGAAGATCGTCCCGAAAGAGGATCTTCCTTATATGCCGGACGGAACACCGATACAGATTATTCTTAACCCGCAGGGCGTTCCTTCCCGTATGAACGTCGGACAGCTGATGGAAACACATCTCGGCTGGGCGGCGAAAGTGCTCGGCTTCTCAGTATCCACTCCGGTATTTGACGGAGCGCGCGAAGGCGTAATCAAGGATGAACTGAAGAACGCAGGTTTGCCTCAGAGCGGCAAGGTTGAGCTTATTGACGGTATAACCGGTGAGCCGATGGATAAGGAAGTCATGGTCGGCTACATGTATATGATGAAACTTTCACACTTGGTGGACGATAAAGTTCACGCAAGATCCACCGGCCCGTACTCGCTTATCACTCAGCAGCCTCTCGGCGGCAAGGCGCAGTTCGGCGGCCAGAGATTCGGAGAAATGGAAGTCTGGGCTCTTGAAGCCTACGGCGCGGCTTACACTCTGCAGGAAATGCTTACAGTGAAGTCAGACGACGTTGCCGGAAGAACCAAGGTGTATGAAGCGATAGTTAAAGGCAAGAACACGCCGGAACCCGGCCTGCCTGAGTCGTTCAACGTGCTCTTGAAGGAGCTGCAGGGTCTTGGTCTTGATGTAACGCTGGTACCGAAAAGCATCGCACCTTCTGACAAGAAGGCCAAAAAAGTGAAGCCTGAGAGCATCCTGGGCGACGATGAACCGGCGAAGGAAGAAGAGGAAGTAAAGGAAGAAAAGAAGGCGAAGAAGAAAAAGGAAGAATAAGTAAAAAGCAAAAGTTTATAAGGTTTATAAAGTTCATAACGTAAGACGCAAAGAAAAGAAATGAAAAATTTACCGCATAGCGAGGGTGAATATGGCAAGAGTCAGAGAAGTCATAAAGACTGCGAAGCTTATAGAGTCCGGCGAGGAAAAGAGGATTGATTTTGAAGCGATTGCCATGAAACTCGCATCGCCCGAAGTAATCCACAAATGGTCCCACGGCGAAGTTAAGAAGCCGGAGACTATTAACTACAGGACCTTCAGGCCGGAAAAAGACGGACTCTTTGACGAGAAGATTTTCGGGCCCACCAAAGACTGGGAATGCTATTGCGGCAAATATAAGAGGATCAAATATCGCGAGATAACCTGCGACAGGTGCGGCGTTACCGTCACCTCTTCAAAGGTGAGAAGAGAGCGCATGGGGCATATCGAACTTGCTTCTCCGGTCTCGCATGTCTGGTTTTTAAAGAGCATACCGAGCAGGATCGGTATGCTTCTCGACATGACCACCAAGGAACTCGAGCGCGTAATTTATTACGAGAGCTACATCGTAACAGAGTCCAACAGCGATCAGCTGAAGAAGAAACAGCTGCTTAACGAAGAAGATCTGCAGAAATGCAAATCATCGCTTGGCGCTTCCTCCTTTAAGGCCAAGATTGGAGCAGCCGCTATCAAAGATTTGCTCCTTGAACTTGATTTAGATAAACTTACAAAAGAACTTAAAGAAGAACATAAAGCAACGGAATCGGTTGCTAAGAAGAAAGACATTATCAAGAGGTTGCGTATTGCCGAGAGTTTCAGGAAATCCGGTAACCAGCCGGCTTGGATGGTGCTTGACGTTTTGCCGGTAATTCCGCCTGACCTTAGGCCGCTGGTGCCGCTTGACGGCAGCAGGTTCGCTTCGTCAGATCTAAATGACCTTTACAGAAGGGTCATCAACAGAAACAACAGGCTTAAGAGGCTTGTAGAAGCGAAGGCTCCGGATATAATTATTCACAACGAAAAAAGAATGCTTCAGGAAGCGGTTGACGCCCTCTTTGACAACGGCAGGCGCGGTCAGCCCGTGAAAGGTTCCAGGAATAAACCCCTAAAATCTCTCTCAGACATGCTTAAGGGCAAACAGGGGCGGTTCAGACAGAACCTGCTCGGAAAACGCGTTGACTATTCAGGGCGTTCTGTCATCGTGGTGGGACCGGAGCTAAAGTTCTATCAGGCCGGAATCCCCAAGAAGATGCTCCTTGAGCTCTTCAAACCCTTTATAATCAAGAAGCTGGAAGACCGCGGCTACGTACATACAGTAAAGAGCGCGAGAAAGATGGTTGAGAACGTCAAGCCCGAGGTTTGGGAAATCCTTGAAGAGGTTATCAAGGAGCACCCGATCATGCTTAACCGCGCGCCCACTCTTCACAGACAGGGCATTCAGGGCTTTGAGGCGGTTCCGGTCGAAGGTTCTGCAATCAGACTGCATCCGCTGGCTTGCAACGCATTCAACGCGGATTTTGACGGCGACCAAATGGCCGTGCACGTTCCTCTTTCCCCCGAGGCAATACTTGAGGTAAGGACGCTAATCCTTTCCACAAATAACGTATTTTCAACCTCTAACGGTTTCCCGCTGGCTACGCCTTCCAGGGAAATGATCACCGGGCTTTATTATCTTACGCTCTATCGTCCCGATATCAGGCTGAAAAAGAAAACCAAGAAGGGCGACGGAAAAATATTTTCCACCCCGCGTGAGCTTCTCCTTGCCTATTCGCTCGGCGAAGTAGACATGGAAGCCATTGTTAAGGTTAGGATGAAAGACGGCGAAAAGCCAATCGAAGCTACCGCCGGCATGGTAATGTTCTATGAAGCGCTCCCGGAAGGAATGTTTGATTCCGCCGAAGAGCTCTTTACCGAACTCAAGCTGGAACATCTGAAGAAGTTTAACCAGGGGCCCATATCCGGGGAAATGGCAGAGTCCTTCGGGCCTATCAGCGCAGATCTTAAAGCCGGAAGCGAAGAGCTGACAACCGAAGTTGAAAAAAGAATGTGGCATAAATTATACGAAGAAAAGGCGCACCTTGAAGGCCTTAAGACCGACTTGTTTAGAAGCTACCTGTTTTATGGTAAGGGCGGCGGTTTCAAGTCAGACAGATTCAAGTCTTATATCGACACGATCGCGATGCGCTGCCAGAAAAAACTAGGCACCTCGCAGACCGTTGAGATGCTCGATAATCTAAAAGACCTCGGACTGGTTTATGCTACCAAACTTGGCAGCACACTCCCCACGGACGACATCGTGGAACCTAAGGCGATTAAAGATGAAAGTCTCGCGAAAGATGTCAAGCTCAAACCGGGCCTGCTTCGCAATGTTGAATACGACAAAGACCTCCTTGCCAAAGGAGAGTTCGAGAGGGATTCGTACATCGCGGTAACGAGAAATAAGGTCGCGGGAATACTTGAGAACTACAGAAAAGGCGTAATCACCTACAACGAAAAGTACCAAAACGTAATTGACATCTGGTCTCACGCGACGGTGACGGTTGATAAGGCGCTCAGGAACACTCTGAGAAAAGACGAAGACGGCTTAAATCCGCTCTTCATAATGATTCAGACCGGTTCCCGCGGAAGCTGGCAGCAGGCAAGACAGCTTGCGGGTATGCGCGGACTCATCGCGAAACCGAGGGCGAAAGTTACCGGTGAGGCGGGCGAAATTGTTGAAACGCCCATCACTTCAAATTTCAAGCGCGGCTTGAACGTGCTTGAATACTACATCTCCACTCACGGCGGAAGAAAAGGACTTATCGATACCGCCCTGAAGACCTCGGAAGCCGGCTACCTAACAAGGCGTCTTATAGACGTTGCACAGGACGTGGTCGTCGCGGAAGAGGACTGCAAGACGCTCCGCGGCGTGACTGTCGGAGCTTTGAAGAACGGCGATGAAACCCTTGAATCGCTTTCCGACAGGATTATAGGCAGGGTCGCGCTGGACAACATTACCGACCTTATCACTTCAGAGGTTATTGTAAAATCAGGCGAAGTAATAGACGAAGAAAAGGCGCAGAAGATCGAGGAAACCGGTATCGAAAAGATCCGTATCCGTTCCGTCCTGCGTTGCGAGGCGAAGACCGGAATCTGCGCGAAATGCTACGGCTGGAACCTCGGCTACAGGAAGATTGTGAACATCGGTGAAGCGGTCGGAATTACAGCGGCGCAGTCAATAGGCGAACCCGGAACACAGCTGACGCTTCGTACCTTCCACACCGGCGGTACCGCACAGAGAAAGACGACCCAGAACAAGGTTGTCGCAAAGTTTGACGGAAAGGTGGTCTATGATAATATGAAGACCATTACTACAAGGGGCGGTAGAGTAATTCTCATCAGCCGGACCGGAAAAATTGTAGTTGAGCAGGCGAGAAGTAAGAGCGGAGTTAAAGCCCAGGCCAAAGAGAAGCGCGAAGAGTTTGAATTGCCTTACGGTTCCCAGCTGTATTTCAAGGACGGAGCGGACGTAAAGGAAAAAGATACTCTAGGCGATTGGGACCCGTTCAGCACCCCCATCATTTCGCACAACGACGGAACAGTAGTGTGTGTCGACATAACCAAAGGACAGACGCTCAAGGAAGAAGTAAATCCTGAGACCAAGATGTCTGAGTTTGTTATTGTTCCGCAGAAAGAAGGCAAGCTGCATCCTGCGGTGCACATAATGGCCGGCGGCGAGATTAAAGAAAAGATTTCTTTGCCCGAAGGCACTATCATGATGGTGAATACCGACGAGAATGCGGCGGCCACCAAGGTCCATGTCGGAGATGTTATCGCGAAGATGCCCATTGGCGGCGGTAAGGCTCACGATATCACCGGCGGTTTGCAGAGGGTTTCGGAACTCTTTGAAGCAAGGAAGCCCAAAGATATGGCGACCATCAGCGATATAGAAGGTATGGTTGAGATAGGGGATGTCACCAAGAGGCAGAGAGAAATCCGCGTGACAGATGAGAACGGCGAGGTCGCGAAGTACCAGGTTCCGCAGGGAAAACATCTTATCGTTACCAGCGGAGAGAAAGTGTTAAACGGAGATCCTTTAACTGCAGGTCCGATAAACCCGCACGACATCTTGAGAGCGAAGAGCGAGAACGATGCGCAGGAATACCTGCTCGGAAACATTCAGGAGGTCTACAGAGTCCAGGGCGTTAACGTTAACGACAAGCACATCGAGGTCGTTATCCGTCAGATGCTAAAGAAAGTTAGAATCGAGAGCGAGGGCGACACGGAATTCCTGCCCGGCCAGGAAGTTGACAAGAATATATTAAAAGAAGAGAACGAAAAGGTGATGAAGAAAAAAGGAAAGGCCGCAACCTTCAAGCCAATTCTTCTCGGCATCACTAAGGCGTCGCTTGGCACCGAGAGCGTATTCGCAGCAGCTTCCTTCCAGGAAACGACGCGCGTTCTTACCGACGCGGCTACCGTAGGAAAAGTTGACACCCTGCGCGGTCTGAAAGAAAATATCATTATCGGCCGCTTGATTCCCGCGGGAACAGGTTCACGCGGTTACCGCAATCTGCACATTGAGCAGGATGAAGAAGATCTTCCGATAATCGAAGAAAAAGAAATATCCGCTGAAGAGCCTCTTGAAGCAATAAAAGCGGCTTTGAAAGACGAAGAGTAAAGAAAAGAGAGATAGTACATAGAAAAGCGCTTGCAGGATAATGGGTTTTGTGAGCTCCACAAGACCCATTTTAAGGCGTTTTTAACTAATATGCGTGAAAAATGAGTATTGACAAGGGCTTTTGTTTTTTGTATAATTCAATGCTAAATATTTCGCATTCTGGGGGTGAGGGTTAGTATAGCCTAAGTTAAAATAGTGCTGTGCTAGCAATGGCGGAGAGCACACCGCCTTTTTTATTTTTGAAACCCCGCAGAGTTTCGGGGTTTTTTTATCCCGGACAATATTCAAGGAGGCAGTTTTGTTTACAGTTAACCAGCTTGTAAAAGGCAGGAGACAGCAGGTAAGAGCAAGGTCAAAGTCCAAGCACTTGACCGCCTGTCCCATGAGAAGGGGAGTATGTCTCAGGGTGTACACTGTTACGCCGAAGAAACCGAACTCCGCGCTCCGCAAGGTCGCGAAGGTAAGGCTGTCCAACGGTTATGAAATCATAAGTTATATTCCCGGCGTCGGACACAACCTCGACGAGCACTCTATAGTTTTGGTGCGCGGCGGCAGGGTTAAAGATCTTCCCGGTGTGCGTTATCACATTGTAAGGGGAACGCTTGACGCTTCAGGAGTTGAAGGCAGAAACAAGAGCAGGTCCAAGTACGGAGTAAAGAGAGTGAAAAAAGAAGTAAAGAAACCGGCAGCGGCAGCAGCGGCGCCGGCAAAGTAGAAAAGAATCTTTAAGGAGAACGAGTAATGCCTAGAAAAGGTTTTGTCAGAAAAAGAGAAGTTCTTCCTGACTCCAAGTATCAGGACCAGGTAGTCACGAGGTTCATCAACAACATAATGAAAAAAGGAAAGAAGAGTGTTGCCGAAGCGATAGTATATGGCGCGCTGGACGAAGTCGGGAAGAAGAGCAACAACGCAAACCCGATGATAGTTTTCAAGCAGGCTATTGACAACGTCAAGCCGATGCTTGAAGTAAAACCGAGGCGTGTGGGCGGCATGAACTATCAGGTGCCGGTTGAAGTAGCGCCGGTTAGACGCACTTCTCTTGCGGTGCGCTGGATCATAGACGCGTCCAAAGCAAGGCCGGAAAAAACAATGTACGCGAAGCTCGCAAGCGAAATACTTGACGCTGCCAAGAACACCGGGGCGGCAGTGAAGAAAAGAGAAGACACGCATAAGATGGCGGAAGCAAACAAGGCCTTCGTGCATTTTAGGTGGTAGGGTTAAGGCAAATTCGAAGCAAAATCTAAGTCAGAAAACAATTACCAAGGATGAAAAATGGCACGCGAATATACTTTAGAAAATACTAGAAACCTCGGAATAGTAGCCCACATTGACGCGGGTAAAACCACGACAACTGAAAGGGTGCTCTATTATTCCGGAGCCATCCATAAGATTGGTAATGTTGATGAAGGCAATACGACGACCGATTACATGGTCCAGGAAAAAGAGCGCGGAATTACCATCACCTCCGCCGCTATCACGGCGTTCTGGAAAGGCAAGAGGATTAACCTTATCGACACCCCGGGACACGTTGATTTTACCGCGGAAGTTGAAAGATCTCTCCGCGTGCTTGACGGCGCGGTTGTTGTGTTCGACGCCTGCAGCGGAGTTGAGCCGCAGTCCGAGACGGTCTGGAGACAGGCAGACAGGTATAATACTCCGAGGGTAGCCTTCCTCAATAAGATGGACAAAGTAGGCGCTGATTTCTTTATGTCTACGGCCTCAATCAAGCAGAAGCTCGGCGCAAGGCCGGTTCCGATACAGATTCCCATTGGCGCGGAAGAAACTTTCGTCGGCATAGTGGATCTCGTTACTATGAAGGCGTATGTCTGGCTTGAAGAGACTCTTGGAGCAAAGTACGAAGAAAGGGCCATTCCCGAAGACCTCAAGGAAGTATCCGAAAAATACAGGCACGATCTGCTTGAAGCGTGCGCGGACTTTAATGAAGATGTAATGCACAAGTACCTTGAAGGCAAGCTTGCCGATATTACCGTTGACGAGATTAAGAATGCTCTGAGAAAAGGCACCATCAGCGGCGGAATAGTCCCGGTAATCTGCGGTTCCTCTTTTAAGAACAAAGGCGTACAGCCTATGCTTGACGCGGTCGTTGACTTCCTGCCGTCGCCAATGGATGTCCCGGCTATCAAAGGCACCATCCCGGGTTCCGGCGTTGAAGAAACAAGGAATGCAGATGACAATGCTCCGCTTGCGGCGCTTGCTTTTAAAATAATCGCGGACCCGTTCGTCGGAAAACTTACCTTCGTACGTGTTTATTCCGGGAATCTGCTTTCTTCGTCCTATGTCTATAATGCCATCAGCGGCAAGAAAGAAAGAATAGGAAGGCTGCTCCGCATGCACGCGAACAAGAGAGAAGAAATACAGGTTTGTTATGCCGGCGACATTGCGGCGGTAGTAGGCCTTAAAGAAACCACCACCGGAGATACTCTGTGCGACGAGAACTCTCCGATTGTTCTTGAATCTATGAACTTCCCTGATCCGGTTATCTCGGTAGCTATCGAACCCAAGACTAGAGCGGATCAGGATAAAATGGGCTCGGCTCTTTCCAGGTTGTCAGACGAAGATCCGACGTTTATCGTAAGGACAGATGAAGAAACCGGGCAGACTATTATGTCCGGCATGGGCGAACTTCACCTTGAAATTCTAGTGGACAGGATGAAGAGAGAATACAACGTTGAGGCAAATGTCGGCAAACCGATGGTTGCCTACAAAGAAACGGTTAAGAAGGCGGTAGACGCCGAAGGCAAGTATATCAGGCAGACCGGCGGTAAAGGTCAGTACGGACATTGCTACATTACGCTTTCTCCGAGAGAAAGAGGCGCCGGCTACGAGTTTGTGAATGATATCGTCGGCGGTTCCATTCCGAAAGAATACATTCCCGCGATTGACAAAGGAATCAAGGAAGCCTGTGAAGGCGGTGTTCTTGCCGGCTATCCGGTGGTTGATGTAGGTATTTCTCTCACCGACGGTTCCTACCACGATGTTGACTCTTCAGAAATGGCGTTTAAAATCGCCGGTTCAATGGCGTTTAAGGAAGCTTTCAAGAGGGCGAACCCGATTCTGCTTGAGCCTATCATGGACATAGAGGTAATCACTCCCGAAGAATATATGGGAGAAGTTATCGGAAACCTCAGTTCAAGAAGAGGGCGCATAGAGAATATGACTCAGAGAGGAAATGCCAGGGTTATCAGAGGGTTCGTGCCGATAGCCAATATGTTCGGGTACGCGACGGACTTAAGGTCGCTGACTCAGGGCCGCGGCAACTCTACTATGCAGCTTTCACATTACGAAGAAGTTCCCAGGGTGCTCGCGGAAGAGATTATCGCGAAGAATGCCGGGAAAGTCGCGGAAAAGAGATAAAATCAGCGCCAATTACTGAAGTTTCGGAGGGTGTGTCATGGCAAAGGCAAAATTTGAAAGGACAAAGCCGCACGTAAACGTCGGAACGATTGGTCACGTTGACCATGGAAAAACGACATTGACATCGGCGCTGACGACAGTGATGGCCTCAAAGGGCCTGGCGACGAAAGTGTCGTACGACGAAGTGGCAAAGGCGTCGGAATCACAGGGCAGAAGGGACGCGAGCAAGATCTTGACGATTTCAACCTCGCACGTGGAATACTCTTCGGAGAAAAGACATTATGCGCACGTAGACTGCCCGGGACACGCAGACTACATTAAGAACATGATCACGGGAGCGGCGCAGATGGACGGCGCAATCCTTGTGGTTTCAGCAGTTGACGGACCGATGCCGCAGACGAGAGAACATATCCTCCTTGCGTACCAGGTCGGAGTGCCCCACATGGTGGTATTCTTAAACAAGGTAGACCTAGTGGAAGACAAAGAACTGGTAGACCTTGTAGAAGCTGAAGTAAGAGACCTGTTGACGAAGTATAAATTCGACGGCGAGAAGACTCCGATAATCAGAGGTTCAGCCTTGAAGGCGATGCAGGATCCGAACGGTGAATGGGGCGCAAAGATTATGGAGCTTATCAATGCTCTGGATACATATATACCTGACCCTAAGAGAGAAACAGATAAGCCTTTCCTGATGGCAGTTGAAGACGTGTTCTCTATCACAGGGCGCGGAACAGTGGCAACGGGAAGGATTGAGAGGGGAAGGATACACGTAAACGATGAAGTCGAGATAATCGGCTTTGGAGAAACTAAGAAATCAGTGGTAACCGGAGTAGAGATGTTCCGCAAGCTGCTTGACGAAGGTCAGGCGGGAGACAACATCGGAGCGCTGCTTAGGGGCGTAGAAAAGGATCAGATAGAGAGAGGGCAGGTGCTGGCAAAGCCGGGCTCGATTACGCCGCACAAGAAGTTCAAAGGACAGGTGTACGTGCTGACGAAAGAAGAAGGCGGAAGGCACACACCGTTTTTCAATAACTACAGGCCGCAGTTTTATTTAAGGACAACGGACGTAACCGGAACGATGAAGCTGCCTGCGGGAGTTGAAATGGTAATGCCGGGCGACAACGTAATGATGGAGATAGAGTTGATTGCGCCGGTAGCCATGGAGAAAGAATTAAGGTTTGCAATACGCGAAGGCGGGCACACCGTCGGCGCGGGCGTTGTTACTGAAATCTTAGAATAGGGTCGAAGGGATAAAATGGACAACAAGCAGAAGATCAGAATAAAGATGAAATCGTACGACCACAGGCTTCTCGACAAGTCGGTTGTCGAAGTTGTGAATGTGGCCAAGAGGACCGGTGCTCGGGTCGTAGGACCCATACCCCTGCCTACTAAAATAAGCAGGTTCACCGTGCTCAGGTCGCCTCACGTCGACAAAAAATCCAGGGAGCAGTTTGAAATAAGAATCCATAAACGCCTCCTGGATATAATGGAACCGTCACCGAAAACTGTGGATATGTTGTCAAAGCTCGACCTTCCGGCCGGCATTGACGTTGAGATTAAACTGTAAGAAAAAGTCATCCCGAGGGAAGGCTTGTTCCGGCTTGTTTTTGCCGGCAAGATCCATTTACCCGGGAGAAAAAAAGAGGTTTTTATGGCAGGCATTTTAGGAAAGAAAGTAGGCATGACACAGATTTTCCAGGACGGAAATGTAGTACCCGTTACAGTTTTGCAAGCGGGTCCCTGCGTTGTCGTTCAGAAAAAGACTGTTGAGACCGACGGCTATACGGCCGTTCAGGTCGGTTTCGTTGACAAAAAATTGAAGCAGGTCACGAAACCTGAAGCGGGCCATTTCAAGAAGGCTAATTCAGCCCCCAAGTCGCATCTGGCTGAGTTCCGCGCTGAAGATATGTTTAAGTTAGATGTTGGCCAAGCGATTACGGTTGAAGTATTCAAGGAAGGCGATTACGTCAGCGTAACCGGTCTTTCAAAGGGCAAGGGTTTCCAGGGCGGCGTAAAGAGACACGGCTTCAAAGGCGGTCCCGGGTCCCACGGTTCAATGTTTCATCGGGCGGTCGGCGGTATCGGCGGACGCGTCAGAGTAAGAGGTCACATATGGAAAGGCAGAAGAATGCCGGGCCACGACGGTCAGGAAACAATTACAGCGCCCAACCTCAAAGTTGTGCTTGTTGACAAGGATGAGAACGTTATCCTGGTACGCGGTGCGGTTCCGGGCAGCAACGGAACCATAGTCAGGATTAACATCGCGAAAAAGAACGAAAAGCTTGTACTGCGAGACACGAGGTACAAGAAAGAGCAGGATAAGCTCCTCGCTGCGCTTCAGGCAAAAGAGAAGGCCGAGAAAGAGAAAAAGAAAGCTCCGGCCAAAACCGGAGGTAAGAAATAATGGCAAAGTTAAGCGTACTTGACATGGCAGGAAAAGAGACCGGCAGTATAGAACTAAAAGACAGCGTTTTCGCGATAGAGCCCAATAAGGCGGTTATGGCGGAAGCGATTCTTAATGAACTTTCCAATGTAAGGCGCGGAACCGCGAAAGCAAAGACGCGCGGCGAAGTTTCCGGCGGCGGAAGAAAGCCCTGGAAGCAGAAAGGAACCGGAAGGGCAAGGCAGGGTTCCATAAGGGCGGTTCAGTGGAGAAAGGGTGGTATCGCGCACGGCCCGAAGGTCAGGGATTATTCTTATAAACTCCCCGACAAAGTAAAGAAGCTCGCATACAGGTCCATACTCTCAGACAAGCTGAACGGCAAAGCGATAATAGTGGTTTCTGAAATCAGCATCGAGAAGCCCAGGACCAAGACGATGATAGAGATGCTCAAGAACCTGAAGGCGGAAGGAAAAGCTCTTATCATCATCGGTTCTCCGAACGAAAAGGTAAAGAAGTCCGTCAGCAATATAGAGAACGCAAAGCTGATACATTTAAACAACATTAATTGCCACGATCTGATGAATCATCAGAAGCTGGTATTCACCAAGGACGCTATAAGCGCTCTGGACGCGAGGTTATAGGAAAATGCTGCTAACCGATATAATAAAGAAACCGCTTGTGACGGAAAAGGGCACCCGCTTGAAAGAGCAGGGCAACTTTTACGTGTTCGCGGTGGCCGAAGAGGCTAATAAGATAGAGATTAAAGCCGCCGTAGAGAAACTTTTCAACGTGAAAGTCATCTCGGTGAACACAGCCATCATGCACGGCAAAACAAGAAGGCTTGGCCGGCGCATAGGCGTAAAATCAGACTGGAAAAAGGCGTACGTGCTTCTGGAAAAAGGTCAGAAGATAACGGCGCTTGAAGTGTAACGAGGAGAAGCTATGCCGATCAAAAAATTCAGACCAATAACACCGGGCCGCAGGAGTATGACGGTTGATACCTACGAGGATATCACCAAAACTACGCCTGAAAAATCGCTGCTTGTAAAGAGAAAACATTTTGCCGGCAGGAACAGCTACGGCAGAATCACGATGAGGCACAAAGGCGGAGGCAACAGGACCTTCATCCGCATAGTTGATTTCCGCAGGGACAAACTGAATGTGCCGGCTAAGGTAGCGGCGATAGAGTACGATCCCAACAGGACTACAAGGCTCTGCCTGCTGTTTTACGTAGACGGCGAGAAAAGATATATTGTGGCTCCGGATGGCATCAAAGTCGGCGACATGATAGTTTCCAGCGAGAATGCAGATATCAAGATTGGAAACGCGCTGCCAATCAAGTCGATACCTGTAGGAACAGTGATACATTGCGTCGAACTGAAGAAAGGTTCAGGCGCTAAGCTTGGCCGCACGGCCGGAAGCTCGGTCATCATTATGGCGAAAGAAGGCGAGTACGCGCACCTCAAGCTTCCCTCGGGCGAAATAAGGCTCGTTGACATCAACTGTATCGGAGTTATCGGTCAGGTCGGCAATCTTGACCACGAAAATATAAGTATCGGTAAAGCCGGCAGGAATAGGTGGAAAGGAATCAGGCCGACGGTCCGCGGAATAGCGATGAATCCCTGCGACCATCCTCACGGTTCTCAGGTTAACCACGCAAAAGGCGGCAACCACCCTGTCTCGTTCTCGAATGTCCCGACCAAGGGCTACAAGACGAGAAGCAATAAAGCGACCGACAGGTTCATAGTAAAGAGGAGAAGGTAAATGAGCAGATCTTCGAAGAAAGGCCCTTTCATAGACGAAAAGCTCCTGAAGAAAGTTCAGGTCCTTGACGAAAAGAAAGAAAAGAAAGCCATTAAGACCTGGGCCAGAAGGTCGTCAGTAAGCCCGGAGATGGTAGGGCATACTTTTCTGGTGCACAACGGCAAAAAGTTTATCTCGGTATACGTTACCGACCAGATGGTAGGTCACAAACTTGGAGAGTTCTCGCCGACCAGGACCTTCAAAGCACACAGGGTCCCGACGGAAAAAGCTACTTCATTAACATAAAAACAGGAGCATAAAATGCAAGCGAGAGCAGAATTTAAATATCTCAGGTTACCCGACAGAAAACTAAGGGTTATTATGGAGCTTGTCAAGGGCAAGAAGGTAGACACGGCTTTGAATATCCTTAAGTTCACGAATAAGAGGGGCTCGGACATAATCCACAAGCTCCTCCGTTCAGCCGTTGACAACATTTCTAAGAAGAGCGGTGTTAATCTGGACAATCTATACATATTCAGCATTTACGCGAACCAGGGCCCGAGGTTTAAAAAGATGCACGCGAGGGCGATGGGAAGAGGCGGCATGATCACCAGAAAATTCTGCCACGCCTGCATAATAGTCTCCGATGAATATGTAGAAAAGAATAAGAAGGCAATAAACAATATTAAGAAAGCTGCGGCGGCAAAGGCAAAAGCAACGGAAGCCAAACCGGCGGAGAAGAAAGAAGCTAAACTGAAGAAGTAAAAGTCTTTAAGGAGGCGTTTTAATGGGGCAGAAAGTTCATCCAAATTCACTAAGGCTTGGCGTTATTCGCGGCTGGGAATCGAGATGGTTCGTTGCCAGAAGCTACGCGGATTGCATCCTTGAAGATTTCAATATCAGAAAATTCATAACCAAGAAATGGTCCCATGCAGGCATAGCCAAGATCGAGATAGAGCGCACCGTGGGCAAGGTTCATGTTATGGTTCACACGGCGAAGCCGGGGATAATAATCGGAAAGAAGGGCACCGAGGTCGACGAACTTAAGAAAGAAATACAGAAGATGACGAAGAAAGACGTTTTTATCAGCATCCAGGAAGTAAGAAATCCGGCTATCAACGCGCAACTTGTGGCGCAGGGAATTGCTACTCAGCTTGAAAAAAGAATTTCACACAAAAGGGCAATGAAGAAATCGGTAATTGCTTCTCTTGCGGCAGGCGCGCAGGGAATAAAGATAATGTGCAGCGGCCGTCTAGGTGGCAATGATATAGCGAGGCGTGAATGGTATCGTGAAGGCAGAGTGCCTCTTCACACCTTCAGAGCAGATATAGATTTCGGCTTTGCGGAAGCGCTTTGCACCTACGGCAAGGTTGGTATCAAGGTCTGGGTCTTCAAGGGCGAGATACTTGACGTTAAGGCGGCGACAGAAGGCAAGGATGCCGTGAAGCAGGGCAAGGATGGGAAAGAACCGGCGCCTGAGATGGTGAATTTAGCCAAGGGCGGGGAAGAGAAGAAGGTAAAATAAAAAGTTAATAAGTTTTATAAGGTTATAACGTAAACAAGAAAATAAGGGAGTAGAAAATGCTGTTTCCTAAGAGAATAAAGTACAGAAGGTCGATGCGCGGCAGGATGCGCGGTATGGCCCACAACGGTTCCACATTCGTGTTCGGTGAGTACGGCATAAAAGCAACCGAGTGCGGCTGGGTTACCGACAGGCAGATAGAAGCCAGCAGGGTTGCCATAGTCCGTTCATTGAAGAAGGGCGGCAAGCTCTGGACTAAGATATTCCCGGCAAAACCGGTTTCCAAGAAACCCGCTGAAGTCAGGATGGGTGGCGGTAAAGGCGGACCGGAATTCTGGGTTTGCGTGGTAAAGCCTGGCAGGATACTTTTTGAGATAGCAGGCGTAACAGAGGAAGTCGCGAGGCATGCTATGACTCTTGCGTCGCACAAACTTCCCGTAAAGACAAAATTCGTAAAGAGGATCGGTTAAAATGAAAGCGAAAGAGATCAGAGACCTGTCAGCCGAAGAAATAAAGAACAAGGTCGGCGAGAAAAAGAAAGAGCTTAATAACCTTAAGATAAAACTCGAAATGAAAACCCTTGAAAATCCGAGCGTAATTCCGGCTCTGAGAAAGGACATAGCAAGACTACTTACAGTCCTCAAGGAAAAAGGAGCAAAATAGGTGAAAGTCGGGAAAAAAACCAGAATAGGCGAAGTCTTAAGGACTTCGCACCAGATGGACATCGTCAAGGTGGAAGGGGTCAGAAAGGACCCTATAATGGGAAAAATACTTAAGACTTTTAAAAAGTACAAAGCCCATGACCCCAAAAACGAGGCGAAAGTCGGCGACAGGATAGAAATAGAAGAATGCCGTCCCGTCAGCAAGACGAAGCGCTGGAAGTTCCTTCGTGTCGTTATAAAATCGACTGGAGCAAAGATCGAACTCAAGGACGAACTTGCGGAGCTTGCTCCGAAAAAAGAAGAAAAGCCGGCAGAACCGGTAGAAAAAAAGGCGGGAGAGTAATATGATCCAGGTACAAACTTATCTCGATGTAGCCGACAATACGGGCGCGCAGCGCCTGCAGTGTATCAAGGTCCTCGGCGGGACACGGCGCAGGTACGCCTATATAGGCGATGTCATAGTAGGCACCGTGAAAGAAGCTCTTCCGGGCAAGATCGTGAAGAAAAGCGAAATAGTCAGGGCTGTCATAGTAAGGTGCAAGAAGGAGACCAGAAGGCCGGACGGCTCCTACGTGAAGTTTGATGATAATGCGGTTGTTATCATAAACGATCAGCTCGCGCCCAGGGGCACGCGCGTTTTCGGACCCGTGGCCAGGGAACTCCGCGACAGGAACTTTATGAAAATAATATCGCTCGCGTCCGAGGTGGTCTAATGAACACAAATCTTAAAAAAGGCGACACAGTTCAGGTTATTACCGGTGATGAAAAGGGCAAGAAAGGCAAAATATTAAAACTATTCCCTCTCACTGAAAAAGAAACTTTCAAGATTATAATCGAAGGCGTCAACTTTGTCAAAAAGCATACACGGCCCAATAAGCAGGCGCAGCAGGGCGGCATAATACAGAGAGAAGCGCCTATCGCTGTTTCAAAGGTAATGATTCTTTGTCCGCGTTGCAACAGGCCGACAAAGATAGGTATGAAAATGTTGAAGGACGGCAAGAAGTCCAGAATGTGCAAGAAGTGCAGCGAGGTGTTCTAATGGCCGGCAAATATGTTTCAAGACTGAGGGAAAAATTCAATAAAGACGTAGTACCTGCAATGATGAAGAAGTTCAGTTACAAGAGCACCATGCAGGTGCCCAGGGTAGAGAAGATTGTGCTGAACGTCGGCATGGGCGAGGCTACCGAAAATATCAAGCTGCTTGACAGCGTGGTGGCTGAACTTACGGCTATCACCGGTCAAAAAGCGGTCCTTACCAGATCCAAGAAAGACATCTCCAACTTCAAGATCAGGAAAGGCATGCCGATAGGCGTGAGGGTAACTCTTCGCGGCGACCGTATGCTTGATTTTCTTGACAAATTTATAAACGTTGCGCTCCCGAGGGCCAGAGATTTTAAAGGCATCCAGGGCAAGCTCTTTGACGGCAGGGGGAATTGCAGTATCGGTCTGAAGGAACAGGTTATTTTCCCCGAAGTAGACGTTGAAAAGACTGACCAGATACACGGAATGGACATAACGATAGTAACCACCGCTGAGAAGGATGAGGACGCGAAAGCGATGCTCGAGCTCTACGGTATGCCGTTCAAGAAGTGATAGGGAGGAAATGTGGCTAAGAAGTCGCTGGTTTTAAAGCAGAAGAAAACCCCAAAATTTAAGACACGCAAGTACAACAGGTGCTCGATCTGCGGCAGGCCTAGGGCTTATTACAGGAAGTTCGGAGTCTGCAGGATCTGTTTCAGGCGCCTTGCGCATGAGGGTAAAATACCCGGCGTTAAAAAAGCAAGCTGGTAAGACAGGAGAGAAAATATGGCATCTGTAGATACAATCAGCAATATGTTAACAAAAATAAGGAACGCTAACACAGCGTTCAAGGAATCGGTTGACGTGCCCTATTCCTGGTTCAGTTTTGAGATCCTGAAAATATTCCAGGATGAGGGTTACATTAAGAACTTTAAGAGGATAGAGGACAAGAAACAGGGCATTATAAGAATCTATCTGAAATACTTTAACAAGGAAAGAGTTATCACCGGAATAAAGTCCGTTAGCACTCCGGGGCTTCGTATCTATAAGGGTTCGAAAGAACTTCCCAAAGTCCTTGACGGCTACGGCGTTGCCGTGATTTCAACCTCAAAGGGAATTATGGGCGATAAGGCTGCTAGGGCGGTAAAAGCCGGCGGCGAAGTTATTTGTTACATCTGGTAATCGGAGGAATAAATGTCAAGAGTAGGCAACAGTCCAATAATTGTCCCTGCCGGCGTGAAGGTTGTTGTAAGCGGCGGCATGGTAATGGTAGAAGGGCCCAAAGGAAAGCTTTCGGCCAAGATTAATAATCCGCTCCTAGTAATAGATGTAAAGGATGGGCAAGTCCTGATTTCAAGAAAATCAGAAGACAAACTGACCAAGTCTGCGCACGGCACGATGCGCGCGCACATAATGAATATGGTTCAGGGCGCAGTCGCGGAATATGTAAAGATACTTGAAGTTCAAGGCGTCGGTTATAAGGCCGCGGTTGTCGGCAACAAGCTCACCTTGAATGTTGGTTTTACTCACCCCGTTGAGATAGAGCTACCTCAGGGTATAACGGCTACCGTTGAAAAGGCAACCATCATTACCGTGAAAGGCGCAAATAAAGACGCGCTCGGCAATATCTGTGCGAAGATCAGGGAAGTAAAGGACCCGGACCCCTACAAGGGGAAAGGCGTCAGGTTCCAGAATGAATACATCAGAAGGAAGGCAGGAAAGACCGCGACCGGCACGACCGGCGGAGGCAAATAATAATGGCGAAACTTAGAAAAATTAAAAATACCAGAGTCTTAAGGCACCTGAAAATAAGGAAGAAGATTTCAGGTTCTCAGGAAAGGCCCAGGCTCTATGTGTTCAGAAGCTTGAAGCACATTTATGCAAGCGTAATAGATGATTCTATCGGCAAGACACTTATGACAGTTTCCACGCTCTCAAAAGATCTTAAGACAACGGAGAAATCCAGCGATACCATGGCAGCCTGCCAGCTCATCGGCGCCGCCGTTGCTAAGAAATGCATAGAGAAAGGAATTAAAAAAGTAGTATTTGACAGGTCGGGATATCTTTATCACGGCAGGATCAAAGCTCTGGCTGACGCCGCAAGAAAAGCAGGGCTGGAATTTTAAGGAGGCAGTAGGTGGCTAGAATAGACGCTTCAAAATTTGAATTAAAAGAAAAGGTCATAAGCATTAAGAGGGTGTCCAAAGTAGTTAAGGGCGGTAAGAGGATGAGTTTCTCATCCATTGTTATCGTCGGAGACGAAAAAGGCAAGGTAGGCATTGGAGTAGGCAAAGCGAACGAAGTTCCTGATGCCATCAAGAAAGGCGTGGAAGACGCCAAGAAAAACCTTGTATCGATATCCATGAGCGGGGTAACTATTCCGCACGCAATGACCTTTACATATGGTGCTACCACTATCTGGATGAAACCCGCTTTCCCGGGAACCGGCGTTGTTGCCGCGGGTCCCGTCAGAGCGATTGTGGAACTTGCCGGTATTAAAGATATTTTGACCAAAGCGATAGGCTCTACGAACCCTTACAACCTCACAAAGGCTACGCTTGGCGCACTAAAGTCACTGAAGAAAATAGAACACCTCGCGGAACTGCGCGATAAAAAAATAGAACAGTTACTGATATAGGAGATACAAGTGAATCTTAATGAGATAAAACCCAATACGGGCAGCAGAAAGAAAAGGAAAAGAATAGGTTGCGGGCCGGGCTCAGGCCACGGCAAGATGTCGACCTTCGGAATGAAAGGCCAGGGCGCCAGGAACAGGGGTGTTAGGCTTGGTTTTGAAGGCGGTCAGATGCCGCTTGTAAGGCGTACCCCGAAACGCGGTTTCAAGAACACCGCTTTCGCTGTTCAGTATGCCGAAGTAACGCTGCGCGACCTCGACAATAAATTTAATGACGGTGAGCAGGTTACAATAGAGACGCTGCAGAAGAAGGGCCTGGTTTCGATGAAATACAACAAGTTTAAGGTTCTGGCTTCCGGCGCGTTGACAAAAAAGCTCACTGTTGTTACAAAGTTTTGCACCAAGAGGGCTGCAGAAATGATTAAGGCGAAATCCGGCGAGGTCAAGGTAAATGTTTAAGAACCTCTTTGAGGGTCTGGCAAATATTTTCAAAATCCCGGAGCTCAAAAAGAAGGTCCTTTTTACGCTGGGCATCATTCTCGTGTACCGTATCGGCTGTCACGTTCCAACCCCGGGTATAAACGGCGAACTGCTGGCTGCAAAAATGGCCCAGAGCGCAGGCGGGATTCTTGGATTTTTGGATCTTTTCACGGGCGGCGCTTTCAACAAGTTCTCGGTATTCGCGCTCGGAATTATGCCTTACATCAGCACTTCTATTATTATGCAGTTGCTGCAGGCAGTTATACCTTCTTTAGAAAAACTGGCTAAAGAAGGCGAATCGGGACGCAAGAAAATAACCCAGTACACGCGTTACGGCACTGTCGTTCTTTGCGTTATTCAGTCCAGCGCGATGACCATCATGATGGAACAGTACGGCCTGGTAATAAATCCCGGCTTAGGTTTCAAATTGATGACGGTCCTGACACTTACAGCAGGCACTATCTTTATTATGTGGCTTGGTGAAAAGCTCACGGAGAACGGAATAGGAAACGGTATGTCGATGCTGATTTTTGCCGGTATCGTTGCAAGAATACCTGCGGAAATATTGATGATAGGGAAAATGGTAAGCGCGGGGGCTCAAAATGCTATTGTAGTTTTAGTCATTTTCGCCTTCGTTGTGTTTCTTGTAGGGGTTGTGGTTTATTTTTCAACTGCGGCAAGAAGAATCCCTGTGCAATACGCGCAGAGGGTTGTAGGGCGCAGGGTCATGGGCGGTCAGAGCACCTATCTTCCTCTTAAGGTTGACTTCGCGGGCGTCATAGCGATTATCTTCGCTTCATCGATACTTTCGTTGCCCGGCATTCTGTCCCAGACGCTCGGGACAAAGATACCCTTCCTGCTGATGCTTGCGGGCTGGTTTACTCCGGGTGCGGTTGTTTATATGTCGCTTTATGCTATTCTCATAATATTTTTCTGCTATTTTTATACGGCAGTCGTATTTAATCCGCCGGACATAGCGGAGAACATAAAAAAATACGGCGGGTTCATTCCCGGAGTAAGACCCGGCCAGCCGACTGCGGATTTCATCCAGTATTCTTTGGATCGAGTGGTTTTGGTGGGCGCGGTTTTCATAGTTTTCATAGCGGTTGTTCCCGACATCATAATGAAACAGGCAAATATACCTTTCTACTTCGGCGGAACTTCGCTTTTGATCGCTGTAGGTGTTGCGCTTGATACTATGAAGCAGATTGAGTCGCACCTGCTGATGCGCCACTATGAAGGTTTTATGAAGGATTCAAAATTGAAGAGCAGGGCGGGTTTCTAAATGATACTGATAATTCTCGGCGCTCCGGGTGCAGGCAAAGGCACGACAGGCGACGTGATGACAAAGGAGTTCAATCTGCCAAAGATATCCACCGGGGATATGCTCCGCAAGGAAGTTAAAGAAGGAACTGAGATAGGTAAAAAGGCCGAGTCGATTATGAAAAGCGGCGGTCTGGTTTCCGATGATATCATCAATAACATACTGAAAAACAGGGTCAAGCAGGCAGACTGCAAAAAAGGTTTCATGCTGGACGGCTACCCCAGGACTTTAAATCAGGCAGTAGAGCTCGATAAAACAATGAAAGAGCTTTCTTTAAATATAGATTTGGTCGTAAATCTTCAGGTTTCCGACGCTCTTGTTTTGAAGAGGCTTACCAGCAGGCGGGTATGCAAGTCCTGCGGCGCAATCTTTAACATATTCTCACAGCCTTCGGCGAAGGGCGAGAAGATTTGCGATAAGTGCGGCGGAGAGCTTTACCAGCGCGCGGATGACAATGAAGCGACCATTAAGAACCGTCTGACCGTATATATGAGAGACACGCAGCCGCTGATAGAGTTCTATCAGCAGAAAGGGCTGCTTAGCGATGTAGCAGCGGAAAAAGGCATCGCCGAGATAATAGATTCTCTTAAAAAGCTTCTGAAAGACAAAAAACTGGTTTAATGCTTATTTTAAAGAGCGCTTCAGAGATAGAGTGTTTAAGAGCGGCGGGCAGGATTGCCGCTGAAGTATTGAAAAAGGTCAGCGAAGCAGTAAAGCCGGGGGTCAAGACCTCCGAACTTGACAGGTTCGCGGTTTCGCTGATGGAGAAGGCAGGGGCTGTATCGGCTTTCAAAGGCTACAGGGGCTACCCCGCAAATATCTGCATCTCTCTTAACGAAGAGGTGGTGCACGGTATACCTTCAGCGAGAAAGATAAAGAAAGGTGACATCGTGAGTCTTGATGTCGGAGTGATTAAAGACGGTTTCTTCGGCGATGTGGCGGGATCTTTCCCCGCGGGCGCCGTGAGCAGGGAAGCGGAAATGCTGCTTCGAGTCGCGAGAGAGTGTTTGGCTGATTCGATTGCGCAGGTGAAACCGGACGCGCGGATGGGTGATGTTGCTTACGCGGTCCAGTCCAAAGCCGAGGCGAACGGTTATTCGGTGGTCAGGGATTTTACCGGCCACGGGATAGGCAGGAGCCTTCACGAAGATCTTCAAGTCCCGAACTACGGTAAACCGGGGACGGGAGTAAGGCTTGTAGAAGGGATGACCTTCTGTATTGAGCCGATGATAAATGCCGGTGTTTCCAATGTGGTTGTCGGAGACGACGGCTGGACTGTAACCACCAAAGACAAAAAGCTGTCGGCGCATGTTGAAGCGGCCGTGGCAGTGGTAAAGGGCGGCGTGGATGTCCTTACCGCGCTGTGAGGTAAAGGTAAAAAATGGCAAGGGAAGGAAGCATTGAAGTAGAGGGCAAGATACTTGAGTCTCTCCCCAACGCGATGTTTAGGGTTGAACTTGATAACGGGCATAAGGTGCTTGCCCATATTTCCGGGAAAATGAGAATGCATTACATCAGACTGCTCCCGGGCGACAAGATAAAACTAGAACTGTCACCGTATGATCTTACGCGGGGCAGGATAACTTATAGGATAGGGTGATTATGAAAGTAAGAGCTTCGGTAAAAAAAATATGCGACAAATGTAAGGTAATAAAGCGCAAGGGTGTGATTCGGGTAATATGCACCAACCCGAAACACAAACAGCGCCAGGGATAAGCGGCAAGCGGCGCCGGAACGCTCTGCGTGCCGAGCTGCTAATGTGAAGGAATAAATTCAAGGAGAACAAGTATGGCTAGAATTGCGGGTGTTGATCTGCCCAAGAACAAAAGGATAGACGCGGCCCTTCCGTATATTTACGGTATTGGTTGGTCCCTGGGCAAAAAAATACTGAAAGAGATAGGCGTTGACCCGTCACTCAGGGTTTCCGCGCTAACTGAGCAGGACATTAAGAAGATAAGGGAAGCGCTCCAGGAATACCGCGTCGAAGGCGATCTCCGCAGAGAGATTTCCATGAACATTAAGCGTCTCATCGACATCGGATCATATAGAGGGCTCCGTCACAAGAGGAACCTGCCGGTGCGCGGCCAGAGGACAAAAACCAACGCCAGGACCAGGAAAGGAAAGAGAAAGACGGTCGGCGTAATGAGAAAAGAAGTTAAAGCTACAATGGAAAAGAAGGACTAAGGAGAAATATTAAATGAGCGAGATAAAAAAGGAAACACCTAAAGACGTAAAGCCGGCGGCAGCTGCACCAGCGGCGCCCACGGCAGCAGCGCCTGCCGCAGTGCCTGTGGCTCCGGTAAGGGAAGTCAGAAACCGGCCGATGAAGAGAGGCGTGGTTCATATACATTCGACTTTCAACAATACGATTGTATCCATAACCGACATGTCGGGAGCCGTAGTTGCCTGGAGCAGCGCGGGTTCCTGCGGTCTTGGATTCAAAGGTTCAAAGAAGGGAACCCCGTTCGCGGCGCAGATAGCAGCCGAACAGGCAACCAGGAAAGCCATGGATAAGGGAATAACTCACGCGGAAGTCCACGTAAAAGGTCCCGGAGCGGGAAGGGAATCCGCCATCAGGGCAGTTCAAACCATCGGGTTAAAGATAGCGGTAATCAAAGACGTTACCCCGATACCGCACAACGGCTGCAGGCCCAGAAAGAAGAGAAGAGTCTAAAACCGGCCGTCATAATCGGCTGATAACTTTCAGGATTAAGGCTACGGCTGTAAACTGAAAGAGAAAAACAGGAGGAAATACAATTGTCAAGGAATACCGGTTCTAAATGCAGGTTGTGCCGCAGAGAAAAGACAAAACTTTTCCTGAAAGGCGACAGATGTTTCACCCCGAAGTGCGCTCTCGAAAAACGCGATTACGCCCCGGGACAGCACGGCAAGATGACCAGGAAGCCTTCCGAATATGGGATAAGGCTTCGCGAAAAACAGAAAGCGAAAAGAATCTATGGCTTAAATGAAGCCCAGTTCAAACGGTTTTTCTCAATCGCTGCGAGCAAACCCGGCGTAACGGGACTTTACCTGCTCAAGTTGCTTGAGAGCCGTCTTGACAATATCGTTTACCGCGCAGGTTTCGGCGGTTCCAGGGACCAGGCAAGACAGCTGGTGCTTCACGGGCATATACTGGTGAACGGGAAACGCGTAAATATTCCTTCCTACATAATGAAGCCCAATGACGTGGTCTCGCTCAAGGACAAGTCAAAAGAACTTGTCGGAGTCAAGGCTGCGGTTGTGAGAATCAAGGAACGCGGTATGCTTCCGCAGGGCGGCTGGCTTGAAGTAAATCATGAACTGCTTACTGCGACTTTCAAGAAGATGCCGGAAAAAGACGAAATCGGCGCCGTAATAAACGATCAGCTCATCGTCGAGTTCTACAGAAGGTAAAAATTCCTCAAGGGGGAAACAAAATATGAAGTGGAAAAGAATGGAGATGCCGAGCAAGCTTGAACCCGAAAAGGAAACACTTACCGGCACTTACGGGAAGTTCGTTGCGGAACCTTTTGAGAGAGGCTACGGCCAGACCATAGGTACGGCTTTAAGGCGCGTGCTTCTTTCTTCGATACAGGCTGCCGCTGTAACCAGCGTAAAGATAGACGGCGTAAGCCACGAGTTCGGCACGCTTGCCGGCGTGTCCGAGGACGTGACAGATATAATCCTTAACATCAAGCAGCTTAAAATCAGGCTGAATGGCTCTAACCAGAAAAAAATAGAGCTGAATGTCAAGGGACAGAAAGTGGTCAAGGCTTCTGATATTAAGGAAGACGCCGAAGTCGAGATCATAAACCCGGAACTTGTAATCTGCACGCTGTCAAACCCCAGTTCGAAGATACACATTGAGCTGACTGTGGATTCCGGCAGGGGCTATGTTCCGGCCGAACAGAACAAGAAAGATGAAGCACCCATAGGCACCATTGCCGTTGATTCAATCTACACCCCGGTGAGCAAGGTGAATTTCAAAGTAGAGAACACCAGGGTCGGACAGATAACCGACTACGAAAAACTCGTGCTCGAGATCTGGACGGACGGCAGGATTAAACCGGAAGACGCGCTTTCCTTCTCTGCTAAAATCATGAGAGACCATCTTCCGATATTTATCAATATCGAAGAGGATATGGAAGTTGAGGAAGAAACCCCGGTTGACAAAGACAAAGAAAAACTCAAAGAAATTCTTAAGAAGAGCGTGGACGAACTTGAGCTATCCGTCAGGTCAGCGAACTGCCTTAAGGTTGCAGGCATCAAGAGCATAGGCGAGCTGGTTTCAAAGAGCGAGTCAGATATGTTGAAATACAGGAATTTCGGCAAAAAGTCTCTCAAGGAAATCAGCGACATACTCGGCACGATGGGACTTTCCTTCGGCATGAACCTGTCGCCGGAGATCCTTGAAGAGTTTAAGACCGAAACACCGGAATAAAGAAAAAGATAAAGGGAGCTGATTATGAGGCATAGAGTTGCGGATAAAAAATTAGGCAGAACATACGAGCATAAGAAAGCGCTGCTCAGCAATATGGCGATTTCTCTCTTCCGTCACGAAAGGATTGAAACAACCCTTGCAAAGGCGAAGCTTCTCCGTGTAAAAGCAGAACGGATGATCACTTGGGCGAAGAGGGGCGGGCTGGCGAATATCAGGCTGCTTGAAGGCGCGCTCCTTCATAATAAGGACACTGTCGGGAAACTGGTAAAAGTCATTGCCCCGAGGTACAAGGACAGGCAAGGCGGCTATACCAGGATAATGAAGCTTAGAAACAGGAAAGGCGACAATGCTTTAATCGCGATAATTGAACTCGTTGACCGTGTAAAGAAGGAAAAAAAGGTCAAAAAAGAGGGCAAAGAAGCGGTGGCTGAAGTTAAAGACGCCAAGAAGACAGAAGTTACAAAGAAATAAAAGAGAACAAAAGGGCTTCCGCGAGAGCGGGAGCCCTTTTTTGTTAGGCGGCCTTTTGCTACAATGGACTGGAAGTCGGAGGGCTCATGAAGAAAAAGAATGATTTTGCCGGTTATACCGGACTTATAGACCTGATGTCCGCAGGAAACAAATATCCGCTTTCATTTCTAAACGCAGGGAGGCAGACTGTTTCTGCCTGGAGCAGGAAGGCCCGCAAAAAAATGCATGACCTTTTGGCGTTTGCCCCTAAAGAGGTCCCGTTTTCTCAAAGAATAAAAGCGAAAGTAAGGAAAGACGGCATCATAATAGAGAAATTGGAATACTCTTTGTCTTACGGTCCAAAAACAGAAGCCTTTTTCCTATATCCCGAGGGAGTTAAGGGCAAGCTTCCGGGAATACTTGCCCTGCATGATCACGGGGGTTTTAAGTATTTCGGAAAGGAAAAGATTACGGAAATTCCCGATGAGCACAGAATGCTCAAGGGATACAGGGATGATTACTACGGTGGGCGCGCCTACGCCAACGAGCTGGCAAAGCAGGGTTTTGCAGTGCTGGTCCACGACTGTTTTATGTGGGGCAGCCGCAGGTTCCATGAAAGCGAGCTCTCAGATGTTTTTCTTGAGCCGCTTAAAGGGAAAAAACCCGGTTCCGAGGGCTACATAAAGTCGTACAATTTAATCCAGCGGGACTACGAAAATGTAATTGCCAAATATCTGATTACCCTCGGGACTACTATCCAGGGGGTCTTCTCTTACGAAGACAGGCGGGCAGTTGATTTCCTCCTTACCAGAAAGGAAGTAGATCCGAAAAGAGTAGGCTGCCTTGGGTTATCCGGCGGAGGATTAAGGACCGCCTATCTTGCCGGTCTGGACGAAAGAATAAAATGCGCGGTTTGCATTGGTTTCATGGATACTTTCGAAGGATTTCTGGATAACCGCATCAAGAACCACACCTGGATGCTGAACCTCCCCTACCAGTCGCGCTATATGGATTATACCGATATGGCTGCTATCAGAATTCCCGCGCCGCTCATGGTTCAGTATGATATTCACGACGGACTCTATACGCTGAAAGGGCAGCAGGACGCAGATAGAAGGCTTGCCGCCATATATAAAAAGGCTAACGCCGCCGGAAATTACAGAGGCATGTTTTATCCCGGCGGTCACAAGTTCGATGTTTCAATGCAGGAAGACGCTTTTAGGTGGTTTGAAGAGAAATTGCGCTAACTTGGCCGCTTCTTGCGGTTATTGACATAAGACAGGATTTATTTATATAATGGCTTGGTTCTGAATAATTGCAAAAGTATCATTCAGTCTTTTTACGGGAGTTGTTTTGAGCATAAGGGAACTGGCCGCGCTTAATATCGCGGGAGTGACTCCCCTTATGTACAGGGAGCTCAAGGAAAAGCTGCGCGACGATGCGCTTGTTCTCCGGGAAGCCCTGAAGCATAAGGGGAAGGAAGAGAAAGAGGCGCTTATTGCCGCCGACAAAGAGATAGTTTTTTCCGGCAAATCACATGTGAAGATACTCGGGATTGAAGATCCCGGATACCCCGCTCCACTAAGATACATTCCGGACCCGCCCTACATCCTTTATATAAAGGGCGAACTCAAGCAGGAAGATCTCATTGCCATAGGCGTAGTAGGAAGCCGGAAGCCCTCGGTTTACGGCAGAAGCCAGGCCGAAAAGCTTTCGGCTGAAGTGTCGGCTCTGGGGTTTTGTGTTGTCAGCGGTCTTGCACGAGGGATAGATTCCGCGGCGCACGGGGCTGTGCTAAAGAGAGGCGGCAGGACATTGGCTGTGCTCGGGACCGGACTCTTGAAAATATATCCGGAAGAGAATCGCGGGCTTGCCGAAAAGATTTGCGAAAACGGGGCGCTTATTTCTGAGTTTCCGCTGTTGCTGGGCCCAGAAAAGTGGAATTTTCCGCGCAGGAATCGTGTTATCAGCGGGCTCTCACTCGGCTCGCTGGTTATTGAAGCGGGTGAAAAAAGCGGGGCTCTTATCACTGCTAAATACGCGCTTGAACAGGGGCGCGAGGTTTTTGCGCTCCCCGGAAATGTAACGAGCGCAATGAGCAAAGGTACTAACGGGCTGATTAAAGCCGGCGCAAAGCTGGTAGAAAGCGCCGAGGATATTGTAAGCGAACTGTCAGGAGTGCTCCCCGAAGGATTTTTTAACAGGAGCGGACAGATAGAACTACCGATAATCAGCCTTTCCGAGGAAGAAAGTCGTGTATTTTCTGCCGTAGAAGGAGAGATTCACGTGGACGATATAGCCAAGACCTGCGGAATGCAAGTAAGTAAAGTGCTTTCTGTGCTTGTCGGTCTGGAATTAAAGGGTTATCTGAAGCAGTATCAGGGGAAAATATTCGTAAAGGCCCGCAAATAACGGCAAAAGGAGCGGTCAAGAATGGCAAATAAAGTAAGCAAGAAACTTATACTGGTGGAGTCTCCTACAAAGGTGCACACTATCACCCAGTTCCTGGACAAAACCTATACGGTCCGGGCGACGATGGGGCATATTATTGACCTGCCCAAGAGTAAGCTCGGGCTTGACGAAGAGAATAATTTTGAGCCGTCGTACATAGTAATGCGCACAAAGAGCAAGATGCTGAAAGAAATTACGGCTGCCGCCTCCAAAGCGGATATCATATACTTCGCGACCGATCCGGACAGGGAAGGCGAAGCCATCAGTTATCACCTAAAGAACAAACTAAAACTTGAAAAGAAAGAAACGCACAGGATAGAGTTCAATGAAATTACAAAAAAAGCCGTGCTCGCGGCCCTTGCTTCGCCGCGCGAGATTAACGCCAACCTTGTCTACGCCCAGCAGGCGAGGCGCATCCTTGACAGGCTGGTCGGTTATAAGATCAGCCCGCTGCTCTGGAAGAGTATACAGCGCGGACTCTCTGCCGGTCGCGTGCAGTCCGTAGCGCTTCGCATGATCTGCGAGCGGGAACGGGAAATTGAAGCCTTCAAACCCGTGGAATACTGGAGCGTGATTGCGAGGCTAAAGGGTGAGGAGACTGCGGAGTTTAACGCGAAACTTATCCAGGTGAAAGGCGCCAAAGCAGTCATCAAGACAAAAGAAGAGGGAGATAAGATAGTCTCTGAATGTATCTCGGCGGAATATATTGTAAGGAAGATAGACAGCCGGGAGAAGAACAGGTACACTGCTCCGCCATTCATCACTTCGACGCTTCAGCAGGAAGCGTCCAAGAAGCTCGGTTTTACGGCGAGAAAGACGATGATGATAGCGCAGAGCCTGTATGAAGGCGTCAATGTCGGAGAGGAAGGCGAGACAGGACTCATAACCTATATGAGAACCGACTCGGTAAGGGTTTCCGAAGACGCGTTGGCAGAGGTAAGGGGCCTAATTAAAGACAAATACGGAGCGGAGAATCTTCCTGAAGTCCCGAATACTTTCAAGAATAAGAAAAATTCACAGGATGCCCACGAAGCAATACGGCCGTCCTCCGTACTCCGTGAGCCTGCTGCCATCAAGCAGTTCCTTAACACGGACCAGTTTAAGCTTTATGACCTTATCTGGAAGCGCTTCGTCGCTTCACAGATGAAGGGAGCTCTGCTCGAGGTAACTTCCATAGATATAGCGGCCGGCGAGTATCTTTTCAGAGCTACGGGTAATGTCATAAAGTTCAAAGGCTTCTTAAGCGTTTATGACATAACCGAAGATAAGGACGAGAAGAAAGAGGGCGAAGAAGACGAGACGGACTCCGACAAGAATCCGGTGCTGCCGAAGCTTTCAGAGGGGCAAAAGCTCATACTGGTAAAGCTGATACCGGATCAGCATTTTACGCAGCCGCCCCCGAGATTCAACGATGCCTCGCTGGTTAAGGCGCTTGAAGAGAACAATATCGGACGGCCGAGTACCTACGCGGCCATTATAAGCACAATTTTGGATCGGAACTATATCGAGAGGTTGGACAAGAGGTTTAAACCGACCGAGCTCGGTTTTCTCGTATGCGATATTCTGGTTAAAAATTTCCCGAATATTCTAAACGTGGAATTCACCGCCGGGATGGAAGAAGAGCTGGATACTGTTGAAGAAGGCACCAGCACCTGGCAGAAAGTTGTCATGGATTTCTATAAACCCTTTTCCGAATCACTTTCCAAGGCAGCCTTGACTCTCGGAGAAATGAAGAAGGAAGCCGATCCCAATGCGGAAAAATGCGAGAAATGCGGCAAGCCGATGGCGGTTAAGTTTGGCTTCCGCGGGAAGTTCCTTGCCTGCACGGGCTACCCGGAATGCAAGAGCACAAAGTCCATCGGCGGCGAGGCTGAAGAAACGGCTCCGACCGGGGTGGTCTGCGAGAAATGCGGGGCGAATATGATTCTTAAATTTGGCAGGTTCGGAAAATTCCTTGCCTGCGAGAAGTACCCGGAATGCAAGAGCACAAAATCCATCGGAATCGGCATCAAATGCCCGAAATGCGGCGGAGATGTGGTCTCGCGGCGCGGCAAGAAAGGGTCTTTTTACGGCTGCGGCAATTACCCGAAGTGCGACTTTATTACCAACGCCAAGCCGGTCGCTAAGGCCTGTACGAAATGCGGGTATCCGGTTACCTCGTTGGTTAAGGGCAAAATAAAGTGCCTCAACGCGGAATGTAAGCACGAGGAAGAAGCCAAGGAAGATGCGCCAGCTAAAGAATAAATTCTTGAGTTACATTACCAACGAGAGAAACTACTCGGCCAATACGGCCGCGGCCTATTCGGGTGATCTTGACGAATTCATAAGATTCCTCGAGAAGAAAAAGGCGAAGGAAGTTGATCCCGTAACTATCAGAGAATTTGTTGTAGGTATGAGCGGAAGGAACTTCAGCAAGGCCACGATGGAACGCAAGATTGCGACCCTGAAGAGTTTTTTCAAGTTCCTCAAGCGGGAAGGCCTGTATAAAACAAACCCAGCCTCCGGGATTTCTTTCCCGAGGAAAGAGAAGAAACTGCCGAGGTTCCTGGAAGAGAACGAAGTAAGGCACCTGCTTGACTCGGTTAACATAAAGGAAAAGAACGGCGCGCGGGACCTGGCTGTGCTGGAGCTGCTTTATTCCACGGGAATGCGCGTTGGAGAACTCTCCGGCTTGAAAGTCAAAGATCTGGACCTTGCAAACGCGATTGTCAGAGTTTTCGGTAAAGGTTCTAAGGAAAGAATTGTGCCTGTTGGGTCAAAGGCAGTTGATGCGGCCGGCGCCTATTTGGCGGTCAGAACACAGGACTCGGAATGGCTGTTTACCAACGACAAAGGCGGGCAGCTTGACCAGCGGATGGTGCGCTTCCTCGTTGATAAGCAGGTGAAAGCGGCGTGTTTGAGCAAGAATATCAGTCCCCATTCTCTCCGGCATAGTTTTGCCACGCACCTTCTAAATCACGGGGCTGATCTAAGGAGCGTCCAGGAACTGCTGGGACACTCCAATCTCACTACCACCCAGATATATACACACGTGACAACTGAAAGATTAAAAGAGATTTACAAGAAAGCGCATCCAAGAGCATAGAACAAACGGAGGCGGTATGGAAGAAATAATAAAGAAAGCAGGTGTTCTCATAGAGGCCCTGCCCTATATGCGGGAATTCTCAGGCAAAACCTTTGTGATTAAGTACGGCGGAAAAGCGATGATAGATAAGGCGCTGAAGAACTCCGTTGTTCAAGATATTGTGTTGATGAAGTATATCGGCATAAATCCGGTGGTTGTGCATGGCGGCGGGCCGGAGATTACTGCCGCGATGGAAAAGGCCGGGCTAAAGGCAAAGTTTGTGAACGGGAGGCGCGTGACCGATAAAGCGACAATGGAGATAGTAGAAGCGGTCCTGGCGGGAAAGACTAACAAAGAGATAGTGCGCATGTTCAATATTCACGGCGGTAAGGCTAAGGGGCTTTCCGGAAAGGACGGAAGGCTGCTTGTGACTGAAATGCTCGACGCGGCTCTCGGGTTTGTGGGAAAAATAGTAAAGGTTAATGCGGGAGAGCTTGAAAAACACCGCGATTCTATCCCTGTCATTGCGCCGATCGGGATCGGGAGGGACGGTAATTCCTACAACATAAACGCGGATGACGCTGCGGCCTCTCTCGCGGTTGCCGTCAATGCTGAAAAGCTTATTCTCATCACTGATGTCTCCGGAGTAATTCATAAGAAGGCTTTGGTTCATTCCATCAGCATGAAAAAAACAAAACAGATGATAAAAGATGAAGTTATTACCGGGGGCATGATTCCCAAGGTGCATTCCTGCATGACCGCAATAGCAGGCGGCGTGAAGAAAGCGCATATTATTAACGGAACGGTAAAACACTCGTTGCTTCTTGAAATATTTACCAAAACCGGTATTGGCACGGAGATCATAAAATGAAAAAAATAGAACTGCCCCTTCAATTCACAAACAAAGGCGAAAAACTATTTGGCGTGCTTCACCTGCCTTCCGCGTCCACGAAATATCCCTGCGTGGTAATGTGCCACGGGTTCACGGGGCATAAGGCGGAAGACCATTTTCTCTTTACTAAGACCGCAAGAAAACTGGCAGAGAAAGGCATAGCGGCTTTCCGTTTTGATTGCCGCGGTTCAGGGGATTCCGAAGGCGCGTTTGAACGCATGACTGTCGGAACTGAGATAAGCGACGCGAAAGAGGCGGTTAAGTTCATAAGAAAACAGAAGAATATTGAGGCGAAAAAAGTGGGGCTCATAGGGTTGTCTATGGGCGGCTTCGTAGCGGCTTATCTGTCCGGCAATGTACCGGGGATAAAGGCGGTTGCTTTGTGGAGCGCAGTCGGGCAGTACAAAAAAGTATTCGGCAAAAACCTGAAGGTAAACTTCAGGGCAAAGAATATAAAAGTAAAAGATGTCGGCGGTGTGTCCGTCGGCAAAGGATTCTTTAAGGCGGGGATCTGGTACGACGGGTTAAATCTCATTTCAATTAACGAATTCAGGGAACCACTCCTGATTGTTCATAGCGATAATGATAAAGCTGTGCCTTTCTCCGACGCTGAACTTTACTACAAGACCTCAGGGTCAGAAATAAGGGAATTGAGAAAAATTAAAGGCGGCGGGCATACCTACGGAGAAAGTGGAACCGAGCCGGAGGTTATAGATTACACCGCCAAGTGGATGAAGAAACATCTGGCGGCAAGGCTCTAAGCCGTAAAAAAGAAAACCAAAAAAATGCTAAGCACTAAATTCTAAACAAAAGCGACAAAACAATCTTTCTTGCTGTTGCCGGCGTTTTTCACTTTGCCTTGTTTAGTATTTAGAATTTAGTATTTAGTGCTTTGTTCTGCCAGGAGACCTCCATGAGAAACACAGACATTTTCCTTGATGAGCAGAAATACATCTTCCAGACCTATGCCAGGTTTCCGGTCCTTATTACAAAAGGCAAGGGGATGTATGTAACGGATAATGAAGGGAAGCAGTACCTTGATTTCCTTTCAGGTATCGCGGTTAATGCTCTTGGGCACTGCCATCCTGCCGTGGTGAACGCTATCAAGAATCAGGCGAAAAAGCTCTCCCACACTTCAAACCTGTATTACACCATCCCACAGGTGAAGCTCGCAAAAAAACTCGCGCAGTTATCCGGACTGAACAAGAGTTTTTTCTGCAACAGCGGCGCAGAAGCGAACGAAGCGGCTATTAAACTTGCAAGAAAATATGCCAAGGAGAACCTCGGTCCTGAAAAGTTTGAGATAATTACCATGCGCGGCGCTTTTCACGGTAGAACTCTGGCGACGCTTACGGCAACCCCGCACGAAAAATTTCATAAGGGCTATGAACCCCTGCCTGCGGGTTTTAAATATGTTAATTACAACGAGATAAAAGCCGTAAGGGACGCGATAGACGAAAAAACCTGCGCTGTTATGGTGGAGCCGGTGCAGGGCGAAGGCGGCGTGCTGGTTCCCGCGGCCGGGTATCTGAAAGAGCTGCGGGCTCTTTGCGATGAGAAAAAGCTGCTGCTTATTCTCGACGAAGTGCAGGTCGGCATGGGAAGAACAGGGAAGATGTTCGCCTTTCAGCAGGAAAACATTCTTCCCGACATACTGACGCTGGCAAAGACTATAGGCGCAGGACTTCCTCTGGGTGTTATGGCTGCCTCTGAGAAAGTTGCAGCGGCTTTTGTCCCCGGCAGTCACGGGAGCACATTCGGCGGAGGCCCTATTGTCTGCGAAGCCGGGCTTGCGGTACTTGAAACCATTGAGAGGAAGAATCTTTTAAAAAACGTTTCGGAGATGGGTTCTTATCTGCTATCCGAATTGAAGAAGCTAAAGGAAAAACATCCTATTATAAAGGAAGCCCGCGGTCTCGGTCTTATTTGCGGGATAGAACTTGAAATGCCGGGCAAAGAGGCAGTGAGTAAAATGCTCCGCAAAGGTTTCCTGATAAACTGCACGAACGATAAGGTCCTCCGTTTCCTCCCGCCTTTCATAGTAGCAAAGAAGCATATTGATTCTATGATTCGCGCTCTTGACGAAACACTTTCAGAATAATAGAGCTAAGAACCCCTCTTTTGCTTGAAAAACGGCTCTTTGCCGCCTATTAAGAATGAAATAATCCCGCCTTTTGTGGTAAAATAATAACTCATTATGCCTTACGGCGCAAAGCCTGACAGGCAATTTATCTTTTTTGGGAGAAGTTAATGAAACTTAAATCTAAGGATCTATTGGGAATAGCCGGGCTCACAAAGGAAGAGGTTGAAGCGATCTTCCGTGTGACTGCGGACTTCAAAGAGAAGAAACGGACTGACAAGCCGCTTTCAGGCAAGACGCTTGCCATGATATTTGAGAAGCCTTCCACCCGCACCAGGGTCTCTTTTGAATGCGCCATTTATCAGCTTGGCGGTATGCCGGTGGTCTTGAATTCCACGGAGATACAGCTTTCCAGGGGAGAGACCATCGCTGATACCGCGAGGGTACTTTCCGGTTATGTTGACGCTATAACTATCCGGACTTTTGAACACCGGAAGGTTGTTGAGCTGGCGTCAAACGCGTCGGTTCCCGTGATAAATGCGCTCTCAGATTTCGAGCACCCTTGCCAGGCGCTCGCGGACCTTTATACTATTTACGAGAAAAAAGGCTTTTCCGGGATAAAGGTCGCGTATGTCGGCGACGGAGACAATAATGTGACCAACTCGCTGGTCTTTATCTGCGCGCTGATGGGCATTCCCCTAAGCGTAGCCTCGCCGGAAGGGTACCGGCCCAAGAAAGAAGTTATTGAGACCGCGAAAAAATTAAACGCGAACACGCAGCTGGAAGTTACTTCGGATCCGAAAGAGGCAGTGCGGAACGCGGATGTTATCTATACCGATGTCTGGGTCAGCATGGGAGCCGAAGCAGAGGCCGCAAAAAGGAAGAAAGATTTGAAAGCTTACCAGCTCAACACAGAGTTGCTTGCCGCCTCCGGAAAGAAAGATTATCTGATAATGCATTGCCTGCCTGCGCACCGCGGCGATGAGATAACGGACGAGGTTATGGAAAGCAAGAACTCGGTGGTTTTCGAGCAGGCAGAGAACCGCATGCACGTGCAGAAAGCGGTACTCTATTTCCTTCTGGGAGGAAAAGATGCAATTTAAGGCGAAGAAAGTTGTCCTTGCTTATTCAGGAGGACTCGATACTTCAATAATAATACCCTGGCTGAAAGAGAATTACGGCTGCGAAGTGATTGCGTGCGCGGTTGATGTCGGGCAAGGCGAGGAACTTGCGCCTCTCCGCAAAAAAGCCATAAGGACCGGGGCAAGCAAGATTTATATTATTGACGCAAAAAAAGAGTTTGTGGAGGATTTCATTTTCCCGGTGCTCAAGGCCGGCGCCGTATATGAAGGGCGCTATTTACTCGGCACCTCCTTCGCGCGTCCGGTAATCGCGAAAAAGATAGTGGATATAGCCAAGAAAGAGAAAGCCGATGCGGTTTGCCACGGAGCCACCGGCAAGGGCAATGATCAGGTGCGGTTTGAGCTAACCTTCAAAGCGCTTATGCCGGAAGTCAAGATTATCGCCCCCTGGCGCGAGTGGGACATAGCTTCCCGCGAAGATGCCATGGATTATGCGGCTGCGAGAGGGATACCCGTTCCGGTAACCAAGAAAAAGCCTTATAGCATGGACCGGAACCTCTGGCACATAAGTTATGAGGGCGGGATATTGGAAGATCCGTGGTTCACTCTTCCGGAAGAGATGTATCTGCTGACAAAGAGCCCTGAAAAGGCGCCAAACAAGCCAGAGTATGTGGAAATTGATTTTCTGAAGGGAAAGCCGGTGAAAATAAACGGCAAAAGTTACGGGTCGGTGCAGCTTATAGAAAAGCTCAACATAATCGCGGGGCGAAACGGCGTCGGACGTGTTGACATCGTTGAGAACCGCCTGGTCGGGATGAAGTCGCGCGGCGTTTATGAAACTCCGGCAGGAACCGTGCTTATGGCAGCGCATAAAGACCTTGAACTGTTAACGATGGAGCGCGACGCGTATCATTACAAAGAAACAATCGCGCCAAAATATGCCGAGCTGGTCTACAACGGCCAGTGGTACACGGATATTCGTCAGGCGCTTGATGAGTTTGTCAATTTCACCCAGCGTACGGTGACCGGAACCGTAAGAATGAAACTTTACAAAGGCTCCTGCATGGCGGTGGGGAGAAAGTCGCCCTACTCTCTTTATGACCGGAATGTGGCGAATTTTAAGAAGGATTCGCATTACGACCACAAGGATGCCGAGGGCTTCATTAACCTCTTTGGCCTCCCGATTAAAATAAAAGCAATGCTGGATAAGGGAAGAAAATAGCACTGCTCTTTAGTTGTGCGGACGAAACAATCAAAATCCGCGTAATTTTATTTTAAAATCAGCATGACCACGTTAAGAATGAGGAGCGCAAATGAAACTCTGGGGCGGGCGTTTTGAGAAAGAGCCGTCGAAGGCGGCGGAGAAGTTTACAAGCTCCATCTTCTTTGATTACCGGCTTGCCGAGTATGATGTGCTCGGCAGTATTGCCCATGTCAAAATGCTCGGTAAACAAAAAATAATTCCTAAGGCTGATGCCTCGAAGATAATTAAAGCCTTGTGGAAGGTGCTGGCTTCCGTAAAGTCTGGGAAATTCGTTTCTGATGTTTCCTGCGAGGACATTCATACGGACATTGAGAAGCGCGTAATAAAGTTGGCGGGCGAAGCGGGTAAGAAGATGCACACTGCCCGGAGCCGTAACGACCAGATCGCGCTTGACGAGCGGATGTACCTGCGCGCCGAGATTAACAGCATAACGGCAGAGATAGAAGAGCTCATTTCTGTTTTTGCTAAAATCGCGAAAGAAAATAAGGGTCTGGCGCTGCCAGGTTTTACCCATATGCAGCACGCCCAGCCGGTGAGCCTCTCCGCTTGGACAGGCGCCTATATTGCGATGCTTTCGCGGGACGCGGAGCGCTTCAAAGATTGCTTTAAGCGCGTGAATATTATGCCGCTCGGGGCTTGCGCCCTTGCCGGAACCTCGCTTCCGATAGACCGTGTTTTTGTCGCGAAACAACTCGGTTTTCCTTCTGTTGTAAAGAACACCATAGACGCTGTCTCTGACCGCGACCATGTGGTGGAGTTCATTGCTGCTTCGGCGATTGTGTTCATGCATCTGAGCCGGCTGGCGGAAGAGATGGTTATCTGGTCAACCAAGGAATTTAAGTACGTAGAGATACCCGATGAATACTCAACAGGGTCCAGCATTATGCCGCAGAAGAAAAACCCTGATATCTTCGAACTTCTCCGCGGGAAGACCGGCCGGGTTTACGGGAATCTTGCAGGGATACTGACTATACTGAAAGGCTTGCCGCTCGCCTATAACAGCGATATGCAGGAGGACAAGATACACCTCTTCAGCGCGGCGGATTCCGTAAAAGAAGCTCTGGACATTACCGCGCTCGTGATGGCAGGTGTAAAATTCAATAAAGAAAATATCACCTACGCCATGCAGAATGATTTCTCGGATGCCGTCGAGGCCGCGAACTACCTTGTCAAGAAAGGCTTAAGTTTCAAGGCCGCGCATAATGTCATCGGCAAGATTGTGCTGCATTGTGTTAAAGAAGAGATCGGTTTTAAAGAGCTGTCCCTGACCGAGTTGAAGGTATTTTCGGACAAGATAGGGCAGGATTTTTACGCTGTTCTTAACAAATAGATATTCATAATGGAGTATTAAGGGGCTGTCATGGAAAAGTACGGCAAAGAGATAATAGTCATTCTTGATTTTGGTTCACAGTACAACCAGCTGATCGCGCGGCGCATCAGAGAGCACAGCGTTTACTGCGAAATCCTCCCGCCCACCGTAACGGCGAAAGAGCTAAGTGAGTTCAAGGGCTTGAGGGGTGTGATACTTTCAGGAGGTCCCGCGAGCGTTTATCAGGAAAATGCCCCGACTATGGACAAGGCTATCCTGGAACTCGGAGTGCCGGTGCTCGGCATCTGCTACGGCATGCAGCTCTTCTCTTACCTGCTGGGGGGAAAAGTCTCTAAGGCAGAGAAGAGGGAGTACGGCCTGGCTAAACTAATGGTCAAGGATTTCGGAGACCTTATGTGGAATATGAGGTCGACGCTAAATGTCTGGATGAGCCACGGAGACCAGGTGGCAAAGACGCCCGAAGGATTTGAAGCCATCGGCTACACGCTTACCTGCCCCAATGCGGTGATCCGCCATAAACTCAAAAATATCTGGGGCGTCCAGTTTCATCCGGAAGTCGCTCACACGCAGTCCGGCAAGGAACTCATCAAAAACTTTCTCTTCAAAATCTGCGGCTGCAAGGCCGACTGGACCATGAAATCTTTTGTTGAAGAATCTATAAACGCCATCCGGGCTCAGGTAGGGGATAAGAAAGTAATTTGCGCGCTTTCAGGCGGCGTTGATTCCTCCGTAGCGGCGGTTCTCATTCACAGGGCCATAGGAGAGAACCTGCACTGCGTTTTTGTCAATAACGGTGTGCTGAGAAAGAACGAACCGGAAAAAGTTGTTAATACATTCCGCGACACTTATAAACTGAATCTGCATTATGTTGACGCCGAAGACAGGTTCATCGACAAACTGAAGGGTATAACGAACCCGGAAGAAAAAAGAAAGATAATAGGTGCTGAGTTTATACGCGTCTTCGAAGAAGAAGCGAAGAAACTTTCCGGCATTGAATTTCTTGCCCAGGGCACGCTCTATCCGGATGTGATTGAAAGCATTTCTGTTAAAGGGCCTTCCGCGACCATTAAATCGCATCACAATGTCGGCGGGCTCCCGAAGGACATCAAATTCAAGCTGATAGAGCCGCTCCGCGAGCTCTTTAAGGATGAAGTCCGGTTGGTAGGCAAGGAACTCGGAATACCAGAGGATATCCTATGGCGCCAACCCTTCCCTGGTCCGGGGCTTGCGGTTAGAATTCTCGGGGAAGTTAACAAAGTGCACACGGGAATACTTAAAGAGGCCGACGCCATCGTTACCGAGGAAATTAAAAAGGCCGGTCTTTACAGGAGCATCTGGCAATCTTTCGCGGTACTGCTTCCGATCAAGACGGTTGGGGTAATGGGAGACGAAAGAACTTATGAGAATGTAGTGGCCCTGCGCGCTGTAGAAAGCGTGGACGGCATGACCGCAGACTGGGTAAAACTACCGTACGAAGTTATGAACTCCATCTCTAACAGGATTATCAATGAAGTTCGCGGCGTAAATCGTGTTGTCTATGACATAAGCAGTAAACCGCCCGCGACGATAGAGTGGGAATAACCTCTTTCACTCCCCCTTCAACATAAGGGGGAGCCGGAGGGGGATAAAACAGGAATAGCTGGAATGTTTTTCCCGGGGGGATTTCAACCCCACCCCGGCCCTCCCCTTATCATGAAGGGGAGGGGGAGAATAGGAATGCCTGAAGTTAAGAACCCCCGTGAAATAAAAAAACGCATACGGAGCGTCGGCGACACCGAGCAGCTCACCAAAGCCATGAAGATGGTTGCTTCCGTTCGCTTTAAACGGGCCTTTCAGATGGTTTCGGCCGGAAGGCCTTATTCCAAGAGCATCAGGGATATGGTGGCGGATGTCGGGGGCAGTTTAGGCGACTCCTATGAAAACAGCTTCTTTGAGGCGGACAAGAACGCAAAGAAAGAACTCTTGCTGGTGGTGGGTTCCGATAAGGGCCTCTGCGGGAGTTACAACAGCAATGTCCTGCGGGCGGCGGTAAAGTATCTTAATGAGAAGGGAAGAGATAATGTTGATGTAATCGCCGTGGGCAAAAAGATAAAGGATTATCTGTCTCGAAGAGATTGGAATGTCGTGGATTCATTCCTGAATCTCTATCAGAATTTCAATTATGAATCGGCGGTTCAGGTTTCCGAGCGGCTTACCTATTCTTTTACAAGCGGGGCATACAATGAAGTAACTCTTATGTATAGCGAGTTTAAAAACGTCGCCCAGGCAACCATAAAGACCGAACAGCTTTTTCCGCTAAAACTAAAAGACGGGAAGAGACAGGCGGCAGACTATATCTATGAGCCGAAACTGGAAAAAATCATGGAAGTGCTGCTGCCAAAATACATCAAGGTCAGCGTTTATGAGATGCTAGTAGAGGCTAACGCTTCAGAACAGGGTTTGCGCATGACAAGTATGGAACAGGCGAACAGGAATGCAAGGGATATGATACGCGACCTTACCCTGGTTTACAATAAGGCAAGGCAGGGAAGCATTACGCGTGAGCTGGCCGATCTTGTCGGCGGAGCAGCAGCAGTAAGTTAAAAGCACCAAATAAACATAAAAAAGTAAAAACAAAGTGTTTCAAAAGTATTTTGCGATTTTATTTTTATTATTTTATATGGGATTTGGTGCTTGGAATTTGTGATTTAGGCTTAGGTGATTTAGTTTGATTGTTATTTGATGCTTGTGATTTGGTGCTTATATTTGTTTAGGTTCTGATTGTTTCTTTGGAGGCATTTTATGGCAGATTTATCAACCGGTAAAGTTGTTCAGATAATAGGAGTGGTTGTGGATGTGGAGTTTCCCGACGGGAACCTTCCTCCGATATATACCGCGCTGAAGATTATCAGGGATATTCCGGGCGACTACGGAAAAATGGAAATAATAGCCGAAGTCCAGCAGCATCTAGGGGACAACACTGTCAGAAGCGTGGCGATGGCTTCCACAGACGGCCTAAAAAAAGGCTCAGGGGTGATAAATACCGGCAAGCCAATCTCGGTTCCTGTGGGTCGAAACTGTCTGGGCAGGATGTTCAATATCCTTGGCGAGCCGATAGACGGCGGTCCGGAAGTAAAAACAGAAAAGACTTATCCCATCCACAGGGATCCTCCTTCTTTTGAAGACCAGGACACTAAGGTGGCTATGCTTGAGACGGGCATTAAGGTTATTGATCTCCTTGCTCCGTTCCCGAAAGGAGGCAAGGTGGGGCTTTTTGGCGGCGCGGGTGTCGGAAAGACCGTTACTATTATGGAGCTCATAAGGAATATCGCTACCGAGCACGGCGGTTTCTCGGTTTTTGCCGGGGTAGGTGAGAGGACCAGGGAAGGAAACGATCTTTACCTCGAAATGAAAGAATCAGGGGTGCTCGAGAAAATGATTATGGTCTTCGGTCAGATGAACGAACCGCCCGGCGCGAGGCTGCGCGTGGGTCTTACCGGTCTCACGCAGGCTGAGTATTTTAGAGATGAAGAAGGACAGGATCTCCTCCTTTTTATAGATAATATATTCAGGTTCATACAGGCGGGCTCGGAAGTTTCGGCTCTGCTGGGGCGTATGCCCTCCGCGGTCGGCTACCAACCCACGCTTGCTACGGAAATGGGAGCACTGCAGGAAAGAATAACATCTACCAAAAAAGGTTCCATCACTTCCGTGCAGGCCATCTATGTTCCCGCGGACGATCTCACGGATCCGGCGCCGGCGACGGCCTTCTCGCATCTCGACGCGCAGACGGTCCTTTCAAGACAGCTCACCGGGCTCGGAATTTATCCGGCGGTTGACCCGCTTGATTCAAACTCAAAGATACTTGACCCGAGAATAGTCGGGCAGGAGCATTACGATGTAGCCCGCGGAGTCCAGAAGATACTCCAGCGGTATAAGGAACTTCAGGACATCATCGCCATCCTGGGAATAGAGGAACTTTCCGAAGATGATAAGCTGACAGTAGCAAGAGCCAGAAAAGTCCAGAGGTTTCTCTCCCAGCCGATGTTCGTGGCAGAGGCCTTTACCGGCAGAGCAGGACGCTACGTACCCATTGAACAGACAGTCAAGAGTTTCAAGGGATTAATCAGCGGCGAGTATGACGAGATACCGGAAAGCGCTTTCTATATGCAAGGTTCCATAGAAGATGTGCTGGAAACGGCGGAGAAAGCGAAAGCATGAGCGCAACCGGAAAAAGGATAGAGCTTGAGGTGGTAACTCCCGGTCGTATCATTTTTACCGGGCAAGTTGACAGTATGTCTGTTGATGCCGCGAAAGGCAATATGGGCATATTCCCCATGCATACGCCTATGCTGGCATTGCTTAAACCGGGCTATGTGAAATATTCCTCGGAAGGAACCTCCGGGGCCTTCAAAACCTCCGATGGTTTTCTTGAAATATCAAAGAACAAGGTTAGGGTTATAGTGGAGAGCGCGGAGGCAACAGACTAATGTCAGACCTTAAATACGAATACGCGGCGCTGGAAAAGAGAGTTCTTGAGTTACGGGGGCATCTTTGACATCGACGGTAAACAGGAAGAGATAAAAAAGATAGATGAAGAGTCTGCAGGTAATAATTTCTGGGGAGACAACGAGAAGGCAAGAAAGCTTCTTAAGAAAAGAGAACAGTTTCTCCGGGACATAAACGGCTGGAATAAACTTAACGCCGACCGGGAAGACCTAAAGGCGGGGCTTGAACTGCTGGCTCTCGAACAGGACGATTCCTTCCTCAAAGAACTTGAAGCTAAAGCCGTTAAACTCCAAAAAGACATAGAAGCTCAGGAGCTTTACGTCTATTTTACCGACGAGTATGACGCCAATAACGCCTTCTTATCCATTCACCCCGGCGCCGGCGGCACGGAATCCCAGGACTGGGCCTCCATGCTTCTGCGCATGTATTCAAGATGGATAGAACGCAGGGGCTTCGCAGTTGAGACCATAGACCTGCTGCCCGGCGAAGAAGCCGGTGTTAAAGATGCCACGCTTCTTGTCTCCGGTCCGAACGCGTACGGATATTTGAAATCCGAGAAAGGCGTTCACCGGCTGGTGCGTATTTCCCCGTTTGACGCCAATAAGAGAAGGCATACCTCCTTTGCTTCTGTTGACATCTCTCCTGAAGTGGATGACGTGCAGATTGAAGTGAAGGAAGAAGATTACAGGCTTGACACCTTTCGGGCCTCAGGGGCCGGAGGGCAGCATATCAACAGAACAGACTCGGCAGTGAGGATGACACACTACGCGACTAACATCGTGGTAACCTGCCAGAGCGAGAGGTCTCAGTTAAAGAACAAAATTATAGCAATGAAAGTCCTAAAATCCCGCCTCTATGAATATTACAAGGCGCAGCAGGATGAGAAGATGAGCAAGGTCGGAGGCGAGAAAAAAGACATAGAGTGGGGCAGCCAGATCAGATCCTATGTACTCCAGCCCTACCAGATGATAAAAGACGTGCGTACCGGATTCGAGACGAGCAACTCCCAGGGCGTGCTGGACGGAGAAATTGACGGATTTATTGAGGCATATTTGAAAATGAAGGCGGGGGGCAAGAAAAGTTTATAAAGTGTATAAGGTTTGTAAGGTGCGCGAGGTGGGTTACGGGAACGCGGAGGGATTATGATGATAATCGGTCAATTGATGATTGAACACCGCCTAATAGAGAGGATGGTGAAGGTTGTTGATAAAGCGCTTGAGAATGCCGGCAGGGAAGGCTCTCTGAATCCGTTAGATATAGAAGCTTTCGTTGACTTCATGCGCTTTTATGCAGACAAGTGCCATCACGGGAAGGAAGAAGGACTGCTTTTTAAAGAGCTCGCGAAGAAGGACATTTCACGCGAGCATAAAAAGATAATGGGAGACCTTATCTCGGACCATTTCTACGGGCGAAGCCTGGTTGACAGGCTCGTTTCTCTGAACTCTGAGTACAAAGCCGGAGAGAAAGGCAAGCTGACAGAATTAATCTCCGTTTTCTCAAAGCTTGCCGTCTTCTATTCCGCCCATATACAAAAAGAGGACAAAACCTTCTTTATCCCCACAATGAACTATTTTGAGCATAAGGAACATTCGGCAATGCTCGAAGCCTGTAAGGTTTTTGATCTGACAAGTGATTTCTCAAAATACCAGAAAATGGTCCTTTCCCTGGAAGCAGCCCTGAAAACCCGCTAATACAACAGGTAGTGCCTAATTCAATGTTTTGCACAAGAAAACATCCGCAAAAGCAACTTTCCATTGACAAAACATGCAAAATAGCTATACTATATGTAGTATAGTAAGCCTTAAGCTCATACTATAGGATATTTCTTTATTTTACGGCCGGCGCGATATCCGGAGCTTTAACAGAGTTGTATTCTTGGGGGACCGGACAGACTTGAAGTTAAAAAAGCTTGAAATATACGGGTTCAAATCCTTCGCAGACAAAACCGTCATTAATTTTGAACCCGGTATCACCTGCATAGTCGGTCCCAACGGCGCCGGCAAATCTAATGTTGTTGACTCCATCCGTTGGGTGCTCGGAGAGCAGAGCGCCAAATCCTTAAGATCCAACCAGATGGATAACGTTATTTTTAACGGCACCGACACCAGGCGGCAGCTTGGCATGGCGGAGGTCGGGCTTACCTTCTCCGAAACAAAAGGGCAGCTCTCTCTTGATTTTGAAGAAGCCACCATCATGCGCCAGATCTTCCGCGGCGCTGATTGCGAATATTTCATCAATAAATCACCCTGCCGCCTGAAAGACATAAACGAACTCTTCCTGGATACCGGCGTCGGTACCGATACTTATTACATCATGGAGCAGGGCAAGATGGACGCGATTCTCTCTGCGCGCCCGATGGAAAGAAGATTCATTTTCGAAGAAGCCGCCGGAATATCAAAATACAAGCTCCGCCGGGATGAGGCGTTAAAGAAACTTGAAGCGACGGAGCAGAACCTGCTCCGCATTAAGGACATAATAGGCGAGGTTAAAAGACAGGTAGGAAGCCTCGAGCGCTACGCGAAGAAAGCCGAGAAGAGCAAAAAGTTAAACGAAGAGTTGCGTGAGGTAGAAGTCTCGCTTCGGCATTTCGAGTACAGCTCTCTCATGGCCGAACTTGACAAGCTCACAAAAGGCGAAGCCGCGCTTAAAGCCGAGGTAGAGGCGCTTGAAACAGGTATTACCGGCGAAGAAACCAGGCTTGTTGAAGGGCGCAAGAAGCTTTTTGAAGAAGAAAAGAACCTCTCCGGCAAGCAGGATGAATATTACAGGCTCGCCGCGGAGTTGAATAATGTTTTCAACAAGATTAATATGCTCGGCGAGACCAAGGAACGCATAGCCCGCGAGACCGAAGAACTTAATTCAAGGATTGCGGATTTGGACAAGAAGGCCGAGAATGCGAAATCCCTTGCCGACAGATCAACCGCCGAATATAACGAAACCGTAACCTCTCTCGCTTCGGAAAAAGAAAAGATTGCGAAACAGATGGATGCCATCCGGCAGGCAAAAGACAAGTATAAACAGGATGTTAAGAATCTGGAAGAGTTCAAGGTCCAGCTCTTTGACATTATGAACGAGGCAGTCCATTTAAGAAATGATCTCAAGAACTGCGAGAACCGCTCTGCCGAACTCGCGGCCGCGAAAGGAAAGAAGTCGGCCCAGAAACAGGAATATGTAAACCAGCGCGAGGTTATAGACGGCAAGTTGAAAGAAATCAGGAAGGCGCTCTCTGCTCTCGGAGACAGCGGCAAATTCTCTTCGTCGGAAAAAATATACGAATATACCGCCGACGAAGTTGTGAAAGCAGGAGAGGCGGAGGTTTCCATTGAGGCTGATTTTAGGGAAGCCGCTAAAGCTGGCGACTTCGGAGAGCTAAAGGCGGCAGTAGCGGGCCTGCGCGAAAAGTGGAATTTATACCTGAAGAAAGTAAAGCCGCTCTTTCTTATTCTGCAGGATGTGGACGGAACGGTTGCTAAAAAACACGAAGAACAATCCCTGGTCGCGGATCTGGAGCGCTCCGGCAAATTTGAGCGCGTAATTGATGCCGAAATAGCCCAGCTTGATTCTGAGCTTGAGGGCTTGACCAAATCAGCCGCTACGGTAAAAGAAAAAATGACCTGGGTTGAAGGAAAGCATGCGGGGCATGGCGCGAAAATAAAGGAACTGGAAAGTTCAATAGCGGACGCCAGAAAGAACGAAGAGGCCGACAATATTGCCTTCACCGACCTTAAGGTCAGGCTTACTTTCCTTGAGCAAAAAGAGATAAACCTTAAAAATGATATAGACCGGCTGGCCTTAAACCTTGAAGAAATCCAGGTCAGCAAGAAGATGTATGTTAAGGAAATAGAAGCAAAGACCTCCTCTGTTGTAAAGAACGGGGAAGAGGCGGCGGAACTGCAGAAATTTCTGGGAGAGAACAAAGCCAGGAAAGAAGAGCTTGAGAACTCAGTCTCTGCTGAAAGAAAGAATAATGAAGCCATTAGGGAAGCTTTTTACAAGGACGAGGAAAAACTCAGGGTTCTCCGCAAGGATCATGAAGTTAAACAGAAGTTGTCCTTTGAGAATATGATGGGAATAAGCCGGATGCAGTCAAAGGCGGGCGGCATCAGAGAGCAGGTCAAGAAGGATTACCGCCTGGAGCTTGAAGGTCTTACGCTTGAGAGCGATTATTTAACGCTTAACTCTCTCGCGCCTGAAGCAGCCGCAGAAAAAATTGCCGAGCTTAAGAAAGGCATAGAAGAAATCGGCCCGGTCAATATGATGGCGATGGATGAGTATGCGGAGTTAACTGAACGCTACAACACCCTTTCAACACAAGAAAAAGACCTTTCAGAAGCCAAGAGCTCCCTGGTAAAGACCATTAACCAGCTTAACACGACCACAAAGCAGCTCTTCCTCGAGACCTTCGTGAAAATCAAGAACAACTTCAATGAGGTTTTTAGGAAACTCTTTAACGGCGGACATGCGGACCTGATACTCCTTGACGAAGAGAATTTGCTCGAGACCGGCATTGAAGTTATCGCCAGGCCCCCGGGCAAGCGCCCGCAGAGTGTTGCTATGCTTTCAGGCGGAGAACGCGCTATGACAGCCATCGGACTGCTCTTTGCGGTTTTCATGGTCAAACCTTCGCCGTTCTGTATCCTGGACGAAATAGACGCGCCGCTTGACGATTCAAATGTCATCCGGTTCAGAGATATGCTTACAGGCTCATTCCCGAATGTGCAGTTCATAATGATAACCCATAACAAGATAACAATGGAAACCGCTGACGTACTCTACGGGGTTACCCAGACTGAACCAGGCGTCTCCAGAATAATCTCCGTCAAACTGAAAGATATAGACGAATCAGGCCTCGCAAAAGCTCCCGAAGTTACCAAAGAGAACGCCGGTTAAGCTGCCGGTCCAGTCTCAACGAATTAATCCGGTATGGGCAATTCCCAATATCCTTCGTTTTTGATGCCAACAACCAAAGCATTAAGCGCTAGCCAAACGGCAAAAAGCCAGATTACCCTTTCTCCATTTCCTGCTTGTTTTTTTGTTTAGTATTTAGAGTTTAGAATTTGTTCTTTGGTTTTCCTTATTCCTTGAAAATTCCAGACGCCTTCTGTTATACTAATTATCAAGAGTTTATTCGCAATGCTTCTATCGTTATGCAATAAGGGGTGGTTATGATAAAGCCTTTGGTTGCAATCTTTCTCGGTTCTGATTCGGATCTTCCGGTTATGGCCGACACGGCTGTTATCCTTGAAAAAGCAGGAGTCCCTTTCGAATTTGTTATAGCTTCGGCCCACAGAAGCATCAGCTTCGTTCAGCAGCGGGTAAAGGAACTTGAAGCCGAAGGCGTGAAGATTTTCATAGCGGCCGCGGGCATGGCTGCCGCGCTCCCCGGAGTTATTTCGGCGGAAACCACCCTCCCGGTAATCGGAGTGCCGCTTGATGGCTCCTCTCTTAAGGGAATAGACGCTCTTTACGCGATAGTTCAGATGCCCGGCGGCATTCCGGTCGGGACCATGTCCATAGGAAAAGCAGGAGCCGTTAACGCCGGAGTTTTTGCGGTGCAGATACTCGCGCTTTCTGACGGAAAATATAAGAATTGGATGGCGGAACACAAGAAAAAACTTGCCGAAGTTATTATGACAAAATCCAAAACTCTTAAGCGAAAAGGTTACAGGAAATATATAGAGGAAATGGGGAAGAAATGACGGCGCCGGCGCACCAAAATAAGATAGTGGATAAATCTAAGATTAAATTCTTGGTTGAGAAACTGAAAGAGGGAGCGGTTATCGGTATCCCGACGGACACCGTGTATGGCATAGCGGCGCGTATGAAAGATCTTAAGGCTGTTGACCGGATTTACAGGATAAAGAACAGACCGAGAACAAAACCGCTTATTATTTTCGTAAGCGATCCGCACCAGGTTGATGATTTTATAGAGGAAATGCCCCCATTCGCGATTGACCTTATGGAAACATTTTGGCCAGGACCTCTCACTCTGATTTTCCCGGCGGCGGAATCTCTATCAAGGGAAATAACCGCCGGTCTGAAGACCATCGGCGTCAGGATCCCTGATTGTAAACCGGTCATAGATATCTTGAAGGCGATTAAAGAGCCGCTGGTCGTAACAAGCGCGAATATCTCCGGAAAGAAGGATCCCGTTACCGCTGGCGAGGTGCTTGCCGAGCTCGGGGACAGTCTTGATTATATACTTGATACAGGAACCACGCTTCATCAGGTGGTTTCAACTATAGTAGATGTAACCGGGGAGCATCCCAAGATTGTAAGGCAAGGCGCGCTCAAGAAGGCCAAACTGGAAGACGTGGTAATAGATATAAGATGAATATACTTTTTGTTTGTACCGGCAATTCCTGCCGGAGCGTTATGGCGGAATACATTTTAAAGAAAAGGCTGCATGAACTAAAAGCCGGCGGCATAAAGGTCTCTTCGGCGGGAACGTATGCTATACCAGGAGACACGGTTTCTGCTAACGCTGCAGCCTTGCTTAATGATTATGGTATTAATGCCGCAGGGCACAGATCGAGACTTCTAAGCAAAGAGATTGCGGCGCAGGCAGAACTTATATTCGCTCTTACACGCGGTCATCTTGACCAAATAGTGGCGGGGTTTCCCGAAAGTAAGTTCAAGGCGCAGATGCTGGACGATAAGGATATTCCTGATCCGATAGGAGCAGGTCTTGAGGCCTATAAAAAGGTTTTTGAGGAAATACGGCAGGCAATAGAGAAGAATGTCCTTCCCAGGGTGTTGTGAGGCGGATGCTTGGATGGTCAGAGGTTCGGTAAGCGCGGTAGGAACAAGGAGAATTATGAGGCTCGTGATAGCATCGGATCATGCGGGTTTTGAAGGCAAGGAAATAATTAAGAAGGTCCTTGATGAAAACAAGGTTCCCTATAAGGATTTCGGCCCGGAAACTAATGAAAGGGTGGATTACCCCGAGTATGGGGCCTCTGTCGCGGGCGCCGTGAGCAAGGGCGAGGCGGAAAGAGGAATTCTCGTTTGCGGATCCGGAATAGGTATGTCTATAGTGGCTAATAAATTTCCGAGAGTAAGGGCAGCCTTGGTTTACGATAAATATACGGCTGAGATGAGCCGCCAGCACAATGATTCAAATATCTTGGTTGTAGGCGGAAGAACCACAAAACCTGAGACCATAAAAGAGATAGTAAATGTCTGGCTTAAGACTGATTTTGACGGCGGCAGACATGCTGACCGTATTTTACAGATAGACGCGCTTGAAAAGAAACTGATGAAGTAGGTTGGAGGGTCAGATGCGCGGATGCTTAAGTGCAGCGTCCAACCCTCCGGGCATCCGAACTTCCGAGCATCTGTTTAGAGGAGCTTATATGTACAGAGGGTATTTTGAGAACTTCCTTCAGAAGGAAGACAAAAAGATAGCTAAGCTGGTGAACGAGGAGTTTAAGAGACAAGACACCAAACTCCAAATGATTGCCTCAGAAAACTATACGAGTAAAGCCGTAATGGCTTTGCAAGGTTCCGTCCTTACTAACAAATACGCTGAAGGTTACCCGGAGAAAAGGTTTTACCAGGGCTGCGAATATCTTGACAAAGTGGAAGCGGAGGCCATCAGCAGGCTAAAGAAAATGTTTGGTGCAGAGCACGCCAATGTTCAGCCTCACGCCGGTTCACAGGCTAATATGGCAATATATCTTTCCTGCCTGAATCCCGGCGATACCATTATGGGCATGGATCTTGCCTCCGGAGGACATCTGACTCACGGAGCTTCGGTGAGTTTCTCAGGGAAGTTCTTCAAGGCAGTTTCTTACGGAGTAAGCGAGTATACTAATCTGCTGGATTATGAAGCCATTAGGAACCTTGCAAAAAAGCATAAACCGAAACTGCTGATAGCAGGGGCAAGCGCTTACCCCAGGCAAATAGATTTCAAAAAATTCCACGACATAGCAAAAGAAGTCGGAGCTCTCTTTATGGCCGACATAGCTCACATTGCGGGGCTAATAGTAGGGAAGGTTCACCCTGACCCGGTGCCTTATTGCGATTTCATAGGCGGCACGACTCATAAGACCTTAAGGGGCCCGAGGGGCGGCTTTATTCTCTGCAAGAGCGAATGGATGAAGAAAGTAGACTCGGCTGTCTTCCCCGGCATACAGGGCGGTCCGCTGATGCATGTTGTCGCCGCAAAGGCCGTTGCGTTCAAAGAAGCTCTACAGCCTGAGTTCAGGGAATACCAGAAGCAGATAGTAAAAAACGCCAAAGTGATAGCAGATTACCTGTCAAAGAACGGGTTCAATCTGGTAACAGGCGGGACTGACAATCACCTGATGCTGGTGGATCTTCGGAATAAGCAGCTTACCGGAAGGGAAGCCGCGCTGGCCATGGATAAGGCAGGCATCACTGCGAATAAGAACAGGATACCTTTTGATCCGCTGAAAGCTTTTGAAACGAGCGGGGTCAGACTGGGAACTCCGGCTCTTACGACGCGCGGTATGAAGGAAGATCAGTGCCTCGCGATTGCCGAAATGATAGCAGACATACTCAATCACCCGACGAGCGCCAAGGTAGCGGCCGGAGTCAGGAAGAAGGTCAAGGTACTCTGCAATAAGTTTCCCGTGGAGATATAAATGCCGAATAAAAACATAGAAAACAAAAGGCCTGGCTGGAACGAGTATTTCATGAATATGGCTCAGCTGGTTTCAACCAGGACCACTTGCATCCGGCGGGGAGTGGGGGCGATAATAGTAAAAGAGAAGCGGGTGCTGGCTACCGGCTATAACGGCGTGCCAAAAGGAATAGAGCATTGTCTGGTTCGCGGTTGCCTCAGGGAAAAACTCGGCATACCCTCCGGCCAGAGGCAGGAAATCTGCCGCGGTCTGCACGCCGAACAGAATGCGATAATCCAGGCTGCCAGATTCGGGATTTCCATAAAGGATTCTGTTATTTATTGCACTCATCAGCCCTGCGTCACCTGCGCGAAAATGATAATAAACGCAGGCATAGTAGAGGTAATATTCGGCGGGGAATATCCCGATAAACTTGCCATAGAAATGCTCAAAGAAGCGAAAATAAAACTCACGAAATACGGCGTCCGCACCTGACGGCCAGGCCGGAGCAGCATGCTTAAGTACGCCATCCTTTTCATGATTTCCCTTCTGCTTTGCGTCCTCATAGTTCCGCGTGTAATTAAGAAAGCTGTGAAACTGGATGTCGTTGACAAGCCAACCACCCGCAAGGTTCACAGAAAGATAATACCGCTTTGGGGCGGTGTTGCCATTTTTCTGTCCTTTGTCCTCGCGCTCTTTTTGTTCTACTTGCTGAGCTCAGACCTATTTCCTTTCAGTCTTTTCAGCGCCACAGACTTCTCCAGGTTCAGCATGGATTTCAGGGGCCGTCTCGGCATGAGTTCCGGGGCCTTGCGGCTGAAACTTGCCGGACTCCTCCTCGGAGGGCTGACTGTGCTCATAACGGGGATGATAGACGACAGGTACGGTCTTTCTCCAAAAAGAAAACTTCTCGGACAGCTTGTTGCGGCGCTGATAGTTGTTGCTTTTGGCGTGCGCGTGCTGGGATTTAATATTCCCTTTATGAATCATTATGTAAGCCTTACTTCAGGTCAGGGTTTTGCCGGAGCCGCGCTTTTTCTTTTTTCCGCGACAGTTTCGATAGTGTGGATACTGGCAGTGATTAATTCCATGAACTTCATAGACGGCTTGGACGGGCTAGCCGGCGGTATCTCCTTTATTTCCGCAGCTACTTTCTTTGCTCTCGCTTTCCTTAAACCCTCAATGTCGCTCGCAGGTGAAAATATTTCGGCTTTTATCGCCGTTGTCGCCGTAACTCTTTGCGGGAGCATCCTGGGTTTTCTTTTCTTTAACTTCAGGCCGGCAAGGATCTTTATGGGCGACCCGGGCTCGATGTTCCTCGGGTTTATGCTTGCCTCGCTTTCGCTCCTTGGTTCTTTCAAAGGGGTTACCGCCATTACGCTTTTCACGCCGGCACTTATACTCAGCGTGCCGATATTTGACATAATCTTCGCGGTCGCGCGCAGGCTAAGCCGGGGGCTTCCTGTCTCGGTCTCAGACAAATCCCACGTGCATCACAGGCTGCTTGCCCTCGGGCTTTCTCCCCTGCAGGCGGTCGTCATAATCTGGCTCGTGGCCGCTCTTTTCAATTTAATCGCTTTTTTGCTTGCCTGATAAGGCGCTTGAACCCAGCTTAAAAACGAGGGAAAAATCCGTTTCTTGAAAACAGGCGTTATACATGTTATTATTAACACATATGACAGAAATACAAAAAGCTCTTACAGTTACGGAGCTTAATCGCGGGATAAAAGACGTCCTTACGGACGAATTTGACGATATTAAGGTCGGGGGCGAGCTCTCAAACTTTCTATTGCACTCTTCCGGGCATTTGTACGCCTCTTTAAAGGACGAGAACTCGGTAATCAAGCTGGTAATGTTTAAGGGCGCGAACTTAAAACTTAAATTCAAGCCCGCCAACGGAATGAATGTTGTTGTGCACGGCCGCGTAGATGTGTATGAAAAGAGCGGCCAGTATCAGATAATAGCCGACTATATGGAAGAGGCAGACGGGCGCGGTATTCTGCAAAAGAAGTTTGAAGAGCTAAGGGATAAGCTGGTCGCAGAAGGGTTGATAGCGAAGCAAAGCAACGGAACGCACAGGAAAGCAAACCCGCGGCCTATTCCGTCTTACCCGGAAAAGATAGGTATCATCACTTCTCCGACAGGCGCCGCTATACAGGATATGCTTAACATTATCAGCCGCAGGTTCTCGAACGTGACCGTGGTGCTGGATCCGGTGAAAGTTCAAGGAGAGGGAGCGGCAGAAGAGATCGCGGATGCGGTAGCCCGCCTGAATTCTTTCGGCGGCTTCGATGTTTTAATAGTTGGCAGGGGAGGGGGTTCGATAGAAGACCTCTGGGCTTTCAATGAAGAACCGGTTGCCAGGGCAATTTACGCCTCAAAAGTCCCGGTAATATCGGCAGTTGGTCACGAAATAGATTTCACGATTGCTGATTTTGTGGCCGATCTTAGGGCTCCGACGCCTTCTGCCGCGGCCGAACTTGTAGTTAAGGACAAGAACGATATAGCGGCAGTTCTCGAAGGCAATTGGGCCAGATTGAACCAGGCGCTTTCCGGGATGACGGAAAAGTACCGGGAAAGACTTTCCTGGCTCGGTAAAACAGGGTTGGCGGCGGCTCTTAAAAAAACGGTTGAGGTCTACAAGGAAAGAATCAGCAGTTTACGGAAGAACCGGGTTCTCTCAAGGCCCGCGGAATTGATAGATGAACTCAGGCAGGAGCTTGACGACCTGGAACAGAGAGAAGAAAAGGCCTACAGGCATTTTATGGAGCTAAAAAGGCGCGAGCTGATACTTGCTGCAAGCAGGCTTGAGGGACTGAATCCTCTAAAGATACTTGAAAGGGGGTACAGCGTCACGCTGAATAAATTGAGTGGTGTAATAATTAAAAATGCTGAGGATTTGAAAAAAGGTGATACGGTGGAACTCAGGTTCGCAAAGGGAATTGCAGTCGCTGAAATAACAGAAACAAAATAACCTAAGAAATAGGCAAACTTGTCGCTTGGTATTTAAGGTTTTGATTTTGTCTTACAGGAGGCTTTATGCCGGAAGAAATCAAGTTTGAAGACGCTTTGAAGAAGCTTGAGAAGATTGTGGAAACGCTGGAGAGCGGGGATGTCGGACTGGACGAATCCCTTAAACGCTACGAAGAAGGCGTTAAACTCCTGAGGTTATGCACTGTCAAGCTTGAAGAGGCGGAGAAAAAGATAGAGGTCTTAACGAAAGACAAGAACGGCAAGGCAACCGGAACAAAAGAATTCAACAAGCCTGACAGCAAGTAGACCGAAAGCGCTGTAAAAGAGGGTCCATGGATATTAAGGCATATTTGGAATCGCGTTGTAAAATTGTTGACGCGGCGTTGCACAAATACCTGCCGGGAGGCAAGGCCTATCCGCGGGTTATTCACGAGGCGATGCGCTATTCGGTTTTTGCCGGCGGGAAAAGAGTGAGGCCAATTCTTGCGATAATGACCGCTGAAACGCTTGGTTATAAAGCAGAAAGGGTGCTGCCGGCCGCTTGCTCACTTGAACTTATTCATACCTATTCCCTCATACACGACGACCTTCCTTGTATGGATGATGACGATTTTAGGCGAGGAAAACCTACAAATCATAAAGTCTTCGGAGAGGCTGTGGCGGTGTTAACCGGGGACGCTCTGCTGACCTTCGCTTTTGAACTTATCACAAGGAACGCTGCTGCAAAAGGAGTAAAGCCCGCCGGCGTAATAGAAGCGCTGCGCCTGATTGCCGCCGCTTCAGGCACAGGAGGCATGGTGGGCGGGCAGGTTGTTGATATGATCTCCGAGAAGAAAGAGCCTTCCCTGCCGGTTCTTCAATATATACACACGCACAAAACAGGCGCGCTGATTCTTGCCCCCATAATGGCTGCGGCGGAACTTTGCGCCGCCGGCGCAAAAGAGAAAAAGGCGCTCAGAATCTACGGCGAGAATCTCGGGCTGATATTCCAGATAGTGGATGATATACTGAATGTAACGGGCGTCGAGAAGAAGTTGGGAAAGAGCGTGGGCAGCGACGCTGCAAGGAAGAAGGTCACCTACCCGGCGCTTTACGGCATCGAAGAGAGCCGACGGAAAGTAAGAGAACTTAGGGAGCGAGCAGGAAAAGCAGCCGGGCATTTTGGCCGTAAGGCCGCGTTACTCAACGCGCTTGCAGATTACGTGATAGAGAGGGAATCCTAAATGACTATGATGGATCACATAAAATCTCCTTCTGATCTCAGAAAGCTGAAGCAGGAAGAGCTGGTAGGCCTCTCGGCGGAACTGCGAGAGAGGCTGGTTGAGGTTGTTTCAAAGACCGGGGGGCACCTAGCCTCTAATCTCGGGGTTACGGAACTCACCGTAGCGCTGCATTATGTGTTTAATACTCCGGAAGATAAAATAGTCTGGGATGTCGGGCACCAGGCCTATGTTCATAAAATGCTTACCTGCCGGGCTGACAAATTCCATACCATTAGGCAGTACGGCGGGTTGAGCGGTTTTCCGAAAAGGTGTGAGAGCGAGTATGACACCTTTGACACCGGGCATTCAGGTACCTCTATTTCTGCGGCGCTCGGAATGGCCTGCGCGAGGGACCTCGACAGGAAGAACTACAAGGTCATCGCGGTCACAGGTGACGCCAGCCTATCAAACGGAATGTCTTTTGAGGCGATTAACAACGCAGGGCACCTTCAAAAAGATCTGATAGTCATTCTTAATGACAATGAAATGTCTATCTCGGCCAATGTGGGGGCTCTTGCGAATTATCTTGATAAGATCGGCACCGATGACCGCTATCTTAAAGTAAAAGAAAATATAAAACGGATTATTAAAAAGTCAAAGTTCCTTGGGGTTCCTCTCGTGCGCGTAGGACGCGTAATTGAGGAGAGCATCAAGGGCGTAATCTCCAGCGGGATGCTCTTTGAAGAACTCGGTTTTAGATATTTCGGGCCTATAGACGGGCACAATATAAAGATTCTGGTAGACACGCTCAGAAGCATAAAGAGATTTAAAGAACCGGTCCTGCTCCATGTGGTTACCACTAAGGGCAAGGGTTATAGACCCGCGGAAAATGATCCAACTTCCTTTCACGGGACGCCTGCGTTTGAGATAGAGAGCGGCGAGGCAAATACCGGAGCGAAAAGGACCTATACCGGGGTTTTCGGCGAGTGCCTGGTAGAGCTGGCCAAAACAAACAAGAAAATTGTCGCCATTACGGCGGCGATGTCTTCAGGAACAGGTCTTGAAGCTTTCAAGGATAAATATCCTGAAAGATTCTTTGATGTGGGTATTGCCGAAGAGCACGCTGTGACTTTCGCGGCCGGACTTGCCGTTGACGGCTATCTGCCAGTGGTGGCGATGTATTCATCGTTTCTGCAGAGGGCCTACGACCAGGTGCTCCACGATGTGGCGACCCAGAACCTGCATGTTATCTTTGCCATAGACCGCGCGGGCATTGTGGGAGACGATGGTGAGACACATCAGGGTGTTTTTGATGTCTCCTACCTGCGCCATATACCGAATATGACCTTGATGGCTCCTGCGGATGAGCCGGAGTTTAGGGAAATGCTGGCTCTCGCGGCAGAGCTTGAAGGCGGAGTAGCCATACGCTACCCGAGGGGTGAAATCGTAACTGACAAAATAGGCGGAAAGGCCAAGGTGGCCGTTGGGAAAGCGGCTACGGTAAGAACGGGTTCGGATGCCTGCATAATCTCCCTGGGTTCCAAGCTGCGCGAGGCGCTGAAGGCGGCCGAAATACTGAAAGCGAAAGGCATAAAAGTCGGTGTCATTAATGCGCGTTTCGTCAAGCCTTTTGATAAAGCAACCCTTAAGAGCGCTGCGAAACGTTATAAAGCACTTGTTATAGTTGAAGAGAATATGCTCGCCGGAGGTTTCGGCAGCGCTGTTCTTGAATATTTCAATGAAAATGCGGTACAAGCAAACGTGAAACTGCTCGGGCTTCCCGACAAATTCATAGAACACGGGCATAGAAGCCTGCTCCTTAAGAAGTATGGACTTAACGGTGAGGGTATTGCGGCAGGTGTTGAGGAAGCGCTCGGAAGATGATAAAGAAGGTATTCATAGAGGCGAATCCAGGAAAAAAACAGGTAAAAGAGACGCTTGCGGCTCTTTCGAAACTCCTGAAGAAGAAAGGTGTTGAGGCCTTCTTTGGGCCCGGAGCCGGTTTGATCTCGGGGAAGAAACCCTCTAACCCGCTAAAATGTGAAGCCCAACTATTTATAGCCCTGGGAGGCGACGGCACTTTTCTTAAGCTGGCGCGCTCTATCTTCCCGTCATCCGCTCCTATGCTAGGCATCAACCTCGGCTCCCTTGGGTTTCTTTCCGAGATTAAACTTCCTGAAATGAAGAAAGCAGTCGAGAAGGTTTTGGACGGAGATTATCATATAGACGAGCGGATGGCGCTTGAGGCTTGCCTCGGTCCGGGGAAAAGGCTTACCGCTTTGAACGAGTTTGTAATCGCCGGGACGACAGGCAGGGTAATAAGCCTTTCCGTTAGCGTGGACGGTGAGTTCGTCAACACTTACAGCGCCGACGGCATAATTATTTCGACGCCCACCGGCTCTACTGCTTATTCTCTCTCGGCCGGAGGCCCGATAGTAGCGCCCAATGTGAAGGGCATAATTATAACGCCGATTTGCCCCCACTCGCTTACGAACAGGCCGCTGCTGGTGCCGGAAGAAAGCCTCATTGAGTTGAAGCTGGAGCTGCGCGGCGGAACGACAGTAATTGCGACAGACGGGCAGGAAAGATACGAACTAAAAAAGAATGCGCTCCTGACAATAAAGAAAGCAAAAGGCGCGGTAAATATGATAATACCTTCAAGGAACAGTTATTTCAGAATCTTGCGTGAAAAATTAAGATGGGGCTGAGGGAACAAAAGGTCTATGCCGCTTAAGGAACTTCACATAAAGAACTTCGCGCTGATCGATGACATGACCGTCAATTTTGAGGATGGGTTCAATGTTATGACGGGAGAGACAGGCGCCGGGAAGTCCATAATAATAGACGCCGTCAATTGCGTTCTCGGAGAGAGGGCAGATTCTGAACTCATTCGTACAGGTCAGGAAAACGCGATCGTTCAAGGACTTTTCGAAGGTATCGGAAAAGAAACCGTTGAAAAACTCAATGCAGCCGGTGTTGATGCCGGAGATTCTCTCATTATAAAGAGGGAGATTTCAAGGTCCGGAAAAAACAAATGCTATGTAAACAGCAGCTTAGTTACGCTTTCGGCGCTTAAGGCCATCGGCGAGTTCCTTGCGGATGTTCACGGTCAGCACGAGCACCAGACGCTCCTGAATCCTGAAAACCAGCTCGACCTGCTTGACGCATTCGCAAAGGCAGGCAAGGAGAAAACGGCATTCGCGGAGCGTTTTGCTAAGCTCTCCGCGCTGGCCGCGGAGCGCGATTCTTTGATAATGAGTGAATCAGAGAAGCAGAGAAAGACAGATATGCTGGGTTTTCAGGTTAAAGAGATAGAAGAAGCCGGGCTTGTTGCCGGAGAAGATGAAGAGATAGAGAACCGCAGGAATATGATGATAAACTCCGAGAAAGCCGCGGTTTCAGTTAATGAGGCGCACGGGCTTCTTCACGGCGATGAAAATACTTCGGGGGCGCTTGCGGGAATTGAAGAAGCGATAAAGAGGGTGCTGTATCTTTCCGGCTTGGACAGCGGATTAAAAACCGCGCTGGAAGAACTGACCGATGCCGCGGCGAAGGTCAAGGACGCCTCGGATTCGGTCTCAGATTTGAAGGAAAAGCTTGATTTTGATCCTAAAGAGCTGGAAACCCTTGAAGACAGAAGGGATTTGCTGCTGAAACTCAAGAAGAAGTATGGCGGAAGCCTCGCAGAAGTCCTCGAGTTCCTCTCCAAAATAAAGGGCGAATTGAGGAATATAACCAAGAACGAGGAAGCCATAGAAGCCCTCAATAAGGAACTTGAAGGGGTAAGGAAAGAAACGGGAAGAATGGCGGTTGCGCTGTCCGGGAAAAGGGCGGCAGCCGCGAAAGAGTTTGAGAAAAAGGTCGTGAAGGAACTGCAGGACCTGGGGATGGCAAAGGTAAAATTCAAGGCGGACATTACGCGCGCCGAAAGTGATACCGGTCATATTGAGCTTGACGGGAAAAAGTATATGCTCACTAAAGAAGGCGTTGACCTCGTGCGTTTCCTTATCTCTCCGAACCTCGGGGAAGAGCTCAAACCGCTTGACAAGATAGCGTCAGGCGGGGAACTTTCAAGGATAATGCTCGCGCTTAAGGTAATACTTGGCGAGAGCGATAAGGTTGCGACCCTGATATTTGACGAGATAGACACGGGGCTTGGCGGGAATATGGGCTCCGTCATAGGGGAGAAAATTGAAAGCGTTGCGGCGAGCCACCAGGTAATCTGCATTACCCACCTGCCGCAGATTGCGGCGAAGGCTTCTACGCATTTGAATGTCCGGAAAGAAGCGCTTAAAGGCAAGACTCAGGTATTTATGGATAAACTCGCGGGTGAAGAGAGGGTCAAAGAAGTGGCAAGAATGCTCGGGGATTCGAATAAGGAAATAGCGATAAGGCATGCGAGGGAATTACTTAAATGACGGTTTATAACGTTCGTAACGTTCTTAACGTTTGTAACGTAAAGCCAGAGAGAAGAAAACAAGACCAGAGTGTAATCACAAAGCGATAAATCCTAAGCAAAAAGTAAAGAAGCAGGTAATTTCTTAGAGTTTAGAATTTTGTGTTTATCAGTTTTACGTTAAGAACGTTATAAACCTTATAAACGTTACAAACTTTCTAAGCATTTTATGAAGGAGCCCTATGAAACGCATTTATCTAGACCACGCAGCCACTACCCCTGTGCATCCGGAGGTTTTGGCGGCTATGACGCCTTACTTTACGGAGAAGTTCGGCAACCCTTCGACCATTTACTATTTTGGGCGGGAAGCGAAAGAAGGCATTGAAATTGCCAGGGAGAAGTTCGCCAAAGCTATAAACGCCGATGTTTCAGAGATAGTTTTCACCAGCGGCGGAACGGAATCGGACAATAACGCCATCATAGGGGTTGTAAGAGCTTCAAGCAAAAAGGCCGCGCATATAATAACTTCCAAAATAGAACACCACGCCGTTCTTGAGACCTGTCATTTCCTTGAAAAGGAAGGCTGCAAGGTTACCTGCCTGCCCGTTGACCGCGACGGGCTCGTTGATCCGGCTGAAGTGAAGAGGGCCCTGACAAAAGAAACGGTTCTTGTTTCTGTAATGTTTGCAAATAATGAAATAGGGACAGTGCAACCCGTTAAAGAGATTGGCGCCATATGCCGCGAGAACGGCGTAATATTTCACACCGACGCGGTGCAGGCGCTCGGCAGCCTGCCGATAGATGTGGAAGCGCTGAACATAGATTTACTATCTGTTTCCGCCCATAAACTCTACGGCCCCAAAGGCGTCGGCGCTCTTTACATCAGGAAAGGCGTGAAGTGTTCAAAGTTGATGCACGGCGGCGAGCAGGAAAGAAGAAGAAGGGCAGGAACAGAAAATACCGCCGGGATAATAGGTTTCGGAAAAGCGGTTGAGCTGGCAGTTGCTGCGTTGCCGGCGGAAAGCAAGCGGCTTTCGGCTCTTCGGGACAGCATGATAGCGAAACTAACGAAGAAGATAGCGGAAATCAAATTGAACGGTCATGCGGTAAAGAGGCTGCCGGGAAACATTAATATCGCGGTAAAATACATAGAAGGCGAATCCATGCTTTTGAACCTGGATATGGACGGCATCTGCGCTTCGACGGGCTCCGCTTGCACATCGGGTTCCCTTGAACCGTCGCACGTGCTGTCCGCCATAGGCATTCCCCCGGAACAGGCACACGGTTCCATCAGGTTCTCTCTCGGGAAGTCCACTTCCAAAGAGGAGTTGGATTTTGTCGTGGATAGGTTCACGGAAATAGTTGACCGGCTCAGAAAGCTCTCCCCCCTATACAAGGGGAACGGCTGCAAAATTAAATAGGATGAAAATACTTTTTGGAGGAAAAAATGGAAATAATAATACTCAATTCGGCTGAGGAAATGTCAAAGAAAGGGGCGGAGATTGTCGCGGCGGCGGTAAAGAGGAATCCTAAAGCCGTGCTCGGACTTGCCACCGGCGGCACGCCTGTAAAAATGTACGCGGAGCTTATAAAACTTTACAAAAACGGCGTTCTGGATTTTAAAAAGGCAAGGACTTTTAACCTTGACGAATACGTGGGGTTGCCGGGAACGCATGACCAGAGCTACAGGTATTTTATGAACGAAAATCTTTTTAACCATATAAATATAAATAAGAAGAATACCAATGTTCCCGACGGGCTCGCGAAAGACATAGAAAAGTCCTGCGCGGCATACGAGGCGAAGATAAATGCCTGGGGAGGCATTGACCTTCAGGTGCTCGGCATAGGAAGCAACGGGCATATCGCGTTTAACGAGCCGCTTTCAGGCATAATGACCAGGACCAGAAAAGTGGCAATATCTCAGAGAACGATAACCGATAACGCAAGATTCTTTAAGTCTATGAATGAAGTGCCTAAAACCGCTGTTACCATGGGCATAGGTACTATTCTTAAGGCAAAGAAGATTATACTGCTTGCCAGCGGCAGCAACAAAGCAGATGTTATTGCGGCTGCAGTGGAAGGCCCTATAACACACCTGATTCCTGCAAGCTTCCTTCAGTTCCACCCCGACACGGTATTTGTTCTTGAAAAAGAAGCGGCCTCAAAACTGAAAGGAAAGTATTGATTAGACGGTTTTGGAATTAGATTGCGCAGGTTGAATCAGAAAGACCTTGTAGGGAAAGAGATTATACGGCTTAGCTGCTTTAATCCGCGTAATCTCTTTTTCTAATCTGCGCAATCAGTCTGCTTTAGATGTTCATCAACGCTTTAACTATCTTCCTGTAATCCGCCACCAGTTTCTTCGATTTTGCCTCTGATTTTGATTCCGCGAAAATCCTGATGATGGGTTCCGTATTGGACGGCCTTATGTTTACCTTGACCTCGTGAGCAGAAAGAGAAATGCCGTCTATGGTTTCCAGTTTAAACTTGCCCGCCTCGCCTTTGAGTCTCTCCATTATTTTGAACCCATTGTTCTTGGTCAGGTTAATCTTATCTTTCACTATGAAATATTTTGGTATCTCCGCCGAGAGAGCCCTTATGGACTTGCCGGATTCCGCCATATACTGAAGAATCAGCCCTATGCCTATTAGCGAATCTCTTCCCGGATGAACGAGGGGGTACATTACTCCGCCGTTGCCTTCGCCGCCGATAATACCATTCTCTTTAAGCATCGCTTCGGCCACATGAACCTCTCCGACCTTTGTCCTTATGAGCTTAGACTTGTACTTTCTGCAGATGTCTTCCATCGCAATGGTGGTTGACATGTTCACAACCGCGGTCTTTCCGGGATTCTTCCTGAGGATGTAATCAGAAGTCAGGCAGACGGAGTATTCTTCGCCGATGTAATGTCCCGTGTGGTCTATCAGGGCCAGCCTGTCAGCGTCCGGATCCTGGGCAAAGCCGATGTCGGAATTTGTGGATTTGACCTTGGCGCAGAGTTCCTTGAGGTTGACGATGGTCGGTTCGGGATTATGCGCGAAGTTCCCGTTCGGCTCGCAGTTTATACATTCAACATCGCAGCCTAGCTCTGAAAGAAGGGAAGGAGTAATGACCGCCCCGGCCCCGTTGCAGGAATCCAGCACAACCTTGAAACGCTTGCTTCTTATCAGCTCGACATCCACTATATCCAGAACTTTCTTGATATGAAATTCTATTCCGTTATAGTCGTTGTTGACAAGTCCGAGCCCGTCCCAGGCAGCCGTTCTGAAAGCGTTCTGGTAATAGACATTGAGCATTTGCTTGCCTTCCTCGTCATTCAGGAAGACGCCGTTGCTTTTTAGGAACTTGAGGGCGTTCCACTGGACGGGGTTATGACTGCCTGTTATTATTACACCGCCGGCGGCCTTAAGTTCTTCCACCATCAGCGCGCAGGTAGGCGTTGTGGCAACATCCAGGTCCATTACTTCACAGCCGGCTGAGAGCAATGCCCCAATCACCGAGTGTTTTATCATCAAGCCGGAAGTCCTTGTATCCCGCCCGAGAACCACGCGCCCTCCGTTCAAATATGTGCCGAAGGCCATGCAGAGGCGTGTGACCACCTCGGGGGTAAGAGTTTCTCCGATTACCCCTCTGACGCCTGAAACACCTATCATCAGAGTGCTTTTTGCTGTACTCATTTTAACCTTCCTTTAAACGAATAGCCGCATTACGGCTTTTGCGAGTTTTTCAGGATCGTGTCTGACGAGTCCGTCAGATAGGAGCATAAGGTTATCTCCAACCGTCTTAATGCCAAGTTCGTGTATTGCTTTGTAGTCTATCCGGACCGGTTCCGAGCCTTTTTTGCGGTAATTCTTTATTACGTTCTCCGGTATTTCGCCGGTGTTGATGATGACATAATCAATAAAGTTCTCTCCGGTATGCTTGATTATCGCATTTATGTGTCCTGAAACGGAGAGAGACTTGGTCTCTCCGGGCTGTGTCATTATGTTGCAGACATAGACAACCTTGGCTTTGGTGTTCCGGATCTCTTCCCAGACGCCTTTCACAAGCAGGTTAGGAATTATGCTGGTATAAAGACTTCCCGGCCCCATTATAACGAGGTTCGCCTTTTTTATTGCCTGCAGAGCTTCGGGGGAGGGTATGGGAGCTTCCGGAACGATATTGACCCTGCTAATTGGTTTGCCGATTTTAGTTATGGTGCTCTGCCCCTTTATTAATTTTCCGTTCTTGAGTCGGGCTGTGAGCGTGACTTTCTCCAGTGTGACCGGAAGCACGCGCCCGCGGATGGAGAGGATGTTGCCTGATTCCTTGACTGCCTTCTCAAAACTTCCCGACAAGGTTGTGAGCGCGCCTATGAAAAGATTGCCGAAACTGTGGCCGTTGAGTTCATCGTTTTTTCCTTTGAACCTGTGCTGAAAGATTTTGCCCATAAGGTCTGAAGAGTCCGCAAGCGCAACCATACAATTTCTTATGTCTCCCGGAGGGGGAATCTTAAGATCTTTGCGCAGCCGTCCGGAACTTCCTCCGTCATCCGCGACGGTAACGACGGCCGTTATGTTGCTGGTGTACATTTTTAGGCCGCGCAGCAGAGTGGAGAGTCCCGTGCCGCCTCCGATGGCCACAAGCTTGGGCCCGCGGCTTAAGCGTATCTCATCTGTTCCCGCTTTTACATGATCTATCTTTCCCGGATAGAGGGCTTTAAGATATCGGGAGAAGCTTTTTATGACATAGTAAAGGCCAAGTCCGCCGAGAACGACCACTATTATGTCAATGGTGACGAGCTTTGTGGATTTCAGGAAGAAATCCCTCAGGGGATTCAAATATTTATCTAACTTAAAGTAAGGCAGGTCGATACCGATCAGACCTTTGCTGAGCGCGCCGGTTATTCCTATTGAAAAGAGGATGAAACTAAGGATAAAAAGAAATATCCAGCGTTTCAGCCTGACACCGGGATAAAAGAAACGAGTTAATCTGTTCATCGTAAAAATATTATCACCGATACCCTTACAATACAAGTATTATGTTGAAAATAAGCTTTTCCAAATGCCATAATTGCCTGATGGCAGCGATAATCATACTGATACTGTTCCTTGCGCCTCTGCTCTATTTTCCCGCAGCCAAAGACGCTTTTAGCGCGCCCAAGAACCTGTTTGTATATGCAGCTTGCGCTCTGCTCGGGGCTCTGCTTGCAAAGCGCGGAGTTTTAAAGAAGGTTAGGCTGTCGGTCCCCGTGGCCGCGCTTTTTTCAGCGTTCTTTCTGCTTTCCCTGCTCTCCTGTATTTATTCTGCCAACAAACTAGTTTCGCTTAAATACGCTTTGGATATTATGCTTTACGGAGTGCTTGTTCTGGGCGCGGCTCATTGCGCAGCCTCGGATAAGAAGAACCTTGCGGGTTTCGGGAACGCTGTTTGCGCCGCCACTATTGTCGCTTCTTTGCTCGGCCTCTTGCAGGTTTTTCACATAGATTTCTTTGAACTGACTATGAACCTCCTCTTTACGGAACGTTCGCTCGAGTTCCTAAAGTTTAAAGACAGAATTTCTTCGACGATGGGAAACGCAAATTTCTTCGGAGGTTATCTTGTCCTCTCTGTGCCGGTAGCCTTTGCGCTTTTCATAGGGTCTGACGGGCTCAAAAAGGCCGTCTACTACGGAAGCGCTACCCTGCTGGGTCTGCTCTGCCTTGTCAAGACGGAGACCGCTAATGCCTGGGCCTCGGCGGCGCTGGGATTTCTGTTCTTTATCGTCCTTACCTTGTCTTATGCTCGGGAAAAGAGAAAGAAACTCATCCTTTCCCTGCTGGTACTTTCCTTGCTTGGTATCTCGGCGGTTGCCGTGATGCACCCGCAAGAAGCTTTTTCCAAGCTAAAGAGCGCCGGGAGTTTCAAAACACTCTCGGAGCGCGGGCGCCTCGTTATGTGGAAGGCCGGGCTTGAGATGATAAAGGAAAGACCGCTCACCGGTTTCGGCGCGGCTTCCTATAAAGTATACGTTTCCAAATATGAAGGGCGCGTGCTCAACTCTCCCGGTTACACGGATTATCCCTACCAGATGACGAAGGACGCGCACAACGATTATATACAAATCTGGGCTGAGCTCGGGATCTTCGGCGTATTTATCTTCCTCCTGATAATAGGTTTTTCCCTGGCGTTCGGGTTCTCCGCGGCAAAAGAAAAAAGCGGCACGGAAAGAATATTGTATTTTGGCCTGCTCGCCGCCGTCGCGGGTTACGCCGTACATGCTTTCTTTAATTTTCCCATGAAGTTGGCCCCGCTTTTCGGAACCTTCTGCGTTTACTGCGGAGTGTTGTTATCAGGGCAGGGCGTTGTTTCCGGAATAAAGAACAGGTTTTACGGGATAGTATTTCTTACCGGCTCCGTTTTCGTTCTTCTGCTGACGGTTGCCGTCGCGGCGCTATATTTTGTCTCTAACCTGGAAACCGGTTACGGCATACTCTTGTATGACCGGAGCAGGTACCCTGAGGCGCTCGCGTATTTTGACAGGTCTTTGCGGCTTAGCGACGGTCTTGATTACACGAGGGATCTGCGCACCCATTTTTATAAAGGTAATATTTACTATACCCGCGGAGAATATGAAGAGGCCAGGCTTGAATTTGAAAAAGAGATAGCGTTGAATTCTTATTACGCTGATGCGCGCTACAATATGGGTTTAATACTGGACAAGCTCGGCCGAAAGGATGAGGCGGTTGCATCTTATTTAAAGGCGCTGGAGTTTGAGAAAACCTTTGGACCTGCGGCAGAGAAGCTTGCGGAGCACGGTGTCAAGCGGCCGTAAGCCGGGAGTATTCTCCGGCCGCCTTTCTTTTGCATAAAAACATATTTTTCCGGAGGAATAGCCTCTCGGGAGCCGGAAACAGGCCTTTTTTCCGAAAAGAGCGCTTGACAAGCGGTTGGCGCTGATATATAATTTTGAAACAGTGATGTGGCAGACAATGATGTCCGCCGCGGTTAAAAGCCGCGGCGGACATTTTTTTTGGGAAGACAGGAGAACAAGATGTTAAGACCTTTAGATGACAGGCTTCATAAGATACCTTCTGGCTGCGGCGTAACCGGTATTATGGATAGAAGCGGCGCGGTGTTTTCCGGCGGGGATATCGTTGCTTCTATCTGCAATATGATGGAGAGGGGTAACGGTCTCGGTTCCGGCTACGCGGCTTACGGTATCTATCCCGAGCATGCGGACTACTATTGTTTCCATATGATGTTCGGCAGAGAAGCGGCTGTTGAAGAATCGGAAGCTTTCCTGAAGAAGAACTTTGATATCCGGCTCGCGGAACCTATACCGACCAAGTTTGTAAAGACCCTTAAAACTCCTCCGATACTGAAGAGGTATTTCCTTAAGCCTAAAGAAGAGAAACTCATCTTCCTTGAAGATTTCTCAAAGAAAGAAATTGAAGACGAATACACCGCTGAAAAAGCTTTTGAGCTCAACCGCACGGTAAAAGAAGCTTTTATCTTCTCCTCCGGCAAGAATATGGGCGCGTTTAAGGGCGTCGGCAACCCCGATGAAATAGCGGAATTTTTCAAGATACCGGATTACAAGGCCAATATCTGGACTGCGCATAACAGGTTTCCTACCAACTCCGTGGCGTGGTGGGGCGGGGCGCATCCCTTCGGTCTGCTAAACTGGACCGTGGTGCACAACGGAGAGATTTCCTCCTACGGTATAAACAGAAGGTATCTTGAGAACTTCGGATATTATTGCACGCTCTTTACCGACACGGAAGTTATTGCTTATCTTTTTGACTTGCTGGTCAGGAAGCACAGGCTCTCCTATGAGTACGCCTGCAAGGCCATAGCTGCTCCCTTCTGGTCTCAGATAGACCGGATGAGCCCGGAAGAAAAGGAGCTGCACACCAGAATGCGTATGATCTATGCGCCGGCGCTCTTGAACGGGCCGTTCGCGATAATAGTTTCAGACGGCAATATGATGCTTGGCTTAAACGACAGGACCAAACTTAGGCCTCTGGTCTGCGGGGAGAAGGGGTCGAAATTATTTATTGCTTCGGAAGAAGCCTCCATCCGCACGGTCAGCCCCGTGCTTGACCGCATCTGGATGCCTGACGCGGGGAAGCCGGTGATAGGGGTGTTTACAAAAACAAAAAGTTTATAAAGTTCATAAGGTTTATAAAGTAAAAGACGCTAATTGCGGAAAAGAGGATTAAAATGGCAAAGTCTAAATTCAGGGGAAATTTCAAAATAAACAGGGACCCGGATAAGTGCATAAAGTGCCAGGCCTGTGTCCGCATGTGCAGCAACGACGCGCATCTTTATGACGAGGAGAGCAATACCCTCTCTTCCTGCGACGGGAATTGCGTCGGCTGCCATTTCTGCGAGGATATCTGCCCGACCTCGGCTATTACCATAGTGCAGAGCGCTCCGGAGATAAAGGAGAATGCCCACTGGAAGGCGGGGGATGTTTACGGCATTATAAAACAGGCCGAAACCGGCGGAATACTCCTTACCGGTATGGGAAGCGATAAGGAATACAAAGAATATTTCGATCATATATTGCTTAACGCTTCACAGGTCACAAATCCTTCCATTGACCCGCTCCGCGAGCCGATGGAACTCACAACCTTCATAGGCAGCAAACCCGATAAGTTCGAACCCAAGCAGAAGATTTCCACCCAGTTAAAACTTACAACCCCGATAATGTTTTCCGCGATGAGCTACGGGTCGATATCCTTGAATGCCCAGAAATCGCTCGCGAAAGCGGCGACGGAATACGGCACCTACTGGAATACCGGCGAGGGCGGTTTGCACCGTGACCTAAAACCCTACGCCAAGAATGTGATCGTTCAGGTAGCTTCAGGCAGGTTCGGAGTAGACACCGAATACCTGAATTCTGCGGCGGCCATTGAGATAAAGGTCGGGCAGGGCGCGAAACCCGGCATCGGCGGGCATCTTCCGGGAGAAAAAGTTGATGAGGAAGTTTCCAGAACCAGATTGATTCCTGTCGGGTCGGACGCCATTTCACCTGCGCCCCACCATGATATTTACTCAATCGAAGATTTGAAACAGCTGATCTTTGCGCTTAAAGAAGCAACCAGATATTCAAAACCGGTGGGCGTGAAAATTGCCGCCGTTCATAATATTGCCCCTATAGCTTCAGGTCTTGTAAGGGCAGGAGCGGATTTTGTTGTGATAGACGGTATCAGAGGCGGCACCGGAGCCGCTCCGACTGTGATTAGGGATAATGTAGGTATTCCGATAGAGCTCGCGCTTGCTTCGGTTGACACGAGGCTTCGGGAAGAAGGAATACGCCAGAGGGCTTCAGTCATCGCCGCCGGCGGTTTCAGAAATTCCGGAGACATTATTAAGGCGATAGCGCTGGGAGCTGACGCGTGCTACATTGGAAGCTCGGCGCTTATTTCCCTCGGCTGTCATCTCTGCCAGAAATGCTACACGGGAAAATGTAACTGGGGTATCGCGACCCAGGATCCAAACCTGAAGAAGAGGTTGAATCCGGATGTGGGCGCTACGAGGGCTTTTAATCTTCTTCGGGCGTGGTCTCTTGAAATAAAAGAAATGCTCGGCGGAATGGGTATAAACGCGCTTGAATCTCTCCGCGGCAACCGCGCGCAGCTTCGCGGTGTGGACCTTACCGAGCTTGAGCTCAGGCTTTTGGATATTAAGCACGCAGGCGAAGCCTGGTAGTTGTTGGATGGTTGGAAGGTTAGAGGGTTGGATGCTTAAAAGCAAGGTCAAAACCTCTACCTCAAAAGGATCCGGATGGAAAGATGTTTTATTCCAACGTCTAATCATCTAAACATCCAACCGTCCAAGCATCAAAGAAGAGAGTTTTTAGCGGGAAGGCACTGAAAACCAGGGGGAAAGAGGCGAATATGAAAAGAATAGTGATAAATGAAGAATACTGTCTAGGGTGCAGGCTCTGTGAAGTGCACTGCGTTACCGCGCACTCGAAATCCAAGGACATAATCAAGACCTTCAAGTCCGAAGGTTTCAAGCCGCTTACGGATTCCTGCATTGCTTTCGAAAAATGCGGTTATACCACCTTCGCCCTGCAGTGCAGGCACTGTCACGACGCGCCTTGCATCGAGGCCTGTCTTACCTCGGCTATGTACAAGGACAAGGAAGCAACGGTCCTTCACGACAAGGATAAATGCGTCGGCTGCTGGATGTGTATAATGGTTTGTCCTTTTGGAGTCATTAAGCCGGACTTGAAGAATAAGAGAGTGGCTTCAAAATGCGACCTTTGCGGAGACCGCGAAACACCGGCCTGCGTGGAGCACTGCCCCAACGAAGCAATAAAAATGAAAAAGTAAGAACTGTTAACGGGAGAAGCTTATGAAATATGTGATAGTGGGTTATTCCGTGGCTGCTGTAAACGCCATAACCGCCATAAGGGAATCGGACAAAACAGGAGAGATTACGGTCATTAGCAACGAGGACCGGCTCTACTCGCGCCCCCTGATCTCGTACTACCTTGCGGGCAAGCTTAGCAAGGATAAGATCGGTTTTACCTCGACGGATTTCGAGAAAGATATGGGCGTGAAAGTGCTTTATAACACCGAAGCGGTGAAGATAGAGACGAAAAGCCGCCATGTCGAAATCAATAACAAAAAGAAACTGCCCTATGACCGGCTGCTTATCTGCTCGGGCGGAACACCGATAAAGATTCCTGTAGACGGTCTGAAAGATAATCTTTCGGGAGTGTTCACATTTACAAAATTAGCCGATGCGAAAGAGATAGAAAAATACATAGAGAAGAACAAGGTAAAAGAAGCCGTGATTCTCGGCGGCGGGCTTATCGGTATGAAGGCCGCCGAAGCCCTGCTCGGCAAGAAGATGAAGTTCAAGATTCTTGATATCGCCGACCGTCTGCTTGCCAATACGTTCGACAGAGAAGCTTCAGCCATCATTGAAGAAAAATTGAAAGAGAACGGCTGCGAGTTTCTTAAAGAGACCACCATAAAGAAGGTAGTTTCAAAGGCCGGCAAAATAGAAGAGCTGGTCCTAAGCAACGGAAAGAAGCTGAAAGCGAAACTGCTGATTATGGCTGTGGGCGTGCGCCCGGAGGTTTCTCTCGCCAAAGGCACGCCGATAGCGGTAAACCGAGGCATTGTCGTTGACGCCAGGATGGAAACGAATGTGCCGGGTGTTTTTTCCGCGGGAGACTGCGCCGAAGGGCTGGAATTCCTCTCCGGAAAGGGCGCGGTTATCGCGATCTGGCCGACCGCCGCTAAGCAGGGAAAAGTGGCCGGGCATAATATGTCCGGAGCGAAGGATGTGTTTGGCGGAAGCTTCGCGATGAACTCTGTGGAAATACTCGGAGTGCCTTCAATCTCGTTCGGGATAACCAACCCCAAAGAGGACGGCTATGAGGTTGTTAAAAAGAGCGGTGAAGGAAAGTACAAGAAAATAGTCGTAAAGGATAACAGGCTGGTGGGCGTGATACTCGTCAACTGTATAGAGCGCGCAGGCATCTACGGCCTTTTGATAAAGGAAAAACTGGATGTATTGGCGCTGAAGAAAGAATTGCTGACTGATGATTTCGGTTTCCTGCTGCTTCCTACGGATTTCAGGAAACACTTTGTGACCGGAGAGGGTACTGAAGTATGAAGAAGATAACAATAGACGCCGACAAACTGCATTATAGGGATTTAAATGAGAAGATTCACGCGGTTCTCGCGGACGCTGACGAGATTGTTATAAACAACGCCATGGGGCAAAGGTACATCGGCGACGCGGTCAGCAAGAAGGTCAAGTTTGTCATAAACGGCGTGCCGGGGAACGATATGGCAGCTTTTATGAACGGGCCCGAGATAATCGTTCACGGGAACGCGCAGGACGCCATCGGCAATACTATGAACAGCGGGCTCATTGTCGTCCACGGAAACGCGGGCGATATCGTCGGCTATTCGATGAGAGGCGGGAAGATCTATATCCGCGGAAACGCGGGCTACCGCGTGGGCATACATATGAAGGCCTTCGAAGAAAACTTTCCGGTCGTAATAATAGGAGAGGAAGTAAAGGATTTCTTCGGAGAATATATGGCCGGAGGGCTGGCGATAGTCCTGGGCCTTGGCACAGATAAGCTGCCTGTGGGGGATTTCGTAGGAACCGGAATGCACGGAGGCACAATCTTTATCAGGACGAAAACTATAGACCCGAGGCTGCTTGGCAAGGAAGTAAAGGCGGTCGAACTGGACGAAAAAGACAGGGTTTTGCTTGAGAAATACGTGAGGGATTACTGTTCATATTTTCCGAAACTTAAAGCAGAAGAGATATTGAAGGCGCATTTTATAAAACTATATCCATTTTCGCATAGACCTTACGGGCGGCTTTACGCGTATTAAATGAGAGGTGCGAAGGCGCAGCAGTTCGGAAGACGGAAGGCAGAGGACAGTTGACTGACAAAATAGCAAGAAAACGAAGGGCGGCGAAAGCCGCCCTTTTTCATTGTCGGGGGTGATTAACTAAGCCATTCTGGATTTGATTGCTTTTGCGATTACTTTTTCAGGGATGTTGTTGACGACTTTGCAGGAGCCTATTTTGACCGGGAGTATGAAGCGGTTCACTCCTGATTTGAACTTCTTGTCATGCTTCATAGCATTTAGTACAGAACTCACTTTGCAGCCGGAGAGTTTTACCGGCAGGCCCAGGTTTTCGGTGAGATTTTCAAGGCGGAAGAGGTCAGCTTCTTTAAATAGACCGAGTTCTTTTGCTATCTGCCCCGCGATGAGCATACCGAGAGCTATTGCTTCGCCATGGGTGTATTTTTTGTAATTTGTCGCCGCTTCTATCGCGTGCCCGGCGGTATGCCCGAAGTTAAGCATTATGCGGATATCTTTCTCATCCCGCTCGTCAGCAGAAGTAACATCCGCCTTTATTTTAACGCAGGCCGGAATAATCTTTTCATAAACCGCCATATCGAGAGCAAGTAATCTGTCGGAATTGAACTCAAGGTAATCAAAGAGCCGCGGGTCGCTTATCACGCCGTACTTTAAGGTTTCAGCCAGTCCCGATTTTAGTTCACGGAGCGGCAGGGTCTTTAGAGCCTCTAAATCCATATACACCATTTTCGGCTGCCAAAAGATGCCTATGGAATTCTTTGCTTCCCTGAAGTTTACCGCGGTCTTTCCGCCAAGCCCGCAGTCCACGAATCCAAGCAAGGTGGTAGGTATCTGAATGAAGCTCACACCGCGCTTGTAGGTGCCGGCGACAAAGCCGCCGAGGTCTCCGGGAACACCGCCGCCGAGCGTCGCTATTGTTATCTGCCGGTCACCGCTCCTGTCAAACCCATACAGAGCATTTTGAATTTTAGCGAAAGAGGCAAGGGATTTGCTCGGTTCCCCTGCTTTGATGACAGACTTGCCGGTGCCTTTAAAGCCGGCCCGCTTGAAACTGCTAAGCACCGCTCTTCCGTACAACCGGTTGACATTGGAATCGGTAATCAGGAAAAGATCCTTGCCAACTCCGAGTTTTTTTAGGGCTTTGCCCGCGGCTCCCAGTATGCCGCGCCCTATTATTATTGAATAGGAACGGTTGGAAGAAGTGTTTAATTTAACTCGTATGGTTTTTAACATTTGCCGTCCTTGGTCCTTAATCGTTTCCGAAAACATTGCTGAAGAGCGCTCCGAGGAACCCGCCGAGAGCCATCCCCACAATGAGTTTCAAAAATGCGCCTGATTTTACCAGGGTCTCGACATTCTGCGGTTTCTCGGTGCCGAGGTTGTTCCAGAATGCCCCGAGAGTTTCGAGTTCAGAACCGCTCAGGACGAAGAACTTGCAGACAAGAAAGGCGGCTATAGCGCCGCCGATGAAGAAAAAGAGTACTCTCATTACTTTGTCCTCTGGTTCTTTTCGTAGCTCTCTCCAAGTTTAACCCTTTCCAGTATAGGCGGGTGGGAGGCGTACCAGAAGGTGACCAGCGGGTGCGGGAAAAGGAAGGACCTGTTGTCCTTTGCCAGCTGTACCATGCTCTTTATGTAGATTTCAGGATGGCCGCCCATACCAATCTCATAGGTGTCGGCTGTTACCTCAAACTTTCTGCTGACAATATTTTCTATCGGGGCCAGCCAGAAGGAGAATATTGTCAGTATTGCGGAAATTAAAGGCAAGCCGCCAATATCTGAAATACTCATAGTCAATGCGCTGCCGTCTAACAGGCTGAAATGTGGGTAGTCAGAGCCAGTATAACAACAGATCGCGCTATAAGTAAAATAAACTATCCAGGTCATAAGCACTGAGCCGGCAAAGGAAAGAAATATATTCTTCAGGACGTGGTTGTTTTTCCAGTGTCCTATCTCGTGTGCCACGACGGAGGCAACCTGCTCCGGCGTGTTTGTCTTTATGAGCGTGTCGAAAATATAGATGGATTTTTCAGGGCCAAACCCCGTGAAAAACGCGTTTGTGTGTTTTGAATACTTGCTCTCGTTTATCTGGAATATTTTGTTTACCTTTACGCCGGCTTTCTCGGCTACCTCGCGCATCGGTCTCGCGTAATTTTCATCTTTAAACCTGGACTTTTTGTAAAAGAGAGGCAGTATCAGGTAAGGATACAGGAAAGTAATGATAAATTCAAAGGCCAGCAGGACTACCGGTATGAGCCAGAGGTAAATTGTGGGTCTTCTGAATATATAGTAGGCGGCGCAAACAATAATCGCGGTTATCACGGTCCCGACGGCGAATTGTTTGAAAGAATAAAGGAACCATTCTTTTTTTGTCATATTGGAGAAGCCGAACTTGTGTTCAAGGGTGTAGCCGAAGTGAAAGCGGAAGGGGAGCATAATAATGAAAGAGCAGAGGAAGTAGACCGCCAGGAATATCAGGACTTGCAGGGTTACAATATGTATCCCCATCCCCTTAAGAACTTCATGAAGCGTCCATGACAGCGGTTTAGCCGCCAGGAAAAAGAAAACAAACGGGAAGAGGAAGTCAACCGCCCTCTGCAAAACGCTGAGGCCGAAGCTTTTTCTCGCGTACTCTTCGCCATTTTTAATCTCTTCAGGCGTGAAGTATTTAAGCGCCAGGGTTTCATTGGAGGCTGTTTTTCGGCCCTTATGAGAGAGATAAATCATAAAAGAGCGAAAGATGATATAGCCGGCGAGCAGCGCAAGGAATAGTGTTTTCATAGTGCTTTGATTATATAAGCGGGCGTGAAAACAGTCAAGCAAAAATGGGTGGCCGGGCTTTCAGTCCTGCAGGCTTATTAAAAACGTCTTGGCGCTATCTTTACGCCTGGCCCGGATCTTCCGGCCCTGTATTCCTGTTCAAAAACCAGTCCGAGAGAGACCCTGTGCGTGTCACCCAGATTTCCGGAAGGCGCGTACGCGTAATCAACCGTAAAAGCAAATATTCCGGGAAGCGTTCCCTTGTAGCCAAGTCCTGCCGTAAGGCTTCCCGCGTCGTAACCAAACTTGTAGCCTGCCCTAAGGACGAATTCTTTCTCAACTGAGAATTCCGCGCCCAAATTTTCGCAGAGTGTCCCTGAGTCGAAGGGGTAGTAGGCCGTTGCCGCCACCAGCAGGTCATTTTCAGACTGCACGCTAAATTTTGCCGAGAAGCCCCCTCGCAGGGTAAGCGGCAGGTTGTCGCCGTTTACCGCCCCTCCGAGGTTGCTTATTGCGGCTCCCAGGACAAAGTCATGGCCGCCGAGGCTCTCAAGGAAAAAAGGCATTTCATAAAGCAGCCCGCCGTCAAAGGCCAGGGCTGAAACAGAATCAGTATCTATAGTCTGCATTGCCAGTTTGATGTTTACGCCTGCCTGAAGCGCGCTGCTCAGTTTGTACGCCACAGTTCCGGCAAGCACCAGATCAAAAGGGCTGAAACTTCCCACGACTGTGCTGTCGCCCGCCAGTGTTTTATCCATAGAGCCGTAATTAAGGTAGGCAAGGTGAGCTCCGAGTTTTATTCTGTCGGTGAGAGGAGCGGTAAAAGCAAGATACTCGTAAGAACTTGAATCCCAGTAGAACATGTGCATAAAAGAAAGCTGCATGGTGTCAAGGTTCGCGATGCCGGCGGGATTCCAGTAGGAGGCGTTAACATCGTCCGCGACGGCTGTGAAGGTTTCTCCCATGCCTGCCGCCCGAGCCGAGGGCGCTATGCGGAGAAAGGTGAGGGCTGAGGTACCGGAACCGGCCGTGCAGGCTGAAGAAATCATCAGTAGCAGTAGAGCGGTAAGGAACAACTTGCGGCTCTTCATTTTGCTCCTAGCTCAATGAGGACTGAAAAAAATTTACATTAGTGGAGTATACTATATTAAAAGAGCGCCTGTCAATGCGGGAAGGTTTGAGATCTGAGCGCCGGTTTCTTTATCCTTTGATTTTTACCTCCAGAAGGTTATAATGTTGTCACGTCAAGCATTCCGGAGGAGAACCATGAAAAAAACAGCAAAAATTCTCGCCCTGACCGCTGGAATACTGGTACTGCTTCTCCTTCTTCTCGGCGCGGCGCTCGCTTTTTTTGTTCCCTGGGATAAAGTCAAAGATGCTGCCGCGGCCGAAGCTTCAAAGCAGTTGAACCGGGAGGTCCGCATAGAGAAGCTGGATTTTAATATTTTCAAAGGCATCGGAATCAAAGGTTTCTATATAGGCAACAGAAACGGAGAGGGTTTTACTTCAGGGGCTTTCATCGCGGCGGAACAGGCTTCGGCGGGGTACGAGTTCCTGCCATTGCTGCTCGGAAAAGTCAACCTCACCACCGTTGAACTTGACTCTCCGAAGATATTAATAGAGAAGAACAAAAAAGGCGAGTACAATTTTGCCGACCTGGCGAATGGGACGAAGGTTGCTCACCTCGCGGCTGAACCCGGTCAAAACGCCTCCGGGAAACTCCCGGTCAAGCTTTCCATGTCAAAGTTCGTGATAAACTCAGGTGAGATAGGCTACAGCGATTACTCCGCTGTTCCTGCCGTCAAAGCGGGAATCAAAGAACTAAATGTGTCGGTAACCGGCCTGTCGCTTGAAGGGGACAAGCCTTTCAAAATTAAAGCGTCCGCCGTAATGGAATACAACAAGGCGCCTGTTAATCTGTCGGCCGAAGGAAGCATGCAGGTGAAGTTTGACGAGCAGGAAGTGTACTTGCGGGATTTCACGGCAAGACTTCCGGGTCTTGCCTTTACCGCCACAGGCGAGGTGAAAAAGTTCCTGGAATCCCCTGCGTTTTCTCTGCAGGCAAAGGTTGCCGCGGATTGCGGTGAGCTTAAAAATACAGTTTCCCCTATGCTCCCTGCGGTTATGGCAGCCTATATGAAAGATGTCCTTCTCTCCGGCACTGCTTCTTTTGATCTTTCGGTAAAAGGGGAAGCGCGCCAATCCGGAAAAGCCTATGATATTTACGCGTCCGGTTCGGGGAACGCGGATCTTTCCCAGGTTGAAGCGAAGTACTCCGATTTGTTCACAAAACCCAAAGGTCTTAAGACGAAGATCTCTTTTGATTTTGATGTTAAGAGGGACGCGGTCCGCGCGGTCTCGAACATAGAGACGGGCGCGTCAGTTTTTAAGGCAGATAAGTCCATTACTGAAATATTCGGAGCGCCGAAGGTCAATGTGGCGGTCTCCGGAAACCTGTCAGTGCAGGAACTGGTCTCAATGCTCCCGCAAATGAGCGATATGAAAACCGAAGGCTCTGCTTCCGTGGATATCAAAATGTTCATTCCCATAACAAAAGATTATTCGGTTAATTATAAGGGAATAAAAATCAATGGTTCGGGAATGCTCGCGGGCCTCGGCTTTATGTACGGCGGGGTAAAGTACGGTGTCTCAAAACTAAACTCTTCCCTGTTGCTTACGGAAAAGCAGCTGCGGCTGCCGGATATCAGCTTTCTTGCAGGGACCTCCGCGTTCTCCGGATATGTAACCGCTTCTAATTTTAACCTGGAGACGATGTCCGACTGGAAGACAAAGTTCGAGGGGGATATCAAGGCGGGGCTTTCGTGCCAAAAGTTCCTGGTGGACGAAGTCTGGGACGCGCTTCCCGCGAAGACAAAGACGGCTGCCGCGCCCGGAACGGCCGTTCCCGCGGACTCAGGTTTTACCGACGAGGAGATAAAGGCGTATACGGGATATGTTTACGGAAAACTTTCGGCTGAAGCCGACCTGAACATCAAGGAAATAGCATTTAAGAAGATAAAATTCACAGACATTGTTTCCAATGTAAAACTCGCGAAGAGAGCGGCGGATATAAAGGCTTCCATGAACGGATACGGAGGAACGGTGAAGACGGCTGCGAAGATTGACCTGAATATCCCCGGTATCGGGTATTCTATTGCCGGCACGCTCTCTGGGGTGCAGACAGGCGATTTTGTCAATGACGCGGCTGATTCTTTTCTCGAAGGCTGGATGTCAGGTGTGGTGAAGAACAAGGTGGCGGGAGCAGCCGTTTCCGATTTCAACTTTTCCGGCAGGGGCGCCAACAAAAAGGAAGTTAAGCAGAATCTCGTAGGCTCTTTGAACTTTAAACTTGTTGACGGCAAACTTAAGAATTGGCAGGCGCTCAGCGACGGGTTCAAGGCTCTCGGAGTCAATCCTTCCGGAGAGATACCCTTCAGGCAGCTGACCGGCAGGACCAGGATAGGCGGGCAGAAGGTTAATATTGACGAAATGAAGGTCGTCTGCGATGACGCGAGGTATAATTTCGGGTCAGGCGGCTGGGTGGGTTTTGACCGGGACCTGGATTCAGAACTGCAGCTTCCCGTCAGGAATGATTTTTCTCCTTCAATTTCTTCAAAACTGGGGGACGCGGGAAAATATTCCGCCGGGCCGGACGGCTGGGTACCTGTTGATTTTGATGTTTTCGGGCGGCTTGCGGCACCTTCTTTCAGCCCAAACATGGACAGATCCCTTGCCAACGCCGGTAAAAACGCTGAGAACGCGGCAAAGAAGAAACTGCAGGAAGAAGGGGAAGGGTTGAAGAAGAAGGGCGTTGATTTGCTGAAGGGACTGTTCGGTAAGTGAAGTTGGATGCTTAGAGGGTTGGAAGGTTGGACGCTCAAAAGCAAGGTCAAAACCTCTGCCTCACAATAGGTTCAGGATAGGAAGATGTTTTGTGCCAGCGTCTAATCATCCAAACATCCAAGCATCTAAACTGGAGGGCGATTGGTTAAATTTATGGAGTTTCTTACGGGAATAGACCGCGCAATTTTCTATTTTGTGAACAATCGTTTGCACAATCCCGTGCTCGATGTGATAATGCAGACGCTGACAAATCAGTGGATCTGGCTGCCTCCGCTCGCGCTTCTTGCCCTCTACCTCCTGGTAAAAGGCGGAAAAAAAACTAAAATAACGGTGACGCTCTGTATTGTTGCGGTAGCACTGACCGACGCGTTCTGTTACAGGATACTGAAACCCTTCTTCGAAAGGATACGTCCGTTCGAATCCATTCCGCACGTTCTGCAGTTGGCGGGGGCGGCCGGATATTCTTTTCCTTCAAACCACGCGGCAAACACTTTCGCCGCGGCAACTGTGGTTACATTCTTTAACAGAAAAGCCGGGGTCTGGTTTCTTGGGCTCGCGTTTCTTATATCCTTTTCAAGAGTTTACTGCGGAGTCCATTATCCGCTGGATGTGTTCGGCGGCGCGGCAATAGGCGCGGCCATCGGGTTCCTCACTGTCTTTTTCTATAGGAATTTTGAATGGAAAAAAGAACCGAAAAAGCGCTTCTGATAACCGGTTTGGTCTGCCTGGCTGCCGCGCTCATTTGGGCTATTATTGTTTCAGCAGGCCGGGTCAGGGTGGAGCGGGAACTGACGACCTTTGACCTGGCAGCCGCCTATTTAGAGATTAGAGAACTCTCCGGCGCCCTAGGGAAAAATACGGACGCTGAGCTTGCCGCGCTAAGGAATGCCGGACTCACTTCCGTGATAGTCGATTCTTCGGACAGGTCTGACGGGGAAACTGCCGCTAAGAAGAACGGACTGGGGATAATTTATAAAGCCGATTATGAAAAAGGCGGAAAGCTCTCCGGGCTGCCTCCGGGCGCGCGCGTGCTTTTTGTGAATAATCAAATTTTTAATAAAGAGAGCGTCCTGTCCAAGGGTTTCAAACCGTGTCTGCTTGAACTGTACAAACCTGCCGGCTACGAAGGGGTTCCGCGTGAAAGTATCCTTACGGCGCATACCGTCAAGGATCAGGAACTTAACAAACTTTCTTTTTTTAAGCTCCGCGACAGGTTCCTGCGGGCAAGATTCGAGAGAAGGACAGGGATTCTCTACCTGAAATTTAAGTGTTCAGGCCCGGGCCTTGCGGAAAACGAAAAACTTGTGGCCGAACTTTCCGCATTGCTGAGAAACGCCGGGGAAAAGCCAGGTATTTTTAATTCAAACCCCTATCTCCTGGGCGCGGGGCAGCATATTCAGGCGCTAAAATACACGGCCTTTTCGTTGGCGCTATTCTTTCCGCTGCTGGCCTTCTTTGCCGGAATGAGATATTTCTCCGGCCCTTCCGCGCGCTTCCTTGCAATGTTTTTGATCTCTCTTGCCGGCGGGATAATTATTTCGGCTCTTTTATCTGATACGGTTTTCATGATAAAGCTGGAACAGTTCGGCGGGGTAAAGTACGCGTTGAGCCTCCCGGTTGCTCTTGTTTTGATATATCTGGGCTTTATTAATCGCGCGGACTTTACCCGGAGGGGCCTGGCGGTTACCGGAGGCCTGACACTGCTTTTCGCGGTCATCTTCGCCGTCGCCTCCGTACGCTCCGGAAATTTCAATATGCCGCTCTTTCCCTTTGAGGAGTCGCTGCGTGGCTTTTTGGAGAATATTTTTCGCGCCAGGCCCAGGGCTAAAGAATTCCTGATCGGCTATCCCTGTCTTCTGCTTGGGCTGCATATGCTTTACGAAGAGCGCTTCAAAGAGTTCCGGCTGCCGGCCGTCATCCTGGTCTCAGTTGGAGTATTCGGGCTCACCTCGGTGGTGAACACTTTCTGTCATGCGCACATACCTTTCCTGCTCTCTCTGCTCCGTTCCGTTTATGGAGCGGTTCTTGGAGTCCTCGGAGGCGCAATATTAATTTGGCTGTCAAGACTGCTCCGAAGGTCTTAATCTTCGGCTACATAGGCGAAAAAAACGCCGGTGATGACTTGATACTGCTTGCAACTCTGAACAGTTTGCGGGCTGAGGGCGCGCGTGTGACGGTGCTTTCCTCAAATCCTCCGCTGACAGAAAAGGTTTTCAAAGTTAAAGCCGTTCCGTCGCGAAAACTTCTCCCGGTGCTCCGCGAGCTCTTAAATTGCGACATTCTGGTCTGCGGGGGCGGCGGGATATTTCAGGACAAGACCAGCGTCAGCTCAGTTCTTTATTACTCACTGCTTGTGCTGGCCGCGCGGAGTCTCTCAAAAGAGATCCGGCTGCTGCATCAGGGGATAGGGCCGCTTACAACCGGCATCGGAAGATTTCTCACCCGCGCTGTTTTTAATTCCGCCGGTAACATTTCGGTCAGGGATATTGAATCAAAAAATACGCTGAGGGCTATTGGCGTTAAAGCGCGCAAGCTGCCGGTTGCGGGCGATGCCGTGCAAACTCTCAGGGCCTTCTCCAAGAGGAAAAGAGGAAAGGCAAAGACTGTTGTCTTCGCGCTGAGGGCGGCTCCTGAGTCCGGAAACTATCTTGACGCTGTCGCAGCGGTCAGCGACAATTTGAGACGCGCCGGCGTAAGCTGTAAGTTTGTTCCGTTCCAGCTTCCGCAGGACAGGCTGCCAGGCCTTGAACGGGGTTTATACAGTGATTTTAAAATGGTAGTCAAAGCGATTGCCTCCGCGGATGTTGTCGCGGGTGCCAGGTACCACAGTCTCATACTCGCCGATATGCACGGCATACCTTTCATAGGGTTAAATTATGATGCAAAGATAAAGAATTTCTGCGGGCAAAAAAAGGCTCCCCTTCTGGAGCCCGCCAAAAAGGATTTCAAAGAAAGGCTTGAAAGTTGTATAATGAAAGCGTTGAAAAAACAAAGAAGAAAATGAGTCCGGTCTCTGTCGAAGGGGTGGGAAGGTGAGAACCAGGGTAATTACCGCAGGCGGTTCCGGAACAAGGCTGCTGCTTGGGGTCATAATTGTAATAGGCGTGTGTCTTTTGCTGGCCATTCTGGTCTTTGCAGCTTTTGCGTCTTTGCTGCTTGCGGTGCCTGTCGGAGTGATTATTCTCCTTTCGGCGCTGTTTCGTAAGCCAAACGCAGGCGTAAAGGAAAGAGATGACGGCATAATAGATATTGATTATTCGGAGACTATTGAAGAGGAAAAAAAATTACTAAAGTGAGAGGAGAAAACCATGCAGTGGGAAAAACTAAACTATGTTGATTTTTTGAAGGCGATCAAGACAACCAAAGGGGTATGCGTCCTGCCGGTAGGTATTTTGGAAAAACACGGCGAGCATATGCCGCTTGGTATAGATTTTATCAAGGTGCACGAGGTTTGCAAACTTGCCGCGGAAAAAGAGTCAGCAGTAGTTTTCCCGCCCTTCTTCTTTAGCCAGATAGCCGAGGTAAGGCATACGGCAGGTTCCGTTTGTATCAGGCCGCAGCTGGCCTATGACCTGCTTGAAAATGTCTGCGATGAGATAGCCCGCAATGGTTTTAAGAAGATACTGATCGTGAACGGGCACGGCGGAAACTTCGCCTTCCTTCCGTATTTCGTTATTTCCAGCCTTTACAAGAAAAAGGATTATACACTTTATCTTGTTAAGGGAACTTATGGGCCTATGAAAAAAGAATGGGAAAAGTTCATAGATACCGATGAGAACCACGCCGGAGAGTGGGAGACCAGTGCTATGATGGCGATAGACGAAGATTCTGTGAATATGAAGTACTTGCCGAAGAAACCAGGACTGCCGCTGAACCGCATTAAACATCTCAAGGATCTGACCACGAGCATGTTCTGGTATGCCGACTTCCCTGAGCACTATGCAGGAGACGCGAGAACGGCGACGAAAGAAAAGGGAGAGAAAGTGTTGAGAATTGTCGCCGATTACGTGGCTGAGAGAATAAAACTGGTAAAGAAGGATGCTGTAGTTCCACGCCTGCAGAAGGAATATTTCAGGAGAGCGGAGAAGCCGTACCTGAAATAAAGATGTTTGGAGGGTTGGAAGGTTGGAGGGTTGGCAAGAACGGAGGACAGAAGACAGAGGACGGAGGCCTGAAGGCGGAAGATCAGAAGGCCGGATGCTTAAAGGAAAAGAACGGAGGAATATTGGCTGAGGATAAAAAAATAGAGATTTGCTTTCTTACAAATAAAGATGTGAAAGGTTTCCTGGCGCTTTTAAATAATGTCTGGCCGTTGCAGCATACTTTTCAGAAGCAATGGCCGCATACCTCAATGCCGGACCAGAAAAAATTCAAGGAACATTTGCTCCTTAAGGAAGGCGGTTTTGTCGCGGCTCACGTTGGCATTTACCCCCAGGACATGAAGGTTAACGGCTCAATACTTAAGTCCGGAAGCATTGGCGGGGTTGCTACACACGAGAAGGCCCGCGGCAAAGGGTATATGTCGGTTCTTCTAAAGCGCGCGGTGGAACTGCTTCACGAAAGGAAGTACGATGTTTCGTGGCTCGGCGGGGACAGGAAGAGATACGGCTATTTCGGCTGGGAATGCGGCGGCAGGGTGAGCAAGTTCATCACCGCTCCGAGGTATTTTTCTGAATACAAAACCCGCGCGATAAAAAAATTCTCAGGTGAAAGGGTATACCTGAATCAATTGACAAAATTGCACTCGGCGGAAGAATTCGGGCAGAAGAGAAGCAGGGCGTTGGATAAACTGCTTTACGGCAGATTGAAACGCGACACCTGGCTCGCGCTTGAAAGGGACAAAGTGCTCGCCTATATGACGCTCGGGACAAAGCACAGCGACGAGCAGGCAAGGGTGCTTGAATGCGGCGGTTCGCTGGAAGAGCTGAAACCGCTTATAAAACACGCGTTTGAGAAGCTCGGCTTCAAAAGGCTGGAGGCGGTCACCCCGTCATTTCCTAACAGATACAAGGAATTCTTCAACAGCCTTTCCTGGGGCGACAAGAGCGACGACTTTTACGGGGACGGATGCGTAAAGATCATCAATCTTTCGCAAACTCTGAAGAAGTTCGTGAAACAGATGAACCTGAAAGCGAAATCCTCGGTCCTTTCCGGGCGGCACTCGGTGACCCTGGTTATGGAAGGCACGGGCGAAAGCGCCACGATAGAATCCGCCGGGAAGATAGTCAGGGTAACTGCCAACCCGGCTAAACTAAAAATAGTCTTGAACGAACAGGATATGGTTAAGCTTCTTTTCCCGCTCTCAAAGCCGTCTGAATGGATGAAACTTCCCGCGGGGGCGGAGTTCCTGGACATTCTTTTTCCGCTGGATTTTTTCTTTTGGCCGCTGGAAACGGTTTAGAGGCGCCAAAGAGTCGTAATTCGTATAATCGCTCTTTCTAATCTGCGTAATCATCTTCACGGAGGTTTTAATGAAGAAGAAAATATTTGACGACTTCACCTACGAAGACAACTGGCGGATGTTTCGCATACTCTCCGAGTTTGTCGAAGGTTTTGACGAGCTGGCGAAGGTGACTCCCGCCGTATCCATCTTCGGTTCTGCCCGCGTGAAACCCGGTTCAAAATATTACAAGCTCGCCGAAGAAATTTCAGCGCGCCTGACTAAAGAGGGGTTTTCTATTATCACGGGCGGCGGCCCGGGCATAATGGAAGCCGGCAGCAAGGGCGCTTTCAAGAATAAAGGTCTGTCGGTCGGGCTGAACATTGAGCTCCCTTTCGAGCAAAAACCGAATCCGTATCTAAACAAGAATCTTACCTTCAGGTATTTCTTCGCGAGAAAAGTCATGTTTGTCAAATACGCGACCGCATTCGTGATTATGCCCGGCGGTTTCGGGACCATGGACGAGCTTTTTGAATCTATCACGCTAATCCAGACAAAAAAAATCAATCCTTTTCCGGTTGTAATGGTGGGGAAGGAATACTGGGGCGGATTGCTCGGCTGGATGAAAAAGGAGATGTCGGGGCGCGGGTTTATCGGACAAAATGATTTGAACATTATTCAAACCGCTGACAGCGCGAAGGAAGTTGTCGGCATAATTAAAAAATACTGTAAAGAGTCTAAGCTAAAACTAAAACCCAGGAAGTAGGTTTCGAGCTTTTCTTCGGCTGCTCCATGTCCTCGGAATTTTCGCTATTTTAGCATTTCTGCTCTCACACAGAAAACCATTTGTGGTTATTGATATTATGCGTAAACAATTAGAATGAACATTAAAAAAAAATAAGAAGGCGTTGTATTTTAAGGAGAAATCGCAATGTTTTACACGCGGCAATCTGTTGAAATAAGAATCATATTGGTATATAATGTAGAAAATATCTCTTAGTAAAGGGGCAAAATGGGCCGAAAGATATTGATTACATTGCTTTCAGTTCTTTTGCCTGCGCTTCTCCTTTCCCAGGCTACCTCTTCTGAACTTTACAAGTTTGCCTACGGACTCTACAAGAACGCCAACTACAATTTCGCAGTTGACCAGTTCCAAAAACTCGTTTCGCTTTATCCTGACAGCCGCGAGTGCGGCGATGCGGCTTTTATGACCGCCGAATGTTTCTACAAGCAGGGCGAGTATGAAAAGGCGATTCCGGAGTACAAGACCGTGCTTGAACGGTACAGCTCTCTTGACTACCGCGACACTGTAATGTACCGCGTGGGCGAGTGTCAATTTAGGCTGAAAGATTTTACCGGCTCGGCTGAGTCCTTCAGAACTCTCCTTGAAAAGAACCCGCAGACCTATCTTGCGGCCGACGCGAATTTCTGGATGGCGGAAGCTTATTTCAATTCAGCTGAATTTGAGGCGGCGGCGCTCGCGTATGAAACTATCAGCCGCACCTTTCGGAAGTACGCGTCCTCCGATTATGCGTGCTATTCAGCCGGTTGGTGCTACTACAAACTCGGGAATTATTACAAGGCCGCGGGATCTTTTTCCGAGCTGAGTTCCGCCTTCACGGCAAGCGCGCTTGCCGAACCGGCGCTTTTCTGGAAAGGGGAGTCTCTCTATCAGTCTGCGGCATACTTTGAGGCAATTATCGCTTTGAAAGATTTTATCAAGAAGGCGCCGGCCAGCAAGTATACCGATGCGGCGACCTACCGGCTCGGAGAGTGCTACTTTAAGCTTAAGGATTATCAGTCTGCCGACGCGGCTTTTGATTCTCTGCTGGCCTCCTTTGACAAGAGTCCTCTCAGGAATGAAGCTCTATACTGGATAGGAATAACAAACATTGCTCTCGGAAATTTCAACAACGCGGTAAAGAATTTCACCGTGCTTGCCGGGAATAGCGGTTCCGGGGAAATTGTAAACCGCGCGAGGTACGGTCTCGCCTGGTGTTACTATAAACAGCAGAAGCATTGGGAAGCCATTAAACAACTCACTGCGGTAAATAAAGAAAAAGTGCCTCCGTCGCTTAGGGCCAATTCGCTTTACCTTGCCGGAAACTCCTATTACGCAATCGGCAGGCTTGAAGACGCCAAGACCGTTTATGACAAGCTTTGCAAAGAATTCCCGGATTACGAGTTCGCGGCTGACTCCGCCTATTTTGTCGCCTGGTGCGACTACAAGCTAAAGCTCTTCGGTTTTGCGAGGGAAAATTTCAATAAACTGCTTGCGAAATACCCGGCGAGTCTAAGAGCGGCAGAAACGCAGTTCCGGCTCGGAGAGACTTATTACGCTTTGAAAGATTATGACAACGCTCTTTCCGCCTACGACAAAGCCATTTCGGCTTACCCGGCCTCAAAATTCGTTCCGCTGGCGCAGCTCGGGAATGCCTGGTGCCATTACTCCCAGAAAAAATTCACTCAGGCCATTGCCGAGTTTAATAATGTGTCTGAGGATGCGAAGGCCGCAGACCTGGCGTACGAGGCGCTCTATATGGCAGGGTCGTCTTTTTATAACCTTAAGGATTATTCCGCCGCCTCCTCTTATTACCAGAAGGCGATTGAGAGAGCGAAAGATGCCGGAGATACTTCGAGAGCGAAGTTCCAGATCGGGCGCTGTCTCTACAATGTCAATGATTTTGCGGGCGCCGTAAAGGTCTGGGAAGAGTTGAACACGCCCGACAGTTTGTATTGGATAGGGTTCTCCTATTTCAGACAGGATAATTTCACGAAGGCGGCTGATTGTTTCCTGAAGGTGAGGGACGCTTTTCCCCAGAGCAACCTTGTGCCGGACGCCCTGCTTAAGGCGGCTGATTCCTGGTACAACCTTCAGGAATACCAGAAGGCCGTAGATATCTATGGTGAGGTCCGCAAGTCTTATGCTTCAACCAAATACGAGAGGGACGCGCTCTACGGACTCTCGTGGTGCTATTCCCGCAACGGCGAGAATGACAAAGGCGAGGAGATCTCCAGGCTCTTCCTGAAGAAATTTCCAAAAGAAGAATTCTCAGAAGAGGTGCAGTTCAAGCTTGCCGGCTATTATATGAAGAGCGGAAAGTCTAAGCAGGCAGTGGATGAATTTGATAACTTTATGAGCTCTTTTCCCGAGTCAACCAAGACTCCGGACGTGCTTTATTCAAAGGGCGAGGCCTATCTCGCGCTTAAGGACAACGGCAGGGCAGTGGAGAGTTTTAGGATGGCGGCCGACAGGTTCGCCGGTTCCACCGTGGCTCCCAAAGCGCTCTTTAAAATAGCCAATGTTTACTACATCCTTGAACGTTATGAGGACGCCTCGGCGGAATACGACGAGGTTGCCGAAAAATATCCTAAGAGCGAGTTCATAATCTCTGCAATTTTTAACTCAGGCCTCTCGCTCAAGAAGGCGAAGAAGAAGGACGAGGCGGCAATCAGGTACGAGAGAATGCTCAGGGAATATCCTAAATCGGCGCTCTCCAGGGATGCAGCGCTTGACCTTGGCGTGATTTATGAGGACGCAAAGTCTTTTGATAAGGCAATAGCGGCCTACAGATTTATCACGGTAAACTTTCCTTCAAAGTCGCAGGAGGCCCAGTACTGGATAGGCAACTGCTATTTTGCGAAAAACGACGCCGAAACCGCGGCCGCCGAATACTTAAAAGTCCTCTCCGTTGAAAACGCCACAGGCATGTGGAAGGTTACGGCTAAAGCCCGGGCCGCCGAGTGTTTTGAAAAAGCGGGGAAGTATGATAAGGCCGCGGAAATGTACAAGGATATAATTTTGACCGGCGAAAAGAAGGAATGGGTTGACGCCGCGGCAAAGAGGCTAAAAGCGCTCATGTCGCCTTCAGGGGATACGACTGACGAAAACCAGCCGGTTGATGATGGAGCGGTGGTGAGGAAAAAGAAATGAAAAAAATTATATTCCTGACAGTCCTCCTGGTACCGGTCTTTTCTTTTGCGCAGGATATGGAAAAAAAAGAACGCGAGCCGGTCTTTGTCCTGCCCGATGTGGTCATTACCGGAGAAAGCGATATTAAGGTTGGCGGCGAAAAGAAAGACCTTTTGCCGGAAAATTATCCTGTGCCGCCGAAGGAAACGCCCCTTATGGAACTCCAGTTCATTAAGGGGCCCTACCTGGACAATGTCAAGGGAACTGCTCCGGAGCTTGGAGCGAACAAGAAGAGCAGCGCGAGTTTGGTTGAGTTGCTTGCAGCCTATGGGTCTTTTTCTTCTCTTTACGGCAAGCTCGTTTACGGAGAGAGCTTTGGCAGATACAGCTTACTGCTTAAGGCGGAGAAGGATATCAGGCACTATTTTGAGACGGATAACGGCTACGATACGGGAGCTTTGAATCTTGATGTCAGCGCTTCTTTTGAAAAGTTTCTGGATGCGTCCTTGGCTCTTATATATAGGGGCGGCGCGGCCTTCAGGACGTCTCCGGCACTTGGCTATTTGCCTGATGAATACCGCGATGACCTGGTTGAAGCGGATATCACGTTGTCAGGAAACTCTTCAGCGAACTTGAAAATTAAGGGCGGGCTTAAGGCGGCGAGAACGACGCTTCAAAAGAACGGCTATGCCGATAATTTTCTTAAAATATTCTTCGGAGCAGATTTCAGGATAACCAGGGAAGATAATAAAATACTCGGCTCCATTAACGCCGAGAGCAGAAGTGATTCGCTCTTCGGGCAGTTGTACAATCTGTCGGCCGCCGCAAAGTTCAACCTGGATCCTGTCCTGCTAAATGCAGGGATGAGGTATGATCAGAGCAGGCTAAATCCTTCGTTTTCGGCGAGCGTGGACCTTGACGGCAACACCACGCTGTACGCCTCGTACTCGCCGGGTCTTGTCTTTCCGCGCGCCTCCGAAATATACGCGCAAAGGCCTATAGAGACCGCGGTAAGCCTTAATACCGAGAACGACTGGTTTTCGCTGACGACAGGCCTGCAGCACAAGTTTACGAACGATATCCCGGTCTCGCTTGAAATCTTCCGGAAAGAAGTGGAAAACCTTATTACTTATGAGACGGAAACTGCGCCGGTTCCGGATGTTCTGCGCCCGGTAAATATAGCGGGAGTCTCGGTGGCAGGAATGAATTTCTCGGAACAGTGGAAACTTTCCCCGAATTTTACGCAGTCGCTCAAATATACCTTTATGAACTCTTTAAACGGCCTGCCCGGGAAATTTGTTCCGTATATGCCTCAGCACGCGCTGCTGCTGCGCGGTGAGTACGCCGATTCCGGCTGGGAGTTTGATATTACGTTAGAATACAAGAGTGAGATGCATTTCAGTGAATCAAACCCCGATACCCTGCCGGCAAGAGTGCTTGCCGGCTTGAAATTGTCAAAAGAACTTTCAGGCTGGCTGACGGTTTTTGTTGAAGGGGATAACCTGCTCAACCAGAACACCGGGATTATTAAGGGCAGAGCGTTGACCGGACTCTTTCTGCTGGCAGGGCTGGACATAAAACTCTAAATTGCGGCTCGTAACTTTCAGCGCGCGCCGTTGTCTAAAATAAAAGGAACCTGCGCGTAAACAGCGCGAAAAGAGGAGGCAGTATGGATATGAGTTTTTTGAAAATGCTTGAGCACGGAGGTATAGTAATAATTGTTCTGCTGGTCTGTTCGGTGATCTCCGTTGCCGTCATTATTGAGCGGCTAAAGGTCTTTTACGGCATAAGGCCCAAAGTGATGGAACAGGTCAAAGCGCGGGTCAGGAGTCTGCTAATGGCAGGAAAGATTTCCGACGCGGTCGCCTACTGCGACACTTTTGAAGCGAAATGGTTCTTCTTCAGGACTCTCTGCCCGCTCACGACTGTCCTGAAAACCATTATTTTCTCGCACAAAATGGACAAGGAGTCCCTGACGGACCTCGCTAACAGGACCGTTGACAAGGAACTTGTCTCGCTGGAAAAGAATCTCGGCATTGTCGGCACCATCGGCAATACCGCTCTTTATATCGGGCTTTTCGGAACGGTACTCGGCATCATTAACGCCTTCAGCGCCATCTCGCAGCAGTCCGCCATGGGCGCGTCGGTGGTTTCCAAGGGCATCTCCGAAGCGCTGGTAAACACCGCGGCCGGGCTCTTCGTCGCCGTCATCTCGGTAGTGTTCTACAACTACTTTATGCGGTCGGTCAGGTCGGTTACCGTGTATCTTGACGACACCGCGGCGGAATTTATTGATCTGATAAAGAAGTAAAGGGCGGAGGGAAGAATGAGAAGATACAGGCCTGAACATAAGATGATTTCTGATATAAATGTGACCCCGCTCACAGATGTGGCGCTGGTCCTGCTGGTAATCTTTATGGTGACCACGCCGCTGATACTCCAGGGCGGCATCAACGTAAAATTACCGTCCGCGGCCACCGCGGACACTTCCCCGCAGAGGAATATTACCGTAACTATCACTGCGGACAGGAAGATCTTCATCAACGAGAGGCAGACCGACGCAAACAGCGTCCAGACCAACCTTGAGGATATGATCAAGTACGAGAAAGACAAGACCATAATCATCAATGCGGACAAGGATGTTTCGCACGGTTTTGTCGTTATGGTGATGGACGCAGCAAAGAAAGCCGGGGCGCTAAAGATGGCTATCGCGGCGGAAAAAATAGAAGCAACCGTAAAATAACAGGAGAAACATGTCGGCTCTCAGGAAAGACAGGACCTTATCCGGAACGCTTTTGATATCCCTGCTCTTCCATGGGATACTGCTTGCTTTGCTTGCCGGGTTTGTCGCTTCGAACAGCACGGGCAAGTCCGTCTATCTGACGGAGGTAACCTTGCTCGGCGAGATGCCCTACGGTAAGGGGTTGGGGCAGAAAGGCGATGTTTCCGCGAAGACCGGAGTTAAGAGCGGAAAGACCGCGGCAAAGCCGGAGAAGATAGCCTCAAAAATAAAACCCAAAAGGATTCTGGCTAAGCAGTCCGTGGTTCAAAAATCTTCCGATGATATACTGAAGCTTCACAGGGAAACGCCCATAGGCATGGATGAGGCCGCAATGAAGAACTCCGACGGGCCGCTGGAAGGTCCGGTGCTTGGCGGAGGTTACGGCGAGGATACGGAAAACCCGGGAATGGCTAACGGCAATCTTGAAATTTCCGGGCCTATAGCGTCGCGCGGCATCATGCGTCAGTTTATGCCCGGGTACCCCGAGTGGGCGAAGCGCCAGGGAATAGAAGGAGCCGTGCAGGTCCAGATAACGGTAAAGCCGGGCGGCGATGTCAAGGACGTGATGGTAATAAAGACCTGTGGATTCAAAGAAATGGATTTTCTGGTTTCTGACGGAATGACCAAATGGAAATTCGACTCCCTGCCGCTCTCCGCCAGGCAGATAGATCAGGAAGGAAAGATCACATTCAAGTTCAACCTAAAAAAATGACCTCACATGTTCTGAGTGTCGAAGGAAAAATGTTGCTCAACCCCTTCAAACACGCCCTCACTCTCGCTTTTTACTCACTCTTCGTACTTTCCGCCTGTGCGCCGAAACTTATCATTAAAGAGAGCGAGCCGGTTAAATTGTTCAAAGAGGCAAACGCCTGTTACTACCGAGGGGAATACAAAGAGGCGGAAAATTGGTATCGCGAATCTCTCAAAGCAAAAGCTGACCCTGAGGTGCTGGCCAACCTTGCCTGTCTGTACAAGGACGGCGGGCGTTTTTCAGAGGCCGCCGCGTGTTATGCGGCCTCGCTTGAACTGAAGAAAGACAGTTTCAGGACCCTGAACCTGGCGCTTTGCCTTTTTCAAGACGGAAAGTACGCTGAAACTTCCGCGGTGGCGGAGCAACTCATCTACCCCGAAGCAGGTCAGGAAAAATTCATCAAGTTCTACGCGCTTGTGCTCTCGGGTTGTTGCGCCCAAGCCTCCGGAAAGACGAAAGCAGCGGAAATATTTTTTTCGTCCGCGCTTGAGCTGGAGCCGCTCTCGGCGGTTATTAAGCAAAAACTCGCAGAGGCTTACGCGGCTTCCGGCGACGCGGCCCGGGCTCTCAGTCTTTACAAAGAGGCCCTCCGGCTGGATTCAAGTCTCTACAGGATTAACTTGAAGATTGCCGGCATTCAGGAACAGCAGGGAAAATTCCGAGAAGCTTACAGCTCGCTTAGCAGGCTCTCCCTTTCCGAACCGGATTATCCGGGAGTGTCGTCGGGCCTGAAGAAACTCGCCGAACGAATACCGGATGCGGATAGAAAGAGCGAGGAAGCGGTCCAGGAAAGCGGAAGGAAGTCTAAGAAGTGTCCGGAGGTGAAGCCCCTCGCTGGCCGCGACAAAAACCCGGTTATCCGAGTGCTCCTTGTTTCCGGAGTTGATTCTCTGAGGATCAAGTGCGGCAGTCCGGTGAACTTCACGCTCTTTGGACGAAAGGCGGGAACCGCATTCCCCGAGCAGGAAATACGCGTAACCTTATCAGGGGGCAGTTTCTCTGTTAAGGATGGCGCCGGAAAAGAACTCATCAAAGAGCGGTTCAAGGGGCACGATCCGCTCCTTTTTGAGAACCCCGGGGGTGTTTCGACTTTCACTATCTATGATGTGACGCTTAACAAGGGCTACTTCTGGTCGAAGAACGAAGACCGGAGTTACAGAGGCGCTCTTGAAGTCTCTCTGGGAGAGAACGGTCTTTCTCTCGTGAATCTGCTTCCGCTGGATGAGTACCTTTACAGCGTTGTGCCGTCCGAGATCCGGGCTTCATCCGACAGGGAAGCGCTTTTGGCTCAGGCAGTAGTCGCAAGAAGTTACGCTTACAGCAAGTTGGGGCTGAAGACGCACCCGAGTGCCGATCTTTGCGCGGATGTGGACTGTCAGGCGTACAACGGAGTGGAGAGCGAATTCCCAGGCACTACCGAAGCCGTTGAAGCCACAAAGGGAGAACTGCTGCTCAGCGGCGGAAAAGCCGTAACAGCATTCTTCTTTTCTAACTGCGGCGGGCATACCAGGAATGTGGAAGATGTTTGGGGCTCTGACCCGCTGAAGGTCTTTAAGGGCAAATCTGACTTTCCGCCGGGGGCCGACGGAGGGCTTTACGAGGACTGGCCGTTAACTCCGGAATTGCTGGATCGCTGGATAAAATCTGAACCGCATGCCTATTGCGTAAAGGACGCGCATTTTCGCTGGTTCAGGGTAATCGACAAGTCTGCAAATGAAATTAAGGTTGTTAAAAGGGATATTTTTGGTTATATTAAAGAAGTAAGGATTGGCGAAAAAAAATTTACCGGAGAACGGGTCCGGTCTGCGTTCTCCGGACTAAGAAGCAATCTGGTCAAGTTCGAGGGCAGCTTTGTTTACGGAGCCGGTTTCGGGCACGGGGTTGGGATGTGTCAGGACGGGGCTGCCGGAATGGCGAAGAAAGGCTTCTCGTATAAGGATATCCTGAACCATTACTTCACTGACTCAGAAGTAAAGGCAGTCTATTAGGGGAGGGACCTCAAAATGTTCCTTTTTTTGCGCCTTCTGCTCGCGCACCTGACGGCTGATTTTCTCCTTCAGACCAACGGTATTTTCAAAATAAAGGTTAAGTACAACTGGGGCGTGCTCCTGCATGGCAGCATTGCCGGCCTCTCCGGTTTTCTCTTTGCCCTCCCGTACCTTCACGATAGAAGCGTAATCGCCTTCCTTATCATTTCCTGGGTGGTACACATCTTCCAGGACAAAGCGAAAATCATCATCAACCTGCACGTTGAACGGAACAACCTCCGGACCTTTCTTTTTGACCAGTTCCTGCATATCAGCGTCGCCGCGGTAGTAGCGGCAGGATGTGTTTCTGTCAAGCCGGATCCATTCCCGTCCTTTTTATCCGGTCTTGAAAAATATTATATGAATGACAACAGGTCTGTTGTGGCGGCAATCTGGATTATCGTGCTTACCTATGGCATGTTCGTCCTGCAGGAATACATAAAGAAAACAGTTAAGGGCGATAAGAATGAAGGCGTGACCTTTCCGGGGCTTCTTATGAAATATTACGGCATCGGGTCAAGGGCGGTTATCGGGCTCGGCATCTTTATTGCGGGAGCTTACGGACAAGCCTGGTACATTCTGCCGCTGGTTATGTTCCTGGCCGGGTTTATTCTTGTGAAGAACGGGAGGCTGGGGCTGCTTGATTACAGGATCAGCGGAATAGCCGCTGTTCTGATAGGCGTCCTTATGAGGCTTACGGTCTAAGTTTTTCCTCCTGCCGTCTTAAATAAACGTTTCTTCCAGTTTTCTTTTAAAAGGAGCAACATGAGAAAAGAGAGTATTGAGTTGCTCAAAGAACTTACGGAAGCCTCCGGAGTTTCAGGTTACGAGACCGAGATCAAGGAACTGCTCAAAAAGAAGCTGAAAGGCAGCGCCGAAGTAGAGAATGACCGCCTCGGAAGCATCATCTTCAAAAAAGAGGGTGCCTCGAAAGACCCGAAAATAATGATACCCGGTCACATGGATGAGATAGGTTTCATGGTCAAGCATATCACTGACGAGGGGTTTATCCGGTTTCTTCCTCTTGGCGGCTGGTATGACGGGGTTATTCTTTCCCAGCGGGTAATTATCAAAACCTGCAAAGGAGATGTCCCGGGAGTCGTCGGCTCAAAACCGCCGCATATTATGGGCGCTGACGAAATCAAGAAGATGGTAGAGAAGAAAGATATGTTCATCGATGTCGGGGCTCTCTCTAAGGCCGAGGCTGAGGAAGAGTTCGGAATACGCCCCGGAGATCCTGTGATACCGGACAGCAAGTTCCAAATATTGAAGAACGGTAAGACCATACTCGCGAAGGCGCTGGATGACCGCGCCGGCTGCGCGCTCTTCGTTGAAGTGATACGGGCTCTTAAGGGCGTCAAACATCCTAACACGGTTTACGGGGTCGGGACCGTCCAGGAAGAAGTGGGACTGCGCGGGGCAAGGACTTCTGCCAATGTTGTTGACCCGGATGTTTGCCTGATAGCCGAAGTCGGAATTGCCGCGGATGTTCCGGGAGTCTCTCAGGACCAGATGCCGGGGAAGCTCGGCAAAGGCCCTTTCATAAAGATACTTGATGCCGGGATGATTCCAAATACCAAGCTCCGCGATCTGGCTGTAGCGATTGCCAAAAAACACAAAATACCTTATCAGTTCGCGGCTTTGCCCGGAGGCGCTACCGACGGAGGCGTAATTCATTTCCATTCCAGGGGTGTTCCCTCGCTTGTTATCGGAGTGCCGACAAGATACATTCACAGTCATGCTTCCATAATTCATCTCGATGATTATGAGAACAGCGTAAAGCTGCTGCTGGAGCTCGTCAAAGTCCTTGATAAACGAACCGTTGCCTCTTTGATCTGAGTTCGCGCCATTTCTGCAAGGCCGTCTTCCGGGTGGAAGCGGCCTTTTCTTTTTCCGGGTTTTCGCCTTCCTGAAACTCAAAAAATCCTTTTGAAATATGTAGTTTTTACGGGTTTTTTGGTTTGATTTTTGACTTGAAAATAGGTTAAAATCAAAGGAATAGTAGCAACTTGCTTATTTGTATTATGTTAACTTGGGGCTTGCTCAAGCTCGACGAAGGAAGTGAAATGGCGAAAATAAAAGTAAAATTCCAGCCTGACGGGAAGACAATAAGCGTTCCTTCCGGCATAACTGTCGCAGCGGCTGCTCTTGAAGCCGGTATTTATATCGACATTCCGTGCGGCGCGGTCGGTAAGTGCGGGAAGTGCCGTGTCGAAATTTCCTCGGGCGCGGGCGAGCCGGACCATATCGAAAAAGAAAAGATCTCTTCTGAAGATCTTGCGCGCGGAATCAGGCTCGGCTGCAGATCTAAACTGACAGCTAATGCCGTGGTTTCAGTTCCAAGGACGAGCAAGCTTCAGACTCAAAAGATTCTTGAGGTTGGAGTCCAGACACAAGCCTATCTGAAACCTTGCGTAATGAAATACGCCGTGCTTCCGGGCTCTACGCCCCCGGAGGGCTTCCCTGTAAAGGCGCTAAAGTCAGCGCTTGCCGCGAATTCGGCGCAAGATTCCGACGCGCTGGCGGCGAAATACAACGGCGCCTGCACCCTGGTCGCGTCTGGTGACGGTCTTCTTGCAATAGAGAAAGGCAACACGGTCTCGGAACTTTACGGCATGGCTTTTGATGTCGGAACGACCACCATAGTAGGAACTCTTGTGGATCTGAATACCGGGCTGGTCAAAGCAACCTCGGCGGACATGAACGCCCAGATAGTCTACGGGGATGATGTGATTTCCAGGTTGAATTATTGTATTACGCGTGAGAACGGCATGCGTGATCTTAACCGGAAGGTTATTGGCGTCATCAATAAGATTATCAGCGAGGTCTGTTCTGACGCAGAGATTAAGCCTGAAAGTATCTATGATGTCGTGCTTTGCGGAAATACCACGATGGAGCACCTGCTGCTGCGCGTGGATCCGGCAAGTCTTGCAGTGTATCCTTTTGAATCAAAACTAAATCATAAACTCAACCGTGTGAGTTCCGTGGAGTTCGGTATAAACATAAATTCGAGAGCTCTGGTCAACGTGTTTCCCGTGATAGGCGGTTGGGTCGGAGGAGACACGGTTGGCGTGGTACTCGCGACGGAACTGCATAAGAGCTCAAAGATAAAACTCGCCATAGATATCGGTACCAACGGCGAAATAGTACTTGGAGACAAGACCTCAATGGTCTCCGCCTCTTGCGCGGCAGGACCGGCGTTTGAAGGCGCGCACATACGTTTTGGGATGAGGGCTTCAAGCGGCTCCATTGAAAAGATAGACTTTTCCGGCGGGAAGATGGAGATTCAGACCATTGAAAATGCTCCTGCCAGGGGTTTCTGCGGCAGCGGTCTCATAGACGCGATGGCCCTGCTGGTGGAAGAGAAGATCGTGGATGAAACCGGAAGAATTAAGGATAAGAGCGAGCTGCTCTCGGAGGGTATTCTTCCTGCCCTTGCTGACCGGATAATAGAGAAGAGTGACGGCAACGAGTTCGTTTTTATTGAGTCTGCAGGCAAAGAGATATCTCTTAATCAGCGCGATGTCAGGGAAATACAGCTCGCGAAAGGCGCTATGCAGGCCGGAATCAGGATATTGATGAAGCAGCTCAAGGTCACCGAGGAAGGAATACACGAAGTTCTCATGGCCGGAGCTTTTGGGAATTATATCCGCGCTGAGAAAGCGCTTGCGATAGGCTTGATACCGCGCGTCGCCATAGAAAAAATAAAATTTTGCGGCAACGCAGCAGAGGAAGGGGCGAGGAAAGCTCTGGTCTCGGTGGTTTTCCTGAAAGAGTCGGAAGAGATTGCGGGGAGAGTGGCCCATATTGATCTGTCGATGGACCCGGGTTTTCAGGATGAGTTTGCGGATGCGATGATGTTTAACTAAATAACGGTTCTTAACGTTTGTAACGTAAAACAAAACAACAAGACGGGGATGGGATGAAGATAAGCGATAAAATAGCGGGGGTGATTGCCGCGGGGTTTATTATGCTTGCGGGAACTTCCCTGTTTGCGGCTGAAGATTTTGTTAAGAGCACCGAGCCGGGAAAGAACGGCATTGTGAAATTGGTCCTGCGCAACGGCGCGACGGTCCTGACCAAAGAAATCCAAAACGGGCTTGTATCGTTTCAGGTCTGGTTTCGCACCGGCTCCCGCGACGAAGAAGAGAACAATAGCGGAATTTCGCATTTCATAGAACATCTCATCTTCAAAGGCAGTGCCTCTTCCGGAGTCTCGGGTTTAAGTCGTCTCATTGAAGGACGCGGGGGAAATCTTAACGGCGCGACCTCAAAAGATTTTACGAATTTTCACTTTGAGACAGCGAAAGAGCACTTTTATGTGTCGCTCGACGGTATGCTGGACTGCCTGGCCAATCCCGCCTTTGACGAGAAAGAAATAGAAAAAGAAAGAAAGGTGGTAATTGAAGAAATAGTGCGCGGAGATGACGACCCCGGCAGAAAAATATACGAAGAACTCTTCAAACTTTCCTATCCGTCGCATCCCTATCGCAGAGAAGTAATAGGCACAAAAGAAGTCCTCGAGAAGCTCACCAGGGCTGATATTACCGCTTATTACTCGGCCCGTTATTCTCCGGAAAGAATGATAATAGTAGGCGCCGGGGATTTTAAGACGGCGGAGTTTGTTTCCGCCCTTGAAAAACACTTTCCGGCGGGGCTGGGCAAGCCGCTCACGGAAGGTCTCAGGAAGAAAGCGTCCTTTGCTCCCGGAAGGAAAGAATTTACCGGAAATTACGGTCAGGGGTATTACGGTTCTGCCTGGCTTGGACCCGCGGCTGACAACAGCGACACCTACGCTATGGATTTGCTTGTGACTCTGCTCGGCAGCGGCAGAAGTTCAAGGCTGTATTCGAAGTTAAAGGAAAAAGAGCAGCTCTGCTACTCGTTGGACATGGGCTATTCCACCATGCGCGACGAGGGCCTGGTCTATGTCACTGCGGAGCTGCCGCCTGACAGCCGGGCAATGTTCGACAAGCGGCTGCTTGAAGAACTCAAAGATGTCTGTATTAACGGCGTGGTCGAGAAAGATTTCGCAAAAGCGAAGGCTATACTTGAGAACTCCTACATTTTTTCTCACGAAACTGATGGGCAGATGGCCGGCGATCTTGGCTATAACGAGGCCATAATTAATTACGAGTTTGGCCAGGATTACCTGGAAAACGTAAGGAAGGTTACCGCGGCTGACCTGAAGCTTGTCGCCGCGAAATATCTTTCCGGAGTGCCCGCTTCGGTCGCTCTGATTCCGGCGGATAAATGAAAAAAACGATTTTTTCCTTCATAGTTTTAGCTGCCCTGCTTTTGCAGCCGGCGGCCGCGGCTGAGTCAATTACTCTTAGCAACGGACTAAAAGTTATTTTGAATCCTGACCGGTCGGCCGGGATAATAGCGCTGGCGGTATTTGTACGCGCCGGTTCCGCTTATGAAACGCCTGCTGATTCCGGGACCGCCAACCTGGCCTTCGCCATGATAACCCGCGGAACTAAAACGCGGAGCGCAGAAGAACTTGCGGCGGCCACGGAAGCTCTGGGGGTTTCAATCGCGGCTTCTTCAGGGGAAGACCATTCTGTTATCTCGATGGTCAGCACGGAAAAGACCTTCGCGGAGGGCTCTGCCGTTCTCTTTGATATGCTGCTCAATCCGGTTTTCCCGGAGGCCGAGCTTTCCAAAATAAAAAAAGTTGCGATTTCAGGGCTAAAGGCCGAGAAAGACGATAATTTCTCCTACACTTTGAAGCGGCTCAAAGCGCTGATGTTTAAGGGCGACAGCTACGCGCTTGATCCTCTCGGCACCGAAGAGAACATTGCCGGAGTCACCTCCTCCGTACTCTCGGCATTTTACTCCAGGAATTTTACCGCCGGGCGCATCTGCTTGAGCGTTTCAGGAAGTTTCGACAAAGGTGCAATGACCGCGTTGCTTGAAAAGAGCTTGTCCGTGATACCTGCGGGCGGACAATTCGTAAAACCCCAAAGCGCGGCAAGCGCGGAAGCGGAAAGTTTTGCTTCCGAGAAAATGAAGAAGAATCAGGCCGTTGTTATGACCGGTTTTTTTGCCCCGGAGTTTGCCTCCGCCGATTATCCTGCCCTTAAGCTCTTAAGCTCGGTGCTGGGCGGCGGGATGAGTTCAAAGTTATTTTCCACGCTCCGAGAAAAGGAAGGGCTTGCCTATTCCATAGGCACGATCTATCCGTCCAGGGCAAAGACCTGCGCCTTTATTTTTTACGCGGGAACCAGAAAGGAAAATATAGAAAGAATAAAACAGGGTTTCCTGGATACGGCCGTGAATGCGGGTAAACCGGGGTATATTACGGAAAAGGAACTTGCCGACGCAAAGAACCTGCTGGTCGGGCAGTTTAGGTTGGATCATCAGACCAACGCGGACAGGGCAAGATACCTTGGCTGGTTTGAACTAAGCGGTCCGGGTTTCGGTTACGATGCTGCTTATCCGGAAGCGGTAAAGGCCGTGACGCTTGAGGAAGTCTCAAAGGCGGCGGTAAAGTATCTTGTTCAGCCGAAGACTTTCGTGCTGGACAACGAGTAAAGGCCGGGGGAACTGATGACAGGTCAGCGGCTGGAAATAAAAAATACGCAAAAACTGGTGCTCTCGCAGGCGCTGAGGCAGTCCCTCAAGATACTTCAGATGCCGGTGCTTGAGCTTAAGGATTATCTTGAAGAAGAACTGGAACAGAACCCGATGCTTGAACAGCGGGAGCTCCTTGAGAAATCGGACAAAGAAAGCGATACTCCGACCATAGAAGAATGGGGCGACTACCTGCCGCGGGATGAAGTTAATCCCGGAACGGCTGTTCGCGGCGAGACGCGGCCGGCGCAGGAAAAACCTAAAGTCGGCTACAGCCTTGAGGAGCACCTGGTCTGGCAGCTGCGGCTTTCTGCCGCAGATGACAGGGATTACGCGATCGGGGAAAAAATAATAAGCGCCATAAATGCAGACGGGTATCTTACGGTCCCGCTGGAAGAGTTGAGCGGCGCAGAAGGTATTTCCACTGAAGACGCAACGCGCGTGCTGGAAATAATCCGGAGTTTTGAACCGACCGGAGTAGGCGCGCGGACGCTGCGGGAATGTTTGCTGTTTCAGCTTTTGGCTGCGGGCAAAGAAGGTTCTCTCGCTCACAGGATAGTTTCTGAAGCCTGGGAGGATTTCGAAAAAGGCAAATTCGAACGTATCTCGGCCGCTTTGAAAGCAAGTCCGGCGGAGGTGAGCGAAGCAGTAAAGATTATCTCCGGTCTGGAACCGAAGCCGGGGCGCGAATTTTCGAGCGAGGAAGTCAGGTATGTTGTTCCGGATGTAATGCTTGAAAGGGAAGCTGACGGTTCCTGGCGTATCTTGCTGAATAACCAGGGCATGCCTACTCTAAGGATAAACAGGGCCTACGAGGCCATGATAAGGTCAGGAAAAGCAACGCCTGAGGAAAAGAAGTTCCTGGAAGAAAAGTTCAAATCGGCCGTTGCAGTACTTCGTTCTATAGACGAAAGAAAAAAGACGCTGATTCGCGTAACGCAGTGTATAATTGAGAAACAGAAGAATTTTCTTGAAAAGGGCATGGAGTTCCTTAAGCCGTTGACGCTCAAGGAGATTTCTGATGAACTTGGCCTGCACGAATCGACTGTCAGCAGGGTTACGGCGAAAAAATACATACAGGCGCCGGCAGGGACCTTCGCTTTTAGGCATTTCTTTGACGTTAAGTTGAACAGAGGCGAAGGGGAAAGCGTCTCTTCAGGTTCGGTAAAAGAAATCATAAAAAGGCTGATAGAGAACGAGCAGGGAAGCGAGCCTTTGACGGACGGGGCTATCTCGGCGGCGCTTGCGGCAGACGGCATCCGGCTTTCCCGGCGGACCGTGGCTAAGTACCGCGAAGAACTAAAAATACTGAAGGCAGGCCAAAGGCACCGGCTGTAATTTAGAGTGAAATCATAAAATTCTGAAGGGGGTAGTGAAATGAAGATAACCGATTTTTTGTCAAAGGACTGCATCAAGGTTGACCTCAAGTCCAAGACCAAGAAGGAGGCGCTGGAGGAGCTGGCTGATATCCTCGTGGCTGCCGGAAAGGTTACGGACAAGGCGAAGGTGATGCAGGTGCTGCTGGAACGCGAAGAACTCGGTTCCACCGGCATAGGACAGGGAGTGGCTATACCCCACGGGAAGACGGACAATGTCTCCGCGCTTGTGGCGGGATTTGGGCTTTCCAAGGAAGGCTGCCAGTTTGACTCTCTCGACGGCGACCCGGTCAACCTTTTCTTCCTGCTGCTTGCCCCCTACAACGCGAGCGGGATACACTTGAAGTCTCTTGCAAAGATCTCGGGCCTCCTGAAGGACAAGTATTTCAGAAAATCCCTCGTGAACTGCACAACAGCCGAGGAAGTTATAACCGTGATCTCTGAAGAAGAGAAGCTGAAAATATAATGGCCTTCACTGTCAGAGAACTCATAGCGGATAAAGGCGCCGACTGGAACCTTAAACTGGTCGCCGGGCGCGACGGGCTCGATCACGAGTTAACTGTTCCGGATGTGAACAGGTGCGGTCTTTCACTCACCGGGTTCTTTGATTTTTTTCCTTCCGAGCGCATTCAGGTAATCGGCAAGACCGAGGTTAGTTACCTCGAGAAACTGCCGGCGAACGAGCGGAAAAAAGTCATAACGAGGCTTTTCAGGTACAAGATTCCGGTGCTTTTTTACTGCCGCGGGCTGAAGCTTTACAAAGAGATTATCCAGTCTGCGGATAAACGCGGTATTCCTGTCATAGAGACGCCGCTTTATACGACTGCTTTTGTCAGTGAAGCGACCAATTATATGGAAGAAAAACTGGCGAAGAAAATGTCGCTTCACGGCGTGATGGTTGATGTGTACGGGGTAGGGGTAATAATAACCGGAAAGAGCGGCATCGGCAAGAGCGAGTGCGCGCTGGAGCTCATCAAGAGAGGGCACAGGCTCGTGGCCGATGATATAGTAGAAATTATAAAGACTTCGGAGAACAGGTTGATAGGCTTTCCGCAGAAGCTTTTGATGTATTATTTGGAAGTCAGGGGCGTGGGAATCGTGTCGGTAAAGGATCTTTTCGGCGTCGGCGCTACCAGGGACCGCAAGAGGGTGGAAATGTTTGTGCATCTTGAGGACTGGGACAAGAATAAGAGCTATGACAGGACAGGTCTCAATGAGAACAATGAAGAACTGCTCGGCGTGAAGCTCCCGAAGATGATCATACCCGTGAAACCGGGCAGGAACATTGCGATACTGCTGGAAGTCGCCGCCATGCAGCAGCGGCTGAAGAAGATGGGTTATTCGTCTGCGGATGAATTTGAGAGTAATGTGTTTAGGGAAATGGACAAAAAAAATGGCGGCAAAAGAGAGTAAATTTTCCAGGTGGCTTTATTCGCGCCCCATGCTTAAGACCTGGGTCGTGGTTTTTATTGTCAGCCTGGTGCTTCTCGCTTTCGGGCTGAACGGAATTATCGGCCATATTTTTCCGAAACTGGACCTCACTCATATTGTTTCGGCAAAGACTTTCTCGGCTAAAGTGAGGGTTACCGTAGTAAAGCTGAGCAAGCTGGTTACGATAGACTTTATCGCGCTTGGGATAGGCTTGCTGGGAATCTTGATGGCGGTCAGGAGAGGGACTTACGCTTTCCTTACAATTGTCAATCCCGGCAGGAAAGGCGGATATATCAGTTCTGTCTACACCCAGCTTCGGCTGAAACGTGGACCAAAGATTGTGGTGCTCGGCGGAGCAAGCGGTGTCGCGCCTCTGCTGGAAGGGCTTTCAAGTTACACGGAAAATATTTCCGTAATATCCTTTCCTGAAGAAACCAAGCTCTTAAGTTCGCTGGTCGCGCTCTCCGGAAGCAATAAGAGGATGAAGGAACTTTTGGGTTTCAGGTTCGGTGTCTCCAGGCTTAAACGCGAAAGTTTCGGGGCCCTGTTTCTCGGCGCTATGCGCGCGGAGGCGGGGGGGCTGGAAAACGCCCTGGATGAATCCTCGAGGGTTCTTTCTCTATCCGGCAGGGTAGTTCCGGCAACTTTTGATAAGATACATCTGGCGCTAAAGACCGAGCGCCGCGTTAGAGCCGGCGGTAAGCGCTGTGTTCCTGAAGTGGTTCTTAAGCCGTCAGGCGCGCGGGTCAATCCGGAAGCGGTCAGGGTTATCTATTCTGCCGACGCGCTGGTAATAGGACCCGGCGGTTTTTACGAGGAGATACTGCCCTTCTTTCTCCTGGGCGGGATAAAAGAGGCTGTGGTCAGGTCCAAGTGCGCCAAGATACTGGTATCTAATATAATGACCGCCAAGAACGGTATCGACGGGAATTATCTGAGCGACCAGGTCAAGAAAGTGTTGGATCACGCGGGGCATTCTTTCCTTCATTACTGCGTCGTGAGCGAGGGTCAGGTTCCTGAAGAAACGCTGGTTAAGTACAGCGCGAAGGGGGCCTGCCAGGTCCGCATGGACTGGGACGAAGTTGACAAGCTGGGAGTCAAGATAATAAGGAAAAAACTTATCCGCATCGATGATGCCGGGCTCGTAAGGCACGACGCACAGAGGCTTGGCAGAGCGGTCATTAAGGCGATTTCAATTTAACGCACAGGGGGCTTATGATAGGCATAGTTGTGGTAACTCACGGAGACCTGGCTTGCGCTATGGTCAAGACAGTCGAGCTGGTTATCGGCCCCCAGTCAGGGCTTGAGCCCGTCTGCCTGAATGCTTTTGAAGGGCTGGACGATCTTAAGGCGAAGGTCAGTGAGGCGATAGTCAAAGCCGGAAAAGAATCCGGCGGGAATGTCCTGATCTTTACGGATATGTTCGGAGGCAGCACCACCAATGTAAGCCTTCAGTTTATGTCGGAGAAGGTGGAGATTTTGACGGGAATTAACCTGCCTATGCTCCTGGAAGCCCTCCTGCTGCGGGATGCGCTGAACGATTCCCGCGCGCTGGCGAAAGATGTCGCCGAAAAGGCGAAAAAGAGCATCATTCCGATGTCGGAGATACAGAAAACATGGCAGTAGAACTGATCAGGATAGACGACAGGCTTATACACGGACAGGTTATTGTTGGCTGGATTCCGAACACAAAGGCTGACGAGGTTATTTGCATTAACGATACGGTCGCTTCAAACGAGATGCAAAAATGTCTTATGAAGATGGCCGTGCCGCCGAACCTGCAGGCGATGATTTATTCCGTAGACGGGTTTAATCTCACGCAGGATTCCGCCGAAATTACGGAGCACAGGGTTGTGATTATCGTGACTAACCCTGCGGATCTGGTGCGGCTTTTCAGAAAAGGGTTCAAGTTTGACAAGGTCAACCTCGGAGGCATGAGGCATTCGGTAAACAAAAAGGAATACAGCAAGAGCGTATTTCTCAATGAGAAAGACATCGCTGATTTCCACGAATTAAAAAAGCTTGGCGTGAGGGTTACCTACCAGATGGTGCCTACCGACAAGCCTCAGGACCTGTTTGAATGCCTGCTTAAAGGGGCCTGCCCGGAAAAGTAAGAATAAAGTGGTTGCGGAGAATTAGAAGTGAAAAAAATCAATTTCATAATGGGCCTGCATTGCCACCAGCCGGTGGGCAATTTTGACTGGGTCTTTGAGGACGCCTATAAGCGCGCGTATCTGCCGTTTGTTGAAACTATTGAGAAATATCCTTCTCTCAAATTCGTTTTTCATTACAGCGGTTGCCTGCTTGAATGGCTGGAAGAGCGCAAGCCGGAATTCTTCTCCCGCCTGCGCGTTCTTGTAGCGGCGGGCAGATGCGAACTTATGTCAGGCGGTTTCTACGAGCCCATTTTCCCGCTGATACCGGAAGGCGACCGCATAGCGCAGATTAAGCATATGAATGCCTATATAAAGAGGCATTTCGGCTATGAAACCTCCGGGGCGTGGCTTACAGAGAGGGTTTGGGAACCTGTGCTCGCAAAATCCTTTGCCTTAGCCGGCGTGAATTACACCGTCGTTGACGATACCCATTTTGAAGGCGCGGGATTAAAAGAAGACCAGATGCACGGCTATTTTGTGACTGAAGAGGAAGGCTATACGCTGAACATCTTCCCGATTAATTCCGGGCTGCGCTACCTGATACCCTTCCGCATGCCGGAAGAATCAGAGAAATACCTTGCTTCCGTGGCGACCGAAGAAGGGGACAGGATCGTAACGCTTGCCGATGACGGCGAGAAATTCGGCATCTGGCCGGACACGCACGAATGGGTCTACGGGAAAAAATGGCTGGAAAAATTCTTTGACATGCTGCAAAAGAATAAGGACTGGATAGTAACCTCAACGTTCGCGGATTGCGTCAAGAAGTACAGACCTCTCGGCAGGGTCTATATGCCTACTTCTTCCTACAAAGAGATGCTGGAGTGGGCGATGCCGGCGGAATCAATACTGGAGTTTGAGAAATTTACGGGCATACTTAAGGGGCGCGGAGAGTTTGACAGGTTCGGGAGGTTCGTGAAAGGAGGGCTCTTTCGCAACTTCCTCGCGAAATACCCTGAAAGCAACAACATGCAGAAGAAAATGCTTTATGTCTCAGGGAAGGTGAACGCTCTGGATTCTTCAAAGCCGGAAGCGAGGGAGGCCTTGCGCGCCATGTGGAGCGGCCAGTGCAACTGCGCCTACTGGCACGGAGTTTTTGGAGGACTTTATCTTAATCATCTGCGGTACGCTATTTACAAACGGCTCATAAGGGCGGAACTGCTGGCGGATAAAATAAAGCACGGGAAAAAGCCGTGGGTGGAATGCGACGAGACTGATTTTGACAAGGACAACCGCAAAGAAGTCCTGCTTAATTCGGATCTTTACAATCTCTACCTTGATCCGGATGAGGGCGGCAATATCTTTGAGCTTGATATCAAGCAGGCGGAGTTTAACGCGCTTGATACATTGAGCCGGAGACTGGAAGCTTACCATGAAGATCTCTTCAAATCTGCGCCGCAGGACGGCGGCACGGGGCACGACAGCATACATGACCTGCAGAGAAAATTCGATGAAGGGCTGAAAAAAGAGCTCCTTTATGATGCTTACCGCAGAGTTTCTTTCATAGATCACTTCTGTCCCGCAGAGCAGGAGACAGCTGATTTTGCCGGGAAAGAGTACAAAGAGGTCGGAGATTTTGTTGGGGCGCCCTACTCCTACAAACTGCAGGAGAACGTGAAAGCTGTGTCTGTTTCTCTTTTCCGGGAAGGCAAGGTTTGGGGCAACGATTTTAGGGTAGCGAAAACCGTTACGTTAACGGCGGGTGATCCGGTTATAAAGTTCTCCTATGAAATAACAAACAGGTCAAAGCATGCGACCTCTTTCAAATTCGTGCCTGAGTTCAATTTCTCCATGCTCGGCGGAGATTCCCCGGACCGTTATTATATCTTTGACGGGAAAAAGCCGGAAGATTCCAGGCTTGCGAGCCGCGGCAGGGTAAACGTTGTCTCGGAAGCTTCTATTATAGATGAATGGCTGAATCTCGCCATTAAATTCAGGTTTGACGGCAAGACCGAAGTGTGGCGCATGCCGGTCAGCACTATCTCGCAATCTATCGGGAAACTGGAGAAGGTCTATCAGAGTTCCGTCTTCTGTCCGGCCTGGACGGCTGAAGTTGAGCCCGGGGCAGTCTTAAAGTTCGGCTTTAGCCTGGAGGCAAATAGTGCACGCTGACCTTTTGATAATATGCCTGCTGGCCGCTCTCCTGAGCATTGATGTAAGGACTGTAGGCGGCACAATGCTGTCTCGTCCGCTCGTCGTGGCTCCCCTCATCGGACTTTTAATGGGTGACGCCAAGACCGGGTTCCTCGTGGCCTATTTTATAGAACTGGTCTGGGTAGGTATGCTGCCTGTCGGCGCCTCTCTGCCGGTTGAGGTGCTCCCCGTGACCGTGGTTTCAGTTTTCTTGGCCGCCACCTATAGCTCTAAACTGGGAAATTTCTCGGAATCCATAATAATGTTCTGCATCATTATCTCCATTCCTGTCGGTTTTATGAGCCGCTGGCTGGAGTCGCACATAAGGGAACTAAACAGCCGGCTCTCAGATTATCTTGACCGAGAGGTTTCGGAAGAACGGATTCCCAACGTTGAAATGATAACTTATATGAATATAGCAGTAACTTTTCTGAAAGGGTTTTTAGTCTGTTTCCTGCCAATATTCTTTGGCAGCCATGTGCTGCTGAATGTTTATAATTCACTGCCCTTTAACGTGAAACAGGCTCTCGAGACCGGTTTCTACCTGGTCCCGCTGGTCGGGATAGCCGTGGTAATGGAGATTTTCTTTATAAAAAAATACACGCTGCATTTTGCGCTGAGTTTTATAGCGGTCTTTGTGTTTTCACTCTTTACGAAAGTAAACCCGTTCCTCATTATGGGGCTCAGTGTTATGGCTGCCCTGCTGCTGCTTTATATGGGAAGGGAGAGAAAAGCCGGTGTATAAACTTATAAGAAAGTCAGATTTGATGAAAGTATACTTCCGGCTTTTCCTGCTGGAAGCTTCCTGGAATTACGAAAAAATGCAGAACATCGGCGTCGCCTATGTCTTGATGCCCATAGGGAACCGGCTCTACTCTGATTTTGAAGGCCGGAAGGCTTTTGTCGGCAGAAACCTGAAGTTCTTCAACACTCATCCCGCTATGGCTTCTTTCATAATGGGAGTGGTTATCCATATGGAAGAGCAAATGAAGCTCGGCGAGCCCGTGACGCCGGAAGAGATAGAAGCGTTGAAGAACAGCATGATGGGGCCGCTTGCCGCGATGGGCGATAATTTCTTCTGGGAGTACCTCCGCCCGTTCTGCGCCGTGATAGGCGTCTGCATAATCCTACTCTGCGGCAACAATTATGGTTTTGCTTTCCTGGGTCCGCTCGTGGCGCTCTTTCTCTATAATGCGTTTGGCCTCTCTGTCCGCTATGCCGGGCTGACCAAAGGGTACGAGAACGGCCCGAGCATAATAAACTACATAGCCAAGTTAGATCTTCGGAGCATGAACGAGCGGCTTTCACTGACTGCTCTGGTAATGATTGGCGCTCTCTTTCCGTTCCTTTTTAAGCTGGATAACGCTGAGCTGCTGCCGTTCAAGATACAGTCAATGCATCATTCTCTGCAGGGGCTTGCCATGTTCCTGCTGTTGCTCCTTATGCTTCTGCTGCTGAAGATAAAGGTAACACCGACAGTGCTCTTTTACGGGATCATTATCGGAATAATAATGCTAACTTACATCTGACGAAGGAGTCTATATGCAAACAGAAGCTCTAATAGCGAATAAACTTGGTCTGCATCTTAGGGCCGCTGCGGTCTTTATTAAACTTGCGAATAGTTTTGTTTGCGACATTCAGATAGAAAAAGAAGGGCAGTCCGCAAACGGCAAAAGTATCATGGGCCTTATGGCCCTCGCGGCGGCGCCCGGAACCAAGCTGGTCATCAAATGCTCCGGCTCCGATGAGGCTGCTGCTTGTGAGAAACTGCAAAAGTTGGTTGAAGACAAGTTTGGGGAGAAAGAATGAGAAAACTCTACAAGGGTGTAGGGGCTTCGCCGGGCATAGTAATAGGCAAGGCATTCACGCTGCAGGCGGAAGATTTTGTCGTGCTCAAAGTCCAGCTGAAGGACTCTGAAGTTGCGGCTGAGGTGAAGAAGTTTAATGCCGCGATTGAGCTCACTAAGCGAGAGATAAAGGAAATAGAACTAAAAGTCAACCGGGATATAGGGTCCAAGCATTCCAATATTTTCTCCGCGCACCTTATGATTCTTGAAGACCCTGCTATGACCACCGAAGTGGCGAAGCAGATCAGGGAGACAAAGCTTAATTGCGAGCATGTCTTTTACACGGCAGTGACCCGCTTTACGGATTCCATAGCCAAGATAGACGACGAGTACCTTAGGGAGAGGGCGAATGATATCCGCGACATAGGCCGGAGAGTGCTCCGTAATATTATCGGAAAAAGCAAAGAAACACTGGCAGATATAACCGAGGAATCAATCGTCTTCTCGAAAGACCTTACACCTTCGGATACCGTGATGCTTCGCCGGGACAAGGTGATAGGTTTTTGCACGGATATGGGAGGCAAAACCTCCCATACGGCCATTATGGCGCGCGCTCTTGAGATTCCCGCGGTTGTCGCTTTGAGCACAATATCGACACAGGTTAATACGGGCGATCCGGTCATCGTCGATGGCAGCGAAGGTGTGGTTATCGTAAACCCTTCAGAAGAGGATTTGAGGCTTTACGATAGGAAGCTCGGTAAATTTATTCAGGAAGAAGCCCAGCTTGCCAAACTTAAGGATCTTCCTGCGGAAACGCTTGACGGTTTTGGCGTAGAACTTGCCGCCAACATAGAGATTCAGGATGAACTGCCGCTGGTCTCGCGCCATGGCGCGACGGGAATCGGGCTTTACCGCACGGAATTCCTCTTTTTAAACAGGCCGGACCTCCCGGATGAAGAGGAGCAGTTCCGCGCTTATATGTCCGCGGCGGAAGCCGTGCTCCCGCGCTCGGTGATCATACGGACTCTGGATGTGGGCGGCGACAAACTACTGTCAAACCTAGGGCTTCCGAAAGAAGAGAATCCGTTCCTGGGGCTTCGGGCCATTCGCCTTTGCCTCGCCCGCCCGGAGATCTTTAGAACGCAGCTCCGCGCGATACTTCGCGCTTCAACGCTAGAAAATATCAAGATTATGTTCCCGATGATTTCGTCGGTTGAAGAATTAAGGCAAGCGGCGGCGATTTTGTCCGATGTAAAAGCAGAACTGGAGAAGCAGGGCGTTGAGTTTGACAAAAATATAGAGCTGGGCGCGATGATAGAAATACCGTCAGCCGCCGTAACCGCGGATGTGCTGGCAAAAGAAGTGGATTTTTTCTCCATAGGCACGAACGACCTCATCCAGTACACTCTTGCCATTGACCGGGTGAACGAGAAACTGGCCTATATGTATAATCCTCTGCACCCTTCAATACTCCGTTCTCTGAAAAGGATAACTTCGGCGGCGCACGCCGAAGGAAAATGGGTGGGCATGTGCGGAGAGATGGCCAGCGACACTTCTTTTACGGCCCTCTTGATAGGACTGGGGATGGACGAACTCTCCACCGCTCCTATCCTCGTTCCTGAAGTCAAGAAAGTTATACGTACCATAAAAATGGAAGACGCGAGGGCTATTGCTTCCGCGGTGCTCTCCATGAACGATATAAACGCCGTAAAGAAGTACATGAAGTCGATAAACACCGGCGCCTGCAAATTCTGCAGCTGAAAACGCGGCTCAAGACGGGATAAAAAATTGAAAAAAAAGTTGTTGATGTCAATATTGCCGTTTCTGGTAAGGGTATTGACCATTATTCTTGGTTCTACTATGAGGATAACCGAGTCGGGCAACCGCGAATTCTCGCCGAGAAACAGAAAGTCCGGACGCGCAATCTACGCGTTCTGGCACAGCCGCATTCTTATGTCCGTCTATTATTACAGGAACACCGGCATAAACTGCCTGGTCAGCATGGGCAGGGACGGAGAATATATCAGCAGGGTGATGAACAAACTTGGCTACGGGACGGTGCGCGGTTCCTCTTCGAGAGAAGGAGTAAAAGCGCTTATTCTCCTGAAACGCGGTCTGGCTGAAGAGCATGACGCGGCAATTACCCCTGACGGACCGAAGGGTCCGAGGGAAGAGGTCAAAGGAGGGGCAATTGCTCTCGCGAAGATATCCGGCGCGCCTATTTATCCATTTGGATTTGACGCCTCAAGAAAGATTGTACTGAAAAGCTGGGATAATTTCATAATCCCGCTGCCTTTTTCCCGCGGAGTTTTCTTCTGGGGAAATCCTATTGTCGTGCCGGCTGACGCTGACGAAGCGCTGCTGGAGGAGAAAAGAATGGAGCTCCAGGCTGAAATGGACAGAGTGGCGCTGGAAGCCGGAAAGCTATGCCGTTAGACCTGGTATTTTACAACATTCTCCTGTGTCTTGTAGCGGCAGTTTCCGCGCTGCCGGTTATTTTGCTCTGCGTTTTTTCGGAACGGGTCAGAGACGGTTTTTTTCAGCGGCTCGGAATCTATCCGGCCGACCTTAAAGCCTTTATTTCCAAACGGCCCAATATCTGGCTCCATGCCGCTTCTTCAGGGGAATGCAAGTGTTTGATCCCGCTCGCAAGAAAGTTGAAAGCCTGCTACCCCGAGATGAATATCGTGTTTTCTGTGACCACGCTTAACGGCAAGAAGATGCTGGAGAAATTTGCCCCGGAGCTGCACAAAGTTTACATGCCACTCGATATTATATTTCTGGCAGCTCCTGTCGTTAAAATGATACGCCCTGTGCTCCTGATTGCGGCCGAGACAGAGTTCTGGCCGTCTCTCTTTTATTCCGTAAAAAGATCCGGCGGAAAAATTGCAGTCGTGAACGGCAGGTTCTCTGATAAGAAATTCGGCCGCTACCTTTTCGTTAAGAAATTTATGAGAGGCGTGCTCGGGCAGGTTGACGCTTTCGGAATGCGGGGGGCAGAAGATCTGGAAAGGCTAAAAAGGCTGCTTCCTGAAAACGGCAGAGCTTCTGTTACTGGAGACCTGAAGTTTGAAGTTTTTCTGACAGATCCGGTAAGTTCCTCATGGCTGAAGAGCGATCTTGCGCACTATCTGAAGAATAAAGTGGTGGTGGCCGGAAGCGTGCACGCAAACGAAAGCGGCGAGTTGCTTGGCGCTATGTTTGTTGTAAGAAAAGAAATTCCGGAGGTAACTTTTATCGTTGCTCCGCGTTTTATGCAGGAGACGGCGGCTTTTGAGGAACTTTTCAGGGCCTCCGGTTTTAAAGTTGTGAAAAGGTCATCTCTGAAAGGCGGTAAGCCGGCGGATGTTGTACTTCTGGATACGATGGGAGAGCTTGCTGCGGCTTATGAACTCTGCGGCGGAGCGTTTGTCGGAGGAAGCCTCGCTGATATTGGGGGGCATAACCTGCTGGAGCCCCTCTATCTTGGCAGGCGCGCTTTCTTCGGCAAATACACGGAAAATTTCAGGGAAATAGCCGGCTCGCTCATTAAGGCAGGCCTTGGGGTTGAAACGCCTGACGGGGCGGCGCTCGGCAGAGCACTCCTTGCAGAACTTAAACTTCCGCCGGGGTACGCCGCAGAGCAGGCTTTCGCTTACATCGCTTCCAGGGAAGGGCCGCTGAACAATAATATCAACATGATAAAAAAGGTGCTGAATTGAAAAGCTCGCGGGCATACTTCATAAAGGCGTTGCTTTACCTGCTTTTCCCTGTCTCGCTGCTATATTTGGCTGCTCTGAAAAGCAAAGAGCTGCTCTTTGCAGTCTCTCTTCTTAAGAAAAGACAACTCCCGGCAAAAGTTATAAGCGTGGGGAATATCACGCTCGGAGGGACTGGAAAAACACCGCATGTCCTTTATCTCGCGGGAGTCTTGAAAGATAAAAACCTTGCGGTGATAACGAGGGGCTACGCGAGAAAGAACGCGCGGAAAATAATATTTTCAAAAGAAGAGATGAGCCCGGAAGTTCTCGGAGACGAGCCTTTCCTTTTGGCCTCAGAGCTTTCCGGCGTTCCTGTGGTGGTCTCAAAAGACCGGTTTGCGGCGGGACTTGCCGCAGTTGAGAAATACTCGGCTAAAACTCTGATTTTGGATGACGGTTTCCAGCGCCGCGTTGCGCTGGCAAGGGACCTGGATATAGTGCTGGTTGACTCAATGAATCCTTTCGGCAATGGCAGGCTTTTCCCGTCGGGAATACTCAGGGAACCGAAATCTGCTCTTTTGGCCGCGGATGTAATAATTCTTTCCAAGTGCGATGCCGCTGAGACAACGGAACTTGAAGCCGAGGTAAGGCGTTTGAATCCCGGGGCGCTCATCGTAAAGAGCAGGTACGCGCCGGATTTTCCGGTAAACATCAGGGATAATTCGCAGAAACTCCGCCTTGAAGAAATCTCCGGAAAGAGAGTAGCGGCGCTCTCGGGTGTCGGCAGCCCGGAATATTTTGAAAAGCTTCTCTCGGGTTTTGGACCGAAAGAGCTCGTTCCGGTGCGGTTTCTGGACCATCACTATTATTCCGCAGCGGACATCAGGAAGATTGACCGGCTTGCTTCTTCCTGCGACATGATAATCACCACCGAGAAGGACGCGGTTAAACTTATTAACAGGCTCCTTCCTGAAACAAAACTTCCGGCCTATGTTCTCCCGGTACGCGTCAAGCTTGTTTCCGGGGAAGCGGAGCTGCGCGCGAGGCTAAACGGATGATGAAAAGAACTGGGCAGTTCATACAGTTTCTTGCGGTGGCCGCGGCGGGGTTCGCCGTAAGAAGACTTCCGTTAAAGACGGCGCAGGGGCTTGGAAGGTCGCTCGGCAGGCTGCTCAAGAAAATTGACAAAAAGCATACAGAGCTTGCGCGGCAGAACATGAAGATTTCTTTTCCGGACAAGAACTCCGCAGAGATAGAAGCGTATATGGACGCCCTGTTTGAGAACATGGGTATGTCCCTAATGGAATTCCTGTACATTCCGGCTATAAAAGGAAAGAAGTATGAAGGCTTTTTGAAGGTTGAAGGAAAGGAATCCCTTGAGCAGGCAAGGGCGAAGGGTAAAGGTGTTATCATGATTATTCCCCATTTCGGCAATTGGGAACTTTCCGGAGTTATTTTTCCGAAACTGATACCCTGCATGGCAGTTGCCTTCCCGCAGTCTAATCCGTTCACGGATCGCCTGATAAACAAGTATCGCTCCCTTAACGGGCTAAGAGTAGTTTACACCGGAGACTCCGTAAAAGAGATTCTCAGGACACTCAAAAAAAATGAAGGCGTAGGGCTGCTTGCCGACCAGGACGCCGCGTTTGACGGGGTATTCGTGGATATTTTTGGCCGGCTTGCGGGCACAAAGAAAGGTCCCGCGTTACTCGCGATGAAGACCGGGGCCCAGCTGCTTATGACCTTTATGGTAAGGAATTCCGACGGCACGCACACGGCGGTTATTGAAAAGGCGCTAGAGCTTGATTCAACGGGCGATTTTGAAGCGGATGTCAAGGCCAATACCCAGAAGTGGGCTTCAATGCTGGAAAGCTATGTCAGAAAATATCCTCCGCTCTGGTTCTGGGTGCATAATAGGTGGAAGTCACGCCCGGAGGATTTTATTAAATAATGGTTCGTAACGTTTGTAACGTTCTTAACGTTCTTAACGTTCATAACGTAAACATAAACAAAGGGGACGGAAGGCAGAAGGTTGGAGGGTCAGAGGGTTAGATGGTTGGACGCTGGATGGAAGGAACTGATGCACAATGGCTTTGACAATTTTGCTTAATCTTATGGAGTGAATCGACCATGTCGATTCGCCAAGGTGCATCGAGGGGAGAGGATTTGATGCGCGGAAGAGCGGATGTGCAGATGCGCAGTAGAGCAGAGGACGTAAGCCAGAGGACAGTGGACTGAGGACAGAGGACGGCAAGTGAAAAAAACGCTGAGGGAAATAGAGTGGAAGGCGAGGGCGCTCTTTGAGCGCGTGCTCTTCTTTTTTATCAGGGCAAAAAAGCTTGATGCGGAAAAACTCGATTTCAGTTCCTTAAAATCCGTGCTTGTAGTCCGCCAGCACAACGAGCTGGGGGATATGTTGATTTCTTCGCCGATGTTTAGGGCCTTGAAGGAGAAGTTTCCCCTCGCAAAAGTTGTCTGCGTCGCGGCGAAGGCGAACCTGCCGGTTGCGCGGGGCATCCCGTTCATTGACGAAGTGGTCCACTATGATTCCAAAAGGGCTCTTCGCAATCCTTTCTATTTTATCGGCCTGATATTGAAGCTTCGGAGTCAAAGATTTGACGCGGCTATAGTTCCCTGCACGGTTTCCTTCTCGCTTACCTCCGCGGTAATTGCCTTTCTCTCTGGCGCCAGGGTCAAGATAGGGGGCGAAACCGAGGATGTTTTCTACGGGAACGGCGCGATATTCTTCAATGTCTACCTGAAAATTAAGAAGGCAGGGCGCCCTCAGGTTGAGATAAACCTCGATTACCTGAAACCTCTCGGAATATCCGGAGTGACTGACAAATCCTATTCTTTTTCCGTGAAAGAGGAAGAGCTGGAAAGGGCCGCCGGCTGGCTTGCCGCAAAAGGAATTCTTCCGGCTGAGGTTCTCATCGGGGTTCATCCCGGCGCGGGAAAGATCGAGAACCGCTGGGGAGCAGGCAATTTCGCCTCACTGATTAACCTTATAACGGAGAACCGCAAGGCGAAAGTCCTCGTATTTTACGGCCCGGGAGAGGAAAAGCTAAAAGCTGAACTGGTTTCAGGGCTAAAACAGGGCTATACGGTTTTGAATCCTGTTCCATTGTTTTCCGCGGCGGCTTTTATGAAAAAATGCTCGCTCTTTGTCTGCAATGATACAGGGGTGCTTCATGTTGCGGCGGCGCTTGGCGTGAATACTTTCGCTGTCTTCGGAAAGGGCAGCCCCGCGCTCTGGAATCCGCCCGGCGAGGGACATTTCTCGGTATGGGATTCACAGGGAATAATAGGAAACATTACTCCGGCCGCTGCGTATGCCGAATTCACAAGACAAGCAGTGCTTTAAGCAGAATAAGTTTGATGACACCGATGAAAAGAATCGATGCCACCGATAGACCAATGCACTTATCGGTGTAATCAACCAAAGACTTTGGTTTTTTTGATGTGTAATCAAACAAATCTTTTAGTTTTTTAGGAGTGTTATGAGGATATTGCTGATTCGGTTCAGCTCGCTTGGAGATGTCGTGATGGTCACGGCTCTTGCCGCGGCCATTAAGAAACAGCTTCCGGATTCGGATATTTCCGTACTGACAAAAGAAGAATACACCGAGGTCTTTGCCGGCAGCAAAGATATTTCCTCGGTAATACCGCTCAAGCAGGATAAAAAGAGTTTTCTGGACCTTTGCGCTCTTGGGGAATCCCTGGAGAAAAAGTTCGACCTTATTCTTGATCTTCATGCTAACCCGAGAAGTTTCATTGTAACTGTTCTCGCGTCAACCAAAACTATAAGGTATAAGAAGCATATGCTGAAGCGCCGTCTGCTTGTGCTCTATTCATTTTTCAGGGGCGCTTTCAACTTCCTGCCGGACTTATTCGGCGGCTGCGCGGACAATGTAATCGGAAATTATTTCGCGGCAGCTCGCTCGCTCGGAATAAAATATGAGAGTGATGGGCCTGTCATTTATGTAAAAAAGCCCGTTGCAAAGGAGCGTATCGCGGGAATAGCCTGCGGCGCCAGATACTTTACCAAAAGATGGCCTGAAGAAAACTACGCCCGGCTTATCAAAGAGCTTTCCGTTCAGGGATTTGGCGTTACTCTCTTTGGCGGAAAAGAAGATGTGCCCGCGGCGGAGCGGATTGCGGCGCTGTCAGGCGTGAGCGTTAGAAATCTTGCAGGAGAGACCGGAATCCTTGAGTTAGCTTCCGAAATGTCGCGCTGTGCTTTTGTTATAGCCAATGACTCCGCGCCAATGCATATAGCCGCAGCGTCCGGAACTCCGGTCATCGCGCTTTTCTGCGGGACTTCCCCGCAATTCGGCTTCGCGCCGGCTTACGGAAGGAACACGGTTCTGAGCGCGGAGGCTTACTGCAAGCCGTGCGGCATTCACGGACAAAAGTTATGCTGGACCGGCGGGTTCAAATGCGCTGAAAAGTTAACGGTTCAGTCTATCCTGGAAGTCGTAACCGATAAATATGCTAAGGGGTCTCGTAATGACTAAGGTTTTAAAAAGCAGCAGATCTGAACTGGCGGTGGGTGCCCTGCTCTTGCTTTTGGCTATTTCTGTTTACCTGCTTACGCTCGCGCCTTCTGTTTCCTTCCGCGACAGCGGTGATATGGTCTCTGCTTCCTATACGCTCGGTGTTTCTCACCCGTCAGGATTCCCGCTGTATATGCTTACGGGAAAGGCATTTTCCGCCATACCCCTAGGGGAGATAGGCGCAAGATATTCCCTGTTTTCGCTGCTTTCCGGGGCTCTTTCGGTTCTTTTCGTTTTCCTTGTTGTTCTGAGACTTACAGGTGTTCCGCAGGGCGCGCTATTTTCCGCGCTCTTGCTTGCGTTCGCCCTTTCGTTCTGGACTTATTCTTCGATGTCTGAAAAGTATCCGCTTTATGCTTTTTTCTCGGCGCTCCTTGTGTTTACGGCAACGGTGAGAGGGAAAAAAGGACTCTATCTTATCGCTTTTTTCTTCGGGCTGGGTCTGACCCATCATCTTGCTCTTGTCGTTTTCTTTCTTCCTTGCCTGGCGCTCTTATATTTCCGTGCCGGTAAAAATTATTTTACTGCGAAAGATTATTTTCTCGCGGCGCTTGCCGGGTTCCTGCCGCTGCTGCTCTACGCCTATTTGCCGCTTAGGGCAGGTGCGGGAGGTCCGCTTACCTGGGGCGGGCCGATGGATCTTCAAAGGTTTCTAGCGCATATAACCGCTAAAGAATACCGGTATGCCATGTTTTCCGGAAGCCTTCTTGACCTGCCGCTGAGGTTTTACCGGCAGGTTATCGTAACCTTCGCGTCTGAGTTGACTCCCGTAGGACTCTTTCTTTCGGCTTGCGGGGCTCTTTTGCTTTTCCGCCGGGACCGGCAGTTCGCGCTATTTCTGCTGCTGGCCTTTCTTTCGAATGTGCTTATATTTGTCAATTATAATATTCTTGACCCGCAGAACATCGTCACTTACTATTTCGCGTCTTTTATCATATTGGCAGTTTGGGCCGGTATAGCCGTAACTGAGTTGCATGAGCAGGGCAAGACTGTGCACCCCTGGCTGAAGGGTTTGACTGTTGTCGCCCTGCTCTTCGTGGTTTTCTACTGGCTTCTCGCGGGCAATTTCAACAAGGCTGACAGAAGCAATGACCGGCAGCTCTCTGATTACGGCGCAAATCTTCTTAAGTCGGTTGATAAGGGCTCAGTTCTGCTCGCGAACGGCGATGTGCCGCTCTTTTCCGTCTGGTATCAGCAGTATGTGAATGGGAGGAACAAAGCGGTTTACGTTATACCCTCGCTGAACATAGACATGGAGAAGACCATAGAGAAAAATTTTCCGCGGCAGAATGTCTATCTGAACTATTATCCGTATGGCGCGGCCGGTTTCAAAAAATACGGGTTGCTTCCTGCCGGCCCTGTTTTCAAGGTTTATTCAAAGGAAGTAAAAGAGGTTTCGGTGGATGTTTCCGCCATAAAGGCGCTTTGGAAAAGCTGCGGCGGGGAAAAAAGAGCGGAGCCGGACGCGATAATAACAAAACTTTACGCGCAGGCGCGGTTTGAGCAGGGCGAGTTCTTCCTGGAACACGGTTATTTCTCTGAAGCAGAGGAGCAGTATGATGAATGCCTGAAGCTCCTGCCAAATTATGTTTTTGCCTGGATAAGTCTTGGTGAATTGGCAGAAAAGGCGGGAAAAAAACCTCTTTCTCTGAAATATTACAACCACGCGCTTTTGGCGGCCGGAGTCGCGGAAAAACTTCCTCCTGCGGCTGATATTGCCGCTGCAAAAGCGGGACTGGCTGGGCTGCTGGAAGAAACGGCGCGGGTTCGGGCGGCGCGCGGAGCTGAGGATTTGGCTTCTTATTACAACACGAAAAGGGAAAGGCTCATAAAATGGCGATAAGGCAACTGGTGTTGGGAAATATTCTTGAGAACTGTGGTTTCTTCTTTGATGAAGCGGCGAAAGAAGGCGTGGTTATTGACCCCGGGGACGAATGCCAGAAGATAACAAAAGCTTTGGAGAAGCACGGATTCAAGGTGGCCGCTATCCTGCTTACACACGGTCACTTTGACCATATAGGCGCCGCGAACGAGCTCAAGGCAAAGACAGGCGCGAAGATATTCGTGCACAAAGCTGACGCGCTGATGATAGAGGATCCTGAAGCTAATGGTTCCCTCCTTTTTCGTGGCGAAAAAATAAGCGTGAAGGCGGACGGTTTTCTTTCGGAAGGGGAGATTGTCAAAGCCGGAAACCTTGAACTTACGGTCATTCACACTCCCGGGCACACAAAAGGCAGTATCTGCTTTGTGACGGAGAAGGCAATTTTTACCGGTGACACGCTCTTTTGCGGCGGGGTTGGAAGAACTGACCTCCCGTCCGCGTCTTATGAGGACATAATGCATTCCATTAAGGATAAATTGTTCAAATATCCGGATGACACGCGCATCTACCCGGGGCATGGTTACGAATCAACTATCGGTAATGAGAGGATCCTCTACTAAAATAAAGCTAATTTGGATTACGCAGATTACGAAGTGCGATTACTCGGATTATTGATTGATCTAACCTGCTAAAGCTGTTTAATGAATCTGCGTAATCAATAAAAGTGTTTTCTTTGAGGAGAAAATGTAATGCCGGGACTTTATATTCAGTGGCACATAACGGACGCCTGTAACCTGCGCTGCACTCATTGCTATCAGGAAGGCTACGGTATTAAGACTGGTTTTGGTCTTGAGGGGCTGAAGAAAACGGCGGATGCGATCGCGGCCGCCGCTAAAAAGCTCAGGACAAAAGCAGTGATAAATCTTACCGGAGGAGAGCCTTTCCTGAAGAAGGAGCTGATTCCGCTTTGCGAATATTTAAATTCATTGCAGGAGGTAAAGGAGTTAATCATAATCAGCAACGGTATACCGCTTACCGATCAAAAACTCTTTGCCCTTGAGAGGTTTAAGAAGCTTTATGAAATAAAGGTTTCCCTCGAGGGGGCTTCCCCGGCCGTGAACGACGCGGTCCGCGGTGCGGGTTCCTTCGCACAAGCCGTGAAGGGCCTGAAAATGATAGCAGCTCACGGATTCATCCCGACAATAATGTTTACGGCGATGAAATCTAACTTCAGGGAACTTCCTCAGCTCGCAGTCCTTGCGAAAGAGCTGGATGCAGACGGAATAATAGTGGAGAGGTTGATTCCGATGGGTAACGGCGCAGCGCTGAAGAAAGAAGTTCTGGCAAAGCAGGATTGGCGCGAGCTTGTTTCCTCGGTGCTCTCCTTATCCCGTGAAAAGATTGCCCTGGACGAAATCTATGACTGGAGAGCTTTCTGGATCCGCATTCCCCGCGGCGGGAAAGTAAAGATATATGGAGCTAACTGCAACATAAGCAAGCGGAACTTCTGCGTGATGCCGGACGGAAGCGTTTATCCCTGCCGGCGGTTTGGGCTAAAAATAGGAAACATTCTCGAAACTCCGCTTTACGAAATAATGGAATCAAAGACGCTAAGGGAAATAATGAACGGACCGAAGAAAGGCAAATGCCGCGGCTGCGAAGTAATTGACTGCAGGGGATGTCCGGCGCTGGCGTATCATATGTGCGGGGATTATTTAGGGGAAGATACGCAATGTTATAAATAAGACAAATGCGTTTATAACGTTCTTAACGTTCTTAACGTTTATAACGTTTGTAACGTAAGTCTCATAGCGGGGGAAATGAACAATATTACAATCAAGGGCATAAAAATAGAACTCGTTGAGGGGAAGGCGAGAGCGGGGGGAAGAACCTTCACTTTCCGGTTGGGCGGGAATACCGAGACTAAACTCAGAAAAGCAGTTGCGACAGCGGTAAAAACCGCCGCGCGCGCCGGCGGAAAGCGTGTTATTTTTTCCGTTCTGTCCGGAAAGGAGCCGTTTTCTTTCAACCAGGCAGGTAAGATAATCGCCCAGGAAATGTATAGGTATATTTATGAGTACAGAGAACATCCGGTAAGACAGTTTTGGGTGAGTTTGGCAGACAATATTGAAAAAGAGCCTTTCAGGAAAGGACTGATTGGTTACTTGAACTATTTCGGGAATGAACAGAAGTCCCCGTTCCTCACTACTGACTGCATCATCAGGGTAAAAGGCGGGGTGGTTGTGATAGAGCGCTCAAATCCGCCGCTCGGTTTCGCGCTTCCCGGCGGGTTTGTTGATTACGGGGAGAGCGTTGAAGCCGCCGTACGGCGTGAAATGAAGGAAGAGACGGGGCTCAAGCTTAAGAACCTTAAGCAATTTCACGCGTATTCAGCTCCGGCGCGGGATCCGCGTTTTCATGTTGCGACCGTTGTGTTCACGGCTGATTCTTTAGGAACTCCCATTGCAGGAGACGATGCAAAAAGCGTAAGAATCATCACTGTAAAGGATGTAAGGAAGATGAAATTTGCTTCTGACCACAAAAAAGTGCTCCTTGATTACTTTAGGCGGAAAAAACATGCGTGAGCTGGTGGAAGGGTTTCTTACATACCTCGTGCTGGAGAGAAAATATTCCCCGAATACGGTGGACGCCTACAAGATGGACCTTTTCAAGTTTGCCGGCTATATGGAAAAGGCAGGTATCACCGAAGTGAAAAGGGTGGACAAGTCCTCGGTGATGGATTATATGCTCTTCTTAAAGAGCGATCACGATCCCAGGTCGGTTGCCAGATGCCTCTCTTCGCTTAAGACTTTTTTTAAGTATGCTTCAAACGAGGTTGAAATAATAGAAAGCCCGGTGGCGGATATCGAGACGCCGCGTCTTTCAAGGAAACTTCCCGACATCCTTAATGAAAAAGAAGTCAAAGCGCTGCTTGACGGAATCCGCTCTGACAGCGCCGAAGGCGCGCGGGACCGTGCCGTAATGGAGCTGCTTTACGCATCTGGTCTCCGCATCTCCGAACTCGTGAATTTGCGCATGCAAAATTACGACCCGAATGGCCAGTACCTGAGGGTGACTGGAAAAGGGAGCAAGGAGAGAATTATTCCTGTCGGGAATATGGCTGCGGAATTCCTGGAAAAGTATATAGAGGGCGCGCGCCGGCAGATCATAGAAAAAACAAAGTCCAAAGATGAGACTATTTTTCTCGGAAGGCGGGGCAAGAAACTCTCCCGTGTCTGGATGTGGAAAATAATAACCGGCTGTGTGAAGGCGGCGGGTATCAAGAAAGATGTGACCCCGCATACCATAAGGCACTCATTCGCGACGCATCTTCTGGCCCGGGGCGCCGATCTTAGAGCCGTCCAGGAAATGCTCGGACATTCAAGCATCTCAACCACGCAGATTTATACGCATGTGGATAGGTCGAGGTTAAAAGAGGTACATAAGAAATATCATCCTCGAGGGTAAAAGTTTGTAAGGTTCTTAAGGTTTGTAAAGTTCGTAAGGTAAAATCAAGGGCGGTTTGTAGCGTTTGTAACGTTCGTAACGTTTATAACGTAAACATCAAGAACGACGAAGACGGTGGACCGATGCTCGGAAGACTGGACGCGCAGTAAGGCGGAAGTCGGAGGACAGTGGACCGATGCGCGGAAGAGCGGATGCGCAGTAGAGCAGAGGACGGAAGACCAGAAGGTCAGATGCTCAGAGGCTCAGAGGCTCAGACGGTCGGACGCTAGAGGGAAGAGCCCGATGCACAATTTCAATATTCAGGCTTTGCCAATCCTTCATGTTTACGTTACAAACGTTGTAAGCGTTAAGAACGTTATAAACCGATTTTTCCTGTTTACTTTACAAACTTTTATGATGCAAATGCCGAAGAAAACCCCGGGCGTGAGCCCGCGGGATGAATTCGGCATGAATGATAATAAATATCACAACTCATCAGAAACTCCGAGCGTAAGCTCGGGGAGTTTCATCTCTTATACCTTTTCGCTTTTACCGCCCCTATCCTTCTCGCCAGACCCTTTTTTTCCGCATACGACAGCGGTTCATCCTTCAGCAACTTTGAGGGAATAAAGCCGCTCTCGTTCATCTTGCCTATCTGCGATTTAAAATGGCGTATCCTGTCCCGGACGGCCGCGGCCTTCTCAAACTGGAGTTTCTTGGCGTAGCCCTGCATCTCCGCCTCAAGCTCGGAGAGGAGTTTCGGGATTTCGTCCGCGGTCAGGTACTCGCCGCCTTTTTCCGCGGCAAGCGGCACGGTGAAGTAATCCTGTTCGTAAACGCTGTTCATTATTTCCCTGATCTGTTTCTTTATGGTCGTCGGGGTGATGCCGTGTTTTATGTTGTAGGCCCTTTGTACTTCGCGCCTGCGGTTTGTTTCAGAGACTGCCCGATTGATGGAACCGGTCATTTTATCCGCGTAAAGAATGACGCGGCCGGCCACATTCCTCGCCGCGCGCCCGATAGTCTGGACGAGAGAGGTCTCTGACCTAAGGAATCCTTCCTTATCCGCGTCAAGAATGGCCACGAGAGATACTTCGGGAAGATCCAGTCCTTCGCGGAGCAGGTTTATGCCGACGAGTACATCAAAATCCCCGGCGCGGAGAGATTGCAATATCTTTATCCTTTCAAGGGTTTCAATGTCGGAGTGCAGGTACTTGGCCCGGATTCCGATATCTTTTAGATAGTCGGTAAGTTCCTCCGCCATTTTCTTCGTGAGAGTGGTAGCCAGCACGCGCTCGCCCCTGTCAACCACGGTTTTTATCTCTCCGATGAGGTCATCGATCTGCCCCGTGGCCTTCTTTATGCAAACTTCCGGATCCATAAGGCCCGTGGGCCGGATTATCTGCTCAATCGGCTTGCCCGAGGCCTTCAGTTCGTAATCGGCAGGTGTAGCGGAGACATAAAGTATCTGGGGGATTCTTTTCTCAAATTCAGGGAACTTCAAAGGCCTGTTGTCTATCGCCGAAGGAAGCCGGAATCCGTACTCCACCAGATTTGTCTTTCTCGCGCGGTCTCCTTCGTGCATGCCCCGTATCTGCGGGAGGGTAATGTGGCTTTCGTCAACGACTATCAGCCCGTCTTTCGGCAGGTAATCCACCAGCGTGAAGGGCGGCTCCCCGGGCTTTCTTCCGTCCAGGTGGCGCGAGTAGTTTTCAATGCCCTTGCAGGTCCCGACTTCCAGCATCATCTCCATGTCAAAGCGGGTGCGCTGTTCCAGTCTTTGCGCCTCGACAAGCTTGTTCATTTTTCTAAGGTCAATCAACCTTAGGTCAAGTTCTGTTTCAATATGCTTGACCGCTGCCTTAAGCTGGTCGGGAGGGGTGACCCAGTGGGCCGCGGGAAAAATTATGGCGCTCTTCATCCGCTTCTTGACTTCCGCGGAGAACCCGTCTATCTCCGTGATTTTTTCTATGGTGTTGCCGTCATATTGCAAGCGTATGACCGTATCCGCCGCCGACGGGAAGATGTCAACGGTGTCGCCTTTCACGCGGAAGGTCCCGCGGTAGAGGTCCATGTCGTTCCGGATGTATTGTATCTCGACGAGTTTTGAGAGCAGTTGGTCCATATGCAGGTTCTGCCCTTCTTCAAGCGCAAGGTGCATGTTCTGATAGGTCTCGGGCGAGCCGATTCCGTAAATACAGGAGACGCTCGCGACAATGATGCAGTCGCGCCGAGTTAGAATGGAAGCTGTCGCGGAATGGCGGAGTTTGTCTATTTCGTCATTTATGGAAGCGTCTTTCTCTATATAAGTGTCGGTGGAGGGAAGATAAGCCTCGGGTTGGTAATAATCGTAGTAGCTGACAAAGTATTCTACCGCGTTTTCCGGGAAGAAGGATTTAAACTCGCCGTAGAGCTGGGCGGCTAGCGTTTTATTATGGGATATTATCAGCGTCGGTTTCTGCGTTGCGGCAATGACATTTGCCACGGTAAAGGTTTTGCCGGAGCCGGTCACGCCGAGGAGAGTCTGGTTCCTTTCGTTTGCCCTGATGCCCTTGACGAGTTTCTCTATCGCCTGAGGCTGGTCTCCTGTGGGGCTGTATTCGGATACGAGTTTGAAGTCCATTTGTTCATTTTAATCCATTTATGCGCTCCTTTCAAGCCATATACCCGGGTCACTTATGGCAATGGGAGAGCCGATACCGTTTTGCATATTTTAGTTAGCGCCCAAATGTATATGTCATATCAATTGACAACATAATTGACAAATCAAATGACAAGTTGTATGATGTTTTAGGTTGAAACGAATTTGACATTATGATGATCCAGCGGAGGCGGAGTATGAGAAGGGTAGAAGAACCGGCGACCTATTATGGCGCGTCTGAACTTAGAATGAGTTTTGATAAGATTCTGGCTGAGGCAATGACAAGGCGGGTTATTATTGAAAAAAGGCATAAGCCTGTCGCTGTGATAATGTCTATTGAGGAATTCAAGAAATATGAGAATTTAATGGAAGAGGCGGAAGATCAGTATTTCTCGGATATCGTGAAAGAGAGGATGAAGAAACCGGTCAAATATTTGACGATGGATGAAACAAAGAAGAAACTGGGGATTGAATGATCTGGCACATCGTCTTTTCTGACTCGGCTATAGACGATATGCTTAAGCTCTCTCCGGAAATAAGGAAAGCAATCATCGTGGTAATCGAAAAAAAACTTTCTTTCGAGCCGGAAAAGTACGGTAAGCCCCTCCGAAAAAAACTAAAAGGTTATATGAAGTTAAAGGTGATGGATTACAGGGTAATATACCGGGTCGAGAAAGGACTTGTTACGGTATTTGTTGTCGCTGTCGGCCTGCGCAGGAACGATGAGGTTTACCTTAAGGCGGAAAAGCGGGTGAAATAGTATGTTTTTCAAATGCGGCAGGTGTCGGGTGGAATTATTTGGAGAAGTTGAAAAAATGCACTGTGTTGCAGGCTGTATAAATGCTGTAAAATACATATACAGGGATTGTGCAAACACTAAAGTTCAAAGGAGCGCATCGAAATGACTTTAAAGAGCATATTTGAAAATGTAATTAATTATGATCTTGCTTCTGAAAAGTCTCTATTGATGCTTGGGTTCATTGCTGTTGTAATAATCCTATTTTTGATCAAAAATAAATGCAACAGTAAAATAATGATTACTCCTTTGCTTGCCGGTGGAACTGTTGTATTAAATACTGTTTCTTTTGGCTATTTTAGAGATTTTGCGAAGTTTTCCTTAGTCAATTGTTTTATAATTAGCCTTCTAATAGCTATAGGTTTCGCTTGTTTGATTGGTCTGGCAATAAATAAAAGGCAGAACCAGGATAAGTTGCAAAGGAAAAAGAAGTAACCGTTTGCAATATGCTTAATTTGAGTAAAAATCGGGTAATAAAGGCAGAATGACACGCATGTTATAGACTTTAAACTTTTTGGGTCGGTAGCTTCCCTTCCTTCGTTCCCGTAAAGGCAATCTTCATTTTACAATCCTTGCAGTTGGGCTTTCCCGGAACTCCTTTCGCCAAAAGTTCTTCGGCAACGCGCCGAAAGTCTGCCGTGTTAAATATGATGGTTTCCGCGTTCCCGATCTTCACCAGCTTGTCCAACCCGCGTTCCTTCATAAGCCGTTCCGAATGCGAGACATCATCAAGGAGAGGGCAGCCGCCGTTCCTCCAGGACCAGGTCCTGGCCTTTATCATTTTTCCGGAAGGAAGTTTAACCGGATACTCCTCGGTTCTTTGGCCGAGGCATTTTACATTATTCGTCATCTCAACGACATGCCTGAAGGTGTTGGGAGCATATCCTGTGCCGAGCAATACCACTTTGCCGCCGCCCCTTTCCAGCAGTTCAAGCGGCGAGCCGGTTCCCATTGTGCTTGTGAAGAGGTGCCCGGCGAGGTACTGCTCCGCGTTCTTGCCCCAGGCGGCAAAGGCGTGGGAAGGGTCAACCGAGCGTTTCACTCCCGGCAGGCGCCAGAAAGTATCCGCTATAACGCCGTTCTTTGAAGACGTCTTTTTCATGTCAAAATAGTACGGAGGATTTCTTGCCGCGTCTCCGTGGTTGAAGGACGGCATCATCAGAAGCCCGCTTTTCCCGACAGCCGCTTTGAGCGCGTCAATAACAGCCTCCGGCCCGCCCTTCACTTTGCCTAGAGAAGCGAGGGAGGAGTGAACCATAATGCGGTCGCCCTTTTTAATGCCGAGCAGTTTCAGGCCGCTTATTATTTCTTTCCTGCCGATAACTGTCCTGTACTTGAACTTTATGTAGCCCAGCCTTTCCAGGTCGCGCGCGTAATGGATGTAAGTGTTTTGCTGCCCGCTTGTAAATGTTTTCTCCAGGTCCATCTCAAGAAGTTTGATGACATCCCAGAGGGTCCGTTTCCCGTCCATCCAGGCGACAAAGTTCTCTGCGCAGAAAGGGTTGCGAGGTCTTTTCAGGATATCTTTTTCCTTGGCCATGTCAGAAGGAGGGTATTTTGCAAGCCTGACGGGAATGAGGTTTGACGCTTTGCGTTCTTCCGGAGAAATAAAACTCTCAGATTTTTCCGGGAGTGTTTTGGCTTTTGCGAAGATTTCGAGGGCTTTCTCAATGCGCCGTCCGAGCCGGTCCTGCGCTTTTTTAAGCGAGGAACGGGATACCCCAAAGGTTGAGAGGGATTCCAGTCTGTTGACCTGCCAGCTGCTCACGAAATGCAAGTTTGAGAGCAGCTCCTTCTCGGTAAAACTTCCGGCGCGTTTCAAAAGTTTTGAGAATTCAAGTTCAAGGTGCCCTGCCAAACCTTTCTCGACTTCGGGAAGGAAGCCTTCCGCTGCCTGAGGGTCAAGGTAAGCGAGGGTGAGGAGGTATTCAAGGGCTACCGCGGATTTTTCCAGAACCCTTTTCCAGTCAACAACTTCGAAAGTATTCTCGCTGTTATGGTGATAGATTCCTTCAGGCTGCCAGAACCAGACGCAGGGTGCGCTGACGAGCGGGTCCGACATAAAGGTGTCATCAGAGAAATTACCCCGCGCGTGTCGCAGCGGAGCTGTATTGTGTTTTTTAACTAGTTTGTCCAGCAGAATATCCGTGAAACTTGTGTTGCTTACGGGGGTGTAACGGATTTCCGAGGGTACCTTGGCCTTCCTATAGTCTACGCAGAGCGCGTCAAAGTTAATATTGGCTATAATATTTCTTGCCCTCTTCGTGTTCTTGTAGAATTCGGCAAAGCCGTATCTTTCCGCGCCGAGCAGGAACCTGAGAGAGTAATAAGGTTTGGGGAGTTTGTTTTCTTCAATTAACCGGTTGATTACAGCGACAAAACGCGTCATGGAAGCGGCGCAGATGCAGTTATCCGAAGGCATCGGTTCGTAGAGGTGTCCGAGTATAGCTATTTCTTTTTTGTTCCCCCCCCTTATAACTGCCGTAGCCGTGTGCTGAGTTCCAGCGTAGGTTTTGGTGTCTGTAAAGGCTTTCAGCACTACTTTTTTCCCGCGCCGCAGAAAGCGTTCAAGCCTTTTCCCTTTATTGCAGGAGATGTTCAGCATAAGAATGCGCTTTTCCTCGGCCGTGTGGTACCAGCCGGAGCCCATTGTCCAGCCGTTTGTCCAAAAAACTGAATCCGGGAGCTTGTCGCCGCTTTCCGCCCAGGAAGAAATTATTCCGGCTGCGCCTTCTTTTATCAGTTTCATTTTATCCCACCCGAACATTTTATAGGTGGAACTTAAAATGAATTTTCCGCGGACGCCTTTCTTGTTAATATCCTTTTCAAGGATAAGTTCTCCGGTGAGCCCTCCGGCGCGGGTCGCGGTGCATCTCATAGGGAGCATAAAACGGTCAGTCTTGTAATCGGAGATAGTTTCCTTGAAAGGGGAGAGCATCTCAAGCTTCGCGTCGCGCGGATCCCAGGACTGAGGCATGATGTAATCCATACTCGCTGTTTTTCCGTCGGCTTTCATCTTGCGCATTTCGGTCTTTGCGCCCGCTTCTTTGAAAAGCTCAAACGCCAGCTGCGCGGAATTTTCCTGCTGAAAAGAGGAGTATTCTTTCTCGAATTGAAAGAATTGCATGGAAAGTTCTTTTATTTCCCTGATTGAAAGTCGGCTTACGGCAAGTTTGGAGATATTTTCAACATCGCTAAGACGCACCTGTTAGGCCTCCCTGAACTATAAATGTTTGTATATTATGAACCAAACTGCGGCTCCATAAATGAGTATGTCGGCTATTAACGGAATATCCGAGAGCAGGATGTCCTCAGGGCTGCCGCCTTTACCTTCACCGTAAATGAGAAAGAGATACCGGAAGATTCCGAACAGAACGAAGGGGAGTGTGTAGATGAGGTTTGTTGTGTTGAATTTGCTGATGGTCTCGGGCGCCATTGTATAGAGGGCGTAGGTCATAACCGTGCAGGCCGTGACAATTGTAATCATCCGGTCAAGCAGTTCCACGCTGTAACCTTTCAGGCTGATCCTGCGCGCTCCGGGTGTTATTGAAACAAGCTCAAACCTCCTCTTGCCGAGAGCAAGGAAGAGAGAAAGGAACATCGTGCAGACAATGAACCACAGAGACATAGGAACGTCTATTATCACGGCGCCGGCTATAACGCGCAGGACAAAGCCCAGGGCGATGATAAAGATGTCAACGATGGCCAGTTTCTTAAGAAGGAGAGAGTAAAGCGCCTGTATGACAACATAAGCGAGTACTATCGCGCCGAAGGAAGCGTTAACGGCAAAAGCCCAGAGCAGGGAGACGCCCGCAAAGAAAATCCAAGCGGCAGCGGCAGCTCCGGAAGGGAGCCTTCCCGAAGCTACGGGGCGGAATTTCTTGACGGGGTGCAGGCGGTCCTGTTTTCTGTCTATGAGATCATTCAATATGTATACGCTTCCGGAAGAAAGGCAGAAGATAAGGAAGCCCTCAAAAGCGGGCACCGTAAATTTTAAGTTGAAAAGTTTGGAAGAGAATATAAGAGCGGCAAGCAGGAGCAGGTTCTTCGTCCACTGCTTCGGCCTCAAACTCTCAATTACCGAGGTAAGAATTTTCATATTTTTTTTACTCCTGTCTTCCCGGAATACTCCGCGGCTTTTTCGCGCGTGAAATGAGCCGGAAGCATTGTCAAGGCGCTTGCTGCCGCGGCGCCGGTTCCGGCCCGCAAAATTCCCTCCAGCCCGCAGCCGCTTGTGATAGCCCTGCAGAAGCCGCCGAGCATGGAATCTCCCGCGCCGATGGTGTTTGCCGGAGTCAGCTTAGGCGGTATCGCAAGAAAGAGCCCTTCTTCTGAAGCCGCGACAAGGCCGTCCTTTCCGAAGGTTACAGCGAATATTTTAACTCCACAAGCCAGGAGCTCGGTTATTACGTCTTTAATGTTGCGCTCTCCGAAGGTTTCCTTGAATTCATGATTATTCATCTTAACGAGGAAGGGTTTTTGCTTGCCCTTGAAAGTCCTGAGCAGGGCAGGGCCGCAGAGATCGGCGCAGACTGTAATTCCGGCTTTTGCCGCTTCTGCCGTTAGTTCCGCGTAAATGTCTTCCGGGCATCCAGGGGGGAGCGTGCCCGCGAGCGCGACAAGTTTTGTTTTCTTGAGCAGTTTAGTGAAGGTGGAACGGAACTTTTTCACTTCAGCTCCGCTTACTTTGCCGCTTGGTTCTATCAGCTCGGTGTTTAGGTTTGTCTTGAGGTTTACGACTGTCAGGCAGACTCTGGTGTTTGTTGCCGTTGAGGAGAGTTCTTCCCTCAAGGTCTCCTGTTTCAGCAGGTCTTTCATCAGCGCGCCATTCATCCCGCCTGAAAAACCGCAACAGGCGACCTCTCCGCCGAGGATTTTCACGGCTCTCGCGGCGTTGATTCCCTTTCCGCTGGCGCATTGATGGAATTCGCGCGCGCGCAGGACTTGTCCTTCGGTGTATTCGTCAAAGACAAGGACTTTTTGGAAGGCGCTATTTAAGCTTACGGTTAGTATCATAGAGTTGGAGTAGTGGTGGCGCTAAAACGCTTTCACGGGATTTCTTGTTTGCCAATTTTTAAGGTTAATTGTAATTAGCAATTAGTAATTAGTAATCAGCAATTGTTCTTAATGGTGCCGGCGGAGGGACTTGAACCCCCGACCTAGGGATTATGATTCCCGTGCTCTACCGACTGAGCTACACCGGCACTTAAGCGCTAAAAACCCTCGATAGAGGTTAAAGTTTACTACATAAGTCCTCAAAAAGCAATATGAAATTGGGTGTTTTTAGAAGGCAAAAAACTAAAAATACTGCTATAATATTGGAAATGTCTGAACTAAAACCTCAAAAAATACTCATTTGCAGGACAGATAAGATCGGGGATGTGATACTTACGTTTCCGGTCATTACTGCTCTCAGAAAAACTTTCCCGCAAGCCCGCATAGGATATCTTTGCCGGGAATATACAAGAAAAGTGCTTGAAGGAAACCCCGGGCTAAACGAACTGGTAATCTTTGATCCCGCGTCGCACAGGGGGGCGGGCGGAGTTCTGAAACTATCCCGCCTGCTCAAGGCAAAGGATTATGACGCAGCTGTTATGCTTTATCCCCGTCCCGGCATAGCTCTGGCTCTCTTTCTTGCGGGAATAAGTGTCAGGATAGGCACAGCTTACCGCTGGTATTCCTTTCTTTTTAACAAGAGAATCAAACTCCACAGGAAAAACTCGCTCAAACACGAACTTGAATATAATCTTGATCTGCTGGTTCCGTTTTCCGCGGACACAACCTCCAGGGAGCTGAGGCTTTTTCTCACGGACGCGGAAAAGGGTGAAGGGCTGGCCTTTCTTAAGGAAAATGAAATAAAAGGCAGGCAGATAATCAGTATTCATCCGGGGGCGGCAGTCTCGGTCCTGAACTGGCCGCTGGTAAAGTACCGTGAACTTATCGCAAAACTTATGGAAAACAAAAAATATTCAGTCTTGCTTGTGGAAGGGAAGGGCGAAGAAGACCTTACCGGAGAAGTCCTCGCGGGGCTTAATGAAAAGCCCCTGGTGCTTCGCGGCAGCGCGGATATCAGACAGGTTGCTGCCGTGCTCGCGGGAGTTGACCTTCATATCAGCAGCAATACCGGCACGATGCATCTTGCCGCGGCTGTAGGCACAAAGACATTATCCTTTTTCAATCCGACTAAAGCGGTAAGTCCTGCGCGCTGGGGCGCCCGGGGGAACAGCGGCGTTGCACTTATGCCAAGGGCGGGAAACTGCGCGGACTGCCGGCCGGATTGTCCTGATTTCAACTGCATGGATAAGATCTCCGCAGAAGAGGTTCTGCTTAAAATAGACGCTCTCCTTGAGACGGAACGGAAATCTTCATGAAGAGAATTTCGGTCTTTCCCGCCGCGCTATTCATATTTCTGTTCTCGGTTCTTGTGCAGGGTTGCGCTACAAAAGGCAAAGTAGTGACCGTTGAGGACCGCGCTGAAAAAATAATTGAGATAAAAGACGGCGCTAAGTTCGCTGTCAGAGATTGGGAGCCGGTTATTACAAAAGAGACTGTTCAGTTAAACCCGGCGGACGGAGTAACAGCGGAGCGCGCGCCGTGGGGCGAAAAGCAGGAGGCGGGGCTCCTGCCCGCGGAAAGCACGCGGGTTGTTAAGAATAAAGCGTTCAAGCCTGGGGAGAAACTTACCTTCGCGATATCCTACCTGGGGCTTACGGCGGCTACCGCAGAGGTGCAGGTCGGAGATTTTGTAAGCCTGAAGGGCAAGAAGTGCTACCACGTTATCACTAAGGCGAAAGTGGTGCCGCTTGTATCCGCACTTGTTCGGGTCGATGATATTGTTGAATCATTTTTTGACGCAGGCGGCCTGTACTCCAGGCGTATGATAAAATCCCTCAGGGAAGGCAACTACGAGAACGATGTGATACTTGAATTTAATCACGCGAGCCGAAGCGTAAAAGAGATAGAAAAGAGCGGGGAGAGAAACTTCAAGGGGCTGCCTGATTTCTGCCACGACATCCTTTCGGCGTTCTTTTTTTTCAGGACGCAAGAGCTGGAGCCCGGCAAAGATATGGTGCTTCCGGTATACGCCGAGGGAAAAGTCAATAATCTCAGGGTCAAAATACTCCGGAAAGAGAAGGTGCGGATACCGCTCGGAACCTACAATGCCGTTGTTGTCGCGCCTCTGCTTGATTTTGAGAGTATTTTCAAGCAGGAAGGCGAGGTCACTATCTGGCTCTCCGATGATGAAAGGCATATCCCCTTGATGATGAAGAGCAAAGTCTTTGTTTCCTCTGTCAGCGCAAAGCTAATTGACGCTGTGATACCGGAATAAAGCCCGCGTGTAATAGTATTGCTTTTGCAGTTTTTTTGAGCATTTTCACTTAAATTATCATTAAAAAATTGATATAATGATCATAATGCTAAATTCTTCTAAAGGTACAACACTTATGCTGAAAAACATAGAAAAAGAAATAAGTAATGCCGTGAAAGCGGTAAGCAGCGTTGTAAAACTCAAGGAGCAGATAAATTCCTCGGTAAACCTTATCGCGGGAAGGATGCTTCTTGGGGGAAAACTGGTGCTCTTCGGCAACGGAGGTTCCGCCGCGGACGCGCAGCATGCAGCAGCCGAATTCGTCGGCAGGTTCAATGTGGAACGCAGGGGATTCCCCGCAATCGCGCTCACGGTGGACACCTCAATTTTGACCTCTATCGCGAATGATTACGGTTTTGATAAGATCTTCTCACGCCAAGTGGAAGCTCTGGTGAGCGAAAAAGATATAATAATCGCCATCAGCACCAGCGGCAACTCGGTTAATGTTCTGAACGGTATAGTGGAAGCGAAGAAGCGCGGCGCGAAAGTGATAGGCTTCACGGGGAAAAACGGCGGCAAGATGGCAAAACTTTGTGATATTCTCCTTAACGTTAACAGCGCTGATACCTGGCATGTGCAGGAAGCGCATATTGTCATACTCCATACCATCTGCAAACTGACGGAAGGCATACTCCATGAACAAAAATAGACTAAAGAAGATTCTTGAAAATTTTGAAGGCAAGAGGGTTCTGGTTCTCGGCGACATAATTCTTGACGAATATATCTTTGGGAAAGTTTCCAGACTTTCTCCCGAAGCGCCGGTGCCGATAGTTGAGGTTGAATCGAGAGAGGTGATACCCGGCGGCGCCGCGTATGTCTCGGCCCATATTGCCAATCTTGGCGGCACGGCTTTGCTCTCCGGCGTCATAGGCCGGGATGAGCACGGGAAGATCCTTAAAAAAAATCTTGCCGGAAGGGGAATTGAACTCCGCGGCATTGTGGAAGCAGGTGACCGGCAGACGATACTTAAGACCCGCATAATTGCCCAGAGGCAGCAGATGGTAAGGATTGACAGCGAAAAAAGGGCGGCTGTCGATGCGGAAACGGCGCGCGCAATAATTTCTTTTGTTGAGAGCGTGATAGACGGCATTGATTCGCTGATAATTTCCGATTACGGGAAAGGAGTTGTCATTCCTTCCATTTTCAGGCAAGTCATAGCGATGGCAAGAAAGAGAAAGATTCCGGTAGCGGTGGATCCTAAACCGACCCACTGTCTTATGTATAAAGGGGTTACGGTAATAACGCCGAATACAAAAGAAGCTTCGGAATCGGTCCGCATTGAGATCAAAGACGAAGATTCGTTGCTCAAGGCGGGGAAAGCCCTGCTTAGGCGCGTGGGTTGCGAATCGGTTCTTATTACGAGAGGCGAGCACGGCATGTCTCTTTTCAGAAAAGACAAGACCCCGCTTCACATACCAACTTTCGCGCAGGAAGTATTTGACGTTACCGGCGCCGGAGATACTGTGATAAGCGTGCTGGCTCTTTCGCTCGCAGCCGGGGCTAACCTCGCAGAAGCTTCTTACCTGGCCAATGTTGCGGCCGGGGTGGTTGTTGGCAAGCTGGGTGCGGCGTCTGTAAGCATTGATGAAATAAAGAAAATGTTAAAGGCAAGCACTAAGCACTAAATTCTAAAAAAGAGGAAAAAAGCAAAAAGGGTTTAGGATTTAGGGATTAGAATTTGAATTTTGCCTCAAAGGGTGCTTGAATGGTGAGCAGAAAAATACTAGGCCTTAAAGCTCTTGCCTCGGCTATAAAGAAGGATAAGCGGGCCGGAAGGAAAATTGTTTTCACAAACGGTTGCTTTGACATACTGCATGTCGGCCATGTCAGATACCTGAAATCTGCCGGAAAACTCGGGGATAAATTGGTTTTGGGGCTGAATAGCGATTTGTCGGTGAGAAAACTCAAGGGAAAGAACAGGCCGGTGGTGTCACAAGCCGAAAGGGCGGAACTGCTTGCCGAGTTCCCTTTTATAGATTACATAGTCGTGTTCGGCGAAGAGACGCCGTATAGAGTAATCAAGACAGTGCTTCCCGATGTGCTGGTAAAGGGCGGCGATTGGGCGCCGGAAAAGATAATCGGCAGCGATGTGGTTCTGGCTAACGGGGGCAAAGTAAGGTCTCTTCCCTATGTTAAAGGCCGTTCCACCACTAACGTAATAAAAAAGATACTTAAGGGTTTTTAGCAGGTTTTTGCCGTAAAATTAAAAGGAACTGACGGGGCGCGTTATGAAGAAAGGAAAACTATTTCTATTCCTGCTGGTCGCCGGTTTTGTGCCTGCGTTCATTCTTTTTTATTTTGCTTACTTGAATTCCACCCCGGCAAAGGACAGCAAGGCCGCCGACATCGCAAGGGTCTTAATTAAAAGCGAGGAGCGCCTCGGGGGCGAAGAATCCACCAAGAACGCCAGATATGTCACGGTATTGTTGCGCAAGATAGAGAACGAGACTCGCGCCGTCCGCGACTTCGCAGAGAACATCTACGGCAATCCCGGGTTGTTTGCGGAGCCAAATTATAGAAAATATTCAGTTAACCCGCAGTTCGGTTTCTACTGGAATCCCAAAAATGACGGGGATTCGGTCCTCTTCGTTCCTGCGAGAATTCCGGTAACAGCGGCCAACAGGAAAGAGTTCACGCTCAGCGAGCATCTTGATTTTGTGATGAAGCGGGCGAGAAAAAATTCCTCAGAAATACAGCAGATTTATTTTATGACGGGCGAGTCCCTCAGAGAATATCCCTGGGCTAACTTGGACGATTTGGCAAAGGCAAACCTCTTTAAGCCGAACTCCGTCTTCAAAAATGACGAAGATTCCGCTTACAACCTCTTGGGCCCGAAGTACAACCAGAAGAAACTGGAGTCCTGGAGCGCGCCCTATTGGAGCGCGGCAGCAAAGTCCTGGGCGCTGACTTTCTATGTGCCGGTATACGCCAGGGGAGCCTATAAAGGCGTAATTGGCGCGGAAGTTTCCCTGAACGACCTATTCGAGAGTATACTCTACAAGAAATTTAAGTATTCAAATTCCTTTCCGGTATTTATAAGTCTCGAAGGAAAACTTCTTTCAACTTCGCCGTTAGGTTACAAGACTCTCAAATGTTCTCCCGAGGAGAAGAACGAAAGAAAGCTTGACCTCTCGCTCCTTTCCTCCGGAACACTTGCAGGGCTGGTCAAATCAAACTATCTTACAAAAGAAGCCGGAATTTCGAAAGTGGATATTGACGGCGTATCCTACAGGGCCTTCAGCTTCCCAGTGGAGACCGCAAATATGTCCTTCTGTCTCTTTGTAAATTCCGCTGAATTTGAGAGCCAGGCGGCAGGGAATCTCACGCTTGATGTTCCCGGGGATTTCCGGCAGGCGGCCTGGGTTCAGCCGGCCATCTTTACCGCGTGCGTGATTGCATTGCTCTCGGTTATGTTGCTAATGTTTACTTCTGAGGAAAAACCGGAACCGCCGGCTTTTGGCCATGAGCAGGACCCTGTTTTTGACAAGGACCGCAAGGACCTGAAGGACAAGATATTCTCGCTTGAGAACACAAACGCCAATCTCCAAAGCACGCTCAGGAAACTACAGGCGGAACTGGAGAGTAACAGAAAACGCCCGGTATCTTTTTCCGGCGGCATGCTGAACAGGGAAGAAGCGGAGAAAGACCGCCAGACCTACTCCGCAAAACTCGAGCAGGAGCGGGAAGCAAGGACGGAAGCGGAGACGAGGCTTAAGGCCGCTCTCGACGAAAGCTGGCTGCTGGCTGAAAAGATGCGCGACCTTGAAGAAAAGCGCGGCGAGCTTGAGAGAACTTTGACCTCAAGGATGAACCTTGAAAAACAGGGGATGTTCTCGAAGGTCAAGGAAATAGAGGACGCGAAGCTCAGGATGTCCGAGGAACTGCGGGGGGGCGCGCGGGAAAAAGCGGAACTACAAAACAGGATAGCTTCCCTTGAGAATGAGGCGAAGGATATAACTTTCAAACTTTTGGACAGGTTTGAGTCGGAGAAATCAAAACTGAAACTTGAGATAATGGAGCTTAACCGCAAGGTTGCACAGGGTCCGGCCTCCGGTCTGAATATGGACGAACTTTTCAGGCTAAGGGAAGAAAAGAGAGACCTCTCTTACCGTCTTTCTTCGCTGGAGGAAACTTCTAAAAATGCAGAAAGAGAAAAAGAGCTCCTGCGCAAATCGCTCAATGACTTGGAGAGCAGGAATAGGGAACTTTCAAGGACAGCCGACGAATTTAGGCTGAAACTTAACGAAAAAGACCCCGGTGTTGCCGGGTTTGAGAACGAAAAAAGGCAGTTGCAGGATAAAGCGCGCTTTCTGGAAGAGGCGAATCTTTCCCTCAAAAGAACCGTGACAGATTTGCAGGACCGGCTAAAACAAGGAGTTGCTTCCTCTCCTGATTTTGAACTTTCAAGGCGGGCCTACGAAGAGAAAATAAAGGCGCTTGAGGCGAGGGCCGAAGAGGCGCGGTCTCTTACCGTCACTAACACCTCATTGAGAAAATCGCTTTTTGAACTGCAGGATGTGATGCGGCAGGACCGCGCAGCGGTCACCGGCTATGAAGAAGCGAAAAAGTTGCTGGAAGAGAAAACGCTGGAGCTTGAGGCTAGAACAAAAGAAGGCAGAACGCTTTCTGAAATGAACATTTCGCTGAAAAAATCGCTCCTTGAACTGCAGGAAGCCGTAAAGCGGGAACGCTCAGTTGCGGCCGGTTCCGAAGAAGAAAGAAAGGCGCTGGAGAAGAAGGCGCAGGAACTTGACACGAAAGCGAAAGAGGCGCAGGCGCTTTCCGAAGAAAGTCTTTCTTTAAAAAAAGAGCTCTCTTCTCTGCGAGATTCTGCAGCCCGTGAGCGCATTGCCGGCGCGGCTGCGGACAACGCGTTAAAAGCCCTTGAAATCAGGATTAAGGGGCATGAGGCTGAAGCTTCGGAAGCGCGCTCCCTATTCGACCAAAATGCGTCGCTCAAAAAAGCTGTTTCCGTTCTTGAGGAAGAAGTGAAGCGCGGCCTGGCGGACAAAGATGCAAAGAAAGCCTACGAAGCTAAGATCAAGGACCTTGAGGTTGCGGCGGCGGAAGCCCTCGGGCTCAGGGAAGCACTTAAGAAAGCCGAAGCAGAAGCGGAAAAGAATAAGAGTACCGTGAAGTATTCTGAGATTGCGAAGAAGTCGTCTGCGGAAGTTGACGCGCTGCGCGAGAAACTTGCCGTTCTGGAAAAAGAGAACAGCGGGCTGAAAGCGCGTAGTGAAAGTCTTGGCGGTGACCTGGAAAGCGCGCTTAAGAAGAACATCGCGCTCGAAGCGCTTGCCCGAGGGGAGAATCGCGATCTTGTAAAGAACTTTGATCGCGCCGGCGCGGCCCCGGCTTTCAAGCCTCTTGAGGCAGCGGAAAAAAAGACTTTCAAGGTTGCTCCGAAAGAGAGCAATATTCTTATAGTCGATGACGAGGGCAGCGTGATCAAGGCCTTCGGTGATATGCTCTACGGTATGGGATTTACCCTTTACATCGCAAGAACCGGCAAGTCCGCCACGCAGAAGCTCGCGCTCGGAAATTACAATTATGTTTTCCTCGGCAGCGCCCTGCCGGATATGGATCCGCGGGAACTTTACGCCAATATCGTCAAGGCGGACAAGAATTTTGAGAAACGCCTGATCTTCTGCGGGCTGGGAACTTCAGCCGGCGACCCGTTCTTCAAGGACAAGAAAGTTCTCCGCGCTTCGGCCGGTGAACAGGAAATAATATCACTTCTATCCTGAGACAAGGACACAAACAATATGCCAATTTATGAGTACCGCTGCAAAAAATGCGGCAACGAGTTTGAAGAACTGCAAAACAGCAATGTGAAGACTATGAAATGCCCTAAATGCAGGGGTACCGCGTCCAAGAAGATGAGTGCCGCCGGCTTTGTTTTTAAGGGTTCCGGTTTTTATGTGAACGACTACAAGAATAAATCCTCAGAGAGTTCTTCAACCCAGAAGCCGGAAAGCAAGCCGGCCGCGGAAAAGGACGCAAAGCCCGCCGAAGGCAAATCTGAAAAGAAAACTGAAAGCAAGCCGGCTACGAAACCTAAAAAAGATTCTGCCGCAAAGAAATAATTCCGCGTCGGCTGTCAGCAGAAGCAATAAGTAGCCTCCCCGGCCTGAAGTGCGGGGTGTCTCTGTTATAAGGATGAAATTATTAGTGCCGAATTTCCGCCGTAGGCGGATCCGCCTTTGGCGGACATCCCGTCCGCCATGAATGGCGGGGGTTCTTCGGCATAAACGAAATAAAAGGGGTCAGCATGACGTTGGAACAGAAGTGGCAAAAATACTGGGAAGAGACCGGGCTTTTTAAAGCAGAAGACCTTTCAAACACAAAAAAATACTATGTGCTTATGATGTTTCCGTATCCTTCGGGCAGCAAGCTCCATATGGGGCACTGCAAGAACTACGTCATAGGCGATGTTATTGCCCGCTACAAGAAGATGCAGGGTTTTAATGTTATGCACCCTATGGGTTGGGACGCTTTCGGGCTTCCGGCCGAGAACGCGGCCATAAAATTCAATGTTCACCCTGCTGAATGGACCAAGAATAACATAGCCGTGATGACGCAGCAGCTTAAGAACATAGGCATCTGCTATGACTGGTCCAGAGAGGTAACGACCTGCGAGCCCGACTACTACCGGTGGACTCAGTGGCTCTTCCTTAAGTTTCTTGAGAAAGGGCTGGCTTATAAGAAAAAGAAAGAGGCCAACTGGTGCCCGAAATGCATGACGGTAACGGCCAATGAAGAAGTTATCGACGGAGCCTGCTGGAGATGCAAGACGCCGGTGACGAAGAAGGAACTTGAGCAGTGGTTTTTCAAAATAACAGATTACGCCGACCGGCTGCTGGAAGACTTGAAGGGGCTTTCCGGCTGGCCTGAGAAAGTCAAAGTTATGCAGGAGAACTGGATAGGCAAGTCCTTCGGCGTTGAGATAAAGTTTAAGGTCAAAGAAACCGGCGATGAACTTCCGGTTTATACCACCAGGATAGACACCATTTTCGGGGTTACCTACCTGGTTATTGCTCCGGAACACCCGCTCGTAAAAAAACTTGTCAAAGGAACGGAATTCGAAGCGAAAGTTAACGAGTTCGCCGGAAAATTGAAAATGGCGACCGAAATGGACAGGACCTCCGAGACTTCAAAGAAAGAAGGTTTCTTCATCGGGAAGCACGCGGTCAATCCGGTTAACGGCGAAGCGGTCCCCATCTTTGTCGCTAATTATGTCCTGCTGGAGTACGGAACCGGCGCTGTGATGGCAGTTCCCGCGCACGACCAGAGGGACTTCCTGTTTGCGAAGGAATACGGGCTGCCGGTCAAAGTAGTTATTGAACCAAAAGAGAGCGGACTCGACGCTAAGGAAATGGAAGAGGCCTTTGTGGCGCAGGGAGCGCAGGTGAATTCCGGCCAATTTGACGGCCTGCCGAGCGCGAAAGGCCTTCCTGCTATTGCTGACTGGATTGCGGAAAAAGGCTGGGGGACAAAGACCGTGAAGTTTAAGCTCCGTGACTGGCTCATTTCCCGCCAGCGTTACTGGGGAGCCCCGATTCCGGTTATTTACTGCGACAAGTGCGGGATAGTTCCCGTTCCGGAAAAAGACCTGCCGGTAAAACTTCCGCACACCGTTAATTTTAAACCGACCGGCGCCGCGTCTCCGCTGGCCGCGATAAAAGAGTTTGTCGAAACCACCTGCCCTAAATGCGGCGGTGAGGCGCGCAGGGAAACCGATACCATGAACACTTTCATCTGTTCCTCGTGGTACTTCCTGCGTTATGCCGACGCGAAGAATGCTAATGAGGCCTTCTCAAAAGAGAAGGCTAATTACTGGCTCCCTGTTGACCAGTACGTTGGCGGTATTGAACACGCCATACTGCACCTGCTCTACTCCAGGTTCTTTACAAAAGTGCTCTTTGACCTCGGGTATATCGCTTTTAACGAACCCTTTACAAATCTTTTTACGCAGGGCATGGTGCTCAAAGACGGCGCCGTAATGTCCAAGTCAAAAGGTAATGTTGTGCTGGCTGACCCGCTTATAGAAAAATACGGGGCCGATACGGTGCGGGGCCTGATTCTCTTTGCCGCGCCGCCGGAGAAAGAACTTGAATGGAGCGACCAGGGGATAGAGGGCATCCATAGGTTTTTGGGGCGCGTCCAGAGATTCATTGATCCGAGGATGGAGCTCTTAAAGAGCGCCCCGGCTGCAATCGACGGCGCGAAACTCGAAAAAGAACCGAAAAACCTTTATGTGGCGTTGAACAAGACCGTTAAAAAAGTCAGGGACGATATTGAGAATAGCTTTCACTTTAATACCGCTATTGCGGCCTTGATGGAGTTCGTAAATTATCTGTACTCGCTAAAAGAACCTGAGGCTGGTAAAGCGAAGCAGGATTTTGACAGGGTTATGGGCCTGGTTATGAAGGACATACTGCTTTGCCTGGCTCCTTTTATGCCGCATAACGCAGAGGAGTACTGGGAGAAAGCCGGCGGAAAAGAAAGTATTTTCCTTCAGAGTTTCCCGGTCCACGACGCGGCTTTCATTGCCGACGAAAGCGCTGTAATAGTTCTGCAGGTGAACGGCAAGGTTAAGAGCAAGATAACGGTTCCGGCCGGATTGTCCGACGGGCAGGTAAAAGAACTTGCCTTGAAGGACGGGAAGGTTACGGAAGCGCTTGGCGGGAAAATGCCAAAGAATATTATTGTCGTCAAAAACAAGCTCGTCAATATTGTTGTCTGAGCTTGAGAAAATCATACGGAGGGCCTAATGAAAAAGATAGCTATTTGGGCGGCAGTAGCCGCGCTACTTTGTGGTTGCGCTTCCATGAAACCGGTGTTGCCGGAGCAGGTAAAAAAGATATTCATACCTACCTTCGCCAACAGAACAACGCAGTATGACCTGCAAACGGGGTTTACCAACGCCGTCATAAAGCAATTCATGGTTGACGGCAGGCTTGAAGTCGTCTCCCGGGAAAAGGCGGACATAATGCTCGAGGGGAGCATAAGGCAGTACACGCTTCAGCCGATGCTCTATGACGTCAACAACGTTATAATTCAGTACAAGCTCAAGCTTGTGCTGGACTTGAAATTAACAGAACTGTCTACCGGGAAAGTGAGCTGGGAACAGAAGGAGCTTGGGGGAATAACCGGCGGCACGACAACTTACAATGTTTCCGGCAGCAACGCGAACATTGCGACGACACGCATAGAAACAGAGAACGAAGCGAGACAGAGGATTTTCAATAACATGGCAGTAGCCTGCCTAAACAGGGTTATTTATGGCTGGGAAAACTACTAAGCCCGCGTATTTCATAGCCGGCGACGACAGCTTCACGAAAGAGGCAAAAGCCGCGGAAATCATAGATGGAATTCTCCCCGACAGGAGCGCGAGAGACCTTAACTTTGAAGCCATCAATTGTTCTGACCTCACGGCGGATTATTTTCTCAATCTTGACGAGAAACTGAAGACGGCTCCGTTCCTCGCGGAAAAAAGAGTCCTCGTGCTTAAGAACTATGAGGAACTCTATATCGAGAACAGCAACAGGCTCACCGAGTATCTGCAGGAAGTTTATAAAACTCCGTCAAAGTTTGACGCCTGTCTCCTGCTTATCACCAAGGATACGGTCTCCGGCGGGAAGGACCTGAGCAAGAAGCAGTACTCCGAGTTCAGCCGGTTCTGCGAGATAATCCTGTGTTTTAATCCTTCTGACGAGAGCAGCCTAAGAGAGCGCCTCTCGGCCCGCCTGAAAGCCGCCGGCAAGTCAATCTCTGCCGAGGCAGCTTCGGTCGTGATGGACCGGGCAAACGGTGATGTCAGGGAACTGGAGTCCGAAGCAGAAAAACTCATAATATTTGCCGGCAAGAAGGAGAAACTGGAATTGCAGGACGTGAAATATCTGGTAAGCGATACGGACATAAATGAGTTCTGGGACCTTTCAACAGCCATCATAGCAAAAAACTTCTCCGAAGCCATGAAAATCTTCTACAATATTTTCGACCACAACCGGCCGGAAACCGCTTGTCTCGCGGTAATGGGCGCGCTCAACTTTAACTATATTAATCTCTGGAATATCAGGCGTTTGGAAAAATCCGGAATGAGCAGAGACGCGGCGTTTAAACAACTTGGGCTGAATGCCTGGATGTGGAACAGGACCTGTGAAAGCGCCAAGCACCTTACCGAAAACGACATAAAAAGGGCCTTCACGACTCTCGCGAAGGCCGATACTTCCTATAAAACAGGAAGGCTGCTTCCGCAGCCTTCCATTGAACGTATTATCTATAATCTTACTATTTTTTAGAAAGAGAGTTGACGTACTTCTGGAGCTTTGAGATCATCCTGCTTGCTTTGTTTTTGTGGATTACATTCTTCAGGGCGTATCTCTGAATCTCCGGGAGGAAGGAATCAAGAAGTTTCTTGGCCTCATCCGCTTTCTTTGAGGAAAGTATCTTTTTATTGAGGGTCTTCAAACGGGTCTTGAATGAGACCATCCTCAAGTGTTTTTTCTTTGTTTTTCTTGCTTCTTTTGTTGCTGATTTCGTTACCGGCAAAATACACCTCCTGAGATTTTAAAAAACAGCAGGTGTAGTATAGCAAAAGAGCGTGTCAAAGTCAACAAAACAGCATTATTCGAGGGTTGGGCGGGTTTAAGAAGGCTGATAAAGGGGAAAATGGACCAAAAGACAAGGCACATAACCCGTTCGGTTGGGGTATTGAGCACGCTTACGGCGCTGAGCCGTGTGCTCGGCTACGTAAGAGATGCTATAAACGCGGCGCTTTTCGGGGCAGGAATGGTCTCGGACGCCTTCTTTGTCGCCTACAGAATACCGAATATGCTAAGGGACTTGCTGGCGGAAGGAGCGCTTAGTTCTGCCTTTATTCCTTCTTTTGTGGAATACTTCGAGAAAAAGGGGAAAGCGGAGGCGTTTCGCCTCGCTTCCATAGTCCTAACGCTCCTCACGGTAATCTTCTCAGCAGTGATTTTGTTCGGATTTGCTTTTGCAGGTCCGATTGTTTCATTTATGGCTCCCGGTTTCGCGCCTTCCGCCCAGGTTCTTACCGTTAAGCTCACAAAGATACTCTTTCCGTTCATTGCTTTTATGGGTCTTGCCGCTGTTTTCATGGGTATGCTGAACTCCATGAAGAAATTTACAATGTCCGCGCTTGCGCCTGCCGTCGGGAACCTCGTGATGATAGGAACCGGCGGGTTGATAATGGCGTTCGGCAAGCAGGACGGCAGTTACGATAAATGGATAGTCGTCTGGGCGCTGGGGGCGGTTATTTCCGGGCTGGTCCAACTTTCGGTGCAGATCCCGGAAGCCCTTAAACAGGGTTTTCGTTTTAAAGCTTCACTGAAATGGAAGGAACCCGGAATAATACAAATGGCGAAACTCATGGCGCCTGCCGTGTTTTCCAATTCCGTCGGGCAGGTGCAGGTGCTCGCAAATACAATTATGGCTTCCATGCTCGGAGCTGCGGCCGTGACTTACCTGTATTACGGCTACCGGCTGATGCAGTTGCCTATGGGAATATTTGGGGTCTCCATCGCCACGGCTATTTTCCCTCTCATCGCGGCGCACGCGGCGAAAAACGAGCCGGCTGAATTAAAACACGCTGTTTCTGCCGGGATAAAAATGAATATGCTGATAGCCCTGCCCGCTACCGCCGGACTCATAGTTCTTTCCTATCCGATAAATGCGCTGCTCTTCCGTCACGGCATGTTCGGGGCGCATGATACCCTTATGGCTTCCCGGGCGGCTTCCTGGTATACGGCGGGGCTTCTCTTTGCTTCGCTGATAAAGCTCCTTACTCCTACTTTTTTTGCGCTGAAAGATTCAAGGACGCCGGTTATCATCAGCGTCTCCGCAATAATAATAAACATATTGCTTTCCATGATCCTTATGGGACCGTACGGTTTTATCGGTCTGGCCGCGGCCAATACTGTCGCCTCGGTATATAATTTTGTCCTGCTTTTTATTATGCTGCGGAGGAAGCTGGGGCCTCTGGAAGAAAAGGATATATTCCTTTCTTTTCTAAAAATAGGTTTTGCCGCGCTGCTAATGGGACTGGCCTGCTGGGGCATTTCTTCCCTCTTCGGAGAACCGCAGAAACTGTGGCTGCGGTTGGTCCAGGTCCTTGTTTGTATTCTCGCCGGTATAGGGGTGTTTGCCTCTCTTGCGCATCTTCTTGGCATTGCCGAGATAAAGACATATATTGAAGCGATAATGAGGGGCGCGCAGAAAAAAGATATCCCTGCCGTCCCTGCAAAATAGGAGAGCTCTCAAGCCACCCCTATGAAAAAACTCATTTATTCGGTTACCGCTATGATAGTGCTGCTCTTCGCCGGATTTTCCCTCGCCGAATACCTGCTTGACAGGCCCGGAGCCGGAATCCAAGCGGCTTTTTCCACAAACCCCGATTGTCTCCCCGAAGAATCCGAGCCGTCCCTGCTTATAGACGCGGCTTCACGCGATGATTTCAGAAAACTTGCTCCGTATTGCAGACGGAGAACCTTTGCCGGCAGGGTCGTCAGGGATTATTTCGGCGGGGACTTGCGTAGGACGGGTGTTGTTATTTTCGCGCAGAAGTTGTCCGCCCGCAGCCCGCTGACAGGCGCCTTGGACCGGACGGACGCGCAAAAAATCCTTGCAGCATTTAAGCCCGGGACCGGTATGCCGGAAATATTCGAGAAGGCGGTAAATGCTCGATTCATAACGGGTTTCTCGGGCGGCCTGCGCTTCGGTAAGGGAGAAGCGTTCTTTCTTGGCGCTCCCGCTGAATTTTCTTTGAAAGGCGCTCCGGACGGTTCCATTGCGGTGCTCGAGTTGAGAATAGAACGCAAAGACAGGGACTCTGACCTGCCCATCCTAATATTAATAAAAAGTCTTTTCGGCGAGCCGCCTGCGCCCTATCTCAAAGAAACCTCAGAAAATATTTCCGGAGAACTCGGCGGAATGAGCAATAATTACAGAAATTATGAATGTGCCTGGGATTTAGCGGATTATTCGGCCCGTTTTAAGGGCTGCTACACGCACAACTTGAACTATAGCGGCAGGGCCGGAGCTAAGGGGTACGCGGGTATAAACGAGAGTTATTATTTTGAAGGGAAATTGACGCTGAACGCGAAAGCGCGGGAGCCGTCGCTGGAAAAATAGCGTTTACACCTTCCAAGGGCTGTGATAAACTCGGATGTCATAAGGTACTTGGATATGAAAAGGCGGGTCTGTGAAATGAAAAAAATACTCTCATCGGTCTCCATAAAAAATGCTTTTTAATTTTTCCCTATGCTTGCGAGTAAGAACAAAATGCCGCTTGTTTATCCTGCTTCTCTTGCTTATTCCGGTTATTTCTTTTGCGAAAAAGTCAGATCCGGCCGTGCTTGAAGAGCTCAAAAACACGCTCTTAAAAGCGGAGAAGGCTGTTGAGAAGAAGGATGAGAGAAATATTGATTTTTACCTGTCGCGGATTATGGGGCTCATCTCCAACAGTTCCGATCTGGGCGAAAACTGGAAAGAAACGAATAAACTGTTAAAAAAGGCGGGGCTTGCCATGAGCGTTCAGGCCCCTTACGCTTTCTCGAAGAGTTTCACAGAATACCTCCTTGAAACGCCGGCGACCCTCTGGGGCTGCCCTCCGGCCGGAGTGGACGAAGCAGGGAAGCGCATGTGTATTACCCTAATAAGCGACGGTAAGAGCGCGCTTAATATTGTGGCCACGCCGATGCTGGAGCGGTGGGGGGTGTACGGAGGCGAGGGTAAAAAGTTCTTTGCGGATCTTCCGGAATGTTCAACCGAGGAGCCGCCCTTTATCGCCTACACGAAATTGAAAGACGGTAAGCCTTCTGGAAAATGTGAAAGGTTGCTGCTCGACCTTAAAGGTATGGCCCTTATGCATCTGTGGCCGGTTGATTTTTATGATCTTGACGGCGACGGTGAGAACGAGATATTGATAAGGTGTAACGCGGCCGGCCATAATGGCTTTACGCAGTTCCTCTTCATATATAAGGCAGCCGGTGATACGCTGAAACTCGCGGGCAGGCTTGAAGGCGGGCGTGAAGGAATCGCCAGAAGGGTTAAAGGAAACATATTCGAGGTTGGCGCAGGTATCTCTGCCGAAAAAGACGGGGAGAGCGGCCCGGCGGAGATGCGGCTGGATACCGTGAAGTATGAGGACGGCAAATTTATCAAGGTATCCGAAAAAAGAATACCCAATCCGTTGAAAGGCGAAGAATGGACGAAATACTACGAGCCGCCGGAAGATGCTCCCAAGGGGACGAGCCCAAGGTAGTTAGGCTCATGCTCTGCGAGTGGAGGTGCTATGCGGAAACTTTTCTTGTTTTGTTTTTCTGCGGTGTTCCTTTGCTGTATCCTCAATGCGGAAGACCAAAAGCCGGTTGATAAGGAAAAAAGAGCAAACATCGTGAAACTGATGGAGCTCCAGGGAATGATGGGCTATGCCCCGGATACCAAGGGCTCCAACCCCCTGCTTAAAGACCTACGGAAAGAGCAAATGGATAAGACGCACGAACTGATGATCTTCGCCTATGACAAATATCTCAGTGATGCCGATGTCAGGGATTTGATCGCTCTTTTCGACGGCCCTGCCTGGAAGAAATTCAAAAGAGTTCAGCCGCTGATCACGAAAGAAATTATGACGGCTTCAAAGGCGCTCGCCGAAAAAACCTCCGGTCTTTTAAAAGACGAAGAGAACACTCCGGTCTCTAAAATGAAGGCCGATCCGAACTCGGCTATGGGAAAAGAATTAATAAAGCTCAAAGAGATGAGAACAAGCGCGGCGCTTTTGCGCATCCAATCTTCGCTTTCATTCTACTATTCCAAAAGCGAAGGAGAGTACCCAAAGAATCTGGATTCTGATTTTAAGGAATACATGTCTCCGCTGCCGGTTGAATTGATAACCGGAAGCAATAAAGTCTCCCCGGGTTTTGACGGCACCGGCGGCTGGTTCTATGACTCTAAAACCGGGGTAATCGGACTCAATGTAAAAGGGAAAGATCTGGCCGGCAAAGAATACGCCTCCTATTGAGCGCCAGGGCGCTATTCCAGGGAGAAACTATTATTATACGTTCTGCGGAAAAGATTGTTCTCGGACTTTGCGCGCTGATGTTTTCCTTGCAGGTGTCCGCGGAAAACTGGCCTAACTTTCACGGCCCAAAGGGCGATAATATCTCGCCGGATAAAGGATTGCTGAAAAGCTGGCCGCAGAAGGGTCCGGAGCTGCTCTGGAAATATGAGGGTATTGGGAGCGGCTTCTCCACTGTCTCAGTTGTTGACGGCGTTATCTATACCGCCGGCTGCACCGACAAGAACACGATGGTTTACGCGCTGGACTCTTCAGGCAAGCTCCTCTGGCAGTCTGAACTCGGCGACCCGCTCACAGAACCTAAACTTATTCCCGGCACCCGCGGCACTCCCACTATAAAAGACGGAAAGGCATATGCGCTTAGCCCTCTGGGCGTGCTCGGATGCTTCAACGCAAAAGACGGCGCGAAACTCTGGGAGAAGGACCTTGCCGATTCCAAGGTTGGGGCAAGAACCCCGGGCTGGAGATTCTCTGAATCATTTCTCATAGACGGAAACAGGCTTTTTGTCTCCGTCGCAAAAAAAGAATTTATTTACGCTTATGATAAGGATACCGGGAAGAAAATCTGGAGCACAAGCGGATTTACGGACGCTCTCGCTTATTGCTCGCCCTCGATAATAGAATTTAACGGAATAAGGCAGCTCGTCACGATGAGCGCGAGATATGTCGTCTCGTTTGATATTGAAAGCGGGAAAATGCTCTGGTCGGCAAAACAGGAATCTCTCGGGATGAATGTTGCCACGCCGGTAATGGCGGACAACCGCGTCTATGTCTCCAGTTCCTATAAATGCGGGACAAAATGCCTTGAGCTTTCCGCCGACGGCGGCGGTATCGCGGTGAAAGAGGCCTGGTCGAGCGGGCTGCTCGACAGCGTGCTCGGGGCGGTTGTTCTTGTGAACGGGAAATATTACGGCGGCGACAATTACAGCAGTCTAAGGGGTTTTACCTGCCTTGACGCCAAGACCGGGGAGGAACCGGCAACGGCGGCGTATTTAACCACCCAGTTTGAAACGGCCCGCCGCATCGGATCTATTACCTATGCCGACGGCATGCTTTACTACCTGAGGAATGACGGGATGTTGTATCTGATAAACGGAGATTGCAAAATAATCAGCAAATTTAAACTTCCTCCGGATTCGAACACTCCCTGCTGGGCGCACCCTGTGGTCCTTGACGGAAGATTATATGTAAGGCATGATAAGGTGTTGTATGTGTATGATGTTAAAAGCGAAAAAGGTTTATAACGTTCATAACGTTTGTAACGTTCTTAACGTAAACAAACCGGGATGCAGCCAAAGAACAAAAAATAGACGCTTTACTCCATACCGGCTATCATTCACCGACTCTGTTTCCTTGCCAAACAGGCAACCGGCTTCGCCAGGTAAAAAACCCCTAATGTGCTTGATATTGGGTAAACTAATTGAAAAAAGAGTAGGCGTATGTGCTCTTTCTCCTTATTTATCAGGAATAAAAGTGCTCGCTTGGTTGGCCCGTTAGTCATTGACAAATACCCTTTCCTCTTATATAATTTTACCATGAGAAGTATGACCGGTTTGGCATACTCTATTGGTCAATTGGTAAAACGGAGAAAAAGTGGCAGACGATAAGAACTCTACACAGCCCACAAAAAGCAATAGAACGGTCGCGGGACTTGTTTCCGGGAATGCTCCTATTCCGATAATATCTCCTTTGTTTAAGGGCGCTTCTTCCGTTTCTTCCGCTAATACAGCTGCTTCCCTAAAGAAAAATACCAACGCCGGAAAGACCGGCCTCCGTGAATTGAAAAAAAGCGCGCGTGTTACGGCTTCTGAGTCTATTAAGAAACTCGCATTGGAAAAGGAAGCACTCAGCCGCCTCTTCCGCAAGAAAGACGGGGAAGTCAGGGCTATCAAGGCAGCGCTGGTAAAAAAACAGGGTTCTCTCGAAAAGAAAATTGTCGCTTTGCGCAAGGAATACGCGGGAGAAAAAGCAAGGCTGCTCCGGGAGTTTAAACGCGGCAAGAGCGGAGCCGCCGCCGAAACTCTTGAGGCCCAGGAAATATGGGCGAAACGCGAGCGCGAAATAAAGCACATGCAGGATAAGGCTCTGAAAGAACTAAAGGCCGCGGAAGAAAAATTGCTTGCCGAGCGAGAAAGAACCTGGCTCGGAAAGCTGAAATCAAAAGAAGACGAGGCGGGCATCCTTAAGGTTGAACTTGCCCTGCAGGAGTCGAAAATCCGCGCGCTTGCCGAAAAGAAAGAAGCGGAGCTTGCCGGCATCAGGGAACAGTCCGAAAAATTGGTAGAGGAAAGAACCCGGAAGGTTTCAGGGGAGAAGGAGCGTTTGCTCGGCATGATCTCTCTCAAAGAGAATGAAGCCGAGGAGATGCGCAAGGACTTTAAGGAAAAAGAGCAGGAATACCTTAAGGCGATAGAAGCGCAGGAGCTCGAGAAACGGCTCGCTTCCGCGCGCGCCGAGCAGGAGCTTAAGGAACGCGAGAGGACAGTCTGGTCGGAGCGCGAAAGCTGGCTTTCGGCCGTTAAGGCGCAATTTGACAAAAAGGAAAAGGATTTCAACGCCTTCCTCGCCCGCGAGAAGGAGAGCGCAGCCAAGGCCGAAGCGGAACACAAAGCAAGAATGGCCGGGCTGATGAAAGAACTGGAAAAGAAAGATACCGAGATAGAAAGGCTCAGGACTGAACTTGAAACCCTGATAAAGAAAAAGGAAGACCAGGTGCTGACACTGACAGCGGCTTTTAGGACTGAGATAAAATCTCTCGGGGACCGGCTGAGCCGGCAGGAAACTGAAAAAACGGCGGCGCTGAAGGAAGGAGCGCTCAAAGAGGAACGCCTCCGCAGGGAAATAGAGGCTTCGGAAAAGTCTGTGGCGGAACTTAAGGCCAGGTTTTCCGGGCAGGAAAGCGTCTGGAAGGAGAAACTTGAGCTCAAGTCCTCAGAGGCTCTTGGCGCGAAATCGGAAGTTCTGCAGAAAGCCAGAGAGCTTGAAGAAGTAAGGGCTAACCTCACTTCCGAAAAGAACCGTCTGTTGGACAACCTCAACCGCAGGGAAACTGAGATTACTCGCGAGCTCGGAACCAAAAACGGCGAGATAACTACTCTGCAGATAAAACTTGACGGTATCGACCGGGAATGGCGAACCAAGCTCGAAGCCGAAAGACAGGACCTCTTTGGCCGCTTGACGGCGGCGGAATTCGCCTTAAAACGCGAAGAAGGAAGGGCCGCGGCCGCTGTCAGCCGCCACGAACAGGCAGTGGAACGGCTTGCGATAGCGGAAGCTGAAGTAAAGACGGCAAGGGAAGCGGCAGGAAAGTTCGAAGCGGAACTGCGCTCCATAAAAACGGAAAAGCGAATAATAGAAGACGAATACTCGGCGAGACTTTCCGAAAGGGAAGATCGCCTCAAAAAACTTGTCAGAGAATCCGCTTCGAGCGAACTTGAGCTCGTGTCCCTTCGGGCCGAAGTGAGAAAGCTTGAACTTGACCGCGACCTTAAACTGAGCCATTCCAATGAGCGCGTGCTTGCTCTTGAAGCCGAGTTAAAGAAACGAAGCCCGCTGCCCGCGGAAAGGGATGAACAACTAAGGGCCGCCAGGGAACTCAGCGACGAAAGGCAGAAGAAACTGATCGCGTTCTATGACAATGTAGGGCGTCTGGAGCAGGAGAAGTTCAGGTCTGAACTTGAAACTAAGAAGGTTAAAGAAGAGCTTGAACGCGCCGGCCGGGATCTTGCGGCGTCAAAAGCCGAGGCGTTAGTCTCCTCCGCGGGAAAGAAACAGTCGGAAGATGAGTTGCGCTCCGCGCTAAGGCAGAAGGACTCTACTGAGTTGCAGTTGAAACAGTATTCGGCGGAGTATGGCAGGCTGGAAAGAGATCTGTCCTCCGCTGCGATAAAGAAAGAAGCGGCTGAAGCCAGACTGGCCGAACTTACCGAAAGGCATAACACGCTGGAACGCGCGAGGAAAGAGGCGGAAGAAGCCAGGCTTGTTTCGGAAGAACAATACGCGGAACTATACGCAGAGTATGAGCGTTTGTCAGGAGAAAGCGAGTCGCCCTCCGCCCGGGAGCTTGAAGAACTTCGGGAGGGCATCTCAGGTTACGAAGCGGAAAAAACAGCTTTGAAGAAAGATCTTGCGAGGTCGGCTTCCGAGAGAGCGCGGCTTGCGGCTGCAGCCGAGCAGGCAGAGCATGATGCAGAAACCGCGAAAGCAGCTCTACGAACCGCCGAGCGCGGGTTTGAAGACAAGCTCTACGCAGAAACGCTCCGGCTCAGAGAGAAAGAGCGGCTCCTTACAGATCTTAACGCTCTCGTGCTAAAAAAAGAATCCGAGATGAACGGCCTGCGCGCCGAGTTCGATACAAGGGTAAAACAGCTCAAGGAAGAATACGAGCGCAGGGAGAAGGAATACCTTTTGCTCGCGGGTAATGTCGAATCACGCCTCTCAGGTTTGAAAGCTTCTGCTTCAACGGAGCCCGGAGCCGCCGGGAGCGAGGCGGAGAAGTTAAGATTTGAAGCCGGGCGTCAGCTTTATCGGGTAGAACAGCTCACCTCAGAACTTCTTTTCTTGAGGAACGAGATAAAGGGCAAGGATGAACAGCTCATCGTTGTGAATAAGGAAAAAGCTGAGGCCATCAAGGATCTCTCGGCAAAACTCGAGGCTTCCGATTCACAGGCCAGGGATTTCGCCGAACGGATATTAACCGAACAGAAAAAACTGGTCGATGTTCTTGGCTTAAACGAGCAGCTTAAAGCGGAGCTTGCCTCCGGTTTCGGTTTTCCGGCGCAATCTAAGCTTAAAGAGGCGGAGCTTGAGACGCTCAAGCAGGAATACAAGTTTAAACTTGAGGAGGCGGCGGCAAGGTCAGCCGAAGCGCTGAAGACCCGCGAGGAAGCTCTCTCGAGGGTTGCCGAAGCCGAAAGATCTTCAAAAGAGAAGGATCTGGAACTGCTCGGAGTCAAGACAAAGTTAAGCACGCAGATAAAGGAGCTCTCGGGACACATAGAGATAAAAGAGAAGGAACTGCAGGGTATACGTTCTATGCTTTCCGAGATGGAGCAAAAAGCAAGGGCCGATTTTGAGTTCAAAGAAGAAGAACTTAAATTGGCTATCAACCGGCTGCAGCTTCAACTGAAGAATGTTACCGGAAAGACGGAAGCTGAACTGAACGAGAAAGAACAGAAAATGAAGTCAATGCAGACTGAGTACGCGCTCCGAGAGGTCCAGTGGCAGCAGCAGAAGGATTCCAGCGAGAAGGACCGCGCGCGTATAGCGCTCTTTGAGGCCGAAATAGCAAGGCTCCGCGAGGAGTCTTCAAACTCTGTGAAAGAATTGCAGGCGGTCATAGAACACCAAAACAGGCGCCTGGCTGAGACCGAAAATTACCTGCATATAAGGGAAGAAGAGAGCAGAACCGCTAAGGTAAAGCTTCAGGAAGAGGTTGCCGCGCGGGAAGAACTGCAGGCGGCGCACTTGGGCGAGCTTTCGGCGAAGGAAGGCATGTTTGCGGCAAAGGAATGGGGGCTTAACGCCAAGATTGGCGAGTTAGCCAAGGAAAGGAATGACCTGGAAGCCGAAAAGGTGGCTATCGCGAACAGAATAGATGAAACGGAAATAGCGCTTGCGACCCTGCGCAGAAGGTTTAAATTATTGCTCTGGTTCTGGTACCCGAACGAACCGAGGAATTAAATCCAAATTAGAAATTCGAATATTGAAATTAGAAAAGTACTGGATAACGAACGGCAGAGGATAAAGCAAACAGCCATCATCATTATTCCCCTCTGCGTTTGTTTTTTTCTAATTTCAGATTTCTAATTTCCTCAAGGAGTTCTTATGAAGGCTGTTAAAGTCTGGGAAGGTCCTCTTGTAATTCCTACCTATGAGACCGGAGAAGAGAACGAAAACCCTGATCTTGCCGTAGAAGGCAATCTCCGGATGTATCCCTACACCAGGCGCCTCCACCTGAAAGGAACAAAGAAAGACAGGACTTACCGCGCTGTCTTCATCGAGAACGAATTTCTTAAAGTTATAGTATTGCCTGAACTTGGCGGCAGGGTGTATTCCTGCAGCGATAAGGTTACCGGAAGGGATATCTTTTACAAAAACGGCGTTATAAAGCCTGCCCTCATACAGACCAAGGGAACCTGGATTGCCTGCGGTCTGGAACTTAACTTCCCCATGGGGCACTCCATAACCTCCTACGAAACAATAGACAGCACGGTAATAAAAAGCGCTGACGGCTCGGCAGGAGTTGTGGTAGGCAATATAGACCTTGTAACGAGAATGCGCTGGACCGTACATGTGAAGCTTTATCCCGGGTATTCGGCGCTGGAACTCTCGGTAAAATTAAACAATCGCGGAGTTCTGCCGGAAAGATATTACTACTGGGCCAACGCCGCGGTGGACGCCACCGAAGGCCTGCGCCTGATTTTCCCTGCAAGCAAGTTGAAGGGCGGGGAAGGCAATAAAATTAATTTTCCCGTGCACAACGGAGTTGATTTAAGTTATTACAGGAACACGAAGAGCACCTCTGAAGGATTTGCGCATAATTCCCCGGAAAACTTCTTCGGTTATTACAATGAAGATTACGATTTCGGAATGGTCCACTGGGCCGACCGGTACGAGGTTTCCGGCAAGAAGTTCTTCTCCTGGGGTTCCGTAAACGGCCTGCGCTGGAGAAAATTTTTAACGGATGACAATCCTCCTTACGCCGAATTTCAGTCCGGCCCTTTTGATACGCAGCTCCACTGGGAATTCCTGAACCCTTGCGGGACTTCTGAGTTTAAACAGTATTTTATGCCGGTGAGAAGAACCGGCGGGTATGTTTACGCCAACAAAGAAGCCGCGGTGAACATGGTGCAAAGGCACAGTGCCTCTTCTCTGGACCTGACGATTTCAGCTAACCGGATTATCAGGGGAGCAGTCATAATAGTGTCCGCGCAGGGCAGGGCGCTATACTCAACGAAAATAACCCTCACCCCGCTTGCTGTTTTTAAGGAGTCTTTGCCTTTCCCGTCAAATCTCGGCGGCAAAAAAATTACGCTCTCCGTCTCGAAAGGCGGTCTGGAAATACTCAAGTACGAAAGCCTCGCCTCAAAACTTGGGAGCTATGAATCGCTTCCGACCCTGCCGGTGAAAAAAAGACGCGGTCTTGTCGAAACCCTTTACGATGAAGGCCTTACGCTTGAAAAGAGAAGGTTCTTCACGGAAGCTTCAAAAAAATACGCGGATGTGCTGGAAAAAAAACCAAAATATGTCCCCGCAATGCTCCGGCTTGCAGTTATTTCCCTTGAGAAGGGGCTTTACCGGCGCGCCGGCGAGCTGCTTGCGGGCATAAAGGAAGTGGACGCCGCAAACAGAGAGGCGTACTACTTTCACGGGCTGGCACTCTGCCGTCTCGGCAGGAAGGAAGAGGCAAGAGAATCCTTCAGGGAGCTCCGGCTTGACGACAGTTATATAAGCGCGCCGGCGCTTCTGGAGCTCGGGAAACTTTCGCTCGCTTCAGGTCGTTTTGAAGAAGCCGCTGAAACGCTGGGGAAGGCCTGGTCAAAAAGCGCCAATAACCCTAAGGTTGCGGGTCTTTATTCGGCGGCTCTGCGTCACCTTGGAAAAACAAAAGAAGCCGCGCATCTTGTGTCTGACTGTTTGGCCCGGGAACCGCTCGACGCCCTGCTTCTAAACGAGATTAACCTGCTGAGGAACGGTCCCCGGAATACAGCAGCCTTGCTTTCTGTTCTGCACAGGTGCAGAGAGACAGCTCTTGAAATTGCCGCCGACTACCTGCAGGCAGGCCTTTTTACGGAAACCATCGGCATAATCAACATAGCTAAGAGGAAATATCCTGACTACCCGCTCTATCACTATTACAAAGGATTTGCGCTTGAGAAACTAGGTTGTCTCAAAGAAGCGAAGGAGTCTTACCGAATCGGAGCCCTGGCGAAAGGCAAACGCTCTTTCCCCTGGCAGGCCGAGGCGGTGGAAATACTTGAGCGTGCGGCAGAGGCGCACCCGGGACTGCCGAATACCTACGAGTATCTGGGCAATTACCTTTTCAGCTGTCTGCGCTACGAGGAAGGCCTGAAGTATTTCCATAAAGCGAAGGAACTCGGTTCAAAGAGCCAGGTGGTCTACAGGAACATCGCCCTCGGACTTGTGCGTTTGAGAAAAGACTTCGATGCAGTGGCCCGCGCCTACGAGCAGGCGCTAAAGTGTAATCCGGATGACTGGGAGATTTATGCCGAAGCGGATAGGTTTCTTGCGGTCTACGGCTACAAACCGGTAAGAAGCAGACTCGCAAAGATAGTTTCTGAAAAGGCTCTGGAACATCCCAAAGGAATGGAACGCAAGGCAAAATATATTGTAGACTCAGGCCGCTACGATGAAGCAATAGAGTATTTTTCGTCTAAACAGTTCTATCCCTGGGAAGGGGAGTTTCTCTCGCGGCAGATTTATGAGGACGCCTGGAACGGCAAGGCGGAGAACCTTATTAAAGGGAAAGACCTTGACGAAGCTTCCCGTTGCGTGGAAAAGGCAATGCTGTATCCTGAGACAATCGGCGTGCAGAAAATGGACTGGCGCACGGAATGCAGGAGCTGGTTTCTTAAATATGTTTTAGCCGGTAAAAGAGGCGACAGCCGGGCCGCAAAAGAGGCTCTTGCCAAGATCAGGGGCAAGGATGAGGTTGAGAAGTGGTGGTCCTCAGGGAATTTTACGGCCTATTATTTCGCCTCGGAAAAATTCATGTACTACACGCTTGCGCTCAGTCTCACGGGAAAACGGCGCCGGGCGGAACTGCTATTGAAGAAATTGCTTGTGGAATGCAAGAAGGATTTCCAGCGAACGCTTTTCTGGGTTACCTACCTGGAGGGTTGGCATTTCCTGGAGATAGAGAAAAAGGCTCTGGCCTCCAGGAAAATGCTTTCAGGCTTTACCCTGCCGAGGGCCCAGTATGAATTTGCCGCAGCTATCGCGGAGTTGATAAATAAGAGCAAATACGCTAAATAGCCGGGCAAAGGTTGAATATTTTGTCCTTGCAGTTATTTGAGCAAGCAATTAAAATGTGTACGGCTTGGCGTATGGCCGGCGGGGGTATAATGGAATTAAAAGACAGGCTAATAATAGCGCTGGATTATTCGGATGAGGCAAAGGCCCTCGAGCTGGTCTCGCTGACAAGGGAATACGCCGGCGTCTATAAAGTAGGGTTTGAACTTTTTGTCTCGGCGGGTCCCGGCATAGTTAAAAAACTGACCGCTCTCGGAGGGAAAGTCTTTCTTGACCTCAAATTCCACGATATCCCAAACACAGTAGCCCAGGCGTCCGGGGCGGCCGCGGCTCTGGGAGTACTGATGTTTAATGTGCACGCTTCCGGCGGCATTGATATGATGAAGAAGGCTGCGGACGAAGCCGCAAAGGGCGGAAAGGATAGCCCGCTTGTTCTTGGTGTTACGGTGCTCACCAGCATGAACGACAGGGTTTTGAAGGAAGAGCTGGGCCTTCCGCTTGGCGCGAACGCGCAGGCGCTGAAACTGGCAAAACTGGCTAAAGAGGCCGGGCTTGACGGGGTGGTCTGCTCCGGGCAGGAGATAAAGGCGATAAAGGAAGCCTGCGGGAAAGACTTTAAACTGGTGGTTCCGGGCGTGCGTCCCGCGTGGGCTGCAGGTGATGACCAGAAAAGAATCATTACTCCCCGCGAAGCGATTGCTGCCGGAGCCGATTACATAGTGATAGGCCGTCCAATTACGAAAGCCAACGATCCGAAAACCGCCGCAAAACGCGTGTTAGAGGAACTGCAGTAGGATTTATCTCTCACCCGGACTGCCGGTCCGGTTTTTTCAGGTTGCATAGAGTCGATTTATGACTTATAATCGCATTAATGGACAGAGAAAAATTACCCGAAAATCTGCAGGAAAAACTCCGCAAGGCCCATCCAAAAGAGAAACTCCTTATTGCGCTCCGCTCCGATATTGTCGGCGAGGCTAAATACGGGGAGGAGTGGCTCTTTGTTACGGAAAAGCGCGTTATTGTCCTTTCCGGGTCTGGCAGGAGCATCCACGATATAAGCCTTGCTTCCGTGAAAAAATCCGAAGCGATAGACCTGGTTGGAAGCGGTGTGATTGAACTTACGATTGGCTCCTCCGTTTCCAGGGTTATAATGTTTTCCAACGCCAAGACTCCGGACTTCTATCAGGCAGCCGATGATATAAACGAACTTGCCCGCGGACGTAAGGTGGCAGCCAAAGAAAGTTCGGTTAAGAAGGTTATTTGCGAGAGTTGCCACGAACCGATCCCTGAGTACATGAATAAATGCCCTCAATGCACTGATAAATCCAAGACCCTGATGAGGGTGATGAGGTTCGCGAAACCGCACACCGGAACAATACTGGTAGTTATTTCCTGCACGCTCTTCCTTATGCTTTCAGGACTCGTCACGCCTTATCTCTCGAGGCTTTTTCTGGACTTTGTTTTCTACACAGGGAGGGATCACGGTCCGATGCCTTTTGCCAGGCTAATCCCTTGGATCTCTCCGGGGCCGTCAGATTCCAAATTTCCCTACTGGGACTGGTTCTATATAGTTACGGCGGTGCTCTTTCTTTCAAGCATGGCCCAGCTATTTTTTCAGGGTCTTTCGGAGCGTTTTTCCGGCAAGCTTGGTTACAGCACGGCTTTTGATGTGAGGTCAGCCATCTACGAGAAACTGCAGGAACTCTCCCTCTCGTATTTTGACAAGCATCAGACCGGAGCTATTCTTTCCAGGGTCAATCAAGACACGGGAGAAGTGCAGAGATTCCTGGTCGATTTTTTCCCTCTCACCGTTGAGGCGATACTCTATTTCTTCGGCATCGGCTACTGTCTTTTCAAGCTTAACTGGCAACTGACGCTCTATATGTTCCTGCCCATGGTATTTACCGTGATTTTTCTCGGGTTGGTATTTCCCCGCGTCTGGTATTACTTCATTCGGTTCTACCACAAGCGCTCGATGCTCTCCGCGCTCGTTAATGATTCTGTTTCCGGCATGAGGGTCATTAAGGCTTTCGGGCAGGAAAAGGTTGAGGTCGCGAAGTTCAAGAAAAGGAGCGCAGAATTCCGGGACGCAGGCATTCAGGTTTCTAACCAGTGGGGAATTTATCACCCTATACTGCACGCATTCATAACTCTCGGGACGATTCTTGCTTATGTTATCGGCGGTCCCTATGTCTCCGGCGGGAAGATGACCATAGGCCAGCTGATGGCCTACATAGGATACCTTGCGATGTTTTACAGGCCTGTCTTCATACTTACCAGGATGGTAGAGAATGTCGGCAATTCGCTCTCGGCCGCGGAAAGGGTCTTTGACGTCATTGATACGGAACCCGAGATTAAGGATCCTGAGGGCGGAGGCGGAAGCGTCGAGATAAAAGGCGCAATTGAGTTCAGAAACGCCAGTTTCGGCTACAGCAAATTCAAACCGGTAATAAAGAAACTCTCCGTCAAAATAGAACCCAACGAAATGATTGGTCTTGTTGGCAGGAGCGGCGCCGGGAAAAGCACCTTCGTGAACCTGGTTTGCCGGCTCTACGATGTCAACAATGGCGAATTACTCATTGACGGCAGGAATATAAAGGACATAAAAGTTTCTGAGCTGCGGAGCCAGATCGGCATAGTTCTTCAAGAGACCTTCCTGTTTAACGGGACCATCTACGACAATATTGCCTATGCGAAACCGGGCGCGACCAAGGAAGAGGTTATTGCCGCCTCGGTCGCGGCGAACGCCCACGAATTTATTCTGAAAAAACCTGACGGCTACGATACCGATGTAGGAGAAAGGGGCAATAATCTTTCAGGCGGGGAAAAACAGATGGTCTCAATAGCGCGGGCAATTCTTCGGAACCCGCGCATCCTGATACTTGACGAGGCCACTTCGTCCGTCGATGTCCAGACTGAGAAAAAAATCCAGGATGCTCTTGAAAAACTCACAAAGAGCAGAACTACCATAGCCATAGCCCACCGGCTTTCCACTCTTAGAAATTGCAACAGAGTAATTGTCATCAAGGACGGCAAGATTGTGGAGGTCGGGACGCACAAAGAACTGATGGATAAGAAGGGCCTGTTTCATAAGCTCATAACGATGCAGGCAGAGTTTAGTAAACAGGCGTCGAAAGCGAAGGCGGTATAGATGGTTGGAGGGCGTGCCCTGTACCCGAACGCACGTGAGTGGTACAGGGTCAGAAGGTTGGATGCTTAAAGGCCAGCAAGGTTGATGCGCAGAGGCGCGGATGAGCGGACGCGCAAGTGAAAAGGACAGAAGACTGAGGACAGAAGTCAGAAGGCGGATGCCAGGATGACGGAGTGAACGGAGAGAACTGATGAATTTACTTAATCCGAAAAAAATAAGGATAGAGAAGAAGGCGGATGGGAGCATAACGCTTACCCGTGAAGACGGGAAGGCGTTCAGGAATGTCCATTTCCTGCTGCTCTTTCCCTTCACCGATCTTGAGAACTTTATTTCTGCGGTGGTAAAGAAGGGAACTGACCAGGAACAAATTGGGATTATCAGCCGGCTAAGGGATCTGCCCTCTTCCGCGGAGCGCTCGGTAAGAGAAGACCTGAATAAAAGGTATTTTATACCCGAGATAAAGTCCATTGACAAGATACTCGATAAGTACTGGTTTTTTGAAGTGCATGCGCTTACAGACAGGGGAAGGAAGAAGTTCTTCCTTGGCTCAACAAGGGAAAGCATCAGGTTCAAAGCGGACAGCAGTATGGTTCTCACCGATATGGAAAAATGCAGATACAAGATAACAAAATTTGAAAAACTTCCGGCAAAAAGCAGGGCGGAGTTGGAAAGAATATTAATGTAGATAAGAACTAAAAGAAAAAATTCGAAATTCGAAGAACGAAATTCGAAACAAAAGAAGATCAAGCACCAAATTCCAAGCACCAAGCACCTGAGGAGCAAGCACCAAATCACAAGCACCAAGCACCAAATAAACACCAAAATACAAGAGAACAAAGAATTTCAAAAGTTATTTTGTAATTTTATTTTTGTTGTTTTATTTGGGATTTGGTGCTTGAGATTTGAGATTTGAACTTTAGTGATTTGGTGCTTGAGATTTGTGATTTAAACTTAAGCGATTTGGTTCTCAAGAATTGCAGGAGGATTTATGGTATCAATCAGACAGGAGTCGGCGGCTGATTTTAAAGCAGTTTATGAAGTAAACCTGCGCGCGTTTGGCAGAAAGGACGAGGCAAATCTTGTTGATGCCCTTCGCGGGACTGACGGATTTATCCCGGAGCTTTCCCTGGTGGCCGAGGAAGACGGCAAGCTTAGGGGCCATTTACTGCTAACCCGAATACATATTAAGACAAAAGAGGAAGAGGTGCCGGTGCTGGCGCTGGTAAGCCTTGCGGTCCTGCCGAAAGCGCAAAAGCAAGGGATAGGCGGGTTTCTCATGGGTAAAGGCATGGAGCTTGCCAAGATTAACGGTTATAATATCGTCGTCGCTTCCGGTCACCCGGAATACTACAGCAAGTTCGGTTTTACATTTGCGGGGTATAAGGGGCTTACATCAAAATTGAACTCGGGGAGCGCTTTCATGCTTGCCGAACTCTCGCCCGACGCTCTGGATTGTGTAAAAGGCGAAGTAATATACCCGCAGGCATTTTTTGCTGTCTGAGCGGCCCGCCGGAAGATGATTTTAATCACTAATCAGAAACCGCGGCGGTTGTTATTGTAATACAAAGGAGAACACCTTCATGCATCAGTGGATATATTCAATAGGAAGCGTCGTTATAGTCAGCTCAGTTTCGATTGTAGGGATATTCACGCTCTCGCTCAATCAGGAAGTGCTCAAAAAGATTCTTATCTATCTGGTTAGTTTCGCGATAGGCGGACTTTTTGGCGATACATTTTTTGAGCTGCTGCCGGAAGCGTATAAGCTCATACCGAACCCGATTCACATCGCATGGCTTGTTTTCGCGGGGATAGCGGCGTTTTTTGTTCTGGAAAAATTCATTAACTGGTCCGTAACTCACGGGCCTACGAACAGCACCGTGAAACCCTATGTTCCGATAATCTTCGCCGGGGATCTTTTCCATAACTTTATTGACGGCATTATCCTTGGCGCGTCTTTTACCGTGAACGCGGGGGTAGGTTTCGCGACCGCTCTCGCGGTGATAATGCATGAGACGCCGCACGAGATAGGCGATTTTTCGGCTTTTGTGCACGGCGGCCTTTCCCCGAGGAGGGCGCTCTTTTACAATTTTTCCACAGCCCTGCTTTCTGTGCTCGGAGCGGTCATATCGCTTCTGATAGGCAATGTGAACGAGGGCTTCAGGACGGCGCTTTTGCCTATAACCGCCGGAGGGTTCATCTATCTTGCCGGATCAGATCTGATTCCGGAATTGAAGACTGAGCATAATGTGTGGAGATCACTCGGACAGTTCATTTGTATCGTCGCGGGATTCGGGCTTATAGCTCTTCTGTCCTACTTGCACGTGGGAGAATAATGCCGGATAAATTCGGGAAATATACGCTCGCCAGGCTGCTTAGGGCGCAGAAAAACGAGGCGACGGAAGCGGTCGTATACGCTCGCCTTGCGGTTTCAGTGAAAGATACGGCAGCAGCGAAAATATTTGCCGGCATTTCCCGTGACGAGAAGCGTCACTATGATTTTTACCGCAAGCTGACTGAAACGGAAGTTTCACCTGACAGGGGTAAGATATTCCGGTTTTTCTGGATCGCGAAAATATTCGGCCTTACTTTCGGCATACGCCTTATGGAGAAAGATGAAGGCAGCGCCCAGAAAAATTACGCTGAGCTGCAGAAAGAGCTGGGCTCTCTCTCAGCGATAATCCGTGATGAAGAGAAGCACGAGCACCTCCTTATAGACCTTATCAACGAAGAGAAGCTTCAATATATTGGCTCCGTAGTGCTGGGGTTAAGCGATGCTCTGGTTGAGTTGACCGGCATGCTTGCGGGCCTTACGCTAGCCATGCAGAATGCCAAACTGATTGCTCTGGCCGGCCTTATTACAGGTGTGGCAGCCGCTCTTTCCATGGCTGCTTCGCAGTATCTTGCGGTAAAGCACGAGAAATCCGGGAATGCCTACAAATCCGCAGTCTACACCGGGGTTACCTACATATTTACGGTAATCTTGCTTGTGGCGCCCTACCTGCTCTTTAAGGATTACTTCCTCTCACTCGCAGTCACTATGGCCCTGGCGCTCGTTGAAATAGTGCTCTTCAACTTCTACATTTCAGTAGCCAAGAACCTCTCTTTCAAGAAGAGATTCTGGGAGATGACCCTCATCTGCTTCTCTGTTGCAGCGATCTCGTTTGTGATCGGCTATTTTGTGAAAATCCTGCTAAACGTGAACGTCTAAACACCCCCTTTCCGTTGCTTAACCGTTTCGGAAGTGCTACAATTATATGTCTAATCATACTAATCATACCTATCCCCGGAGGAAAAATGAAAGGACCTGAACTGAAAGGGCCGCTCGGCGGCGAAATACACGGAACCACTATTCTCGGGGCGAGAGGTCAGGTGGTTGTGCCGCAAGAAGTCAGAAAGAAGCTTAAGTTGAAGCAGAATGACAAGATGCTGGTAATCTCCTACAACGGTATGGTAATCCTGGCAGGCACCGCGCAATTCAATAACTATATTTCTGATTATATCAGCCGGATAAATAAGATAAAAGACAAGATAGCGAAAGTCCGCAAGGCTTCGCGAAGAAAGGGGGCATAATGGCAGATCAGATCCTGGAAACAGAAGAAAGGGGCGAGGAGCCGAGTTCAAAAACAAGGATGATAGTTATTGTCCTGGGGCTGGTAGCGGTTGCCGCCGTGCTTTACGTGCTGTGGTACCTGAAGTCAGGCAGAGAAGTCTACACCGATGACGCGTTCATTGACGCCGATAAGGCGACAATAAGCTCCAAATATTCCGGACGAGTAGCATCGCTTGCCGCTTCGGAAGGCGCAAATGTTGTAAGCGGCCAGGTGATAGCTATTCTTGATACTTCTGACCTGCTGGCCCAGAAAGAACAGGCAAAAGCCTCTGTTTCTTTTGCGCAGGAGAGCAGCAAGCTCGCGAAGGTTAACCTCTCCAAGGCGGAAGAAGATTTTCAGCGCGTTGAGGCTCAGTATAAAAACAAAATAGTGGCGAAAGAACAGTATGACCACGCAAAGAAAGCTTTTCAATCCGCAAAAGTCCAGGATTCTATAGCGCAGGCGCAGATATTGACCTCACAGGCGCAGCTGGGCGTCATTGAAACTCAGCTCGGGAATGCCGAGATTAAGGCTCCGATGGACGGGGTGGTGGCAAAAAAATGGGTGCTTTCCGGGGATGTTGTAACCGCGGGGCAGGCCATATATACCGTTTACGACATAAAGAATGTGTGGATAGCGGCCAATCTTGAGGAGACAAAGTTCTCCCAGCTTTCTGTTGGCCAGACAGCGGATATTACCGTTGACGCGTACGGCGGTATGAAACTGCGCGGCAAGGTCAGCCAGCTCGGTTCCAACACGGCTTCCCAGTTCTCGCTTATACCATCCAGCAACGCTTCAGGGAACTTTACCAAAGTAACCCAGAGAATCCCGATTAAAATAACACCCGATAGGGACCTTCTCGAAAAAAATCCCGGAAAACTGTTGCCGGGAATGTCAGTAGAAGTGCTGGTTAAGACAAAATAGAGTGGCCTCTCCTCATCATGCCATAAAGAGAGGTATTATTGCCAGGGTACCTTCTATCCATCACGAACATTCCAGCTACAAATGGTGGGTGCTGCTTAACGTTATGATAGGCACCTTTATAGCAGTGCTGGACTCCACTATCGTCAATGTAGGGCTCTCAAAGATAATGGCTTCGCTCGGGGCTACCCTCGATTCAATAGAATGGATAATGACCGGCTACAACCTGGCCCTCGGGGTAATGCTCCCGGCCTCCGGCTGGATAGCCGAGCATCTCGGATACAAAAAAACCTATTTTACGGCACTCGCTGTTTTCACGCTTGGTTCTTTACTTTGCGGCCTCTCCTGGAACGAGAGTTCCCTAATCACTTTTAGGCTTCTTCAGGGACTCGGCGCCGGTATGCTGATGCCGGTCGGACTTGCCACTATTATGAGGGAGTTTCCGAAGGAGCAGCGCGGCATGGCCATGGGGTTTTGGGGTATTGCCGCAGCGGCCTCTGTATCTTTCGGCCCGCTGATAGGCGGCTACCTGGTTGACAACATAAGCTGGCAGGCTATATTCTTTGTGAATGTTCCGATAGGCATATTCGGACTGCTCGTGACCCTGATAATCCAGCGGGAATACAAGACAGCTAACACCAGGGATTTTGATTTTCTGGGATTCATTACCATAACGGCTTTTCTTACATCTATGCTGCTCGGGCTCTCGGAAGGCAACGCTGCCTGGAATACGGGGGGATGGACCTCGCCCTTCATTGTCGGGTGTTTCACCATAGCGCTGGTCAGTCTGATAACATTTCTGATAGTTGAATTACACCAGGAGCATCCTTTCATAGAGATTAAACTCTTCAAAAATTTCAATTTTACGGCCAGCAATGCAATAATGTTTATCTTCGGCATAGGCATGTTTGGGAGCACCTTCCTGATGCCGCTTTACTGGCAGAACGCGCTGGGCTATACAGCGATAATGGCGGGGAGCATGTTTCTTCCTGTGGGAATACTGCAGGCTTTTGCATCGCCCCTATCTGGCATAATTGCCGACAGGGTCAGCCCGAAACTCCCGGCGGCAGTCGGCATAATATTGCTTGTCGTGAGCCTTTACCTTAACTCAAAACTCACTCTGCAGACGGAGAAGCCGTTCATGTATATGTTGCTGGGTGTACGCGGTCTGGCGATGGGGCTAATATTCACCCCCCTGACTACCGTGTCGCTTCTTGAGATACCCAGGGACAAAATGGCGCAGGCTTCCGGTCTGATAAATGTCATTCGGCAGATTGGCGGCAGTTTTGGAATAGCAATCTTTGGCGCCATCCTTACCAGGCGCACCGTGTTTCATGCTTCGATATATGGGCAGAGCCTGGACCCGTCAAGCCCAATATTTAAAAACACGTATTCCAGGGTAGCCGGCCATTTCGTCAGAGATTTTAACAGTGCTCCCGGCATTGCCGGTTCTCAGGCCGGAGCTTTGATAATGAGCGAAATCCAGAAACAGGCATTTGTGCATGCAATCTGCGATTGTTTCATAATCGCAGCCATAGTGACACTTGCGATACTTGTGCCTGTCTTTATTTTAAGGGCCGGAAAGAAAAAAGATTCCGCGGCCGAGGAAGTTGTGGCTCTGGATTGAGCGTAATATACACAAAAATAAAATACCGTCGCTCTTAAGTCAGCGGTAGTTTAATTAGATCAGGAGAAAACAATGAAAAGAAATATTCTGGCACTTGCCGCAATGCTCGCAGTTCTTGCATTTGGCGCGGCTGAGGAAACTCTGACGGTGGGAAAGGCCGTCGAACTGGCGCTCAAGAACTATCCGACGATAAAACAGTCATTCTCTGACAGGGACGCTGCGGCTGCAAGGCTGAGCCAGAAGTTTGCGGCCTGCTGGCCTTCTCTCGAGCTTGAAGGCGTTTATGCCAGGGTGGAACCCGACCCGGCTCTGACCTTTCCGGGGTTTGGTTCAATGCAGCTCTTTCCGGAAGATAACTATGATTTCCATGCCGGCTTGAAGTACGCCCTTTTTGATCTGGGAAAGACCGGTTCGCAGATAAACCTTTCAAACGAAATGCTGGCTCAGGCTGAAAACGCCATCGAGCTTTCAAAAACCATACTGTCTTATCAGACAATTCAACTCTTTTACGGCGTGCTTTTTCTCACTCAGCAAGCCGATGTCCAGCAAAAAGAGATAGATTCGCTTACGGAATATATGTCCCAGACCAGAAAGAAGGTGGCTTTCGGCAGCGCCACGGATTTTGACGCGCTTACCATCCAGGTTAAGCTTGAAGAATCAAAGAACGCAAAAGCGGACCTGGATAATTCGCGCAAGAAAGCTTTCCTGCAGCTCAAGAAGAACATAGGAGCCGATTCTGACCCGAAACTTGAAGGTAAGTTCTTTCAGGATAAACTGAGTGCAGACGAGAACGCTCTCATTGCCAAAGCGCTTGTTTTAAGATCGGAGTGCGTTATGGCGAAGAAGGGGGAAGCGATAGCGAGGGCTCAGCTTTCGGTTGCGGACAATTCCGACAATCCGGCGCTTTTTGTGGGGGGGACGGTTGGCTACAAAAATGGTTATCTCCCGGATCTTTCGTTGCTTCAAAATAGCTGGGTGCTGACCGCAGGCGTCAAGATACCTCTTTTTGACGGGGGCAGGACGGCAGGTCTCGAGGCCGAAGCAAAGGCGTCCTTATCGTCGGCGGAGTTCAAGAGCCGTGATGTTGAAGAAAGCGTGAAGACCGAGGTGCGCCAGGCAATCTCAGATGTTAATACGGGTTACGAGAAACTTATGGCCGCGGAACTGCATGTGAAACTTGCGGAAGAGGCAATGGCGCAGGCCAATGTCAGGTTCGACAACGGTGTTATCACAAACCTGGACCTGATAAATTCCGAAACCTCTCTTGCCAGAGCCAGGCTCTTCTTTTCCCAGGCCCAGTATGCCTATGTAACGAGCCTATTTTCCCTTAAGAGAGCGGCGGGCGTAAAAATCTGGCAGGAATTGAAGTAGGAAGATGTTGAGGAGACTTGCGGGCTGGGAGCGCTGCTCTCAGCCTTTTTTTTACACGGTAAATCTGTTATAATAGCAATATAAGTCAGTATACTGAATTTTACGGGAGGCGAAAAATGCTTAAGCAAGAAGAAATAATGGAAATATTTAAGAAATCAGGCGCGCTTTTAGAGGGGCATTTCAAACTCACCTCGGGTCTGCACAGCCAGCATTATGTGGAGAAATTCCAGGTCCTGCAATGGCCGAAATATACAGAGATACTCTGCAGGGAAATAGCAAAAAGGTTCAAGAACGATAACATTCAGGTTGTCGTTGGTCCGGTCACAGGAGGAATTTTGCTTGCCCACGAGGTTGCCAAGGAACTGGGTACTCGCGCGATTTTTACTGAACGCGAAGAGGGGAAGATGACGCTCCGTCGCGGGTTTTCAATTGCCCACGGGGAAAAGGTACTTATTGTTGAGGATATTATTACGACCGGTGGTTCTGTTATGGAAGTAGTTGAGGTTGTGAAAGAGCACAAGGGTTCTCTCGCCGGAGTAGGTTTGCTCGTGGACAGGAGCAATGGGAAAGCGGATTTTGGAGTAAGGAAGGAAGCTCTTGCCGTGTTGGACATCAAGGCCTATGATCCGTCGAAATGCCCGATGTGCGAGAAGGGTGTCCCGTTGACGAAAAGAGGCAGCAGGAAGTAGAGGGTTAGAGGGTTGGGGTTTTGGAAGGTGGGAGGTTTGGAGGTTTGGAAGGCCGGAAGGTTTGAAGATATAGGGGCTACAACCTTCTGAGCATCCAAACATCTGAACATCCAAGCCTCTGTTTCTTGAAACGTCTAACCATCCAACCATCCAACCCTCCAACCATCCAACAAGGGGGGAGTTTGACGCAAAAAGAGATATACCTTAACGCCATACAGGGCAAAAAGACTCCGCGGCCGTCTATCGGGAATCCGGTTTCAATAGTCTGCACGGAACTTATGGACAAGACCGGCTTCTTTTTCCCGGAAGCTCACACGGACGCCTCAAAAATGGCCGGCCTGGCGCTTGCCGGGCACACGGTGATGGGCTTTGATAATGTAATGCCGTATTTCTCGGTTGTTTACGAGTCAGCGGCTTCCGGAGTGGAAGTTGACTGGGGGCGCAAAGACAATATGCCCTCTACGAAGAATACCATCTGGAAAGAACCTGAAGACATAGATGTCTCCGGCAAATTTCTTGAACACAAATACGCGAAAGTTGTTCCGGACGCTATCCGAATCATGAAGAAGGAATTGAACGGCGAGGCCGCGATAAACGGGAAGGTTTTCGGGCCGTGGACGCTTGCGTATCACACCGTCGGGATGGAAGAATTCCTGATGGGTTCCTTTACGGATCCCGATAAAACGAAGAAACTCCTTGAGAAACTCAAAGTTCTGACCCTCAAGTTCGCTGAAGCGCAGATAGCCGCCGGGGCCGACTGCATAACGCTTGCCGACCATTGCACCCGCGACCTTTGCAGCCCGGACGCCTACAGGGATTACATCCTGCCTATCCATAAAGAAATGGCAAAGACTATCAAAGTCCCTGTTATACTTCATATTTGCGGCTACACGCTTGATCGCATTCAATATATAAACGAAACAGGCCTTGCCTGCTTCCATTATGATTCAAAAAACGATGACGCAGAAATGAGAAAAGCCGCGAGCCGGATTTGTCTTGCCGGAGGCACTAACAACACGGAACTTCTGCGCAAAGGCAGTGAGGCCGAAATAATTGCCGATATTGAAAAAAAGATCAGTGTAGGTGTTGAAGTAATCGGCCCGGAATGCGCGGTCCCGCTGGATACGCCGTTAAAGAACCTTTGTCTGTATGGGAAATACTTCGAAACAATAAAATAAAATATGGTTTATAACGCTACTAACGTTCTTAACGTTTGTAAGCCGCACTTCGTGCGTCTTGTTCTGTAGGGGAAGATATCTTTCATGCCAGACTCCGTCTGGCATAACAGAATAACGTTCATAATGTAAGGCGCAAGTAATGCTCCAGTTTACATTACAAACATTGAACAAATAAAGGGTGAATTATGCGTACAATAATCATTACTGCGCTTCTTGCTTTGCTGGGTTTATCAGCCGTGACGGAAGAAATTAAAATAAAACCCGGAGACCGGCTTTGCATAGTGGGAGATTCAATCACCGAGGCAAAGTTATACTGCAAGTTTATTGAGGTTTACCTGGCCGCCTGCTATCCGGAATTGAAGGCCGAAGTACTTCAGCTGGGCTGGTCCGGCGAGGTTGCCCCTTCATTCTTCAGGAGAATGCGGACCGACCTTGAACCGTTCAAACCGACCATAGTAACTCTTTATTACGGAATGAATGACGGCGGGTGCGCGCCTTACAATGAAACTACCGGCAAAAGATACGGGGACGCTATGGAGGCCATCTCCTCAAAGATTGTTAACGAGTATCACGCGGCTCTGCTCATAGGTTCCGCCGGCGCGGTTGACACTTTTTACTTTAAGACCGGTGGCTGCCAGCCGCAGGTATATAACGAGACGCTCGGGAAGCTCTCGGATATTTGTAAAAGCACTGCTGAAAAGAACAAGGCAGGGTATACGGACATACATTCTTACCTTAAAACCGCCATGGCAAAGGCAAAGGAAAAACTCGGACAGGAATACGATGTTTGCGGAAAGGACGGCATTCATCCTGCCCAGAACGGCCACCTCGTCATCGCTTACGGTTTTCTTAAAGGACTCGGATTTGACGGAAACATCGGTTCGATCGCTATTGATATGAACGGGGGAGCGACGGCCTCCGAAGGGCAGAAGGTAATCTCCTCCGGCAACGGCTCGGCAGAGATAGAAAGCAGCAAATACCCATACTGCTTCACGGATAAATCGCGGAATAGCGCGAAAAGCATGCTCCCTTTCATTCCGTTCAACGAGGAACTTAACCGGTTCACGCTCACAGTGAATAATCTTATCTGGGAAAAGGCAAAGGTTTCTTGGGGCGACAATCAGAAGGTCTTTTCAAAGCAGGAACTCTCACAGGGAATAAACCTCGCTGCGGAATTTCCCGAGAACCCGTTCGTTCAGGCTTTCAGCGACGTAGAGAACGAGGTGTTAAGTAAGCAGGCGTATGAAACAAACATAATAAAGAGGTTTACGGAAATGCTCCCCGACGAACTTAAAGCAAAATCAAGAATGGTAAAAATATATCCTGCAGTGGAAGCTTATAGGGAAGAAAACTTCAAGTTTCAAAAGAAATATTCAGAATCCGTAAAGGCGAAAGTGGTTCCGCTTAAGTATCGCATCGTTGTGATAAAAGCCGAATAAATAACTCTTGCTTTGTTACGTCCAACAAAGCCCGGGTGATTCTGCCCGGGTTTGCCTTTTCTGCCTGCGAAAAAACAGGAGGACTTCCGGCTGCCAGACCCTATGTTTTGAAGGAATCCCCGCCTGCTTTGTTTAACTATCAGAACGGCTTGTCGGTTATGTATATTTGACAACGGTTATTGATAGTGTTAAGATGGCTTTCAATGTCCCAGCTTACCGACAAGAATGACGAAGACCTGATGCTCCTTACCGGAAAAGGCAATAAAAAAGCCTTTGAAGAACTGGTCAAACGTCACACCCGTCCTTTACAAAACTACTTTTACCGTTACTTTAGGAACATCGAAGATTCGAAGGATTATGCGCAGCAGGTATTTGTGCAGATCTTTCAATCGGCGAAACGCTACCGGCGCCTGAGCAAGTTCACTACCTGGATGTACACGGTGGCGCGGAACCTCTATATAAATGAGATTGCGAGGCGGCAGAAGGTCAGGTTTTCTCCGCTGGAGTTCGCGGAGAATAAGGGAACCCGGCGGAATATGGTTGAGGATGCGGTGACGGGAACAGATACCGCGCACTTTGTCAGGAAGTCGCTGGATGCGCTGCCGGCAGAATTCAAAGAGGTCCTGGTCCTTCAGGTTTACCAGGACCTCAAATGCGCCGAGATAGCGAAACTGCTAAAAATTCCGGAAGGCACGGTCTGGTCAAGGCTGCACTACGGATTGAAACTGTTCAAGAAAGAATATGAAAAAGTGACGGGAGAACATGAACTGTAAAGAATGCGAAATACTGATAACCCGGAAAATTGCCGGGGAAGCAACTCCCGCGGAGGAAGCGTTTCTGGAACTGCACCTTAAGGATTGCGCCGCGTGCCGTCAGGAATATTCGGAACTTGCCGGAGCGAAAGAACTTCTCCTCAAGGACAGCGGTTGTCAGGAAGATGCCGGCATGGTTTCAAAGGTATTCGCCGGCATAGAGCGGGAAGAGAATAAGTTCAGACAGGGTTTCTTCCCGAGGCTGGCTCTAAGGTCGCTGTTTGCCGTAGCCGCAGTTCTTGCTGTGGTATTCGGTTATGACGCTGTCTATAGCGTTATTAGCGTTTCAGATTACACCAAGATACTGGATTTCGCTAAGTATTCTTTCTCCGGGGGTTCTGAACCGGTGGTTAAGGCGGCGCTCCTGCACCAGCAGGCAAGTGAACTTTCCGCAGGCAGTGTTGATTATATGGCGGTTGCCTCTCTGGAAAACGCACTCTACTCGATAGACAAACACGATAACGTCAGAATGATAGCCATCCTTAAAGATATAGTAAAGCATAAAGCCGCTGGGAGCTTTTCCGGCGGCGCGGCTAAGGTATGCAACGATGTTTTTGGCGGGGGGGTTGTTGTGGAAGCCGCAGCCTGCTGCCCGAATGCCAGGCGAGTTCAAGATGAAATCCTTTTGGCTATTGAGAGCGAGAGGACGCAGAATTATGACTATGCCATAAGGATTTACTCGGATATCAGTAAAAGGCCGGGCATAGACGGTTATACCGGCTCCCTTACGGCCATGCTCGCGGAAAGATCCGCCGAGAGTAAGCTAGCCTATCAAAGAGCTACGAAGCTTAAAGGCGAGCAGAAGCTTAAATCGCTTGTTAAATCGCTCGATTACCTTCAAGTCGTGAAAACTGCCGAGAAAGAAGGGGCGAAAACGCGCGACGGGAAATTTCTTGTCGGCGTATCGCTCTCAAAAGCCGGCTATGGGTTAAAGTCAGCGTTGGTTTTTAACGAGTTGAAGAACGAGAGCGAGAACGGGAGTGACGGGAAACAGGATAAAAAGTTCGCGGCCGCGGTCAGGATGAATCTTGGTGTAGCCGCCGAGAAAGCCGGCGTCAGATCGGTAGCCGCCAACTCTTTCAATGAATTTAACTCTTCCGGGCTGACCTCGCCGGTAAACCTGAGTTCTTACGGTATTTATGTGAAGTATGTCCTGGAGCCGGGTTCGCGTCCTCCGAACATTGTTAATGCGGCTTCGGCGCGCGTGCAATTGGACGGGAAAGAAATGATAAGGGTGCAGCCGCACGGAGAAAAATGGTCGGTAGGCGAGGCCTTTGCCGAAGTGAAATTGTGGAAAGAGTACGATACTTTTTGTTTCGACGCCTATAATCCCGGGAAAAATGTGCTGATCTTTGATTTTCGAGTGCGCGCAAAAACGGGGGACATTAAGGGAAGAACCTTCAAGTATTCAATAGGAGTCAAACCGGGCGCTTCCAGGGTGGCGATTGATCTTCGGGAAGCTACCTACGTCAACGGCGAGCCGGTCCGGTGGAATTGTAATGTTCACGAATGGGTTCTTAAGCAGAATATCTTCGGAAAAACTCCCGAGGTATTTTATGTGAGCAATTTCAGACTGGAAAGAACCCGTCCGGCCGCCCTTCTGGCCGAAGCACAGGGAAAGTAATGAGAATATTAACGGAGAATATAAACAAGGCGCTTCTTCTTTTGCTTGCAACAACATCTCTTATGCTCTGGCCGGCAGCAGCGCAGACAAAAAAGATGGATATTCTGAACTTTAACAAGGGAGAAACTTCGAACGACGGAATAAAGTCGGAAATTTCCCTCTCCGAAGAACACGCGCTGAAGCAGAATGGTATCACTCTGAAGGTTACGGCAACTGAGGACGGGGGCGGCTGTATAGCGGAATGCCCTCCGAAGAAAGGAGTCTGGGGCGGGTTTGATGTTATCAAACTCGGCATTTTTAACCCCTCGGGCAAACCGCTCAAGTTTATTTTTGTTATTAAACCTACGACCCCCATAAAATACCAGGACCGTTATGACGCAGAATTGCTGGTAAAGCCGGGCAAGAATGACCTTGAGATTGCCCTTACGGGTGTCAGCACCAACGGCGGCGGGCCGCTGGTCCTTAAGGACAGGATTGCCATCTGGTCTCTTTCCCCCGTAGAAATAAAAAAGGACGCTTCCTACTTTGTGCAGTATTTCAGAGCCTATACTCAAGATGAGATTGAAAAAGAAGAAAAAGCCGCGGAATCCGGGAAGTCCGGGGCGGAGTAGTTCGCAAAAAACCCACCAAATATAGTGTTTCCGCAGGGCAACCTCCACAATAAAAACCATCCGTAAAATTGTAAAATTCTTGATATTATCAGCGTTTCCTGCTAAAATCGTGCATTAGCAGTTGACAGGAAATTGCATTTTGGAGGACAGTTTTGGCAAAAAAGAAAAAGAAAGATAGTAAAGAACCCAAACCCTCGCATAAAAAGGAGCAGCCTGCCGGCGCGCCCGTTAAGGCAGTACCGGTACAGGAAGAGCTTGCAGAAACAAAATCCGTAAAACCCAAAGTCGAGGTCAGAATAGGCCCGAATGAAAAGGTCAAGCCTATCTATGTCGAAGACGAAATAAAAGCGTCCTATCTCAGCTACGCCATGAGCGTTATCGTAGGCAGAGCCCTGCCTGACGTGCGCGACGGGTTGAAGCCGGTGCAGCGAAGAATACTCTACGCTATGAACGAGATGGGGCTTACCCACAGCAAACCCTACAGAAAATCCGCGATGGTCGTTGGTGAAGTGCTCGGTAAATACCACCCGCACGGAGACCTGTCTGTTTACGACACGATGGTCAGGCTGACTCAGGATTTCAAAATCAGGTATCCGCTCATAGACGGCCAGGGAAACTTCGGTTCTATTGACGGCGACGCGGCCGCGGCCTACAGGTACACCGAAGCGAGGCTTGCGAAAATTTCCGACGAAGTGCTTGCAGATATTGAGAAGAATACCGTTGATTTCATACCAAACTACGACCAATCCAGGGAAGAACCTCAGGTGCTTCCCACTAAGATACCTAACTTGCTCGTTAACGGCGCGGAAGGTATCGCGGTCGGAATGGCAACCAACATACCCCCGCATAACCTTACTGAGGTCATAAACGGAATCATCGCGCTCATAGAGAACCCTGAAATCACAATAGACAAATTGATGGGTATAATTACCGGTCCTGATTTTCCGACAGGCGGCTATATTCTGGGTCGCGACGGCATAAAGGACGCTTACAACACGGGAAGGGGCTCGCTCACTCTCCAGGCAAAGACCCGTATAGAGGAGATGAAAGGCGGGAAGCAGAGAATTATCGTTTACGAGTTACCCTTTCAGGTTAATAAAGCGAGGCTTATTGAAAGCATCGCCGAGCTTGTCCGCGACAAGAAACTTGAAGGCCTTTCCGACATACGGGACGAATCGGATAAGGACGGAATGCGTATAGTAATTGAGCTTAAGAAAGACGAGAACCCGCAGATAATACTGAACAACCTGTTCAAGCACACTTCGCTCAAGACCTCCTTCGGCATAATTATGCTGGCGCTCGTTGACCAGCAGCCGCAGATACTGAATCTCAAGGGCATGCTCAGTCAATACCTCGAGCACAGGCGCAAGGTAATAATCAGAAGGACAAAATTCGATCTCGACAAGGCCGAGAGAAGGGTTCACATAATTAAAGGCCTGCTCATTATTATAAACGACCTCGAAAGGGCGATTAAGATTATCAGGTTTTCAAAGGATGCCGAGGCCGAGCTTATGAAGAGATACAAGCTCTCTCAGGTGCAGGTTCAGGCCATCCTTGATTACCGGCTCAGGCAGCTGCAGAATCTTGAGATCCAGAAACTTGAAGCGGAATACAAAGAACTTCTGAAGCTCATTGAAAAGCTGAAGGATATACTCTCAGACACAAAGAATGTGCTCGCGGTGGTCAAGGAAGAACTTATTGATATAAGAACCCGCTACGGCGATGAGAGAAGGACTCAAATTATAGCTAAGCAGGCAGAGATTAATATCGAGGACCTGATAAAGGAAGAGGATGTTGTTGTCACGATGTCCCACCAGGGCTACGTGAAGAGGCTTCCGATTACTTCTTACAAGGCGCAAAAGCGCGGCGGGAAGGGAATAACCGGCGCCGAGACGAAGGACGATGATTTTGTCGAGGACATATTCGCCACTACGACAAAAGACTACCTTATGCTTTTCACGAACAGGGGTAAGGTATACTGGCTGAAAGTATACGAGATCCCGGAAGCGGGCAGGTATTCAAAGGGGAGACCCATCGTTAACCTGATAAAACTTGAGACGCAGGAGCAGATTACGGCTGCGCTCTCCATTAAGGAATTCAAGGACAGCATGTTCGTGGTCATGGCCACCAAACAAGGCATGATTAAGAGGACCCGGCTCTCCGAGTTCAACAATCCGCGCTCCACAGGGATTATTGCGCTCCGCCTGCGGGACGGCGATGAGCTTATCGGCGTTAAGATAACGACCGGGAAGCAGAATGTTGTGACCGCAACCAGAAATGGCTACGCGCTGCGTTCTAAAGAAGCCGACATCCGGGAAATAGGGCGTTCCGGAATCGGCGTGAAAGGCATGAAGCTCGGCAAGGGTGATTTCATTATAGGCATGGAGGTTGTAGAAGAAAAATCCAGCCTCCTCACGGTTACCGAAAAGGGCTTCGGCAAGAGAACTGACCTCTCCGCCTACAGGGTTCAAGGCCGCGGCGGAAAAGGCCTTATAAACATTAAGACCAGCGAAAAGACCGGGCTTGTCGTGGGCATTAAGGCAGTTGAGAAGGACGATGAGATAATGGTGATGACGACTACAGGGGTTGTGATACGGAGCAAAGTTTCGGACGTCAGGCAGACCGGCAGGTCCACCTCCGGAGTCAGGCTAATAAGGCTTTCCGAAGGCGATAAGGCGACGGCTGTCGCGCGCCTTGCTTCAAAGGATGAGGAAGAATAATGAAACGGCTTCTGTTTCTCGCGGCGCTCTTGTTCTTGGCGCTTCAGGCGTCCCCGAGCTGGGAAAGGGGTGAAGCTTTCCGCAAAGGGCATGAGGCGCAGTCGGACGCGGAAAAGATAGGATGGTTTAATAAGGCATTTGAGCTCTCTCGCGCCGACGAAGCGGTGCCGCGCGCGTGGGCCTTCAACAATATCGGATTCGTCTACATTCGGGCGAATAAATGGGAAGAGGCGTTTCCTTTCATGGAAAAGTCCGTGAAGGAATGCGGGACCATTGATGTCGCGCGAAATAATCTCGGAATAGTTTACGAAAATCTCTTTTACGTAAAGAAGGACCTTTCTCTTCTTAGGAAGGCTGTCGCCTGCTACGGCAGCGCGATTGCCTTGAAACCCGATCTCGAGAAATACAGGCTGAACAAAGAGCGCGCGGAAATGCTCCTTGCGAAGGAGGAGAGCGCCGCTCAGGGGAAAAAATGACTCCCGGCACTCTCTATATCGTAGCCACTCCCATAGGCAACCTTGAAGACATTACGCTTCGCGCCATACGCGTCCTCAAAGAATGCGATATAGTGGCCGCTGAAGACACCCGCGTTACCGGCAACCTCCTCAAGCATCTCGGCATAGAAAAAAAACTCACAAGTTATCATGAATATAATAAAACGGGCAAGGGCAACTACCTGCTGGAGCTTCTGCTGGCCGGAAAGAACGTTGCCGTGGTCTCAGACGCCGGCACGCCCTGTATCTCGGATTCCGGCTGGCTTTTGGTGGATGAGGCCGAAAAGCAGGGGATAAAGGCCGTGGCCGTCCCGGGTCCGTCGGCTGTTGTGTCCGCGCTTTCCATCTCCGGAATTGACACGGACAGGTTTATTTTCCTCGGTTTTCTCAAAAAGAAACCCTCTAAGAAAAGGAAGGAGCTGGAGAACTATAAGGGTTCAAAGCTTCCCGTTGTTTTCTTTGAATCTCCCTACCGCATAATGGACACGCTGGATGATATCAAGCAGGTTTACGGCGAATGCTTTGTTTCGCTTTGCAGGGAAATTACCAAGAAATTCGAAGAGGTTGTGCGCGGCACGCCGGATGAAGTAAAGGCTCATTTCAAAGACAAAAAAGTTCTCGGCGAGTTCTGCGTTGTCGTAAAACAGTCCGAGCCGGAAAAGGAGGCGGAAGAGTGAAGCTCTTCAAGTTCATACTGGGACTTCTGCTTATCCCGCTAAGCCTCCTGCTGGCCGGGGCTTTCGTACACTCGCTTGTGCTGTTGCAGGCTCCCCAGCGCACAGAGATTTTTTTTCTTGCCGGTGTGGTCGCTTATCTGCTCCTTCATGTACTGCTTTACCGTCCTGTCTTTATGCACATAATGGCCCACGAATTCACTCACGCGGTTTGGACTCTTATTTTCGGCGGCAAGGTCTCTGAGTTTCACGTTACCGGGAAGGGCGGGAATGTAAAAGTCAGCCGCACCAATTTCCTCATCACCCTTGCGCCCTATTTTTTTCCGCTCTATACGGTAGTCATACTCCTTCAATGTCTTATCATAAAAAAGGAATTCTATGATTACGCCGTATTTTTTGTCGGTTTCACGCTCTCTTTCCACGTCATCCTGACAATTCATTCTATCCTGCAGAAACAGAGCGATTTTAACGAATCGGGCGCTCTTTTCTCCTATGCATTTGTCTCTTTCGTGAATATACTTGTGATAGCCGGTATTTTCGCGGCGGTTTCGCCGCAGTTCAAATTTCTCGCTTTCCTGAAGGACGCCCACAGCATTCTGGGCGGGCTCGTCGGAGCGAATAAATTCTGAGGAAGTGCTTATGACCGGGAAAAAAAGAATAGCAATAACGATGGGCGACGCGGCCGGCATCGGTCCGGAAGTAATAGTTAAGTCGGTAAAGATTATTTCTCAGTTCTGCGAACCCGTGCTGATCTGCGACGGCGCATTCCTGGAGAGCCAGGCGAAGAAATTCAGGGCTGATATCTCAGGCGCCGCCATAGTTGATTTAAATAATATTAAAAAGCCTGTCAGGTCCGGCAAAGTAAGCGCTGTTGCGGGGCGCGCGGCCTATGAATATATTGTCGAAGCCGTCTCGCAGGCGCTCGTCGAGGATGTCTCAGCGGTAGTCACAGCGCCCATCAACAAGGAGAGCTTTAGCAGGGCGGGAGTGAATTTTCCCGGACACACGGAGCTTCTTGCGGCGCTTACGGGCACGCGCGAGTTTGCCATGATGCTGTGCGGCGGAGGGCTTAGGGTAGTGCTGGTTACCACTCATGCCGCGCTTAAAGAGGTGCCGGCTCTTATCACCCAAAAACAGGTTCTTTCCAAAATAGGTCTGACTTTTGATTATCTGAAAAACGGAATAAAAATAAGTCGCCCGAGAATAGGGGTTGCCGGCCTTAATCCTCATGCAGGAGACGGCGGGATCTTCGGGACGGAAGAACGGAAAGTCATAATTCCCGCGATAAAAGCGGCCCGCGCAAAGTATAGGCGCGGGGTTATTGCCGGGCCCGTAGCTCCGGACTCGCTTTTCTACAAGGCAAAAAGAGGCGAGTATGATGCTGTGGTCTGCATGTACCATGACCAGGGGCTGGTAGCCCTTAAGATGGAAGCTTTTGAGGAAGGCGTGAATGTTACCCTGGGCCTTCCCATAATTCGCACCTCCCCGGACCACGGGACCGCATTTGACATAGCCGGCAAGGGAAGGGCTGATACGAGCAGTTTTGTTGAAGCCGTGAAAATGGCGGCCAAGCTTTCTCTCTGAAGGCGTCAGCCCGGGAAAGCGAAATTGACTTTAACCGTTATTCAAGTTATAATGTTTAGCGGTAAAAAATCTTTTGCCACAAAAGGAAAAAGATGAAATGCCCATTCTGCGGTTTTAAGAACGATAAAGTCCTGGATTCCAGGGAAAGCAAAGACGGGCAGTCCGTCAGAAGAAGACGGGAATGCCTGAAATGTTCAAAAAGGTTCACCACCTATGAACAGGTCGAGCAGCTGCTTCCGGTTGTCGTCAAGAAGGACGGCAGGAGGGAGGCCTTCGACAGGTTCAAGATACTTAACGGCATTAAAAAAGCCTGCGAGAAGAGACCGGTAAGCATCGATGCTATGGAGGCGGTCGTCTCGGATATCGAACGGGAACTGCAGTCCAAACTGGAAAAAGAAGTCTCCGCCACTATAATAGGCGATATGATAATGATACGTCTCAAGAAACTCGACGATGTCGCTTATGTCAGGTTTGCTTCGGTCTACAGGCAGTTTAAGGATATAAGCGAGTTCATGAGCGAAATAAAAAAGTTATTAAATTAAAGCATCAAATCACAAGCACCACAGGAGCAAGCACCAAATCTCAAGCACCAAGCACCAAATAAATACCAAAAAACAAAAAAGTAAAATTCAAAATACAAGTAATTATCAAGTCAGTTTGTGGTTTGTGTTTTTTATTTTTATTTGTGATTTGGTGCTTGTGATTTGAGATTTGCACTTAAGTGATTTGGTGCTTGGGATTTGTGATTTAGCCTTGAGTGATTTGCTGCTTGCCGCATGGGGAGGGCTTTGAATTATGTCTATGAAGAAAAAAATAGCCCAAATGCTGGTTGATGAGGGGATAATAACAGAAGCTCAGCTGGCGCAGGCCGAGAAGGAGCACAAAGAGAGCGGTATACGCCTTGAGCAGGCTATCATAAAGCTCGGGTTCAGCACTGAAGACGCCATACTTGCCTTCATGGCCACCCAGATGAGTATTCCTTCCGTGAATTTTTCCGAACTCGGTGAACTGGACGCCGCCGTGGTAAAGTCAGTCCCGGAGAGTGTCTGCCAGAGGCAGGCGCTCATCCCTATCGCGAAAAAAGGCAACACTATTACTATCGCTATGGCCGATCCCCTTAATGTCTCAGCGATAGATGATATTAAACTAATGACCGGTTTTGACGTGGAACCGGCTCTGGCCACGGAAGCCGAGATCAAGGCCGCCATATCAAAATATTTCAGCACGAGTTCCCAGGATATGGCGGACGTTATGAAGGATCTCGAGGATGTGCAGGATATAGAGGTCATTGAGGGAGAGGATGAGGCAAGCGCCGAGGAACTTGCGAAAGCCGGCGAAGACGCTCCCATCGTAAAACTTGTCAACGCGATACTGCAGAAAGCCATTGAAGAAGGGGCTTCCGATATTCATCTTGAGCCCTACGAGAAGAGCTGCCGCGCCAGGTACCGCGTGGACGGCGTGCTTCACGAAAAGACCGCTCCTCCTAAAAAAATCTACGCCGCGCTGGTTTCCAGGATTAAAATTATCTCGGAACTTGATATAGCTGAGCGCAGAAAGCCCCAGGACGGCAGGACGAAACTGCGGGTAGCCGGAAAAGAAATAGACATGCGTGTTTCCATCCTCCCGACCACTTTCGGCGAAAAAGTCGTTATCCGTATCCTTGACTCAAGCAACCTCCAGCTGGATATGACCCAGCTCGGTTTCGACCAGGACATACTTCAGATCTACAAAAAAAATGTTGATGCGCCCTACGGCATGATACTGGTCACCGGACCTACCGGCTCCGGTAAATCAACAACGCTCTATTCCACTCTTTCTCTGCTCAATTTTCCGGATGTAAATATATTGACTATTGAAGACCCGGTCGAATTCGTGGTGAAGGGCATAAACCAGGTGCAGGTAAACCCAAAGGCGGGTCTTAATTTCTCAAATGGCCTTAAATCTTTTCTCCGCCAGGACCCTGATATAATAATGGTCGGAGAAATTCGCGACGGAGAAACTGCCTCTATCGGCATTAACGCCGCGCTGACCGGCCACCTTGTGCTTTCTACGCTCCATACCAACGACGCGCCGGGCGCGATTACCCGCCTTGACAACATGGGTATAGAGCCCTTCCTGATCTCTTCCTCGGTCATTATGATAATAGCGCAACGTCTTATCAGAAAGATCTGCCCGAAATGCAAAGAGGCCTACGAGGTTTCTCACGAGCTTCTTGGAGAACTTGGCATCAAACCCAAGGAAGGCGAAAAGATAATGTTCTACCGCGGCACCGGCTGCGCGCACTGTAACAGCACGGGCTATAAGGGCAGGGCTGCCATATATGAAGTGCTCAGCATGAACGATGAAATACGCAAAGCGGTATTGAAAAGAAGCTCCTCTTCGGATATAAAGAAAATCGCGATCGACACCGGTATGGTGACGCTACGCGAGGCCGGTATAAGGAAAGTGCGGCAGGGCGCCACCAGCATAGAGGAATTGTTCAGAGCTACCACGACCGATTAGGCCTGGCGGAGGTTAAATGGTTTCAGTAAACGATTTGTTGCGCGCGTTATTTGAAAAGAACGCGTCAGATCTTCACATAACCGCCGGGGCAGCTCCCAGTTTGAGGGTTGACGGCGAGATTTCTTCCTTTGGTGCTGAAAAACTTTCTCCTGATCTCTGCCAGGAGCTTATCTATAGTGTCCTGACCGACGATCAGAAGGAAAAATTCGAGCGCGAGAACGAACTTGATCTTGCTTTCGGCGTCAAGGGTCTCGGCCGCATTAGGATGAATGTTTTTAGGCAGCGGGGCGCCGTTGCCGCGGTTCTGCGCAACATACCCAGCCATATACCTACTTTTGAGGAACTGGGCCTGCCGGAGATTGTTTCAAAAACTATAGTAAAACTTCCCAAGGGCCTTGTGCTGGTTACCGGACCTACCGGCTCCGGCAAATCAACGACCATAGCCTCGATTATCGATTACATCAACGCAGACAGGAAGGGCCACATTATTACGGTGGAAGATCCCATTGAATATGTCTATTCTCACAAAAGCTGCCTGGTGAACCAGCGGGAGATCGGAACCGATACCGGTTCTTTCGCGGCTTCGCTTAAACATATCCTTAGGCAGGACCCGGATGTAATAGTAATCGGCGAGATGCGCGATTTAGAGACCATAGAAGCTGCCTTAAGGATTGCTGAGACGGGGCATCTTGTTTTTGGAACTCTTCACACCTCGGACGCGGTCCAGTCCATCAACCGAATTGTAGATGTTTTCCCTTCAGGCCAGCAGCAGCAGATAAGGACGCAGCTCTCTTTTGTCCTGCAGGCGGTGCTGGCGCAGATGCTCATCCCGAGGGCGTATTCCGGCGGGCGTGTGGCGGCCATAGAGGTCATGATGCCGAATATGGCCATTAGGAACCTGATACGCGAGGAAAAGATTCACCAGATTTATTCTACGATGCAGACGGCGACGGAAGAAGGGAATCAGACTATGAATGCGGCCCTTTCCAAACTCTACCTGAAGCAGTTGATCACCTATAACGAAGCGCTGGCCAATTCACTTGACCCGAAAGACCTGGCCCGAATGATAAAGGGTTAGAGAGGATCCGGAGGAAGCATGGCATATTTTTCTTACAAAGCTAAGACCGCTGCCGGCATGATAGTCTCCGGCTCAATGGAAGGCGACAACGACAAAGTCGTTGGAGCGAAGCTTCGCGCCCAGAAGCTTCAGCCGGTTACGATAACCCCGGAAAAACGCGGGGGCAAAAGCAGTTTTAAAATCAGAAGAGTTACCGTAAAAGATCTCGCCATCTTCTCAAGGCAGTTCTCTACTATGATAAGCGCGGGGGTTCCCGTTCTGCAGAGCCTCAACATAATTTCTGAGCAGGTGGAGAACAAGACGCTCAAGGAAATAGTAATCAGGGTCAGAGACGATATAGGACAGGGTTCAAATCTCTCCGATGCCCTCGGTAAATATCCGACAGTGTTTTCAAACCTGTACGTTAACATGATAAGGGCTGGCGAGTCAGCCGGTATACTTGAAGGCATTCTCGCGAGGCTCGCCGGGTACCTCGAAAAAGACGATGCCCTTGCCAGAAAGATAAAATCGGCGCTGATGTATCCTACCATGGTCATGACCATAGCCTTTGGCATTACCATCTTCCTGCTCGTCGCGGTTATCCCGACTTTTAAGACTACTTTTGAAAGCTTCGGGCACGAATTGCCCATGCCCACCAAGGTCGTGATAGGCATAAGCGAGTTTATGCAAAGTTTTTTCAAATTTCCCCAGATTGTTATTGAGGGTGTCATAGTAGCCGGCGCTGTGATCTTCCTTCGCTCGTTCCTTAAAACCAAGAAGGGCCAGCTTTCGAAAGATAAGCTGATGCTGAAGCTCCCGCTTTTTGGGATGCTTATTCGAAAAGTCGCGGTGGCGAAGTTTGCCAGGACGCTTGGCACGCTGATTAAATCAGGCGTTGCTATACTTGAAGCCTTAGATATTACCGCGAGGACTTCAGGTAACCTTGTCATTGAAGAAGCCATCTTAAAAGCCCGCTCCAGTATAAAGGAAGGGGAGAACATAACCCAGCCGCTGCGCGAATCTGGAATATTTCCTCCTATGGTCGTGCAGATGGTTTCCGTAGGCGAAGAGACCGGTTCCCTCGACGACATGCTGATGAGGTCAGCTGATTTCTATGACGACGAAGTAAATGTCGCCGTAGCAGGCCTTATGTCCATGATAGAACCGCTTATTATGGCTTTTCTCGGAGTTGTTATCGGCGGCATAGTTATAGCCATGTTCATGCCCATGATGTCTATGGGCGAGATAGCCGGTTAGAGGGGCCATGCTGCTTATACCGGGAAGCATAAAAAAAGACCTGAAGCTTGTTGAGAAGAAGCTCGGCTTTTACGCGAATAAGACAGCGGGGATTCTTCCCGGAGTGCGCGGGCTCATCCTTAACGGCGGAAAACGTATAAGGCCGTCTCTATTACTCCTGTCCTATAGGCTTTTCAAGGGTCTCAAAGGCAACGGCACACTCAAGACCGCTGTTGATTCCGCCACAGTGGTGGAACTCCTGCACGCGGCGAGCCTGCTTCACGATGATGTTATTGAAGGCGCGAAGCTTCGGCGGGGAACCAAAACCTTAAACGCTTCTATGGGCGACAAGACCGCTGTGCTGGTAGGCGATTTGCTTTCAACCTTTTCCTCCCAGATAGTCTCTGAGACCCAGAACTTTGAGGTATTGAAACGGATTTCCCGCGCTTCAACTCTCATCTGCGAGGGGGAAATAGAGGACGTAGTAAATTCCTACAATCTCAGGATGACGGAGAAAAAATATATAGGGCTTGTGCTGAAAAAAACCGCAGCCCTCTTTGAAGCCTGCAGTGAAATCGGCGGGGTCGCAGCCGGGACTTCCGCAGCCAACATCAGGGCCTTGAGAAGCTACGGCAGAAACCTCGGGATTGCCTTTCAGATAGTTGACGATATTCTGGATTACACCGCTGAGGTCAGGGAGATTGGAAAGCCGGTGCTTTCCGATCTTGCGGAAGGCAAGATCACCCTGCCTATTATCTATGTACTCAAAAAAGCCGGACCCTCGGACAGAAAGAGAATTGTGCTGATAGTAAATGACCTTAAGGCCAAAAAACACGCGACCGAGGGTACCATGCGTGAAGTCAAGGCAGTGCTTATGCGTTATGACTGCATAACCCTCTCGTACAAGACAGCGATGAAATATGCCGACGGAGCGATAAGGGCTCTTCGGAAGCTGCCTGATAACGAGTTCAAACTGGCGCTCAAAGAGATTGCCTCGTTCGTGATCCGCCGCGAGTACTGACCCTTATAGCAATTGAAAGAAGCGCCCGCGTTTGCTAAAATCAGTATTGCGATAAACCCAATTGAAGGAGAAATCTAAATGGACCTAAAGAGCAGAATGAATATGAATGTGGTGAACGCGCCGATGTCAGGCATCAGGAAGATCGCCGATTCGGTGGCTACAATGCCGGATGTAATAAGATTTGACCTTGGCGAGCCGGATTTTGACACCCCGCAGCACATAAAGGACGCAGCCATAAAGGCCATTAATGACGGTTTCAGTCACTACACGGTCGGTCCCGGCATTATGGAACTTCGCAAGGCGATAGCAATAAAACTTAAGAAGGACAACGGGATGGAATACGACCCCGAGACCGAAATAACGGTCACTGCGGGAGGAGTCGGCGCCATCTATTCCGGTCTGCAGGCCATAATTAACCCCGGAGATGAAGTCATTGTCTCTGATCCGGTCTGGCCGGTGTACCTTGGAATACTGGCAATCCTGGAAGCGAAACCTGTGCTTGTCACGATTAAAGAATCCGACAAGTTTAATATGCTGCCGGCAGAAGTTGAGAAGAAAATAACCTCAAAGACAAGATGTATCTGCCTGAACTCTCCCAATAACCCGACGGGCGGCGTAATGTCAGAGGCGAATATCCGCGGGATAGCGGAGATAGCTAAAAAGCACGGCATATTTGTCCTCTCGGATGAATCCTACGAAAAACTCATACTCGGGGATTCAAAACACATCAGCATAGCCTCACTCCCGGGGATGCGCGATCTTGCCATCAGCCAGTTCACGCTCAGCAAGACCTACGCGATGACCGGCTGGAGGCTTGGCTACTGCGCGGCAAACAAAGAGATCATGGCGCCGCTCCGCAAAGTAAGCCTATATTCCATTACCCATGTCAGTTCCATTGTCCAGAAAGCTGCCGTGGCAGCAATCACCGGCCCCCAGCAGTGCGTGGACGAGATGGTGGGCGAGTTTAAGAAGAGAGGCAAACTGCTCGCTGACGGCCTGAATGCCACAGGCAAGATCTCTTGCCTGGTTCCGGACGGCGCATTTTATGTTTTTGCGAATATCAAGAAACTTAATATGAAATCTGAAGAATTCGTTCTGAGGATGATAAAAGAAGCAGGTGTCTCGGCCGTGAACGGTTCTTCTTTCGGCGAGAGCGGAGAGGGTTATGTGAGGTTCTGCTTTGCCAATTCAGAGGAAAACATCAAGAAAGCGGTCGAGCGCGTCCAAAAGTTTGTTAAGAATCTATAGGATTACACGGATTAGAAAAAGAGATTACGCAAATTAAAGTGTTTGGAAGGAGATGAATTAAACCTTTTAATGCTTGGAACGCTCAAAAGAGAAGGCTGCACTTGCTCGAATTTGCATTAATCTGTGTAATCGCATTTCGTAATCTGCGTAATCAATAAAAAGTATTTTCTGGTTAAGCGAGGAAAAAATGGGTAACATAGGATTTCCGGAACTGATTGTCATACTGATTATCGCCCTGCTGTTATTCGGAGCAGGCCGCCTCCCGGAAATAGGGTCGCAGATTGGCAAGAGCATTAAAAGCTTTAAGGACGCGATGAAGGATGAAGATAAGAAGAAAAAGTAAAATGAAAAACAAAAGTTTATCTTTCAGATGCCGGAGAAAACCTCACCCTTTAGGGTGAGGATGAATCCGGCATGAATAATATTAACACACCTATAAAGAGAAACTCCGGCCTTCAGGCCGCAGAGTTTCATAACGTTTGTAACGTTCATAACGTTCTTAACGTAATCAGTAAGATATGTTTCATGCCGGACTCCGTCCGGCATAGCAAAAAAGCGGTCATAACGTAAATATAAGGGTTTTCAACAAAAAAAGAGCCGCCGGGGTTTCCGGCGGCTTCTTGTTTACGTTACAAACGTTAAGAACGTTAGGAACGTTATGAACCAGTCTGAATAATTATTTACCCTGTAAACTAATAATCGCCTTCGCCATCTTGTATCTTAATACATCCATCTTATCGGCGCCCTTGAAGTTCTTCATTGCTTCCTGCAGGAAGTCGGCTTCATACCCGGTGCCTTTGCCGGATGCTATCTTGTAATTCTTAATCTCGGAAAGGACCGCGTTCGCGGCGATTACCCCGGCACTTCCCGGGTTTTTGTTTGCTGCGATTGCCTTTTCAAGCGTCATTATATACCTATAATCATAGACGCCTTCTCTTATATGTTCCCAGTTTGTTGTGTCAATGATTCCTTCTTTGCCGTAAACGGCGCAGGAGGAGGCAGCGTACTCAGTGGTAGGTACTCCGTATTTTGCCGCGCCCCACCAGAACTGTGAGTTGCCGTAAGCTCCCTGCTGCCAGGTCAGGAAGCCGAACGCATACCTGTTGGCGCCGCAGTTGTAGAGCAGGAGCGGTTTCTTTAATTCGTGAACCTTATCAATTATTTTCTGCGTCGGCGCGAAGCCGGCGTGCGTGGTGTTGTAGTACGGAAGATTAATAAGTTCCGTGTAGTCTGCCATCTTGCTCGGATCATCCTTGCGCTTGAAGCCGCCCGGGCCTGCCCAAGAAGGGTTGGTGATAAGTCCCGCTTCGCCCAGTATCTCGAAAGTGTTCTTCATGTCTATCCAACCGCGCATTTTCCCCGGCTCGCTGTCCTCGCGGGGTTCATCAAAAGTAAATATCAGCTTAGGCCAGTTGCCGGCTTTAGCTTTTGCGGCTACAATGTCTCCGAATTGCTTGAGCGCCGCCCTGTGTTCAGGTCCCCACGGATGATTTCCTGTCAGCCCGCAAAGCGTGCTCTGGATGCTGCTGTCGAACATCCAGCTGGTGAAGCCGTATTTCTTCAGGAGAGGGACTATTCTGTCGGCGGTGGAAAAATCTACCGTAACCTTCCCCCCGGAATATTTTACTGGAAAGGGGTCTGCTGAATCAAAGCAGTTCATTCCGTGGTCGCGCAAGTTCTGCATCGCATTATCTATTTCAGGGCTTGACGGATAGCTGTTGTAATACCACATCCAATAAGTGTGGTGCTCCCCCCATTCCGCAAACTTGAAAGGAAATACTTCCACTGAAATAGGAAGCTTTGTCGGGGTCTTGCCCGCCATAACCGTTACTTCACCATTATAAACCCCGGCTGCTGCTGTTTCCGGTATTTTTACCGTTATCCAGAACATTCTGGGAATACCCGCTAACCCGTCCGCAGGGCCTTTGACCAGATACCTGCCCTTTACGAACCATTGGACGCCTATCGGCACATATTCATATTTAACATGCCTGACGGAAACATTTTCCGCAGGGATGCTTTCAGCCTGGCTTTTAAGCTCGGAGACAGAGACCGTAATGGAGCTCTGGTCGGTTTCAGGGAGAACGCATAAGGTAATGGGTTTGAATTCTCCCGGCGTTCCAAAACTGCCCAGCGGCCTCTTCAGGTCGTTCTGGCTTGGCCTGGAATTGGGATAAATATCAACGGAATAGTTATTGGCGTAAACCGAATAACCTTTTTCCTTGTCTTCTTTAGAGATGGTGAATGCGTTTTTTTCGTCGAAAACACCTGTATAAATCTTGCCCATTCTTTTCCACAAGCGCATCGTGGTCACCATATCTTTAAACTCGGTGTGGTCCTTTTCAAATGCTGTTGTATAAGATTTCTCAATATCTTCGTTTTGAGCCGACGCGAAAACACAGACGCAAAGAATTGCGAGAAGCAGGAGCAATTTCTTCATTTTTCCTCCTTTAGTTTTCCGGCTGTTCGCCGAGAATAACATTTAATTATATAATCTAAGGCGTTCAATAGCAACCCTTTTGAAGCCATTGCTTAAAGGGCTGGTTTCTGATATTATTGGCTATCAGTTAAACAGGGAACTAATCCGTTCCTTCACCGGCGGGGGTGCCAAATGCGAGTGATTCGCCTTGATTATGACAGCAAAGGCCTCGAAGTCGCTCTTCCGGACGTTCCTTCACTTCAAATCTTCTTAATGAAAAGCGCGCCTGCGCTAATCTCTCCGGCAGAGAAAGTTGCAAAGTCCTTGGCGCGCCCTTTAGGCGCCCGGCCGCTGACAGAACTTGCCGCGGGAAAGCAAACTGCCTGCATAGTTGTCTCCGATAAGACCCGCCCGGTTCCGAACAAACTTATTCTGCCGCCGATATTGTCCAGCTTAAAGAAAGCCGGTTTAAAAAAAGAGAACATCACTATACTAATCGGCACCGGCACGCACGGTCCTACCGAAGGGAAATATCTTAAAGAACTGCTGGGAGAGAAAATCCCGAGGGAATACCGCATAGAGAACCACGACTGCCGTGATAAAAATAAATTAAAATTACTCGGAAAAACCTCAAAGGGTGTCCCGGTATGGATAAACAGAACTTACTCCGAAGCCGGCTTGAAAATAGTTACCGGCTTTATTGAGCCGCACTTTATGGCCGGCTATTCGGGCGGGAGAAAGGGCGTCTGTCCGGGTATAGCAGGGCTTGATACAATAAAAGTTTTCCATTCGCCGGGCCTGCTGGAATCCTCCTATGCCGAAGGCGGCAAACTGGGAAAGAATCCCTGTCACCTGCTTGCGGGAGAGGCCTCGAAACTTGCCGGGATAGATTTCCTGGTAAATGTTACGCTTAACGCAAAGAAGCAGGTAACGGGAGTTTTTTCCGGGCACCCGGTTAGAGCTTTTCAGCAGGGTGTCGCTTTCTGCGGCAGAAGTGTAATCGTTAAAGCCCGCGAAAAGTTTGATATAGTTCTGACCTCAGGCGGCGGCGCTCCTCTTGACAGAAACTTTTATCAGACCATCAAGGGAATTGTTGGAGCTCTTCCGGCAGTGAAGAAAGGAGGCACTATAATCGTAGTTTCCGGCTGCAGGGACGGGCTTGGCAGCGGAGATTTTAAAAAACTTCTGGCCGGTTTCACCAATCCGGCAGCGTACATTAGTGAAATATCGGCAAAGGGTTTCTTTCGGCTCGATCAGTGGCAGGTAGAAGAACTTGCAAAGGCGATGAAGAAAGCGAAGGTGAAAATATTCTCAGAAGGTCTTCCCTGCGGCTTTAGTGTTTCCGGTCTCGAAAGGATAAGTAACATTGAAGCTGAACTAAAAAAGGCAAAAGAACTAAACCCGCGGCTTAAACTCGGGATCATCCCGAACGGGCCTTATGTCCTTGTAAAGTAAGGGTTTTCAATTGGGTGTTTGCATATAGCAGGCCAATACTGATATAATACTTAAAATGTTTTTGATGTTTCGGAGGCCAAGAATGAAATTGTTCGTAGACAGCGCAAATGTGAACGAAATCAAAGAGATCGTTGACCTCGGGCTCTGCGACGGCGTAACGACTAATCCGACGCTGGTAGCCAAAGAGGGCAGGGATTTCATGAAGACCATCGAAGGGGTGGTGAAACTTGTGAACGGTCCGGTCCATGTCGAGCCGATTGCGGTTGATACTGCCGGAATAATAAAGGAAGCTCTTGAGTTCGGAAAGCTCGGAAAGAATGTCATAGCAAAACTGGCTATGACCAAGGAAAGCATAAAAGCCTCCAGAACGCTGAAAGAGAAAGGCATGAAGGTGAGTTTCACGCTGGTCTTCTCCGCAACCCAGGCCTTGGTTGCAGCGAAAGCCGGGGCTGATTTTGTCATACCTTTCGTCGGCAGGCTTGATGACGGCGGACAAAAGGGAACTGAAGTAGTTTCTGACATTGTAAAAATCTATAAAACCTTCGGACTGAAAACCGAAGTGCTCGCGGCTTCAATCAGGGGAACCCAGCACATCTTGGAGTGCGCGCTGGCGGGAGCTCATTCGGTTACCATTCCGAAGAGCGTTATTGAAACTATGATCAAGCATCCGTATACCGACCTGGGCGTGAAGAAATTCATTGAGGACTGGAAAAAGGTGAACGGATAAGACGGGCTCTGAAGGAGTTGTATGCTTAAGGACGATCTTGCAAAACTTTTGAAACTGCAGGAAAAAGACAGTCAGATACTTGACCAGGAAACTGAAGCCGGCGATATCCCGGAAAAGTTGAAAGAAAGACAGGACATTCTCAAGGCGAAACAGGAGGCTCTCCACGTCATAAAAAAAATGGCGGAGGACGCGGCCAAGGAAAAGAAGCTCCTTGAGCTTGATGTGGACTCAAAGAACCAGGCGATAAAGAAATTGAGCGGACAGCTGAATGATGTGAAAACCAACAAGGAATACTCGGCCCTCCAGCAGGAGATAAATCACGCGAAAGAGGATGTGCTGAAGGGGGAAGAAGCCATCATAGAAAAACTTATGCTGGACGACGATATCAAGCTTAAGCTGACGAAAGGCTCCGAGGAAGTAAAAGCCGAAGAGGCAAAGCTTAAGGCGGAAGAAGAGAAGCTCAAGGCCGAAGGAAAGCAGCTGGAAGAAGCGGTCAAGACGGAAAAGGCTGAGAGAGAAGTTCTTGCTTCTGCTGTAGAAGACAAAAAGCTTCTTGCAAGGTACGAGCAAATACGCGCTAATGCCGGCAACGGCGTCGCGGCAATAGCCGTGGTAAATCATTCCTGCGGCGGCTGCGGAACTATGCTGCGCCCCCAGGAAACTATCGAGATACACAAGTTTACCCATATAGTTGAATGCGAAGACTGCGGAAGGATCTTCTGCGGTTGATACTTTTAAAAACAAACAGATAGGACGGCTGGCTGCTTCTGCCGCAAGGCAGGGGAGGAAAGTCCGAACTCCGCAAGGCCAGGATGCCTCGTAACGCGAGGGGGCTTCGGGGGAAACTCCGGGGCAACGGAAAGTGCAGCAGAAAACAAACCGCCCGCCGGCGGGCAACTGCCGGCAGGTAAGGGTGAAACGGCGGTGTAAGAGACCACCGCCCGCCTGGCAACAGGCGGGGCAAGGCAAACCCCATCCGGAGCAAGACCAAATAGGAGGGCGCTAAAGCTGGCCTGCTTTGCCCTCGGGTAGG
>Ga0209083_1000033_pt1 | contig 209969 bp, 188 predicted proteins | sample AM7aDNAmetaG_FD_184132 | JGI IMG/M metagenome (GOLD analysis project Ga0209083, IMG submission 184132) | Freshwater microbial communities from Finland to study Microbial Dark Matter (Phase II) - AM7a DNA metaG (SPAdes) (version 3) | ecosystem: Environmental > Aquatic > Freshwater > Lake ...
TTATGTACAGCATTTTTTCTTAACAAAGGGTAATAATAAAGGACGCTCAACCAAACCATCTTGCGTATATGTGCCTTGCAAAATAATATGACCTAAAAGTAACTCTTTGATATTAAAAATGCTGTATTTATTGAGTGTTTTATAGTGTATTCCTATTATAGGAAGGGCTAGGTTTTATTATACTGTTTCATTCAAATGTTAAAGAATTGATTTGCGTTTAGTTTTTTTTATTAAAAAATAGATTCAAAAGCAAGGTCCGTAGGGCGGAACCATGGACGGGTTCCGCCAAATGTTATTGGTGGGTCGCCAGCATTCGGCGGATCACATCCCTGTATCCGCCCTACAACGTCTCCAGCCATGTAGGTAGGGCACGTCTCTTTGGCGAACGCCCGACGTTCGAGGTTGGGCAACAATGGAGCCGTTGCCCAACCTACATTTCTTTGGGGTGGAAAACGTTTCACGCCCTATGCGTTATCGAGTAAAGACAGGTAAACTATAGGTTGATTGAACGGCTCGGGATTTATCCCGGCAACCGTGCCATTGTGCCAACCTCCAATTAGTTTGCCATTCCATGCCAACACCAACCAATCAATCCTGGAGCCGCATTCCCCGCGCCGTCGCTTCATCCATCACGTTGGATGCCGTACCCATGGGGGTGTTGTGGGTAGACAGCGAAGGGGAAATCGGCTACGCCAATCGTCACATTCAAATGTTGTTAGACCGGCCTCCCGGCGAGGTCATTGGTATGAATGTCGCGGGATTGACCAGCTTTTGGAGCGTTGAGGATTGGAAAAATACCATTTGGCAACAAACCCGTGCCAGTGGAGCGTACACCGTCGAAAGTGTCTGGCAACGCAAAGCAGGGGGTTCGTGTCTGCTTGATGCCTCTCTTAGCCACATGCAGGTGGCGGGGATGGAGTTTGTCGCTGTTTATTTGCAACCCACAGCCCCTGAATCCTCCAAAACGACCGCGTCGGACAATCCATTGCCGGGTTATACCAGCCATTTGTCTATAGGAATCTGCTTGGTCGATGCGGATTTGCGAGTTAGTCATGGCAACCCGGCTTTTTTTGCAATTACCGGGGTGGACAAATCCCTAGTTTTGGGGCAATCCTTGCCCAGTTTGTTGATGCCTAGCGGGGATGAATCACATTGGGAGCAATTGACCACGGTGGGGCTTCGTGATTGGACGGAGGAATTCCGCAACCAACAGGGTCAACACTACCATTTGATTGTGTCTGCCCACCCGGAAATCGAGGGGAAGGCTGGCAATATTCGCTATTCCGTCACAATTGAGGATGTCACCGAACAGGTGCATTTAAAACGCACACTGCAACAGCATGAACACAGTTTCGAGCATCTGGCCGAGAATACCCCAGGCATGATTTACAAGTTTGTCATCTCCGCCGACGGACGGGCCAGCTTCCCCTATGCCAGCCCCGGAAGCCGGGATATTTGGGAAATCGACCCCGCTTTGGCGAGGGAAGATGCCACTCCCATCTTGAATTTAGTCCACCCTGACGATCAAGCGCGATTCCAGGATAGCGTGATGAAGTCGGCGGCAGAGTTGTCCCCTTGGGAATGTGAGGCCCGCTTACTCACCCCCTCGGGCAAGCTCAAGTGGTTCCATGCGGCCTCCCGGCCCGAATTGGCGGATAACGGCGATATCATCTGGCAAGGGCTGCTGATGGACATCAGTCACCAGAAGCAAATCGAAGAAGAACTCACTGTCGCCAAGCTCAAGGCGGAGTCAGCCGCCCGTTCTAAGGCCGATTTCTTAGCCAACATGAGCCATGAAATCCGCACCCCGATGAACGGTGTCATCGGCATGGCTGAACTTCTGGGGCGGACCGAATTGGCCGCGCGCCAGAAATATTATGTCGATACCATACGCTCTTCCGCCGAAGTGTTGTTGACCATTATCAATGATATTCTCGATGTGTCGAAAATGGAGGCGGGCAAGCTGCTATTGCACCTTGCGGTGTTCGATCTGCGTCGGACCTTGGACGATGTTGCAACCTTGCTGGCTCCCCGCGCTTTTGAAAAAGGACTGGAAGTCATTGTGCGTTACGATCCCCATGCACCATCCCAGGTGTTTGGGGATGGTGTCCGCATTCGCCAAGTGCTGACCAACTTGATTGGCAACTCCATCAAATTCACGCACAAGGGCCATGTCCTGATTCAAGTCGAGCAATTAAGCCGGGAGGGAGAAAGCGCACACTTGCGCATCAGCGTCACCGACACCGGAATCGGCATTAGCCAAGATGCCATAAAACGTATTTTTGACAAGTTCGAGCAGGCCGACTCTTCCACCTCCCGCCAGTTTGGCGGCAGTGGACTCGGGCTTTCCATCAGTCGGCAATTGGTAGGCTTAATGGGAGGTAGCCTTGAAGCAGAGAGTGAACTCAACAAAGGCTCAACCTTCCGCTTTGAATTGGCTTTGCCAGTTCGGGACCAGTCTTTGGGGCAAGATGTGGTCCCTGTTGACATTAAGCGCTTGCGAGTCCTTAGCGTGGACGACCATCCGATAAACCGGGAACTGTTGGCCGATGTGTTCGACGATTGGGGGGTCAGCCATGCCGAAGCGGAATCGGGTGAAAAAGCCCTTGCAATGCTGCGTGGCGCTGTGGAGGAAGGTAAACCCTTCCATGTGGTCATTTTGGACTTCCACATGCCAGGCATGGATGGTTTGTTTCTGGCGACCGCCATACGCGCCGAACCGGAACTGGGAAACCTAGCGATGATTATGCTCAGTTCCAGCAGTTTTACCGAGGCTCAACAGCGTATCTTGGCAGAAGCGGGGGTTATGGCGCAATTGCTGAAACCGCTTAGGTTGTTTCAACTCCGGGCAGCCCTCGTCAATTTGCTGGAAAGCGATAGGCAAGGCAAACTTTACCCATTCTACGAACCGCAAGAGAAAGCCATTCCGCAGGTGTTGCCCCAACCTAGCACCACCGCCGTGGCGGACCAAAGAGCCCAGGTATTATTGGCAGAAGACAATGAAGTCAATATAGAAATCGCGACGGACATGCTTAAAAGCTTAGGGCTAGGTGTCGATAGTGCGGTCAATGGCTTGGAAGCCATCGCGTTAGTGGAAGATCGCCATTACGACCTGATTTTCATGGATTGCCAAATGCCTGAAATGGATGGTTTTGAAGCGAGCAAAAGAATCCGTGCGATGAAGCTGTCGCCAGAACCGTTCATTATCGCCATGACCGCCTATGCCATGGACGGGGACAGGGAACGCTGCCTTGCCTCCGGCATGGACGATTATTTGCCAAAACCGGTGACGTTCGCCAACTTGTCCACAGTGACAGAAAAATACCTTAAGCTTGCCCAAGAACGCAAAGAGGCCATGGCGAAGCCGCTAGAACTTCAGAAAATGGCAGATATTTCGCCCTCCTTGACAATTCCAACCGATACTCGCCAATCTTTGTCTGAAGCGCAACATCGTCGCCTGCCTCTGTTCGACCTTGCTGCCGGTTTGGAGGTCACCGGCGGGAAAATGGACATTTTGCGCCGCGCCATTGAGGTTTGTTGGAGGAAAATGCCCATCTGGCTAGACGATCTCAAGCAAGGCATCCAACGGGGGGAGGCGGAACAGATCGGTAGGGTCGCTCACACCTTGAAAGGGGCCGCGTCGAATATCGGTGCGATTTCCATCGCTTGCTACGCCGAGCGGATTGAGGCTGAAATCCAAAACAATAGCTTGGACAATGTTGTCAATCTTTACGAGTGCCTAGTGGTCGATATCGAGCGACTTCGCCAAGTGACATCGGATCTGAATTCAAGCGAAACTCCCGTTAACCAGCTTTAACGCGTATCTTTGAAACGAATATACCAGTCCCCCCTTTTGCAAAGGGGGGTAAACTTTGGGTAAACATTCAGCCCCCCTTGGGAGCGCGGGTATCCTGCCCGCATGGGGCGGGCGAGACGCCCGCGCTCCCAGGAGGAGAGGTGAACGCTTACAACTTTGGCTGGTTTCCAAGCTCCGGCTTGGGAACCCTTATCTTGCAAATTCCTGCTTGGCCGTTCTTCGGGAAGCCGGAGCTTCAAAAACCCCATTCCCAAGCAGTAGCTTGGGAACGAGTAAAAAAGTTTTATTATGAAACCGACTATTCTGATTGTTGATGATGACCCTGTTAGCCAGCAGGTTCTCTGCGACCTAGTGACGCTGTGCGGATACGAAACTGTGCTGGCAGATTCCGGCGAACAAGCTTGGGAACTGCTATGTCTGAATCCCACCATCAAAGTGGCATTCATTGATTGGATCATGCCGGGTATGGACGGTCCTACCCTCTGCGCTAAAATCAAGGCTCAAGCCCAAGATCGCTATGTGTACATCATCATGATTTCAGCGAAAAGCAAGAAAGAGGATCTAATCAAGGGTTTGGAAGCTGGTGCCGATGATTTTCTTACCAAGCCGGTCCATGAAGGTGAGCTATTGGGGCGGCTCCGGGCTGGAGAGCGGATACTCACTTATGAACTACGGATAAAACAAGAGATACAAAGGGCCGATGACCTGCTCCTGAATATCCTGCCCCCCACGGTGGCTCATCGCCTCAAAAGCGGCGAAGCCTTCATCGCCGACCATTTTCAATCTGCCAGCATTTTGTTTATCGATATTGTCGGATTCACCAAGTGGTGCCACAGTTCGGCCCCGCGTGCCGTCATGGAGCAGTTAAGCTCGCTGTTCTCACTCTACGATGATGAAATCCGTCAGCATGGGGCAGAAAAGATTGAAAGCGTGGGCGACGCTTACCTCATCGCTTCGGGTATTCCCATACCTCGCGCCGACCATGCGTCGGCTTTGGCACACGTGGCCTTGGGGATACAGGATCGCCTTGCCCGGCTGAACCAAAATCGGATCAAACCTTGGCAAGTCCGTTATGGCATTGCCACCGGCCCGGTGGTTGCCGGGATTATCGGTGGCAGTCGGCTAAGCTATGATGTTTTTGGCGATACTGTCAACCGGGCTAACCGTTTGGAATGTGCTGCGCCGACGGATGAAATCCTCATTGATGCCAACACGAGGGACATGCTGGGCGAGGAATGGGATTGTGAAGCGTTTGGTGACATGGATTTGAAAGGCGTGGGTTTGCAACGGGTTTGGCGGTTGGTGGGTGGCGCTGGGAAATGAAGGAAGCTGATAGCGTTTAATTTTAGCACCGGGCAACAGCTTCACCTTTGCCCGAGAATCGCATGTCGGGCGTTCGCCAAAGAGACGCTCCAGACCTACAGGGCTTAGCTTTTCAAGGCCAGCTAGGGTTCGTGATGCTCACCCCACCGGGCTAGCGCACGAGGCTGGCGTAAGGAGGTAGGTCGGCATCCTCTGCGCGCGACTTTTCGTAAACTTCTCGCAGTTCCATGGCAGCGATCTCGTAGGCCTCGATTATCTCGTCGTAATCGGCCTGTTCCGGCCCGGTCGCAGCATCCCGTTCGGTGCTGTTCTGCTCGGCGATCTGGTGGATTGCCTGGATCGACATCATCAGGGTGTTCTCGCTAATTTCAGGCATCGGCATTTCCTCTATAAATTCGGTCTGCTATCAAATGAGACTAATACCATCTTCGAACCTCCGAACACCTCTTGCAAAGAAATTCCTTACGGCGATATACGAAAAAAGTAAGTAATCAGCCCACGTAGGGCGGAATAGCGGCAAACCGTTATTCCGCCCTTACAGTATGCGTCTTTAAGCGTTATGGATTGCAAATTAGCGCGTTGGACTCTCTAAGCTTGTATTTGATCATAAATACTTTTTGCTACTACTGCTAATCTTTTATACCTATTGTCAGCACTAATATTTTTTAGCGTTCGTTCGTCCCAAGTAGTTTTAACAAAAAGCTTTTTACAAGGCTTTATTTCATTGCCGTCTACTGATTGCGTTATTGTCATATTTATTGCTTGATTGCCAAGATGGCAAACATAAATAACACGACAATTTTCTATTAACTTTCCAGCATATTGCAATACGGATACTGTGACCTTTGAATTAACTCCGCAGCAAATAATATAATCAGTTGTTTCTTTAATATCTTCAGAAAGTCTATCCAAGTTATCTTTTTCGATTACTTCTAAAATGTCAGCCTCGGTACGGCCCGTTCCACCATCGCCCTTGAATTCAACTTGACCCCAAGAATTTGCAATTGTTATACGCCCTCTCTCAAAATCCGTCAATTTATAAGTATTTTTTAGCGTGGAAAGAACATATTCTAAGTTTTTTCCTGTTTGTCCTGCCGCTGGATTTCCTTTTTCTTGTTCTTTCTTGCCTGGGCAAGATAAAACAACAGCAATTTTTGATTGAGAACCCTGTTCATAATCAGCTCTTGAAGTAGTCATATTTATCCTTTGCCCAACTTTGTATTCGGCCTTAGAAACGAAGCCGATACCACAAAACCACTATAAGACGTTTTCGTTTACGTCAATTTGAAAATCTATAATACGTCAGCGATCCCCTGTCTGATTTTTGTAATATATTGAATAGTATAGATAAAATATTTTTATGCACCAAAATTATGCGCTAAAACCCCTTATAGATCAATAGACCGGGAATCGCTGATAATACGTAAAATTATTTTTCTGTTAATGACATGGTCCGAACCGCCATGCTCAGACCCATAGGCCCAGCCAGTTTGTCAGCCAAGCCGTTATTGTCAAATCATACCGAACCAAAAACTTAAAATGCAATCACTATTTGTGGAAAATGCTGATTTTGAGGAGTTTGGGTAATATTACCAAAAACAGGGTTTCAAAATCGCCGTATTACTACCCACAATGCATTGCTCTTAACGTTGCGTCGTTGCGTGAGAATAAATTCTTTGTTCTGTCCGAAGTACAGCCAATCAGCACGCCGAAGGAACAAAAAGAAAGTCTCACGCAACGGCGCAACGACGCAACGTAAAAGCGGTTTCAATGAAGGCTTGAAAGTACCGTAGGCCGAGGAACATCTTCTTGCGTTGCCCGACTATTGAATGTCGGGCGCGACGCAAAGAGAAGCGCCCGACGATCATGTCGATGGCATCGACATCCCGAGCCATGAAAGATTTAACAGCCGTGGGAGCGGTTTTTAACCGCGATTTCTCGGCTTGGGTCGCGGTTAAAAACCGCTCCCACCGTTCTTTCCTCCAGCAGCCCGCTCCATGTTACCCACTGCGGAATAAACACGGGGATGGCTTTTTCGGGCAATGAGGACCGCCTGGAAACTCATGAAAGTGGATTGTTCCAGCGTCGGGCTGTCGAAGTGGGCATGATGCACTGCCAAGTCTAGACGTTGCGTTCGCAAAAGCCCCATTATTTCGTCTACTGGATCAATGTCCCGAATCACAAGGCGGATGTTGGGCGCGACCTCGCGGAGCCGACGAAACAGTTGCAAACCAATTTAACGTGTTCTCCAAGGGAATGTGTGAATATTTACTTGTTCCATGATCGACAAGCCTGTCAACTATACCTTATTGGCACTCAACGGTAGCAACTGTAAATATTCGACTCATTGGATGTTTTATGCCTTTTTGTGCGAATGTTTACAAATCGGGTTTATTTTTGATTTTTTTTTATAGGAATAAGTGAAATGAAGAAAAATGGTTTTCTTGCTCTTCCAATGCTGGCATTGTCAATCGCCTTTGTGCCTGGGCATGCCGTTGTGGCAAACACCCTGCCATCACCGGTACCCACTGCCATCATTAGCGCGGCATCCTCATGGGGGACGGCGGCTGATTCATGGGCCGGGTATACCGGATCGCTTGAGGTCTGGGTACCCACCCCAGTAACTGGCAGTTGGACGCTAACATTCCAATCGGCAACCCTTGGAAAGCAAGCGCAGGCCTCGTCTTTCTGGAATGCCAGTGCTTCCTTTGACCCGACAACCAATACCTACACGATTAGCTCGCCCTCGTGGAGCAGTGGCGTATCGGCAAATAGTGTGCTCAATATTGGGTTTAACGCGAAGGGCGTGCTCAACTCGGCCGTCGATTTGACTAACTGCAAATTCAATGGACAGCCTTGCGTCATTTCGATCATGGATTCACAGACGGCCCAGCAAACATTAAACAATCTACAAGCCACTAACCAAGGTGGCGGACAGTCTGGGGGTACGGCAGGCGGCAGCTCTGGAGGGACACCTGCAACGGGCAACGTTCCCTTGCAAGTCCAATTATCTGTCAGTAGCACTTGGACGGGTGGTTACGAAGGGGGTATTGCTGTCAAGAATCTGTCATCAAACCCGTTGCCCGCTGGTGCCAGTGGATGGCAAGCGGCAATAAAATTCCCCGACGCCAATACGGCAAGGAATGTTTTCCTGAATGGCCCATGGAATTTCCAGGTTTCGATTGCCAATGATGGCACAGTGACACTATCGCCGGAATCGTGGGCCGCCTCACTGCCGTCAGGCGGTTTGACAGTCAGCGGTTTCGGAGGTGGCAATGTGGCAAACTTACAAACAGCGACCAGTGCCAATCAATCTGTCACCGTTGTTTTTTCAACCTCTGTGCCTAATCCTCCTACGCCTACGCCTACGCCTACGCCTACGCCTACGCCCACACCCACACCAGTGCCTGTAGTACCCCAGCCAACAGGAAAAATAAACGGATTGCTGTTCAGCCCTTATAAGGATGTGACACTGAGCATGAACTGGAACGACACTGTCATTTCCACAAATGTACAGGGTTCACTGTCTCCGCTACTGACTGTTTTGCCGAAAAACGTACCCGCTGTGACCTGGGCTTTTGCCACAGGAGAATGTGGCAATGAAAATTGGGCTGGGATCAACCCTGATGTGTTGGCGCTAGCCAATGTGCAAAATTTTGTCACTGCCAATGTCAACTACGTCATATCAACCGGCGGGGCGGCAGGCATATTCACTTGCACCACAGAAACGGGGATGCAGACCTTCATCAACCGCTACGCATCGGCCAATCTCGTCGGCATTGATTTCGATATTGAAGGGAATCAAAGCCAGACAGACATCAATCACTTGGTTCAGCAAGTGGCGGCTGTGCAAGCTAGCTATCCAAATTTACGTTTCAGCTTTACGCTGGCTACCTTGGGTTCGTCCAACGGCCTAGTCACGTCAAACCTCTACGGCGACCTGAATGCGTTGGGTGATGGTGTCATTAAGGCGATTAAACAGTACGGGCTAAGCAACTATACCATCAACCTGATGGTGATGGATTTTGGTGCCGCATCAACATCCGTTTGTGTCGTGGCAAATGGTGTATGCGACATGGGAAACACAGCCATACAAGCGGCAATCAATCTCAATGCCAAATATGGCATTCCATTCAGTCAGATCGAGCTTACCCCAATGATAGGTTTGAACGATGTGGCAAGTGAGACTTTCTCACTGCAAAATGTCGATACTCTAAGTCAGTGGGCGCTGAACAATAAACTAGCTGGCATTCACTTCTGGTCAATTGACCGGGATACCCCTTGTAGTCAAACCTCGGCATCCGCGATTTGCAGTTCGTTGACCAATGTGCCTGTCTGGGGTTTTACTAAACGCTTTGCCACTGACTTGGGATACTAGTGAATAACTGATGTTACGCGCCGTACCGTTGAATATCCGCGTCAAGGGCGCAATAGCGGCCCCCGCCGCGTATTGCGCCCTTGGCCCTGTTTTCCCTGTGTTGACTAAGGAATCACATTAACGGTTATATCGAATCTTCTCGGGTACAAGCTTGATTACTCGCCATACAGTCCCTTCTTTGATAAAAGTTGCGGCATAGCCAACAGACCTTTCCTGACTCACGGATAGACGAAAACTAGCCACCCATACTCCATTTTTGGTCTGAAGTAGCCAACCTGCCACCATAACGCGTCCGTCAGAGTCTATCCAGGCTGGCAGCGGTTCGGTAAAGGCAAGCAGTTGGTCTCTATCGCCAATGCGGGATGCTTTTATCGCATCCAACAGTGCGCTGCGCATTTGTTTGGCATCGTCTAGTCCAATTCGGGTTACATGCTCGGCTGGGTAGGTAACTGTAGCCGTTGCGGTGGTGGGCTGGTCGCTCATTGCGGTGTCTCTTTGGTGGTTAAGCACATTTCAATTGGCAGGTTTGCGCAGGACGACCACCTGGCGGTTGTTCGGTCTGCGGCCCAGGAAAGGTATCGCCTTCCGTGGGGGGGGCGGGTTTTTACGTCTGTGGGATCGTTGATGTTTTGGATTACGGTGTCGCCCGACGGAGATTTGCCTACGACTTTATATTCCGACCCGCCAGGGGTGGTGGGCTTGTCCGTGGCAATGGGATAGTTCTTATCGACAAACTTCCTGATTGCTATTGCATCTGGAACGGGATTCCCTAGAGCGTTCGTTGTGCGGAAGTTGGGGAATGACTCCTGTAGGCCATGGTTTATGGCCCATTGCTCACCCTTGGTATATGCGTCGTATTCTTTTTCAGACCATGGCATGTTGTCAGGCTGGCCGGTGTGGATGCCCTCATGGTAAATGGTCGATGCCAAACTTTCAGCAGGAATATCGTGAGAAACCCCTTTTTCATCAATATTTTTGATCACGATATTCATGTCTGTACCTTGGGTGCTTCCTCCGCCCTCGAAATGTTTTATAGTCCACTTCGACCCATCATAGTAGGGATCTTCATAGTAAATCCTGTCGAAGGCAGTGATGCTGACACCACGGGACCTCAGGTCGTCAAGGAATGCTTTGTCCTTTGGACACATCACTTTCAAAGCATTGCCCAGCCAAGGGTCCGACGGAGGGCAAGGTGGGGTTGCAGCGGGGCATTCCGCTACGATACGATTGATCGGGCAGGCACCGCCATTTAAACTAGGGGCAGTTGGCTCTTTGGCAAGGGTCATGGTGGTCTATCATTTCCAGTTTCGGTCAACTTATCACTTTTTTGTCACTTCATGTGCTTTGCAAGTTTGATGATGCGGTTGTTTGGTTTAGGCCGGTTCTCCAGCAGTTTAGTCAGCTTTTTCTTGGCTATTGTGGCAAACAACACATAAGAACCGGCGGTTATGCCTAAACTGACAAAGAAGGCGGTTTGTCCCTGTAACAGCCACAGCGGGAAGGCCACAGTCAAGCCAAACACTGATATGACCAATAACACTAAACTAAACCCTGCCGTAATCAACATCCCTTGCCGCCAGTCTTTAAGCACTTTGAGATATTCCGGGTCGGCACCAGCGAGTCTTTGCCAATCGGTGAGGCTGTTAGGCACAAAAAATGGTACCCGCCGATAGGCATCCCGCCAACTGTCTATAATGGTTTCGCCCACCTCATGGACAAGGTTGGCTGAAATATCGCCTAATAGCGGGAAACTTTTCAGGTAAGCGGTGCGCAAGCCAAAATAAAGCTTTGCCACCCCGCCCAAAAAGGCATAGGCCGGACGAAGCAAACACGGTCGGCTGTTTTTCCATGTCTCTGGGCTGATCAAATCCTTGCCGAATTTCTCCCCCATCTGGCTGACGATCAACTCCACCGGCAGGGAGTTTTGTTTTACCCCCGGCAATTTCGGCAAATAATCGTCCATCATTCCGATCAAGGCTTCGGTCAGAGCCACGCCGTCAGGGGAGCCGCCGCATTGGCGTTGTTGGACTAAGGCAAAGAGCGCCTCTGCTTCGTCCCATTGGTCAGTGAGCAACCCGTCTTCTATGCCCATGACATGGCCGATCAATTTCCACAGATGTAAAAAAGCGTCTTTTTCCTCTTGGCTAATCGGGATGCCCCATTTTTCCAAGCCTTTGGGAATGACCAAGCCAAAGGTCAATAGGGTGTAAGCCACATCCTCCTGGTTGACGGGTGCGCCCAGTGTCTGGCTGTCCCACGTTTCCTGGCGTTCCGCTATTTTTTCCATAAATGGCTTGGGCTGTCCGTCTTCGCTAGTTGGCGGGGGGGAAACAGCGGAAGGGTTGAGCAACATATAACGCATGGAGGCGTGAAGGAAACGAACCTTTTTGGCCGTGATATAGCCTTTGCCCCATAGATAGCGTTTAGTGCCTTCCTTCAGTCGCCGTGTCACGGCTTGATTGACGGTGTTGACGAGGTCTTCCAAACCAGGGTCGTCGCTGACGCCGCCCTTAGACTCTCCGCAGTCAATGTGAAGGTGGTGTCGGCTGCGCTGCACATGGCTTCCGGGGATGCATCGTGCTACTTCGTCAGCCAAGACATAATCCATATCGAACTCTTTATCCTCAATGATATTAATTCCATCTTTATCCATGACGGCATCCAACATCAAACCGGTTTCATAGATGCGTTGATTCAAATACGGCGGCAATAATTTCCCGGTCTTGTAAAGGGCTGGAATGCCTTTTTCAATCAAATAACAAGAGGGTAGGCTTGCGGCATACAATACCCCCAGGGAAACCACAGTGTTTTCGTGCCAGAATTTTGATGCCAGTTTCAGTTTACCCATGTCCACCCAGTCCGGTGCTTCCATCGGTTCATAATAATCCGCCAAGCCAGGATCGTCTTTCCGGTAACTATTCAATTCTTTAGCCACCCAGGAATCATCCACGAAAAACAGTCCTGGTTGCTCAATCAATTGGTTGGCCAAAAGCAGCATCCGGTTGCTTTTAATGCTGCCATTCTTGCCTTGAAAGGTTTGATCAACCAAAAGATCCGCTTCCTTGTCCCCTATTTGCCGATATTGGTTCAAAATCGCATCGTCCCACCGTGTAGACATATTTTGCCTCATTAAAGAAAGTTAGAGATTGGTGTCTAGCTAGAGTGATGTCAGGCATCCCCGTTGTCATTCTAGGCGTTTTTGCTGTCAGTTTCTTGGCAGCAAACACAGTAAACGCTAAGAAGGATTTACGGTCAAGGCAAAATTACCAGCTTGCAAGTGGACCAATGGTCTGTCTGGTGCATTCAGAAACCTTGGCACAGATTCGCCATATCAAGCTGCCGCCTGAATGGACGGGGCAGGAGGTCCAACGCCTTTGGCTATTTCACAGTCCACTTCAACACTGGCCGCCTAGCCGCCAAGGTTTCATCCAGCCGACGCAATGGGGTATGGCGGGGCGCTTGGTGGAACAAATCCACATTGCCTGACAGGGCTTGTTCTGCGAGCTTACGCATCACTTGGATGAAGTTATCCAAGGTTTCCCGGCTTTCCGTTTCAGTCGGTTCGATAAGCATCGCCCCATGCACGACCAGCGGAAAATACATAGTCATCGGGTGTATGCCTTCGTCCAGCAATGCTTTGGCCAAATCGAGCGTGGTCACGCCGGTGTCTTTCAGGAAGCGGTCATCAAATAACGCCTCATGCATACAAGGTCCGTCGAACGATGCCGTCATCACATCTTTCAGACTGGCCAAAATGTAGTTGGCATTCAGCACGGCATCACCGGACACTTGCCACAGCCCATCCGCTCCATGGCTGAGAATATAGGCCAGCGCACGGACAAACATGCCCATCTGCCCATGAAAACCTTTCAAGCGTCCAATGCTCTCCCTAGCATCCTTGGCGTGTTCCACTAGCCTGAACCCATTGCCGTCAAGCACCACAAATGGCAAGGGGGCAAACTGGGCGAGTTCCGCACTTAACACGACAGGCCCGGAACCCGGCCCACCGCCGCCGTGGGGGGTGGAAAAAGTCTTGTGCAAGTTGATGTGCATGGCATCGACCCCCAAGTCAGCGGGTCTGACCCTGCCCACAATGGCGTTGAAATTCGCCCCGTCGCAATAAAAATAGGCCCCGGCCGCATGGACCGCTTCGGCAATGGCAATCATATCGCGCTCGAACAAGCCACACGTATTGGGGTTTGTCAGCATGATAGCCGCCACATCATTACCTAGCTTCGACTTGAAAACTTCAAGATCGACCCGGCCTTGTGAATTCGCCGGGAGGGTTTCGACTTCAAATCCCAGTGCAGCGGCGGTGGCCGGATTGGTCCCGTGGGCCGATTCCGGTGCCAGCACTTTTGTCCGCGTCTCACCGCGTGCCGCCAAGGCTGCTTTGATCGTTGCCATGCCACAAAATTCGCCTTGGGCACCGGCTGCCTGCGACATGGCGACGGCGGGCATCCCGGTCAAAGTTTTCAGCCAAAAAGCCAATTGGTCGATCAGTTCCAGCGCACCTTGCACCGTCGAGAGGGGCTGCATTGGATGGAGATCGGCAAAACCCGGCAGACGCGCCAGCTTTTCGTTCAGCCGCGGATTGTGCTTCATGGTGCACGAACCTAGCGGGTAAAAATTACCGTCAATGCTAAAATTCTTCTGGCTCAGACGGGTATAGTGCCGCACCACTTGCGGTTCGGAAAGTCCAGGCAAGCCGATTTTGCCTTGTCGGCGCAGTCCACCCAAACATTCCTGGTAAGCGGGAATGGTGGGCAAATCAACGCCGCAACGGTCATCCTGGCCTTGCTCGAAGATCAATGCCTCTTCAATATCGCGGCTGCAAGATGTTGACAACGGGTTTTCTGCCTCCGAACGGGTCGGCCTGCCTTGCTGATTCATTTCTTATGTCATCCTATGTAGAGACGAAATCGGGATTTTCTCTTTTAAATTACTGCTGTTACGCATCTGTCTAGATCGTAGACCGGTGGATCCGCTTGGCGAGCGAAAATCCGGGAGAACGCGGTCACAAAACCTGGATTACGCTTGCCAAGCGGCTTCATCCGGGCTACGACAATGAGATTCAAAGGCACAGTGCGTAACATCAGTTAAATTATACTGGTAATAGCAATTTTTGTTCGCTATTATTTATAATGATAGCCTCTACTCACGTTTCACTCTAAAAATAGCTACAAAAAAGTTATATGATGTAGGTTGGGTTAGGCGCGTCTTTTTGCGCCGTAACCCAATAGTTGGGGGCCGGGCATGTCGGGTTATGGCGCACTCAGACGGAGTCATGGCCGGGCAGAATGTACAGATGTGTGCCTAACCCAACCAGCAAATAGATATTTTTACAGTGAAATGGGAGTAAATAGGATAGAATTGATTTTAGATATTAAACTTGGGGAACTAATCATGACGCTAGTTCGGCGATCTAAAAATTCTGAAAATAAGCCTGATGAAGCCAAACATCGTTTCATTGATAAACTTCTCATGCTGGTGTTCTTTTCTGTTTTTGCTCTTGGTATGAGTGGATTTTTTATCATAGATGTAGGTTGGCTATCAAATCAGATAGGAAAAAGTCTAGTGGAACATGTCTCCACAGCCTTGATTGTTACCTCGATTTTGGGTATATTTTACGAGTTTTTATTTTCTAGGTTGCGTGACGAACGACTCCGTTCGCTACTGGCTGAGCATCAACTTGCGATGTCCAATGTTGTGAACGCTTATGATATGTTGATAACGCCTAAACAAGTTTTTGATCTGATTCAGGACATAGTCTCACAAACGCCTAAACTTCCAACTTTATATAGTCCGGCTCGCGCAGAAGGAAATGAATGCTCCTTCGCTGGTAGTATCCAATATTTTGATAGTATTGTAGCACAGAGGCCTAAGGAAGTGGAAAGCATACTACAGTCATGGATACTGCCAACCAGCCCTAGCAACTTGAAATTCTTGGCTAGCGATTTGATTGGGAAATATAGATTGAAGCCTTTGGCCGAAGAGTTAAAGAGAATAGCCTACTTGCAATTTTCAAAAGGAATATTGCAAAGCAATAACGATGACTTTGATACAAGCTGGGTGTTGAACTATCTTTGGGCATGGTCTCGATGTGAACAGCCAATGTATAAAACCATGGGCGATTTGCTGATCAGCACAGACAATAGAGATACACGGGAATGGATTCTTTTTGTCCCTAGGCAAATGCCAGATACGGAATGGTGTAATATATTAGAGAGATATTTGCATCGTCATAAAATCACTATGGATAATGCGGAAGATGTAGCTCGTGCTTTGGCGGCATTAAAACTTGCAGGACATGAGCTAGATCAAAATATATTGAAAGATGCTCTAAAAAATAGCGAGGATATTGAGGAAGTTAGAGAAGTTGTAATCTCCATTTGGCGAGAAATGGGGTTGGATGCCGAACAACTTTAGGAGCGTAGCTTATCGAGACATTGTGAATTAATTGTTTTGTGCCGCGCAGTGTTTATTCGATTAGCGGCTTCCCCTCAGCCAACAAGCCATCCATTTCATCCTTGAGCGCCACCCCGGAAAAGCCCCGCCGGATGGATTCTTCGATCAGGTAGAGCAGTTTTTTGGTGGCAGACTCATAGCTCAAACCTTCTGGCGGGTGGATGTTGGAAATGCAGTTCCGCTCCGCGTCGGTATTCCCCTTCTTAGGCGCATAGCTTAGGTAAATGCCTAAGCTGTCGGCGGCGCTAAGGCCGGGGCGCTCACCGATAACGATCACAGACACCCGTGCACCAAGAACGCTGCCGATGTCGTCCAGTAAGGCGACGCGACCGTTGGCAACCAGGGAAATCGGGGCGATACGAAACTGCCGCACCCTCAAGCCTTCCAGTATTGTTTGCAATAGCGCAATCCCACGCCGCTCGACGGCGGTCGAGGACAAGCCATTACTGACGATCAATGCCACATCAACCCCGCTGGCCTTGAGATTGCGCAGGCGGATGCGCGACTCTTCGGTCAGCACACGTCCGAAATCAGGTCGGCGCAGGTATTCGCTGCGGTTGGACACGGGTGTTTGTAGGATCAGCGTTTCTTCGCCGATATCCCGCAATTGTCCGGCAAAGGCATCGATGTTCCAAGGCAACTGCACAGCGTCCCGTGCCTGCGCATGAGCCAGTTGAAAATCCAGCAGCGCCTGTGTGGGAACGGCATGACCGGCCCGGCCCAAGGCGATGCGTGCCTGTGTGAAGCGACGCAAGGCAATCCACGGATCGGTCATAGTGTTTCACCGGTTAATTCATTGATGACGCCAAGCAGCCGGGGCGGTGTAAAACCCAGGCTCAAGGCGTTGTACCCGTCAAATATCCCCATACGGTTCAACCAATCCTCGAATTCCGGCGCGGGCCACAAGTTCAGCACACGGCGCAGATAAAGTGCGTCATGGAACGAGGTGCTTTGGTAGGCCAGCATGATGTCATCGCCTCCCGGAACGCCCATGATGAACGTGCAACCGGCCACAGCCAACAGGGTCATCAGGTTGTCCATATCGTTCTGGTCGGCCTCGGCGTGGTTGGTGTAACAGACATCACAGCCCATGGGCAGGCCCAGCAGCTTGCCGCAGAAATGATCCTCCAGCCCGGCGCGGATGATCTGCTTGCCGTCGTAAAGATATTCCGGCCCGATGAAGCCGACCACGGTGTTGACCAGCAGCGGCGAGAACGCACGGGCGACGGCGTAGGCCCGCGCTTCGCAGGTCTGCGCGTCGATGCCACCGTGCTGGGCATTCGCCGAGAGTGCGGTGCCCTGCCCGGTTTCAAAATACATCACATTGTCGCCCAAAGTCCCGCGTCCCAAGGCCAGCGCCGTGTCGTGGGCTTCGGCCAGCAGTGCCAAGTTGACGCCGAAGCTTTTGTTGGCCGCTTCGGTGCCTGCGATGGATTGGAATACCAAATCCACCGGAACGCCACGGCGCATCAATTCCAACGTCGTAGTGACATGGGCCAACACGCAGGACTGGGTGGGGATTTCATGGCGGCAGATGACTTCATCCAACAAATGGAGCAGGTTCTCCACATGTTTCGGGCTGTCCATAGCCGGGTTGATGCCGATCACCGCGTCACCGTTTCCATACAACAGCCCATCCAACACGCTGGCTGCAATGCCTTTAGGGTCATCTGTGGGATGGTTGGGTTGCAAGCGTGTGGACAGACGGCCCGGCAGGCCAATGGTGTTACGGAAGCGGGTAGTGACGGAACAGCGTTTCGCCACGGCAATCAGATCCTGGTTGCGCATAATCTTGGATACCGCCGCCACCATTTCCGGCGTAAGCCCCCAGCGAACCGAGGCAATGGCTTGGTCGGAAGTGGTGACGGCCAGCAGCCATTCACGGAACCCTCCGACGGTGAGCGATGAGATCGGGGCGAAAGCATCGTAGTCATGGGATTCTGCGATGAGCCGGCTAACCTCGTCTTCTTCCGGCGGAATCAACGGTTCGGCGAGAAACTCTGTCAACGGTAGATCAGCCAAAATCCATTGGGCAATGGCACGCTCTTCTTCCGAGACAGCGGCAAGCCCGGCCAACTCGTCCGCCGAGCGCAATGGCGATGCATTAGCCAGCAAGGTTTTCAGACCCTTGAAGGCGTAGCTTCGCCCTTTGAAATTTTGAGTGTATTTCATAAAGGCTGATCCTTTTTGAATGCATCAACCAACCGCTTTACGCCTTCCACAACCTTCAGCCAAGCCTCGTCTTCATCATCCCAATGCTTTTTGCTTGTTACCGGCTTGTCTTTATCTGGCAGGGCATTGTATTTGGCAAAGTCCAAAGTAGTCCAATCGCAGGAACGCACAATCACCGGGACGAGTTTACAGTCCCCTTTTTGGCAACGAGCTTCAATCAAAGGTAGTTCGATTGTTTGGATATACTCGGTTGCCATGCTGTCCCTAGAAACTAAATATAAAACGATGTCAGCCTTTTCCAATTCCTCTTTAATTTTCTCATTCCAATCTTCACCTGGTAGCAAATCCGTGTCGTTCCAAGTTGCTATTTTGTCGCGTAAGCCGGACAGGTGTTTCAAGAGATTGTTTTTGTGGGTATCATCGGCTTTCGAGTAACAGATGAAAATTCTTTTCTGTTTTTCCACGGCGGATTCCCCTTTGGCCCATATTGGCAAATGATTCACGCGGATACCATCCAACAATTCCAATACATCGACATCTTCGTAACTACTTGGACATTCCACTTTCAGTTTTTTGTCTTCCCTCCGTTGTAACAGCCGCTTTTTCTCAAAATATTCTGGTATGGCAAGACAGCGACATTTGGAGCAGATGCACGGAACCAGCTTCTCGACCCTGTCCCGCAAGCCATGGAAGCTGTCGTTCAAGGCGTCTAAATCGGCGGCAATGACGGACAGCAATTCCTTGCGCTCCGGCCCACGCGCCCGTAGCGCAATTTCCCCGCCTTCTGGCGGAATCTCAGCTAATACTTCCGTGCCATCGCGCTCGAACAATACCCCTGTAACCCAGCCCAAATCTGATTTCGGCACAAAGCAGTGCTGGCGCACTATTAAACGACTAATAAGTCCTTTAGGCATAAATTTATAGCGGTAGCGTAACGCCAAATCACCCGGCTGTTCCCAGTTCACCAAGTCTGAAGGTTTGGACGGCGGCAATAGCTGCGGGGCCAGCCAAGTGTCCGGCTTTGCATCAGGCAAGCGATAACAGAGTTCAAAATTCTGCATCAAGGCCAGCAATTCCGCATGCATGTCGGCATATATGGAATCCTTCCATACCCGTTGGCAATCCCGCAGGCTGAAATGCCCCCGGTCTTTTTTGATGATTTCATCGTCCAGAATCTTGAACACTGCCTCGGTAGCCCAGGTGTTTTGAAGGATCACGGATTTCGCCAGTAGCATATCATCTTGGAAATGCAAAAACACGCCCAAGTCATGAAAATAGCGGCTCAGATGCAAGGCTTTCTCGCGGTTAAATTCCAGATATTTGGCGTAAATGTTGAAGTAGTCCTGTTGCGAGATATAGGGTTTATATAGGGCTTCGGCTTCTATTTCAGCACGGATGGATACCCAGCAAGCAGGTAGTTCTTCACCGATATGGGGAAGCTTCTGGGCGAAGAATTCCAAATCCTCTCGCAATTTATCCACCGCATCGGCATGTTCCAAATTGCCCTGATAACATTCTTTCACATTGTCGAAACGGCTTTTGATTTCAGCCAAGCCGATGGTTTTGCTTCTGCCGCCTCTTTCATTTTGAAAAATCACTACCGGGCTATGTTCTGAGAGTTGATCGACCACTTCCAGCCAGTATTTGAAGCCCTCATCCTGCACGGTTTTTGAATTATTGAGCGTATCATCCAGTAACACATACAGCGAGCGCTTGGTTAGGAAAAACTGGTGGGTGGCATGGTAAATCTCTTGCCCACCGAAGTCCCAAACATTCAGCCGAAAATGCCGGCCATTGGCGAGCTTGAATTCGTGGCGATGGATGTCTATGCCCTTGGTGGTCTCTCTCTCCTTCGGTAGCGGCTTGCCGGGTTGGCACAATCGCCGCAGGAAGCTGGTCTTCCCAGCCCTAGGTTGACCCACGATCAACAACTTGGCTTCATACAGATGGTCGAAACCCTGGGCTTCTTTTTCAATGAAGTAATTGAGGATGGATGCGTTGCCTCTTCTGACTACTTCGGTAGGCGGATTGATGAAGGAGCAGCCTTGTACAAAAATGCCTTGTTCTTCCCAGAACCTTGCCACCCATTTTACCGGAATGCCCTGTCTTATCAGCGGCAGCATAGGGGACAGGTCAGTGATTTGCGTGTGCCGGATATCCAGTATTTGTAGATCAGCCAGCTTGACTAATGGCATCAGGTCAGCGACTGGTGTTTCCGACACATCAAGCGATTTCAAGCCCGCCAATCCGGCCAGCGGGTTTAGGTTGGCGACTGGCGTTTCCGATACATCAAGCGATTGCAGTCTTGCCAACCCAGTCAAGGGGTTCAAATCGGTAATTTTGGTTCCAACAAGATAAAGCCTTTGCAGACTTTCCAATCCGGCCAGTGGACCCAAGTCGGTCACCGGCGTTTGCCTGACATCAAGCGATTGCAAGCCCGTCAGCACCGCTAGTGGGAGCAGATTGGCGACTTTCGTTTGCCCGATATCAAGCGATTGCAAATCCTCCAGCCCAGCCAAAGGTCTTAGGTCAAAGGCCAACGTTCGCCTAAGGCTAAGCATTCGCAGTTTTTTCAGTCTAGCCAGAGGGAGCAGATCGACGACCCGAGTCCCCGAGACATGAAGTTCTTGCAAATTAGTCAGCCCGGCCAGCGGAGTCAAATCATCGATTCCAGTTCCCGATATATCAAGCTTTTGCAGGCTGCTTAGCACGGCCAGAGGAGTCAGGTCGGTTAGCCCTGATCTTTTCTCATCATCGCTCTTTAACCAAAGCCGCTTCAGGTTTTTCAAACGGGAAAAAGGGTTGGTTCCAACACCGCTCGGAAAAAATTTGATGACGCCGGGGAGACCGGTCATCGAAGATGTCAGGCGACGGATGTGATTGGCAGGGCCGACGTTTTGGGTTTCTCTCCTGCTCCCATACAGCCACTCATTTGAAAGTGGCAATATGTCAGAATTGGAAAGCGACAATTCCTCCAGCCACACCAGTTCCCCAATCTCCCCAGGCACTTCGGTTAAACCGCAGTTGCGCAAGTCTAAAAAGATGTCACGGGTCTTCTTGTTTTCTTCGATGAGAGGCAGGGCAAGTTCTAACATCAGGTTGGCTCCTTTGAGCGATGTCTTAGGCGATGTCCGATAAATAAACCCCTATGGATTAATCGGGAATATTCGTGCAAGCAAAAATGCCGGGTGCATTTCTAAGGTAGTTCTTGTAGTCCAAGCCATAGCCGAACAAATAGCGATTTTCCGCTTCCAGCCCGACAAAATCGGCTCGGCAAGGACGTTCCCTTCCGATCTGCTTGTCGATCAGCACGGCAATGAGAATTTCCGTCGCTCCTTGTTCCTTGCACCAATCTTTGATGACTTTCAAGGTAATCCCTTCGTCCAGGATGTCATCCGTCACTAATACTGTCCTTCCGCCTAATGGCAGACGGGGCTTTACAAACCATTCTACCTCACCCCCGCTGGTTGTGCCTCGGTAGCGGCTGGCTTGGATGGAGTCAATTTCCAGAGGAAAATTCAGGCGTGTGAGAAGTTTTCCAGAAAATATGATGCCGCCGTTTAGTACGGTGAGGATGATAGGGTTGCTTTCGGCCAAATGCGCTTCGATTTCCACAGCGAGGCGGTCAATGGCAGATTCCACTTGCTGTTCGGAAAAAAGAAGATCGGCTTCGGATTGGACCTGTTTGACTTCTTCCAATAGGTTCATGAGCTTATGTCCTAGGGTTAAGTCACTGCCATTAAGTTAAGGAAAAACCCGTCGTTCCGGCAGGGAATGCCGGAATCCAGAGGCCATGGAGGGCGGGCTAGATTCACCTCCCTGTGTTCTGGATACCGGCAATCCCTGCCGGTATGACGGCTTAACTTAATGGCAATGTAGGGTTAAGTGCGGACTATTTTAATCCATTTTGCCAATATCGTGCGAGACCACCTATTTTGACACAGAACCGCCGATCTAAGGGCCAAGCTGGTGCTTGGCGCTCCCAATGGGGACGCCAAGCACCAGCTTGGCAAGGGGGTTGGCGAAGGGATTGGTTTTCCGTTCCCTCAAACATCCGTTCTTGCAACTGATAATGATTTGCATTTGTAAAGTAGTTATTTTATAATTTGCCATCAGAGCATCACGCAAAGGTCTGGATTGTATGAAAGCAAACAATACGATGGTTTCATTGGGCATCGCCGCTCTGCTGGTTTTCTGCAACCACGAGTCCGAGGCGGCAAAAACCAAGCCCGCTTCGCTGGCTGAAATGTGGAAAATCATTCAACACCAGCAGAAGGAAATTGAAGAACTCAAAGCCAAGGTTTACGAAAACGCAGCGTTGAAACAGGAGGTCAAATCCGCACAAGATGTGCCACAAGGGGATGCTAAATCGCAGACGCAAGCTGTCGCAACCCCAGTCAATGCGGCGGATGCAAATGCCAGCGCCAAACAGCAAACGGTTCCTGCCACCAAAGCAGCCAAATCCGAGGCCGAGCGCAAGACCGACATTCTCGCGTCCGAAGTGGAGAAACTTAAATCCAAGTTAATCATTCCCGACAAGCGTGAATACAAAAGCGAATATGGCCTAGGCCCCGCCGCTTCGCAGGTTTACCGGGTCAACCGTGGACTTTCCATCGGCGGTTACGGCGAGGCATTCTATACCGATTACACGGCTAACAAAGGCGATCTCAAGAATACGGTCGATTTGACGCGAGCAGTGCTTTATGTGGGCTATAAATTCAACGATTGGATCGTATTGAATAACGAGTTCGAATGGGAGCATGCCAGCAGCGGCACGGGGACTGAGGCAAAAGGCGAAGTCTCCGCTGAATTTTCCACATTGGATTTTTTCCTGCATAAAAACGCCAATATCCGCGCCGGTTTGATGCTGATGCCAGTCGGGTTCATCAATGAAATCCACGAACCTGTGACCTTCCATGGCAACCGCCGCCCCGATGTAGAAACGATCATCATTCCATCGACTTGGGCAGAATTGGGATTTGGACTTTTTGGTGAAGTGATACCCGATTTGCAATATCGCATGTATGCTGTGAATGGCATGAACGCCAAGGGCTATTCGAGCGCAGGCATTGCCGAGGGCAAGCAAGAGGGGAGCCATGCCCTCGCCGAAGATCTTGCGTTTGTGGGACGAGTGGATTTCCGTCCTAAATATGCACCGGGATTGACGCTTGGCACTTCGTCCTATGTGGGCGATGCCGGTCAAGGGCAATGGTACATGGGCAAGAAGGCAAATGTGCTGACTCAGATCTATGAAGGCCATGTCCAGTGGCATTGGCGCGGACTGGAAATGCGCGCATTAGGGGCATTGGGTTATATAGGCAATGCCGGCCTAGTCAGCGCCCAAAATCTTGCCATCAACCCGACCGCAAAAGATGCTGTCGTCGGCAGCCGCAATTATGGCTGGTACACGGAAGCGGCTTACGATGTCATGCCTTGGTTGTTGCAGGATAGTACTCAGTATCTTGCGCCATTCTTCCGTTACGAGCGTTACAATACGCTGGCCGCTGTCCCAGAAGGGTTTGTCGGCGACAAGACTTGGGACCGTTGGATTTACCAAGCCGGACTGACTTACAAACCCATCCCTAACATTTCAATCAAGGCGGACTATCGCAATATCCATTCGGCCGGGGGCGGCCTTCCGCATGAGTTTAATTTGGGTTTGGGTTTTATTTACTGACAGGTATTCAATGCGCAATAAAATTTTTCTATTGATTCTAGCTTTGACAATGCTGGTCCCTTCGGCTAACTCGACTGTCTTTTATAGCAAAGAGGAAGCTTTTGAATTGGCTTTTGGCGCAGGCGCGGAAGTCGAACCGCTAGCGGTCTTCCTGACCGATGAGCAGGCCGAATTGATAGAGAAAACTGCCCAGGCCAAGCTTGACTCAAAACTGTTCACCTTCTATGTAGGCAAGCGCGGTGGACAGACCTTGGGCTATGCGGCCATCGAATCCCATAATGTTCGCACCCAACCGGAAACGGAATTGATCTTACTCTCGCCGACCGGCGAATTGGTTCGTGTGGAGATGCTGGCTTTCCATGAGCCGCCGGAATACCAGCCGCCGGCGCGTTGGTTTGAGAGGCTATACAAACGTCCATTGAAAGACTTGCGGTTAAACCAAGGCGTGGATGGCATTGCCGGGGCCACGTTGAGTTCGCGCGCATCCTTGGACGGCATACGCAAAGTGATGGCTATTTATCAGATTGCACTGAAAGAGGGGAAATACTGATGAGATTTTTTGTCACTGGCGAACAGAAACGGCAATCCTTGCTAAATGCCATTGTGTTGATGTTCTTGGGCTATATTGCCCTGCTGTGGGTTAGCAACGGCATGATGTTTTTCCACAAGATGGGTTTGAACCCTAATTCCGTGGTTGAATATTACCTAGGCTCCGAGGAAAAGTTCACCCAACCGAAGAGTTACCAAAGTCTGTTGGAGGTCACCCACTTCCATCTATTCGCAATGGGCATGTTGGCAGTGACACTGACCCACCTGCTATTGTTCACTCAGTTGACCGTCACCTTAAAGGTTTGGTTGACCGGTTTGACTTTTGCCTCCGCTGTAGCGGATGAAATTGCCGGTTGGCTGGTCCGTTTTGTCCACCCCGCGTTTGCGTGGTTCAAAGTGGCTGCTTTTCTAACCTTGGAGTTCAGTTTGGCAGCCATGTTAATTCTGGTCAGCGCATCGTTGGTCTGGCAACGATTGGAGCAACGCAGCCGGGGCAAAGCGACCGACATTCCACTGGCAGCCGGGGATATCCGCCCCGACTAAGGTGATATCCAATAAAGAACATCCCATCCAAAGGCCAAGCTACTTGGGGCTTGTCGAAGGGGATTGCAAGTTTCATTTACAGTGGGCCTTGTAGATTCTGCTTTGGTCTTAACGTTGCGTCGTTGCGTGAGACAAAAAATCTTTGTCCTTTGAATGAACATGCCGTACTGCGAGAAAGGTAAAAGAAGGTTTCACGCAACGGCGCAACGACGCAACGTAAAAGCGCAAGTGGTGGGTGATACGGCATGTCTAGGTTGACTGTTACGAGCCTGACCGGTTTTTTCCATTCGCCATCGCTCCCTTGACGACAAGGGCGCATAGCACACCCTATTATCGGGCGCTTCCTGTCATTGTAACTCTACAGTCCTGTTATCTGTGTTCTATATGTGAGATGGTTATGGATCAAAAATCAGTATCTTGGGTGTCTTTTCTTACGCTGGTCGTAAGTTTTATTTTGATAGTTCTTGAGCAGATTATCAAGTAACACTTTGATGTTGAAAACGCTGTAGCTATGGCCCACTGAAAAGCTGGTCAATGCCGGTGATTTCCTTTGTAGCAACGTCTGCAATTTCAGAATCTGTTATTCTCGCAACGCTATCGCTAGCCAAATCGAATTGCCAAGCACGGGCAAAATTGACCGCTAACAAGGCAAAGGCGATATCGCGGTCCTGTGCATTATTTATTTTCTGCGCACTCTCAAGGGCTTTGACTGCCCAATCCTCAGCCTCCCTAGTTAGTCCGGCATGTGCCAAATAGCGGGACATTTCCCCACGCACGACTGCTTGTGATGGCAGGCTAGTAATTTGGGCTTGGGATTCATTGGCTTTTTCCTGAAGGCTAGACGAAAGGGCATTCAGGCCAGGGTGGTAATGAAACATGAGACTCAGTAGTGCTGCCGCACGGGATCGGTTTACCGGCGATATAAGCTTGTCGAGTCCTTTCAGCGCATCAATTGGCCGGTTAGTGTAAGCCAGTTCGCGGGTGACGTTGAAAAGCAGCTTTTCTTTTTGCTGCGAATCGAGTTTTTCCAATGTTGCCAGCGCATACTCAACCTCACCAATATCGGCAAAAGCCGTTGCGATCTCGCGCATAAGGTCTGCCTTGACTGTCTCGTCATTGACGCGGCTGGCGTTCCCCAGGATTTTAATGAGAATGCTTGATGCCGTATCCTTGCTCCCGCTTTGGGCATAGCAGATTGCAAGATGCACATAAGCGCGCAATTGGGTAGCAGGGTCGTCAATGGACGAAATAAGTTGGTTGGCTTGCTGGTAATTAGTTTGAGCCAGTTTCAACTGGCCTTGCTCCGCCTGATGCATTGCAAGGCTTGCCAAGCCTTTGGCTCTTTCGGCAATATCGTTGATGCTTGCGACTAGTTTAATGGCAGCCTCTAGGCTTTGCTGGGACTTCGCCTTTTCGTCGATCCTCCACAGGTTCGCAGACCATTGGCCCAAGCCATCGGCCTGTCTCGCGATGTCAGGAAGCGCATTGATTGTAACCATTGCCAAATCAAACATCTTCGCAAAATCCGGCTTGTCATTGCTGGCAAGGTAATACCCGGACAACCTTCCAAGGGTAGTCAGTTTCAAATCCTCCAAACTAATGGCTTCGACTCCCTTCAATGCCTTCAGCGGCTGTTTCAACCTAGCGAGGCGCTCCGCTTCCGAGGCCAGAAACAGCCCCCATTCCCGATCCAAATGCAATTCCTGCAGCAATTCCTTTCCATTTAGTTCCGGTGTAGGTTGCGCCTTGACCGGGGGTAAGGAACTGTCCTTGGCCTGAAACTTTGCGGACTGGGCAGCAGCGAGGCGCCATGCGTTTGTCAGGGCAGGATTGGGCTGAGTGTTGACTGATAAGCTTGAATTACCGCCAGCGGCTCGGGCCTTCCCAGACTGGACGGCAGAGGAGGGGGAACCCGTTGACAATGCGGTTGAATTAAGTCCCTTTCCAAGCGGGGGGAGCGAGGTAAGTGGCGAGGAATCCGTTGCCTGTTCATCTTGACCATTGACCGAAGGGGCTAAATTACCTGCGGCAAAGATTGATGCAGCCTGCAAGACAAGGAAGGGGTTGGTGGCACCTTGTGTGATTTGATCAATCGCATCGGGCATCAGCGCTGTCTCTGTCTCCATTGGCGAAACATCAAGTGGATGTGAAGTGCCGAGTTGGCGCAGCGTCTGTTGTTGGGGGGATAAACTTACATTGACTTTGCTTAAATCGATACCCCCCGATGAAGGCAGATGCCTTGCTGGGGGTTGAGTGTCAATCTTTAGGGTATTAACCCCGATGACACCTATGCCTACCCCCAAAATCAAAACTAGAGCCACAGAACCGAATATGCGAAGGCGAGAATTCAGCAAACTGGGCAAGCCCAGTTCTTTTCTGATTTCTTCTTCGAACTTTTTTTGGCGTGCGGCCTTTTCCGCTTTCTCAGCCATTTCCTTAGCTTGTTGTTCAAGCAATTCTTGACTGTATTGCAGCCTCTTCTTCACCATTTCACGCTCGGCTTTAAGCTCCGCCGATTTTTGGTATTTGCTGGGAATGATGCCGCACTTAGGGCAAGTGACGGGCGATTGCTCTATTGAGGCTAGTTTTTCGTGATAATCGCAAGCAGGGCAAATGAAAACAATATCCTCAGTCTTCTCCTCGATGGGGATAAGCTCAAACGCTGAGCCGCCTTTTGAGGATAGCCGGTAATTACAAAAGCCACCATGGCGAAATATTTGCTTTTGGCATTGCTGGGCATCATGCAGTTGGAGTCCGCGTTTGACAATCGCTTTGTGATTGTTGACAACGACATCTTCTATTTTGGCGACATCGATCTCTAGAAATTTAGCGATACTGTTGATGCTTGCCGTGCGGTCAGTAACCTTCGCATCGATGCCTGTTAAAACCAAATCATATAACTCTGGCATGTGAGGATATCCTTGTTGTTGTTGTAAGGGAACCTTGCTTTAGGTGTAGTATAAAACATGTATTAAACTACGGGCAAAAGATTCAGCAATTCTTACGCCGGACGGCATATGTCATCCTGTCCGAAACATTTTGTGTCTTGACACTGGCGTGGTGGGCCGCCTACTGCCCACTGAATAGTTGATTTATGTCGTCGGTTTCCTTTGCCATACTGCTTGCAAGTTGCTTATCCTTGATTTGGGCCAAGCTTTCAGTAACCAGTGAGGTTTGCTTGGCACGGGCAAAATTGGCAGCCAGCAGGGCGAATGCAGTATCGCGTTCTTGCGGGATTTTGATGCTCCGAGCACTTTCAAGGGCTTTAGTCGCCCAATCGCCCGCTTGTTTTTCTAGGCCGGCATGTGCTAGATAACGGGCCATTTCCGCACGGACGATGGCTTGATCATGAGGATTGGCAATTTGGTCTTGGGTTGCAATGGCGGTTTGCAGCAGTGTGGTTGACAGGGTATTCACGCCATGCCGAAAGCCAAACACCAAACTTAACAAAGCGGCTGCGCGTGATTGGTATTCTGGAGTTTCAAGTTTATCCAAGCCCTTCATCGCATCAAAAGGCCGGTCAGAGTAGGCAAGTTTGCGTGTTACATCAAAAAGCATTCTTCCTTTAGCCGGAGGGTTTAGTTTGTCCAGCGTTGCCAACGCATAATCAGACTCGTCAATATCGGCAAACGCTTCCGCGATCTCACCAATTAGATTCTGCTGGTCAGTCTTATCATTGATTCGGTTTACATTATTTAAGGCATTGATAATGATGGCTGTCGGGATGGCGTTATTCCCGCTTTGCGCGTAACTATAGGCAAGGTGGATATAGGCCCGAAGTTTCGTTGCCTCATCGTTGATCGAAAGTATGAGCTGGCTGGCTTGGCGGAAATTCGCTTCGGATTGTTTGATTTGGCCGATTTGGGCTTGGTGGGTTGCAAGGCTGGCCAAAGCTCTTGATTGCTGCGCCGGGCCGGTCAGGGTAGAGACCAGTTTTTCTGCTGTCTGGAGATAAAGCTGGGCTTTCTGCTTTTCGCCCAAACGCCATAAAGTAATAGCCAGCCACCCCAAATTATCGACGCGTTCCGCCACATCAGGCAACCCATTAATGGATAGCGTTGCCATTTCCAGCACATTATTGGCTTCGGCTTTGTCTTTTTTTTCAAGATAATAAGCTGCTAGCGTCGCCAAGGCGCTGACTTTGACCTGGATCGGGCTTATGGCTTCCAATATGACGTAGGCTGCGGCCGTTTGTTTTAGCTTGGCTAACCGTACTGCTTCTGAAGCCAAAAACAATTCCCACTCACGATCCTTCCGAATTTCTTGCAGCAACGCCTTGTCGTTCAGGCGAACCGGTTTCCATTGGATGATGCCTCCAAGGGCCATATTGCCCACCGCCTGGTTACTCGAAGACGGGGAAGTTACCAAGGGGTTCGCCCAACCTATGCCGCTTGGTTTAACGGAGGCCAACTCAAGACTGCTTTCGGGCGCTGCCGCTGATTTTAAGGAACTTATCTGTCCCAAGGTTTCCTCTTGTGGTGATAGTTTAAAAGCGGGTTTATTTCCCCCATCTTCAACCGGTGTCGATCCATTCAACTGGTGCGCATTTTTTTGGAAATAAGGCCCAAAACCGTTAATGCCAAAGGCAATGCCTATCATCCAGATTAAGGCAACTGAAACGAATAGCCGATGGCGTGAGTTAATTGTTGTTGGCAAACCTAGTTCTTTTAAAATTTCTTTTTCCAGTTTGCGTCTCAGTGCTTCCTGTTCCTTCCGTTCCTCCAATTCCTTTGTTTGCCGTTCTAGCACTTGACGTTTTTCCAACAGTCTTTTTTTGGTTAATTCCCGCTCATATTTAATCGAGGATATTTTCTCATATTTGCTGGGGACGATTCCACAATGGGGGCAACTAGTGGGCAAATCTTCTCTGGACATTACTTTTTCGTTGTATTTGCAAGCAGGGCAGACAAAAACAAAATGCTGCTTATCCTCTTCTATCGGGGCAAGCTCAAGCTTTGCGTCGCTTTCTTGCGTTGGACGATAATTGCAAAAACCGCCGCGGCGGAGTATCTGTTGTTGGTACTTCCGGGCATCTTCCAAAAGCAATCCATGCTTGACAACCGCTTTTAAATTGTTATCAACGAAACGCTTTAATTTTGATTCATCTATTTTCAGCAATTCAGCTATACTATTAATGCTTTCTTCCCGATCATCAACCTCTGTGTCAATGCCCATTAAAATAACATCGTATAATTCATTCATGGGTTTGGCAAACTCCTTAAATCATGTAAGCCATGTAATTGAGGCAAATAAGCGAATGCACATCAGCTTAATAGCTAATTAATCCCCACGCAAGTATTCAATAGCCCCCAACGGTTTCCGTCCCAACCATCCGCCCTGCCTCTAAGCGAATGCTCCGTCCGCATCGTTTAGCCAAGGCGGGGTCATGTGTCACTAACACAAGGGTGGTGTTTTGCTCGCGGTTTAATTGAAACAGCAGGTCGATGATATGCTCGCCGGTCCGACTGTCTAGATTACCAGTGGGTTCATCGGCGAATAGAATGCGTGGGTTGGTTACGAAAGCCCGGGCTAATGCCACACGTTGTTGCTCGCCTCCAGAAAGCTGGTTCGGATAGTGTTCCAAGCGATGCCCTAGTTCAACCCGCTCCAGCATCAGTTGTGCCGGTTTTTTGGCATTGCGAATCCCGCCCAGCTCCAAAGGCAGCATGACATTTTCCAAACTGGTCATATTGCTTAGAAGTTGGAAAGACTGGAACACAAAACCGACATATCTTGCCCTGACTAGCGCCCGGCCATCCTCGTCCAGTTCGGTCAGCGGGGAGCCTGCCAATTCAATCTTGCCTTGTGTGGGTACGTCCAATCCTGCCAAGAGTCCAAGAAGAGTGGATTTGCCCGAACCCGAACTGCCAACAATGGACAAAGTTTCGCCGGATTTGATCGAAAGGCATACAGATGTCAATATATCTAGAGTGCCATCCACAGTTTTCACACATTTACCCAAATTTATCGCCGTTATGATAGGTTTTATTTCACACATTCGTATTTTCCTGTTTTGTTTACTATGTTTTGCCGCGCCGCTTTCCAGTCATGGCGCTACTATCCTAGTGCTTGGTGATAGCATCAGCGCTGGCTATGGTTTGGACAATCCGGATAGGGGTTGGGTTAGCATTCTGGCCGAAAAAATCAAATCGGCAGGCAAACCCTGGGATATTGTCAATGCCAGCATTTCCGGTGAAGTTTCAGTCGGCGGGTTGTCCAGAATCGATTTTTTGCTAGACAAACACAAGCCTAGAATCCTCATTCTCGAACTGGGTGCCAACGATGGCCTGCGGGGCTTGCAACCTTCCCTGATGCAAGCCAACCTGAGCGAGATCATTCTACGCGGCAAAAAATCCGGGGCGAAGATTGTTTTGCTTGGCATGCGCATCCCTCCCAACTATGGCAAGCGTTTCAACGACTTGTTTGAAGCGGTTTTCCCTGCTTTGGCAAAACAACACGGAACGGCATACGTTCCGTTCTTGTTGGAGGGGGTCGGTGGTAACGCAAAATTAATGCAACCCGACGGGCTACACCCCAACGCGGACGCACAACCCGTGCTAATGCGGTTAGTGTGGGAAAAGTTGGAATCACTGCTTTGAAGCTTGGGCAGATGCCAATGCCATTAAGAAAAAAGCCGTCGTTCAGGCAGGGAATGCCGGAACCCAGATGCCATGGTTGTAGGGGCGGCCGGCCGGCCGCCCCTGCTAGATTCACCTCCCTGTGTTCTGGATACCGGCGAACCCTCGCTTCGCTCTCCCTGCTGGTATGACGGACCAATTTAATGGCATTTCCGCCCCTTAGCCGTCTATGACAATGCGTATCGCCCCAGCCGGACAATACTTTTCTGCAGATCGCGCTTTTTGAAGAAGCATCACATTAGGGTTGCCATCAAGCACCGTCAACTTCCCTTTTTCGTCCACATGGAAAATTTCCGGGGCCTCCGCCATGCAGTTGGCATGCCCCTTACAGAGGTCAAAGTCCACTTCAACACCGAAAACGCCAAACGTTTCCGCCGTTGGCCGCGAACTGGATTGGCCCTCTCCGCTTCCCGCCATCCCGGCGGAGCGTCGCCGATAGCGAACCGAACAGGGTGAACTGGGTTCCACCACCATTTTTGTATAGTCGTCTTGATAGCTTTCCGGATGGCTGGCCAATTCAAACTCGAAGTGGCGAAGCAAGGTGCTGATGATGGCTTTGATCTGGAATAACGCAAACGCATTGCCTGAACATTTGTGCCTTCCCCCGCCGAAAGCCTGCCAGCCATATAAATTTTTGTCCTCGGACCGCTCGGGAGTGTAGCGGTCAGGGTCGAACATGTCAGGCTCGGGAAACAGTTCGGCACCGCGATGGGTGACCGATGGCGCGGCGCATACAAATTTGCCTGCCTTAATCAGAAAGCCATTGGCGTAAAAATCTTGCATGACTTTCCGCATTAGCAAAATCAGCGGTGGATGTAACCTAAGCACTTCTTTAATGACATTTTCAAGTTTAGGCATCAAGCGAAGGGATTCAAAGCTAACGCCATCGCCATGGTCGTATAACGCATCAATTTCCGACAAAACACTGTGAAGGTGTTGTGGGTGGCGAAGCAATTCAATCAATACCCAAGCCGTCGTCCCCGAACTAGTGTGATGGCCCGCAAAAACTGCGGCGATTAACATGCCGGTAATCTCATGTGGCGTTAGCTTGCTGCCGTCCTCGTAGTTGGCTTCAATCAACGATTGGAAGACATTTGCCTTGTTGTCCTTTTTCCCCGCCCGCTTTTCCATAATCTGCGTCACCATCTGTTCCAACCTGGCACGGGCCTTATCTCGGCGACGGAACAGCGGCAGTGGCAGATTGGGGAAAATATAAGCGATGGGTTGGATGGATTGTTCAAGATCATGATAAATCCCGACAAACTCATTGCTTAGTTCATAGCGAAACTCGGGGCCTAGCAGACAATGGCTGGACGTGTAAATGGTCAATTCCTTGGTGAACCGAAGCAAGTCGATCTCGCCAGAATCGCCCCAGTCTTTGATTAGGTTTTCCACTTCCGCGACAATCAGTTCCGAGTAAGTCCGCATCGGTTTGTCACGCAGAGCCGGCATCAGCATCTGCAACTGCTCGTTCTTCCTTTTTATCGGGGCATCGAATACCACGCCCTTGCCGAATATCGGCGTCATCATCTTGTAGGCCGGGCCTTGGTCCAAAACTTCATCGGGTGCGCGGTAAAATGCCTCGCTGGCCTCGGCCCCAGTCATCAAAACCATGTCAAGATGGAAAAACTTGAACTCCGCGACATCGCCCAGCTTTTGGCGCAGCCGCAGCATAAAGGCGTGTGGGTTCTTGCCGAAATTAAGGATATGCCCGACTAAGGGCATTGCCCCAGAGAGTTTTGGCGGTTCCTTGAACTTATTGTCATTCATTGCTATTTCCAAAGGCAGGATTTATAAATTGTGGAAGTTTACCCCATCCACGACGCGATTGAACACATTGCAATCAAGGCTTAAAGCTTTTTTTTATATCACAAGTCACTTACATTATGTCCATCCATGTCGGCAAAGGGTTGCCGACCTACTGCGTAACAAGGCCGAAATTGTAAAGGATGCACAAAACGTCAGTGATTGGGTTGCAAACCCCGTCACGCTTCCGTGGTAAACATTAGGCTGCCAATGCCACTGCTGACCGAATTAATTTCGATACAAACGGACACAATACAATTTTTCTGTCAGTATATAATGATGCTCGGCGAGCCCCACCTTAGGTAAAAGGGCGAAGCCTTCCGGGAAGTAATTGCCATTTTTAGCTAAATCAATGAAATATAAGCCCTTCCCTATCGGGCAAACATTAGACTTTAGCGGAAACCTTTGCAGAAGTCGCGCCGAGGCTGCAACACAGGAAGGCTTCCGATAAAGTCTATTCACAAACAAGTTAAACCCAGAACTAGCAAAAACAACATGACAGCATACCCACGCAAAGAATTGGAGGAAATGGTTGACCGCTGGCTTGCCGCTAACAGAAAAGCGGAACAAGAGGGCGATTGGATCGGTAACTTGGGCGCGATGTACACGGAAGATGCCGAGTATAGTTGGAATATGGGCCCCAACCGGGAGTTCATTGCCAAAAATAGAAAGGAGATTGAGGAGTGGGCACTGGGGGTACACATGGAGGGTTTTGAAAAGTGGCGCTACCCTTATGAAAAAATCCTGATTGACGAGCAGCAGGGGGAAGTCATTGGGATTTGGCTCCAGGTTGCCCCGGTTAAGCGCACAGATGGCAGCGAATATGAAGTGGCCGGTGTCGGGGGTTCGTGGTTCCGCTATGGCGGCGATTTCAAGTGGTGCTGGCAGCGGGATTTTTTTGATCTAGGCAATGTGAAGGCCATGTTCATGGAGTTGGCAGCCGAAGGGCAATTGGATGCTTCGGTCAAACAGCGGCTCGGGAAATTGGCAAAAGGGCAACAACTTCCTGGTGTCTATCCGTTGCATGCCGAACCTCACTTTGCCAAAAAATGCCTAAGCTTGCTGGTCATGATACGTATTGCCTTATTTGGGAAATAGTCCAAGAAGTCAAAATTAACAGATACATGCCAGCATAGTGCTGGACTTTTAGGGTTTTTTCCCGCACAATAACACTAGGTTTATTGTAGAAGGGCAGGTATTTGATTTTGGATTAATCGCACAGAATCAAGCTGTTGCCAAAAAGCTACAACACACCTGTTACATGAGTTAGGCCGCTCTGGGAGCCTCGGTTGCCACCCGCGCCTGCCCGTTCAACTATCAATCACTAAAAGCACACCTTGAGCCAAATACCTAAACAACTTCCCTTTGAGGGTAGGGGATGACAGAGTCCCTTGACCCCCAAGACAATGCGAAGGAATCCTGCCTCCGCGCCTTCCGTCGGCTGCTATCTTTGCAGAAGGCCAGTGGCGATTGGGAAGGGGAAATGGTTTGGTGTTCGATGATTCTGGCACAAGCTGTCATAGTGCGGTCAGTTTTGGGCCTGCCCTATGGTGAAACGGAGAAGCCCCAGATTGTAAAACACTTTAAGGTAACGCAATTTGATGATGGTTCGTGGGGGATGCACCCCGAATCGCCAGGTTATGTCTTCTTTACTACGCTGGCCTATATAGCCCTGAGACTGTTGGGTACAGCAGCCGATTCGGCAATGCTTGCCAAGGCCCGCGCATGGTTGAACGCGCAACCCGCAGGGGTGAAGGGCATTCCTACTTGGGGCAAGTTCTGGCTAGCCATGCTGGGCCTTTATGATTATAAAGGTTGCAACTCCCTACCGCCGGAGATTTTTCTGCTGCCTGAAGGTTTGCCTTTCCACCCGCGCCGATATTACTGCCATACCAGACTTATTTACTTAGGCATTGCTTTCCTTTATGGAAAACGCTTTGTCGCGCAATTGCCGGGTTCGCTACGCGACGAATTGCGCGCCGAACTTTACCCCGAGCCTTATGGTTCGATTGATTTTAGCCGCTACCGCCATACGATTTCGAGCAGCGATGTTTTCGTGCCAATCAGTCCGGTATTGCGGCTCGTCTACAACTTGCTTGGCGTTTACGAACGCTTTCATAGTGCTAGGCTTCGCGATAAGGGGCTAGAGACATGCTTGGAGAAAATCGTTTACGAGCAACGCACGACGAACTATCAAGGCGTATCCCCGGTCAGTGGGCTGCTTAACTGCCTGGCCATTTTTGCCGAGAGCCCCTCACATCCCGACTTGGCACCGAGTATCGCAGCCATGGAGGCTTGGCGCTGGGAGGACGAAGCTGAAGGAATACGCTATGTCGGTGCACGTTCCAACACTTGGGATACTGCTTTTGTCGTTCAGGCTCTGATGGAGGCACCGGACATCGCCGAAGGCACGCAAGAAGCACTCGACAAGGCTAACGGATTTCTCGACTGTACACAACTGACCGAAGAATTGCCAGATTACCAGAAAGCCTGGAGGGATCCGGCAGTGGGCGGCTGGTGCTTTTCCGACGGGCAACATCGTTGGCCGGTGAGCGATTGCACAGCGGAAGCCTTGAGTGCCTTGCTTGATTTGTACAATTCACCAAAAATCAGGATTCAATCTCCCTTGGCTGATAAGCGTTTGGCGCTAGCTGTGGAATTCATCTTGTCTCGGCAAAACAAGGATGGTGGCTTTGGGACTTACGAACGGCGGCGCGCCGGCAAACTTCTGGAAATGGTCAACCCTTCCGAGATGTTTGGCCAATGCATGACTGAACTGTCGTATGTCGAATGCACCGCCTCCGCACTCGCTGCCTTGAGCCATTACCGAAAGGCCTACCCCGATTTAGCCGATGGTCGTATTGACCAAGCGTGTTCCAAGGCTGTGGCCTTACTGCGTGACACTCAACTTGCGGACGGGTCGTATGCTGGGTTTTGGGGCATCAATTACACTTACGCCATTTTTCACGTTGCCAAGGCATTCAGAATGGCTGGAGTCCCTTGCTCGGACCCCGCGCTCCAATCCGCCGCCCGCTGGCTCATCGGCAAACAGCGCCAGGATGGTGGCTGGGGGGAACATTACACGAGTTGCCTCAAGGGCTGTTATGTCGAGCATGGGCAAAGCCAAACCGTCATGACAAGCTGGGCCTTGCTGGCATTGCTGGATATTTTGCCCGTCGGTCACCCGGCAATAAAGCGAGGATTTGAGTGGTTGATGGCACAACAACAAGAAAATGGCGATTGGCCGAGGCAATCAGTCAATGGTGTTTTCTTCGGTGCCGCAATGCTGGATTACCGCCTCTACCATATCTACTTTCCGGCATGGGCATTGGCTCGTTATATAAGAATGGGGAAAGGCAATGTGTCGGGATAGTCCTATAAACCGACGTGGTTTTAAAACCGAGATGGTCTGGTTCGCCGGTTGAGTAGTTTAAGACTTGGAGTTTTTTTGAATGTATGTGTTTGTCAAATCATCGGGCTGTAGTCGGTGCAATCTGCCTACCCCAACTTTTGGAATTGGGTTATGAAAAACGATACGATTGATCGGGAAGTTGTGGATGTGTTGATTGCAGGTGGCAGCATAGCCGGTGCTGCCGCTGCCGCAGCACTGTCAAAATTGGGCTTAAGTATTTTGATTGTCGAGCCCGGCCCTGCCCCTGGAAGACGCCTCGCCGGGGAACTCATCCATCCCCCTGGCATTGAAGGTCTTTGTGAACTGGGCTTATTGGACGAAAACGAGCCTCTCGGTTCTGCTGTCAGTGGATTTGCGATCTTTCCTGCTAACCAAGGCGAGGAATCCGATTGCATGATACTGCCCTATGGCGAATCGAAAGGTAAACTCCGTTGCGGGATGGCGATCGAGCATACTTTGTTAAAGGAGCATCTGCTGGAGAGGGTTGCGACTTTCCCTGGGGTCAGTACCAGAATCGGCTCGCGGGTTACGGCGATGGAGGGCGAGGGCCCTTTCGTTGCGGTGGTCAGTTCCGCAGACGGCGATACGCGGGTTGAAGCACGCTTGATCCTCGGTGCCGACGGTCCCATGTCGCAAATGCGCAAAATGGTTGGCATTTCCCATGTGACTCAACGCTATTCAGGAATGATGGGCGCTGAAGTGGAAGAAAAATATCTACCCCATGCCGGTTATGGCAACATTTTCCTGAACCCTGTGGGTGTTGCCTATGCCTATGCCATCGGAGGAGGGCGGGCAAGAATCATGTTTGAGGTTCTCCGAGATGCCGACCCGAAAGAGTCGATCAGAACCCACTTGAGTTTTTTCCCTGACTCGTTAAGGGAAGCCGTCGAACAAAATATGGATGAAAACAAACCCCTAGCGGCTGCGAACTACTGCATCATTCCAGAAGCCAGCGTCAAAAGCAATTTCGCCCTGGTAGGGGATGCTCGCGGCTGTTGCCACCCCTTGACGGCCTCTGGCATTACTGCCGCCGTCAAGGACGCATTAATTCTTCGCGACTCGCTAATGGAAACGAAGCGCGGCGACCAGTTCAATTTTAATGCCGCCTTGAGGCGCTTCTCACGTATTTGCGGACGTTTGCAACTGACCCGCCGTACCCTGGCAGAGGAGCTTCGCGAGGCTTTCCTGTCCCAGACACCGTCAGACTTGCTTCTCAACCAATGCATCTTTTCCTATTGGCGTAAAAGCGCGAATGGAAGGATGCGCTCCATGGAGTTGCTTTCCATGCTGGATAGCAGCATTTACTCGCTGGCTGTCCAATATGCATTGGTCGCTTTGCATGTATTCCGGCTCTTTCCTCGCTGGGCCAAGGAAAAGAAATTGTCCGCTTGGTTCATGGGGGTTTTCAAGCTTTTCTCCAAAAGTTTGGAGTTTCAGCACACTGCGCTGACGCAATGGTTGAAGGCTTAAGTAAACGTTCATTGCACTGGTTCCCAAGCTCCAGCTTGGGAACCCTTTGCCCTGCAAGTTCCAGCTTGACTTAAGGCGATTTCCAATAACTAAACAAATGCGTTGCCGTGGGAGCGGTTTTTAACCGCGACTTTCGGTGTCTGTCGCGGTTAAAAACCGCTCCCACGAATACGTTTCACCTACTTACCGATATGAGCCAAGTTCGATGTGCTGCAACGCGCATACCTGCCAGCATGGTTTGAAGCCGTGCAAGGGCTTGGTAATCCAGTCATGAGCGCATATCTTCAAGGCTTGCTCTTGACCGGCTGTAGGCGTGAAGAACTGGCGGAACTAAAATGGCAGGACGTTGATTTTCGATGGGGCAGTATTTGGGTAAAGGACAAGGTTGCCGAGGAAGGCCGCAAGATTCCATTAACCCTTTATCTTTCTCACTTGCTGGCGAACCTGCCAAGGCGTAACCAATGGGTGTTTTCCAGCCCGACCGCCGATGGCAAGATTGCAGAACCGCGCATCCCGCACAACCGGGCGTTGTCCGTGGCGGGACTTGACCATGTGACCCTCCACGGTCTGCCCCGGACCTTTGCCAGCCTTGCCGAGTGGGTGGAAATACCCACCGGGATTGTCGCCCAAATCATGGGACACGCGCCCAACGCGACCGCCGAGCGGCATTACATCAACAGGCCACTTGAATTGCTGGCGTTATGGCATGGCAAGTATGAGGCTTGGATTCTTGAGCAAGCCGGAATCCAGTTTGAACCCGAACAGGCAAGGCCGAGCTTGCGCGCGGTGAGGTAAACCATCTTGCTTCCTGTTATTTGTAACGTATAATCCACATATTGGAAAGACTGGAACCGGAGAAACGCGCTATGAACAAAACATCCCGACCCCATGACGAGGCGATGGTGGAACTATTGCGCCAAGACCCCGCCTTTGCCGATGACTACCTTACCGCAGCATTGGATGAAGCCGACCAACCGGGCGGACGGGTAGCCCTTTTATCCGCCTTGCGGCAAATTGCCGAGGCGCAAGGCATGGCGACTGTTGCGGAAAGGGCGGGCATACCACGGGAAAGCCTTTACCGCGCACTTGGCCCAAAAGGAAACCCCACCATCAAAACCTTGCTGGCGGTGGTAAACGCGGCAGGGCTTAAATTGACCGTGCATCGACACGCGGCTTGATGGGGGCTTAACCATGACACAGATGCACAACCCGCCACACCCCGGCGAGGTCTTAAAGGATGGGGTGTTTACCGGTACGGATATTTCCATTGTCGGATTTGCCAAGCGAATCGGAATAACCCGCGTGGCATTGTCCCGCGTTTTGAACGGCAAGGCCGCAATTAGCCCGGACATGGCTCTACGCTGGCGGATGCCCTAGGCGGAAGTGCCGAAAGCTGGCTGCACATGCAAGCCACATGACCTATAGCGCGAACGGCAAAAACCGCGACCTACAATTGAGCGGCTACAGGTTCAAGCTTGACCGAATCCCGACCGGCGCGGGCTGTCGCCGGAGGTCTTTACCGCGAACACGGCACGCACGAGCAGTTCCACAGCGAGATCAAGTCCGACCTCGACCTGGAGCGCCTGCCGTCCGGCAAATTCGACTGCAACGACCTCATCCTGCACCTGGCCATGCTGGCCTACAATAGCCTGCGGCTGATCGGCCAGACGGGGCTGCCGGGCAAGGCCAGCCTGGTGTGCCACCCGGCCAAGCGCCGCCGCATCAAGACGGTGCTGCAGGAGATCATGTACCGTGCCGCCCAATTCATCCGCAGGGCGCGGAAGCTGGTCTTGGACTTCGGGTGTGCCAGTGCCCTGCCTTCCAAGCATTCGTGCTGATTCAAGAGCACCTGCAGGAGGCAAGGCACTTGCCATGACCGCCCGGATTCCGACCCCGCATATCGACTTGGCAACGGATGACCGCACGGGGTCGGGGGCGGCATTGCCCAAAACACGGGAATACCACACCATTTTCGGTGGATAAGGGGTAATGGATAAGCAAACGGCGATAAATCGAAGCTTGTTTTTCTCATTTGGCTCGGGAACAGCTTGGTATCGGGGCTTTAATAATTCAGCATGGTCGCATGAGTAACCAAACTCGGACGTTCAACACGGATTCGGGTGGATGAAAGCGGTAAAGCACTTTTATTGCTACCGAATGAGTACAGAAAAATTGCCTTTCAACCCTATCTGATAGCCAAGAAATACCTCGAAGTTAAATGGGAAGCGACACCAGATGAAATCGCAATGTGGCTTATGGACGACGAGATAAAAATAAAAATATATAGCTCCATGTATAGTGGTGCGTGGATAATTGATGTTCGCAACTTTAAATGCCATGTTAATCTTAATTATTTTCTTAATACCTGCCACTTTGACAAGGCCGATTTAGAACAATTTGAACCCGATGAACGTTGGTTTACTTATCCTGAATTAACCGAGCGTTGGCGAGATTATCGGCTCTTTGGGAACTTGAATGGTAAAAAACAAGCCCAATATAAACAACTGGTTGCCAAGTCCAGCAACGTGATTTTAAAGCGAGGTGTGCCATGTCTGAGTATGTCACAATTCCTCTTGATATTGAAGGGGTCAAGGTTAATCGCGTGGAAGTTACGAGTAATGGGGAGGTTCACATCCATGTGAGCAGCACCGTGGATGGCACCCGATGCCACCGGTGTGGCCGGGACATCCATCACCGATATGACGAGGGCAGGGAAATCAAACTCCGGCATTTGCCGATACTGGACATGCCCACCTATATATTCATCAAGCCGCGCCGTTACCTCTGCGACGACTGTCCGGGCAACACCACCACGACGCAGCACCTGCCTTGGTACGAGCCGCGCCAAGCCGTGACCAAGGCGTATGCTAAGCATGTATTGAGGCTCCTGGTCAACAGCACGGTTCAAGATGTCAGCAAAAAGGAAAAGATAGGCTACGACGAGGTGGAGGACATTGTTGAGGACCGGTTCGGGCAAGGCGTGGATTGGAGTAAGTTCAAAAGCATGCCGACCGTGGGCATAGACGAGATTGCCTTGAAAAAGGGCCATCGGGATTTTGCGACGATTGTCTCGACCCGAACGGAAGAGGGCAAAAACCGCCTGCTGGGGGTTTTGGAGAATCGCGAGAAGGCCACGGTGAAGGCGTTTTTCCTGAGCATACCCAAGGACTTGCGCGACACCGTGCAATGCGTGTGCAGTGATCTGTACGAAGGCTACACCGAAGCGGCGCGGGAAGTTTTCGGGGAGAATGTCGAGGTTGTGGCGGATCGTTTTCATGTGGCGAAGCTCTACCGCAAGGAAGTGGACACGCTCAGGAAGAAAGAAATGGGGCGACTGAAACGGGACAGGTTTAACAGATAATCTCCAATGTAATTTTGATATTGAAAATAAACAAAAAACTATAAGAAAAAACTTCACTACAACTACATCAATAACTGGAGATGCATTTGAAGCATATTGTGTTTTTGAGTTTTATGCGCCAGAGGAATGGACACCTGGAGATTATCTAGTCAGACCTTCGCTTAAGACGGAGGCTAATAAAGTTGTCACTAATGGTAAAAACTTCAAAATCACTGTCCAGCCTTATCAACCTAGCCTAGAGATGTATTCTTGGATAGTTTCCCCCATTCAATTGGAAAGTTTAAAAGCATATAGTCAACCGGCAGAGCAAAGAATGATATTGTTGGCAAATGCCTTGCCTCTAGTTAACAAGAAAGACAGAATTGGCTTGCTAAACAATCTGGAAGCAAAAGGATTTCCACCATCATCTGAACCTGACGGCAAACATAAAATAAGCTATACCTTTACTTTTCAAGATAGTAAAGGAACCAAATTAACAGCAAACAGCGAAAAAACTTTAGATAAAGTTAATGGATTTATACAGATATATGATACTATGCCACTACCTGAAAAGCTTGCTTCCGGGCCTATTACCGTTATAGTAGACATTTCGATAGATAACATTAAATATCAGTCTCAGAACGGTTTTGTGCTTTATTGAAGTTGCCTGTTGATAAGAGATTTAAAAAGTAGATGGTGAAGCGCGGTACTAAGATGATAGATACATATTGAACAAAGTGCAATTGATCGGTCGTTTGGGCAAGGACGTGGAAATGCGGTATGCGCAGGACGGGACTGCAATAGCCAATCTCTTGCTGGGGACAAATGAATACTACAAGGACAAGGCAACCGGCGAAAGAAAGGACCGGACCGAGTGGCATCGCGTGGTCCTGTTCGGCAGGACAGCCGAAATCGCTGGCGAATACCTTAACTCGTAACTCGTAAGGCGGATTCGGAGCGCAAGCGACAATTCGCCGTGGTGGAGGGAGCCAAAGAGCAAAAGCCATGCAGCCGGGTAGGGTTGGACAAACGGCTCTATCGTTTGCCCACGCGGAACGGAACCCCAATAAATGCGGCGCAATAGCGGTACTCCGCGTATTGCGCCAAATGAATGAAAAGAGCAAAATCCAGGAATGATCTGCATTGTCTATCTGCCCACCCGCCTAACGAATAAGGTTAGATTGTGCGAGCGAAGCGAGCCACAATCTAACCGTTTGTTGGACAAGCCCGGTTTAGACGAGGTCTCTTCGTGGTTTCTTATGGAAATAGCTTTTTGACCTGCACGGTTTACTAAGGGCTGTTTGCCATGATCCGCCCCTTCTTCCCGTTATTATTCGCTGCCATTGCGGCAACGCTTGCAGCCATGCTTGATTTTGATGTGTTTTTCGCCATTTTTTGGCGATTTTATCATTTTTCAGGCAAGCCATGCCCCTCTGCGGGTGTAGGCAGATATCACGCTTTAGATATCACGCTTTCTAGCGAAAGCGGCTTCGAGTAAGGCGATGCCTTACATAGCCATCACCTGTGCGCCTGTCTCTTGCCTGCCCCCGTCGGGTGCTTGATAGCGGACAACCGCCGGCTTGATCCCGGTGCGCACGATTTTCATTTCACCCCCGCAGCAGGGGCAGCATAGCGCGGGCCGTTTTTTGGCCGCAATGAATTTAAGGTCGGGTATCCGCCGAAGCAGCAACTGGATCAGTTTTATCTGGCGTTTGCTGTTGGGGTGCAAAAAGCCGAAGGCCGTAAAGATCGTGTTTGACGGTGCTCCATGAGTGGGACTCCAGCAGGTCGGCAAAATAGTCGGTGAGTTGTTGCAAGGTAAATTTTTAATAGATGGCAGTCTCATGTGCCGCGCATTCCCGTTTGTTTTCATCCCATTTAAAGTCAAGCGCCCTCGCTCTGTTCCCCCCCGTCCTCAGCATCCATTCCATTAGTTTCGACCCCATTGACTTCGCCCTCCCCCTCCGGCAAATTGGCAATCCGGTCCACGCCGACGACTTTTTCCCCTGGGTTCAGCTTGATGACGGTCACGCCTTGGGTGTTGCGGCCCACCACGGATATTTCATCCACGCGGGTACGCACCAGAGTGCCCGCATCGGTGATAATCATAATCTCGTCGGTATCCTCCACCAAGGTCGCGCCAACCAGGGCACCGTTGCGGACGGAAGTTTGAATGCTGATGACACCTTGACCACCACGGGCATGGCGGGGGAACTCTTCCAAGGCGGTGCGCTTGCCGTAACCATTTTCGGTGATATTTAACACGGTGCCGGAACTGGAAATAATCAAGGCAATGACCTTTTGGCCTTTTTTCAGGCTCATGCCACGCACACCCGTGGCGGTCCGGCCCATGGCACGCACATCGGTTTCCTTGAAGCAAACCACCTTGCCGTCACTGCTGAACAGCAACACATCCTGTTCACCATTGGTGATGGCGACATTGACCAGATGATCATCCTCGCGCAGTTCGATGGCAATCTTCCCGGTTTGGCGCTGGCGCTCGAATTCGTTCAATGGCACTTTCTTGACAGTAGCCGAAGTGGTGGCCATGAAGATGTAATGCTGGTCATCAAATACCCGTACCGGCAGAATGGCATTGATGCGCTCGCCTTCAGCCAGCGGCAGCAAATTCACGAACGGCCTGCCTCTGGCCGTGCGGCTGGCAACCGGCAAATCATAGACTTTAAGCCAGTAAACTTTGCCGGTACTGGAGAAACACAGGATGGTATCGTGAGTGTTGGCGACAATAAGCTTTTCGATATAATCCTCTTCCTTGGTTGGCGCAGCCTGCTTGCCACGCCCTCCGCGACGCTGTGAACGGTAATCGGTCAGCGGCTGCGACTTGACATAACCGTCGTGGGACACCGTCACCACCATGTCTTCTTCGGTTATGAGGTCACCGGCGGACAAGTCCAGCCGATCCTGCACGATCTCGGTACGCCGCTTGTCACCGTATTGGTCGCGCACCGCGACCAATTCACTGCGTATCACTTCCATAAGCCTAATGTCGTCGCCAAGAATCCGCAGCAGTTCGTCAATCTCTCCCAGCAAGACTTTGTATTCGTCAATGATTTTGTCTTGCTCCAGCCCGGTCAGGCGGTGCAAGCGCAAATCTAGGATGGCTTGGGCTTGGACGGGGGAAAGGCGATAGCCCTGCTCGCCTAACCCGAAGACAGCTTCCAAGTTCTCAGGACGGGAACGGGATGCCTCCTCGGCCCGCTCCAGCAATTCCGACACCACGCCAGGCAGCCATACCCTTAACAACATCCGCTCTTTTGCATCCGCCGGGGTGGGCGAAGATTTGATCAGTTCGATGATCTCGTCGATATTGGCCAGTGCCACTGCCTGGCCTTCCAAAATATGAGCGCGTTCGCGGGCCTTGCGCAATTCAAAAACGGTGCGCCGGGTGACCACTTCGCGGCGGTGGTCTATGAATGCATCTAGCAGTTCCTTTAAATTCATGCAACGCGGACGGCCGTCCAGCAAGGCGACCATATTGATGCCGAACACCGTACCCATCTGGGTCTGTTGGTATAGGTTGTTCAGCACCACTTCCGGCACTTCATTGCGGCGCAATTCGATCACCATCCTCATGCCGTCCTTGTCCGACTCGTCGCGAAGCCCAGAGATTCCTTCCAGCTTGCCTTCCTTGACCAATTCGGCTATTTTCTCCAACAAGCGGGCTTTGTTGACCTGATAGGGCAACTCGTTGACGATGATACTCTGCCTGCCTCCCTCTTCCCCCTCAAATTCACAACGGGCGCGCAAGTAAATGCGCCCACGCCCAGTAAGATAAGCCTCGCGTATGCCGCTGGCCCCGTTGATAATCCCATAAGTCGGAAAATCGGGTCCTGGGATGTGTTCCATCAACTCGAAAATACTGGCATCGGGATTTTCAATCAGCGCCAGGCAAGCACCAATGACTTCGGTAAGGTTATGCGGCGGAATATTTGTCGCCATGCCGACGGCAATGCCGGCCGAGCCATTGATCAGCAGATTCGGAATTCGCGCAGGCAGGACGGAAGGTTCGCGTTCGGATTCGTCATAGTTGGGTACGAAATTAACAGTCTCCTTGTCCAAGTCTGCAAGCAAGTCATGTGCAATACGCGCCATGCGAACTTCGGTATAACGCATCGCCGCAGGCGGATCGCCATCGACAGAACCAAAGTTGCCTTGTCCATCGACTAACATGTAGCGCAATGAGAACGGCTGCGCCATGCGGACTATGGTATCGTAAACTGCCGAATCTCCGTGGGGGTGATATTTACCGATCACGTCACCGACCACACGGGCGGATTTTTTATAGGGCTTGTTCCAATCGTTGCCCAACTCCTGCATGGCGAACAAAACACGACGATGCACCGGCTTCAACCCGTCACGGGCATCAGGGAGTGCGCGCCCTACGATCACGCTCATGGCGTAATCCAAGTAGGACTGCTTCATTTCGTCTTCTAGGTTTACCGGGATGATTTCTTTGGCGAATGAGGACATCAGGACCGTTAATTGTGCGATTCAGAGCAAAAAGCGGATGAGGGATACGCCTCTTAATTAAAGTGGAATGGCTGTTGTTCCATGTTCCACCAGGGCGCAAACTTCAATAACATCTAATTATACCAAATGAGCGTATGATTTAGGTACTCATTCATCTGGAACTCGTTGCTAACATGACTTTTTCCCGTACTTCTAAAAAAACTCCGCCTTTAACCGCAATCTTTATTGCAATCCTGTTGTTTATGCTAGGTCCGCGGGTTCGAGCCGAGACCCTGCGTTCCCAATTGGAAGCCCTGGCAAAAGAGGCAGGGGTTCGCATCGAAGGCTTGGACAGGGTTGCCAACGAGCCACCCAGGCAAAACGAGGGGGATGTCACCCAACGCATAAAGGCATTGCTTGCGGATTATAATTTCATGATTGTGGGTCAAAACGGCAGAATCGAACGGGTGGCAATCACTAGTTTGAAGGACGTTGCCCCCAAACCCAAAAGTAGCGGAACAGTAAAAACGCAGCGCATGGGTGCTCATCATCAAATTACGGCCACCCTTAGCGGCCCAAACAACATTGATGTCGTCGCCTCCCTACTGGTTGACACCGGTGCCACGACCTTGGTGCTGCCGGAGTCAATGATCCGTCAGTTGGGGTTTAGCCAGCAAAATCTGCAAAACGGTATTAGCCAAACCGCCGCTGGCACTATCCCGGTCAAAACGGGTGTTCTCAAATCGGTGCGAATTGGCGATGTATCGGCCGAGAACGTGCCTGTCAGTTTCATTAATGACCAAAAACTCAACGGTGCCCGCCTATTGGGGATGAGTTTTCTAAACCGATTCCGTTTTTCCCTAGACGATGAAAACAGCGAATTGCAGTTGATGGCGAAGTAGACAGGCAGTAAGCGTTCACACCCCCTGCCTTTTCCAGGGAGCGAGGCCATCTTGGCCGAGATTTTGGCGGGCGGGACGCCCTCGCTCCCAAGGGGGCACTGCCATTAAGTTAAGAAAAGGCGCGTCGTTCCGGCAGGGATCGCCGGAACCTAGGCTCCATGGATGGCATAGATTGTCGGCATCCCTGCAATCTGGATTCCGGCGGTCCATGCCGGAATGACGGCTTAACTTAATGGCAGTAAGGGGAGGAGTGAACGGTTACGAATTATGGCATAATTCCCGTCAAATTTAGTAAACTGGTTTTCGTACATCAACGCCAAGATTTTGGAGAAAACCCCATGACGATTCGCCCGGCAACCTATGTAGCCGCACTTTGCCTCGCCTTCACTGGAAACAGTTGGGCAGAAAGCTACACCATAGATTCAAAACATACTTTCCCCAGCTTTGAAATCAGCCATCTAGGCTTTTCGACTCAACGCGGGCGTTTCGACGACACAAGCGGTAAAATCATACTGAATCCGAAAAGCGAATGGGGACATATCGAGGTCAACATAGTCGCCGATTCCATCGACACTGGCCTGCCTGAATTAGAGGCAAAGCTGAAAGGATCCGATTTCTTTAACACCGCTAAATTCACCTCTATCAACTTCAATTCCAAAAGTGTCAAGTTCGTTGGCGAAAAGCCCATCGCAACCGAAGGAACCTTGACAATGCTCGGGATTAGCAAACCTTTGCTATTGACCATTGAAAATTTTCATTGCGGCATACACCCTATTAGCAACCGTAATATCTGCGGTGCCGACGCATCCGGCTTGATCAAGCGCAGCGACTTCGGGATGACGGCCTTCCTTCCGATGATAGGCGACGAGGTAAAACTCAAAATTCAAGTGGAAGCATTCGTGGAATGAAAAATCGGGCGGGGTTGCCGATAATGTCCCATTGTTGGTAAAGTGCGCGCTTTCCAAACTCTATCTTAACTATCGGCGAAAAAACTACCCATGAACCAAACCAAGACCCGCTTTGCCCCCAGCCCCACAGGACTCTTGCATTTGGGTAACGCCCGCACCGCATTGTTAAGCGCTTTATTTGGAGAACGCTTCCTGCTACGCATAGAGGACACCGACCAGGAGCGCAGTCGCAGCGAATTCGTTGAGGAACTGTTGGACGACATGCGCTGGATGGGCTTGGCGTGGGATGAAGGCCCACAGTCGGCAAAGGCCAATCCCGACTATTTTCAATCCAAACGGGGTGAAATCTATGCGCGCTATTATGATCAACTGGAGCGCGAAGGGCTTGCCTATCCCTGCTTTTGCACCGCCACGGAGTTGGAGGTCTCTCGCAAAGTCCAACTCAGTTCTGGGCAGCCGCCTCGCTACAACGGCAAATGCGGACGCCTGAACCCGGAAGATATTGAACGCCGCCTGCAAAAAGGCTTGCAAGCGACGTTGCGCTTCCGTGTGCCGCGCAACGAAACAGTGGAGTTTATTGACCTCGTCCGCGGTCCGCAAAAATTCAACACCGATGACATCGGCGATTTCATTATCCGCCGCGCAGATGGCACACCGGCTTTTTTCTTTTGCAATGCCATCGATGACTCGCTAATGGGCGTGACTCATGTGTTACGTGGCGAAGATCATTTGAGCAACACCCCGCGCCAGTTGTTGATTTACCAGGCACTGGGACTCCCGACACCGGAATACGCGCATATTTCACTGGTACTGGGAGACGATGGCGCCCCCCTATCCAAACGCAACGGCAGCCGAAGCCTGAACCAGTTACGCGAGGAGGGCTATTTTCCATTAGCCTTGCTTAACATGCTTGCCCGCGTTGGCCACCATTACGAGAACGAAGGTTTGATGAGTTTTGAGGAACTCAAAAAGTATTTCGACATCGGCCATCTGGGCAAATCCCCTTCACGCTTCGATATTACCCACTTGCAGCACTGGCAGGAAGAAGTCGTGCGGGTTGCCAATGACGAAACCCTTTGGATCTGGCTGCATAAAGAAACACAGGGCTTGGTTCCTCTGCAAAAACAGGCTTCATTTTTGGATATTGTGAGGACCAATTGCGTATTCCCCAGTCAGGCGGATGACTGGGCTAGAATTCTTTTCACTGACGAATTGATGCCCACTATGGAAATAGTCAATGTGGCCAGACAGGCGGGTGAGATGTTTTTTCTCGCCGCATTGGATGCCGCTATTACAGCGGGTGACGATTTCAACGCATTCATGGCCCAACTAAAAAACCAATCAGGGGCCAAGGGTAAGGCGTTGTTCATGCCGTTACGCGCGGCGTTGAGCGGACGGACAGACGGACCCGAACTGGCTAAGCTTTACCAAGCGCTGGAACCTCACCTGTTGCGCAAACGGCTGGAAGAATATGCCGGGGTGGCGGGGTGATTAGATTATTGAGAACATCGACTCGGTTTTTAAAACCGAGTTACAGATACCCCTCACCTACATTGCGATGGGGTGAACATTTAGTGTCAATCAAGGATTTAATATGATTTATACTCTAACAGTTGACAGCCGTTCCGGTATGTATTGGGAGCATGATTGTATCCGCGTTATTGAAATTGATGAACGGGCAACTCTTAATGAACTTCATAATGCAATTCAAGACGCTGTTGGTTTTGGTCGTGACCATCTTTACGCATTTTATGCTGGTCGCAATGAATCTAATCGTAAGGTTATCTTCGGTGATGCCGAAAGCTGGGAAGAAAGAGAAGAAAACTATTTCAACATTTCTCTCAATCAAGTCTTTCCACTTCCAAAAGGATTGATGCTATATTATTTGTTCGACTTCGGTGATAAATGGATATTTAAAATTAAAAAATCTCGAAAGCTCAAAGAACCGGAACTAACAGTGGCATATCCTAAAATAATTGAAAGTCAAGGGGCTAATCCAGAGCAGTATCCCCGTTATAACGACGAGTAGCCTGTTTTCTGGGAGACCGTCCGCCATATATACGCCCCCATGTCGGCAAAGGGTTGCCGACCTACAGTCCTTGATACGCAGTAGGTCGGCAACCCTTTGCCGACATTTGGTCGTATATATATAAGTAACGAATAGATATAGAAAACGCTGTAACTCATGGCTTGAGTGGATATCAATTCTTATATTCAATTAGCTCTAAAGCATGAAAATGCTGTAAGTCGGAGGTTTCCGATAAAGTCTAATCAAACATATCCATCTGCGGTTTCACCGGCTTGGGCGGACTAAACAGATCAAGGCTTAAGGGTATGTTTTCCAAGAATCCCAACCGAGCATGGGCTTTCTTAAATCGCTGTTTGATCATATCGGCAAAAATGCCTTCGCCTATCATCCGCTCGCCGAAATTCGAGACGTTCTCAAGCCCACCCCTTGATTGGCGCACCAAACTCATCACATGCTTGGCACGGTCGGGATAATTAGCTTCCAACCATTCTACGAACAAATCCTTGACCCCCAGCGGCAAGCGCAGAAACACATAGGATGCCATGCAAGCCCCGGATTCTTTGGCGAGGGACAGCACCTTCTCGATATCCTGGTCCGTCAACGCCGGGATGATAGGCGCGACGATCACGCCAACGGGTATTCCCGCCGCGCTCAATTGACGCACTATTGCCATTCGTCGCAACGGGGATGCCGCCTTTGGTTCCAAGCGGCGGGCGATTTCCGGCTCCAACGTGGCAATCGAAATCATCACGCTGACGAGGTTCTTCTCCGCCATGGCGGCCAATAGGTCGATATCCCTGGCTATTAACGATCCCTTGGTGGTTATCATGACGGGATGGTTGAATTCGGCAAGCACCTCCAAAACACGGCGCGTCACGCGTTGCTTTTGCTCTAGCGGTTGATAGGGGTCGGTGTTGGCCCCCAAAGCCAAGGGTGCAGGACGATAAGCGGGCCGGGACAGTTCATGGCGCAATCGCTCTGCCGCATTTTCCTTGACCACAATCTTGGTCTCGAAGTCCAACCCGGCTGAAAATCCAAGATATTCATGGGTCGGTCGCGCATAACAATAAATACAACCGTGCTGGCATCCGTGATAGGCATTGACCGAGCGGTCAAAGGGAATATCCGGGGATTGGTTGTGACTGATGATTGATTTTGCCTGCTCAAAAGAAACCTCAGTTTTGATGGCACAAGACTCATCTTCCCAAGCCTCGTCCCCAGCCAAAACCTCGGCGGAACGTGTCAGCTTGTTAAATCGAGAATCGGGATTGGAGCGTGCCCCATGGCCTAAGAGGGGTGCTTTGCCGGACAGGCGCATGGGTGGTATGACAACGGGTAAAGCAAAGACTTATACTACACCATCCTGACCCGTATCGAAACCGTACCATGCTAAAAATATACAATACCCTCACCCGCCAAAAAGAACAATTCAAGCCACTGGAACCCGGCAAAGTCCGCATCTACGTCTGTGGTATGACCGTTTACGACTACTGCCACTTAGGCCATGCGCGGGTCATGGTCGCCTTCGACACGGTGGTGCGCTACCTGCGCCATTTGGGGTATGAAGTGACTTATGTTCGCAATATCACCGATATAGACGACAAAATCATTAAACGCGCCCAAACCAATGGCGAACCCATGGATAGCCTGACCGAGCGATTCATTGATGCCATGCACGAAGACGAACGGGCTTTGGGCGTATTGCCGCCTGACCATGAACCCCGTGCCACCGCCTCCATAGCCGAAATCATCACGATGATAGCCAAGTTGTTCGAGCGCGGCTACGCCTACATCGGCGGCAATGGCGACGTGTTTTATGCCGTCGGCAAATTTGTAGGTTACGGCCAATTATCCGGCAAGAATATAGATGAACTACAGGCCGGCGAGCGTGTGGACGTGGACGAGGCCAAACGCGACCCGCTGGATTTTGTGTTATGGAAAATGGCAAAACCCGGCGAACCCTCATGGCAATCCCCTTGGGGCGACGGTCGGCCCGGTTGGCATATCGAATGCTCCGCGATGTCCACTTGTTGCTTAGGCAATCATTTCGACATCCACGGCGGCGGCATGGACCTGCAATTCCCCCATCACGAAAATGAAATCGCCCAATCGGAAGGGGCTACGGGGGAGAAGTTCGTCAACTTGTGGATGCACAACGGCTTTGTGCGAGTCAACGAGGAAAAAATGTCCAAGTCACTGGGCAATTTTTTCACCGTCCGTGAAATCCTCGCCCGCTACCGCCCTGAAACCGTGCGCTTCTTTATCCTGAACAGCCATTACCGCAGCCCGCTGAATTACTGCGATGAAAACCTGGACGAAGCCCATGCGGCATTGACACGGCTTTATACTGCACTGAGGGGCTTATTGCCCCCCTCTCCCACTTGCGGGAGAGGGGCTGGGGGTGAGGGTTATCAAGCCCGCTTTGAAGAAGCCATGCAAGACGACTTCAACACCCCGCAAGCCATCGCTGTGTTATTTGACCTGGCCCGCGAAATCAACCGGCAAAAAACCACGGACGAAACAGCAGCGCAGCCATTGGCAAGCTTGTTGAAGGAATTGGCGAGCGTCTTGGGGCTATTGCAAGAAGACCCGGAAAACTATTTGCGAGGCAGTGCCGAGGACGGATTAAACGCCGAAGCCATCGAAGCATTGATCGAACAACGCCTGCAAGCCCGTAGGACAAAAAACTGGAAAGAATCAGACCGCATCCGCGATGAACTGAAAGCGCAAGGGATAATCTTGGAAGATTCTCCCCAAGGGACGAGTTGGCGGAGGGGATGATTCCTTAGGCCGGGATAAACCCGTGCCAGTGGGCCTTGTAGATTCTGCATTGCTCTTAACGTTGCGTCGTTGCGCCGTTGCGTGAGACAAAAAATCTTTGCCCATTGAATGACATGCCGCATTGCGAGAAAGGCAAAAGAAAGTCTCACGCAACGGCGCAACGTAATAGCGTAAGTATTAATTCAACGGCAGTGGAGATCGGAGTGGGATTTGGGCGATGGTAAATCGAAAGTCGCTTTACTTGCCTCTGAATCAGTGCGAGTGTTGTAAAATGGCAACCAGATAACACGTGGAGCATTTACGCATGGCCGAACAGCCAAGCCCAGTACCAGTATTCGATGTTTTTCTTTCCCACAATAGTAAAGACAAACCTACCGTCATCTTATTGGCAAAGCGATTAGAGGCGGCAGGGGTCAAGGTCTGGCTGGATGCATGGGAACTGCGCCCCGGCCATCCTTGGCAGGATGCTTTGGAGGAGATTATCGCCAGCACCCGGTCAGCAGCAGTGCTGGTGGGCCAAGACGGGATTGGCCCATGGGAAAACCGGGAAATGCGCGCCTTGCTGAATCAATTTGTCCGGCGCGGACTGCCAGTGATTCCGGTGTTACTACCCGATTGTCCACAACAACCCGAATTGCCCTTGCTGTTACAAGAGTTCACCTGGGTGGATTGCCGGAAGGGCAAGGAAGAAGAAGGGTTTCACCGCTTGGTTTGGGGCATCACGGGGGTAAAGCCTGAATCAATCCAAGCACCAAAGGCCAGTTCCGGTGACGGGAATAAACCGAAGAACGTTCCCGTCCTGCAAACTGCCCCAAAGAAACACTATAAAATTAATCTGCAAACAGTCTATGCAGCCTTGGGGGCTGTCATCTTAGGGGTGGTGTCGTATGCCCAATTTTTCATTCCCCCGCAACAACCAACGGCTGCCAAGCCAACGCAGCAAGTCGCCGTAGTGCAGGTACCCAAACCGGTTGAAACGAAGAACCCTCCAGCGGTAGAGAGCAGTGGGAGCGGGAAAGAAGCTGGTAAAGCACCGCCTAAACAAGCCCTAGCGTGTGCCGATTGCCCGGAGATGGTTCCGCTGCCGGCTGGCGAGTTCATGATGGGCGCGGCTCCGAGCGAGGCGGGGGCGGGTAAAGACGAACAACCCCGCCACTTGGTGAAGATCAAGGCATTCAGCATTGGGAAATACGAGGTCACGCAAGGCCAATGGAAGGCGGTCATGGGTTCCAACCCGTCCTATTTCAAACAATGCGGCGACAACTGCCCAGTGGAAATCGTGTCATGGAATGATGTGCAGACCTTCATCAAGACCTTGAATCAAAAGACCGGTGGGCATTATCGCTTGCCGAGCGAGGCGGAATGGGAATACGCCTGCCGGGCCGGACAGGATACACTCTACTGCGGCGGCAATGACTTGGACGCGGTGGCGTGGCATGACGGAAATTCCGGCAATCAAACCCACCCGGTCGGCGGCAAGCAGGCTAACGCCTTCGGGCTATACGACATGAGCGGCAATGTTTGGGAATGGGTGCAGGATTGCTATCATGGCAGTTATCAGGGAGCGCCGGGGGACGGGAGTGCATGGGGTGGTGGCGCAGAATGTGCATACCGGGTGTTGCGCGGCGGCTCGTTCGGCAGCTCTCAGAGCAGCGTCCGCTGTGCCTACCGCGGCAGCAGCGGACCCGTCAACCGCGACAACCGCCTCGGGTTTCGTATTGTGTTGTCCCCATTGTAGTCTCTGTGCTCTGGCTCTTCTCTGATCTCTGGTTTTTGCTCGTTCCCAAGCTCCAGCTTGGGAATGCGGACTCTGAAGCTCCTGCTTCCCTAACCAAAGCAAGCTAGAGCTTATGGGTTCCCAAGCTGGAGCTTCACTGCCATTAAGTTAATGGTTGCGATCGGATTAGCCAACGCCGGGAGTGCAAGGCTTGCCTTGCCCACGCATGCCCTCGCAAGGCAAGCCTTGCACTCCCGCATCACTTTTATCCTACCATGCCGATACTTCTTGTCGTGCACCCGTATTGTCGATAAGCTTTAGGATTCGGTCAAATATAATTTCCCGAAAGAAGCCAAATGTAGGCCGGAATAAGTCCGCCCCCTGCGGGTGTTTCCGGCAAAGACAAGCCGACCGAATTGTCGGGGTTATGCCGGAAACGCCCGTGAACGGGCTTATTCCGGCCTACTGTGCAAGGAAGTTATTTTCGACCATATCCTTAGTATGACTAACCACATTGCGTAGACGCACCATGAAAACTTATGCATTAAATCAAAACCTACCGCCACTTGTTTCGCTTATCGCTGAATTGAAGCCAAACGAGGAAATTTTGTTGACTGAACATGAACGGCCTGTTGCAAAATTTGTTGCGGTTTCTTCGCTAGTTCGCCCACATCCGCAGGCGGGAACATTGAAAGGGAAAATATGGATGTCGGCTGATTTTGACGAGCCGCTAGAAGACTTCAAGGAATACATGGCTTGAGTTTTCCTTGTATCCATGACCCGTTACCGTCCCCCCGCCCCGCATAAATCCGCCTATATCACCCCGGACGGATACGCGAGCTTACAAAAAGAGCAGCAAGAATTATGGACACGGAGGGCGGAGGTGACGGTGGCTTTGTCCGAGGCCGCCGCCGAGGGCGACCGCTCGGAAAACGCCGAATATATCTACCGTAAGAAGGAATTGCGCGAAATTGACCGGCGCATCCGCTATTTGCAAAAGCGGTTGCCGGATTTAACCGTCGTGGCGGCACAGGCAACGGACCGTACACGAATCTATTTTGGGGCTTGGGTCAGCTTGGAAGACGAACAAGGCAAGGAAGTGACTTATCGCATCGTCGGCCCCGACGAGTTTGACCCGGCTTTAGGCTGGATCAGCATGGATTCACCGATGGCCCGCGCCCTGATGAAAAAAACGGTGGGTGATGAGGTCCGTGTGGAAACACCCAGCGGTTTATTGGTTTATTATGTGGTGGAGGTGAGTTATGAACCTCCGCTAGTTTGAGCTACTTTGTTCGGATTCAAACATCACTGGTGGCATTTTGCGACCTAATTTTTTTACGTTGCGTCGTTGCGCCGTTGCGTGAAACTTTCTTTTTGCGTCCCCGCCATACTGTTTGGTCGTGCCAGTGGCAAGGATTTCTTGACTCACGCAAAGGCGCAACGTTAAGAGCGATACATCGCAGAGGCGTCGTCCCACTTCCACCCTTTGCAAAGAGGGATTTACTAAGGTGATTTACAATGTTGAATCTACCAAAAGCATTGTCCACGAAAAACACGAAAGGCACGAACAAGACATGCTTTTGTTCGTGTTTTTCGTGCATTTCGTGGACTCATTTTTCCTGCCGATCAGATTTTTGATGGGATGTTCTTTCTCAGGAATCACCTAAGCGGACCCAACTACGGCGAGAAATGGTGGGCTACGGTGGAACCCGGTTGTAAACGAAAAGATTCGTAAAATGCGCACCTAGCCCACCCTACATTACTTCTTCCGCATCGCCTTCGCCACCCTAAACCCCAACAACACCGCCAAAATCACTGCAAATTCAACCGGTTCAGTGATGTCCTTTTTCACCAGCCACCAGAAATGCACGACTCCGGCAATGCCAATGATATAAATCAGTTTATGAAGGTTTTTCCAACGCCTGGCCCCCAAACGCTGGACCATTTTATTGGTGGAGGTGACCGCCAGCGGAATGAGCATCACAAAAGCGGGAAAACCCACGGTGATGTAAGGCCGTTTGGCAATGTCTTTGACGATGGCGGGCCAATCGAAAAACTGGTCCAGCACCAAATACGTCAGAAAATGCAGGCTGGCATAAAAAAATGCAAACAAACCCAGCATACGCCGCCAACGGATCGGCCAGGTCCAACCTGAAATTGTCCGCAAAGGCGTTGCCGTCAAGGTAATCATCAAGAACGTCAATGTCCAATAACCAGTAGTGCGGGTGATTTTTTCGATAGGGTTAGCGCCTAGTCCATCGTGCAACCCAAGCCAAGCCAATTTTGCCAATGGAATGAGCGCGGCGAGAAAAACCAAGCTTTTCCCTGCCGACAGCCACTTTTCTTTGGTAATTTTCATAGGGGAATTTACAGCATTATTAATATCAAAGAGTTACTTTTAGGTCATACAGCGTTTTTAATATCGAATAGTTACTTGTTGGGTTATACCATTTTGCAAAGCACAGACACACAGGATAGTTTGAATGAGTGTCCTTTATTATTTTCCTTTTTTAAGAAAAAACGCTGTACATGAATGCAAATCGGGACTCCTAGCGGTGAAAAAAATGGCACATAGGCCGTTTTGACGGTCAACAAAAGACGTTGCCAAAACGACGGAACAAGCCTGTTGCGCCCGCGTTGAGGGAAGCCCATAGGTGCATTATTATACGCGTTTAAATGATTGGTTGGCATACATTTATGCAAAAGGTATGTGAAGCATAGAGAAATCATTATGTACAGCGTTTTCATCTTTAAAATATCCCTATAAAGGATATTCAGTTAACGCTTCATGTTAACTGAATGTCTTGCCCTTTCATGCAAGTTATCAAGTAAATCTTTGATGTTGAAAACGCTGTAATGTAAGACCGACTCGGTTTTAAAAACCGAGTCGGTCTTTTCTCTCAGAAAAACTTCTGCAAGTCCATGCCCGTATAGAGTTGCGCCACTTGCGCCGCATAGCCATTAAATGGCAGGGTTTGCCGTTTAAAGAAATCGCCTATGCGCCGCTCTTTGGCTTGACTCCAGCGGGGATGATCCACCTCTGGGTTGACGTTGGAATAAAAGCCGTATTCGCTTGGGCCCGCCTTCATCCAGCTAGTCTGCGGCATTTGCTCGACGAAACGAATGCGCACGATGGATTTGGCACTTTTGAATCCATACTTCCACGGTACGACAAGCCGAATCGGTGCGCCATTCTGATTGGGCAGAACTTCGCCGTAAAGACCCACTGCCAACAAAGTCAACGGCTGCATCGCCTCGTCCAAGCGCAAACCTTCGCGGTAGGGCCAGTCTAGCACTGGCGACCTCACACCTGGCATTTGTTCGGGATCGTTAAGGGTGATGAATTCAACAAACTTGGCATTGCCGGTAGGTTCGGCGCGTTTAATCAATTCGGCCAAGGGAAACCCCACCCACGGAATGACCATGGACCAGGCTTCCACACAGCGCAAGCGATAGACGCGCTCTTCCAAGGGGGCCAGTTTCAACAAGCTGTCGATGTCCCACAGCTTGGGCTTATGGACTTCGCCCTCCACTGCTACAGTCCAAGGACGGGTTTTCAAAGAACCGGCAGTTTTGGCAGGGGACTCCTTGTCTGTGCCAAATTCATAGTAATTATTATAGTGGGTAATATCTGCTAAAGGGGTGAGCTTGTCCGTTAGCTCATAGTTAGACTTTACCAAGTTGGGCAATTTTTCACCGGCTAACAGGCTACTAGGCAGGGTAGAACCCACTACAACCCCGGCACCGAGACGCATGAACTCCCTGCGGCTATGATAGACTTCTTGAGGCGTAATTTCCGAGGGCGAAACCTTGGGTATTTTCCAATTTGACATGGCGATTGAAGTTTTTGTTATTGATTGGCATTGACAACTTTAACACCTTTTAACAGGCGGTAAACAATGAATTTGACAATGGGAAAAACAAAAAGTGCTACCCGGCTGACTTCATGATCTGGGTAGAGCTTCATTTAGAACGATGAAAACAGATATTACAAAGGAGAAATTCTTATGACCGACATTCAAGCATTGCAAGGATGTGACCATTGCTTAATCAGGTGGGATTGACTTGAGTACTTCGTCGCTTCTATGGGGCTTGATTTTCGGGTCAATCGGAATGGGCTTCTTCATGTATGGCAAGAAACAGCAGGCCATTGTCCCTTTGGTCTGCGGGTTGGCTCTTATGATCTACCCATATTTCATTTCCAACACCTTACTGCTTGTCGCGATTGGAAGTGTGCTAATGGTACTTCCCTACTTCTTCAGACTCTAAATGAAATTTTCGACCAGCCTTTCGACAGTGTTGTGGTTTTGCTTGGCAAGCCTGTTCAAGCGTTGCAGGGTCTCATCAGGGATTTGTATCGAAAGGGTTTGCATTGGATGAAGCGCATTCGGCTACGCATCGCCAGCGGGTGAGGAAGGCCAAAAATCCGGGTCCATGATTTGCTCAAAAGCCCACGGGCAGTTTTCAGGGAAAGCCTCGTACAGGAAGCCAGTTTCCCGTGTGGCGATGTTCAAGGCTTCAGCCCATACGCCTTCCCACCATTCCTCGTTTTGCAAGTCGGGTTTCAGGCTTGGTGTCTTGCGGAGGCGGCTGGCAATGCCCTTCCGTTGCACCTTGATTGTCCGAAGCCAGCTATTGCCTTGCCTTTCTGGCTGGTGTTGCCATTTCAGCAGATGAGCCAGCAACACCGCCATGCGGTTCTCTAACTCGCGTTGTTCGCTCTTGCCCACGTCTTCGATTTCCTCGGCAATGTGCTCAATGTCCAGTTGGGAAAATTGGCCTTCACGGAGCAGCCGCGCCTGTTCGTTGGCCCAAGCGACAATATCCCCATTATAGCTGTGCAGATGGGTACTCATTCAGCGGCCCCCCGATAATCATAAGCTTGCTTTTCCATTGTTGCGGACTATTCTAGCTTGGTTTCAAGTGTCGCTAGAGTTACAGCATTTTCTATATCTCAGTTACTTAAAGGTAACTCATACAATGCGTAGGAGCGGGCCATGCCCGCGAATGATTTAGCTCTCAGCAATCGTGGTCAGTTTATCGTGGGCATGGCCCGTTCCTACAAATGATACAAAGTACTACGGACGGTTGTCCGCCCCAGCCCCTTCCTTCTCCGGCGGCATTAAATCTGCACGGCTGACACCGAGTTTCAATGCCAAGGCACTGGCAACGTAGATGGAGGAATAGGTTCCTACGACGATGCCGACAATCAGCGCGAGGGCGAAATTATGGATAATCTGCCCACCGAAGAAGGCCATCGCCAGCACCGACAGCAAAGTCAGGAACGAAGTCATTAAAGTTCGGCTTAAGGTCTCGTTGATGGAGATGTTCATCACTTCTATCACGTCGCCCCGACGGAGTTTGCGGAAGTTTTCCCGGATACGGTCGAACACGACAATGGTGTCGTTCAGCGAGTAACCCATGATAGTCAGCACAGCGGCCAACACACTCAGGTCAAACTCCAATTGCAAAACCGAGAAAAACCCCAGGATCATCACCACGTCATGCAAGGTGGCGAGAATGGCACCCAAAGCGAAACGATATTCGAATCGTAGGGCGACATAAATGAGAATGCCGATGGAAGCATAGAGCAAGGCGAGTCCGCTATCGGTCACCAAATCATCGCCCACTTGCGGCCCGACGAACTCGATGCGATGCATTTCCGCAGAATTGGTAGCATCTTTATTTAGAATTCCCATCACGCGGCTTTTCAGGTCACTGCCGACAACTCCAGACTGCGGTGCCAGGCGGATCAATACATCGCGGGACGTGCCGAACAATTGCACCATCGGGCTGTTGAAACCATCCGCCTCCAAGTTCAGGCGAATTTGGTTCACATTGGCAGGTTCTTTGAATTTGACTTCGACCACGGTTCCACCCGTAAAGTCAATGGCAAAATTCAGTCCCTGCACACTCAATGAAACCAATGCGGCAATGCTTAAGATAACCGATGCCCAAACCGCGACATAACGCTTGCCGAGGAAGTCGATTTTATACAAGTGAGGCTGTGCCTCTCTTTTTTGGGTGTTTAGTCTAGTGTTAGCATTCATTTTGAGCCCCATCCAATCAAGAGTTTGACGCCGCGTTTCTCGCCGTAAATCCAATTAACCATCATGCGGGTACAGGTCACTGCGGTAAACAGTGACGTGATAATACCGATGGTCAAGGTGACAGCAAAGCCCTTGACCGGGCCGGAACCGATCCCAAACAACATCACGGCGGCCAACAGGTTGGTGATATGAGAGTCGAAAATGGTGGTAAACGCCCTATCGAAGCCTGCATAAATCGCCGCTTGTGGCGAGTTTCCGTTACGCAGTTCCTCCTTGATGCGTTCGTAGATCAACACGTTGGCATCCACCGCCATACCCACTGTGAGCGTGAAACCGGCGATGCCCGGCAAAGTCAAAGTGGCCTGGAAAGATGACAGGATCGCCATAATCAGGGCCATGTTGAATACTAGGGTGAGGAAGGCAATGACACCAAATACCCAGTAGTAAGCCAACACTACGGTGGCGACTAATGCGAAGCCTATTATGAACGAACGTTCGCCTTGGGCAATGTTTTCCTTACCCAAGCTTGGACCCACCGTGCGCTCTTCGACGATATCCATTGGCGCAGCCAAGGCACCCGCACGTAATAACAAGGCCAAATTACGGGCTTCTTCCGTGGTATCCAAACCTGTGATCTGGAAACGCTTGCTGAATCGATCCCGGATAGTGGCAACGTTAATGACCTCCTCCACTTTTTTCTTGGTGGTAAGCTTCTGTCCGTTGACTTCCTTGGTTTCGCTCTTGTTTTCGATAAAGACCACGGCCATGGCCTTGCCTACGTTTTCTTTGGTGGTATCGGCCATTTTCTTGGCACCGGCACCGTTCAGACTGATGAATACAGCGGGAGAGCCGGATGTCTGGTCCAACCCAGAGGAAGCATCAACCACTTGGTCGCCAGTGACGATAATCTTCCGCTGCAACAACAACGGCCTACCTCTACGGTCATTGTAAACCCTCGCACCCAAGGGAGCCTTACCGTCAGGTCCGATGGCATGTTCGCTGTCCACCAGCCTAAATTCCAAGGTTGCCGTGGCACCCAAAATTTCTTTGGCACGGGCGGTATCCTGCACACCTGGCAACTGGACCACGATGCGGTCTTCGCCTTGTTGCTGGATGACCGGCTCAGCCACGCCTAGTTCATTGACGCGGTTGCGCAGAATGATGATGTTTTGTGCCAATGCTTGCTTGCGCTTCTCACGAATTTCCGGTTCCGACATTCTCGCTTCAATGGTGAGTTCAGGTTCTATCACGTTTAACACCAAACCACGCAGTTCCTTTTTGATGGCATCGCGTCCTTGGGCTAAGGTCTGGGCATCCTGGAACTTGACCGAAATGACTGACTTGTCGCGATCCACTGAAAGATAACGGATTTTGCCTTCACGCAAATTGGTGCGAATATCCTCGGAATAACGGTCCAAAGCCTGCGACACCGCTGCGTCCATGTCCACTTGCAGCATGAAATGTACACCGCCGCGCAAATCTAGCCCCAAGTACATGGGTTTGGCATTGATGGCACGTAACCAAGCGGGCGTGGACGGTGCCAAGTTGAGCGCCACACTGTAGTTGTCGCCCATATTGCTTTTTAGCAATTCCTCGGCCTTGATCTGCGTGTCAGTATCGTTGAAACGCACCAAAATCCGCTTGTCATTCAATTCCGATGCCTTCACCTTCAAACCGTTGTCGCCCAGCAGCTTTTTGATCTGATCCTGGATGCCTTGGTCTATTTTCGCGTTACGGCTAGGTGAAAGCTGTACGGAAGGATCCTCGCCATAGAAATTGGGCAATGAATAAATAATCCCAAAAGCTAACACAGTCAGGATCAGCAAATTTACCCAAACGGGATAGCGGTTGCGCATGTTAAACAGCCTGTCTCTTCGTTTCTAAAAGGGTTGCCCGGGTAAGGGCAAGGAGGGAGCGAGCCTAAGCCCTATTTTTCACTTCTTTTTCTGGCTTTATAGGTACCCTTGGGCATCAAATGAGTGACTGAGTGTTTTTGCACATTGATTTGCACATCCTCATTCACTTCCAATAGCACGAAATTGTCATCGACATCGACAATCCGCCCTAAAATGCCCCCGCTAGTGACTACCTCGGCACCTTTGGCAAGGGATTCAAGAAGCTTTTTTTGCTCCCTTCCCCGTCTCCATTGCGGTACGACAAACAAGAAAAAAAACGCCACCAAAATCAGGAAGGGAAGCGCCATTTCAAAAGGGGATTGGGGGGGGGTTGCCGCTTCGGCAAACGCATCGGCAAGGAAAAAACTCATCGTTTCAGTCTCGTGTAATATTGTAAATCCGCCTATTATCACACATCTGGGGCAACATTTCTGCGTTGTTGATAAAAATCCACGGCGAACTCCTTCAATTCACCGCTTCCGATTGCCTCCCGCAGACCTGCCATAAGCCACTGATAGTAGTACAGGTTATGAATGGTGTTCAAACGTGCGCCTAGCATCTCGCCACATTTGTCCAGATGGCGCAAATAGGCACGGCTGTAATTACGGCAAGTATAGCAGCCGCAAGTTTCATCCAAAGGCCGGGTATCGTTTTGATATTGGCTATTGCGTATGCGGATGACACCTTGGCGGGTGAATAAATGCCCATTGCGGGCGTTGCGGGTGGGCATCACGCAATCAAACATATCCAGCCCCAAGCAAACGGCCTCGACAATATCCTCCGGTGTCCCGACACCCATCAGATAGCGCGGCTTGTCGTTTGGCAAATGCGGCAGCAGCGTTTCCAGCACACGCCGACGATCTTCCTTGGGTTCGCCCACCGACAGGCCACCGATGGCGAAACCGTCAAAGCCAATCTGCTGTAAGCCGTTCGATGATTCCAGCCGCAGATCATCGTAGACCCCGCCTTGGACAATGCCAAACAGCGCGGACAAATTATCGGAATGCGCCGCTTTGCTGCGTTCTGCCCAGCGCAAGGACAACTCCATCGAAGCCCTAGCCTCCGCATAGGTGGCAGGGTAAGGGGTGCATTCGTCGAAAATCATCACAATGTCAGAACCCAAGTCACGCTGCACCGCCATGGATTCCTCTGGACCCATGAAAATCGGGCTACCGTCCACGGGTGAACGGAATTTCACCCCGGCTTCCGTAATCTTGCGCATTCCCCCTAGGCTAAATACCTGGAAGCCGCCGGAGTCGGTCAAGATCGGACCCCCCCAGTGCATGAAACCATGCAAGCCACCATGGGCGCGGATGACTTCCATGCCGGGGCGAAGCATTAAATGGAAGGTATTGCCCAAGATGATTTCGGCCCCAATCGAGCGGACTTCTTCCGGTGTCAATGCCTTGACGGTTCCATAAGTCCCCACTGGCATGAAGGCGGGGGTCGCCACCTTGCCACGGGGAAACACGAGTTCTCCGAGACGGGCTTTGCCGTCGGTGTTGGTCAAGTGGTATTGCATAGATTATTAAGCTTGGGCTGCATGTTTGCGTGAAACTCACGCTAAGGCATTTGTAGTGGTCATTCGCGAAATGCTGCTGGATACATCGGGGTAATGATACCTGTAATGCGCAGTCGCGGAAACTCCGCATTGCTATTTAGTTTTTAAAACGTTGTTTGGTCTTGGTTTCTTAGGTTCAACCGACTGTTTCAATACCGGTGTTCTGATTGTACCCGCTTTGTTTTCTTCATCCGCGTTATCATTTTTCAGGCTGAGCCATGCCAATACTGTCAATATTAACAAACCAAAAGCAATGATGCCCCAAAGCAGTGACCTTCCAATTTTTATAGTTGGGGAAGCTTTAGTCTTTTCGTTTTTGCTTTCCGCTTCATTGCTTTGATTAATTGTAGTTGTTTTAGGCAATACTATCCTCTTCGATTCAATAAAGCCGTAGGCAAGAATCGCCACGGTGGCGTTGTCCTGATTTTCAAAGTCTTTTTTCAATACCATCTGGACTAACTTTTCGCTTGCCAATTCCGGTTCATCCAACAGACATTCCACTAGCTCTTCTGTGGTTAGCGCTTGGTAAACGCCATCGGTGCAAAGTAACAGTATGTCGCCTTCGTGCAGTGGAAAAGGCCGGATGCTATGGTCAATGTTGACGAGCTTCCTGATGCCTAAATAACTAGTGAGTTTATAGTGGTTTCCCTCTAAACTTAAACCTTCGCGTGACAGATCGCCTCGCGCGACTTTTTTGATAAGTTGAGAGCCGTAGTTGGCATCGGATGTGAATTGGGCAATCTGCCCATTGCGAAAAAAATACAACCGGCTGTCCCCGACACCACACCAATAAAGGGAAGACGAATCCGGATGCACCACTGTGGCAATTAGGGTTGTGCCACAATTGTCGGATACACCTTTGTTTTCTGCAAATTTCAGCACTGCTTGGTTGGCCTGATCCATGGCATGGTTAAGAGCATCCGGTATACTAGCCATTCGGGGTTTGGCGTTGTAATCCCGTCTGAATGCCATGACCGCCCTGCGGCTAGCGCCGCCACCATGGGCGTGACCGCCTATGCCATCGGCGACAACAGCCAATATACCACCGTGCTCAACAAACTCTCTATCCTCTTTGTCCGAAAAAGCGATAGCATCTTGTTGTTCTTCCCGTTTTCCCAATATTTGGGCTCCACCCAACTTGATGCCCACGACCACGGTCAAGGCTCCGCCATCAACGCTATTGCACTGTAATTATCATGGTCAGGCGGGGCTGCCAGCAGAATACGCATCTCCATCCGTTGCAGCCATTCCTGCAAGTCTACGCTTTTACACCAGTCGGCCTGCATTTCCAGTTCAGTGACATACTCCCAAAATCCATCGGTGCAAATCAAAAACAAATCGTCCGGCATTAACTTAAAGCGGTTTTCCAGAATGCTGGGGCGCATCCCTCCCGGTGTGCCTAGGGAGCGAAGCAAGAGACGGCGTTCTTCATGTGTGCGGATTTCCGCCGGAGAAAGTTTACCCGCATCGACAAGCGCCTGCGAGACACTGTGATCCTTAGTTTGCGAAATGATTTCACCGTTACGGAACACGTAAATTCTAACATTGCCCACATGCGCCCAAAGTGCCGACAATCCACCGGCGCAAATTATGGCGACTGCGGAGGATAAAGGGACATTCGATTTTTGCGTGGCTTGTAGAACAAGAATGTGCTTTTGCACCCATTCCATTACCCGCACCAATACAGGCTGTGAAATTGCTGGATTGGCTTCAAAATTATCCAGGATTTCTTGGACTGCCTGTTTTGCGGCTAATTCACTACGCCCATCGGCAACCACCCAGCAACCTAGGCTCGCCTTGGCAGGAAGAAAGCCGATGGCATCTTGGTTAATTTCCCTGCCACCCGGTTTTGATAGGAATGCGGAAATCATTTTCATTACAGCGTTTTCAACATCACAAGTTAGTTAATAGGTTTTGTGCTATTGCAAATACAGCGTTTTTAATGACAATTGATTACTTTGTTTATGTTTTGAAATAGTTGGCGGCAAAGGGTTGCCGCCCTACAGTCCTTGATACGCAGTAGGTCGGCAACCCTTTGCCGATATGGGGGCGTATATTTGCTAAATAACTATCTGATGTTGAAAGCGCTGTAGCTATAGTCATAACACCTTAACAGATAAACCTTGCGTGTCTGTAAACCATCGCCTTTTACTTCCACAGGTTCCAATTCGCCAACCCTTGCAAAATGTTGCTTGATCCAAGCAAGTGAGAATGGCCCCATTTTGTCCTGCTCAAAAATAACGATGGCTGGCCGTCCTTCGAGTTTTTTTAAATCCATCCAAAAACGATAACCTAGGCCACCCGTGCCAAGCGCGTAATCGTTGACGATATCCACAGGCTCCCGCAAATAGAACCCCGTCTCTGCGGCGATGTTGTATTTGTCCGCACCGAGAATGAAAGCCTGTTTTCCGGTGCTCTGGTCAAGCTCTATCCGGGCATTGTTGACTTCGCGTGACAGGCTTTGCCAACCACCGGCACTTTTTAAGGCGAAACGCTGCGGAACGCCCAAGGCTAAACTCGTGTGGACCAAGGCATTCGTCGAGACGCATAGGACCACGGCAACTCCAACCATCAAGCGCCAGAGGGATGGACGGAGAGTGCGCCAGATGTCTTCAACTTGCAAAAAAACGGCGGCAGCGGCTAGAGACCAAGACAAATAGGCCGGAGCGGTCCAGTTAATATGGCCTTTGGTTTTAAAGCTGGCCAACACAAAAACCAGAAAAAGAGGTAGCGCAAACGACATGGAAAAGTTCCAATTGTCCTCACGCTTAATCCAACCGCGCCGGATTGCCGGTGCCAACGTGTAGGCAAACAAACCAAACATCAGCGGTGTCAAGGCCCAAAGTTGATATAACCAGAAGGTGCCCGATTCCACACGGAGTGGGTCATTATTGCCAACTTCGGTCCGGGTCGATTGGAAAAGAAACGATGCCCATTGGTGCTGGGAATTCCAGATTATAACCGGACTGAACACTGCAATTCCTATCAGTAACGCCAGCCAAGGTGGATAACGCAACAACCAAAACCGATAATTCTGCGATAACAATAAAAACAAAAACAAGGAAGCTGCCAGCATCACTGCCGTGTATTTTGACAGCATGGCACAACCAAACCCAAGGCCAGCCAAAAGCCAAAATACACTACGACTACTAGACAGTGCTTTGGTGACTGCATACAAAGTAAGCAACCAAAAAAAAACCAATGGGGAATCGGGAGTCACAATAAAGCCAACCCCGACAAATACCGGGCAGAGACAAAATAACAACACCGCTAGGGAAGCGGTCTTAATGCCAAACCATGAGCTACCGGTTAAGAAAAGCAAAACAGCCGAGGCAGGCCAAAGGGTTATCGTAGCAATGCGTACCCCTAACTCAGTGTTTCCGAACACTCCCGTCCCAAGGGCAATCATCCAAGCCACCATGGGGGGGTGGTCGAAATAGCTTAGGGCTGGATGCTGGCTATAAGTCCAATAATAGGATTCTTCCGGTATCAGTTCGGTTTTGCCTGCTAGGATCAGCCGAATAATGGTCAGGAGCAGCACACTGCCGATTGCCAGGATCGGTAAAGATCGCTTGCCTAAATTCTCATTGCAGGAATGGGTATCCATATCAAATTTGTATTCTGTTCATTTTTATTAGTAGCAAAATAATCAACACTGTCGTCCAAGATGCCGAAAGGTAGCCTATGTTACCGTCAAAGCCACTGACAATATTTTGCAAAGGAGAGACTATGCTACGAATAGTCAATGGATTGGTGGCCTTGATAATAAACACCCAACCCGCATGTATGCCTATGCAATAACTCAAACCCGACTGTGGAAAATACAGCCTTACACAAGCGAGAAAAGCACCCGCAGCAAACAAGGCAACGAAAGAGTCGAAGTGTATACGAAAAAGATGGCTGAAAGCATCCATGACAATGACAAAACCCGTGTCCCAATGCACTTCGGCAAATTCCGGCCGCATATCGGTGCTGAGAAAATGCAGCCCGGCAAAATAACACGAAGAAACGAGTACGGCATTGACTCGATTCGTTTTTCGCAGAAAAAAACCAAGCAGGAAGCCTCTGAAAATCGGTTCTTCCAGCGATGCGATTGCAAGGCCGATTAGAACCCCCTTGCAAGATAAACTAATAATTCTGGCTAATTGCAGCTTTTCAGGGTTAAGCACACGCACATCAAGCAAAACCAAGACTAAAACATGGATACCCATCATGAGGGCACCCCAGCCAAACCCTCGCAATACTTGGCTAAGCAGCAGTCTAAAAGGACCGACAAGGGCAATATCCACCTTTCCCATGCCTAGCCTCTGACCGATTGGGATTAGGCTCAGGGCCATGAATATTTCGGCGGTCTTGTAAACCAGCGCTTGGAAATCGACCGCATCGGCAAAGACTAAGTGCATCGGGTACGCCACCAATGCACCCGCTAACGCACAAATCACCAAGTAAATTGATGGTGCTGCAATGACTATGGGCAATGATAGGTTGGTCAAGAACCTAAATTCCCGGCATGGAGTCCACATTCCTTTTTGGTGGCATCTTCCCACCACCAACGCCCTGCACGTTCGTGCTGGTTGGGCAACACCGGGCGTGTGCAGGGTTCACAACCGATGCTGACATAACCTTTGCCATGCAGCTCGTTGTAGGGTACGTCGAAAACCTCGATGTAATCCCACACTTGGGCAGAAGTCCAATTAGCCAAGGGATTGAATTTGTACAGCGGTTTGCCGGGTGCAGAAAAGCTTGAATCCAGTTCCATCTCATCCAATGCCAACCGGGTAGGGTTCTGGTCGCGGCGTTGGCCGGTTATCCAAGCGTCAAGGGTGGAAAGCCGACGGCGCAAGGGCGCAACCTTGCGGATGCCACAACACTCAGTATGACCATCATCATAGAAGCTGAACAGCCCCTTTGCTTTGACCAAGCTTTCCAAATCTTGATGGGGAGGCATCAGGACTTCCAACTTAATGTCATAACGTCCCCGCACCTTTTCAATGAAGCGGTAAGTTTCCGGGTGCAGCCTGCCGGTGTCCAAACAAAAGACATTGATGCCCGGTTTCAGTTTGGCAGCCATATCGACCAACACCACGTCTTCCGCACCGCTGAAAGAAACCGCAATATTGTCAAAATGCGCCAGCGCGGCTTTGAGGATGTCGCGTGGATTTTGACCGGCAAGTCCGGCTTTGATGGTTTCTAGATCGAATGGTGGGTTGCTCATGTTGTTCAAAGCTTTTGGGTAAAGTTACGACTTTAGCCGAAATAAATCGAACTGGCAAATACAGCGTTTACAACATCAAATAATCTGCGACTCCTCCGGGGTCGAATGCGGTATCCGACCTCAAACCGGGGGTGTCGCTTCGCTCAACCCCCGGCGTGAGCTGGCAATCCTTCGGGTTGGTATAAATAGGCTTCCGTACACTTGTGAATAACGATGAGAGTTCCTGCTTGGGAACTCTTATCTTGCAAGCTCCTGCTTGGCCGTTCTTCGGGAAGCTGGAACTTCAGCAACCCCATTCCTAAGCAGCTTGGGAACGAGCGAAAATGAGAATGGCCGGGAGTGCAAGGCTTGCCTTGCTTGGATTTACAGGTAGTTGGGAACTTCGCAAGGCAAGCCTTGCACTCCATTCGTGCTTAACATGAATTGATCGTTACAGCCTAAGCCGGGTTCTATGGGCAATAAACCGCCTTTCTTCTTTTGCCCGCAAGTTTTGTCGTTGATGCAACTGTGCGCGAAGTTGGTATAAGTGAAAGCCAACTGCGGATGGTCTTTCTTAGGCTTGATGTGATCAATTTGCCTATTTTCCGCTGCAAGATGGGTTTCGCAATAGACACACAAACTTCCTTGGTCTTCATTCAGGCATTTTTTAATTGCTTTATTGATAGGTTGAAATGCCTGAGCTTCAAAAACATCAGGGTCAGCGTGAAGGTTGGACTCTAAAAATTCATTCAGCCTTGGGGGAATCGTGGTACGGTGCTGAAGCTCAATCACGCTTTGAAGCTTCCTGCCCGCTGACCAAGGAATTTCCACAGAGCGAGATCAGGTTCGGGGATTTCATAGCCGACTCTGTCAAGTTGTGCCTTCAACTCGCACCCAGCTTCCGTATCCATGAACCCATCACGAACGTAAGCGTTCACTCCCCCTGGGAGCGCGGGCGTCTCGCCTGCTGAATTGGCGGCCAAGATGGCCGCGCTCCCAGGAAAAGGCAGGGGAGGTGAACGCTTACTCACGAACAAGCTTCTCGTAAGCGTGTACCTTTTCAATGACTTCATTCAACGGTATATCGTTCCCACGCTCCGCGTCACTGCCATTAAGTTAAGCCGTCATTCCGGCATGGACCGCCGGAATCCAGATTGCAGGGATGCCAACAATCTATGCCATCCATGGAGCCTAGGTTCCGGCGATCCCTGCCGGAACGACGAGTTTTTTCTTAACTTAATGGCAGTGACGCTCCGCGTGGGAACGCCTCCATAGACGCCCAGCGTCTTGACTCGGGTCAATTCCAAGCATCAATGGCAATCAGACCCGCCTGCCCAGCATAATTTCTAGCACTGGAATAACGCCAATCTTCGGCCTTGTCCATATAACCCCGCTTGACAGGGTTGGAGTGGATATAATCCAGTTTTTCACGCATCATCGTTTCACTTAAAATCAGTTCGGCATGAGTGCCTTCCTGCCAGAATTGATGCTCTCGATCCTCTTTGTGCGCCCGTTTTGAGAAGCTCAACCGTTGTAAAATTTGCTGTACCTGTTTCTGCTCAAGATAGTCGATGATTTTCCTAGCGGTAAAAGATTTGAAGCGTTTGGCGCAAAGGTCTAGACGTTGAGCTTGGGCGATAAAATGAAGATGGTTTTCCAATACCACATAGCCATACAATCGCAAGCCATCATTCTCACGCAGGTATTGCCAACTATCGAGTATAATTTGCACAGTAGCCGGACGAGTAAACACAGGCAACCATTCCATTACTGTGCAGGTCAGGAAATGGGGTTTGCTCGGCTCCGTGATGACATAACGGCTACGACCCATGGCAGTTATCTTTATTTAAACTTTTAGTATCGTTCAAAATTTTATCGTTCCCACGGTCTCCGTGGGAATGCAGCCTTCGACGCTCCGCGTTGAGTTTCTATCAGATGGAAATATCCGCCCTATAAACATATAATCAAACGCAGAGCGTCCGGTGAGGCATTCCCACGCGGAGCGTGGGAACGATGCAATGAAACACAGATTAACCAAAAGGTGAAAAGGGATCGTCAGAATTATAATAAAATTCCTTGGTTATGATTCTTCTCAAAATATCTATCACAATAAGATTACTTTGCACAACTTCATCAGCTCTAATTGGCTTAAAACCAGCCTTAATGCAAGCTGGCTTTATTAGTTGGGAGTATACTTGCTTAAAATGCCCTTGTTCATAGATGTCTTTTGGTTCAGAAATAGGCATTATTACAAAGCAAGTCTTAGTTGATTTGTTATTTTCATCTGCTACTTGATTATTCAAATCCATATACAATCTCTAATGGTTGCTTATGCAAAATAAAGTATCAATGTTTAATTACTTCGGCGTATTTTAGGGCAAAACGGAACCAGCACATATAGATTTCCGGGCAAACAGCTCCATCGTTTGCCCGAAAATCTATTGCAACTTGGATATATCCGCAATATCCAAAAACAAGCCTTCAACAATCGCAAGCAACCCTAACCGGTTACGACGCAGTTCTGCGTCATCGCTCATGACCATCACGCCATCGAAGAACGCATCCACCGTATCGCGAAGGCCGGCCAAGCGGCGCAGGGCGGCGGTGTAGTCGCGCTCGTGCAATAGCGGCAGCAGGTCTTCCCTGGCATCGCGTGCGGCAAGCAACAGGGCTTTTTCCTGTTCCTCGACTAAACTATGGTGGTCAACATTGGCGACGACCTCCTCCTCTGCTTTGCGCAGGATATTGCGGATGCGTTTGTTGGCGCTAGCAAGGCTTTCGGCTTCAGGCATTGCGCGGAACTCTTGGACGGCATACAGCCTCGACACGAAATCCAACAAGCGTGGCGGTTGCACGGCAAGCACGGCATCAAATTCGTCGAAGCTGAAGCCACGCTCCAGGCAATAGCCTTTCAGCCGGTCGAGAATGAATTCATAAACAGCTTTGTAGGTCGCCTCGCGGTCAAATGGATGGTTGAACGGTTCCAACGCAAAAGCCAGTAATTCCGGCAGATCAAGGTCCAAACGACATTCAACCAATAAGCGGATCGCACCTAAGGCGGCACGGCGTAGTGCATAGGGGTCTTTGTCGCCGGTGGGTATCAACCCGGCAGAGAAAATGCCGGTCAGGGTGTCGAGCTTTTCCGCCAAGGCAAGCATTTGCCCGGTAAGGGTTTCCGGCAAAATCCCGCCAGATTGCTTGGGCAGGTATTGCTCTTCAATGGCAGCGGCGATGTCCTCCGGCTCGCCTTCGGCCAATGCATAGTAGCGGCCCATCGTGCCTTGCAGGTTGGTGAATTCGCCAACCATTTCGGTCAGCAGGTCGGCCTTGGCCAACAATGCGGCGCGCTCCACCCAAGCACTCTCGGTTACCAGCGCCTCGGCGATGCGGACGCTCAGACGCTGAACCCTGTGGGTTTTGTCCAACAAAGAACCCAAGGTCTTTTGGAAGGTGATGTTGGCTAAGTTCGGCACCCGCTCTTCCAAGGTCTTTTTACGGTCTTGGTTCCAGAAAAATTCGGCATCGGACAGGCGCGGGCGAACCACGCGCTCGTTGCCTTCCCGCACCGAATCGATGCGACTGCTGGCGATGTTGCTGAAGGTAATGAACCAGGGCAATAACTCACCAAAAGCATTTTTTACCGGGAAATACTTCTGGTTTTCCTGCATGGTGGTGATTAACACTTCCGCAGGCAATTCCAGAAAACGGGCTTCAAAGCCGCCTAGCACAGGAACCGGCCATTCCACCAAGGCGGCGATTTCTTGCAACAAATCCGGGTCGATATGGGCGATTCCATTAACACTGGCAGCAGCCAACTCGGCCTGAGTGCGGATAAGGTCCATGCGCTCTGCGTAGCTGGCAATCACTTGCCCCTCGTTACGCAATAATTCGGCGTATTCTGACGGTTTGTCGAGGGTGATGGTTCTCGGACTATGAAAGCGATGCCCCCGGGTGTTGCAACCCGTGGGCAGGTCGAGAATCGTGGTTTCTATGGCGGTTTCACCGAACATCAACAACACCCAATGGGCCGGACGGACGAACTCGGCGGTTCCAGCACCCCACCGCATCCGTTTGGCGATAGGTAGGGCAGAAAGGCTAAGTTTGATGATGTCGGGAATCAGGTCTGCCGTTGCCGCTCCCTTGACCTCTTGCTTAAAGCACAACCATTCCCCCTTGTCGGTTTTCAGGGTTGTGAGTTGATCCAAGGTCGTCCCGCAACTGCGCACAAAGCCTTCGGCTGCTTTGGATAGGGAGCCATCGGCAGTGTAGGCCGCATTGATGGCTGGTCCGCGTTTTTCTACGGACTGGTTGGGTTGGGCCACGCTCAAATCCTTGACTAAAAGAGCTAGGCGGCGGGGTGTGGCATAGGCAGTAACTTCCCCAAAGGATAACCCCGCCTTGCCTAGCCCGGTTTCGACACCGGTTTGCAGTGCGCGGGATAGAGTCAGCAAAGATTTGGGCGGCAATTCTTCAGTGCCCAATTCAAACAACAAATCGCGTTTATCAGCCATGGTTGCTCTCCTTATCCACTAACATGGGGAAGCCTAATTTTTCGCGGCGGGCGTAATAGGTCTCGGCCACGGACTTGGCCAAATCGCGTACACGAAGTATAAAGCGCTGGCGTTCGGTCACAGAAATAGCCCTGCGACTGTCCAGCAGGTTGAAGGAATGGGAGGCTTTCAGCACCATTTCATAAGCGGGCAAGGGCAAATCCTGGCTGATCAATTGTCGGCACTCTTGTTCGTAGGTATCAAAACAATGGAAAAGAAAGGTGGTCGGAGCGTGTTCAAAATTGTAGGATGACATTTCCACTTCGTTCTGGTGGTAGACATCGCCGTAGGTCACGTCGCCCTGCGGCCCATGCGCCCAAACGATGTCAAAGATGCTTTCTTTGCGTTGCAGATACATGGCTAGACGTTCAATCCCATAGGTAATCTCGCCGCTGACTGGCCGGCAATCCAACCCACCCACTTGTTGGAAATAAGTGAATTGGGTCACTTCCATGCCATTCAGCCAAACCTCCCAGCCCAGCCCCCAGGCACCTAGAGTCGGCGATTCCCAATTGTCTTCCACAAAGCGGATGTCGTGTTCAAGAAGATCAAAACCTATAAAACGGAGAGAGCCTAGATAAAGCTCCTGGAAGTCCGTAGGAGAAGGCTTCATGATCACCTGAAATTGGTAGTAATGTTGCAGCCGGTTGGGATTCTCGCCGTAACGACCGTCGGTGGGGCGGCGCGAGGGTTGCACGTAGGCCGCGTTCCAGGGTTCGGGTCCGATGGAGCGCAGGAAAGTTGCGGGGTGGAAAGTGCCAGCGCCGACTTCAAGGTCTAGAGGTTGCAGGATGACGCAACCTTGCTTGCCCCAATATTCCTGTAGCGCCAAGATAAGCCCCTGAAAGGTGGAGGCATCGCGTGAATTGGAGTTGGTATTGTCCACGGTCATTGAGATTAGTGATGAAAGGTGGAAAAAACCGTATTATACCCCATCAGCCACATTGGCGAGGGTTGACAAGCACTTGCTTGATAAGATTCCCTTCCATTTTGGTGATTTCCAGATGATGGTCCATCAGTCTGAGGCTGGTTCCGGGCTGCGGAATGTTTTCCAGATATTCGATAATCAGGCCGTTTAGGGTTTTTGGCCCTTCCGTCGGTAGCGCCCAGCCTGTGACCCGGTTGAGTTCCCGCAGGGTGATGCTGGCATCGACCAGATAGCTTCCGTCCTTCTGCTTTTGGATATCGAACGAGTCTGGAGTGAATTCCCCCACGATTTCTTGCAGTAGATCTTCCAATGAGACTAATCCCATCACATCGCCGTACTCGTCGATAACCAAGCCAAAACGCGAGTTTTCACGCCGGAAATTCAATAACAACTGATGTAGCGGCATGTTTTCCGGTATGAAGTGGATTTTGTCCAGACTCTTTGCGATAGTCTCCTTGTTGAAGTCGCTATGGGTCATCCGAATTAATATTTTACGCAAATGCAACAAACCGAAAACCTTGTCTATGCTTTTTCGGTATACCGGAAGCCGTGTATGGCGGCTATTTTTGATTTGCTCGACGATCTCATCCAAGTCTGCGTCCAAGTCGATGGCTTTGATCTCATTGCGAGGAATCATGATGTCTTCGACCGATGCCGATTCAAGGTCCAGAACACTGAGCAGCATGTTCTGATACCGCTCCGGGATCATGGCACCGGCTTCGGCGACAACAGTGCGCAACTCCTCCTTGCTTAGGGCGCTATGGGTTTCGCCCTTCGGGTTGAAACCTAGCAGCCTCAACAATAGGTTGGCAACCATGTTGACCAGCCAAACCACCGGATAAAAAAGCCACATCAGCGGAACGATTATCCATGATGAGCCAAAGGCAAGCCGTTCAGGATGCCGTGCAGCCAGCGTCTTAGGCGCCACTTCGGAGAAAATCAACACAGCCAATGTCAACACGCCGGCGGTGATGGCGATGCCCCTCTCGCCAAACAGTCGCAGTGAAATCACTGTGGTTAGTGAGGACGCCAATATATTGGCAAAGCAATTGCCTAATAGAATCAAGCCAATCAGCCGGTCAGGACGACGAAGCAGTTTTTGTGCTCGTATGGCTCCTGGATGGCCTGCTTTGACCCTATGCAGGAGGCGGTAACGGTTCAGTGCCATCAGTGCAGTTTCAGCCCCGGAAAAGAATGCCGAAATGATCAGCAACAGAACAAGCGAAACAAACAATAGGCTAAGCGGAATTTCGTTCAAGGAAACATTGACTCCATGGCAAAGATTAGATTTTCATTATCTAAGGCTAAGCGCAATTAAAGTCAAGTGCTACATCTGTACAGCAATTCTCACTTTGGTAATTGCCCTCTTAACTGTATAAGGGCGTGTTGCCATGAAATAACGGTGGGAGCGGTTTTTAACCGCGACGCAGACCGAGAAGTCGCGGTTAAAAACCGCTCCCACGGTTGCATACTTAGATTTTTTACTTGTTTCAACACCCTGGCTTTAGTAGACTAACTCGTTTTTCAGGCGATGGCCTATATTTTAAGCCATCACTCCTTGCCTTACCGATTTTAACGGAAGGCTTTTTAATCCGAAAGGAGCATTCATGCGTCACTATGAAATTGTTTTTCTCGTTCACCCCGACCAGAGCGCACAGGTTCCGGCAATGATTGAGCGATATCGTGCCATCATCGAGTCGGCTTCCGGCACAATCCATCGTCTTGAGGACTGGGGCCGTCGCCCTCTGGCCTACGCCATCAACAAGGTTCATAAAGCCCATTATGTGCTGATGAACATCGAAATCGACCAGCCTACCCTTGAGGAGTTGGAAAGCAGTTTCCGCTTCAACGACGCAGTTTTGCGGAGCTTGACGCTGGTACGCGATGAGGCTATCACCGAACCCTCGCCTTTAATGCGTGCCGGTCAAAGCGAAACTGAGACTGAAAAAACCGGCCTCGACGATGACGAGGAGGAGGACGATGAAATAATCTTGGCCGAAGAGGCACTGGTCATAGATATCGATCCAGCCTTGGTCGAAGTATAAAGAGTTCACCCTCTGCTTCATGGTCTTCATGCCAATAACACGTCATCAATATTTTTAGAGAGTCAGAATATGGTTCGTCAATTCAAACGTAGAAAATTTTGCCGTTTCACCGCAGACAAGGTCAAGGAAATCGACTATAAAGATTTGGAGACATTAAGGGAGTTCATTTCTGAAACAGGAAAAATCGTGCCTAGCCGTATCACTGGAACCAAGGCAAAATATCAAAGGCAGCTTGCCACGGCAATTAAGCGCGCACGTTTTTTGGCTTTACTGCCATTCTGCGATTCACATCCCCAGTAAGGTGTGGAACCAACCCCTTTAGGGCTGTGAAAAGGGATAGTACGCAATGCGATTTATAGCGGCTTACACCATGCGGGGAAGGTATCAGGCACTGGTCGCAATTTGCGGTTTAGCGATTGCCTCGTTACTGATTCCTCCCCTGAGCCTATTCAGTTCGGCATTGTATGCTCTAGTGGTCTTGCGCAAAGGCAGCGGAGAAGGTGCATGGGTGTTGTTGTTTGCGTTGCTAGCACTGGGCGCAGGAAGTGCTTTGCAAACCGGCAACCCCGCGCAGGGCATTAGCTATGGCCTACTGCTTTTTGCCCCTAGCTGGCCAGTGGCAGTCGTCCTGCGCGAATCGCGCAGTTTGACATTGGCAATGGAAACCGCCTTAGGCATGGGATTGTGTGTCGTGTTGGGTGTTTATGCTGTGGTGAGTGATCCAGCAGCCCTATGGCGGGAAAATATGCAGTTATTCCTGCAAGCTTTGTCGCAGAATGCCCCGGAAGATTTCGACCCTGTCAAGTTTGGCAATGCGATGGATATTTTTTCACATTACCTGACCGGTACGGTTGTAGGTGGTTCGTTATTAAGCCTAATATTGGGATTATTCATCGCACGCTGGCTACAGGCAAACCTGTACAATCCTGGTGGGTTCGGGCGGGAATTCTCCCAGTTGCGATTACATAAACCCGTGGTTTATTTGGGCCTTGCCTTTATCAGTGCAGGATTGCTATTAAAAGAGGGGAATCTAGCAGAGATTGCTTGGAATCTGAATGGTGTGTTTCTCGTATTGTTCATCCTTGCCGGTTTTTCCATTCTTCATGCAGTATTATTGGGCAGAAAGGGTTTTTTGACCTTTGTTATCTATCTGGCCATTTTTTTTATATTGATAATGCTGAAATGGCTGCTTCTCCTTGTCGCTTTCTTGGGTATTAGCGACCCTTGGTTGGACTGGCGAAAAGTTCCGAAACGCTCCTAAAATTTAACCCCACGCACTAAAAGACAGGGGTTATTGAAATACAAAAATCAACTAATTAGCAGCTTGGGAATGCTTTCCCTTTTGAAGCTGGATAGTTACAAACACACCTTGAATTAAGTAAAAAGAGGCATTGCAGACGATGGAAATTATTCTTCTCGAAAAGATCGCTAAACTTGGCAACCTAGGCGATAAAGTGACCGTCAAACCCGGTTACGGACGCAACTTTCTGATCCCACATGGTAAAGCAGTGCGGGCATCAGCGGAAAAACTGGCCGAGTTTGAACAACGCCGTGCGGAATTGGAACAGAAAGCCACCACCGAATTCGCCGCTGCCCAGGCCCGCGCCGAGGCTTTGTCCAAGTTGAATGTCACGATCACCCAAAAAGCAGGTGAAGAGGGGCGGCTATACGGTTCTGTCGGCGTGAAAGACATTGCCGATGCGGTCACCTCCGCCGGGGTTGAACTGCACAAAAAGGAAGTCCGCCTACCTACCGGCCCTATCCGCCATACCGGGGACTTTGATATCAAACTACATATCCATGCTGACTTGGATGCCATTGTAACGGTGAAAATTGTCGGGGAGTGACAACCCAGCGGTTTATTTATAACATCCTGTTTTACGCGCTAACGCCTCTGATCCTGTCCCGCATGGCTTGGCGGGGGAGGCGTGAGCCTGGCTACCGCCAGCGTTGGCGCGAACGCTTTGCCTTCTATGGCAATTCCGATCCAAGGCAGGATGTAATCTGGTTCCATGCCGTTTCCGTCGGTGAATCTGAAGCTGCGTTTCCGTTGATTCGTGCCATGTCAAAGCGATTTCCGGAAATTCCGATCTTGGTCACCACCACAACACCTACAGGTTCGGAACGGGTCAAGTCGGTGCTGGGCGATCAGGTGGGCCATGTTTATCTTCCCTACGATTTGCCCGATGCCGTGTCACGCTTCTTGGACCATTTCCAACCCCGCCTGGCGGTGGTGATGGAAACTGAAATTTGGCCTAATCTGTTTCACGCCTGTGCCGACCGAGGCATTCCGTTGGCAATAGTCAATGCACGGTTGTCGCAACGCTCTGCGAAAGGCTACTCAAGGCTTGGCAGTTTAACACGCGAGACTCTGGCTGGGGTCAGTTTGATCACAGCACAAACCCAAGCCGATGCTGATCGATTCCTAGGTGTGGGCGCCAAGAGTGAAGCCGTGGCGGTGACGGGTAACATCAAGTACGATTTCGAATTACCTACGGATTATTTCCAGCAGGCAACCGCTCTGAGGGAAACCTTATTCGGCAAGCGGCCAGTCTGGATTGCCGCCAGCACCCATGAAGGCGAAGAGGCAATGGTCTTGCGGTGTTTTTCCATGCTACGCGCACGGTATCCTGAATTGTTGCTAGTGTTGGTGCCGCGCCACCCGCCCCGCTTCGAAAAGGCGGCGGGCCTTTGCTTAGCCGAGGGATTGACACTCAGCCGTCGCAGCCAGGGCGTAGGGGCAGAAAACGCAGGGGTATTCTTGCTGGATACCTTGGGAGAACTGCGTCTTTTCTATGCAGCCTCCGATATTGCTTTTGTCGGTGGCAGTTTCGTTCCTGTGGGCGGCCATAATGTGCTAGAGCCTGCTTTAGCCGGGTTGCCGGTGATTTTTGGGCCGCATATGTTCAATTTCGAGGAAGCAGCACGGAAACTAATCGAAGCAGGCGGGGCGGTTGGTGTACTCGATGAAAATGGACTGACCGAGCAGGTCGGTGCGTTACTGAACGACACCAAAATGCGCCAGCAGATGGGTGCAAAAGCTAGACTTTTCGTCGAATCTGGAAGGGGGGCATTGGCAAAGGTCGAAGAAGCCTTGGCGGATTTGCTTGCCAGCACAGACCGACTCGGTTTTTAAAACCGAGTCGGTCTTGCTCGACTAAAATCACAAACAATCTCTTAAATTTAGTAGGAACCTCTAAAATGGCACTACACTGTGGCATAGTCGGCCTGCCCAATGTCGGCAAATCGACCTTGTTTAATGCATTGACCAAAGCGGCCATCGCCGCCGAAAACTATCCTTTCTGCACCATCGACCCCAATGTCGGGGTGGTTCCGGTGCCGGATTCGCGCCTTGAAGCACTCTCGGAAATCGTCAAGCCCCAGCGGGTGGTTCCAACCGCCATAGAGTTCGTCGATATTGCCGGCTTGGTGGCCGGAGCCTCAAAAGGGGAAGGCTTGGGCAACCAATTCCTGGCCCATATCCGTGAAACCGATGCCATCGCCCATGTTGTGCGTTGTTTTGAAAACGACGATGTGGTGCATGTCGCAGGCAGGATAGACCCCGGTTCGGACATTGACGTGATCCACACCGAACTCAACCTAGCCGACATGGCATCGGTGGAAAAGGCCATGCAGCGTGTGTTGAAGAGCGCCAAATCCGGCAATAAGGACGATCTGCATAAAAAAGAGATTCTGGAAAGCTTGACCGCCCACCTCGATGCCGGTAAACCGGCCCGCTCGTTGGGGCTGGACGCAGATGAAAAAGAATTGATCCGTGACCTGTTCCTGCTGACCATGAAGCCGACCATGTACATCGCCAACGTACAGGAAGACGGTTTCCATGACAATCCCTTGCTCGACCGTGTACACGCCATTGCGGCGGAGGAAGGCGCGATGGTGGTTCCCGTATGCGCCGCCTTGGAGGCTGAAATCGCCCAACTTGAAGAAGCGGACAAAGCTGAGTTTCTAGCTGACCTAGGCTTGAACGAGCCGGGCTTGAACCGCGTCGTGCGGGCCGGTTACCAATTGCTCGACTTGTACACCTATTTTACCGCTGGGGTGAAAGAGGTACGCGCTTGGACCATCCCTGTCGGTGCCACCGCCCCGCAGGCCGCCGGTGTCATCCATACCGATTTTGAGAAGGGTTTCATCCGCGCCGAAGTGATTGCTTATGACGACTTCATCAGTTACAAGGGCGAGCAGGGCGCCAAAGACAATGGCAAATGGCGATTGGAAGGCAAGGACTATGTCATGAAGGACGGGGATGTGGTGCATTTTAGGTTTAATGTTTAACAGCGACAGCGTTTTCAACCTCAAATAAATACTTGAGAATTTTATGCTATTGCAAGCTACTTCATTAATCCAGCGTCCAGGGATGGTAAACTCGGGGCCACGACAGATGTCCCTGCAAGTGAACAGGAAACTACGGGATGGCATGTTACCTGAGTCAAGCATTTGCACAACCGACTTGTTACCGTCCATGGCCTGGATTTCGGCATCCATGCCGAAATGACGGATTTTCCGGTTCTGCTCGTTCCCAAGCTCCAGCTTGGGAACGGGATAACATGTCCATAGCCTGGATACATTTAGGAACATCAGCTATTATTTTTTTACGTTGCGCCGTTGCGTGAGAAATTCTTTTTCTTCTCTATCAACTGAGTTTGGCTGTATCGTAAGGGGAGATTTTTTCTCAAGCAACGGCGCAACGTGAAGAGCAAAGCGTTAGTAATTCCTGATTAGCAAGATTGTTCACTCAAATCGTAACACCTAGCCGTAATCGTCATTCCGGCAGGGATTGCCGGAATCCAGTCGCCATGGAAGGCAATCTAGATTCACCTCCCTGTGTTCTGGATACCGGCAATCCCTGCCGGTATGACGCACAGGTCGGTTTAGCTGAAGAGTCTTCCTAATCAGGTAGTAATTTGTGCAACTGAGCCAAAATGAGCTTTAAAATTTTGAGACACCACCCAACAGGCTAAAGCATGTCCCTTAAGAAAGTCACGCTGAAAAATTTTCGCACCTGTCATGCCGTGGAGTTGACAGATCTTGAACACTTGACGGTTCTAATGGGGCGGAATGGGGTGGGCAAAACCACCATCCTACAAGGCATCGAGTGGATGGCGCGGACGGCCTCTTCTTCAAATACTGTGCAAACTGCCCCCCTTTCAAATGAACTTTTTCCCATAAGTAGGCAGAATTTTTTTGGACAGCTTGTGTTTTCTCTGAATGGAATCAGCTATGGCTATACCTTAGAGCTATTGTTTTCTAATAACGGTACTGGGCTAATTAACTCGGTCATGCAAACTGAGTTGAAAGAACAACTTGAACGGCAGGTAGACACAGGGATTTGGCTACAATTGTTGGCAAGGGCTGGCGAGACGGTTTTCGGTGCGAATGGCGACCGATTGGCCGAGATAGGGCAAACCATGCCAATGTTGCCGGCGTTAGCGGCTATAATGCCATCTGGTGAAACCAAGGAAAATATTCTACCCGTTTTGGCTTATTTGCGTGGTGTAAAATACTACTCGTTGGATGAAATTACTGCTCCTTCGTCTTATAAATTTGTTTCAGATTCAGATTATAAGAAATGGATTGAGCAATCAGTAGATTTAATTAATCCAGATAATTCCGTAGTGATGCGTCTTTTGCATATGTATAATGATCGACGCAATGATTTCGATGAGTTGAAAGCATTATTAGGCATCCAAGGACTGGGCATTTTAAGCTCTATTGAAATCACAAGCATAGTGATAAATTATGAACCTTATTATTTTGTAGATTTCCAACCCGGAAATGGCTGGGAAGGTGTACTTTCGCCGTCGTTGCCCTTTGATAAACTCTCTGCTGGAACCCGTCGAATTCTTCGCATCCTAGTCTCCTTTTTCTATGACCGAAACTCTTTATACCTATTCGAGCAACCCGAAGATGCGATCCATCCGGGTCTGTTGCGCAAGTTGATTGGTTTATTGCGTAGTTACGATGACAGGGGCCAGTTGATTATGGCAAGCCACTCATCCGATTTGTTTGATGTACTCAAACCGGAAGAAGTCCGATTAGTGACCATGCAGGGCGGGGAGACCAAAGTCAGGGGGCTGACTGAATCAGAATTGGCAAGCGCAAAGCGGTTTATCAACGAAGAAGGAAGCTTGTCGGATTATCTTGACCTGTTGGAGACCGACTAATTGTACGGAATGTTGGGTGAGGATGATTCTGATATTCAAACGCTAAAGGTACTGATTCGACAACTAGTCGGCGACGAACAATTACCTATACGTGGTAAAGGTTTTGACGGATGCGGAAAGTTATTAAAAGACGGATGGAAATTCTTAAAGACTTTGCCTGAATTGGGTTGCACACGCTTTATAATCGCCCATGATGCGGATCAAAGAGATACCAACAAAGTCAAGCGCGAGTTGATAGACAAAATTATCAAGCCGTCAGGTGTCAAAACATCTATTTGCTTGTTATTGGTTCCCGTCCAAGAAATTGAGGCTTGGCTGCTGGCTGATATTGAGGCAGTTTCCAATATTTTTAAAGGTTGGCGGCCAAAACCAGAGCTAAACCCGGAATCAATCGTCCATGCTAAAGAACATTTGGAAAAATTGGGCAGGTTGGCGGGAGGACGCCCAAGGTATCTCCCTGCCACCCATAACCCCCAACTAGCCAAGCACATCGACTTGACAAAAGTGTCCAAACGCTGTCCTTCGTTCAGGCCACTAGAAGAATTTGTCAAGCAGGGTAAAAGCAACTATTGAAATGAGTCAATCTATGTTCTCTTTTCCCCTCAGTGCCAGAATGGCTGCCGTGCAATCCCCCATTATTCCCGTCATCGGCGAATTGATCCGTACCCACCCTGGCACGGTTTCGCTGGGGCAAGGTGTGGCTGGATACGGACCTCCTGAGTCTGCCAAGGCGAAGGTCTTGGAGTTTTTTAGCGATCCCAGCCACCATAAATATGGTCCGGTGCAGGGCATCCCACCCCTGTTGGAACTGCTAGGATGCAAGCTGGCTGCGGAAAACGGCATTCGCCTTGCCGATAGGAAAGTGGTGGTCACCGCCGGGGCAAACATGGGTTTCCTCAACGCCTTGTTCGCCATCGCCGATCCGGGCGACGAGGTCATCTTGCCGTTGCCGTATTATTTTAACCAAGAAATGGCTGTCCGCATGTTGAACTGCAAACCGGTGTTCGTAGCCACCGACGCAAATTTCAAGCTGCAACCGGAGGCAATCCGTTCGGCATTGACAACACGGACCCGCGCCGTGGTGAGCATTTCCCCCAACAACCCCACTGGCGCGGTTTATGATGAGTCCAGCTTGCGTGACGTGAACGCGCTTTGCCAGGAAGCCGGTGTCTACCATATCAGCGACGAAGCTTACGAGAATTTCCTCTATGGCGAGGCCCGGCATTTTTCACCCGGCTCTATCGACGGATCACAGCAACACACGATTTCGCTTTTTTCACTCTCCAAGGCGTATGGCTTCGCCAGTTGGCGCATAGGCTACATGGTCATGCCCGATGCGCTCTACCCGGCGGTGCTGAAAGCCCAAGACACCAATTTGATTTGCGCACCTCTAGTTTCGCAACAGGCGGCGGTGGGCGCATTGGAAACCGGTTCCGGCTATTGCCGGGACAAACTCAAAACCATCGCCGAGGTTCGTGAAATTGTACTGAAAGAACTGGATGCGGTGCGGGATTTTTGCCATATCCCGCCATCTGATGGGGCTTTCTATGTCTTTTTGAAAGTGGCAACCGGGATGGGTTCTTTGGAATTAGCGGAACGCTTGATACGGGAACATGGCGTTGCCGTGATACCCGGCATTGCCTTTGGCCTTGATGAGGGTTGTTATTTACGCATTGCCTATGGGGCGTTGGGTGAAAACACAGCGGCAGAGGGTTTGCGGCGCTTGGTTAGTGGGTTGAAGGCATTAGTGCTGGATTAATCTACTGCCAATCGGAAACCTGGCGAATGGCCAAATCGCTGTTGCATCAGGGGAAGGTTTTCGATAAAGTCTATTTTAGACCGGCTCGGTTTTAAAAACCGAGTCGGTCTAGTTTATTTCTTCTGCAACCGCAGCGAATTCAATACCACAGACACCGAACTCATCGCCATGGCGGCGGAGGCGATCATCGGGTTGAGCTTGCCTAAGGCGGCTATGGGAATGGCGACGATGTTGTAACCGAAAGCCCAGAACAGGTTCTGGCGAATGACGCGGATGGTGAAGCCACTTAACTCCATGGCTTCGGCGGCTTTGGCGATATCGCCGCCGATCAGGGTAATGTCGGCGGTTTGCAGGGCCACATCGGCCCCTCCGCCTATGGCTAGGCTGACATCGGCGGCGGCCAGCGCCGGCGCGTCGTTGATGCCGTCGCCGATCATGCCGACTTTTTCGCCCTTGGCTTGCAAGTCATGGATAATTGCAAGCTTATCCTCGGGGCGGGCTTGGGCGATGACATGGTCGATACCAACCAGTGCGGCGATGTGATCGGCCGCAGCCTGCACGTCACCAGTCGCCATCAGGGTTTTGACACCCATCGCATGGAGTTGGGCGATGGCCTCGCGGGCATTGCCGCGGGCTTTATCGGCGATGCCAAAGACCGCGGACAATTGCCCGTCTACGGCCATGAATACCGGGGTTTTGCCTTGGGCGGCGAGTTTGGAGGCGATTTTCTCCGCCGGACCTATCGCGATGGCCTGTTCTTCCAGCCATTGCCTATTGCCGACGAACAGCGTGTGTTCGCCAATCAGTGCACGTACACCTCGTCCGGGTTCATTCTGGAAGGCACTGGGTTCTTCCAGGCTTAAACCCATCTCCCGGGTGTGGGCGAGGATGGCTTTGCCCAGGAAGTGTTCCGAATGCAATTCCGACGCACCAGCCAACGCTAGCAGTTGGTCGTCGGGCCAGTCGCACAGATTCGCCAAGTCTGTAACCTGCGGTTTGCCTTCGGTGATGGTGCCGGTTTTATCAAACACAATTGCGGTGAGTTTCGATGCCATTTCCAGGCTTTCGCCATTGCGGATGAATATGCCTCGTTTGGCGGCCTGGCCGGTGCCGACCATGATCGCCGCCGGGGTCGCCAAACCCAATGCGCAGGGGCAGGCGATGAGCAACACAGTGATGGATGCACCAAATGCAAAGCTGGCACTAGCCCCCGCTGCCAACCACCCTACGAAAGTGAGTGCGGAAATGCCCATGACCGCCGGCACGAAAACGGCGGAGACTTGATCGACCATTTTTTGGATGGGCAATTTGCCAGCTTGGGCTTGATCGACCATGCGCACGATGCCGGATAAAACGGTGTCTGCCCCGATGGCGGTGGCGCGAAGTTGCAAGGAGCCGTTGCCGTTGATGCAACCGCCCGTGACCGGTAGCCCGATTTCCTTGACCACGGGCATTGACTCGCCTGTGATCATAGATTCGTCTACAGTGGATAGGCCATAAACCACGATGCCGTCAGTTGGAATCAGTTCACCAGGCCGTACCAGCAGCAGGTCGCCTACAACGACATCGTCGATGGGTAGGGTAACTTCCATCCCATTGCGCAAAACGTTGGCAGTCTGCGGCTGTAGGTCTATCAGTCTGCGGATCGCCTCGTGGGCTTGACCTTTGGCCCGTTCGTCCAAGTAACGTCCCAGTAGCACAAAGGCGACAATGGCAGCGGCGGCCTCGAAATAGAGATCCCGCTTTCCACGCAATAGCGACACCAGGCTATAGCCGAAAGCGGAACCTACGCCCAAGGCGACTAGGCTATCCATATTGGCCGTCCTTTGTTTGGCCAATTTTACGGCCTTGTCGAAGAACGGCCAGCCACTCCATAGCACCACGGGGGCAGTGAGGATGAGTTCCACAATGCCCACAATCCGGGTATGGGGTGCCGCCATGCCTAACAGAATAGCGGGTACACTGAATAAACTAGCCCACAATAGCCGTTTGCGGGCTTCGTCTATCCTTAAATTTTCCCGTTCTAGTTGCATGCGCCGTTGCGCCAAGCTGTCCAACGAATGGATACGGTAGCCAATGCCAGCCAATTTCCCGTTAAGCGTATCTCTGTCCATGCGTGCCCTGACGGTCGCAGTTTCCGTGGCGAAGTTGACCTTTGCATCAACTACGCGGGGGTCGCGCCGCAAAACCATTTCGATGAGCAGGGCGCATGACGCGCAGGTCATGCCTTCCACAGCGAGATTGAAGTCCCGCTCGGGGTGGACTGACTCGTCCTCAACGGCAACTTTTTGAAAAGGGGTGGCATCCCCCAAGTTGCCCAGCACCGCATCAAGCAAAGCGAATAGTTTTGGCTTTGGCAGGGAGCGGGGATCGAACCATACCGCCACCGAACCCAGTTCGGCAGTCAGTTTTACATGGCGAATGGCGGGGTGCTTGCGTAACAGAATCTCATACAGGTAGGCGCGTTCGTCCGCTTTGCGCAAGCTAGGGGCGATGATGCGGACCCTTCGCCTCGTTTGGTGTGCGACTAGGCAGTGCCGAAGTGAAGGAATGGCTGGGCCGGTTTCCATTAGGCTTTATTTTTTGGGTTTTTTGGAACGGACAAGCAGAAAAATCATGTAGATGGTTGCCATCCATTCGGAACGGAATTGCCAAGGGCTTCTAATCCAGTGGCTCATGATCAAATGCCAATGCTGCTTGATCAGATAAAGCACTAGAATGTCGGTCAAAAATTCGACCGTAAATTTCTCTTGCTCCGGGGTCAATGCCGAGGGTTTTAATGTGCGGGTGACGATTCCCAATGCAGTGATCGTTTCTTTAGCCTCTTGGTATTTGGCTTGCAACCAGCCCGTGTCGCTTTGTTCATCTTTATTGACAATACTGTTGGCGCAACAGGCGGGTTGAGCCTCAATGCTACCCAATGAATTGAACAATGCACGGGCGACCGCCTTGAAATCGGTCACTCCTTCAATGTAGCGGATGGAAAGTTTCCCTTGCCGACGATGCAGATCGACGCGATAGATGCCTTCGACCTGCTTCAATTGCCTTTCGAGTTGTTGCGCCGCTTGGGGTTGGCAAACTTCACTCGGCACGGCGAAGCGCACATGTCCTTCTGCGCGGTAACGGACAATAATTTGTTTGGCTATGGACATCAGGGTTTATTCCACTAGACGCGCCCAATGCAGGGCGCGTACATCGGCAATCAGGGTCGGGATTCTATGCGTTCTCGGGGTCTTGGCCTTCCGCCACGATGTCCTCCAAGTTTTCCCGCTGTTGCAGCACGAAATCCTTGCTTTTTTCCGCAGCCCGGTTGGCGGATTCTATGATTTCTTTGCGGTATTTGTGAACGGTATAACCCACCGCCACGCCGAGGCCAAATAATACCAAGGGATGCTTGAGGATTCTGCCTACGAATGACCTGCTCGCTGGCGTACTGGCTGTTGCAATGGCACCAGTGGCCGCTGCACCTTTTGCCACATGGTGTAACGAAACCGCCGCTGGGACGGCATGTGCCATCAAAGCATGCCCGGCGGCTGCGTGGTGGTGGGCCGCTTGAGCCGCATGTTTGCTTGCTTCTGCCGCGCCAGTGGCGGCGGCTCCGTGTACATGTACCATAAATAACCTCGCTAGTTCATTGGGGGGAAGCTGGAGTTTGTTTGGAGCGCGGAAATCACCCTCTGGTTTCGCCGGAAGTAATGGCGGCATCATCCATGCCTAGGATTTCCGCCTCATGTAGCATTTGATAAATGCCTTGGCAGCCCTCGCAACAAAACTGCTTCAAACCGTTGACGGTATTTAGGGGGAAATCGGGTGTTTCGACAGGTAGCCCGCACAGATCGCAGGCTTTGTGGGGTTTATCGTTCATCTTGGAAATTGATGTTGTTTCATCCCATTATTATCGTCCATTCTTAGCCCAGTGGACAGATTTTTTTGCAAATAACTGTGCCAGACAATCCCTGCCTTCCCTGGCATCTAAACTCCGGCGATCCATGCCGGAACGACGGTATATTTTAGCCAAAATGAAAAATGACTTAGTTTGATAAGCAGCAAATTTGGTACTATGACATTCAGGTGTTCAATGGCAAGCGAAGGTGGTGGTGGCGGCTTCGTCACCATTGTTAGAACCGCCTAGGGCACGGCTTGAAGCCTTCATCAGCGCTATTCGCAAGGCACCTGTGATGCTCGGGCCAATCCCAAATGAAGCGGCCAGGGCCGGGACCAGAATCAGGGACGCGAAGACTAGGCCCGTCCCTAACGCGACGGAACCTGTGTTTTTGCGCTGCGCGGTAATAGCAATTTGACTGGAATTCATCGGTAGCCTCGTTGTGGGGTGAGTAAGCGTTGCTGAGTAAATATATCATTTACTATTCAAACATCGCGCCAACTATGCAAGCTAATGATTTATAATGTTTAATCCGGCAGTTCAGCTAAAAACCTATTTATGGCTATGTCATATGACACAACATGGTGTGTTATTTCACACACCGTAAAGCTTCAGCGTTAACGCAAATTGAATTTGATGTCACCATCAAACGGACAAAGTGCGCCGAAACTGGCTAAGAGATTGACTGCCAAACATTATTTATTGGAAAGAAAAATTCGCTAGTCTGGGTATGATTATTGCTTAGTGCATCGACTTAACCCGACCTGATTAGGAAGATGTTTCAGTTATTCCGTTTAGGATATTTTAAGGCTTGTGAACTCTCGGTGAAACCTATTAAAAACTATTCCCAACCCCGTTTTACCAGCCGTTTGCGTAAAGTGCTCAGACGCCTTTTGGCATTTTTATTCGGGATTGCCGGCATCGCTTTGATTGTCTATTTGGACGCTAGACTCCGTTCAAATACCAGTCTTCCTGAACTTAGCCTTGATATGAGTTCGGGTCTGCTATTCGTAGTCGGATTTTTGACGGGATTCCATTGCGTAGGGATGTGCGGCGCACTCGTGTTGAGCTATGCCACCAAGTCAGCCGCCACGGGCAAGCTTCGCTATAGTGGGCATCTGCTGTATGGCTTGGGCAAGACCATTTCCTATACAGTGCTAGGTGCCGGCTTCGGCCTGATGGGGGCCATCATCGCGTTCACCCCCCAGGTTCGTGGCATGGTGGGCATCGTCGCGGGTGTGTTTCTGTTACTGTTTGGCTTGAGTCTGCTCAATGTTTGGCCGTCCCTGCGCAACTTCCGCATCAAAACACCGCCGACCCTGTTGCGCTTCATTGGTTCGCAGTCGCGGAAATATGGGCATCCTTTCGTCATCGGCCTGCTTAATGGTTTGATGGTCATTTGTGGGCCATTGCAGGCCATGTATGTGATGGCTGCGGGAACCGGCAGTGCCTTGGAAGGAGCCAAGCTTATGCTGGTGTTTGGCTTGGGCACGCTACCGGTCATGTTGGGTTTTGGGTTGTTGACAAGCTTGGCTTCGGCATCGCTAGTCCCGAAAATTGTCCGTTTTTCCGGTGTCATCGTTGTCGCCCTAGGCGCTATCATGCTGAACCGTGGATTGGTCTTGAGCGGGGCGACATATGACTTTACCACTGGCCTAGCCTGGGTTTCGGCCCAATTACGCGACCAGACCGGCCTAGATATGTCCACCCTGCACTTGGGCTACCAAGCGATAGACACGTCATTCAATGAAGGGGACAAAAATCCAGCAACAATAGTGTTGCAAAAAGGCGTACCAGTGAGATGGAAAATCCTCAACGATCAGCCAAAAGCCTGTGTGACTGGCGTGGTTGTACCGAAGCTGGGATTGGACGTTCCTTTGAAAAAAGGCGAGCAAATCATCGAATTTACCCCCCAGCAGGAAGGGATCATTCCTTGGAGTTGCACTATGGGCATGACCACGGGGAGTTTTTTGGTCGTTGATAAAGACAAAAAGCAGGCTGAGGTTAAGGAAAACACAGAAAAATAGGCTGGATGCAATTTCTGGCAGTGAGTAACCTGTAAGGACAGGAGGAAGTGCATAGTCGGCAAAGGGATGCCAGCTTTTTAATCACACCCAGCAATGTCCGTAAGATTTATTTATTGACAGCAGCCTCAAAATCTGGTTAAAGCAACTACACACCATGAAAACAGATTTTTTGTTTTCAAGACCAGCAGTATGAGACGCACCCATGACATACCGGATCACCCAAGTTTTTATTTTTCTATTTAGCCTCTTTTTATTAGCAGCATGCTCTTCAAAGCCTGTGTACCGCCCCGTGGCCCAGGGAAGCGTGATGCAACCGCAGAATTCGTACCCCAACGACTATTATCCGCTTTACCGTGATGACGGCCGGGCACCTAGGCGCCATGGCTGGTCTTCCGATATTTTCCCAAGGCCGGCAGAAATTGAACCGCAAGTGGATTTCTGGCGCAAAGTCTACTCAAAATGGGGCCGTTCGCAATTTGCCGTTCATGACAAGGTGCATATGGACATCATTTACGATGTATTTGACCTGCCGGGAGAGACTGGCGACATTTTGACGGTGGGACAAAAAGCTTATATTCAAGAACGCTTTTACAACTGGAAATCCAGATTGAACGCCTTGGAGGACAAAATGGCAGCGGGTTTGCCGCTGGATGCCAATGAAAAAGAATTGCTTCGGTATGTCGCCGAGAAAACCGGCCACGCCAATGCCATCCGGGGGGCCAGCGAACGATTGAGATACCAACGTGGCCTTAAGGAACGTTTCATGAGGGGATTGGAAATCGGCCGCCGTTATGACGACCAATTCAGGCGGATTTTCCGTAACGCCGGTCTGCCCGAGGACTTGGCCTATCTGCCTCATGTGGAATCTTCTTTCCAATACAACGCGCATTCTTCGGCCGGGGCGTTGGGAATATGGCAATTCACTTCCGGTGCGGCCAAAATGTTCATGAACGACTCCAGCGCAGCAGCCCGCCTTGACCCAATCAATTCAACCCATGGAGCGGCCCGTTATCTGGCTTTCGCCTATGATAAATTGGGTAGCTGGCCGTTGGCAGTGACTTCTTACAATCATGGCATCGGCGGAATGCAGCGGGCTAGAAATATTTACGGCCATGATTTCATGCGTATCGTCAAAAATTACGACCATCCCCAATTTGGCTTTGCCTCCCGTAACTACTATGCCGAGTTTTTGGCCGCAAGGGACATCGCCAGCGACCCTCAGCTTTATTTCTCGAATGGGTCGGACAACGGGAATGAGTATGCCAGGAATGCCCAAACCTTCTCGCCACCACCCGAGCCGCAAGAGATACCTCAGCCTTTGGAAACGGTCAATCCACCGTTGCCTGAATCAACCATAGCGGTGGCGGCTGAACCTGAACCCACCGAACTTCAACCGGTTGCAACCGATGCCGTTTATCAAGCAGAGCCCATCCAAGCACAACCCGTTCCAACTGAGCCGGTTGACCAAGTCGAACCGGCTGCGATCTCGCCTGTTCTAGCCGAAGCGGCCTCAGCGGAAACCGTATCGACAAGTCTAGTTGATGTGGCTGAGCCAATTGACGTGGCTGAACCAGAAACACCCTACGGGAAAAAATCCACCCACCTTGCCATCCCTGTTCCCAAGAAAATTGATAAGGCTTCTTTGCCTGCTGGGCCAAAGAAAGCACCATTGGCTGCTTCCGCGCCAATATCCAACAAGAAGCCCGTTCAGGCCCCAGCGACGGCAGCTTCCAATAATAACGCCTTGGTGAAAGCTCGGGTCGATTCAAAAAAACCGGCACAAGCCACCGTTCCTGTTGTTCTCAAACAAGTGGCAAAGCCAACGTTCGTTAATCAAAAACTAATTGGCAAAGCCACCCCGGCGAGCACGAAATCCCTTCACCCGGCTACAGCCAGCATTTTGCGGGACAGCCGGCAAAAATCCCACGCCGTTCAAACGGGGGAGAAAAAGCAGGGTGAAAAGATGCACATCGCCAAGCGATGATTCCCACTGTAGGGCTTTTAACGGTGCGGCATTTTTCATTTTGGAGAGTTTAATAAGGGCGGGTTTGGAACCCGCCCCTACGTAAGAAATTTAATTCAAAATGATCAATGCATTATAAACAGGATACGGGCCATCGATTCGTAGGGGCGGGCTCTAAACCCGCCCGGTTCTGTTCAAAATGAGAGTTGCTTTTAACGGTGATTTTTTCCGCCAGGCTTTAAAAACCGTGTATAATACTAGTATTAAAGTCCATTATTTATTATTGGTTCCCGCGATTCTATCCGGGCAGTCTTCACGGCAGAAATGCCGTTTTTTTTAGGAGGGTAGCCTGTGTTTAAAGCATTGATTGGACAATCGCCCAATTTTGAAGCGATGCTTAGAAGCGCAAAAGTGGTGGCGGGAACTGATGTAACCGTGTTAATCGCTGGGGAAACGGGGACCGGTAAGGAATTGCTCGCCAACGCCCTGCAAAGCCATAGCTTGCGCACCAAGCAAGCTTACATCACATTGAATTGCGCCGCACTACCCGAGGCACTGGTCGAGTCTGAACTGTTCGGCCACAAACGAGGTTCGTTCACCGGCGCGGTGACAAACCAAACGGGGCGTTTGCTAGCCGCAGACGGCGGGACCCTGTTCATGGATGAAGTCGATTCCCTGCCATTGCCCATCCAGGCCAAACTGCTGCGTTTCTTGGAAACTGGCGAAATTCAACCGGTGGGCGACACGCAACCCATGCATGTGGACGTGCGCGTCATTGCAGCGTCCAATACCAGTCTGGAGGAAAAGATAGGCCGTGGGGAATTCCGCAAAGACCTATACTATCGACTTAACGTCGTCCCGCTGAAAATTCCCGCGTTGCGCGACCGCAAGGGGGATATTCCATTGTTGCTAAATCATTTCATGGGCCATTTTGCCGATAACCACAAGCTGCCGCCTTCAACCCTGTCCAAGACGGCACTTAACCGTTTGCAAGACTATTCATGGCCTGGAAACGTCCGCGAATTGCGCAATGTTTGTGAACGGCTTGGCATCTTGTTGGCGGGTCGAGTCATCGAGGAAAGCAACCTGCCGCAGGAAATACTCTACCGTCCCACCGTACAAAAAGGAATCACACGCAATGGTTTGGACCTTCCAGAAGGTGGAATCGAGTTGGAAAAGCTTGAAATCGACCTAATTATGCAAGCCTTGGACCGCACCAAAGGCAACCGCAGCCGCTCCGCCCGCCTACTCGGCATCTCCCGCGACACGCTGTTATATCGGATGCAGAAGCACGGTCTGCGTTAGCTCACTTCCGCCAGAATGCCGGTGTAAACATCACCAGCACGGTGAATATCTCCATCCGGCCCAGATACATGGCAAAAGTGCAAACCCAAGTCTGAAAGTCACTAAGCGAGGCGTAATTGCTTGCAGGACCGACTTGGCCGAGACCGGGTCCAGTGTTGTTGAGGCATGCGACAATGGCGATAAGCGCAGAGACAAAATCCATTCCCGTGATGATAAGAACAAAAGTCAACAACACAATACTCATAAAATAGACGAAAATAAACCCCAGCACCGAGAGTTGAATGTTGGAGTGGACAATCATCTTACCGAGCTTGAGGGGATGGATTGCTGTGGGGTGGGTGAGCAGAAACATCTGCACTTCGCTTTGTTTTGCTAGAATCAGGGTGCGCATCATCTTGATGCCACCGCCGGTGGAACCGGTATTCACGGTGATACAAGCGAGAAAGAACATCCACAGCGGGGCAAAAATCGGCCAGCTTCCAAAATCAACACTGGAAAAACCACAATCGGTGGCTATGGAAATCACGTTGAACGCAGCAATCCGAAGGGCCGTCAAAAAGTCGGGGTATACCCCTTTATGGAAAAGAAAAGCGGCTATTGCTAGGCAACTTCCTAAGATTAAGGCTAGATAGGGCTTGGCTTCGACATCATATTTGTAGGGGTTGATGCTGATGTTGCGCACGGCGAGGAAATGAGTGGCGAAATTCATGCCGGAAAGCAACATGAAGATCATCAACACGCCCTCAATGGCTGGTGAGTCAAAGAAAGCTATATTGGCGTCATGAGTGGAGAAACCGCCTAGACCCAAGGTGGAAAATGCATGGCAAATGGCATCCAGCCAATTCATGCCGGCCAGTTTCAACGCCAATATACAGGCGAGAGTGATCCCCGCATAAATAGACCAAAGGTTACTTGCCGTTTCGGTGATTCGGGGGGTCAGTTTGCTGTCCTTCATAGGCCCAGGTGTCTCCGACATGAAAACCTGCCTTCCCCCAACCCCGAGAATGGGCAGAATAGCCACCGCTAACAAGATGATGCCCATGCCGCCTACCCAATGCAATTCGTGACGCCAAAGGTTAATGGCAGGGGGCAGATTGTCCAAACCATCAAGCACGGTCGCCCCTGTGGTGGTAAGCCCGGACATGGCTTCGAAATATGCATCGGTAAAAGACAAGGCAGGAAGGTAGGACATCAATGGCAATGCGGAAATTGCGGCCATTCCGCTCCATGCCAAAAGCACTAGGATAAAGCCATCTTTTGCCTTTAGTTCACGGGCGGAATCCTTGGTTAGTAGCCACAACACGCCACCACCAAAGAAGGTTGACAACAAATCCCTAATGAACAGTGGCATGGTGCCGTCGTTTGCTATCCAAGCCGTTAGTATGGGCAATGTATAGGTCGTGCTGAAAATCATCAGCATGAGGCCGAATACCCGGGTAAGAGAAAACAATCTAATCATGTTTATCCATTGGCGCTGGGGAAACGGAAACTTGGAGGGATGTTTGCGATAGTTTGAATTCTTAAATCGCCGGTTGCTAGTCGAACCGGCGATCAAAGGTGTTCAATATGGATTAGCGAGGCAGTTCGGAAGATGTCATCAAGTATTCGTCCACTGCGCGGGCGGCCTGTCGCCCTTCCCGGATGGCCCAAACCACCAGGGATTGCCCACGGCGCATGTCGCCAGCACTGAATACCTTGCCAAGGGATGTTTGGTAATTTTGAGTATCGGCTTTGACGTTGCCGCGTTCATCGAGTTCAACGCCGATTTCCTTTAACATGCCTTCTTGCGCCGGATGCAGGAAACCCATGGCCAAAAAAGCCAAATCAGCCTTGATGATGAATTCGCTGCCTTCGATTTCATTCATTACCCAGCGTCCATCTTGATTTTTCCATTCCACGCGGGCGCAGCGCACCTGCTGGAGCTGTCCTCCTTCTCCTTCAAATGCTTTAGTGGTGACTGAAAATTCACGTCCGCAGCCTTCTTCTTGTGAAGACGAAGTCCTGAACTTGTTAGGCCACAAGGGCCAAGTCAGTCCCTTATTTTCCTTTTCCGGTGGTTGGGGAAGAATTTCGATTTGAGTGACTTGAACTGCACCTTGCCGAATTGAAGTGCCGATGCAATCCGAGCCGGTATCTCCGCCACCGATGACGAGGACATGCCTGCCTTCGGCATTGATGGCGTTTATTTCAGAGAGCAAGTCGCCTGCATTGCGCTTGTTTTGTTGGGGCAGAAATTCCATGGCGAAATGCACACCTTTGAGTTCACGCCCTGGTATAGGCAGATTCCGTGGTTGCTCCGCACCTCCGGCAAGTACCAAGGCATCGTACTCATCAATCAAGGTCTGGACTGGAATGTCTCGGCCTATATGGCTGTTCGGCCGGAAAGCCACCCCTTCGGCTTGCATTTGGGCGATCCGCCGGTCTATGACGTGCTTTTCCATCTTGAAGTCGGGAATGCCATAACGCAGCAAACCGCCAATCCGGTCATTCTTTTCGAACACTACCACGGCATGGCCTGCCCTTGCCAGTTGTTGCGCACAGGCCAAGCCCGCAGGCCCGGAACCGACTACCGCCACCTTCTTGCCAGTTCGACGATGAGGCGTTTGTGGCTTGATCCAGCCGTTTTCCCAGCCTTTGTCAATGATGGCACATTCAATGGACTTGATGGTGACCGGTTGGTCGGTCAGGTTCAATGTACATGCCGCCTCGCAAGGGGCCGGACAAATGCGCCCGGTGAACTCCGGGAAATTGTTGGTGCTATGTAAGACATCCAGTGCCTCCCGCCATTGGTTCTGGTAGACCAAATCGTTAAAGTCGGGAATGATGTTATTGATCGGGCAGCCATTGTGGCAGTAGGGTATGCCGCAATCCATACATCGCGCACCCTGTTTGCCCGCCTCGTCGTCGGTCAGGGAAATGACAAATTCCTTGAAATTGTGTATGCGTTCTCCGACGGGCTGATAAGCCCTGTCCTTGCGGGAGATTTCCATGAAACCAGTTGGTTTGCCCATTTATTGTTACCCTCGTATTCTCATGTTTTTAATGACTGCGCCGAGATGTATTGTGTACAGTCTCGCGGTGAATGTTTGGCAATCAATTCAGCCCTTGTTTAAATCTGTTTAGCTTTTCATACTCGGTGCAGGCAACTTCAAGAGAAGGCGGAGCAGGTAGGCGCAACGATTTTTTATTACACATTTTTGTTAGTTCTAAAATGTCGGGGATACATTCGCTTTCACATTCGTATTTATTATATGTTTTCTTATCATTTTCTTCGTCAATGTTTTCCCCTCGCAGATACGTAAACCAAGTTTCGATATTTCTTTTAGGCACTAAAACTAGGACATCTTCCTCCTCTTGGCGCTTTGGTATTCCTTTCTTTTCACACTCTTTATCCAGCGATTTTTTCCGTTGCTCTACGGTTTGCTTGTCAGCATCGGTGCATACAATTAATGCGACCTTTTTTAGTTGGCGTATTGATCGTAATGCTTTTAACTCATTCGGGTATCGTTCTCGAACATATTCCTCTCCCGACCCCTCACCAGTGAACTTCGGCCTGAAGTTTGTTTTTAATCCTTTTTTATCCCATCCGTTACTTTTTAGAAAGTGTTTTATAAAATAAAACATTTGCAAATCTTCGCACAAAACCACCACATCGACCGAGATTGTCATTGTTCCCAGCCACGCGCTACAGTCTCCGACAAGCTCAAGCCATCTACCGCTTGTTTTGGCTTATCTCTAACACGTACAGGTTCATTTCCTTCGCGTTCAAACCAACGTCCGTGAGCGTTACCCAGATAGTCGATAATTTCTGGGTGATGAGATATCAGCACCGTCTGTTCCACCGATTCGCCGCAAGCATCAAACAAAGTTGATAACCATGGTTGAATTTCAGGCAATGCCAGAAAATTATCTGGTTCGTCAATAAATAAAGAAACACCCTGATTTTGCAAGCTACTGAAAACAAACAAGGCATATAAGGCAATCAGCATTTTCTGGCCATCTGATAAACTACTAAAGTTTAAGCTAAATTTAATGCCACTAGGAGAGTCAAAACTGGCCTTAAGCAGTTTGGCATTTTCTCCTAAAGGGATAAGGTTTAAAGACCTAAATCCAAGCAGTACATTAGCCAACTCTGTAGTAAGTTTTGTCCCAAATTCGCTATCCAAGGAAACATGACGATACCAAGAAGGGAAGTTCTCCATCATTTCAGTAAGTAGGCTGTCCTCATTAGGGCTAACCTTTTCAAATAGCGCAGGTATGGGTCTTACCACGATTAATCTTTCAAGTTCGCGCGTGAAATGAGTAAGCTTAGTACAATCTTTGCGTTCACTAATATATCCTACACCAGAACGCCACAGATTAAATGGATATTCTTGAAGCACTGTATGGTCATCACGGTATAGAGTAGCCTTATCATCACAAAAGACAAATAAAGGCTTTTCATCGACTCTCAATTCTTCTTTAGTTACTTTTACTTTCTTGTGTAGGTCGTCATGCCGAATATCCAGCTTGTAACTGTACTTACTATGTTCTCCTGTAGAAATATCCAACTCAAACCGCTGTATATCGTGTCCTAACCAATTTGTTTTATCATTAGATGGAAAAATATCAGAAACTTTTTCTTCATTAATTATAAAACTCTGTATTTTTCGTAACACGTCGAACACACAGCTTTTACCGCTGCCATTGATACCCAGCAACAAATTAATCCTGTCTAATTTCAATTCAAAATTGACAAGACAGCGAAAATTATTGACATAAAGTCGTTCTAACATAGAAATTCAAAATCATTCAAGTTGTTAAAATCCTTTGTTAGTCTGCAATTCTCAGTTTGACTCAAAGCCCCGTCATTTCGGCATGGATGCCGAAATCTAGGCCAAGGACGGTAACAAGTCAACGGATTTAAGCCAATCATAATCAACGTGTTGCCTTCCATGGTCGCTGGATTTCGGCATCCATGCCAAAATGACGGGGTTATATTTATCGCTTTTGCTTGTTAGAAGTTTTAAGTTAATCACAAAGGGATAAGCATTCAATTATTTCGCCACCCCCTTGCAATCCACATTCATCAGTGTTGAACCACTGCGTGTTTCCGGGTGGCTTGGATTTTCTCCAACGCCTTCTTGTAATCGACCGGCATGACCTTGACGAAAAGCGGCAAATAGTTTGCCCATTCGTCCAATATGTGGCGGGCGTAGGTACTTCCTGTGTAACGCGCATGGCGTTCGATCAAATGGCGCAGCCGTTTGGCATCTCCGTTGGTCATGTCATGCATGATATCGACTAAGCCATGGCTTTCTAAATCATCACCATTCTGGTCCAAGCCTAAAGAAACATGGTTTTCCTCAGGGATAGGTTCAAGTTCCACCATGGACAGGTTGCAGCGCTTCTCGAAATTACCGGTTGCATCCAGTACATAGGCTACACCGCCCGACATGCCGGCGGCGAAATTGCGTCCGGTGGAACCCAGCACAACCACCACACCGCCGGTCATGTATTCGCAGCCATGGTCGCCGACGCCTTCCACGACAGCAATTGCACCGGAGTTGCGCACGGCGAAACGCTCGCCCGCCACGCCACGGAAATAACATTCACCACTGATGGCACCGTATAGCACGGTGTTACCAACAATGATGTTTTCCTCGGCCTTGAACGGGCAATCCTTCGGCGGGTAGATGACGATGCGTCCCCCCGACAAGCCTTTTCCGACATAGTCGTTGCCTTCGCCTTGCAGTTCGATGCTCACGCCTTTCGCGAGGAAAGCGCCGAAACTTTGGCCTGCCGTACCCTTCGCGAAGATTGAAATAGTATCTTCAGGCAAACCCGAATGGCCGTAACGCCTTGCCACCTCGCCGGATAGCATCGCGCCCACCGTGCGGTTGGTGTTACGCACTAGGGTTTCGATGCGAACGGGTTTGCGCTCTTCCAAAGCCGGCTTGGCCTGTTCGATCAAAACGTGGTCCAACGCACGGTCCAAGCCATGGTCTTGGAATTCGCAATTGTATTGTGCCACTCCTGGGCCTACATCCGGCTTGTGCAGAATTTTGCTGAAGTCGATCTTTGATGCTTTCCAATGGTTAATCGCACGGTTCATGTCCAGCTTTTCGGAATGGCCGATCATTTCATCAACGGTGCGGAAACCCAAGCTTGCCATGATCCCACGCAGTTCCTCGGCGACAAAGAAGAAGAAATTCACCACATGTTCAGGTTGGCCGGTAAAACGTTTGCGCAATTCCGGGTCTTGGGTGGCGACACCGACAGGACAAGTGTTCAAATGGCATTTGCGCATCATAATGCAACCCTCGACGATCAAGGGGGCAGTGGCGAAGCCCACTTCGTCAGCCCCCAGCAAGAAGGCGATAGCCACGTCACGCCCACTTCTTACCCCGCCGTCCGCCTGCACGGCGATACGCCCCCTTAATTTGTTCAACACAAGGGTCTGATGGGTTTCGGCCAAACCGATTTCCCAAGGCAAGCCGGCGTGTTTGATCGACGTGATCGGACTAGCCCCAGTGCCGCCATCATAACCGGCGATGGTCACATGGTCCGCATGGGCCTTGGCCACGCCTGCGGCGACTGTGCCAACGCCAATCTCCGACACCAACTTGACGCTAATTCGGGCATTGGGGTTGACGTTTTTCAAGTCATGAATAAGCTGGGCCAAATCCTCAATGGAGTAAATATCATGGTGTGGGGGCGGGGAAATCAGACCTACACCCGGCGTGGAATGGCGCACCTTGGCGATGATTTCATCGACCTTGTGGCCTGGCAACTGCCCCCCCTCGCCCGGCTTGGCCCCTTGCGAAATTTTAATCTGGATATCATCCGCGTTGACAAGATATTCAGCGGTGACACCGAAACGCCCGGAAGCCACCTGCTTGATGGCTGAGCGCATGGAATCGCCATTGGGCAAGGGTTTGAAACGTTCCGACAATTCACCGCCCTCGCCCGTATTGGACTTGCCGCCGATGCGGTTCATGGCAATCGCCATCGTGGTGTGCGCTTCATAGGAAATGGAGCCAAAGGACATGGCACCCGTGGCAAAACGCTTGACAATATTTTTGGCCGGTTCGACTTCGTCCAGCGGAATCGGCTCGGCGGTAAATTGGAATGCCATCAAGCCACGCAAGGTCAGCAGGCGTTCGTTCTGCTCATTGACTAGGCGGGCATACTCCGCATAGGTTTTAGGGTCGTTCGAGCGGGTGGCATGTTGTAGCTTGGAAATGGTTTCTGGCGTCCACATGTGGTTTTCGCCACGCACTCGGTAAGCATATTCGCCGCCAACGTCCAGTGCATTTCTGTAGATCGGCGCATCACTGAATGCAATGCGGTGTCTGCGAACCGTCTCCTCGGCGATTTCGGCAAGCCCCGCCCCGCCGGTAGTGCTGCTGGCACCGGTAAAGTAGTGGTCGAGGAAATCCTGTGACAAGCCGATGGCATTGAAGATTTGTGCGCCACAATAAGACTGGTAGGTGGATATGCCCATTTTGGACATGATTTTCAGCAAACCCTTGCTCACCGCTTTTATGTAGCGTTTGTGGATTTCGTCTTCCGATAACTTCTCTGGCAGCGTTTCCCGCATGTGCGAAAGCGTGTCGAAGGCAAGGTAGGGATTGATCGCCTCCGCGCCATAGCCTGCCAACACCGCAAAGTGGTGAACTTCGCGGGCCTCGCCACATTCGACCACCAGTCCTACTTTGGTGCGCAATCCCGTGCGGGTCAGGTGAAAGTGAACCGCAGAAGTGGCTAAGAGCCCCGGAATGGCGACGTATTCAGAATCCATGCGGCGGTCGGAAAGCACCAGAATGTTATTACCATCGTGGACCGCTTGTTCCGCTTGTGTACACAGGGCTTCAAGCGCCGGTTCCATGCCCGATGCCCCGGTTTCAGCCGGGAAACAAATGCTCAGCGTTTTGGTTTTGAATGCACCTGCGGTACGCGCTTCGATGCGGCGGATTTTCTCCAAATCCCTGTTACTGAGAATCGGTTGATGGACTTCCAGGCGCTTATGTATTCCACCCTCGTCAAGGCCAAGCAGGTTGGGGCGCGGACCGATATGGGAAACCAACGACATCACTAATTCTTCGCGGATCGGGTCAATAGCCGGGTTGGTAACTTGGGCGAAACCTTGCTTGAAATAGTCAAAAAGCACTCGTGGACGGTTGGAGAGCACGGCCAGCGCGGCATCGACCCCCATAGAGCCGACTGGTTCTTGGCCGGTGAGCGCCATGGGCTGGAGGAAGAATTTGATGTCTTCTTGGGTGTAGCCGAATGCTTGTTGCGCATCAAGCAGCGTCTTTTCGTCGGGGGCCATGGCAGCTACTTCGGATGGCAGGCTTTCCAGATGGATTTGGGTTGCATCCACCCATTCCTTGTAAGGTGCGCGTTCGGTAAGTTCCGCTTTGATTTCAGCATCGTCAATGATGCGTCCATGTTCCAAGTCGATTAGGAACATCTTGCCCGGTTGCAAACGCCATTTTTTGACAATCTTGTGCTGCGGAATGTCCAACACCCCCATTTCCGATGCCATCATCACATAATCGTCATCGGTGATTAAATAGCGAGCAGGTCTCAAGCCGTTGCGGTCCAACGTTGCGCCAATCTGGCGGCCATCGGTGAAGGCCACAGCAGCAGGGCCATCCCAAGGTTCCATCAACGCGGAATGGTATTCATAAAAGGCACGGCGCTTTTCGTCCATTAGCGGATTGCCAGCCCATGCTTCGGGAATCAACAGCATCATCGCGTGGACCAATGAATATCCGCCCGCAACCAGCAGTTCCAGCGCATTGTCGAAACAAGCCGAGTCTGACTGGCCTTCGGCGATGAGCGGCCAAAGCTTGTCCAAGTCCTCGCCCAGCAACTCCGACGACATTGAATATCGCCGGGCCGCCATCCAATTGACATTGCCACGAACCGTATTGATTTCGCCGTTGTGGGCGATCATGCGGAAAGGGTGAGCCAAATCCCAAGTGGGGAAAGTGTTGGTCGAGAACCGCTGATGCACCAAGGCCAACGCGGACACTAAGGTGTCATTGTGCAGGTCGAGGTAATACTCCCCCACTTGATCGGCCAGCAACATACCCTTGTAAACTAGGGTGCGCGAAGATAATGAGGGCAGATAAAAAGCTTTGCCACAGGACAGGCAAAGTTCGCGCACTGCGTTTTCGGCTTGCTTGCGGATCACAAACAGTTTACGTTCGAAGGTGTCTTGGTCATGGATTTTAGCGTCGCGACCGATGAAAACCTGCCGGACGACGGGCTCCACCGCTTTGACGGATTCGCTCAATCCACTATTGTTTACCGGTACGTCGCGCCATCCAAGAACTGTCTGTCCTTCGCCTAAGATAAAATCGGTGAGGATTTTTTCGCACTTCGCCCGTTCTTCGGCAATTTGCGGTAAGAACACCATGCCCACGCCATATTCGCCCGCTGGGGGCAGCGCCACGCCCAGCTTGGCCGCTTCGGCACGGAGAAAGGCATCCGGGGTTTGAATGAGTATGCCCGCACCGTCACCTGCCAAAGGGTCAGCGCCCACAGCACCACGATGGGTAAGGTTTCTAAGTAGGTCCAAACCTTGCAGGATTATATGATTACTTTTGTTGCCTTTAATATGGGCAATGAACCCCACGCCGCAGGCATCGTGTTCGTTGCTCGGGTCGTACAGACCCTGTTTGGCGGGTAAAGTGCTGAAACTCATTTTTTACCTCATTCGACGTGTGAAGCACTGAAAAAATTTCACCGTTTCGCATGCCATTCGGACAGGCAAAACCGGTTTGCAAGCCGAGTGGTTGGCGATCAAAGTGTCTATTGGAATCCTAAGTATTTAAATATAAATGGTTATTTGAATGGCATCAAAGCCAAACAAAATACAAAAGCCAGTCAATATAGGCAATTTGACTGCTTTTTTCAAGCATTTATGAAAGTTATGGGCAAATTTCCCAATCTATGCTAAGAATAAACCGACTTAAACGACAATGCGACTCTTTTCAGCGTGTCGGGGTGTTCATTCCCTGTAATTGTTTATTCACTATTTAGGGCTTACCTGAAACGGTGGACGAATAAAAAATCAGTTTTCCATGATTCTTGGCATAGGTTCAAACTCACCTTTGCATTATCATGGTCACTGAAATTTCCTAAGATTGAGCAGGAGCATTGAAGGTATGAACGAACATTATGATGTGGTCATCGTTGGTGGCGGCATGGTCGGGGCGACGCTGGGGTGTGGTTTGGGGGCTAGCCGGTTGCGGGTGGCCGTGTTGGAAGATGCGCCGCCACCAGCCTTTGATGCGGAGCAGCCACACGACCTGCGCGTCTCTGCGGTCAGTATCGCTTCTGCCAGCATCCTCAAGACCATCGGCGCATGGCAAGGCATTGCCTCCCGGCGTTTCTGCCCGTTTCGTCGCATGAGAGTTTGGGAGGACAAGGGTGATGTCGAGTTTCGTAGCGAAGACATCAACGAGTCCGTGCTGGGCTATATTGTTGAAAACCGCATTATCCAGTTGGCTTTGCTAGACCGCTTGCAGACGTTCGACAATGTCGATTTCCTCTGCCCCGTGAAGACACAGTCCATTGATTACACGGCGGGGCAGTCCAGTTTGACTCTCGAAGATGGCCGCACCATCACCGCCCGTTTGCTGGTGGCAGCCGACGGCGGTTTTTCCCGTGTGCGTCAGGCAGCCGGAATGGGCGTCCATACTTGGGATTACGAGCAACATGCCTTGGTGTTGACGGTTGCAACCGGTTATGGTCAGCAGGACATCACTTGGCAGAAGTTCACCCCTACCGGGCCGTTGGCTTTCTTGCCGTTGGACGGGCCTAATGCTTCTTTGGTTTGGTACAACAAGCCGGAGGAAGTTAAGCGCTTGAAAGCCTTGCCGGATGAGGCATTGCTTAAGGAATTGCTGGCGACTTTCCCCCCGGTTCTCGGCGATATCACGAGTATCGTTTCGCGCGGAAGTTTTCCGCTCCGCCGCCAACATGCCCAAAACTATGTCAAAGAGGGCGTTGCCCTGATTGGCGATGCAGCCCATATGATTCACCCGTTAGCGGGGCAGGGTGTCAACATTGGCCTGTTGGATGCCGCCGCACTGGCCCAAGTGCTGGTCGCCGCTAAACAAGACTCCAAGGATATCGGTGCAGCTTCGGTGTTGCAGGAATACGAGAAAATGCGCCGTCAGAATAACTTGCTGATGATGACAACCATGGATATGTTCTACCGCGTCTTCGGCAATTCCCAACTGCCGCTGAAGTTGCTTCGCAATATTGGCCTGGGGCTGGCCGAGCGGATTGCCCCGGCAAAGAAATTAGCAATGAAATACGCCATGGGCTTGGGGGGGCAATTGCCGAAATTGGCCAGGGGGGAGGGGATAGTCAGATAACATCAGCCCGCGTAGGCGGAACCTAAGGCAGGGTTCCGCCGAATGTTGGCGGTGTGTTCGCGTTTGGCGGATCACATCCCCGTATCCGCTCTACAAGTTTTGGACGGTGGTCTGCATGGGGTCGAAGATTGGCCTGTACCTCTAGCCGCTTGAGCCTTTGGTGCGGGAGACGGGTTACACCCGTAATGAATTCGCCAAAGTGTCTTTGTTGTGTATACCCCCGGAAGCCGAGATGAGTCAGTTGTGTCATTGCCAATTTGTGCGAATACCCTAATAAAATTCAAGCAACCAGTACTTACTCGTTTTTCACTCCAATGAGGGATTTGCATAGAATAGACTCATCTAATTGATATTGAATGATATTATTGTCCTGCGAATTGCCAATTTTAGAATAAAACGGGAGTAGGTTTAATCAAAACTTCATAATATTGAACTCTAAATGTAATAGATGCCAAGTAACGTTTTACTTTGAAGACAAATCGCTATTTGTATTTCTTTAGTAAACAATCCGTTGTCTGATTTTACGCTGACCAAGCAAAAATCGCGGTTTACCCTTACTTACTTGGAGATATTCATGAAATCGAATCATTTAGCAAGAGCAGTAACCTTAGTTCTTATGAGCATAACCTCTCATCCTTCATGCGCGATTGACCTATACGTGGATACTAAGACCGAGCAGATTTTTGCGAAGCCAGGTCATGGTCGAGTTAAGCTGGGAACCTTTCAGCGTGTGGACGAGTCTCCTATCGCCACATCACCGAATGCAAATGGGCCTTCCGTCGCAAATTCCCCTGCTGAAACTGAAGCTCAGGCCATACTAAAGACGCCCGCGGCTCAAGAACAAATACAAAAGGAAGTGAAAAAGCAGGTCGAAGTGGCTACCAAGGATTTGCCGAAGATTGACACCAAGGGCAAACTAGAATTCGCGTCTAAAGACGGTGATTTCAAATGGAGAATTGGCGGACGACTGCATTTGCAAGGCGGTGTTTACGAAAATGCGGATTCGGACAAAGGTAAATCGACTAATTTCAGTGATGATGCGTCTGTTCGACGGGCCCGTCTTGAAACGGCGGCAACACTCTGGAAATACTGGGGGCTTAAATTTCAATACGATTTCGTCGGTGGCAGTGGTGCAGCAGGTATTCGAGATGCATTCATTTCTTTTAAGAAAGATGATTTTCTTCCGGTCGGAATCATCGCGGGCCAATTTAAGGAGTATTATTCACTTGAAGCTTTCTCGAGTTCAAACGATATCACCTTGATTGAACGGGCGTTGCCTAGCGGAGCGTTTAGTGCGCCTGACGCGCGCCGACTCGGTGTTGGCTTGGTAACCAACTTGTATGACGTGGTTGGGTTTCAAACAAGCTTCGATGGACCTAACGCCTCCGGCACTGATATTGGTGGTGTTGCGAACTCAGGTAATGCTCCTGCGGTTTGGTTAGGACGCCTCTTCGTATCGCCGTTTCATGACAATAATAGAACCCTTCATTTAGGCGTTGCCGGATCTTGGATGTCGCCATCAGGAAATCAGACGCAATTCCAGGAAAGGCCAGAAATGACACCAGGAACCAATCGTTTGGTCAATACCGGTTTAATTCAAAATGTCACCAGCCTGAACCGTTTTGGTGCGGAAGGGCTGGGCATAATTGGCCCCCTCTCACTACAGGCCGAATACAAACTTGCCATGGTCAACCGATCTGGACTTTACACTAACACCTTGAATAGTTTGTCAAACCCCAGCTTTTACGGATGGTATGTGCAAGGAGCGTGGACAATCACAGGCGAGTCGCGTGGTTATGAATTTGATGGATTTAGCGGTGGTTCGTTTAAAAATCCTAAGCCCGATGGCATAGTGGGCAAGGGTGGAATTGGGGCATGGGAGCTTGCTCTTCGTTATAGCCAATTGAATCTGAATAGCAATGAGTTCAGGGGAGGCAATGAAAAGAACTTTACGGCAGGTCTCAACTGGTATGCCACCCCCAATTTTAAATTCATGGCCAACTATGTGAACGTGCTTGAAGTCAACGAGGGTCCATACTCTGGCGCCCATCCGTGGGGTTTCAATTTTGGAGCCAGGGCCTATTGGTAAAGCGATTCACTTCACGTACCCCCGCCCATCTGCCATGTATGGGAGATGTGGCTGCATGTAATCAAAACTGGCCGGGGCTGCAATTATCTCATTTTCGGGACCACATTAATTTTAAGCAAGGGGCGATGCGAGCGCGGCCTTCGTAGGGCGGAACCTAAGGCTGGGTTCCGCCGAATGTTGGCGGTGTGTTCTAATTCGGCGGATCACATCCCTGTATCCGCCCTACACTATCCCACTATGCCTAAGCAGTGCGTCAATCTTAGGCTCCCGGCCGCGAAAGTCGATAAACAATTCCATCGCATCCCGGCTTCCGCCACGTTCGAGGATTTTTTCCAAAAACGCCTGACCGGTACGCGCATCGAATACGCCATTTTCTTCAAACAAAGAATAGGCATCGCTGGATAACACTTCCGCCCACTTGTAGCTGTAATAACCCGCCCCATAACCGCCGGCGAAAATATGCGAGAAACTATGGGCGAAACGGTTGAAAGCCGGGGGAATGAAGACAGCGGTTTGTTTGCGGATTGCGTCGAGTATAGGGTATACACGGCCTCCAAGCGCTGGGTCATAATCGCGATGGATGTGAAAATCGAACAGGCTTAATTCCAACTGCCTTACCATTTGCATCCCCGACTGGAAATTGCGTGCGGCAAGCATTTTTTTGTACAGTGTGTCCGGTAGCGGCTCGCCGGTTTGATAATGCCCTGAAATCAGGCCGAGTGCTTCTTGGTCCCAGCAGAAGTTCTCCATAAATTGGCTGGGTAGTTCCACAGCATCCCACTGCACGCCACGGATCCCTGAGACACCCAAGTGGTCCACGCGGGTCAGCATGTGGTGCAGTCCGTGGCCGAACTCATGGAACAGGGTTAGCACTTCTTCATGGCGCAGCAAGGCCGGGTCGTTGCCTGTGGGCGGTGTAAAGTTGCAGATCAAGAAGGCTACCGGCAACTGAACGCCACTGGTTGTCCTGCGACGGGTGGCACATTCGTCCATCCAGGCACCGCCGCGCTTTTTGGGGCGGGCATAGAGGTCGAGATAGAAATAGCCGCGTATCTCATTAGCCTTGTCGCTGATTTCGTAAAACTTTACATCCGGGTGCCACACATCCACGCCCTCGACTTCGCGGATGCACAGGCCATAAAGCCGCTCCACGACTTCAAACATGCCGGGGACAGCTTTGGTCGCAGGAAAATAGGGTTTGATTTCCTCTTCCGATAGGGAATAAGCCTGTTGGCGCAGCTTTTCCGAATAGTAACCCAAATCCCATGATTCAAGATTTTCCCCGCCGTTACAGGCAGCGGCGTAATAGCGTAAATCGTCCAAGTCCTTGTGGGCGACGGGTAGGGAACGGCGCGACAGGTCTTCAAGGAAGTGGATGACTTCATCGGTGGACCGGGCCATTTTGGTTGCAAGGGACAGTTCGGCAAAATTGGCGAAACCCAACAATTGGGCCTCCTCGTGCCGAAGCGCGAGGATTTTCTCCATCAGCTCGGTGTTGTCCCATTTTCCGGCATTCGGCCCAAGTTCGGATGCACGGGTCGCGTAGGCGGTGTAGAATTCCTGGCGTAGTTCACGGTTATCCGCGAAGGTGATGACGGCGTAATAAGAAGGGAATTCCAAATTGAACACCCAACCGGCCTTGCCGTCCCGCTCTGCGCGTTCGTGGGCTGCGACACGGGCGGCATCGGGTATGCCCGAAAGCTGCGCTTCGTCTTCAATGTGCCTGCTCCAACCATTGGTGGCATCCAACAAGTTATCCTGAAATTGGCTGCTTAGGCGCGAGAGTTCCAAGGCAACGGCTTTGAAGCGTTCCTTTTGTTCAGGCGGCAGGGCTACGCCGGACAGGCGGAAGTCGCGTAAGGCGTTGTCAATGATTTTGCGCTGTACTTCGGATAGTGTCGGGTATTCAGGCCCGTCTGCCAGTGCTTGGAAAGCTCGGTAAAGTTCTTCGTTATGGCCGAATTCGGTGGCGTAATCGGTCAGCAAGGGCAAGCAGGCGTTGTACGCTTCGCGCAATTCATCGCAATTGACTACGGAGTTGAGATGACCAACTGGGGCGAAGGCTTTGTTGAGCCGGTCCTCTAGGTTTTCCAACGGTTCCGCCAGATTGGCCCAAGTGTAAGTTTTGCCGGGTTGCAACAGGTTGGCGATGGTTTGCCTGTTGCCGGTCAATATTTCAGTAATCGCTGGAACGGCATGTTCGGGTTTGATTTGCGAAAATGGCGGCAGATCGTAGGTTTCTAACAGAGGATTGGTCATGGCTGGATTTTAACTATTGAAAACTTGCAGGATTACGTCATAGTACTGATTCAAGTCAATGCCAAAGTCACCGGGTCGGCGCACGGTCACGATTCGGTAAGGGCGTCCCTTCTCATCGACAGTCTTCTCGCTCATATCGACAAATAGCTGTGTCGGTGCTTTGTTGGCATCACGCACCACTAGGATTTGTGGTCGCAGTCGTTGGTTGGAATTGGATTCAAGCACGATTCCCACTTCCCCCGAACTTAATTCGACTATGCTCCCTGGAGGATAAATCCCCAAATAAGAAACAAAAGCCGCAGTTAGGCTTTTGTCGATTTTATTGTCTCTCGCCAATTGATTCAGGATGGCCACCGCGCTCAGGTGGTCTCCGGCTGGACGGTAAGGCTTTGGGCTGACGATGGCTTCATATTTATCGACAATCGTAACGATCTTACAGTTGAGGTTCATTTGATGCCCTAGCAACCCTCTAGGATAGCCCGTGCCGTCGAGATTTTCATGGTGACCGTAAGCGACATCCACGGTTCCGCTGAAAATATCGCGCCCGGACATTAAAATATCCCGGCCTTCCTTGGCATGGGTTTGGATAATGGCAGTTTCTTCATCGGTGAGGGGGCCGGGCTTGTTGAGAATCCTATCAGGGATGTTTACCTTCCCCATGTCGTGCAACAGGCCGCAAATGCCAATATGCTCCAATTGGGTGCTGTCGTAATTCAGCAAACGCCCTAGGACAATGGAATAAACGCAAACATTGAAGGCGTGTTGGTTGAGGTTTTCGTCCTTGTTTCGCATGCGAGTCACAAACATCATGGCCTCTGGGTTTTTGATCAGATTGACCACGCAATCCGAAACCGCACTTTTGGCCAATTGGATATCCAAACTTTGACCGAAGCGAATTTCCTCGATGAAGCTCTTGATTAATTTGGATGTATGCTTGCGAGTTGATTTTGCGGCCTCCATGTCTTTCTCGTTAAAAGTCCTTTTCCTTTCATTGGTGAATGAACCTGGCAGTTCGTCTATGGTCACTCTGACTACTTTGGTGCGCATCAGGTCGATATAGACATATTCGCAATATTGCATGACCGCTTCGATATCGGTGTCATTTTCCACCTCGAAACCTTGGAGCAAGAAAGGGGTATCCAGCCAAGGGCGGTCCAATTCGCAAACAAACATGCCCGGTCTCAGATCGCAAGCTCGCAGTCTGACCTTTTCCACATAGTCAATAATTCTCGGTTTGTCTGGCAACATCTTATTTCCTAATAATGGCCACGTAATGGGCCTTGCATCTATTTTAATCCACAAACACCCTAGCTTGAATGTTCTTTATCTCATCCCTGATTTTTGCAGCTTCCTCAAACTCCAGTTGACGGGCCAATGCGTACATTTTTTCTTCCAATTGCTTGATAAGCTTGGTCGCCTCTGCCGGTTTCAGCGCATGATAATCGGCCTTTTTCTCCGCAGCCTTATGTTTTGGCTTGTACGAAAAATTGCCGCCACCAGGAATTGGGGCTTCCAGAATGTCGGTTACGTTGCGGGTGGCGCTTACCGGGATGATGCCCATTTTTTCGTTATAGGCTGTTTGTTTAGCGCGGCGGCGGTCGGTTTCTAGCATGGCTTGTTCGATGGATTTGGTGATTTTATCAGCGTACAAAATTGCCTTGCCGTTAACGTTGCGGGCAGCGCGGCCTATGGTTTGAATCAGCGATACGACTGACCTCAGGAAGCCTTCCTTGTCCGCATCCAGGATGGCCACCAGTGAAACCTCGGGTATGTCAAGTCCCTCGCGCAATAAGTTGATGCCTACCAGCACATCGAATTTGCCGAGCCGCAGGTCGCGGATGATTTCCACCCTTTCCACTGTATCGACATCCGAATGAAGATAGCGCACAGCAATATCGTGGTCCATTAAATATTCCGTCAAATCTTCTGCCATGCGCTTGGTTAGCGTCGTTACTAAAACGCGCTCTTTTTTTTCGGTGCGTAGGCGTATTTCTGAAAGCAGATCGTCCACTTGGGTGGCGGCGGGACGAATTTCCACCTCAGGGTCGATCAGCCCGGTAGGACGCACCACCTGTTCCACCACAGCCCCTGAATGTTTCAATTCGTAAGGGCCAGGCGTGGCTGAAATGTAAATGCGCTGGGGTGCGCGCTGTTCGAATTCCTCAAAGCGCAAGGGGCGGTTGTCCAAGGCCGACGGCAGGCGAAAGCCATATTCCACCAAGGTTTCCTTACGCGAACGGTCGCCTCGGTACATGCCGCCAATTTGCGGAATGGTTTGGTGGCTCTCGTCTATCACGATCATGGAGTCGGGCGGCAAATAGTCAAACAGGGTAGGTGGCGGTTCGCCGGGTTGTTGCCCGGACAAATGGCGGGAGTAGTTTTCGATGCCAGGGCAATAGCCGACTTCCAGAATGATCTCCAAGTCGAACAGTGTGCGCTGCTCCAGCCGTTGCGCCTCCACTAGCTTGTTGGTGTTACGCAGATGCTCCAGCCTTGCCTTCAATTCCACTTTAATTTCTTCCACCGCCGCGAGGATTTTTTCCCGTGGCGTGACGTAATGGCTTTTCGGGTAGACCGTGTAGCGGGCGATGCGGGCCAAAATTTCGCCAGTCAGAGGGTCGAACAGCGATAGCCGCTCGATCTCGTCGTCGAACAACTCCACCCGTAATGCTTCATCCTCTGATTCCGCCGGGAAGATGTCAATCACTTCCCCTCGCACCCGGTAGGTGGCCCTGCGCAGTTCTATGTCATTGCGGGTGTATTGCAGTTCGGCCAGACGGCGTAACAATTTGCGCTGGTCCATCAGATCGCCGCGCACCAGATGTAACACCATCTCGAAATAAGAGGCGGGTTCGCCTAATCCGTAAATGGCGGATACCGTCGCCACAATGATCACATCGCGCCGTTCGATCAGTGCCTTGGTGGCCGAAAGCCGCATCTGTTCAATATGTTCGTTGAGGGAAGCGTCCTTTTGGATATAAGTGTCGGACGAAGGGACGTATGCCTCGGGTTGATAATAATCATAATAACTGACGAAATACTCCACGGCGTTTTCGGGGAAGAAATCCTTCATTTCCCCATACAACTGGGCGGCTAGTGTCTTGTTGTGTGCCATGATTAGCGTGGGCCGCTGGATTTGCTGGATGACATTGGCTATGGTGAATGTCTTGCCAGAACCTGTGACCCCAAGCAAAGTCTGGTGCAATTCGCCGTCCCTAATCCCTTCCACCAATTTGGCAATCGCCTGTGACTGGTCGCCGGCGGGTTGGTAGCGGCTATGCAGGCGGAATTGTTTTTCTTTTACCGGAGCGTCTTCGGCAGGTTTTTCAAGCTCGTTCATATGAGATTGCTGCCATTTTTGGGCCAGTTCTTTCATGCTTTGAATATCAACCTGTCAAAATTGTCAACAACTCTTTAGAGGCAATCCAAGCTGGGCGTACCCAGCCTAAATAAATAGTTGAATTATATATCAAGATGACTTGCCATTTTTAGGTAATATTACCCATCAGGTTGCAAAAATCACCCTAGCAAAGACCTCGGTTAATGTCAGGCTAACGCCTAAATTGGGCAGGATCAGGCAACCGTCCAATCCTTCGACACAAGTGTAAACCCAACGGTTCGTCGCTTCGCGGGCAAAATGCTCCAGTCTTGGTGCAACAGTCGATGCCAACACATAATCCGTGAAACTGTCCAAATAAGCACTGTAACGCAAAAATTTATCGCCACGGTCAAACGCCTCAGTGGACGGCGACAACACTTCGACAATCAGCTTTGGATTCAGCAGCACGTCTTGTTGTTTGTCGTAAAAGCGCGGCTCGTCGCACACCACGCTGGCATCGGCATAGGAAAACAGTCCTTTCATGCTGCGGTCATCCATTGCGCCACTGCGGATTTTCATGTTGGGTGAAAGGACACGGCAAGGCTTGCCACGCAACTGGGAGCCAAGGCTGATTATAATATTGGCGTTGATAGTGCTGTGCGCCAAACTCTCTCCCGCCATCGCAAAAATTTCACCATCGACAAACTGGTGACGCTCGGTCGATGCCCGCTCAAAGGCAAGGTAGTCGGCAACGGTGGTTTTGGCTTGAGGTGCGTTCATGGCAAGTCATTATCTGTTTATTAAGTTTTAAATTGTATGTGTGAACACATGGAAACGCTATAATTTTGATAGTTTGACGAGACTTTGGAATTGCTCGGCAACAGTGGCTTGGACGAATCGTCTCTAATAATAACAGGGGAGAATCATAGGCTGTTCGACCCGGCTTCCCTTGCCGTCATGAACGCTGCGGTGTTGCGAAACGCAAGGCAAGCCTTGCACTCCGGATAGGCCAATCCCTCAACTTAGCAATTCCGCAACATCCACGCTGGCATCAGGAAATAGGGCAGGGGACAATTGCCCCTCGGTGACGGTTCGGCAGTCGGCATAATGGCCTAGTGCGGATTCTGGCATCGTATAGACTTCGATGTGCCGATCCGATTGGTTGATGATCCAGTATTCAGGAATGTTGTGGCGGGCGTATAGCGGGATTTTGATTCTGCGGTCATAGTTCAGCGTGGAATCGGCGATTTCCACCAATAACAGAACGTCCTCGCTGGTGGGGAGCCTGCTTTTGTAGCGGTCTAGCCGGTAACGTAGCAAAACGAAGTCCGGCTGCGGTTCCGATCCCGGACCTAGGTGGATAGGGTTTTGCACACTGGCGATGGCCCTACCCCAAGTTCGGTAGGCCAACATTTCAACCAGTGTGTTTGCCAAGCCAGAATGCCATGGGCCTATCGGTGTCATTTGGATTAATTCCCCTTCGATCAGTTCGACGCGGTCATCTTCATGAAAAATACCTGCCTCGGCCATGCGGTGATAGTCTTCCACCGTCAATTTCCAGTGCGGGGCCATAATCGGGTCTGCTTCGTTCACAACGGTTTGCATCGGTTTCCTCGTTTTCAAGCTTTACAGTGAACACAGTCTATCAATTTTCTTGCAGTGCACCCAAGGGAGGCTGGGCGGCCAGCAATTCTCAGTTTGGCTCAAAGCCCCGTCATTTCGGCATGGATGCCGAAAACCAGGCCAAGGACGGTAATTTGCCGCCGCTAACATGCTTGAATAAGGTGAAGCGGGGCGGGATTTGCAATCCCGCCCCGGACGTTTTTGATCAGTGTTCGCCATCCTTGTCACGGTACAAAACGTTGTGGACGGGATGCATATCCCGTCCGGCATTATTACACTGAGATATTAAGCGGGTCGGGATTTGCAATCACGTCTAGCATGTCCCCCTAGCCCCCCTTGGCAAAGGGGGGTAAAATGCAGGCCGGCTATCAATTCAATTACCTTAAACACTCTTTGTCAATATTATGAGCATTCAACTTTCCGACCGCGTCCAGTCCATCAAACCCTCTCCAACCCTCGCCGTCACCGCCCGCGCCGCCGCCATGCGGGCCGCAGGCAAAGATATTATCGGCCTAGGTGCCGGCGAGCCGGATTTCGACACCCCGGATTTCATCAAACAGGCTGCAATCAAAGCCATCAACGACGGCTTCACCAAGTACACGGCAGTGGACGGCACCCCTGGCCTGAAAAAAGCCATTGTGGCGAAATTCAAGCGTGACAACGGACTGGATTACGAGCCTAAGCAAGTATTGGTGTCTTGCGGCGGCAAGCAAAGTTTCTACAACTTGGCCCAAGCCCTGCTCAATCCGGGTGACGAGGTCATCATCCCTGCGCCTTACTGGGTTTCGTATCCAGACATGGTGTTGCTGGCTGGTGGTGTGCCGGTGATCGTCGCCGCGTCGCAGGACCAAGGCTTCAAGTTGGCCGCCGTGCAGTTGCGTGCAGCGTTGACACCCAAGACCCGGCTGTTTGTCATCAACAGCCCCTCCAATCCGACGGGCGTTTCCTATACCTTGGACGAACTCAAGGCGTTGGGGGATGTGCTAAAAGATTACCCGGATGTCATCATCGCCACCGACGATATGTACGAACACATCGTGTGGGAAGATGGCAGCTTCGTCAACATTTTGAATGCCGCCCCGGAACTCTATGACCGCACCATGGTGCTAAATGGCGTATCGAAGGCTTACGCGATGACGGGCTGGCGCATCGGCTATTGCGCCGGGCCGGTCAAGCTGATTGAGGCAATGACCAACATCCAGTCGCAAAGCACCTCCAACCCGACCTCGATTTCCCAAGTGGCGGCGGAAACCGGCTTGAACGGCGATCAAAGCTTCATTCGCGAGATGGTCAAGGCATTCAAAGAACGCCATGATTATGTGCTGGCGGAATTGAACGGCATCCCCGGTGTGTCCTGCCTGCCTGCCGACGGCGCGTTTTACCTGTTTCCCAATGCACAGGGAGCGATAGACAAGCTAGGCTTGGCCGATGACGTCGCCTTGTCCGAATACCTGATCGAAAACGCTGGCGTAGCCTTGGTGCCCGGCTCGGCTTTCGGTGCCCCCGGTCATGTGCGGCTGTCGATTGCCACCAGCATGGCGAATTTGCAGAAGGCGATAGAGCGGTTGCGGGTGGGGTTGGCTTAAGGAATCAGTGCCAAATAAGCAGCACAGTTCGATTGGCATATATTAAAAGAAAGCCTCACGCAAAGGCGCAAAGAAAAACTCTCAACGTTGCGCCTTTGCGAGCTTTGCGTGAGACTAAAAATCTTAGCCCATTGAATGACATGCCGCATTGGGAGAAAGGCACAAAGAAGGTTTCACGCAACGGCGCAACTTAAAAGCGCAAGTGATGGGTGATATTGCTCGTTCCCAAGCTCCCGCTTGGGAATGGGGTTTTTAAAGCTCCAGCTTTCCGAAGAACGGTCAAGCAGGGGGCTTGCAAGATAAAGGTTCCCAAGCCGGAGCTTGGGAACCAGCCTAAAACTTATATTCTTTGAGACCATGACCGACCATTTCGACGTATTTTTATCCCACAACAGCCACGACAAACCGGCGGTCATTGCATTGGCGAGAAAGCTCAAAGCGCACGGGCTTAAGGTTTGGCTGGATGCGTGGGAATTGCGCCCCGGCCAGCCGTGGCAGGAAGCTTTGGAGCAAATCATCGAGACGACCCAAACGGCGGCGGTGCTGGTGGGCAACGATGGTTTTGGCCCGTGGCAAAGCCGGGAAATGCGTGGATGCCTTAGCGAATTTGCCGAACATGGCAAAGCGGTCGTACCCGTCTTGTTGCCTTCGTGTCCAACAGACGTACCCAAACTGCCCTTTTTTTTGAAACAATTAACGTGGGTGGATTTGCGCGATGGTAAAGAAGAGCAAGGTTTTTATCATCTGATTTGGGGGATTACCGGGAAAAAGCCTAAGGAACTGGAAGACGCGGAAGAAGAAAACCTTATCGTTCCCGCGATCCAAACCCTGATCGTTCCCACGCAAGAAGCGAGGGAACGAGAGCCAATCCCGCACATCCACGGCTGGCCCAGTGACAAAGTGCAAGCCTTGCAGCGCGACACCGCACAATCACTTGGGCTTGCAACGACTTTCCGCGATGCCTTGCAATCCGGTGGCGAAGGGCCGTTGCTGGCGGTAATCCCCGCCGGTTCCTATCTGATGGGTTCGCCCGACGACGAACCGGAACGATACGACGACGAAGGCCCCCGGCATACCGTCAGTTTCTCCAAACCTTTCGCCATTGGGGTGTATGCTGTCACGTTTGACGAATACGACCGCTATTGCAAAGCGGTTAAAAAATCCTTGGTCCGCGATCAAGCTTGGGGGCGTGGGCGGCAACCCGTCATCAATGTCAGTTGGGAGGATGCAGCGGCTTACTGCGCTTGGCTGACCGGGCAGACCGGCAAACAGTACCGCTTGCCTACCGAAGCAGAATGGGAATACGCCTGTCGGGCCGGGACAGACACGCCGTTTTACTTCGGTACTACCATTTCGGCTCAACAGGCCAATTTTAACCGCGACACTGGAAGTACCGTGTCGGTTGATAAGTTCCAGCCCAATGCCTTTGGCCTTTATCAAATGCATGGCAATGTCTGGGAGTGGTGCGAGGATGGCAAGAGGAAGTACAGCGAAGAAACGCAGATTGACCCGGTTGGCCCCACTGGCGCGGCCCGTGTGGTTCGCGGCGGGTCCTGGTTCAACCTCGCGAGGGACTGCCGTTCTGCGTACCGTCGCAACTTCGCCCCCGACGACCGCGACTACGACACTGGCTTTTGTTGCGCCCGAGTTCAGTCGTGAGCCAGGCCAAGCAGGTCCGGCGCGGAGCGCCGCGAAACCGGGGGGCGGCCCGGCCGCGGAGCGGACAGGGCCGGGCCGCCCCCCGGTTTCGTGATTTTTGGCTGGTTCCCAAGTTCCGGCTCTCATCGTTATACACAAGTGTTGGAGGCCCGTCTTTTCGGCAGGGATGCCGAAATCCAGCGTCCAGGGATGGCAACACTGAGGCACAACAGATGCCCTTCAATCCACGGACGGGAAACTGCGGGTTGGCAAGTCGCCTGAATCAGGCACTTGCACTGTCGGATGGTTACCGTCCATGGCCTAGATATCGGCATCCATGCCGATATGACGGTGTTTTCCAGTTTGTTGGCACTTGTGAATAACGATGAGCGCTGGAGCGTGGGAACAAGCAACATCTCACAATGTTTCGCTCTTAACGTTGCGTCGTTGCGCCTTTGCGTGAGACCTTTTTTTGTTCCTCGCCGATCCGAAAACGCTCGAAGCGGTTGGCGACTGGCATTATTGGGCTGGATAACAAGACCGACTCGGTTTTAAAAACCGAGTCGGTCTGGCCGTAGCCCGGATAAACCGCAGTTTAGTCTGGGTTTTTTACTCACGCTCTCCCGGATTACGCCGTAGGGGCGACCGGACGGTCGCCCCTACTCCACCGGGCTATCTAATTCCTCAGCATTCAATAAGGGGTGCAGGGGGATTTGCCCGGTATATAATATGACGGTTGTCATAAACCAGGGATCACCATGAACCGCCAACAACGCCGAGCGTTGGAAAAACAAAACCGCCAAGGGCGAAGCAGCAGCCTTTTATACGATGTGCTGAACCAAGCCATTAAAACGCATCAGGAAGGCAATTTGGCCGCAGCGGAGAAAATGTATCGCTCGGTTTTGCGATCCATTCCGAACCAACCCGATGCCTGCCACTACTTAGGCGTGTTGTTCCATCAATGCGGCCGTAGCGGTGAGGCCATCGCTTCCATCAATCGGGCGATAATGGTCAGTCCAAATTATACAGATGCCTATAATAATCTTGGAAATGTCTACAAAGAAACTGGCGATTTGGAGAAGGCGACCAATGCCTATCGCAAAGTCATCGAGCTTTCGCCCAATCACCCAGCGGCACTGAATAATTGGGGCGTTGTGCTGAAGGACCTAGGCGAATATGCAGAAGCCATAGCCGTCATACAAAAAGCCATTGAACTGGAACCAACCAAGGCGGATTATTTTCAAAATCTTGGCAACGTCTTCCGCTTGCAGGGCGATTTGAAAAAGTCCGCCGAGGCTTGCCGCCAATCCATCGCCCTGCAGCCTTATCAAGCAGATGCCTATATAGGTCTGTGGAGTACGCTCTATCTCGACTGCGATTTTGATGAGGCCGCCAAGGTATTATTGCAATGGTTGGCATTCGACCCCGAAAATGCCATCGCCAAACATACCTATGCCGCTTTTAAGGGCGGGGAACTGGTGCCTGAACGCGCTTCGGATGACTACGTGCAACAAACCTTCGACGATTTTGCCGGCAGTTTTGACCAAGTACTTAAACGTTTGGATTACCGGGCACCGGATCTGGTTGCGCAGGCAGTGAGCCGAGTCTATCCAACCCCGTGCAAGGATTTGGCGGTATTGGACGCAGGCTGTGGGACTGGGCTTTGCGGCCCGTTGTTAAGTCCCTACGCGGCGAGCTTGGTCGGCGTCGATCTTTCCCCCAAAATGTTGGCCAAAGCGGAGGGCAGGGGGGTTTATGACGAACTGACTGCGGCGGAATTGGTCCGCTATCTGGGGCAGCGTCCGGTTAATTTTGATCTGATCGTCTCTGCCGATACCTTAGTTTATTTTGGTGAATTGGGTACATTCATACAAGCCGCCAAAAACGCACTGAGGCCGGGGGGGCATTTGGTTTTTACTTTGGAAAAAGGCGACTGTGACGAGGGTTTCAAACTCAATATCCATGGGCGCTATAGCCATAAACAGGAATATGTGGAAAGTCTTATAATCAGTTCAGGAATGCAAATTAGTGCCATTGAAAATGAAAAGCTGCGGAATGAAGGGGGGGTTCCCGTCCTGGGTATTTTGGTGACGGCGGGTTTGATTTTATAAGGAAACTCATCGACAGGTTTGTGGGCGATATGCAACAATGGAAATCACAGGAGGAAGCCATTACCCAATAACAGGACATCTGACTGACACGTCAGATATCAAACGTGAAATTCCCGAACAACTTATAACCAATTGGAGAAGCCTCATGCATGTCACACACGAACAATCAGAACAAGCGTTGCAAGCTGCGATTCTGAAGGCAAAAGAACTGGGTACGCAAATGTGCATTGCGGTGGTGGACTCAGGCGCAGACTTGAAGCTATTTGTCAGAATGGATGATGCGTGGGTGGGCAGTGTCGATATCGCCATCAAGAAAGCCAAAACCGCGTGTTTTTTTGGCATGCGCACCGGGCAAATTGGGCAACTGTCCCAACCGGGCGGACCACTTTATGGAATTGAGCATTCCAACGACGGACTGATCACTTTTCCAGGGGGTGTCCCTATTGTCACCAAAGAAGGTGTGCTGATAGGCGCAATCGGGGTCAGCGGCAGTTCGGTGGAAAACGACGACGCGGTTGCCAAAGCCGGGGCCGAGGAAATAGGGGTTTCCGATCTGCCCGACCACCCTTGGCGTACTTAATCGCAATGAGGCAAACCAAGGGCAAGGTTTGGATAGCGCAAAACCACGCCTAATTCTTCCAACATTCGTTTATTGTCCAGGCGTTTGGACTCTTCCAGAAATGACAAAATGCCTGGGCCAAGGGTGTTTTTGGCCTCTTCCATCGAAATGACGGGTGGGCGGGGCAGGCCGAGAAAATCCGCAACCCGGTTGAAATAATCCGTCATTGTAGTCGGGTTGCCGTCGCTGATATTGTAAATCCCTGCTGCGCCGCGACGATGCCCCGCTAGGAAACACGCTTGCGCCAGATCATCCGCATGGATGCGGTTGCTCCATGGCGAATCCTCCAATCGCACCACAGGAACAGCCCGCCGGATGCGTTCGGAGGGCAGCCTGCCGGGACCGTAGATGCCTGGAACGCGAAGAATCACGCTTTCCATCCCTTCCCCCGCACACCATTCAACGAGATGCTTTTCCGCCGCCGCACGTCGCCTTGCCCGGTCCGATCTAGGACTGACCGCACTATCCTCGTTCACCCATTCGCCCCCGCAATCGCCGTATACTCCGCTGGTGCTGATATAAACCACCCGGCGTGGCAAGGCTTGTTTGCCCAAGGCGTTGACAAAAGCCGCCAGCCTAGAGTCGTCCCCACCTGTCGCCGGTGGTGGGGCAAAATAATATAACACCGTCAGTTCGGTGGGTAGGTCATACAGTGTTTTCAGTTGATCCAAGTCACCTTGGATGGATTTGATCCCGTGTTGGGAAAGATTATGAGCGGATGATTCTGATCGCGCCAAGGCCACCACAGTTTGCCCCGAGGCTTGTTCCAATGCAGCCACCCTAAGGCCAATATCGCCACAACCCACGATCATGATGCAAGCTTTGGGGTCAAATTCTAGTTTCTGGATCATGAATACAGCGTTTTTAATATCATGTAATTACTTGTTCAAGCCATGTGCAAACAGGCCAAAAGAAGGCCAGCAACTCTCATTTTGAACAGAACCGGGCGGGTTTGGAACCCGCCCTTATTAATATCTGATGTTACGCAGTTGTGTAAGCCGTAGCCCGGATGGAGCCGCTTGCGGCGCAATCCGGGTTGTAGCCAGATTCTCCCGGATTACGCCGCAAGCGGCTCCATCCGGGCTACAATGCTCAAATCCAATGGTACGGTGCGTAACATCAGTTAATATTTGCCAAAATGATGATTGCTGAAAGAAGGCCGACAAGACTGTCGGCGCTCCATAAACGGTTGGCTACGTTTTTACCTTGATTTGCGGAAGTAGGGGTAATTCACTTCTCACGAATGAAGTCGTAGATGTTCAAATAATCCTGCCCAGGGTTTTTCCATGAATAATCGCTACGCATGGCGTTTTTGAGCGTTTCCCGGAAATGCTCGGGGAATTCGTAATAGCAACTGATCGCCCTGCCCAAGGCAGATTCCAAACCCGCTTCGTCGTAGTCCCTGAACACAAAGCCATTGCGTTCATGCAGCGGCCGCCAAGAAAAATCCTTGTCGATGACAGTGTCTGCCAGCCCCCCAACCTCACGGACGACAGGAACCGTCCCGTAACGCATGGCGATCAATTGTGCCAAACCGCAAGGCTCAAAACGGCTGGGTACGATCATCATGTCGGCGCCAGCGTAAATCAAATGGGACAATTCCTCGTTGAAGCCGATTTCAATATGGCAATCGGGATTGTCATTGAGTTGATGTTTAAGGCTCCAGAAATAATTATTGATCTGGGCTTCGGGGCTGGAGCCTAGCAACACGAATTGCCCACCCCTGCTCAAGGTGTAGAAGATGGCATGGCGAATCAGTTCAAGCCCCTTTTGTGGGTCTAGCCGGCCGACAAAGGCAACAATGGGTTTTTGGTTGTCGGATAACATCAACCGTTGGCGCAAAGCCCGTTTGTCATCATACTTTCCGTCAATATTATCGACAGTGTAATGCACCGGAATCAGAGGGTCGATTTCCGGATTCCAGACCGAGTAATCGACACCATTGACTACTCCGCCGAATTTGCGGTGATGGATATGCAAGGTTGGCTCAAGATCAAACCCCTGGCCCTGGTCCTTGGCTTCCAGCGCATGGTGGGGGGATACGGTGGTGATGAAATTGGAATAGACCACCCCGGCCTTCATCAGGTTTAGGGCCTGCGGGACTTGGTTATCTCTGAGACGGTCGTAGTGATAGTAGTATTCTGGCCGGTTCAACCCGGTAGCCTGCAAAATCTGTCCTCCTGTCCTTCCTTGATGCTTGAAGTTGTGAATGGTAAAGCAGACTCTTGGATGCCGCATTCCCAAATGTTGGTAAATCTCAAATAAAAACACGGGTGCCAATGCCGTCTGCCAATCATGGCAATGGATAATGTCGGGATTCTTTCCCGATTTCCAGATGAACTCCATGGCAGCACGGGTGAAGAATGCAAAGCGCATGACATCGTCTTTGAAACCATAGACGGAACCCCGATTGAAGAAATTATCCTGTGAGTGCGGTTCGATGAAAAAACACTTCCGCCCATGGACAAAGCCAAAATACACCGTGCAGTGAATCGATCCATCGAACCAAGGCACCCAAAGGTCTTTGAAGGTTTCGCATAACCCCCAGATTTGGTCATAACGCAGGCAATCATATTTGGGCAGGATAATTTCGACGCTGTTGCCACGAATCTCCAATTCGTTGCACAACCCGTACACCACGTCCGCCAAACCGCCCACTTTCGCAACCGGGGACAATTCGGGGGAAATCTGTATGATTGACAAATGAGGTATGGACGGGCCTTCATACCTGTGTTCCGGTTCCGGGGCATGATAGTATTCGTTCACGGATTCAGACTCGGTTGTATTGTTCCAAGACGGCTCAACGGCTGGTTCAACCTTGCTCTCGGACTCAGGCAATGGGGCGGCAACCGCATCTTCAATCGCTTCGTTTGCACCAAGGAATAATTCAAACTGAGCCTCCACATCCCGAAGCAACTCACGTTTCGTGATTTCGTCATCATTGGTATCGGTAGGCAAAGGGGCTAGGCCCGCTACGAAATCGACCTCAGATGGAAGGGGCCGTTGTTGGTTGGGGAGAGCCAGTGGATCTTTGGCCAATGGCTTCACAACTGGAGGTTGTGCAGGCAAATCAATTTTGGCAAGGGGGTCCGTCGGTATCGGTTTTGCCGGGGAATTCCCGTGTTTGGCCTCTACAGTAGAGGTGGGGCCAGCCACGTGTACCGTATCGGCAGGGAATTTTGGCATTTTCGACGGGGTGGAAGTTTTTTCATCCTCGGTTGTTGCGGCGGGTGATGCGGGGGGCTTAGTTTCTTTAGTTGCCGTCACACCCGGGGCCGTTGGCTTGTTTACCTCGCTTTGTTTGCTCGCGGACACGGCCGTTGCGTTAGCGTCCGCATCTTTTTTGCCCCCCAAATCCGGGGACTTTGTGTTATTTTGCAGCGTTTCTGTACTTGGTGATTTCTTATTGGCCATGTCTATTCCAGTTTATAAGGGGAATTAAAATGTTGGCGGTAGTTTAAGGCATCTTCCCGCCGCTGCAAGAGCGAAATAATTTTACGCCAAACTCTTGGTTGCCACTTCATATACATCCGTGGAAATTCCTGCGCTTTGGGCAATACGGTGCAACTGTTCCCGCATAAGATTTTGACGTCCTTCGTCATACCGCCGCCAATGGGTCAGCGCCCCCACCATGCGTGCGGCTATTTGCGGGTTTATGCCGTCGAGAGCGATGGCATGATCGCCAAGAAAACGGTAGCCATCCCCATCACGGGAATGGAAGTGGACTGGGTTATGCTGAGTGAATGCGCCAATCACAGACCGCACCCGGTTGGGGCTATCCAGTTCAAAGGCGGGGTGTGTCAGCAGGGTTTGCACTGCGGCCAAAGCCCCAGGCAAATGGCAGGATGCCTGCAACCTGAACCATTTGTCGATGACCAGATCCTCTTTTTCCCATTGATTGTAGAAAGCATCTAAGCATTTTTTCTTTTCAGGGTTATGGCTGTCGACTATGCAAGATAATGCGCCGATTTGGTCGGTCATGTTACGCGCTTCTCGAAACTGGCGCACGCAAAGTTCATGCATCGCTTCCGTATCCAGCGAGGACAGAAACCTAAGGCAGAGATTTTTCAGCCTCCGCCGTCCAATCGCAGCGGCTTCAAAGTTTCCCGATTCATCCCTGTGGTTGTTTTCGTAGAGGGCTAGAAGCTCGTTTTTCAAGTTTGTCGCTACATCATGCTCAAGATTTCGTAACGCCATATGCATCGCATCCGGGTCGATGACCTTCATTAACGCGCTGGCATATTCCTCGGAGGGCAGGGTAAGCAACAGTGCCAGGTAGGACAGATCGTCCCATTTTTGGGCCAGCACCACGCGATAGGCTTCAACCAAATGGGGGGTGGGTTTAATCGGGTGCATGCCTGCTGCGATTTGCTCAACCAGATTGTGGACAATGCGATTGGCAAGGGTCTGCCCCGCATCCCAGCGGTTGAATGGGTCACTGTCATGGGCTAGCAGGAAGGCCAATTCGTCATAGCTATAGTTAAGATGCAAGCGAACCGGGGACGAAAACCCACGTAGTGCAGAAACCACCGGTTTGTCAGGCAGGTTGATGAAGCGGAAATGTTGCTGGGAATCTTTTATCTCTAAGACGCGGGTTGTGGCTCTTGGCTCTGATTCACCCTCAAGCTGTAGAGGACAATCCAAGCCATCCCCCCCAATCAACCCTAAGGCCAAGGGAATGTGCAGGGGTAGCTTGACGGATTGCCCCGGCGTAGTCGGACAGCTTTGCCTGACTTTTAAATCAAGGCAGTGTTTTACTGCGTTATATTCACTATCAATAAACAAATCCGGTGTGCCTGCTTGGCTATACCAGAGGCGAAATTGGCCTAGATCAATGCCATTTGCTTCTTCCATGGCGTGGACGAAATCGTCGCATGTCACGGCTTGGCCGTCATAGAGATGGAAATAGTTATCCATGCCTTTGCGAAACCCTTCCTTGCCGAGCAGAGTCTGTATCATACGCACAACTTCCGCACCCTTTTCATAGACTGTCAAGGTATAAAAATTATTGATCTCGATGTAGGAGTCAGGACGCACGGGATGTGCCATGGGGCCTGAATCCTCGGCAAACTGTCGGGTGCGCAGGACATCCACATCGTTAATTCGCTTGACTGGCTTGGAGGTGCGGTCGGCGGTGAACTCCTGGTCGCGGAATACGGTCAACCCCTCTTTAAGGCTCAATTGGAACCAGTCGCGGCAGGTAATGCGGTTGCCTGTCCAATTGTGAAAATACTCATGGGCGATGACACCCTCGACATTTTCATAATCGTCATCAGTGGCGGTGTCAGGTCGGGCCAAAACATATTTGGTATTGAATAGGTTAAGCCCTTTGTTTTCCATCGCTCCCATGTTGAAGTGGCTCACGGCAACGATCATATACAAGTCAAGATCATATTCCCGCCCGTAGATTGTTTCGTCCCAGGCCATGGCATGTTTAAGCGATTGCATGGCGTGGCCGCATTTGTCAACGTCATGGTGTTCCACGAAAATCTGCAACTTAGCTTTCCTCCCCGATGCAGTCGTATAGGTATCCTCGACGCATTCTAACTGCCCTGCCACCAAGGCAAACAAATAGCTGGGTTTGGGAAAGGGATCTTCCCATTTTACCCAATGGCGGTTGTTTTTCAGTTCTCCAACGGCAATTTTATTTCCGTTTGACAACATCACAGGGTAGCGTGATTTGTCACCGATGAGTAGTACAGAAAATTTCGCCATCACGTCCGGGCGATCCGGGTAATAGGTGATTCTGCGGAAACCTTGGGCCTCGCATTGTGTGCACAGCATGCCTTTCGACAGATAGAGCCCATCCAATGCAGTGTTGGCTTTAGGGTTGACGCGGGTTTGGATTTCCAAGGTGAACACTTCCACTTTGGGTGCTGCGGGAATGGTCAGGCTTACGGGCGAGACTTCATACAGGCTTTCCGCCAGTGTCTGTCCGTTGATTTTTACAGACTCCAGTGTTAATTCCTCTCCATCCAACACCAACGGTGCATTGTCATTGGGACTGGCCCGGTTTTTTTGCAATGTCAGACGCGAAGTGACGCAAGTTTCCTCTTCGCTCAGCGTAAAAGTCAGATCTATTTGACCTACAATATATTCCGGCTGTGCATAGTCTTTAAGATATACTGTCTTTGGCGTGGATTCGCGCATTATTTTGTACCACAAGTCGTTAAGTTTGGTGTCGCTCGAATTAAAGAGTGTTAGTTTACCAAGTGGTAAGGCAAAAAATCATAAAACTGTCCGGTTTGCAGCAATTCTCATTTTGGCAATGGCGCGTAGGTCGGCTTAGGCGAACACACAAGTAAGGGTGACCGGCCGGTCGCCCCTGCCATGTGCGCCGTAACCCGACAAAGGGGGCTGCTTGGCGGGTTACGGTGCGCATCAGGCCAAAGCAGGCGGCAAGTTTAGCCGGAGCGCACCTAACCCGCCCCCTACGCCGGACGGTGTTTTTGGTTTAGCTGAACAACTTGCTAATCATGTGGCATTTTAACCCGGATGTAACAAAATCGTCATAACATCGAAGCTTTAGTTTTACTATGAGAATCAAAAATGCCCGAAATCAATGTACTCGTGGTGGAGGATGAAGAGGCAATTCGCGAGATGCTAACGATGGTGTTAGAGCAGGCGGACTTTACCGTTCATGCGGCGGCTGACGCGCAGATGGCAACGGTACTGCTGGAAGATATCACGCCTGACCTTATCCTTTTGGACTGGATGCTCCCTGGCATCAGCGGTGTGGAATGGGCAAGGCGCTTGAAAAAGGGTGATGCCTATGGTGAGATACCGATAATATTGGTTACCGCGCGAGGCGAGGAGGAAGACAAGGTCCGGGGGCTTGATGTCGGTGCAGACGACTATATCACCAAGCCCTTTTCGCCACGCGAACTTGTTGCCCGCATCCGTGCCGTGTTGCGGCGGACTGGTAAATTCAGCAAGGGCGGAAAAATCGAAATGGGAGGAATCTCGCTCGACATTGAACAGCATCGCGTCAGCATAGGGGGAGTCGAACTTGCAGTGAGCCCCACCGAATACCGGCTGCTCGAGTTCTTCCTGACCCATCCAGGAAGAGTTTATAGCCGCACTCAGTTACTCGACCAGGTTTGGGGGCGCAGCACTTACATAGAGGAGCGCACGGTGGATGTGCATATCCGGCGTTTGCGCAAGATTCTAGCCGAACACAAACGCGAGGAATTGATCCAGACCGTGCGTGGTTTTGGTTACCGCTTTTCAGATACCCCCTGACACTATGGATTTAATGGGTAGCTCTTGGCGCTCAGAGTTTTTCTGGCTACTGGTGATCGCCATTGCCGGTCTGTCCGTTGGCAAAGTCACCGGATTTTATTTTTTTAGCTTGTTCCTCTGTGTCGTGGCCTACCTAATCCGGCATATTTATTACATCAACCGGATCGCGCAGTGGTTGCGCAATGGCGGTAAGATTCCGCAAAGCAGCGGCATCTGGGATGAAATCTACTATCTCATCTATCGCTTACGCCGCCGCAACAAAAGCCGTAAAAAACGGCTTCTTGCCATGCTGGAGCGTTTTCGCACGGCAACGGCGGCGCTTCCCGATGCCACCGTAGTGCTGGGTCCGGGGGATGAAATAGACTGGTTCAATGAGGCTGCAGAACGGTTGTTAGGATTGCGCAAAGGCGATATTGGCCAGCAAATTGGCAATTTGTTACGCAATCCCAAGTTTGGCGAATTCTTGGGCGGATCAAATTACGAAGCCACGGTGAACATTCCTTCCCCGGTGCTGGACAAGGGGCAATTGGAAATACGCATAGTGTCCTATGGTGGAGATTTGCGGTTGTTAATCGCACAGGATGTCACTCGCGTCCGTTTCATGGAAAAGGTGCGTAGCGATTTCGTTTCTAATGTCTCCCATGAGTTGCGCACCCCGCTCACGGTATTAAGGGGTTACTTGGAGACCCTTGGAGACGCCGGGGATGAATTGCCCATGCACTATCAAAAGATCATCCGCCGCATGGACGAACAAACCACAAGGATGCAAAGACTGATTGACGGGCTGCTTTCACTGACCAAGCTTGAAACGGGGACATTGGCGCCAAGCAAAAAGGTGGGCAGCGCGATGTTTGTCAACAGCGTTTGCGACGAGGCACGCCTATTGACCGAAGGCGGACAAATCCTAAATGTTTACTTGGAGTCCAGCGCCGATTTGCTGGGGGCCGAGTCGGAATTGCGCAGCGCATTATCCAATTTGGTCCTAAATGCATTAAAATATACTCAAGGCAACGGGATTATATCTGTGCGTTGGCGTGATGAAGCAGGCGGCGCCGTGCTAGAGGTCGAAGACAACGGTCCTGGAATCGCAGCAGAACACCTGCCCCGCCTGACCGAACGTTTTTACCGGGCGGAACCGGGAAAACGCGACGGCAACAAAGGGATAGGATTGGGTTTGGCGATAGTCAAGCATGTGATGACTCGACATGAGGGGGAACTGAAGGTCACCAGTGTCCTAGGCGTAGGAAGTTGTTTTAGCTGTAGATTTCCTGAAAAGCGCTTGTTAAGGATGCAGTCTTGAGCATTTTAAGCGATTGAAGAAGATAGTTTAATTCTTTTTTTTGCAGATAAATTGTCACAAGGGGTTTGCAATGTCGGCCTAATCGCTATATCATTCAGACTGTTGTTATTTGCGTTAAATATTGTTGCTATTTCGTTACAGGAGCACGAGCATGAATAGAAAACATTTTTTTGCATTGGCCTTAACCGGGCTTGCGGCATTCACCACCGCACAGGCGGCTGATGAATTTCTGGATGATCGGTTCTATGCCGCGCCCTTCGGAACTTATGTCCATGGGGGGGGTGACCGAAACTCATTTGACGGATGGGGCGGGGGCTTGGGGATCGGCAAGATACTCAATGAAAACTTTAACGTCGAAGTAAAGGGTTTCTGGCAGTCATTCAGTGGCAGGCCAAACACTGTGTTGGGGCCAGCGAATCAGGATATGTCCCGCTATAACGCCGACTTCACCGGCGGTACGATAGACGTGCAATACTTCTTTTTCCGCGATGCCTTCTCCCCGTATGTTGTTGCTGGCGTAGGCGGCATGAACACCAGTCTGCGTTTCCCAGGGGGTACGCGCAATTTTATCGGGTCGACTACGGGTAATGGGAACCTTCCGGGTGGGTCCACCGCATCGTTCATCTTTGAAACAGGTGTAGGTGCCACCTACGAAGTGTTGGACAACTTCCTATTGCGTGCCGACGTGCGTTACCGTTTGGACACTTCGCCAAGCAACGCCGCCAACGACCATTTTTATGGCAACGTATTCAATGGAAATGGTTTCTATAACAATAGAAGACCCGACGTGTTCAACGACCTGCTAGTCAATGTGGGTTTCGTCGTTCCGTTCGGTGACAAGCCACAGAGAATGGCGCCAGTTGTAGCCCCGGTAGTTGCCGATTGCTCCACACGCGACAGCGACCATGACGGTGTCAACGATTGCGACGACAAGTGCCCAGGCACCGCCAAGGGAACCAAGGTTGATGAATATGGTTGCCCAATCCGCATTGAGTTGAAAGGCGTCAATTTCTTGTTTGACTCCCCCGAATTGACGGAAACCGCCAAGTCCATTCTAACCAAGGTGGCCGGCGACCTGAGCGTCTATCCGTTGAAGAAAACCATCGAAGTCAGAGGCCACGCCAGCTTGGAAAAGGTAGAGCAAGAAGCCCACAACCAGCGTCTGTCCGAGCGCCGCTCGCAATCGGTGGCTGATTACCTGAAGTCTAAGGGTGTCGCCAATAAGCTGGTCGCCAAAGGATTCGGTACCGCATATCCGGTAGCCGACAACTCCACCGAAGCGGGCCGGGTCAAGAACCGCCGCGTCGAGTTGGTTTGGATTGGCGAATAACCCGTCAATCTTTGGCGGATGAACCCGCCGATTAAGCTTTAATAAACGCAAACCCGCTCAAGTAGCGGGTTTGTCGTTATTAGCGCCCGCTTTTTGAAAAAGGGGGTCATTATTGCTTCCCCCTTTGGAAAAGGGGGATTGAGGGGGATTTTCTAAATATGAGGAAAAACTGATGAACAAAAGACTTTTGCCCGGTGCGGCTGCGGCCATGCTGTCCACCCTGTTAATTGCCGGTACTGCACTGGCCGATGGACCGAGGAATTACTTGTACATTGTTGGGTCAACCACCATAGCACCGTTCTCAGAAGAAGTGGCCAGTAGAATTGCAAAAAGTGCCAAGTTCAAACACCCTTTGCTCGAATCCAATGGGACCAGTGGTGGCTTTACGATGTTTTGTGAAGGAACGGGCATGGATTACCCGGATATCATAGATGCCTCCCGACCGATCAAGAAATCGGAATTCACGACTTGCCAGAAGAATGGGGTAGGCGACATTGTGGAAGTTAAAATTGGATATGACGGAATAGTGATCGCCAGTAGCAAAAAGGCCAAGCCGATGGAATTGACTAGGAAGGATCTTTACCTAGCCTTGGCCAAATCGGTGCCGGATACCGTCTGCAAAGAAACCTGTGACAAGCTGATTCCCAACCCCTACAAAACTTGGAAACAGGTCAACCCTAGCTTGCCGGACGTGAAAATCGACGTGTATGGCCCTCCGTTCAATTCAGGGAGCAGCGAAGTCTTTTCCGAGGCCGTGTTAGAATCGGGTTGCAACATCTTCCCTTGGCTACGTGCGATGAGAACCAAAAATGAGAAGGAATACTATAGAAATTGCCATAATTTCCGTGAGGACGGGGTTTATACCCAGGAATCTGGGGAGTTGATACCGTCCCGGCTGGATGACAACTTGGATTCCGTTGGCATTATCAATTTTAACCGACTGAAAGAAAACGCCTCCCATTTAAAGGCGGCAAAACTGGAAGGGGTGGCTCCAAGCTATGAAAGCATTGCCTCGCAGAATTATGCAATCGCCCGCCCCTTGTTTTTTTATGTGAAAAAAGCGCATGTAGACAGATTGCCCGGTTTTAGAAACTACCTCGCTGAATTCACTAGCGAGAAAGCTTCGGGGCCAAATGGATACCTGCTAGCCAAAGGGCTAGTCGGCATGTCGCCACAAGAACTGAAAGCCTACGCAGCGGATGTCAAAGAGCTTAAACCGATGGTGCCGCCGAACTAGCAGTGGCTAGTGGTTAGGATATGGTCGAAAATAACTTCCTTGTTGCTCGTTCCCAAGCCCCTGCTTTCAACGTTATACACAGAAGTGTTGAAAAGGCCCGTCATTTCGGCATGGATGCCGAAGTCCAGGCCATGGACGGTAACCAGTTTGTTGTGCAAACGCTTGACTCAGGTAACATGCCAACTCGTAGTTTCATGTTTTCGGTTGCAGACCAAGGGCGCAATAGCGGTACTCCGCGTATTGCGCCGAATGCAAAGTTTAATCATGCGGCGCAATACGCTTCGCTATTGCGCCCTTGCGCTGCGTTAACCGCTCCGATCCCTGGTAATTCCTTCACCGCAGTGCTGATAACCGCCTCACAACCTGCACAGTGCATGCCGCTAACGGGAAACGAAATGGTGCGTTGAGTCATATTAGAATATGGAGGCGGCTTACGCGATTTTGTCATTTGTGCATTTGATGATTTGGATGTCCTGGAACGGCATGACGAGCATGATCGCTTAACTGAGCGTTAAACCATTTATGAATAGCATTTATAAGGACTGGTACTTCAGTTGAATAACTAATTTCTGCTCCGTTAGGTAATTCTTTATATAAAATAGTAATTTGATTTGGCTTTGCCTTACGCAATTCGTCTAAACCGGGCATGGTGTCACCATGAATTTTCGCTGGATTTGAGAAATCACCGTGCTGAAATTCAATGGAGATCTTTGTTAAATGTTCGCGTATTAGTTTAATTTGCTCGACGTTGGCTGGATCTTTGACAATGACCCGTTGCTCACCTCCTGTCGCTGTTTTTGAAAAAACATGTGTGGTTTGTTCTAAATTAAAAGGCATCACATGAGAGCCACGCTGTGCTATTTCATCTAATCGTTGTTCGCTGGCTTTTTCCGCTGCATAACCGGGAGTTGTTACCAATAGAGCAATTAACAGAGATGTTGCGATAACGTATTTCATGAATTATTTCCTTGTTTTAGGATGGCGTGACCGAAAATGGTGTGGAAGTGCCGCACTGAATTTTCACACAAAGGCCGTGGGCGTGAAACGGCGACTTGAAAGGATTGGACAGTTTGAGACATTTTGTCTAGTTTGTGAAAGACAACCCATTGATTTTAATGGCTTTGCGGGACATCAAAACACCCGAAAACTAGACAAAAAGATTGACTGCCGTTTTTTCCTGCCTCATCATTGAACCATGCACCGCCGCCAGTGGCAACCACCAACCGAGAGTGAACCCATGCCAAACGACGAGGAAATCAAACAAAACCTCTTTGATGTTAAGAACGCCGTTGCCCAACAGAGGCTTGAAAGGCTAATGCCATCCCTTGACGTTGTGACCGACCTTGAACGCGCCGCCTATGGCGAAATCACCATAAGCGAGGTTATCGCCAACATCAGCATGAGGCACAGGGATGAACAAATACGCGGGCAACGACCACTACCTTGATAACGGCGTTTTCAAGAACAAGCTCAGATTGACCTTGAAAACATGCATATCGTCTACTAAATAGCACCGTAGAACGTGCTGAGAATTGAATATTTTCGTGCTTTTTGTGTTTTTCGTGGACAAATTGTCTTTTGACTTGCCTTGAAAAGCGGAAACCTCCAAAATGCCCATTGAGGGACACTGGAGTTAGTTAAATAACTGAGGTTACGCGCGTTGGTAGGCAGCAATTCCCACTAGGCGTAAACCGTAGGGACAAGGTTGCTCCGAATGCATGCAGCGTCCAAGCTACATGGAGCTTGTCGAAGGGGATGGCAAGCTGGCGGGTCTTGTAGATTCTGTTTTGCTCTTAACGTTGCGTCTTTGCGCCGTTGCGTGAGACAAAAATCTTTGCCGATTGAGTGACATGCCGCATTGCGAGAAAGGCAAAAGAAGGTCTCACGCAACGGCGCAACGACGCAACGTAAAAGCGCAAGTGATGGCAAAAGTTTGAAGAGAACATTATTATGAACATTGAAACCCTTCGTAACGAAGCACTATCCCTGTGTGCGCAAGAACGTGCGCAACTCGCCGAACAATTGCTGGTCAGCCTTGATGGCTTATCGGAAGAAGAGACCGAGCAATGGTGGTTTCAAGAAGCAGCCCGCCGCGCTGCCGAAATAGATCAAGGATTAGTTCAGCGTGTCCCTGCGGATGAAGTCAGGCGGGAGGCTCTAGCACTTCTCAAATGAGCTATTTCTTCAACCCAGCAGCGAGAGCCGAACACCTTGAGCATGTAGCTTATTACGAATCCCAACGACCTGGGCTTGGTGTACGGTATCTTGTCGCTTTTGATGCGGCCATGTCTAAAATTTGTCATACTCCGCAAAGCTATAAGATAGAATTCCCTCCTGATATTCGTCGCTGTCGCATCGTTGGATTCCCTTACAATATCCTTTTCCGGCAAGTGGGCGACGAGGTTGAGGTTTTGGTTATTGCCCCACATCGGCGCAAACCGGGTTATTGGCTTGGTAGACTGCACCGCCCGTAGCGAGTCAAGGCAGTGGATCAGTTCTGTCCACTGACTGGCCGTGCCGCTGGCAATGTCAGTGAAGATGTATTCACAGCCCACATTTTTCATGGCGGCAATCTACTTTTAGACAGTTCCTTACTGATGTTGATAAAGGCATAAAATGCCGCTGTTGCGAGGTGCTTTAGTTCGTTTTTGCGCTGCCGTTTTTTTCGAGGTCATCAAGCAGTTCTTGGGCGGTATGGAAACGGGCTTGCGTTATCGACCGGGCCTCTTCCATAGCTGCAATGGTCGTTGCATTCGGCGCTTTCACCTCAAATGGCAAACCGCGTTGCGTGACAACCTGCCTTAAAAATAAGCGAATGCCGTCGCTCATGCTCAGTCCGCATTCGGCCAGAAGCATGGAAGCGGCTTCTTTTAACTCTGGCTCAATGCGTGTCCTGACATCGGTGGTTTTGATCGAATTTAGCATAATGTGTCTCGAATGTAGCTACCATTACCACTGTAACACGTCCTGAAAACAACCCACAAGGCGTAAGCCGCTCAGTGTCCAAGCCCCACCCCACCCCACCCCACCCCATCGCATTCCATGCCACCGTTCTTAGATGAAATTTTTGGACGCGCAAAACGTTGATTTTATGGGCTTCTTTTTTGCCTAATAAACCTTCGTTTTTTTAGTCAGTTCGTTATTGCTATTTTTGTTTTCTAGGTTGGCTTGGCGTGTTGTAGCGCACGCCACACGCCTTCTGGGTCGTGGGCGATAACTGTTAAATATGCCCGTGCTGGTTGATCGGGTTCTGTACGCCCTTGCTCCCAATCGCGTAAAGTTCCAAGCGGTACATGATACCGCGCCGCAAACTCTTCTTGCGTGATACCCAAAGCGCGGCGCATGGTTCTGACACGGGGAACACGCCGCGCGGTTTGTAATTCGTCTTTTGTCATGGGTCGTGCGTCAAAATCAGCTTTTGCCGCTGTATGTATTTCTTCGTTGGTCATAGAGCGCATAGGCGTATCTGTGAATGGGCGTTCGTCCCCATCATCCAACACCTCAACAATTGATCCATTAGATAGAATTTTCGCTGTAGTAATAGTTTTGTTCATGTTTTTCTGCCCGTCTGGCCGATATGAGTCTAATGCGGTCACCACGCTCCGTGTATGTCACATGGAGAAGAACGCCATTACACATGCCGAGTAAGTTTACCCGCTCTTCGTCGTAATTTTCGCGGTCATCTATCCATTCAACCGCGAAAAGGTCACGAAACGCTTTAACCGCATAAGAAAAGGCTACGCCGTGATTGCGCCAATTTATAGCGGCTTTGGTATCGTCCCATTCAAATAAATTATCTTGCATGTTTATTTGTACTGACTATCAGTAGTTTTGTCAATACTCTTCCAAGACAGGCACAAGGCATTCAAGAACTTAGGGCCAAGGGCGCAATAGCGGTACTCGGCGTATTGCGCCGAATGCAAAGTTTAATCATGCGGCGCAATACGCTTCGCTATTGCGCCCTTGGGCTTTGGCTCGAAATGAGTATTGCTGGGGGTTAGCCACTAGCGCTATTGTAATACCGATAGTGATACCACCATCTGCCCAGCAATTCATGCCAAGCCAAGCAGGTCGTTTGCAACGCGGACGCACTGGGCAAAAAGCGATGGCTGATCGATTTTGGCAGTGGCTCCGTCATTCCAGTCGGTGCTGGGATGACCCGCATTCCCGCTTTCTCGAATGCCTCCACCGCCCGTTGCATGTGAAAGCCATGGGTAACCAGCACAATTTCGCCAATCCCCATCCCCTTTAATATCCGGCTCGAATTCATGGCGTTTTCGTAGGTGTTTCGACTGTTGCCTTCCAGCCATCGCGCCTCCAAGCCGAATTCTTTCAGTGCCGCGCCCATCAATTCAGCTTCAGGCGTTTCGTCATCTTGACGGGCTAACCCGCCACTGGTCAAAATTGGCAAGCCAGTCGTTTTGCCCAACCTAGCTGCGTAGCGCAGCCTTTCCAAGCCCGAACCATTCATGGTGTCGCCGCCGCCGTATTCTTTGGCCTCACGATGACGGTCAGAACCCAGTACCACGATAGCTTCGGCGGCAATCTTTTCCAGTGAAACGGGAGGGAAAACCTCCAGACGGCCCATCAGCCAATTGGAAGTGACGGGAATACTGCACAAGTATAAGCTGACCAAACCCAGAATCAGGAAAAGCCTGCGTGAACCCGGACGACGCGAAAGCAAGGCAAAAATTAGCAGGGCAATCGACGGCCCCGGCGGAAGCGCGAAAGCCTCTAAAATAGCGGGTAATAAATCATTTTGTGGCATGGAGGGAGCATCGCTTTCAAGTTATTTCGGCCAGAAGCCGGGATATCATATTTTCGGCTTGGACGAGATAACCGCCGCCAAAAAGATTAAGATGATTGATGATGTGATATAGGTTATAAAGCGTTTTGCGGGTTTGGTATCCCTCATCCAGTGGATAGGCATTACTATAGGCTAGCTTAAATTCTCTGCCGAACCCGCCAAAAAGCTCAGTCATGGCTATATCTGCCTCGCGGTCGCCATAATAGCAGGCCGGGTCGAAAATTACAGGTTGCCCGGTATTGTCTGCTGCGTAATTTCCCCCCCATAAATCTCCATGCAATAATGATAGTTTTGGGGTGTAAGTGGCAAAAAAAGCCGGCAGGCAATCCATTAGTTTTTCGCCTTCCCGTTGCAGCTTTCCACCAAACCCGTGGGTTTCAGCCAGCTTTAATTGGAATCCTAAGCGATGCCGGGCGAAGAATTCGATCCAATCCGAGAGTCGGGTATTGGGTTGCCGGGTGGAGCCTATAGTGTTGTCCCGATGCCAACCGAAATAAGCTTGGGTAATTTTATGCATGGCTGCGAGCTTTTGTCCAAGTAGGCGGTCGCAGGTTCCTTCCGTAGGGCGTAACTCCAAGTATTCCAATGCTAGATACGACTTGTCACCGCAAACGCCATGACAGATCGGCAAAGGCACTCGTACCGTCCCGGTTGCTGCGAGCTCATGCAAACCGATGGCTTCGGCTTCGAACATGGGCAACTGTTCTTTCAGGTTAATTTTGATGAAATAGGCCCCTCTATCGCCTTCCAGTCGGTAGGCAGAGTTAATGCATCCGCCACCGACTGAAACCCCCTTATGCAGGGCAAATGCCTTGCCTGTGGCCTCTCTAATTTGCTGCGCAATGGCCTTGAAAATATCGTCGGTTGTCATTTTATTGTGTTAATTGCGCTGGGCATGGAGTTTCCCTTGCGCCGGACGAGCTATCCAATTTGGCAAATCCCAACTTAAACGCTTGCGCGGCATTTTTTTGCGGAATTTCAAAAATGTTGATTGCCCCGGTAGGCGTACCACACAGCATCGGGTGCATTCTGCCATCTTCGCCGCAAGCGACGGAAATAACCTCTATACCGGCTTTTACCAGTTCGTTGCGCATAATTTCCGGCGGGGTACCAGATTTTTGATCGCATTGGATTGCACCCCGGTACTTCAATACCTTGACACTTGGTTCGCGAGAGGCAGTTTCAGTATACGCGGTTGCAAAGGTGAATAGGGTAATGATAAATATTAAACTTCTCATGTTATAATCCTATATTTATTCTTCGTGTTCTTCATCATCCAAAATGTCTTCTAAGGACATATCGTCTAAATCCCGACCATGCCGATCAGGGTCGGAATATCCCATGTCGTCTATTTCAACATGGTCAAAAGGTGCGCTCCAGTCTTCCGGGGGTTCGATTGGATAAAAGGAGGAGTCTTCCCAAGTTGCGGTTTCATATTCCCCGAGGTCGCCATTGAGGTACTGCACCTCGATGGAGTCATTATCGACATCTATGGCTACGACACGGAATATGCGGTCAGCGTCGGCATCTTTATACCAGTTTTCCAGTATAGGGTCTGCAAGGCTCATAATTTTCTCCAAAATGGTTTGTTAATAGATGTTCGGTTCAACTTTCCCCTACGAATTCGATTAGTGCGTTGCGCAACTGAACCTTGAGTGTGTCGTCCGTTAGCGGTTGGTCTTTTGTGTCAGTGACCCGGAAAATGTCCTCGGCACGGGAACCGATGGTGGATATTCGGGCATCGCGTAGGCGGACACCCGCCTTGCCGAAAGCTTGGCCGACTTTGGAAAGCAGACCAGGCCGGTCAGTGGCGATCAATTCCACAATGGTATCCCTGTTTTGAGGATCGACATGGAAATACACTTGAGTGGGCACCGAAAAATGCCGGGCTTGACGCGGCTCCCTTCTTTGCACTTGGATCGGTGCAACGGTTATATTAAGCAGGCACTGCCGGAGGCGCGAACAAATTTCGATTTGCTGGCGCTGGTCCGTGATAGGCTCGCCAGCTTGTTGAAGCACATGGTAGCTGTTCAGTACATAGCCGTTGGCTGAGGTGATGATTTTGGCATCGAGAATAGTCAACCCGAGTTGGTCCAACACGGCAGTGCTATGCGCAAAGATGAAGTCTTGGTTGCGGGCGTGGATGAAAACTTCCGCGCTGCCGCGCTGGCTGGTGGGGCGCAGCAAGACCAAAGGCAATTCGTCGGGTCCGCAAGTTGCGATGGCAAGGGTGTGCCAGGCGATTTCCCCTGGTTGGCAACGCATAAAGTAATCGTCGGAAATCATGCCCCAGATTTGTTCGACGGCATCTGCCGTCATCCCTAGGCGAATAAGCAATTTTAGTGTGTCCGCTTTAGTCGAACGGACCCTGCCTCTCATGTCGGCGGGTTTTTCCAACCCACTGCGGAAGGCTCGGCGCGTGGAGACGAACAGTTCTTGCAGCAATGCGCTTTTCCAAATGTTCCATAGGCTGGGGTTGGTTGCACGGATATCAGCCACGGTGAGCAGATACAGGCAGTTCAAGCGGTCGGGGTCCCCGACTAGGGTTGCAAATTCATGGATGATTTCAGGGTCGCTGATATCCTTGCGCTGAGCGGTCATCGACATCAGCAGGTGGTGGCGCACCAGCCATTGCACCAATTCGGTGTCACGGTGGTCCAATCCGTGGCGTTGGCAGAAGCTGCGGGCGATTTTTTCGCCTATTTCAGAGTGGTCGCCGCCGCTGCCCTTGGCTATGTCGTGCATCAGGGCCGCGATGTAAAGTAACTCTGGTTTTTCGATGAGAGGGAAGATTTCGTTGCAGAACGGATGTTCATTGCGGTATCTGTCGAGGGTGAATCGCCGCAGGTTGCGTATCACGAACATGGTATGCTCGTCCACCGTGTAAACGTGGAACAAATCGTACTGCATCCTGCCCACCACGTTGGCGAAAGCAGGCAGATAAGCAGCCAATATGCCATAGCGGTTCATCCGGCGCAATTGGTGAGTGACACCGCCGGGTTTTCGGAGGATTTCCATAAACAGGCCACAAGCCTTGGGGTTGTTACGGAAGTTGTCATCAATTTGGCTAAGATGCTGGCGGATTAGCCTGACTGTCGCTGCACGGATGCCTTGCAATTCGGTGTTCTGCTGCAAAATAAGGAATATTTCCAATAAAGCCAAGGGGTTGTCCTTGAATACCCGTGAGTGTCTGGCTTCGATGTAGTTGTTGACTGATTGGAAGGACGGACTGAGTGGTATGACTAGAGGTTCTTGATTGTTGTGCAGTATGATTTCGGCGAACAGTTGCATCACCATTTCATTCAGGCGCTCAAGCCCAACAACGACGCGGAAATAGCCTTGCATGAACTGTTCGACCGCAGCGTTTGGTTCGTCTCCGCTGTAGCCGAAGTTGCTGGCCAATTCCCTCTGGTAGTCGAATAAAAGCCGGTCTTCTCGACGCCCGGTCAACGTATGCAAGGCGAAGCGGACGCGCCAGAGGTATTCCTGGGCGTTCATAAGTTCGGTGAATTCCTCTTCGGTCAGCCAACCTTGGACGATCAGGTCGCGTAGGTCGGATGACTTGTGAAGGCGCTTGACTATCCAGCCGATGATCTGGATGTCCCGCAATCCACCAGGGCCCTCCTTGACGTTGGGTTCCAAGTTGTAGGCGGTGTCGTGGTACTTGGCGTATCGGGCTTGTTGCTCCTCAATTTTGACGTTAAAGAACTGGTTGATGGGCCAAATATGCTCTGGTCCTATCCTAGCCATGAGTGCGTCAAAAAGTTGATTTGACCCGGCCAAATAGCGAGCTTCCATCAGGTTTGTGATAATGGTTTGGTCGTTTCGGGCAGCGTCTAGGCATTCGATCAGCGTGCGGACGCTGTATCCGACCGTAAGCCCGATATCCATCAAGAATTGGAAAAAGCTTGTGACGGCTTGCTCATAGGGTTGTTCGCCAGCCCAATCGCCTTCATGCCCTTGTTCGTTGAGCAGGAATAGAATGTCAATGTCGGAATAGGGGTGCAATTCACGGCGACCATAGCCACCTACGGCAACCAAGGCGTGGGTGTCCGCAAATTCGCCGACCAAGTTGTGCCAGGCGGCGACTAGCAAGCCATCGATGAAGTCTGCCCGGTCGCGAATTAGGTTCGCTATAGGTTCTTCCGCTTGGAATCGTTGGACCAGTTCGGCAGTGTGGGCCTGTATGCGCTGCTTGTGGTCTTTGATGCTCACGGCATGGGAAAAACCATTAAATTTTGCGGACTGAGATGGCGAAGCCGAAGTTAGGCTATTCAAACGATTCTTCCTGGCGTAGGGTCAAAATTTCATAACCAACGGGCGTCACTAGGATGGTGTGCTCGAATTGGGCGGACAGGCTATGATCCTTGGTGACGGCGGTCCATCCGTCAGGCAAGACTTTAACATAACGCTTGCCTTGGTTAATCATGGGCTCAATGGTAAAGATCATCCCCGCTTTGATTTCTTCGCCTGCCCCCGGCTTTCCATAGTGCAGGACTTGGGGATCCTCGTGAAAGTTCCGTCCGATGCCGTGGCCGCAAAATTCTTGCACCACCGAAAATCCGTTGGACTCGGCATATTTCTGAATGGCGTGGCCGATATCGCCTAAATGTGCCCCCGGTGCGACTTCTTTGATTCCCAAGTATAGGCATTCCTGGGTGACTTTCACCAGACGCTTGGCTTTGATCGTTGCTTCGCCCACGAAAAACATTTTGCTGGTGTCGCCATGGTAGGAGTCTTTGATGACCGTAATGTCGATATTGACGATATCGCCGTTCTTGAGCTTTTTCGGGCTTGGAATTCCATGGCAGACCTGATGGTTCACCGAAGTGCAAATGGACTTTGGGAACCCACGGTAATTTAAAGGTGCCGGGACGACCTTTTGCTTTTCTACCATGTACTCATGGCAGATGCGATCCAACTCTTCGGTGCTGATGCCTGGTACGACGTGTTCTTCAATCATATCCAAAACTTCGGCGGCAAGGCGGCCAGCCACTCGCATTTTTTCGATTTCTACAGGTGTTTTGATGGTAATGCTCATGGTTACGTTACGTGTTGTTCGCCGACTTCTCTCGCCGAAAGGCAAAAACAGTTGCGTGGATTGTTGAATTTATCGGTTCATGGTATAAAGGTCTGCTTAATTTGGCAACATCACACACTTGCCGTCACATCTTGCGGGGTGCCCAAGGGGAACTTATCGTCCCCTAAGGTCGCCGGATGGGGCAGGTGGAGGCTCAACCCAACGAGGCGGCACTTGTTCCGTCTCCCAACAAGATCAGGAGTTTTTTGAATGTCGATTGTAACCATGCGTCAAATGCTTGAAGCAGGTGTTCACTTTGGTCACCAGACGCGGTACTGGAACCCCAAAATGGCGCCTTACATTTTTGGTGAGCGCAGCAACATCCATATTGTAAATCTTGAAAAGACTTTGCCTTTGTTCAATGATGCCATGCGTTATCTGGAACAGGTAGCGGCCAATCGTGGCAAGATTTTATTCGTGGGTACCAAAAAAACCACCCGCAAAGTCATAGAAGAGGATGCGGCTCGTTGCGACATGCCGTTCGTCAACCACCGTTGGTTGGGAGGCATGCTGACTAATTTCAAGACCATCAAGCAGTCTGTCTCGCGTATGAAGGAATTGGAAGCCATGCGCGATGATGGCCGATTGCATCGCTTTAGCAAGAAAGAGGCTTTGGGCATGATGAGGGAACTCGACAAATTGACCCTTAGCCTAGGCGGAATCCGCGATATGGAAAAATTGCCGGATGTGCTGTTCATCATGGATGTGGGTTACGAAAAGAATGCGGTCAGCGAAGCTCAAAAACTGGGCATTCCTGTGGTCGGAATTGTTGACACCAATAACAACCCAATTGGCATCGACTATATCATCCCTGGTAATGATGACTCCATCCGTGCGGTGCAGTTGTATGCGCAAAGTGCCGCCACCGCAATTCTGCAAGGCAAGTCCAACGGCGTCAATTTTGCTGAAGGCAATGAGGACGAATTTGTCGAAATGGATTCTGTAGTACCCCAGGAAGGCGAAGAAAACGCCTACGTCGAGGAATAAAATCGCGGAATGAGCACCCAAGTGGGCTCGGAAGCGCCTCCTCATTGGGGGCGTTTTCTTTAAATTGAATTAAGTAGAATCGTTATTTTATTTTTTATTGGAGAATTTGGAGAATGAATATTTCAGCAGCGTTGGTTAAAGACCTGCGCGAACGCACCGGGTCCGGCATGATGGAGTGCAAAAAAGCTTTGGTCGAGGCCGGTGGAGATATAGAAGCGGCTGTCGAAATCATGCGCAAGTCGGGATTGGCGAAGGCTGACAAAAAATCCAGCCGTACCGCTGCCGAAGGGCGCATATCGGTGAAAACCAGTGCGGACAGTAAAATTGCCGTGGTGCTGGAAATCAACTGCGAGACCGACTTTGTGGCAAAAAACGATGATTTTATCGCCTTTGCCGATGCGGTTGCGGAATCCTTGCTGGTGTCTGACGCAGTCACCTTGGACGATGCCTTGGCCTTGTCGTTGGTTGACGGTAATGGCAGCATTGAAGAAAGACGCAGGGAACTTATTGCCAAACTGGGCGAAAACATCAACGTGCGCCGTTTCGAACGTTACGAATCCTCTAATGGATTGATTGCCAGCTACCTTCACGGAACCCGGATCGGCGTTCTTGTGGAAATAATTGGCGGGGACATTGCGTTGGGAAGAGATATTGCCATGCATGTGGCGGCCAGCAAGCCGGTTTGTGTAGACGAATCGGGTGTATCAGCCGAACTCATCGCCAAAGAGAAGGATATCTATTCGGCCCAGGCGGCGGAAAGCGGAAAGCCTGCCGATATTATTGAAAAGATGGTTGGCGGACGAATCAAAAAGTTCTTCGGCGAAATCACTTTGTTAGGCCAGCCTTTTGTCAAAGACCCCGATCAAACCGTAGGTGCTTTGCTCAAGGCTAAGGGTGCCTCCGTGCTTTGCTTCTCCCGTTTGGAGGTTGGAGAGGGTATCGAAAAGGAGGTCAGCGATTTTGCGGAAGAAGTGATGAGTCAAGCCGGATTGCGATAAAGCAAGTTATCATTTAAAACACATAAGACCTCGGGGCGGTGGAATCTTCGTTCATCGCATCAACACGACAACGGAGCGTACAATCACAATGAGCGAGCCAAAATACAAGAGAATCCTCCTCAAGTTGAGCGGGGAAGCGTTGATGGGCGATCAGCAGGGCGGCATAGATGCCGACACTATTCACCGCCTTGCCGCGGAGATAGACGATCTCTGCCGTGCCGGGGTTGAAGTGGGTTTGGTGATTGGTGGCGGTAACATCATACGTGGGGCGGAAAAAGCTTCCCAAGGGCTGGACCGGGTGACTGGAGACCACATGGGAATGCTGGCCACTGTAATCAATGCGTTGGCAATGCAGGATGCCTTGGAACATCTGGGGCGGCAGGTGCGTGTCATGTCGGCGCTGAAGATCAACCAAGTTTGCGAAGATTACATTCGGCGTCGAGCCGTTCGCCATCTTGAAAAAGGGCGTGTGCCGATTTTCGCCGCAGGCACCGGTAATCCATTTTTCACCACCGATTCCGCGGCGAGCCTGCGTGCGGTGGAAATCGGGGCTGATATTCTTATCAAGGCGACCAAGGTTGCAGGAGTGTATTCGGACGATCCGTTAAAAAATCCAGCGGCGGTTTTTTATCCCCGCTTGACTTATGATGAAGCCCTGGATCAACGGCTGAATGTCATGGATGCGACCGCTTTGGTCCTTTGCCGCGACCACAATATGCCCCTTCGGGTGATGAACGTATTCTTGCCCGGCGCTATCATGCGTTTGGTGCAAGGCGAGGAAATTGGCTCTCTGATAGTGACAGGATACTCAACATGAATGCAGATATTCAACTGCGCACTACCGAGCGCATGAAAAAATCCATTGAAGCCCTCAAGCATGAGTTTGCAAAGATTAGGACGGGTAGGGCGCACCCCAGTTTGCTTGAGCATGTGCATGTCAATTATTACGGCAACGATGTGCCTTTGTCCCAAGTCGCCAATATCAATGCTGAGGATTCCAGGACTCTGGCCATCACGCCTTGGGAAAGGAATATGGTTCCGGCGGTAGAAAAGGCGATACTGACTTCCGACCTTGGTCTTAATCCCAGTACATCGGGTGTGGTTATTCGTGTGCCGCTGCCTCCGTTGACCGAGCAGCGCAGGAAGGATCTTATCAAGGTTGTTCGACATGAGGCCGAAAATGGACGCGTGGCCGTGCGTAACATCCGCCGCGATGCAAACGCCGAGCTTAAGTCGGCCCTGAAAGACAAGCAATTGTCCGAAGATGATGAAAAACGTGGCGAGGAGCAGATTCAGAAATTGACGGATCAGTACATCAAGGAAATTGATGCCTTGCTAGAGGAAAAGGAAGCCGATCTTTTGGCTATCTAACTCAGTGGCTTAATGCCTACTCACAATATTTAGATGCAACTTGGTTAATCCGACCTCAAAACATGGAATCTGAAGTAAAGCCCTTTTATGGGGTGCAGTTACCGCGCCATATTGCAATTATTATGGACGGCAATGGCCGTTGGGCAAAAAACCGTTTTTTGCCACGCACAGCAGGTCATCATGCCGGTGTAAGTTCTGTGCGCAAGGTGATTGAATATTGTGGGTCAGTGGGCGTAAAAGCATTGACCCTCTTCGCGTTTTCCAGTGAGAATTGGCGTAGGCCGCAACAAGAAGTTTCGGTCCTTATGGGGCTGTTTCTGGCAACACTGGAAAAGGAGACCGCAAAACTACATAAAAATAACATGCGACTTCGGGTCATTGGTGACAGAACGGCATTTGGCTTCGAATTGCAGGAAAAAATTGCCTCTGCGGAACACTTGACCTTTGACAATACCGGACTCAATGTCGTCATCGCGGCCAATTACGGTGGGCGTTGGGAAATAACCGATGCGGTGCGTCGCTTGGCATCGCAAGTGGTTGATGGAACGATAAATCCTGAAGAAATCACCACTGAAGTTTTTGCGTCAAATTTGAATTTGGCAGACCTGCCCGAGCCTGATCTGTTCATCCGCACGGGCGGGGAAAAGCGCATCAGCAATTTCCTGCTCTGGCAATTGGCCTATACCGAGCTTTACTTCACTGACACTTTATGGCCTGACTTCGACGAAACCGAGTTGGAAGAAGCGATCAAGGATTATTCCGGTCGCCAGCGTCGCTTCGGATACACTGGCGAGCAGGTGGAAAAGTTTTTTATTCATAACGACGGCCTGCGCTGAAACAGGCCCGCCAGCCCTAATAAGAAAAAATATGCTGAAAAATCGCATCTTAACGGCCTTGGTCCTTGCACCGTTGGCTATTGCTGGAATTTTGTACCTGCCCGACCGGTGGTTTGCCCTGCTTTGGGGAGTGGCCATCGCAGTATGCGCTTGGGAATGGTCAAACTTGGCCGGATTGACAACGATACCAACCCGTGCCGGGTTTCTGACGGTCTGTGTGGGGTTCATGACATCGTTTCAACAATGGGCAGGCGAAATGGAGTTGTGGGAATGGCTGGCCTGGCCGATGGTTGCATTTTGGTTTGTGTTGAGTATCCTGTTGCGAGAAATGCCGACTAAATTGTTGGTAATAAAATACCCTATTGCTGTCAAGCTACTTGTCGGTTTTTTCGTGTTAGTAAGTGCTTGGATATTGATGGTTTGGACTCGAATCAATCTTGGAGGTTCAGCGCAGGTGCTGTACCTGTTCATGTTGGTTTGGGTTGCTGACATTGCCGCTTACTTTGTGGGCAAACGCTGGGGCTTGACGAAGCTGGCACCGGAAATCAGTCCCGGTAAAACTGCCGAAGGCTTGTATGGCGCACTCGTTGTCATTGTCTTATTTTCCTTGGCGGTAGCCGCTGTTCTGTACCAGACGGAATCGGGTTCGTTCATTTCATTCAGTTGGGTAAAACTGGGGTATTTTATCCTGCTGTCAGTTGTCACCGTTCTGTTTTCCGTGGTTGGGGACTTATTCGAGAGCTTGGTCAAGCGTGTCGGTGGTGTAAAGGACAGCGGGGCCATATTACCGGGTCATGGGGGCTTTCTTGATCGTCTTGACAGCCTGATCGCGGCAGTGTCGGTTTTTTACGCAGGTTCTAAGCTGTTGGAGATTTACTTTCAATGAAAGGTATATGCGTCCTTGGTTCCACAGGTTCAATCGGTGTCAACACGTTAGATGTTGTAAGCAGGCATCCCGACAGCTATCGCGTCGTTGCGTTGACTGCAAATAACAATGTTGATCTCCTTTTCGAGCAATGCAAAGCCCATCGGCCAGCCTACGCCGTGTTACTTGATGAGAAAAAATCCGGGATATTCCGCGAAAGGATTAAATCGGCCGGCTTGTCAACCGAGGTTCTATGCGGTGTTGCCGCCTTGGAAGAGGTTGCATCCTTGCCCGAGGTGGATAGCGTCATGGCGGCCATCGTCGGCGGAGCCGGGTTGTTGCCCACGTTGGCCGCTGCCAAGGCCGGCAAGAACGTGTTGCTTGCCAACAAGGAGGCTCTTGTCATGTCTGGCGCACTGTTTATGAGCGAGGTCGCCAAGTCTGGGGCTGTGCTTCTACCCATCGACAGCGAACACAATGCCATCTTCCAGTGTATGCCTGCCAATTACCACGCCGGTCGTAACGCACCGGAAGTGCGCAGGATTTTGCTAACCGCTTCCGGTGGGCCATTTCTGAATAAAGAACTCAACGACTTGCACGATGTCACGCCAGATCAGGCTTGTGCGCATCCTAATTGGGTCATGGGCAGGAAGATTTCAGTGGATTCGGCCACCATGATGAACAAGGGTTTGGAAGTCATCGAGGCCTGTCTTCTGTTCAATCTGCCACCCGAACAACTTCATGTGGTGGTGCATCCACAAAGCGTCATCCATTCCATGGTCGATTACGTTGACGGCACTGTATTGGCGCAAATGGGCAACCCTGACATGCGCATACCCATCGCCCATGCGCTGGCTTGGCCTGGGCGATTTGATTCGGGGGCGGAACCCTTGGACTTGTTTGCTGTCCGACAATTGAATTTCATGGCACCGGATTTTAAGCGTTTTCCCAATTTGCGCTTGGCTTACGAAGCAGTGCGTATGGGAGGGCTGATGCCTGCGGTATTGAATGCCGCCAATGAAATTGCAGTTGCATCGTTTCTTGAAGAGCGAATCCGCTTTACCTCCATTCCTGACATAATTGAACATTGTATGCAAAACATCCCGTTGCGACCTGCCGAGTCAATTGAAGCCGTGCTGGAAGCGGACCGTGAATCCCGATCCGTGGCGCAAGCCTATATTGCCAAACGGCACAGCCATTGACATCCATGCAATCTTTTTCGCTGATCCATACGGTTTTTTATTTTTTGTTGGCACTTGTGGTGCTGGTCGCCTTTCACGAGTTTGGTCATTTCTATGCTTGCAGAAAGTTGGGCGTGAAAGTGAAACGGTTTTCCATAGGGATAGGCAAGCCAGTCTGGAGTTACCGCAAAACGCCTGATGACACCGAATTTGCGATTGGCCTTCTGCCTTTGGGCGGCTATGTGAAAATGGTGGATGAGCGGGAGGGCGAAGTATCGACTTATGATTTGCCTTACGCCTTTAACCGGCAGCGGCTGGCCGTCCGTGCTGCCATCGTATTTGCCGGACCGCTTGCCAATTTTTTGCTTGCAGTCTTGCTCTATTGGATTGTCTTCATGGTTGGCGAAACCGGCTTGCGTCCTGTAATGGGGAGCATCGCCAATGGCACTTTGGCAGAACAGGCCGGTTTTTTGGAAGGCGATGAAATTTTAGCGGTGGGTGATACCCAAACCCCAACTTGGGGCTTGGCGATGGGAGAAGTCATTGAGCAGGCAATGGACAACGGGAGTGTGACCGTAGAAGTCAAGACGAACCGGGACGCTATTGTAAAACGTGTATTGACGATTCCTTCCGATGTTGTCGAAAAACCGGAGATGCTACATGATCGGCTTGGGTTGCAACCGATGGAGCCTTCCATCCCGCCAATTGTCGATAAAATAGAGCCGAAAAGTGCAGCCGAGGCGGCGGGCTTGACAACGGGTGACCGGCTGTTGGTCGCCGATGGCAAGACAGTGAAAGATTGGCGGCAATGGGTTGAGTATGTCAGGGCCAACCCGGAAAAGGAAATAGATGTGAAAGTATTGCGCGCAGGGGGTGAATTTTCCTTAAGCATAAGGCCGGTCAAGGTGGGATCGGCGCAGGGTGCAGTAGGCAAAATCGGTGCATCTGTGCTGGTTCCCGAAGAGTTGATCAATGCCATGCAAGTGAAATACCGTTTGGGGGTTATTCCGGCGTTGTTCGCCGCAGTGGAAAAGACATGGGATTATTCTACCATGACCCTAAAAATGATAGGGCGGATGATAATAGGGAAGGCTTCGGTGGATAATCTTAGCGGACCCATCAGCATAGCCCAGTATGCGGGGCAATCGGCAAGCATGGGTTTGGTCCAGTTTCTTAAATTCATTGCGATTGTCAGCGTCAGCCTAGGTGTCCTCAATCTCCTGCCTATACCGGTGTTGGATGGCGGACATTTAATGTTTTATGGTTTGGAAGCTGCGATGGGAAAGCCCATTCCTGAAAGCCTACAAATCATGTTTCAAAATATAGGCATTGTGATTCTATTTTCTTTGATGTTTTTTAGTTTCTATTTGGATATATTTAGGCATCAATAGACTTTATCGGAAACCTTCTACTTTTGTGAATCCAGCGATGAAAAAACTACTGTTTAGCTTGTTTATGGGTGCTTTTCTATGCCTTTCGCACCCCCTTCTTGCCGAAGAGAATCCCGGCAATGCCATAGAAGAAGCGCTGAATAAAATAGCGCCTGGATTGTCTCCAAGTTCGATCAAGCCTTCCAAGGTTGCAGGTCTTTATGAAGTGGTTGCCGGCTCAAAAACATTTTACATGAGCAAGGATGGAAAATATTTGGTCGAGGGCAGGGTGACGGATATGAATGCCAACAAACGGGCAACGGAGATACCGGGGATATACGAGTTTGTGTCTGGACCGAAAATTTATTATGTAACCGAGGATGGGGGTTATTTGATTGAAGGTAGCCTGATTGATGTCAAGGCCAACAAGGACCTTACCGAAGCCCGTCTAGGTGAGGCTAGGATTGCGCAGTTGGACAAGATTGGCTTGAACAATATGATCGTGTTCAAGCCAAAAAAGACGATACATGCTGTCTATGTATTCACTGATATTGATTGTGGCTATTGCCGGAAGCTTCATAGCGAGATGGACCAATATTTGAATCTCGGCATTGAGGTGCGTTATCTGTTTTTCCCCCGCGCCGGTGTTGACTCAGACTCTTACAATAAGGCCGTTGCGGTATGGTGCGCCAAGGATCGCAATGCGGCACTAACCAAGGCGAAAAAGGGCGAAGGCATGGAAATGAAGCAATGTGATAACCCGGTCAAGGCTCATATGCGGTTGGGTGAGGAATTTGGAGCCTCGGGAACCCCGATGATTGTGACCGATAAGGGCAACATCATACCCGGTTACGTCAATGCCATGAGTTTGGCGCTAGGCTTGGACAAAGAAGCGAAAAAATAGACCAAATGAACCGAAAAGACTTTGTCATTTCAGCTCGAAACAACCTCAAATATGAAAACGCCCTAGCATTCCCGCCCGTTCGATAAACTCTATGATTTCATCCAGCCCAAACTGGGTTTTCAAGTTGGAGAACACAAAAGGCCGCTCGCCGCGCATTTTACGGGCATCACGGTCCATGACCTCCAATGATGCACCTACATAAGGGGCTAGGTCGATCTTGTTGATGACCAATAAGTCTGAGCGGGTGATGCCGGGTCCGCCCTTGCGGGGGATTTTATCACCCGCAGACACGTCGATGACGTAGATCGTCAAATCGGCCAATTCAGGGCTAAAGGTCGCACTGAGGTTGTCCCCGCCGCTTTCCACCAACACTAAATCCAAATCCGCAAAGCGTTCGCACAAATCGTCAACTGCGGCAAGGTTCATTGATGCATCCTCTCGGATAGCGGTATGTGGGCAACCGCCGGTTTCCACGCCAACGATGCGCTCCTCCGGCAACGCGCGACTGCGGATTAAAAATTGTTGGTCTTCCTTGGTGTAGATATCGTTGGTGACGACTGCCATGCAATATCGACCACTCATGGACTTGCACAGTGCGTCCACCAAGGCGGTCTTGCCAGAACCCACCGGCCCTCCTACGCCTATGCGCAATACTGTATTTTTACTCATGCCTTCCTCTTGGGGTTATTGATTGTCAGAACCTTTTCTACGACTAAAGCGATGGCGGCACTGCGAGTTGCGACGCCCAACTTTTCAAAGATATGCTCCATGTGCTTATTCACCGTCCTTGGGCTATTGCCTAGGATAAGGCCAATTTCACGGTTGGTTTTTCCTCGTGATATCCACATTAAGACCTCGGCTTCTTTAAAAGTTAGTCCCAAACTGCCTTTTAGCGATTCCAAATCCCAGTCGCCCGGCTGGTTTTGCAAGAAAATGAGAAACTCCCTACGATCATGACAGGGAGAAATGCTGGCTGACAATACACAGCCTCCGTGGTTGAAGGTAAAGTTGTCGGATTCAAGTGGGCTTTTTGCTTGGATAAACAACAAGGTCCAGGACAACAGCGGCTTTGGCAATATGGGCATCTCCTTGTCATTCGCGTTTATAGTGTCGGCAACCTCAGCCAACCAAGCGGAAGCCGATGGAGTCAGCCAAGTAATCTGTGCCGAGCGGTTGATGGCCAGTGCGGCAAGCCCGCTATTGGCCAAGGCCTGTTCAGTCCGTCGGACAAGACGGGCTTGGTTTAAGTGGGTTTTGACGCGTGCCAGAACCTCTTCATGCCGAAACGGTTTGACAATATAATCGACAGCACCTTCATCGAACCCCCTTAGCAAGTCGTCCAACTCGCCCAGTGCTGTCATGAAAAGTATCGGAATGGCTTGGGTTTTCGGATTAGCCTTGATCATGCGGCAGGTTTCGAATCCATCCAAGCCCGGCATCATGCCATCCAACAAGATGATGTCCGGCGCGACGTATTGCAACTGTTCCAAAGCGGAATATCCATCGGTTGCCACCAATACCCGGTAGCCCGCATCTTCCAAGGCATCGGATAGAAGTGCCAAATTACCTGGGGCATCGTCAACGATCAGCACCGTTCCCTGGGATTCCAGAAGTTTGGCATTCATTTCAAGACCTGCCTAGCAACAAGCGTTTGATATCCCCAAGCTTGAATTCCTTGGATAAGGTTTGCAAATGGGCTGCAAAGGGGATGTAATTGAAATCGTCAGTGGCGAGTTGTTTTAACCGTTCCGTCAAGCCACGGAGGTCGCCAATTTTAGCAAACTCAGCGAGTTCGGCCAGTTGCTCGGCGGGCGGCACAATCAAGGGGGGGCTATTGTCCAATATGTCCAAGTATTTTGGATGTTCATTATGTGCATAAATCCAATCTAAGCCGAGATGGAATTTTATTTTTCGCAACACTTCGGCAATTTGGATGGGCTTGGCGATAAAGTTGTCGCAGTCGGCATCAACAGCCAGCCTACGGTCGCTTGGGTAGGCATTGGCGCTGATGATGATGATGGAGGACTGGCAGCCGGATTGTCGCAAACGGGTCGCCACCTGGATTCCGCTAATCCCGCCCATCAGCACATCCAACAAAATCATGTCCGGCTTTTCCTCCATCGCCATGGACAGACATTCTTCCCCTGATTCGGCCTGTGCCAGGGCAAAGCCTAATGGCTCCAATATCGACATGAGCAGGGAGCGGTGGTCCTCATGATCGTCCGCGATCAGGATTTTCCGTCTACGGCCGGCATAGCCGATGATGCCTTCCTGTTCATCCTCTTCGGCGACATGGCCATGCAGTTTGGGTAGGAATAATTTCAAGGTAAATGCCGTCCCTTCATTGTCCCTCCCCGAGACGCTCAGTTCGCCTCCCATGATTTCAGTGAATATCTTGCTGATGGTCAGCCCCAAGCCACTGCCGGCGGTGGCGTTGCCCCGGTTGCCGCCTAGGCGGTTAAAAGGGAGGAAAATGTCTTCGCGCTGGTCTGCGGGGATGCCTATTCCAGTGTCAATGACCTGAAAAACCGCAACTTCCCCGCTATAGCCGATGCGGAAAATAATTTCGCCCTTATCGGTGAATTTCACTGCATTGCTGAGCAGATTGATAATAATTTGACCAACCCTTTTTTCGTCTCCCCGAACAAATTCGGGAAGGTTATCGAGTATTTGGCAACGGAAAATCAGTCCCTTGGTCTCAGCTTGCGATTTAAACAAGCGCAGCATCTGCCCTACGAAACCGGGGAAATCGATGGCGGCATTTTTTAATTCGAACTTGCGAGCTTCAATGCGTGCAATATCCAGGATGTCGTCAATCAACCGGGACAGATGCTCACCGCTGCGCTCGATGATTTCCAATGCTTGTAATCGGTGGGCTGGAATCGTGGGGTCTTTCCGCAGCAGTTGCGAGTATCCTAGGATGCTATTGAGCGGTGTGCGAATCTCATGGCTCATGTCACTGAGAAAGCGACTTTTGGCTGTATTGGCCCGGTCGGCGGCATTCTTGGCCTTTTTTAGCTTGGCATCTGTCATTCGATGATCCTCAACCTCACGCAGCAGACGCTTGGTTTGCCGGTTGGTTTCCTCTTGTGCGACCTGTCGGCTTTCGTTGTTGAGAACCAGCCACCAACTTCCCAGCCCCAAAAAGACCAGCAAGGACGAATACACTTTGACGAAACTGCGCGACAGGATTTGCCTAGGCAGGTCGCCTTCAAGGCTACGGTTGGTGAGCCAGTCTTGATAGTAAATGACACCGATGAAAATGCTGGTGACACCGGCCAGCAGCAAGTAGAGCAAAGTGAACTGGAACAAGCGAAGTTTTAGCTGGGGGGAGAAACTGCGAGGCAAACACCGATCCGCCAGACTTTGCAGTTGATCGTTCAGGCTGGCTTTCGGTTTGCAGGCATCACGGCAGCGCGCATCTAGTGTGCAGCAAAGGGAGCAGATGGCCCCTTCGTAGACCGGGCAATACGCTTTGTCCTCAGTCTCGAAATCGTTTTGGCAAATGCAACATTTGTCCTTCGGGTTGGCTTTGGCCCAATCAAAGCGGCGAATTACGCGATAGTAACGCCCCCCGGTAGCCCAGGCGATTAGCGGTGCCATAAAGAAGGCCACGCCCAATGCCAGATAGGCGGAAAAGGCTTGCGGCCAACTTCCCAACAATCCCAAATAGGCCGCGATGGCAATGGCCGAGGCGCATACCGTTGACAACACCCCTACCGGGTTGATGTCATGTAGATAGGCCCTTCTGAACTCCACTTCGGGTGGGCTCAGCCCCAGCGGTTTGTTGACAGTCAAATCGGCTACTAATGCGCCTATCCAGGCAATCGCCACATTGGAAAACAGGCCCAGAACCCTCTCCAATGCGCCGAATACGCCCAATTCCATCAGCAACAAGGCGATTAACACATTGAAAACCAGCCACACCACCCTGCCAGGATGGCTATGAGTCAGGCGGGAAAAAAAATTTGACCAGGCCAGCGAGCCGGCGTAGGCATTCGTCACATTGATCTTGATTTGCGAGATCACCACGAAGAGGGTGACGGTGGCAAAGCCTAGCTTTGGATTAGTGAAAATATACTGGTAAGCGACCCTATACATTTGGGTCGGTTCATAAGCGTGCTCGCTTTCCACGCCATGTTGAATGGCGAGGTAAGCCAATAATGCCCCGCCCAATTGTCGGGCCATGCCGAGAATAATCCAGCCTGGCCCCGCGATAATCACCGCAGCCCACCAACGCTTGCTGCTTTCATGGGTTTTTTCGGGTAAAAAGCGAAGAAAATCGACTTGTTCGCCAATTTGCGCCACCATTGAAAACGCCACGGTGCTGGCCGCGCCAAAACTCATCCAGTCGAATCCAGCTTGTGCATGTCCGGCAAAGCCTGACAAACCGGCTATCGCGCCTGGTTCGCGGACTAGCACTGCGACATAGGGTACGATCAAAAGAACTAGCCAAACCGGTTGGGTCCATAATTGCAGCCGGTTGATATTGGTGATGCCGTAGGTGACCAAGGGAATGACGGCAAGGGCACTGACCAAATGAGCATAGGCAATCGGTATCTCAAAATAGAGTTCAAGCGCCAAAGACATTATAGAAGCTTCCAGCGCGAATAAGGTGAAGGTGAAGGCAGCGTAAATCAGCGAGGTCATCGTCGAACCAATATACCCAAAGCCCGCGCCACGAGTCAGCAAGTCCATGTCGATATTGTATCGGGCGGCATAATAGGTTATCGGCAAGCCAGTTAGGAAGATGATTAAACCGACGCTCAGGATGGCCCAAAAGGCATTGGTAAATCCGTAATTGATGGTTAGCGCACCGCCAATGGCTTCAAGCACCAAGAAAGAAATCGAACCGAAGGCGGTGTTGGCGACTCGGAACTCGGACCATTTGCGGAACGACCGGGGGGCAAAACGCAGGGCGTAATCCTCCATGGTCTCATCGGCCACCCAGGCGTTATAGTCTCTTCGCACTTTGGCGATACTTTGTTGGCTAAATTCCCCCATCTGCATCTTATCCCCTAAGTTAAGCACCGATTCGGTTGGAAACTAGCCCAGCCAACATTGAGCATGCCATTGTTGGCTGTTTACTGGCAAATAACAGGCCGTGACCGCTAGGTTACTGCCGCTCGTAACCAAACTCAAGTATCACCGGAGTCCCTAGGTTACGGATGATAAGTTGTTTGTGTTTATCCTCCGCGTCAATCGCTGGTTCGGTTGTGGCGGGTGTATTCCCGGAAGTGTTAGCCAGTGGTTTCTCAGGCGTTGTTGCATCGTCATGCGCAATGGGTTTGGCAGGCGGAGGTCTTGGGTCGGTAGCAAGGGGTTTGTCCCTGATTTCAATATCCACTGCGGGCTTCCATGGCATATTGGGCCCTACCGGGGCGGTTTTGGGTATTTTAAGTTCGGTGAGAAGATTCAGGCAAACTGTGGCAATGCTGTCTGCATAGAAACTCGGCGGGATGGGTTTTATTGTACCCATCAAGTCGTCAAGCCCTGGGGGCAGGCTGAACTTCCCGGTTAATTTGATAGGTTCTTCAGTTTTATTCAGTGAGCGCAAAATGCAAGCCACCGGTAGGACGTCTGTCTTTTGAAAATCGAGGGCGCGAGGGTCTGAATTGCCAAAATACAATGACAATCCCGGTGGCGTGGTTGTCTTTTCAAGCTTGCCAACTTGCCCTTCAAGCGTATGGGTAAACGCCTCATTTTGTAATACGGCAGATTTTACCGGATACCCCCAAGAGTTCAAATGACGGCTGATTTCTTCTGCCATCTGTGTGGTTTGGTTTGTGATGGCAATCTTTGCAAGATTATCGGTTGAGATGACGAATTTTATGGCCGTCACCCGCTCCGGGTTGGACAAGTTTGCCCTTGGCTTACTGTCAATGGCGCAAGCAGCCAATGTGAATAGTGAAATGGCCACCAGAATTGCAAATCGCATAAGCACTCCCGTGATTGATTATCGGCCATAAATCGGCCTGTGGTGTCGAGTTTCGCCAATGGGGTTTTTCCACTGCCGTTCACCTTCGATAGGTTCTGGGTGAACGGCAGTGGTAGTCGTTTCTGCGTAAGTCTTACCCAAACCCTATTAGACACCGCTGAGGAAATGCTTGGCATACGTCATTTGACGTATTGAGGCATTTTTCATTGGGCATTTTAATTTAAGCCGAAGATAAGACCGATTCAATCCAAACGATAAAGGGGTTTTGCAATGAAAAATAGACTCATAGTCAAGGCTTCGTGCCGTTGCCTTGCTGCGGCAAAATGGCTGCTACCTGCATTGATGGTGTTTAGCTATGTACCCGAGGCTTCCGCGGGGGCTACTTTTAAGATAGACGACACCAAATGGCTCAGCATCGGGGCTGGGCTTAGAACGGCCTTTTACGCGCAAGAGAAAGGGGCTGCCAACGGTTCCGGCTGGTCCAACAATTTTTATTTGGACAACATGCGTCTTTATGTGAATGGACAAATCCATAAATATATAAAGATGGAGTTTAACACCGAAGTCAAGGCAGGCACCAACACGGGTGATTCCATCCGGGTTCTGGATGCCATCGGCAAGTTTGAGTTTGAGCCATGGTTGAACATTTGGGGTGGGCGGATGCTGGTGCCTGCGGAAAGGCGGGAGTTGAACGGTCCTTTCTATAGTGCGGTTTACGATATTTTTGCCACGGGAACCCCATTCGAATCGTCGGACTTCAATATTGAATTCAAAAACAATGGCACCTCGGCGGGTGCGTACGGTCGCGACCAAGGCGTGACCATTTGGGGTTCGGTCTTTGACGGTGGTCGCTTTCAATATGCGGTAGGTGCTTTCCAAGGCTTGGTGAACGGTGCCAACCAAAATGACGACTTACTGTATGCGCAACGCGTCTCATATAATTTCTGGGAAGTTGAAAAAAACCCAGGTTACTATACCTCGGGCACTTATTTTGGAAAAGGCGGCGATATTCTGACGGTCGGCGCGTCGAATCAATACCAGTATCACGGGGCCGGAACGGTGAATGATCCGGGTTCGTTCCGGGGTACTGCGGTGGATGTGCTAATGGAGAAGGCACTGCCTAACAATTCCGGTGTCATCACGTTTAATGGCGAGTATAAAAACTATGGCGTTACCGGTTTCGGGATGGCAAGCAGAAGGCTTGTCCAATCAGGTGCGGTATTAGGTTTCGCTATGTTTGAAGGTCAGGCCTATGATGTCAGCCTGATGTATCTACTCCCAAACAAGGTCGCTATAGGTCAATTCCAGCCTTATCTTCGTTATGTCGAAGTCATGCCTATTGACAGTTCTAACCGGAATAATTATGAAGCCGGATTAAACTATATCATCGATGGGCATAATGCCAAGATATCTTTGAATTATAACTACGGCGACCTTATGACCAAGGGATTGAATTACACCAATACCGTCACCGGCGACCATGTCAGTGCCGTCAGACTTGCTTTCCAATTACAGATTTAAACCACACCCATCAAGACGGAGTACCTAGAATGAAACCTTTGCGAAACTTACAGACTATTATCGCTTTGATAGCCTTTCTATCACTATCGTTGCTTTATACAGCGAACTTACGGGCTGAGGACACCATTAAAGTCGGCATTTTGCATTCGCTGTCCGGCACGATGGCCATTAGTGAGACCACGTTGAAGGACACTATGTTGATGTTGATTGAGGAACAGAACAAGAAGGGTGGCTTGCTGGGAAAGAAACTGGAAGCCGTCGTGGTCGATCCCGCTTCCAACTGGCCGTTGTTTGCAGAAAAGGCTCGTGAATTGCTCCAGAAGCAAAAAGTGGCGGCGATATTTGGTTGCTGGACTTCAGTATCGCGCAAATCGGTGTTGCCGGTCGTGGAGGAATTGAACGGCCTGTTGTTCTACCCAGTCCAGTACGAGGGGGAGGAGTCTTCCAAAAACGTGTTTTACACAGGTGCCGCACCGAACCAGCAGGCAATTCCGGCGGTGGATTATCTGATGAACGACTTGGGGGTGAAGCGATGGGTGCTGGCGGGAACCGATTACGTCTACCCACGCACCACTAACAAAATTCTTGAAGCGTACCTGAAATCCAAGGGTGTTAAAGAAAAGGACATACTAATCAATTACACGCCCTTCGGGCATTCCGATTGGCAAAGCATTGTCGCGGATATCAAGAAGTTTGGTTCCACGGGCAAAAAAACAGCAGTTGTTTCCACCATTAATGGCGATGCCAATGTTCCATTTTACAAGGAGTTGGGCAACCAGGGCATCACCGCCGACAAGCTTCCTGTGGTCGCTTTCTCCGTTGGGGAAGAAGAACTCTCTGGCATCGATACCAAACCCCTAGTTGGTCATTTGGCAGCGTGGAATTATTTCATGAGCGTGGATACTAAGGAGAACGCAGAATTTATCAAGAAATGGCACACCTTCATAAAAAACCCGAAGCGCGTTACCAACGACCCAATGGAGGCTCATTATATTGGCTTTAACATGTGGGTGAAAGCGGTGGAAAAGGCTGGCACTACGGATACAGACGCGGTCGCCAAAGCACTAGTCGGCATGGAATATCCTAACCTCACCGGGGGCTTGGCTAAAATGAACAAGGCCCATCATTTATCGAAACCAGTATTGATCGGCGAAATCCAAGACGACGGACAGTTCCAAACGGTATGGCAAACCAAGGGGCTGGTTGATGGCGACGCTTGGTCGGATTATCTGCCAGAGAGCAAACCGATCATCGCCGATTGGACACCGCCAATCAATTGCGGCAATTACAACACCAAAACCAAAAAGTGCTCTGGGCAGAAATATTGAACGATGCGCCCACCCCTCATTAAAGTGAGTATGCGGAAACGAGGCAATAAAACCATGAAAATTATCATGTTGAAGCCAAGTGAAGCCACCAAACCCGTCAGCCTGTGGAAGCCTTGGTCACTGCTGACATCCGGCCTTTGGGTGTTTGCACTGATATTGACCGGTTTTACTCCGGCCCATGCCGATGGTTTTGCCGATGAAGTTAACCGATTGCCCACCGTTCCCATGGCTGAAATGGAGCAAACCATAGGACGGTTGGCGCATGTTCAAAACCCTAAAGTGGCGGAAATGTTGCAAGCCATGCACGATGGCCGTCTTTTCTATGTCAAGGCAAGTGGGCGCATGGTGTTTGCCGACACGAAAGACGACGGTTTCAAACTTACTGATGCCCTCAGTGGCGAAGCCTTGGGTGTGGCAGACCGGTTTGAGATTAAAAAAATCGCCGTCACTAATGCCTTACGAACAGTCTTGGACCGCGAGATTGCCTTGCTTGAATTGAACAGCACCGATGTGCGGCTACGTATGAAATCGGTTAAGTCTGTCATCCAAAATCCAACTCCCGAGGCAATGGCTTTGCTGGCAAAGCAAAGGGAGATCGAAAAGGATGGCGGTGTGCTTGAAGCCATTAACGTCGCCTTGGCCTTGGCAGACTTGTCTGGCAAGGACAAGGCATTGCGCGGCAAAGCCATTCGTTTGTTGGAGGGTAATTTGAATCAGGATGTGCGCAACCGACTTTCCGCCTTGCAAGAGAAAACCGACACGGGAGAGTACGTCGAAGGGGACAGCGAAATCCGCAATCTTGCCGCGGTCGCATTGAAGAAAATCGAATACAAGCTGGAATTGAACCATCTGGCTGAAACCCTTTTCTTTGGGCTAAGCCTAGGTGCGGTGCTAGTGCTTGCTGCCATCGGACTTGCCATCACCTTCGGAGTGATGGGTGTCATTAACATGGCCCACGGCGAGTTGATGATGCTTGGTGCATACACAACTTATGTGGTGCAACTGATGATGCCTAATGCCATAGATTATTCTCTGTTTGTGGCAATCCCCGCTGCCTTTGTCATCACCGCGTTAGTCGGCATTGGCATCGAACGTGGCATTATCCGTTTTCTTTACGGCAGGCCGCTGGAAACCCTGCTGGCCACTTTCGGCCTGAGCTTGATATTGCAGCAACTGGTGCGCTCCATTTTCTCGCCGTTGAACCGAAGCGTATCCACGCCGACATGGATGAGCGGCTCCTTGGAAATCAACAGTGCTTTGACGCTGACCTTGAACCGGTTCTACATCATTCTATTCGGTCTGTTGGTTTTTTGGGGATTACTGATGGTTTTGAAAAGAACCCGGCTGGGTTTGGAAGTGCGTGCGGTGGCACAAAACCGGGCAATGGCCAAGGCAATGGGTATCCGCACCGACTGGGTGGACGCGATGACGTTTGGCCTAGGTTCCGGCATTGCCGGTGTCGCCGGTGTCGCGTTGAGCCAACTCACCAATGTTGGGCCTAACTTGGGGCAAGCCTATATCGTCGATTCATTTATGGTGGTCGTGTTCGGCGGAGTGGGCAATCTGTGGGGAACCTTAGTCGGGGGCTTGACGTTGGGGGTGGCAGACAAGATTTTAGAACCTTATGCAGGAACAGTGCTGGCAAAAATACTCATGCTATTGTTCATCATTCTGTTTATCCAAAAACGCCCACGCGGTCTATTCCCGCAAAAGGGCAGGGCAGCGGAGGGTTAGACGATGGACATTGCAAACCTGTTGGCACAGGATCGAGTGGGCAAGCTGTTTTTGATGGTACTGGCATTGATGGCGATTGCTATTTCTGCCCTGAATTTGCTGGTACCAGATTCTTCTGCCATGCATCTCAGCACGTTTACAGTCACCGTGGTCGGCAAGTACTTGACCTATGCCTTGCTCGCCCTTGCCGTCGACTTGGTGTGGGGTTATTGCGGCATCCTTAGCCTAGGCCACGGTGCCTTTTTTGCCCTGGGTGGCTATGCCATGGGTATTTACATGATGCGTCAGATCGGTGATCGGGGTGTCTATGGCAACGCCCTGCTGCCTGATTTCATGGTGTTTCTCAACTGGAAGGAATTGCCTTGGTATTGGCAGGGCTTCGACCAGTTCTGGTTTGCTTCGCTGATGGTGGTCTTAGTGCCTGGTATCCTAGCCTGTTTATTCGGCTGGTTGGCCTTCCGTTCAAGGGTCACTGGGGTCTACCTCTCCATCATCACCCAAGCTTTGACTTATGCGTTGATGCTGGCCTTTTTCCGCAACGAAATGGGGTTTGGCGGCAATAACGGACTTACTGATTTCAAGGAAATTCTCGGTTATAACTTACAAAAAGATGGTACGCGGGTGACAATTTTTCTACTGACAGCCCTGTTGCTAGGCTTGGGCTACATTGCCTCGCGCTTCGTGGTTGAGTCAAAAATGGGCCGGGTGGTGACGGCTATCCGTGATGCTGAATCCCGCACTCGATTCATTGGTTACAAAGTGGAGCATTTCAAACTATGGGTCTTTGTATTCTCCGCAGTCTTGGCAGGCATCGCAGGGGCCCTATATGTCCCGCAAGTCGGAATCATCAACCCCAGCGAGTTTTCCCCGTTGAATTCGCTAGAACTGGTCATTTGGGTTGCCGTGGGCGGACGGGGCACTCTCTACGGGGCGGTGCTGGGTGCAATCCTGGTGAACTACGCCAAGACAGTGTTCACCGGGATACTGCCTGAAGTATGGTTATTCGCCTTAGGTGGTTTGTTTGTCTCTGTTACCTTATTCATGCCGGATGGTCTGGTTGGCATGGCGCGTAAGCTGGCTAGTGTGAGGGGGCTGGGACTTAAGCTTAACCAAAGGAGTAAATTATGAACCGGGTCGTCCGCTTCCATGAAACAATTGATGACACAGACGGCATTGCTTCACCCCAACTTGACACCGCTCACGGGCCAATTCTTTACTTGGAGGATGTGACTGTCAGCTTCGATGGGTTTCGCGCACTGAATGTCTTATCGCTTTACATTGACGATGGCGAACTGCGTTGCATCATCGGCCCGAATGGTGCTGGCAAGACCACAATGATGGACGTTATCACCGGCAAGACCCGGCCCGACGCGGGTACGGTGTTTTTCGGCCAGACTATTGACCTGCTGCAAATGGACGAACCCTCCATCGCCCAGGCCGGTATCGGCAGGAAATTTCAAAAACCCAGCGTGTTCGAACAACTCAACGTTTTTGAAAACTTAGAATTAGCCATGCATACCGACAAACGGGTATGGTCTACATTGTTTGCCCGGTTAAAACCATTTGAAAAAGAAGGCATTGAAGAGGTGTTGGAAATTGTCGGCTTGACCGGACAGCGTCAAGACCGGGCGGGGTCGCTATCCCATGGACAGAAACAGTGGTTGGAGATCGGCATGCTACTGATGCAAAAACCCAAGCTCTTGCTAGTAGACGAGCCTGTGGCCGGCATGACTCACCAAGAAACCGAGCGCACCGCCGAATTGTTGTTGTCCTTGGCGGGCAAGCATTCCGTAGTTGTAGTGGAACACGATATGGCTTTCGTCCGCTCAATTGCCCGAAAAGTCACCGTGCTGCACGAAGGCTCGGTGTTGACCGAAGGCAGTATGGATGAAGTGCAGAACCATCCTCGTGTCATAGAAGTGTATTTGGGGGCATAATGCTGAAACTATCAGGAATCAACCAATTTTACGGCGAAAGCCATATTCTGTGGGATTTGGATATGGTCCTGGAAGAAGGGCAATGCACCTGCTTAATGGGCCGCAATGGCGTGGGCAAAACCACCTTGCTCAAGTGCATTATGGGGTTGTTGCCGGTAAAGACCGGTAAAATCGAATTGCAGGGCAAAAATATAACCCTACTGAAAGCGGAAAAACGAGCCGGCCTGCGCGTCGGTTATGTGCCGCAAGGCAGGGAAATCTTTCCGTTGATGACCGTCGAGGAGAATTTGAAAACTGGCTTAGGGGCGCGGGCAGACCGCCTGAAAAAAATACCCGAACACATTTATGAAATTTTCCCGGTGCTGAAATCCATGCTGCATAGGCGGGGAGGTGACTTGTCCGGCGGTCAGCAGCAACAACTCGCCATAGGCCGCGCCCTAGTCCTAGACCCGCAATTGCTGATTTTGGACGAGCCGACCGAAGGCATACAGCCCAATATCGTGCATGAAATCGGCGATGTCATCCTACGCTTGAATAAGGAGATGGGTGTCACGGTGCTATTGGTCGAGCAAAAGCTTCCCTTTGCCCGACGGGTTGGCGACCGTTTTTTCATCATGGAAAAGGGCCGGGGCGTGGCTTCGGGTAAAGTAGGGGAATTGGACGATGATATAGTAAAGCGGTATTTGTCGGTTTAGCAATCCGCATTTCGCTTATGCTCCCTGCGGATTGCTCATTATTAAAATGGAAATAATATTTCTGACAGCGACTCACGGTCTGAATTTTGTAATATAGTGAATAGAAGAAATTTTCCCGTCGCTTGGCGAGCAGAATTAGCGCTCAGGTTTGCACAACGCAACGGCAAAACCATCCTCGCCGAACGCCGACAACTTGGCCCTCTTACCGTTCAACGGGCATTTTACCCGGAGGGCGAGTTGGCACATGTGTATATTCTGCACCCTCCCGGCGGCGTGGTCGGTGGGGATGAATTGGCTATTCAAGTCCATTGTGCCGGTGGAGCTAAAGCCTTGGTGACTACGCCGGCGGCGGGAAAATTTTACCGTAGCGAGGGGGTGTTGGCACGGCAAACCGTCGGCTTGCAAATCGACGAAGGCTCTAGCTTGGAATGGCTACCGCAGGAAACTCTGCTATTCAGCGGGGCGCAGGTAGATTTGAGGCTACAGGTCGAATTGGGGTTAAACTCCCGCTTCATCGGCTGGGATATGGTTTGCCTAGGGATGCCCGAATGCGGTGACGTTTTCGAGCGAGGGTCGGCCCTGTTACGGGTGCGCATCAATCGGCAAGGCCAGCCACTGTTAATCGAAAACCTTAAAGCTGGGCATGAATTTAGCCAGTCAGCTTGGGGTTTGCGTGGGAATGCGGTGTTAGGTGCATTGTATGCCTATCCATTTCCCCTATCCGACATGGATGCCGTCCGTGAATTGTGGGAAAATCGACCAGAATTTGCCGCAACCTTGCTGGATGATTTATTGGTTTGCCGGGGTGTTGCTCGACAAACCGCCGAATTGCGGATCGAATTTGAGCGCGTTTGGCGGTTAGTCAGGCCAGTTGTCATTGGGTGCCGAGCGTGTCCGCCAAGAGTCTGGGCCACTTGAAAATTAATTTTTTGCACAAGCTTGTAGTTAGCGGTATGTGGCCCGTATGGAGTAAGGGCGACCGGCTGGTCGCTCCTAAGGCACAATCCGGGATAACTTGGCAAAAAAATACCCGGATTACGCCGCTAGCGGCTCCATCCGGGCTACCACACTATAAGTTAGAAATCGCGCTTAGAAAGCGCTCCCACGATAATACTTAACGTGCTGAGATAAAACCATGCAATTGACCCCCAGGGAAAAAGACAAATTATTGTTGTTCACTGCCGCCCTGCTCGCCGAACGGCGCAAGGCGCGAGGATTGAAGTTGAATCACCCGGAGGCCGTCGCATTCATCAGTGCGGCGATCATGGAAGGGGCGCGGGACGGCCAGACAGTGGCTGAACTGATGGGCTACGGGCGTGCCCTGCTCACCCGCGAAGACGTGATGGAGGGAGTGCCGGAAATGATCCCCGACGTGCAGGTTGAAGCCACGTTCCCTGATGGCACCAAGCTCGTTACCGTCCATGATCCCATAGTCTAAATTTATTAATCTGGTATGAGCGTACAAAACCAAGAAGAGGAGGAGAGAATATGATACCAGGTGAATTGATCGTAGCAGAAGGCAATATCGAACTCAATGAAGGCCGCAAGTCCATCAACTTGCGCGTCGCCAATACGGGTGACCGGCCTATTCAAGTCGGCTCGCATTACCACTTTTATGAAACCAATGATGCCTTGCATTTCAACCGCGAGGCTACAAAAGGTTTCCGGCTGGACATTCCTGCCGGCACAGCGGTGCGCTTTGAGCCTGGGCAGGCACGGGAAGTCACCCTCGTCGAGTTAGCGGGTAAGCGCGAGGTGTACGGATTCCAACAAAAGATCATGGGTTCCTTGGAGGCAGACGAATGAGCCGCATATCGCGTATTGCCTACGCCGAAATGTTCGGACCCACCACAGGCGATAAAGTTCGACTGGGAGACACCGAATTATTCATAGCCGTCGAAGCCGATTACACCACCTATGGCGAAGAAGTGAAATTCGGTGGCGGCAAAGTCATCCGCGATGGCATGGGCCAGAGCCAAGCGAGCAATGCCGATGGCGCGGCAGACACGGTCATTACCAATGCTTTGATCCTCGACTATTGGGGCATCGTCAAAGCCGATATCGGCATTCGCGCAGGACGCATCAGCGGCATAGGCAAGGCGGGCAACCCCGATGTTCAGCCCAACGTGACCATCATAATCGGGCCCGGGACAGAAATCATTGCTGGCGAAGGCCATATCATCACCGCCGGCGGGGTCGATTCACACATTCATTTCATCTGTCCGCAGCAAGTGGAAGAAGCCTTGATGTCTGGCATTACCACGATGATAGGCGGAGGCACTGGACCTGCGACCGGAACAAACGCCACCACTTGCACACCCGGCCCATGGAACCTGCATCGACTATTGCAAGCCGTTGACGAAATGCCGATGAATATTGGCCTATTGGGCAAAGGCAACGCCAGCCTGCCGAAAGCCTTGACCGAGCAAGTCGAAGCCGGGGCCATGGGTTTGAAATTGCACGAAGATTGGGGAACTACACCCGCTGCCATTGACTGCTGCCTTGCAGTGGCCGACGATTACGATGTGCAAGTCGCCATCCACACCGATACGTTAAACGAATCCGGCTTCGTCGAAGACACCTTTGCTGCATTTAAAGGCCGCGCCATTCATACCTACCATACCGAAGGCGCAGGCGGTGGCCACGCCCCGGACATTATCAAAGCTTGTGGGCAGCCAAACGTCTTGCCTTCTTCCACTAACCCGACTCGGCCTTACACCGTCAACACGGTGGACGAACATCTGGACATGTTAATGGTTTGCCATCATTTACATGCTTCCATTCCTGAAGACATTGCCTTCGCCGAATCCCGCATCCGCCGCGAGACCATCGCCGCCGAAGACATCTTGCACGATCTCGGCGCGTTTTCGATGATTTCCTCCGACTCCCAAGCCATGGGCCGGGTCGGCGAAGTCATCATCCGCACTTGGCAGACGGCGCATAAGATGAAAGTGCAGCGCGGTCATTTATCAGCGGGGAAAGAGGTTGGGGGTTCTTCGCTCCCCTCGCCCTTTGGGGGAGAGGGGCTGGGGGAGAGGGGTAATAACGACAACTTCCGCGCCAAACGCTACATCGCCAAATACACCATCAACCCCGCCATCACCCATGGCATCGCCCATGAAATCGGCTCGGTTGAAGTCGGCAAACTGGCCGATTTGGTGTTATGGAACCCGGCTTTCTTTGCAGTGAAACCCAGCTTGATTATCAAGGGTGGACTGATTGCCGCCGCCCCGATGGGCGACATCAACGGCTCCATCCCCACCCCACAGCCGGTGCATTACCGTCCAATGTTTGCAGCCTATGGTAAAGCTTGCCAAGCCACTTCGATGACGTTCTTGTCCAAAGCAGCGGCGGAATCCGGCGTAGCCGACAAAATAGGCTTAAAAAAGCTAATCGGTGTGGTAGCCAATACCCGAACCATCGGCAAAAAGGATTTGCTGCATAATACCTATCAACCGCATATAGAAGTCGATGCACAAACCTATCAAGTCCGTGCCGATGGGGAGTTATTAGTCTGCGAACCGGCGGAAGTGTTACCCTTGGCGCAGAGGTATTTTTTGTTTTGATGTTATCTAAATAACCGAATAATGAATCTTTCGCCATCTTCGACAAGTTCAGGCTTGGTGCTGTTATGATTCCACATGGCCTTCACAATTTTTCTGGGTATTCCCATACCAGAATGCTCAAGGTAACGGTAATCTCTCATTACATCTTTGATAAGCTGATTACGAGCAGCACGGCAACCAGTCAGCATCCTATCTGGCGTAATGCCATTTGGCAAACGACCCGGAGATATTACTTCCAATCTGTCATCATAAATCGTTAGCTCAATATCCGTACTGGATAACAAATAATCACGATGAATAAGCGCATTCACGATCGCCTCGCGAATGGCTTCTGGTGGATAGCTTGGTTTTTCATTGCGTCTGGCACCTCCCTCTTCGATTTGTCCGGCGACAACGGTATTGCGCTGGACAAAGGCAAGAGCCTGTTCGACCAAGCCAGACTCAACAATCTCGTCATTCTCGTTAAGAAGTGGAGTCATTGGCCCACGCAATGTGCTACGTTCGTGCGCAGCGTAATCTTTGGCATTTCCAACGAAGGCTGTCGCATCAATACCGGCTTGTGGTAAAAACCGATTTGGATTGCGACCAAACAAGAGTATTCCCGAAACGGTTATACCATCTTCAACCATGATTTCTGTGTTAAACAGCAAATTTTGCCAACCGGTTTCATCATCGTCTGCCGGAACATCCTGTTGCCGGACGTGCGCAAAATAATTTTTCAGTCGACGCTGATCGAGATCAGTCATCGTTGCGCCGGAAACAGGCTGCAATTCTACACGAAAGCTACCGCGCTGCTGGAATAGCCGGCCAAGCTCTTCGGGCGTTGGCTCTCGGCTTTGTGTGCCGACACGGATATAGTAAGCATTTTTGTTTTTATGCCAGACAGTATGAACATCAAACCCACGAGATACCCGCACGACCGCAATATCCTTTCCAAGCTCAACCTCCTTGAATAGCTCATAGAAAGGAATGATTGCCGGTCTGATTTTGTCTCGGCAAGCGGTCATTACCCATTCCTCTAGCTTATCTCGGGTGATTCCACTGATACTGCCATCATCCTCGACACCCAACAAAACCATGCCGCCGACAAAATTGGCAAAGGCGACAAGCTCTTTCGCCAAGTCGTAATTTTCAATGACATCCCGTTTAAATTCTATACCTGAATTCTCGCCGTTACGAATAATCTCAAGAAGTTCTGTACGGGTAATGGTCATATTTAGAATCCATATTTTTGACGGCGCATCTCAAACGCTGCTTTACCGCCTTCAAGGATTTTTTCAACCATTTCCCTGACGGGTTGAATATCGATTGATCCCATATGGCGCTCACTGACACGTCCCTGAACGATGTCGTTCTGACTGCCAGTGGATAACCCTATAATCAGTTCAGCATCGCCTAATACCGGAATGTTTGCGTTGTGAGTCGAAAAAATAAATTGCCGCTTGCGCTTTTCGTCTTCCATCGTTGGGACGATGCCATCCGTAATAAAGCGGTTATCGAGATCGTCTTCCGGCTGATCGACAACCAGAGGAGCCGCAGACTCAAGCAATAACAGCAAAAGCACCGCCGTTGCCTTTTGACCGGTAGACAGGTCTTTAAGTGTCTGCCATGTCGGTGGTTCGCTTTCGCGCGCGGTGTTTAATTCAATTTTGGTTGTCGCCGGTAGTTCCACTTCTTCGATCTTCATGAACACATCAGTTCCAGCCATTGCCAAGTGCTCGGCTGCCATAGGTGGGAAACGGTAATGAGTTACCAGAGCCTCCTTGCCTTCACGACAACGATCCGCTAAATCCCGCAATGACAAGCTGTCACGACTTTTCAGACGGTCAATTAGCGCGGCAAGATTACCGCCGATCTCATCGCGCAATAGTCGCTCTAGCGGTTCGCGGTTGCCGCCCATGTTGACTTTGGCTTGTACCCGTTCATTGAGCTTCTTAGTTACCTTTTTAGCGGCTCTTTCCAAAGCCCGGTATTCAGAAGATTGGAGATTTTCCCATTCATCAATCAGTTTCCGCCGATTGGCTTGATGAGTGGCAAGATCGCGGGTGAGTGCATCTTTTCTCTCACGCAATGGTCTCAACTCTTCAATTTGCTGCCGCAGATCGATGAATTCCTTACCATCAATTTTCTCTTTGTGCAGTTCGCGCAACAGGCTTTGATAGGTGGCATCCACCGCTTGCTGGCGCTCGTCCCAACGAGCGCGTAACACTGAAAGTTCGTTATCAGCGTTGGCAAGTAGAGTTACGACCTGGTTAGCGACCGTTTGAAGCTGGCTGTTAAGCTTTTCGAGAATCGCCCCACCCTCAATCAGCAGACCGCTGTTTGGCAATCCTTCGAGTGCTTTTTCGGACAGGAAGGCGGTATCGATAGGTAATAACTCGGACAATTCTTGCTGTACGGCGGCAATGGGGGTTAACCGTTCCTTTACCGTGTTCAAAATGCGCTCCTCGCGCACCAGAAGGCTTTTCTCTTTGAGACGTTCCTCTAGTCCGGCGTTTTGGAATCGTTTCTGAGTTTCTTCCAAACTGGGTAATATCGAGAGCCGCTCGTCGATGAGCTTTATTTCCCGTTGCACATCGGTAATCCGACTCCGTGACCGCGCCAATTCCAAGCGCAACTTGGCTTTTTGTGCGCCTGCACTAGGCTCGCGTTCGACAAAACGCTCAAGCAACTGCGTTTGTTTTTCAGGACTGTTGGCTAGCTCGGAAATCTCGTGCTGACCAAAAACCTCGACACCGGGAATTACATCGCACGGGGACAGGTTTAACACATTACCGATTTCGTCCTTGACAACCGGGGGGTTTGGAACGGTGCGTTCAATGGTGTAATGATGTCTTGCCGGGTGGTGAGACCGCACCAATAGCGAAATCTTGGTGCCGCTTTTTAGGACATTTTTGACAACACCTTCATGCGCTTTGCGAGCCTCTTCGCCCAAGGGTTCGAGAGCCATGGCATAGCGAATGCTTTCAATGATAGTCGATTTTCCAGTGCCTCTGCCACCGATCAATACATTAAGATTACTGTTGAACTGGATTCTGCATCCATCAAGAAAGTCGCCGCCCTCCCAAGCCATGGCAACAAATTCGGTATGAGGCTCAGGTGTTGGCTCTTTATTAAGCCGAATACGGGATTTAGGGGCTAGGAATGCTTGGCGCAAACCCTCGACTGACAAGGCCGACATTTTAATCAAGCAGGTCGAGCTTGGCTCGGCAATATCCTCCGGGCTATATACGTCGGAAGCATTAATGACAGCAACAGGCGGCTCGCGATGATAATCGCAGTTCTTGTTCTTTAGGATGGGCTGGATGTTTGGCGGAGCCTCGTCGATTGGGCCGGGCAAAGCGCAAGCATATAGGTTGGAAGATTTCCAGGCATTCATGCGAGGCTGACCATCAAGCGTCGTCAGCAAGCCATTATCGGCGGCAACATGAGCAGCAATTGCTATTCCTCCTTGGTTGCGAACACATTCCAACAGATCAAGACAATCTTTGTCCCCATTAGGAGATAAGGCATTATGGTCGTGAATGCCAAATTGACCGATAAATCTTTCCAAGCTTTGATCCTTGTCGGAGTCATAGAGGCAAAGAAAATGTACCCCGTCCTTGGATGAAGCCTCGAAACCTCCGAAAACGACAATGCCGTTTGCGCGAGCCTCATGGATTAACTTCCATGAATCGGCTACCCGGTAATGGTCGGTAACCGCAATTGCCTCAATTTCTTTTTCTTTGCAAGCTGCCACGATAGCGGCATTGTATTCAGCTTCGTTATTGAAAGTCGTCTGCTTGGAATGACGCCCGTGATAGGCAAATGGGTTAATTTGGAGGGCGCAACGATAAAACCGTGCGCCGTTTGGTTGCTTCAACGCCTCTTTCAATGGCTGTGATGCGGTTTTGTTATCTTCCATTGGTGATTTCCTCAACTATCCAACCCATGAATCCAATTTATTGCATAAATGTTATTATACCAAGCCCTATTCAAACTCCGAAAGCCATTCAAACATGCCCAAACTCACCGAATTCGCTCCGCCCGGCACTGAACCTACCCGCACCTTGACCCTGTCTTACCAATCCCGCACCAAAAGCCGCTTGCTCGCCAAGCTAGACAATGGCGAAGACGTAGGGCTATTTTTGGAACGTGGCAGGGTTTTGCGCGGTGGGGATGTGTTGACCGGGCAGGAAGGCTTGGGGGTGTTAATCATAGCCGCTGAGGAGATGGTTTCCGTAGCGCGAACGGATGACAGGCTACTGCTGGCCCGTGCCTGCTATCACTTGGGCAACCGCCATGTCGCCCTGCAAATCGAACCGGGTGAGTTGCGTTACCTGACAGACCATGTGCTGGATGACATGGTGCGAGGCTTGGGGCTTGTTGTATATCATGAATCCGCGCCCTTCGAGCCGGAAAGTGGGGCCTATGACCATGGACACTGATTTGGCTTTGCTGCGACTGTTGCAACTGGTTAGCCCGTCGCTGCCAGTCGGCATGTACAGCTATTCCCAAGGTATGGAGCAAGCGGTGGAAAACGGATGGATCAAGAACGAGGCGCAAACAAGGGACTGGCTTGCTGGCCTGTTGCGGCACAGTCTGGCTCGGCTAGATGCGGCCCTGTTGGTGCAGCTTTACGATGCCTGGGCGCGGAATGATGCGGACGCGGTAGTTCGCTGGAGCATGGAACTGACGGCAATGCGCGAGACGGAGGAATTGCGTACGGAAGATCGGCAAACCGGGCAAGCCTTGGCTCGCTTGTTGGACGGGCTAGGGGTGGAGCGGGCCAAGGGTTGGGTGCGCCATCCCCACGCCACCTTTGCCACGATGTTTACATTGGCGGCGGTGGAGTGGGACATTTCCAAAGCGCAAACCATCGCCGGGTATCTTTGGAGTTGGCTGGAAAACCAAGCCCTATGTGCAGTAAAATTAGTGCCTCTAGGCCAGTTGGCCGGACAAAGGCTATTGTATGGCTTGGCTATGGAAATACCAGGACTAGTGGAAGCGGCCTTGGATTTGCCTGACGATGAGATAGGCTCAAGTTGCTTTGCGTTGACCTTGGCTTCCAGTCGCCATGAAAGGCAGTATTCGCGGTTGTTCCGTTCCTAAATTCCCCATCGTTGGATGGGGGGCTTTTCCAGGAGTCCAGTAACCAGGCTAGGCCTGAGCCAAAGATGCCCAAGACGATGGAAGCCAGAGTGCGCAGGTCCACTAACGGGACATGCGCATCCCCATGAAGCGCGCCACCAGGCCAGACACCAAGATAGCCATGTAAAACTGCCCGGTGATCATCTCAAAATATGCGAGGGTTCGCAGCAATGGGTTCAAGGGCGTGATGTCCCCGTAACCCACCGTGGTGAGCGTGACAAAGCTGAAATATAGGAAACTGTCAAACTGTATCGTCTTGCTGTCAAACGCAATTCCTTGGAAAGCCCCCTGCGGCCAGTAAAACGCGAACATGGTGTAAAACATCGCAAAAATCAACCCTAAGAGCAAGTATACGCACACCGCACCGATTAGGCTGTTGGCATCGGTGTCTCGCCAACTGAATACATGGCGTCCGGCGATGAAGCAACTTAGCATCGAAAAGAGTATCACGCTCAAAAAGACGATCCACTCAAAGGAAAAGCTGAGGATTGTTTGGCTGTGAAAGAATAGCGCAACCACGGCGGAGGTGTTCAGCAGGGCCAAGGCAAGGCCAATAAGGAAAATCCATCGATTTTGGTACAAGCTCCAAACGCTCATTAAGGCGAATAGGCTAAATCCCATCAACATTAATGCCCGTTGAATATCCACATCAACCTTGTCCGCGACGAATAGGCGCAAGCAAGGCGGCAGGATGAACAGCAGTAACAAGCCAACCATAAGAAATGCAAAATTGTTGCGCGGGGGTGTTATCGATAGCATTGGACTTGGCTCCTCTACCTTCTCACTGACATTGCCTTTTTTGGCTACCAACTTAAGGCGGGACAGTTCAAGGCCGTTCGTGGTGAGTCCTGAGCTTGTCGAAGGGTCGAACCATGAACGTCTCAACCGTCCACCCTTCGACTGCTCGACAGGCTCGCAGCTCAGGGCGAACGGTTAAGCTTTGCGCCTGTCCCGCCTTAAGCTGATAGCCCCTTTTTTAGGTTTATGCTGCTTGGTACGCAGGATAATCGACATACCCCTCTGGCCCGAATGAATACCAGCCTGACATGTCGGAAAAGTCGTTCAAGGGCCAGCCGTTGGTAAAGCGCTCCACCAAATCGGGGTTGGTGATATACGGGCGGCCAAAGGCGATCAGGTCGGCATCCCCCGCTTGGATGAGGGCTTCCGCCGACTCCTGCGTATGTCCGCAGTTGCCAATCAGCGGGCCTTCGTAGACCTTGCGGAATTCGGCCAGTGTCATTGGTTCGCCTAGGCCATGGAAGCCGAAGGCCAAGCCATCCATCACATGCAAATAGCCAAGCCCATAAGCGTTCAATTGTCCTGCGGCATAGAGGAAGGTTTCCCGGTAATCAGCGGAACCCATGTCATTGAAAACACCATTCGGCGAGAATCTTACGCCGATGCGGTTGGCCGGAAAAACGGTCAACACGGCATCGAGAATCTCCTTTAGAAACCGCAAGCGGTTTTCCAAGCTTCCGCCGTAGCGGTCTTCCCGGTGGTTGGTTTTGGATTGCAGGAACTCGTCTAGCAAATAGCCATTGGCCGAATGGATTTCGATGCCGTCGAAACCGGCGCGCTGGGCGTACTGCGCCGCCTGCCGGTAATTTTCGACGATGCCGGGTATTTCATCGGTTTCCAGCGCCCTAGGTGTTTCGTAAGCTTCTTTGCCATTCGGAGTGTGAATCATGTCGCCTTCAAGCTTGATTGCGGAAGGGGCGACCGGAAGCTCGCCATTATGGAAACTACTGTGCGAGGCACGCCCACAATGCCAAAATTGCATGAAAATGGGGGTTTCTTGCGCATGGACAGCCTCGACGACTTGCCGCCAAGCGATGGATTGTTCGTCAGAATAGATGCCGGGGGTGTTGGGCCAGCCTATGCCTTGTTCTGAAACGACGGTAGCTTCGGTGATGATGAGTCCGGCTGATGAGCGTTGCGTATAGTATTCGGCCATCAAGGCATTCGGCAAACGCTCCTCGCCGGCCCTAGCTCGGGTCATGGGGGCTAATGCCACACGGTTCTTTAGGTTCAAATCGCCTAATTGGAAAGATTCAAGCAGCATAATTACCTCGAAAAAAGTAGAACAACTGTTGGGCGGATCACGACTCTAGCGTATTATCCAAGAAAAAACGGGAACAAACCCCCTGATGTATGCAAAAAATAAAAAACAGTGAATTAAGGATAAGCCCCTAACGGCAATGCCATTAAGTTAAAGAAAAAACCGTCATTCCGGCGGGGATGCTATCCGTTCCCGATTGGGGCATAATTGCATTAAGACAAAATAGCCAATTCAGGAAACTCCATGCAAATATTCCGCGTCAAACGAAGCTTGCCCGATGATTTCGAAGAAAGCGGGTTACGCCGCTGCCTAAGTGCCGTCGATCTTACCCTGCTCGGCATTGGAGCGATCATTGGCACTGGCATTTTCGTGTTGACCGGCATCGCTGCGGCAACCTTGGCGGGTCCAGCCGTGGTGATATCGTTTGTCTTTGCCGGGCTCGCTTGCGCTTTCGCTGCCCTGTCTTATGCAGAGTTGGCCTCCAGCGTGGGCGGATGCGGCAGTGCCTACGGCTATAGCTATGCGGCTTTTGGCGAATTGGCGGCCTGGATCATCGGCTGGGACTTGATCTTAGAATATGGCATTTCCGTAGCCGCTGTGGCCAACGGTTGGTCTGGTTATTTTAATAATGCATTGGAGGCTATCGGGATTGCCCTGCCTTTCTCGCTAACCCACGCACCCTCGGTGGGCGGCTACATCAATCTTCCTGCGACCGGCATTATCCTCGTCCTGATGGGTTTGTTGATTATCGGCGTGAAGGAAAGCGCCAGGCTCAACACGGTGATGGTGAGCATCAAACTATTGACGATAAGCATCTTCGTCGGGCTGGCGTTTTTCAACATCCATTCAGAGAACTGGACGCCTTTCATGCCTTTCGGCTGGTTTGACCACGCCCCATCTGGCAAACCGATTGGGGTTTTGGCCGGGTCTTCCATTGTCTTTTTCGCCTATGTCGGTTTTGACGCGGTTTCCACGGCGGCGGAAGAGGCGCATAACCCAAAACGCGATTTGCCCATCGGTATCATCGCCTCCCTTGGCTTCTGCACCTTGGTCTACATTTTGGTGGCGGGCCTGTTGACCGCCGTTGTTCCCTATACCGAATTGAATGTGTCCTCCCCGGTGGCCCACGCCCTCAAACTGCTGGGTTTGAATTGGGCCTCGGCGTTGGTGGCAACGGGGGTGATAGCCGGGCTGACCACGGTGATGCTAGTGCTGTATTACGGCCTGACACGGATAATCTTCGCCATGTCGCGGGACGGATTACTGACGCCAAGCTTTTCCAAAGTCAACCAGAAGACCCAAACCCCGGTTCGCGTGATTGTGATTTGTGGGCTGGTCATGGCCTTGGTGGCCGGCATGATTCCCTTGGGCGAATTGGCTGAACTGGTCAATATCGGAACCTTATTCGCCTTCGTGCTAGTTTGTTTGGGGGTGATTGTACTGCGCTACACTGACCCGGACATGCACAGACCCTTTAAAACAGCGGCTAACCCGTTGTTCCCAGTGTTGGGGATACTATCCTGCTCGGCTTTAATGATGTTTCTTCCTGTCATGACGTGGTATCGGTTCATTGTATGGCTTTTGATTGGTTTGGTGGTTTATTTCACCTATTCCTGCCACCATAGCAAGTTGGCGACAGTAAACCTTGATTGACCATCAATGAACCTGATTAATAAGATGTTTCAGCTAAACCTAAAACGCCGTCATTCCGGCAGGGAGCGCCGGAATCTAGGCTCCATGGACGGCAGGGTTTGTGGGCATCCCTGCAATCTGGATTCCGGCGATCCCTGCCGGAATGACGGAATAGCTGAAGCATCTTCCTAATCATGTCAACGAATACCCAAGACATTCGTTGGCAGCAACGTTTTAGCCAGTATCGTTAACGAAAATATCGCCATTGCAGTGGAACAAAAAATACGGAATAAGTATTTCCCGTGTTTACAGCAACTCTATCTTGGCTTTAAAGCCAAAATAAGCGAATAGGCCATGCCTTATGGCTTACAAGACAGAGACCTGAAGCACATCATTGATTCAGTCCGAGCCTTCCCGGAAATCGACTCAGTGGTGTTATTTGGTTCACGGGCAAAAGGCACACAAAAAATCGCTTCCGATGTGGATTTGTCGATCAAAGGAGCGTCCGTCACCTATGCAACGGCAGTTAGGTTGGCTGACATGCTGAATGAGGAAAAACCGCTGCCTTATTTTTTTGACGTGCTACATTACGAAAGCATCAACGAGCCAAGGCTGGTGGAGCATATCGACCGGGCTGGGGTTGTTATTTTTGCCAGGGAAGCCCGACAAGTTTAACATTTACGGCTACCAACTTAAGGCGGGACAGTTCAAGGTTAAGCCGTTCGTGGTGAGTCCTGAGCCTGTCGAAGGGTCTAACCATTAACGGCTTAACCCCCCACCCTTCGACGGGCTCAGGGCGAATAGGGAAATCCTTAATTCAACAGTATTGGGGTAAACGCTTACGATTATGTCGTACGGCACTTATTTATTGGCCGATTTTTTTTCGCCACCGTCGTAGCGGCAGTTTTTACCGTATTGATTCTTGTGCCAAAAAAATAGCTAGCCTGGTGGAGATTTCCTTGGAAAAATCTTTAGGATATCCTTTTTCCACTAACTTCCAAAGCAATCTATTGGTTAAAATAGCCAACTTGACACCACCCCATCCATGCTGGCGTTTTTCTGCCTTGGCATAAATGAGCATATCGCGAAACCCCGACTCGACCAACCTAGGGTTGTGCCTTTTGTCTGTAGGCACATGGCGCAAAAACATCCCGGCAAGTGTGTCAGAAGCGGCATTGATCTTATCCAAGTCGAAAAGCCGAGTCAGCCAGTATCCCATATAAATCTCTCCAAAAAATTGTGTTAGTAAAGTGAGAATGAAGTGTTGCAAGTTATCGATAATTGTACAATTCAAAAGAGCGTCTAAGGAAACATTATGAAATTGATAGCCCTTGTCATGATTGTGCCACTCGTATTTGTGCTGCTTCTAATCGTAAAACGGGTTAAACATTCCAAGCTAATGGCTAAGGGCAACCTAGAACCCGAGAATTATAAGACTGGAATTGAACATTATAATGCCGGTAGAATGCTAGAAGCTGAATACGCATTTCGCGAAACGATTCGGATCAGTCCGGGCTTTGCCGATGCACACTTCAAACTGGGTAATTTGCTGACCGAACGAAGTCAATTTGAAGAAGCCAAGAATGCGTACCTGCAGGCACTGCGTTTGAAGCCAGATTACCATCAGGCCTACAATAATTTGGGTAATCTCCTGCGGTTCAATGGTCAACATCAGGAGGCCAATGCCGCCTTTCGCAGTGCCATCGACATTAAACCGGATTTCCCCGAGGCACTTAACAACTTAGGCATTTTGTTGATTGAGTCCGGTGATCTGGAGGAAGCGGAAAATGTTTTTCGGCAGTCAGTGCGGATCGGCACGGGCAGTTTCGACGTGCTTTATAACCTTGCCATGCTACTGGAAGACCGTGGAAAGTTGGATGAAGCAGAAACCACTTATCATCAAGTGTTGGGGATCAACCCGGATTTTTCACCGGCAGCAAACGCCTTGGGTTTGTTACTGGCTATAAACGGTCGCCCACAGGAAGCGGAATCCTACTTCAGGGATGTTGTCAGGCTTAACCCCGATGTTCCCTTTGCTTACAAGAATTTGGGGCTTGCGCTCAAAGAATCCGGGGGGTTAAGCGAAGCCGAAGCTTGCTACCGTCAAGCACTTGCCATTCAACCAAAAGACAGCGACACATTGAACTGCTTGGCTGAACTGCTGACCGAAACTAACTGTCTGGAAGAAGCTGAATCCACCTATCGTCTGGCACTCAAAGTCATGCCAGACAATATCGAGGCACTTAACAATTTGGGTATCCTTCTAAGAAAAACCAAGCGTATGGATGAGGCTGAGTCGGCTCATCTCCAAGCATTGGCCATAAAGCCGGACAGTGCCGCCACGCTCAATGACTTGGGTGCACTCTACATGTCAACGGCAAGATTTCAGGAAGCAGAAACAGCCTTCCGGCAAGCACTGAAACTCGACCCAACCCAGCCCGAGGCTTCGGATAATTTCGCAGTTTTAAATTTGCTATTTGGCAATTTTGAATTAGGCTGGGAGGGTAAGGAATACCGGTGGAAAACCGAGTTAAAAAATAAATTGCGTGGATTTTCGCAGCCCCGTTGGGATGGTAAGGCATTTCCCGGCAAAACTCTCCTAGTTCACTGCGAGCAAGGTGCGGGCGACAGCATACAATTCTTCCGCTACCTGCCTAGGCTTAAAGACATGGGTGGCAGCCTAGTCGTCGAGTGTCCGCCATTTTTGTTTCGCCTATTTCGTGAAAATTTGGCGACCGATGTGCGGCTTGTCAGATATCAGGAAGCCCTGCCGGATTTCGATTTTCACTGCCCGTTGATGTCCCTGCCACTGCATTTCAATACCCGGTTGGAAACCATTCCGGCTGACGTGCCATATATGAAACCATCGGCGGAGGCCGTCGCGAACTGTCCAACATTGCAGACCTTGCCCGGTGCGCCGTTTAAGGTGGGCGTGGTTTGGGCGGGCAACCCCCAACACCCAAATGACAATGCCCGTTCACTGGATTTTAGTTTACTGGAACCTTTGTTCGCCATAGAAGGTATCACCTGGGTCATCCTGCAAATGGAACAACGACCGGAGGGGTTTGAGTGCTTGGTCAAGCAGAACGGCTGGCTGGATCCGATGGACAGCGTAATGGATTTCGCTGACACGGCGGCGGTTATCATTCAGCTTGACAGGGTCATCGGCGTGGATACGTCGGTCATCCATCTAGCCGGCGCCCTCGGCAAACCTGTTTGGCTGCTGTTGCCATTCCTGTCCGATTGGCGTTGGCTGTTGCAGCGGGAGGACAGCCCGTGGTATCCCCGCATGCGGCTGTTTCGCCAAACTGCCTTAGACACTTGGCCGGAAGTGATTCAGCGCGTTGCCACCGCACTGTCTGCCGAACGCGATGTGTTTTTGCAAAATAAATCACACATCTGAGATGTACCCCTAAATAATTACAGTTGCCCAACTTAAGGCTTTGACGACAAAACCATGCTATACAAACTCATCCGCCCTGTGCTGTTCCGCCTCGAACCGGAAACTGCCCACCATCTTGGCCTGAACGTGCTGAATCTTGCCGCCCAACTCGGCCCGCTCAACCCCTTGGCCCAAACTATCCAGTCTCGTCCGCGCACCGTCATGGGCTTGGAGTTTCCCAATGCCGTGGGCCTTGCCGCCGGCATGGACAAGAACGGCGATTGCATTGAAGGCATGGCCGCTTTGGGCTTCGGCTTCGTTGAACTCGGCACGGTCACGCCACGGCCGCAACCGGGCAACCCCAAGCCTCGATTATTTCGGCTTGTCGGGCATCAAGCCCTTATCAATCGGCTGGGTTTCAACAACAAAGGCGTCGATTATCTGATCGGGCAGGTGAAAGCACGGCGTTCCCAGATTCGTCTAGGCATCAACATCGGCAAGAATCTGAACACCGCCGTGGAAAACGCCTTGGATGATTATCTGATTGGCTTGCGCAAAGTCTATCTCCATGCCGACTACATCGCCATCAACATTTCCTCCCCCAACACACCCGGTTTGCGAAAACTGCAAACGGCTGAATATTTGGGCGATTTGCTGGGCGGTTTGGAGTGGGAGCGGGAAAAACTGGCGCAGCTACATGGCCGGCGCGTACCCTTGGCGGTGAAAATCGCCCCGGACTTGGAAGCGGGGGAGATTGCCCCGTTGGTGGACAAGCTGGTCAAGCACAAGGTCGATGCGGTCATTGCCACCAATACCACGCTGTCCCGCGCCGTGGTGGAAAACTCGCCCCATGCCGCCGAAGCCGGCGGTTTGAGTGGCAAGCCTTTGTTTGAGCGTTCCACCGAGATTGTCGCCCGTTTGGCGGGGATTCTACAAGGGGAGATGCCCATCATCGCCTGCGGTGGCATTTTCGGCGTAAAAGACGCCCACGCCAAGATCGAGGCCGGGGCCAGTTTGGTACAGGTTTACAGCGGGTTTATTTACCGGGGTCCGAAGTTGATAAAGGAGATTGCGGAGGGGCTATGAATCGCAGAATTGGAGTGACAATAGCAATACTCATTTTGGCAAAGAAATAAGGGCGGGTTTGGAACCCGCCCCTACGCAGGTAGTTAATTCTAAATTTTTATCGTTCCCGCCCTCGCCGTTATACACAAGTCTGGAAAGCCGAAAAATCCGTCATTTCGGCATGGATGCCGAAAAGACGGGACTTCAACATTTGAGTATAACGACGAGCGCAGAGCGTCACTGCCATTAAGTTAAGCCGTCATTCCGGCATGGACCGCCGGAATCCAGATTGCAGGGATGCCGACAATCTATGCCATCCATGGAGCCTAGGTTCCGGCGATCCCTGCCGGAACGACGCGCTTTTCTTAACTTAATGGCAGTGACGCAGAGCGTGGGAACGATACATAAATCCCGTCCGGCTGCGAAATCTAGTTTGCCCCAACCAAAAAGCCCGCCAGCCGGATGCCTGCAAAAGCCCAGGCTTTGGCCCAATCCACCAGCCCGAGCGGATAAAGTAGCCATACCCGGCCCAACAACCAGCATAGCAAAGCCCCGCCGAGCAGCCAATGGCTAAGGCGTTCCTGCACATGCCAGCGGGCGGCGCGGCGGCGGATGTTCGGCTGGCGTTCCCCGGCAGTGGCGTAGCGTTCCAAATCCTCGGCCAGTGCCAGCCGTTTGCGGTCGGGGATCAGCAGCACACCCAACGGGCTACCCAACAGCATGATGCCGTGGCCGAAGGTGGGCAGCAGGGTCGTCAGCAGCATCAACGTAAACCAAAACCCCTCGCCAAAAGGATGCGCGGCGGTGGTTTCAATCACCGACGACAAATTGAACGGCTGGGTTTCATGCCCCAACACCGCCAGATCGTTATAGATTTGGAAACCCAGCCCCAGCGCAAAAGCCATCAGCAATAGCAAAGCCACCGAAGAGGCGAGGTCGGCGAAGCTATGTAATACAATCACCCCGCGCCGTTGCCACACCCCCTGCCGTTCGTCCAACACCGCCAACAGTCGCAGCCCCAAGGCCCGCGTCGTCCACCACGACAGCCAATCGAATAGGCTGTTGACAGAAGGCAGTATCAAGAAAAAAAGTAGGAAAACAACGACAACTTTAGATCCTGTATGCAAAATAGATAACCCAAGCACACCGACACCGACCAGCGCACCCAAGCCGCCAGCCCAGCTCCCCCTCTGGTCATGCGAGGTGCGACCCAAGCCAAAAGCAGCACCTATGGCGACTGCTAAACTTCCAGCTACGACAAAGGCTATGGCTAAAGCTACATATTCTATTGAGGCAAAGTATTTGATTGTATGTAAGGGTGAGTGAAAAATAATTAGGAATAAGAATAGGCCAGCAAATAAAGCGGCGGACACTTTGAATACAGCAATTATGGGTAAAAATATAGCAAATATGGCTATGATAATGAAACCAGAAATTATGACTGAGGATACGAGTGTGGCAAAAGTACCAGTTATAACACCGATTAGAAATGCTACTATACTTGCAACAAGATTATGGGCAAAATACTGCCGAACCCAGCGACCTAAAAGAATTCCCCAATAAATTACGAGGCAAATTACCCACAAGAAAATTACCGCTAACCCCCGCTCGCCACCACTTAGCGCAACGCCCAGAACCATCACGAAAACAATACCCGCCGTAACCGTTCAGCCCCCCCTGCCTTTTCCTGGGAGCGCGGCCATCTTGGCCGCAATTTTGGCGGGCGGGACGCCCGCGCTCCCAGGGGGGGCTGAACGGTTACATACCCGCCGATAGAATGCGCCAAGCCCAGTTAAACCTGCGCCTGCCTAGTTGACGCTTCCATCGCTTCAATAGTCTGGCTTTTAGATTGCGTTCTCGGGTTTGCAGCCAGCGCGCCAGCCAACGGGAAATATAAAACATGGCGGGCGGCAATAAGATCGCAATACTTGCCCCGATTTGCCGCTGTGCCTCGGTAGACCCGGCGGATAGGATAGCCAAACCCCCAATGCCGCCGGAGCTATGGAAAAAACCCCAGCCGACAAAAAAAGTCACCCAGGCATAGGCCACCGCCACCAGAAAACAAACGCCCAAAGCCCGTGCCGAACCGGGTGGGCCGAACACCTTCTCCAACCAGGCCAAAGCGCGGGCCAGCGCGTCGCGGTAGGCCGCCCCCGCCGAGGCGTTACGCAGCCGTTCCGCCCACTCGGCGCGTAGCACGGGGTCTTCATCCAGCTTTTTCTCCGAATAATCCCGCCATTGCAGTAGAAAGCCGAACGGTTGAGTAAACGCAAACGCCAGCCCGAGGATGGCAATGACCAAACTCCATTGACTGATATCCCATATGCGCGGGTCGATCATCGGGGTGTTTCCTCAGTTAGTTTACTATCGTTTCAGACTCATCCCCTACGGCGCAATCTTGGTGAACGTGGTCACAATCCCGAGTTACTACGACACTTCTGCTTTTACGTTGCGTCGTTGCGCCGTTGCGTGAGACCTTCTTTTGTCTTTCTCAATCCGGCATGTTCATTCAATGGGCGAAGATTTTTTGTCTCACGCAACGACGCAACGTTAAGAGCAAAGCAGTCTCTACAAGGCCCACCGTAAACTGAAACTTGCCATCCCCTTCGACAATCCCCAAAAAGTTTGGAAGCTGAATGCATTCGGGACATCCATGTCCCTCACCCTTTGGGCGGCGGAGCCGTGCAAATCGGCTATCCTGCCGATTTGTCCGGCAATCCCTGCCGGAATGACGGGGATATATTTATCGTTTTTAGCCCAACATTCATGCAAATTGGTTTGCACCCCCAAAGATGAAAGGCATCCCAAGTAGGGTACGCTGTGCGTACCTTCAAGGGCATACAATGGTACGCACAGCGTACCCTACTTGGATACAGTACTTTAATGGCAACCGGAGAATTGCTGCCCCGCCCCCGCCCGTAAAAAGGCCGAGAAGCGGGGCTAGACTTAGGGTTTAAGCATCCGGGTCGTACATCTCATGCTTGATCGTATGCCGGTTGGCGATTAGTTCGTCGATTGTCGGCTCGTCGTTAAGTGCGCGTTGGATGGCAAGCTTGGTGGCTTCGTAGTTGGTGCGGTACAGGTCTTTTTCGTCCAAGTTGGGGTCTTTGACGGCCTGGGGGTCCAGCCAGATCAGGCTGATGATGCAAATCTCGTTGACGATCTCGCGGGGTATGATGCCTTCGGCGACGCAATCGACTATCGCATCCGCCGTCGCGGCTTGCACCACGCCGCCCAACAAGTTAATGGTGTCGCTATGTTTGATGGTCACTTTCGGCACCATCATGGTGGCTGGGCGGACCATCTGGTTACAGGCGCGGATGGCAAACATCCGGGTGTGTCCCGCCGTCTGCCCCATCATGTTGGCGAAAGCTTGGCCCACTGGGCCGTTCACGCTGCCGATCAGAATTTCCGGCATGGCATCGGTATACTGCCCTTCAGCGGCAAATACGGTGGCTTCTCCCGTTTTGAAGATAATGTCTGTCATAATATGCATCTCCTATCTTAGTGGTTTTGAATGGCGCATATTAAGCCATTGCAACGAGGGAAACAAACTGAAACAGAAAAATTCTGGCCGGGATAAAGCAAGCCGCCACACAAGTTTTCGCCATCAGCGCAAAACCAGTTGGCATCGTTTGCCTTTGGGGCTGTTGCTGTCGGTGGTGGCACTGTTTTTAATCGAGCGGGGATATGACCGGTTGAGCGGGAGGGGAAATCTTCAATTATCCCAAATTTCCAGCACTCGCTATGCTGAACAGGCTGCGCAGACAGTGCCGTCAACCGACAAAGAATACCAAGCCGTGTCAACCGTGGAAAAGCAGGTAAAAGGGATGCGTGGACTTGCCCGGCTACCAGAACCTGCGAATGCCGTGCTCCCACAAGTGGAGGCAAATTCTCCACAGCCCCCGTTGGAAATACCCGATGGCACTGTCCAACATGTATTTCAAAAGGACAGTCACGGAAATTTCATCGGCTTCGGTACTATCAACGGCAAGGGTGTCAGGTTTATAGCCGACACTGGGGCCAATTTTGTGACAATGTCCGAAAAAATCGCCCAACAGATTGGCTTGAGTAAAGGCAAGCCGATGCCAATGAGTACTGCCGGCGGTGTCGACGTCCACTATGGGACCAACTTGGATTCGCTTACCCTTGGGCCGATTGAGTTACGCAACGTGTCGGCGGCAATCGCTCCCAAAATGCCGGACGATTTCATTCTGCTGGGCATGAGTGCCTTGGGTCTGTTGGAAATGCAAATGCAACAGGGAACTCTTGTGCTGAAATACAAGCCATCGTCTCCTGACATTGCCGAGCGACAACCAGTCAACGATCAGCCTTTTAAGAGATCATACAAAGATTGCGCGGATCAAGGCAATAAGTTTGACCAAAAATCCTTAGATTGCCTAAGAGGGAAATAAGGCGATTTCTAAAAATGTTTATACCAAGATTAAAGCCCCAAAATAATCGCAATCCAAAACAAAGCCAATAAAGTGGAAACCGTCAACAGCACCGATGCCTTGACCTTGGTTGCCTCGCTGAACAACCCTTTAATGCCTACAAAAAGGCCAAAGGGTGGAAAAAATAGGCTTGCAATCATAAAGGCCAGTAATAATCCAACGCTCCAGCCTATCACTGGTGTACCTGTGACGCTGCCGGGTTCATCGACCGGTCTCCCGCAACCCGAGCAAACAATTGATTTTTCTTTTACTTCCTTTCCGCAATAGCGACAATACATGTGCAGCCTCGTCTGAAGTTTAGTCCGATGATTGGTACAATGCCTGTCATTGGGCCTAGCGCGGTATGCGCTCTTTTTGTTGCAACAGAATAACCGAATGTGCGCAATTGCGCCAGATGGCTTCAATGCTGTGGCATTTACAAACGTAAAAAAAATTATTTACCAATTGCTTGGCGATGGACAATCTTATTTTTGCAATGAATAGAGTTTACATAGAAACTTTTGCCATTGCCGCTCGCCCTGAGCCCTTCGGCAAGCTCAGGGCTTTGCACGAACAGTATTTTGGATAAGTCCTAATGAAAAAACAACGACTGATTTCAATCCTTATATCGGGCCTAGCCCTAGCAATATCTGTGGCTTCAGCGGACGACGATGGCAATCAGCCATCCGCATTACCTAAGAACCCCAAGCACCCATTAACTACAGAAACGGGTTCGTCCAACCCTGCCGGACACACTGGGTTCTCCCTCCTGTTAAGCCCTGACCGGCAACGAAAAAGCGGCCTAAAAACAAAAGCCTTAGCGGCGTTTTCCTTAAATATAGTATCGTTGGCCTACGGACGGGTGTTGGATATCCGTCCTCTATTGGAACTGCGCTCGCGTCACCGTTCAGCCCAATCCGAACTCGCCATTGCCGAGGCTGCGTTGCGGGTGGCGCGGAAAAATCATGACCGTTTGGAGAAACTCCATCGCGCATCCATCATCGCCACCCGTGACTTGATTCAGGCCGAATCGCAACTCGCCTCGGACCAGGCCCGCCAGGAAGCGGCTGTCCGGCATATTCGGGAAGTCCGCGAGGAAGCCCTGCAAGCTTGGGGTGAAGCGGTATGCAAGCTTGCTGTTGAAACAGACTCGCGGTTATTGCAGAACTTGCTGAACCATTCCTCGGTTTTAGTGCTAATTGCCTTGCCTGCCAACCAGTCCATGCCGGTGAAAACCCAAACTATCGGCATCGCCCCTACGGGCGAAAAGGGTAAACCTAGGCCAGCCCATTTGCTTGCACCCGCGCCGAAAACCGAAGAGGCCACCCAAGGTGAAACCTGGTTTTTCGAGGCAAGCTCGGATGGCTTGCGTACCGGGATGCGATTAGATGCCAGCATCCCCCTGTCTTCCCAATCAACACAAGGTGTGCTCATTCCGTCGTCTGCCATCGTCTGGCACGAGGGCCGACCTTGGGTATTCGTGAGAACTGGGGTTGATCGTTTTAATCGCCGCCTAGTGGGGATGCATCGCGAACTGGGTGAGGATTGGTTTGTGAATGATGGATTTGCCAGAGATGAGGTTGCGGTGGTTGTCGGCGCACAAATGTTACTGTCGGAGGAACAGCGGCACAATACCCCAAAAAGCGACGAAAGCAAAGACGACTGATGCTTTCTGCGATTGTCCGGCTTTCTGTGCTTCGCCCTGGGGTGTCAGTGGCGCTTGCCTTGCTGTTGCTTGCCTACGGAACTTGGCGAATGGGAACGGCCAGTCTGGATATTTTCCCTGAATTCTCCGCCAAAAGGGTCATCGTACAGACCGAAGCCCCCGGACTTAGCCCATTGCAAGTGGAGGCATTAGTCACCTTGCCGGTGGAAAAAAGCCTGTCTGGGCTTATCGGTCTACAATCAATCCGTTCCGAATCCTTACAAGGGCTATCGGTGGTCACCGTCGTATTTGATGAAGGAACCGATATTCACTTGAACCGGCAACGGGCGGGGGAGCGACTTGCTGGCTTGTTAGGCCAATTACCCAGTGGAATGGGTCCGCCAATGATGGTGCCGTTGTCTTCTTCCTCCGCTACTGTGCTAACGGTGGGATTATCCTCGCCCAGCCGAAGTTTAATGGAATTGCGCACCTTGGCGGATTGGTCTTTGACACCACGCATCCTTGCCGTTCCCGGCGTGGCCGATGTCAATGTATTCGGTGGCGAGGTAAGGCAATTGCAGATTCAGTTGCACCCGGATGCCCTGCGCCGCCAAGGACTCGGCATGGACGAGGTATTGGCGGCAGCGCAGCGGGCAACGGGAATGCGCGGGAGTGGTTTTGTCGAGAACGCCAACCAGCGTATCAGCCTGCAACTAGCCGGCCTTCCCGACGCGGCGGAAACCTTGCAGCAGGTGGTGCTGGTGCGAAAGGATGGAGTGAACCTGACCCTAGGTGATGTGGCGACGGTGGTCGATGCGCCGCGCCCGTCCATCGGGGCTGCGTCTATTGGGGGCGAGCCGGCTATCGTGATGATGGTCATCGGCCAGTACGGTGCCAATACTTTGGGTGTTTCTCGCCGCGTGGAGTCCGTATTGGAAGAATTTCGCCAGATACTCGGCAAACAGGACATTCGCTTGAACCCGCGATTGTTCCGGCCTGCCGACTACATTGAGCGATCCATCCAAAGCCTAGGGGGACACCTTTTGGTCGGTGGTCTGCTGGTCATCGTGGTGCTTTACCTGTTTCTCTTTGATGTCCGCAGCGCCTTCATTTCCGCCTTGGCGATCCCTCTTTCCCTGCTAGGGGCGGTGGTGGGCATGCTGGCCTTTGGCTTCAATCTGAACATTATGGTGCTCGGTGGTTTGGCAATTGCATTGGGCGAAGTGGTGGATGATGCCATCATCGACACCGAAAACATCTTCCGCAGACTGCGTGAGAACGCTCTCAAACCCATGCCACTTGCAACGGCCCAAGTGGTGTTCAAAGCCTCCATGGAGGTGCGAGGGTCGGTGGTGTATGCCAGCTTCATCGTGGCGTTAGGGTTCGTGCCGTTGCTGACTTTAGGCGGCGTGGCCGGACGGCTTTTCGCCCCGCTCGGGCAGGCTTACATTCTTGCCATCCTGTTGTCTCTACTAACTGCACTGACCGTGACACCGGCTTTGTGTTTTCTATTGCTGGGTAGGCGTCAGTTTTTGCCAAAACTGAAAACGGGCCATGAACAGGCCATCCCCCCTTTGCAAAAAGTGGCAAGAGGAATTTCCACCGAGTCAGTTTCCACAACGCAAGACCGACTCGGTTTTAAAAACCGAGTCGGTCTGCGGCGATTCCTGGCTTGTTGGACAGGGCCGACAGCTTATTCCGGCCAGCCCCCGCTGATACGTTTAATCCTGCCCGTATACGAGGGTTTGCTGCTCCGCGCCGCCAAAGCACCGCTGAGGACACTGGGCTTAAGCAGCTTGGTTTTAATGCTTGGGCTGGCGTTTGCTCCGCGATTGGGAGGGGATTTCTTGCCGCAGTTGCGCGAGGGGCATTACATCATCCATACCAGTGCCGCCCCCGGCACTTCGTTGCAGGAGTCGATCCGCATGGGCGGAGAACTGACGCGGCAATTTCTTGACATTCCCGGCGTGGAATCCGTCTCGCAATGGGCCGGTCGTGCGGAGCGCGGGGCCGACACCTATGGTAGCCATTACAGCGAATATGAAGTGCGGTTGAAGCGGCTGGACGGGCCGGGGCAACAGGCGGTACTGGACCGGCTCCGCGAAACACTGGGGAATTTCCCCGGCCTAGGCTTCGAAGCCAACACCTTCCTCACCGAACGGGTGGATGAAACCATTTCCGGCTATACCTCGCCCGTGGTGGTCAACCTCTACGGTGGTGACTTGGCAAGCGCCGATTCCAAAGCGAGGGAAATTGCCGATCTTATCAGCCATATTCAAGGGGCTGGCGAGGTGCAACTGCGCTCCCCGCCAAATACACCCTTATTGCAAATCCGATTGTTATCCGAGCGACTGGCGGGCTTCGGCATCAGGCCAATAGAAGTGGCAGATATTGTTCAGACCGCCTATGACGGACACATCGTGGGTCGATTTTACGAAAACAACCGATTTTTTGATGTCGCCTTGATCCTTGCCCCGGATGACCGCCAAAAGGTTGAAAGCGTCGCCGAATTGCCGTTACGCACACCCGAGGGTACGATGATTACTCTGCGCGATGTGGCTGATATCCAACAGATTAGCGGTCGCTACAATATTTTGCACCGGGGGGGGCAAAGAGTGCAGACGATCACCTGCAATGTGGCGGGGCGCGACCTGGATTCGTTCCTCGCCGAGTTGCAGCAGCGGATCATCCGCGATATTGATTTCCCCTTGGGAATGCATCCTGAATTCACTGGCGCATCGGTGGAACAAGGCGAAGCCCGCCGGGAACTGACCGCACACGCCCTGCTGGTTGGGGTGGCAATCTTGCTGCTGACCTATATTGCCATCGGCAGTTTGCGCAACACCTTACTGACCCTGGTTAATCTGCCGTTTTCCCTCGTTGGCGGATTGATTGGGGCACTGCTGGGCGGCGATACCCTGTCAATCGGCTCTATGGTGGGTTTTGTCACGTTGTTCGGCATCACGATTCGCAATGCGATCATGCTAATTTCCCACTACCGCCATTTGATTGTGGTGGAGGGCAAGGAATGGAATCTGGCAACGGTGATCCTAGGCGCACGGGAGCGTCTGCCATCCATTTTGATGACGGCCTTGGTGACCGCCTTGGCCATGCTGCCCATTGCGCTGAACAGCGACAATCCCGGACGGGAGATCATGGGACCGATGGCGGGGATCATCGTCGGGGGGCTGGCTTCCTCCACGTTGCTCAATTTACTGTTATTGCCGACGATATTGTGGCGGTTTGGTAGGTTTGAAAAGAAAGTTTCACGCAAAGGAGTAACGGCGCAACGTTAAAAACATCATTACTGCATTCCCAAGCAGGAGATCAATGCCATTAAGTTAAGCCGTCATTCCGGCATGGACCGCCGGAATCCAGATTGCAGGGATGCCAACAATCTATGCCATCCATGGAGCCTAGGTTCCGGCGATCCCTGCCGAAATGACGGCTTTTCCCGCTTGCCCGGACTTGTGTATAACGACGAAAGCTCCGGCTTGGGAACCAATGCCTTGCAATCTTCAGCTGGCTTTGGTCATCGTTCAGCCCATTGGGTGAAAAACCGAGTCGGTCTTGGAGACTGCACCCGAATATACGACCCACCGTCGAGACCGACTCGGTTTGGACGCTCCCCTGTCCGTTTGGTCGATACGCCGGTCAGGCCAAACTGAGAATTCTTGCATAGGTGGGCTGAACGATGACCAAAGCCCTTCAGCTTAAATGTTTCTCGGGAAGCTGGAGCTTCTAATACCGCATTCCCAAGCAGGAGCTTGGGAACGAGCAAGACAGTAGACGGTATCCTACACGGCTGGTTCCCAAGTTGTATCCGAAGTGTTTTAAGTGGTAACGATAGAAAAACTTTCGCCTTCAATTGGCATATTTGCTTATTAGAGCGATAACTTCGTCAATCCTATTAATATTCGGATTATGTTCATGTAAAAAAAGTAAATTGCCTAGCACACTTCGGAAGTATTCTTTCGCTTCATTAGGTGTAAGTGCTATAGCGTGATAGAAAATATTGAGGGCTTCTTCGGCCTTACCCTCAATAAGGTGGAGTGTGGCAAGGTCATACCAAGTCCAAAAAATCTGATTTTCGCAATTTGTCACGTTCTCATTTTCGAAGTCGAGTATCTTATCTTGGCAAAGTTTAATTGCTTTCGGAATAGTGGTTTCCATGTCTTCTTTATCAGCCGGACTATTTCTAGCAATTTGGAGTGACACCAAATTGACCAGTGCATAGCTTGACAGGGGATTTATTTCGTAGGCTTGTTGATAGCATTTCAGAGCCTCGTGAATATAATCAAGGCGGCGATAGGCTCCTCCCAATGAAGCCCAAGCATCATCGTCATTCCGGTTTGGTTCCAATGCCAGATATTCTTTATACTTATCAATACCAAGCTGGATATCACCATCTCGGACATATGCAAGTGCTTCTAATTTGAGATAGTTTTTCATGAGAATTTAACCGCCTAATTGGTGATTAGTCTTCAAGCTCTATACCCCTTTCGAGGAAGAATTGCGCCTTTTCCTTGAAGTCGGGATTTGCGGAACAGAGTTTATTAAGATTATAAAAAACGTCTCGTCGTTTTTCTCTGAAGCCTTCCAGCTTGGTTAGAAGTTCATATAATTCAATAGCCCGACTTAAATTTGACGAGTTTTCCATGGTTTTTCCTATCTCTTCTAGGAGCTTCCAAGTCTCGTCCCGTAACTTTGGGTCGAGTCGAAACACCTTCTTATCGCCGGGAGCATTAGCCTCACTGCAAATAGTATTCAGCGCATTAAGGAGTCTCACTAATAGATCTGGTGCCGGTTCAAATACTTCCATTAGCCGTCGTTCTTGAGTTCGCCCCGTCGCATTCTCAACCGTGCGTCGGAATAGGTTCTCAACACTTTCCACAGACTTTTCCGCCAACAAGAGGGGCAGGGCGTGTCGAATAGTTTCCACAATATAGTCCTTCGCATCGTTGCCGCCGCCAAGACCCATATGATAAGTTTTAAACCGTTGTTCAGCAAAATCAAGCGGGAGTTTTACTCCTTCGTGGCATAGCAGAATATTCAAAGAATCTCTGACCGAAAGGCGGATGCCATACTCGAAAATAACGTTGGAATTAAATCCCGTCACATCGGTAATCGTTATTTCGGCCTGACAAATCTTTTGGAGAAATTGTGAAACAATATTACCTCCATCTAATAAATCTTCACCGCGTGTACAATCAATCTTAATGCCAAGGTTCGTCCCGTTAATCAGATTGATTGCCGGAAGAATAATGCTTTTGTAAACCTCATCGAAATCCACACTTATTTCCTTTGGCGCATGACCTTTCTCACAACTTGATGGCTTTGCAGACCATCCATATTTGTCATCTTCCACCAACTGCATGGGAGGGTTTTTTCCAGACGGCATTATCACGAAACACTTCAATGTGCGCATGGTAACTAATTACTCGGTAGTGTCAATGTAAGATTAGGAAAAACATCGTATACTAAACTGTCACTAGCAGAATTGGATAGCGCAAATCTGACCGATTCTTCTAATTTTTCTTTGGCTTTGCTAGCACCCCCTAAACTTACATCATATTCGATTGTCCGCATGCCTTGAATATTGAATGGGTTCTGGGTTCCTTGCTTGCGGATCAGAATAGTCCCTGACCGGCGTAAAGTGTGCCGAACCCCGAGTTCGTAAAAAACATTTGGATTCAACATGGTGATATCCACTACTGCCAGTTCGTCGTTAAAGATATGGTGCAACATATCACGATGAATAGAACCCGCATTGGGAAGTTTATCACAACGAATGACTTCGACCTCCATCGATTCTAACGGCGGTTTAATAATGTACTCAAACACATCGTCGAAATCTATAGAATTACCCTTGGCATCGATCCTTTCACCGAAGGGCATGATTACAAAACAAGTTTTATGCGTAGAAGTGGGCATAGAATGGCTCCAGGATCGTAGAAATCAAAAAAACATGGCCTATTAAACGAAAAACTGTATTTTTCGCAAGCATTTTCTCCCCTTCTCCCAGAAACCGGTTGTAGTTTACCACAAGCGTCGGGTATCCAGCCAAATCACCCGGCCCAGCCGCTTTTCGACTTCCCTCACCATGTTTTGTGTACCCCTTGCGCCTTCGCCCATTTCACCGTCCCACAAGCAAACAAATTTTAACTTTTCTGGCCCATACGACAGGGCCGTATCAAGCAACCATAAGTTGCAGCGTACATAGGGGTCGCTAGTCGATTCGCCGAGTTCATCAGGGCAACAACGGACAGGCCAGCCGGGTTCTAGTTTGCCCTTTACAGCAAAATAACGGCTACGCCAATCGCCTGTCGCAGGGTCAACGGAACGCTTGATGAAATCCGCCTCGGGAAAGGGTTGCATTAATTGCAGCCTGACACTGCGGGCCTGACAGGCTTCGGCGAAAATCAGATCGCCACCGCTGGCGCCTTGGGTTAAAGCCAAGTCGTCAGGGTTGGCATCGAGATCGTCAAGAGCCTTGGCGATTGCCGCTTCGGCCAAGGGTACTTTATCCGCCGGAAAGCGGGGCTTGCTGCGGTCGGGCGCATCAACCATGTGACCGGAGAACAGCAACACTTGCCTAGGTTGCCATCGTGTCTCGCGGGGGGGCAAGGGGTCAAGTGGCACTGGGCTCGATCCCTAACGGGCCTTGCACTTCCAAGGCGACTATTTCCTCCTGCGTATAAAGCCTGGACCGGGTCAGGAACCTCATGCCTTCCGGGGCTTCCAGCGAGAAGCCACCGCCTCGCCCCGGCACCGCGTCGATTATCAGGTGGGTGTGTTGCCAAAGTTCAAATTGGGCGGACCCGATGTAAAACGGGCAAGCTTCAATCTCCCCCAAGCGCACGTCGGTTTGACCCAGTTTAAATTCGCCCAAGGGGTAACACATCGGCGAACTGCCATCACAGCAGCCGCCTGATTGGTGGAACATCAACTCACCGTGCAAAGCCTTTAGCTTGGCAATCAAAGCCATGGCGGCCGGGGTGGCGGAAACGCGGAGGGTAGTCAAAAGAAACCTAACGCTTTAGGGCTGTAACTCACCAGCAGATTTTTAGTTTGCTGGTAATGGTCCAGCATGGACTTATGGTTCTCGCGCCCTATGCCCGATTGTTTATAACCGCCAAACGCGGCATGGGCAGGGTAGGCATGATAGCAATTAGTCCATACCCGGCCCGCCTGGATGCCACGCCCCATCCGATAGGCGGTGTTGCCATTGCGCGACCACACCCCGGCACCTAGGCCATACAAACTGTCATTGGCTATCTCTAGGGCTTCGGTCTCGTCTTGGAAGGAGGTGACCGAAACCACTGGCCCGAAAATCTCCTCTTGGAAAATCCTCATGGAGTTCTTGCCTACAAAAACGGTGGGTTCGACATAATAACCCCCGGCTAGGTCGCCTTCCATTTCCACCCGCTTTCCACCCAGCATTAGCACTGCCCCTTCTTGTTGGCCGATATCCACATAGGCGAGGATTTTTTCCAATTGGTCGTTGGAAGCCTGCGCACCGATCATGGTGTCGGTGTCCAGAGGATGGCCCGAGTGGATGCGCTTCACACGTTCCAAGCCTTGCTCTAGGAAATCATCGAAGATGGATTTCTGGATCAGGGCGCGGGACGGGCAGGTGCAAACTTCGCCTTGATTCAAGGCGAACATCGTAAAACCTTCCAGCGCCTTGTCGGCAAAATCGTCTTGGCTGGCGAACACGTCCTCGAAAAAGATGTTCGGCGATTTGCCACCCAGTTCCAAGGTGACCGGTATGATATTTTCCGCCGCATATTGCATGATCAAACGTCCCGTGGTGGTCTCCCCGGTAAAGGCGATTTTGGCGATGCGCCGGTTACTTGCCAAGGGCTTGCCGGCCTCGACGCCAAAGCCATTGACGACGTTCAATACACCGGGCGGCAGCAAATCCCCGATCAATTCCATCAACACCATAATGCTGGCTGGGGTTTGTTCGGCGGGTTTTAGCACGATGCAATTGCCTGCCGCCAAAGCCGGTGCCAGTTTCCAAATAGCCATCAACAGCGGGAAATTCCACGGGATTATTTGCCCCACCACGCCCAAAGGTTCATGGAAATGATAGGCCACTGTTGTGTCGTCGATTTCGCTAATCCCTCCTTCCTGGGCTCTGATACAGCCGGCGAAGTAGCGCAGGTGGTCAATTGCCAATGGAATGTCTGCGGCCAGGGTTTCGCGTATGGGTTTGCCATTGTCCCAAGTTTCCGCCACCGCAAGCGTTTCCAAATGGGCTTCCATGCGGTCGGCAATTTTCAACAGAACCCCGGCCCGGTCTGCCACTGAGGTGCGTCCCCAAACCCCTTTAGCGGCGTGGGCCGCGTCTAGGGCTTTCTCAATATCCTCCGCCGTCGAACGGGCGACTTCACAAAAAGCCTTGCCATTGACTGGGCTGGCATTCTCGAAATATTGTCCACGCACAGGGGCCAGCCATTGGCCGCCAATGAAGTTTTCATAACGGGGCTTGAACTGGACTTTGCTTCCTGGCTGGTTAGGGTCTAGGTAACGCATGGCTATTTCCCCTTAAAAAACGCTTGCAAGGCAAGGGCGCGGTCGGCGGCGACTGTTTGCACATGCGGGCGGCTTTCTATCAAGGCCAAGTAAGTTGAAACATTTGGGACATGCTTGGCGATCAAGTCCTCGTCATAGATTTTCTGCAAAGCCATTCCGAAAGTGCCAAAATGGACCCAGGTTAGGAAATCTGCCGTGGTAATTTCGGTCCCAAGTATATAGGGTGAAAATTTCGCCAAGCGCACCAAGCCAATCAAGCCAGCCTCGACTTTTTCTTTGACTTCTTGTTTGGTTTCATCGGACACCACGCCCCCGAAGAAGGCTTCCTTGTAAAGGCGTCTGGCGACCAGTTCGATGTTCAACTCAAGATGTTGGATCAACTCCCGGTTCTGTGCGTGTTCGAATGGATTGGACGGGTAAAGTGGTTTCTCTGGATAGGCATCCTCCAAATATTCTAAAATTGCTTGCGACTCTGACAAACAGCCCTGTGTCGTTTCAATGAAGGGGATTTTGCCTAACGGAGAGCGTTTCAGCAAAGCTTCATCCTGAGAAGGGTAAGTGAGTTCTTCTTTAAATGGGATGTCCTTTTCCAATAGCACCAGTTTGATTTTGTTATAGTAGTTGCTGATGGCAAAGCCATGGAGTGTAATCATAGTCAATTCCTAGTTGTTTGAGAGCGGGAAAGGGGGAAGTAAAACCGACCGGTTTTAAAAGCCGAGTCGGTTTGAACGCCTGTCTTGACCCTTGAGTCAAGCAAGCGTGATTTTATGTTGCCATACTTTAAGCCTAAAATGTTATCAATATTCATTTCGTTACTAAAGTAAACTTATCGTCGCCATGCCCAAAGTCACTGATACCTACGAACGTGCTTACGAAGCCTGTGGTGTAATAGCCGCACGCGGGTTAAACCCCACTGTCAAGACCGTGGCCGAATTTATCGGCACAAACTCACCTGCCATCATTTCCCCGGCGATAAAGGATTGGAAGCAGTCCTTGGCGGCGGAATCGCTGCGTCGCTTGGAGATACCAGAGGTGCCTGAGCGCTTGGTGGAATCCACCATCGCGCTATGGCGTCTGGCTATTGAGGAGGCTCAGTTGACCTTGGCTAAGGAAAAATCGGCAATGGCCGAGGAAAAGGTTCAACTCAACACGTTAGTTGGGAAGTCTGAATCCGCTTACCAAGCCGTGCAACAGGACTACTCTGCCTACCGTGAACGAACAGAGCGGGATGCGGAAGCATGGCTGGCGAGGATAGGACAGCTAGAGGCGGATAAGAAGCAGCTTGAATCGGAACATGACCAAGCGCAACAAGCATTGGCTTTGGCACGCGAAACCAATGCAGCCCTGACAGGTACATTGGAAGAAAGCCAGCGTACCCAGCAACGCAAACAGTCTGAATGGGAAGATAAGTTTGATCGCGACCATGCCTGGCATTTAACCCGCATAGCCGAAGAGCGGGAACGGGCAAAACAGGAGGAAGTTGGGAAAATCGCCCGTTTGGAGGAAGCCCTTGCCCTCTCGCGACAGCATGTCGCCACCCTAAACGGCTATTTGGACACTTCCGCAACCGCCACTGGCGAACTGCGTGGCGAACTGCGGGCCATTAAAGAAGAAAAAACCCGCTTGCTCAAAGAACTTGAAACATTGCACAGCCAATTGACGGAAAGTTTGCAACAGGGCTTTGAGAAAGAAAAGAAATTAATTGAAGCAGTGGAAGAAATGGATAGGCAGCGGGAAGAGTTAAGTCATCTGCAAAGCCTGTTGACGAAGAAGCTGGAGGAAGTCAAAAACCTGAAGGCAAGACTACCCCTGCCAAAACCTAGCAAATAAACCCGCAAGGATTCATTTCCTAAGCGTAATCCGCATCGACAAATCGATTGCTTTTACATTCTTGGTTAACGCGCCGACTGAGACGTAATCCACGCCCGTGGCGGCAATGGCTTTGATTTTCTCTAGGCTGACATTACCTGACACCTCCAGCTTTGCCCGTCCGGCATTCAGTGTCACGGCCTTGCGCATCATGTCCAGGTCAAAATTATCCAACATGATACGGTCCGCACCCGCATCAAGCGCCTGTGTTAATTCGTCAAGGGTTTCCACTTCGATTTCAATGGGAACATGGGTATTCAGTTCCATCGCCTTGCGGACGGCTAATCCAATGGAACCCGCCGAAGTGATATGGTTTTCTTTGATGAGGATGCCGTCGTACAAACCAAACCGGTGGTTGGAGCAGCCGCCACAACGCACTGCGTATTTTTGGGCGTTGCGCAGGCCAGGAATAGTCTTGCGGGTGTCCAGCACAACCAGCCCGGTCCCTTCTGTCTCCTCTGCATAGCGACGTGAAAGGGTGGCGGTCCCCGATAAGGTTTGCAATATATTTAATGCTGTCCGCTCCCCGGTCAGCAGTGATCGCGCCGGACCTGTCAATTTGCATATCAGTTCATTTGCCGAAACTTGATCCCCCTCGCCGACCAACCAGTTTATATGGACGGTGGGATCAAGGAGCGCAAACACCGCTTCAAACCATGGGCCCCCGCATAACACCATATCGACGCGGGTTAAAACGCTAGCCTCGGCCAAGGTTGTTGCCGGAACGATCAACGCGGTAAGGTCTGTGCTGCCCAAATCCTCGTGTATAAACCGGGCAATTTCGTCCATATCGACTGGCGCATCGGGAATGATGGCTGGATTCATTTCTGTTTCTTCTTTAGACTTTCGCGCCAAGCCAAAGACAACGCAGGAACTTCCAAGGCGAGAGCGATGATCTCCTGTTGGCGGGGGTTTTTATTAAGCGCGAGCATGGCATCGCGTATGGATAATTGGATGGCGTCCACGTGCAGCCGTTCGATAGCATCTCCGGGACTTAATGGTCCTTCCTTGAGCACTCGAAGGTAAAAACCAACCCGGCCTGAAAAGTGGAAGCGACCGACGAATGCTTCATCCTCCATCCTCATGCCAAGCTTGAAGCACGGGACACGCGGTTGGGTGACCTGCACTTCCAGTGCTCCCATTCTGAAGATGTCGCCGATATGGACAAGCTCGTCAGTCATGCCGCTAACAGCAAGATTCTCTCCGAACTGGCCAAAGGGAAGTTTTTTCCCAAGCTCCTGTTCCCAGTAGCGGTAATTTTCCACTGCATAGGCATAAACCGCCTTGTCAATGCCGCCATGGTTTTCTTGGTCGGCCTGGAAGTCGCCCACGATACCTTGCTTAGTCACATGGACAGGTCCGTCGACACGCTGTTTGCAAATGCCGGACAAGGTTTTGCGCCCCTTATGACTTACAAAACCTTCTCCAGAAAGGCTGATGGCTAGAATATTCATTTTTTATTACCGATGGGCAAAATCTTTGAAACCGGTGCAAAACTAAGGCGGTGTATTGGCGTTGCCCCTAACTCTTTGAGTTTCGCTTTGTGTGCCAGGGTGGGATAGCCCTTGTGATCAGCAAATCGATAACCCGGATAAAGGGCGTCTAGAATTGCCATCTCCGAATCGCGAAAGACCTTTGCCAAAATCGATGCCGCCGATATTTCGGGTACAGTCGAATCGCCTCCAACAATAGCTTCTCCCCTGCATGGAATGCGTGGATAACGGTTGCCGTCCACTTTCACCCAGTCAGGCCGGACAGGCAAGGAATCATAGGCCCTACGCATGGCAAGCAGTGTGGCTTGTAGAATATTGATGCGGTCGATCTCGCCGGGTTCCGCACGCCCGACGGCCCATGCCAAAGAACTTTGTTTTATCTGTAGAGACAAGCTCTCACGTCGCATAGGGCTCAATTGCTTTGAGTCGTCAAGACCCTCTATCTCAATGTCGGGTTGCAGAATCACGATTGCCGCGACTACAGAACCGGCAATGCAACCGCGCCCCACTTCATCCATGCCGGCGATAAGAGGAATGTCAAAAGCCACCGAGGGCATCAGCAATTCTCATTTTGAACAAAACCGGGCGGGTTTGGAACCCGCCCCTACGAATCGACATTCCGCATCCTGTTCATAATGCATTGATAATTCGTAATTAGTGCCTGCGTAGGGGCGGGTTCCAAACCCGCCCTTACAATCTTTGCCAAAATGAGAATTGTTGGAGGGCATGGGTAGGGCAAAACGGGATTACCGCAATATGCTGCGTTGAGTCTGTTTGAGGAAAGTGACCAAACTCTCAACCTCGGGTGTGTCTCCAGTCATTTCCTCCAAAGTCGAAATAGCTTCTTCAAGTTTCAGACCGGATTTATAAACAACTTTATAAGCCTTTTTGATCTGGCGGATTGCATCTTGGCTAAACCCCTGCCTTTCCAACCCGACAGCATTGATGCCGTGTGGCTTGGTAGGCTGGCCTCCAACCAACACATAGGGCGGTATGTCTCTTGAGATGATGCTCCCCATTGCGGAAAAACTATATCGACCGATTTTGCAAAACTGATGGACCAAAGTGAAACCACCCAGTATGGCAAAATCCTCAACCAACACATGTCCTGCAATTGAAGCGGCGTTGGCCATGATGACATGGTTGCCGACCACACAGTCATGGGCAACATGAGTGTAGGCCATAAACAGGTTATCGTTTCCAATCTTGGTTAACCACTTGTCCTGAACCGTGCCACGATGAATAGTGCAATATTCACGGATAATGTTACGGTCTCCAATTTCCAATCGCGTGGGTTCACCTCGGTATTTCATATCCTGGGTGTCTTCACCAACCGATGAGAATTGGAAAATGCGGTTGTTTTTACCAATGCTTGTCGGTCCCTTGACAAGCACATGGGAACCTAAGATTGAGCCTGAGTCAATTCGAACCCCCGCACCCACCACACTGAAAGGTCCGACAATCACATCATCGGCCAACTCGGCCGACGGATCAATGATGGCTGTCGAGTGAATCAAGAATTCTGCTCCGCTGCGGCACACATGATTTCCGCACTGGCCACCAGTTCATCTTCCACTTGGGCGCGGCAATCAAACTGCCATATATTTCTTTTGTGGCGAAGATATGAGACTTCCAGCTTGAGTTGGTCGCCCGGTACGACAGGGCGTTTGAAACGGACTTTGTCAATACCTACAAGATAGTAGGTTTTGCCCTTGCCTAACACATCAGGAGCAGTATTGCCTGCCAGTAAGCCCGTGGCTTGCGCCAACGCTTCAATGATTAGGACTCCGGGCATTATGGGAAGCCCCGGAAAATGCCCCTGAAAGAATGGCTCATTGAAGGTTACATTTTTAATGGCCAAGAGCCGTTTTCCAGGTTCGCATTCAATAACCCGATCAACTAAAAGAAACGGATAACGATGTGGCAGGTATTCCTTTATTTGTTGAATATCCAATGGTTTTTTTCCTTAAGGTTAGGAACTTTCTTAGATTCAGAATGTGTTATGGCTTCTTCGAGGATTTGGAACTGCCCTCGCCACTTTCAAGTTTGCTTGCCACCTTGGCAGTCACATTGATCGAATCTCTGGCTAAAAGTGCGGCACCCTTATCCAAAATCAAATCATAGCTTTCATCCCTGGCCACTGCTTGTACGGCTTCAATGACAATCTTAAATAATTTCTGCTGCTCTTCGTTGCGGGTCTGGTTAAAATCCTGGCTGTACTCAGCTTCAGCATTTCTGAGATCCAGAAATCGTTTCTGGCCCTCCTTAGCTAATTTGGCTTTTTCTTCCTCACTCAGTACACCTTCTTCCTTGACTAAGCGATCTTTAATTTTGTTCACTTCCTCTTCTTCGGCTTTGAGCTTTTTTTGACGTGCAGAGAATTCCCGTTCCAGCTTTTTTGATGTTTGTTCACGTTGGGCTACCTTTTCCATCAACGCGGCACCATCCACCACGCCTATCTTCAGCCCAGAAGCCTGACCCTTGCCACCACCACCTCCCGTCCCCAGATCAAAATCCGGTGGCTGTTCGGCACCAACGGTTGGCGCGTTCATCATTACAAAAAATCCCAGCAACACGCCCCAAAGGCTTGCATTAGACATATTCAAATTACACTCCAATTCAAAAGGTTGAACATTCAGACATAATTAGCGCATGCTTTCGATGCGGTTTTCATAGTTTGGTGGCCCAGTCATGGACGCCTCGTTCTGGTTAACCAGTCTGGACATTATACAAGAACTAAACCCAGCGAACGACAAAAAACCCTTTTCACAGCAATTCTGAGTTTGCCCAATCAAAACCCCTGACCGAAGGAAAATTGGAAACGTTGCACCTGATCCGCAATTGCTTCCCCAGAAGCACAGCCAGAGGTAGGTGGGTTATAAGACGGGGTATTAACCCCATAACACTGCGTTTTGGCATTGAGCGGTTCGGCAATACTGAAAGTCAGTGCGCCAAAGGGCGACAGCCACTTCGCCGAGAGACCGGTGGAAAATCGCATCTGTCCAAGATCGAAGCTACCGGCAAATACGTTGCCTGCATCAAAAAATATGCCAAGCCTGACACTCTTGTTTTCCGTCATAAAAGGCACCGGAAACTGCAACTCCGTCGTGCCGACCAATTTGCTCGAACCGCCGAAGGGGCGTGGTTGTAGGCCGTTGTTCAGCGCCTGCACCGATGGGGAATCCCTAGGGCCCAGCGTATTGGCCATCCAGCCTCTTACGGATAGCGGTCCGCCAGCGTAAAAATTATCGAAAAATGGTAGCCCATGGGTTGAACCGTAACCACCGCCGTAGCCGACATCGCCTTTCAGCAGCAGGGTCAAATCCTTAGCGATGGGAAAATACTGCACAGCCGTGATGCTAGCCTTCCAATAAGTAAGGTCGCTACCCGGCGTCGTGCCCATTATGGAGATGCGCTGCGAACCACCACTCGTGGCAAAGATCGCACGGTTCAGGGTGTCATGGACGTAACCCATGCCTAATCCGTAGGTGTTGAAACTGGAGCCATAATTGCGGATAAACTGTTGAATATTAGTTGAACTGTCGTATGACGTTGGTGTATAGACACCATTGAGTCCATTCACTGCGCAGGGATTAGGTGAGACTTCACTAAAAGGCGCGTTTAATGTCAATGTACTCGTCGTGTTGGGAAATGTGCAATAACCCGAAGCGGTAGAGGTTTTTAACCGTGTGTGCTCATAATTGGCATTCACGTTGAAACTGCTGAACTCGCTGAGCGGAAAACTCCAGTTAGGCCCCACCGAAAAAATGTCACTGGAATAGTTGGCAAGGTTTGCACTGTAGGCATTGGTGGCCCGGTAGTTGATGTTCCATCCGTAGCTTATGCCATCCAAGGTGAAATAGGGATTGGTATAGCCGAGGTTATAGATGGTGCTGTAGGAACTGTTGTTGAAGCTGAAGCTTACTCTTTTGCCCGAGCCGAAAATGTTGTCTTGGGTGACGCTGGCGTTGAAGATAATGCCCTGCACCTGGGAGTAACCCACGCCTGCCATCAGATTTCCAGAGGCTTTCTCAGTTACCGTGTAGTTTACGTCAATCTGATCGGCTGTGCCAGGAACGGCGGGTGTTTCCACGTTCACATCCTGAAAATAACCAAGCCGCGCAAGCCTTGTTTTTGAACGTTCTATCTTGGTGGTCGATGCCCAAGCTCCCTCCATCTGCCGCATTTCCCTGCGCAACACTTCATCGCGGGTTTTGGTGTTTCCTTGCATGTTGACTCGCCGCACATAGACTTGCTTGCCTGGATCGATGAAAAAAGTCATGTTGACTGTCTTATTGGACGCGACTATATCAGGGACCATGTTGACGTTTGCGAATATATAACCTTCATTACCTAGACGGTCAGAGATGGCCTTGGATGTTTCCGTCGCAGATTTGCGGGAGAAGGTGTCGCCTGGGCCGATGAGGACTAACGGTGTCAACTCTTCCGGGGGTACGATAGTTTTTCCAGTCAGTTTTACTTCATTGACGCTGAATATTTCGCCCTCCTTGACGTTGATGGTAATGTATATTTCCTTTTTGTCGGGTGTTATGGAGACTTGGGTGGAGTCAATATCAAAGTTAATATAACCACGATCCATGTAATAAGAGCGCAGCCGTTCCAAATCGGCTGATAGCTTCTGTTTGGAATATTGATCGTTTTTTGTATAAAAAGACAGCAGATTTGATGTTCCCAATTCAAAATTCTTTATCAATACATCGTCCTCAAAAGCCTTGTTGCCGACGATATTGATTTGTTTGATCTTTGCGACTTTGCCTTCGGATATTTTTAGGGTGACCGACACACGGTTTCTGGACAGTTCTTTAACGTCAGATTCGATTGTCAAGCCATATTTGCCCCTGCTGTAATACTGCCGGCGAAGCTCTTGTTCGACCCTGTCCAAAATCTGGCGGTCAAACACCCTGCTCTCCGCCAAGCCCACGGTTTTTAGGGCCTTGTTGAGATCATCCGAACTGATGTCTTTGTTGCCTTCTATCTTGACACTGTCGATGATTGGCCGCTCTTCCACTGTCACCACCAACACATTCCTATCCCTTCCTATCCGAACATCCTTAAAAAAATTCGTTTTAAACAATGCCTTGATTATAGATGGCGATTCACTTGGATCGAAGGTGTCGCCTACTTTAAGTGGCAGGTAATTGAATACCGTACCCGTTGATACGCGTTGCAGACCATCCACGCGAATATCCTCAATGACGAATGAGGAATCCGACCAGGCCAAGGACGAAGAAAGCAACGCTACAATGATTACGGCGACAGATAAAAGACGGCTCATTGGCAAACAGATAAGAAATGAAGAATTAACCAACTAGAAGATCCTTCTGGACCTGTTCGATGCTGATATGGCGGATATTTTTCCCTCTTGCATAATAAACGACATATTCGCAGATATTGCACGAGCGATCCCCAATCCTTTCCAGGGATCTTGATGTCCACATGATGCCTAAACAGGCTGGGGTTGACCTTGGGTCTTCCATCATGTAGGTAATTTGTTGGCGCATGATGTTTTCATACTCCCCGTCCACCAATTTGTCGCACTGTACCACATGCAAAGCGGTATCCACATCCATGCGTGCAAATGCATCCAAAGCATTTCTCAACAACTCGCGTACATGCTTGCCGAGTTGCTCGACTTCAGTAAGCTGATTTTTCCCCGATAGGCAAGACGACAGGTCAATGGCGTGCCGGGCAATCCTTTTGGCTTCGTCGCCTATGCGTTCAAGATCAATAATAGTCTTGATAACCGCCACCACCAAACGTAAATCTCTCGCGCTAGGCTGCCTTAGCGCTAAGATTTGCATACAATCCTCGTCAATTGAGACCTCCATCAAATTGACCTTGCCATCGTTTTCAATGACACGCCTAGCCAAATCAACGTCTCCCTGAACCAAGGCAACTACTGCAGCCTCGATCTGTTCTTCGACCAACCCACCCAAAGCGAGGACACGGCTGCGAATATCGAGCAACTCGTTATCATATTGCTTTGAAATGTGTTGATGCGGATTTCCGCTATCACTCAACTTTGCCATAAATTTTGGGAGTCTAGATTTTTTAATTTGCAGCAACAATAAAGCTTTACTTTATCATAATTCAGGTGAGGGAACATCACGTTTCCTTCTGTCGGTTGGTAAACTATACTATTATCGCTTTACTTACCAGCCCCCAAAACATTTAAAAAACCATTATTCTAGAGTGGTTATTTCGTATTGGCTTCGTCCATCCGGCTACTAAAGAGTTGCCTTTTGCCTTTGAGTTTGTTTATCCTTATGCCCTTGTGCCATGAGCCAAATTAAATTATCGAATGTTCTAGGCTTTGCGGGTTACAGCGGGACAGGCAAAACGACTCTGTTGAAACAGATTATCCCCCTACTAAAAGAAAAAGGTTTGCGGGTGGGCTTGGTTAAAAAAAGCCATCATGATTTTGAAATCGACAAGCCCGGCAAGGACAGCTATGAACTGCGCAAGGCGGGAGCCAGCCCGGTGATGCTTTCCTCCCCAATTCGCCGAGCCATCATTACCGAACACGATGTCGTCCGTGAGCGAAGTCTGGCGGAGGAATTGTCTTTTTTTGACCATACTAGCGTAGACATCATTCTAGTGGAAGGATTTAAGCTGGAACATTTTCCTAAGATTGAATTGCATCGCCCATCCCAAGGCAAACCCTTGCTATTTCCCGAGGACCCTTGCATCATTGCCATCGCCACAGACGGAAAATTACCGGTCGAAACCGAACTCCCCCAATTCGATATCAATTCTCCCATTCCAATTGCCAATTTCATCTACAACTTCCTGCTTTACCATGGAACAAACTGACCGTTGTGCAGAATCAGTGAATTCTTTGACTTTGGCAGAGGCTCAAGCTCGCATCTGCGAGTCCGTCACGCCGATTTCCGGGGTTGAGTGCATACCACTCAAAAAAGCACTGAGCCGTGTCCTGGCAGAGAGACTCGTGGCATCAATTGACCTGCCGCCATTCCCGAGCTCTGCCATGGATGGATATGCGCTCCGCCATGGTGACATAACCGGGCAGATGGATTCTTCTCTCACCGTTATCGGAACCTCCTTCGCTGGCAAACCTTACGAAGGATTGCTTGGTCCAGGCCAATGTGTGCGCATATTCACTGGCGCGGCTATTCCAGCAGGGGCGGACACGGTTATCATGCAAGAGGATGTAATTCGTGTCGCTGACCACATTCGGCTGGCTAGAGAGGTTTCGCAGCATGCCAATGTGCGCCCAATCGGCGACGAAATCCGTTCGGGTGAATGCTTGCTGGAACGAGGTAAAATGTTACAGGCCGCCGACTTGGGCCTTATGGCCTCTGCCGGATATCCCATGGCAACCGTCACCCGCAGGCTCCGTGTGGCCTTTTTCTCCACGGGGGACGAATTGTGCCCCGTCGAGGAGCCTTTGATGTACGGGCAAATCCACGACAGCAACCGTTACCTGCTCCACAGCCTACTAAACTGCCCGTCTATAGAAGCCATTGACATGGGTGTCGTACCCGACGATGGAACAGTGGTGAAAAAGGTTCTGCTGGATGCCGTGCGGCAAGCAGATGCCATTATCTCTTCAGGGGGCGTGTCTGTCGGCGACCCAGATTTCGTTACTGCATCCCTTGCTGAACTGGGCCAGGTTAGTTTCTGGAAGGTGGCTGTCAAACCAGGCAAGCCCTTCGCCTTTGGACGCATCGGACCCGCTTGGTTATTCGGGTTGCCCGGCAATCCCGTTGCCGTCATGGTCACTTTCCGGCAATTGGTCCGACCCGCACTACTTCAGATGATGGGCGCTAACCCTAGGCCTCCTTTGCGTTTACAGGCCATTTGCCGCACACCTTTAAAAAAATCACCAGGGAGGATGGAATTCCAACGCGGCCAATTTGAATCGGACAGCGAAGGGGGGGTTTCCGTCACTGGTTTTTGCGGTCAGGGTGCGCATCAGTTGCTTGGCATGAGCCGGGCCAATTGTTTGATTGTCTTGCCTAAGGATAATGCAGGGGTCAAGCCAGGGGAGTGGGTGGAAATTGAACCCCTCTTGGACGATTTTTTCTAAAAACCGTGAAATAACCTAATTATAAGTTTTCAGGAGTATCAAATGGCCCAAAAAGGCATACTGGTTACTGGTGGTGCTGGCTACATTGGTAGCCACGTTGTAAAGCAATTGGGTTCCATGGGCGAAAAACTCGTTATTCTCGACAACCTCAGTTCTGGCTTCCGTGAGGCAATCCTGTTTGGTGAATTCGTCGAAGGCGACACGGGTGATACCGAGTTAGTCTCGAAAATCCTCCAACAGCATGACATAGAAGCCGTTATCCACTTCGCGGCCCATACCATAGTGCCTGAATCGGTGGAGAATCCGCTGAAGTATTACGGAAACAATACTTGCAAAACCCGTAATCTGCTGCAATGCTGCCAGCAGGCGGGAGTCAGCCACTTTATTTTTTCCTCCACCGCCGCAGCCTACGGCATCCCGAAAGACACTATTTGCTCAGAGGATACGGTCACTGCGCCTATCAACCCCTATGGTTCGTCAAAACTGATGAGTGAAATGATGCTGCGCGACTTGTCTGCCGCTTCCTCGCTCCGCCATGTCATCCTGCGCTATTTCAACGTCGCTGGCAGCGACCCGGAAAGCCAAATTGGCCAATCCACGCGTAACGCCACCTTGCTTATTAAGGTGGCTGTCGAAGTGGCTGTCGGCAAACGTGAAAAGCTTCTGGTTTTTGGTGACGACTACCCGACACTCGACGGAACAGGCGTTCGTGACTATATCCACGTCAGCGACCTCGCCGATGCCCATATCCAGGCCTTGGATTATCTGCGTAAAGGGGGCGGGTCAAACCTGCTAAACTGCGGGTACGGTCATGGCTATAGTGTGCGGGAGGTGATAGATGCCGTGAATCGTGTCAACGGTACACCCATCAAGATTGAGCACCATCCCCGCCGTGCTGGCGACCCGCCCGCCTTGGTTGCCGCCGTGGATAAAATCCACCGCACACTGAACTGGACCCCAAAATATGACGATTTGGACTTTATCGTCAAGACTTCGCTGGATTGGGAAAGAAAGTTGAAGGCGGAGGGAAAATAGGCGACGTGGGCCGTGCGCGACGGGGATTGAAACCCATTGCGCCAAATTAAGCCGCAAAAATAGCCCGACCCTGATTTTCATTGATTTCCATCATGCGAACGGCTTGGGCCGGAAGTGTCTGCAAAAATCGTCCTTCTGTCCTGAACCGACTCAATCTTCCTACAGGCAACTTCCCATTAACAGTCTAGTCCATTCTCTGAACGGGAAAAAACCGTTAAGATAGGCTATTGTTTCCGCCATCCAACTCGATATGAAAGTGAAATCCCACCTGTACCTATCCCTACCCATTGCCATGGGGCTGCTGTCCCTGGCGACGAACGGCTATACTGTGGGCAATGATGCCCATGCGGCGGGTTCCCATTACTTGATGTTGGCTGCCGCAGACGATGACGAAGAGGATGACGAGGAAGAAGAGGCCGTCGATTACCGTGACCGGGTGCGCGAAATCCAAGGCTGGATGCATCGGCGCAACGCCCAACGCAGTCAAAGTTCGGGCCAAAATGCGTCCGAGCCGTCGAGTTCCAGTAACTATGGCTCTGGCTACCGAGGGGCCATCCGGGTTAGGTTCCATGGTGTTCGCCACCGGTCTTACCGGCACAGACACTATCACACCCATCCTTCTTGGCACAGGCTGGCCCATAGGCATGCCAGCCGACATCATCATGCTTACCGTCATGGACATAGCCACAGACACGCCCACCGGCCTGTCCATGCTTCCTGGCCTGCGCATCACCGTCATGCCCATGCATCCCACCGGGTCTATCACTTACGGCATGGGCACAGACACGCCCACCGGCCTGTCCATCTATCTAGGCATGCCCATCATAGTCATGCCCATGCATCCCACCGGGTCTATCACTTACGGCATGGACAAAGACACGCCCACCGGCCTGTCCATGTATCTAGGCATGCCCATCATGGTCATGCCCATGCATCCCACCGGGTCTATCACTTACGGCATGGACAAAGACACGCCCGCCGGCCTGTCCATCTATCTAGGCAGGTCCATCACCGTCACGCCCATGCATCACGCCCTGCACATAAATTGCACCATGGACATGCTCACCACCCTGCGCACAGGCATGTTTCCCATCATGCGAAGGGCCATCATGCCCGTTTGCGGGCCGCCGTGCCTCATCGACATAAGGCACATTCCGCGCATCCGGGGGGTACACCCTGCCCACACGGCAAAGCATCACAGTGTTAGCCATGTTAAATCCCGGCCCAAACACGTTGTTGTGAAGACCAAAGCGAAGCCGTCAAAAGCGGCAAAGAAAGGCAAGTCAAGGCGGTAAGGAGGGGTGATTAAGGAGTGCAAGTCTTGCTAGGCCATGTATTGGCAAGGCAAGCCTTGCACTCCAAGCGTCACCCTAGCCACTTTTTTCAAAGCGTGTAAGTCGGGCGCGTTTCTTGTGCGTTGCCCGACAATTGATTGTCGGGCAACGCAAGAAGATGTTGCCCGACCTAGCTATTTGACCGAGTAAACCCGGTTTTTCCACTGGCTCCGAACCCCTTGCCAGAATCGAAAAGCGGAGGTCCAAGTCATGGCGAGGTAAAAGCAAGCGATGACCGGCAACAACAAAGCCCATGCGCCATTCATACGGTAATAGCGCAATGTAGGCCAATAACAGATTATTAGGCTGGCATAGGCGACAAGAGACCAAACTAGCGTCTGGTCCGCACCCCAGGCGATGCCCAAAACAGGCATCACAAAGAGCGATGCAATCATCAGGGTGCAAAGCATTAACAAGCCAACGGAATAACTCAATTGAGTGAAGGCCGAACGGGCAACCATCTCCCAAATCGGTTCGAGCCGGTCATAACAACGCATACTGACCACGGAATGGGATAGTCCAATCCAGATTCGATTGCCTCTTTTCTTGACTTGTCTTGCTAGGTTGCAGTCGTCGATAATCGCGCCACGAATGGTGGAAAACCCGCCAATTTGGGCGATTACGTTGGTTTTCAGCAAAATGCACCCACCGGCTGCCGCTGCAACATAGGGGGTGTCGGAATTCGCCAATCGGAATGGATAGAGCAGCTTGAAAAAATAGATGAAGGCGGGCATCAGCAACTTTTCCCAAAAGGATTCCATGCGCAAGCAGGCCATGATGGACACCAATTGCCGATTGTCGTTTTTTGCCTTGGCTAGCAGGCTTGCGACCATACCGGGTGAGAGCAAAATGTCGGCATCCAGCAACAGGGTCCAAGCCGTTTGGACTTCCCTTGCCCCTTGTTCCAAGGCCCAAAGTTTACCGCTCCAGCCATCCGGCAGACTCTGGCTGTTGATGATGCTGAGGTCACCCACCCCTACCTGTTTGGCGACTGCCGCCGTGCCGTCATCGGAAGCGTCATCCACCAGCAGCACCTTAAGCCCTCTTCCCTGTTTTGCCAGTCCCTGCAGGGTGACAGCGATGACATCCGCCTCGTTACGGGCGGGTATTAAGACAGTCACATCCGATAGGTCATAGTCGCCTTCAAATTCAGGCTCAAGGGTTTCGCCATGGAGCCAAGGCCGCCAAGGCAAAATCAGCACGATAAACCAAATGACCGATGCAAATATTGAAAATATGAGCAAAATGATGTTCATATCGTTAAATTAAAATTCAAATAAAGGCATCATGTGCAAATAAGCCTTGCGTTTAGGGCACTCATTTCAATAATTATGAGGGATACAGCATTTCAATTTTTCTTGCGGTGCAAACATCATGGAAATCACCCGGATTAAAGCTGATGAATCCATCAATATGTAGGGATTTGTCTAAAAGCATTGATCGCAACACATGATCCACTAAGCTAAAATGGCGGTTGTTGTTTTCAAGCACAAATTGCAAAGAATTCTTCCTATAAGGACTGTCATCTACCAGAGTTGTTGAAGACTTTTCAATAAATCCTTTTACAGCGTTTTCAACATCAAAGAGTTACTTGATAACTTGCATGAAAGGGCAAGACATTCAGTTAACTTGCAGCGTTAACTGAATATCCTTTATTAGGTATATTTTAAAGATGAAAACGCTGTACAT